>Ga0209100_1000027_pt1 | contig 224925 bp, 188 predicted proteins | sample lystaG_FD_185480 | JGI IMG/M metagenome (GOLD analysis project Ga0209100, IMG submission 185480) | Glacier valley bacterial and archeal communities from Borup Fiord, Nunavut, Canada, to study Microbial Dark Matter (Phase II) -... | ecosystem: Environmental > Aquatic > Freshwater > Ice >...
TTAAATAATTTAAACAATCTCACTGTTATTATGTTTTAGAATATTTGTAAAACATTTAAAATTAATACGTAATTTTATATCCTTTCGAAGTAATTTAGTGATTCAAACAACTTTTTTTTTTTTTTTGAAACAAATTGAGAATTAAATATACTATTTTTTTTCCCTTCTTAAATTTTCTTTTTGATAGCTTCTTAAATTGTTACTATCCAACATTCCTTTAGCTCTGTGGAAAGAATAACCCAACATGTTTAATTCTTATTTTAATTAGTTTTTTACTCCTTTTTATTATGAATAATCTATCTTTAGAATCAATCTAAATAAGTATCTTTGTAGTCTAAATAAAAAACAAAAAATTTGTGAAATTATCAGAACTCAAAACAGGTGAAAAAGCATCTATAGTTAAGGTGTTAGGTCATGGTGGCTTTCGAAAACGCATAGTAGAAATGGGTTTTGTAAAAGGCAAAGTTGTGCAGGCTATACTGAATGCACCACTGAACGACCCGATTAAGTACCGTGTAATGGGTTATGATGTGTCGCTGCGAAGAAGTGAAGCAGCCCTGATCGAAATAATAAGTGAAGAAGAAGCCCGCCTGTTGAAGGTGACTGATGAAGATCGTAGTGGTTTGATGGATGAAGAAGAAGTCCGGCGAATGGCTTTAAATCGGCGAAAACAGATCACCGTGGCATTGGTGGGAAATCCCAATTGTGGAAAAACAACCCTATTTAATTTTGCTTCCGGTGGTCATGAGCATGTGGGAAACTACAGTGGTGTGACGGTAGATGCCAAGGAAGGTCATTTCGATTTTAGAGGCTACAGCTTTACGCTGGTAGATTTACCGGGGACTTATTCCTTGTCGGCTTATTCACCCGAAGAGAAATATGTAAGGGGTTATATCACCGAGAAAACTCCCGACGTGATTGTGAATGTAGTTGATAGTACTAACCTGGAACGAAATCTTTACCTGACTACGCAACTTATTGACATGAATGTGCGCACCATTGTGGCGCTGAACATGTATGATGAACTGGAAAATAGCGGTGATAAGCTGGATTATAAAATGCTTGGAAAATTGCTCGGAATCCCTTTCGTGCCAACGGTTGCCAAGAAAAAAATAGGTATCGATGATTTATTTCGAATGGTCATCAAACTCTACGAAGGCAGCGATGTGGTTGATGCCGAAGGCATTTTGATCCCGGTAATAAAAGATGACACATTAGTTGATGATTATCATCATCAGATAGAGATTCATCATCAACATGATAAGAAGCATCATTTGTCCGATTTTGAGGGTGAACATAAAGTTCACGAAATTGCCAGGCATATTCACATCAACCACGGTTCTGAAATTGAAAAGAGTATTCAACGCCTGAAAAAACCTATTGCCCTGAATTCCTCTTTGCGTGATGTTTTTTCTACACGTTTTCTGGCTATAAAATTATTGGAAAATGATAAAGAGGTAGAAGAAATTATAAGCCATGTGCCCAATGCTGATGAAATAATGAATTTACGTGCATTAGAGGCAAAACGTATCAAGTCGGAACTAAAGGAAGACACGGAGTCGGCTATTACAGATGCGAAATACGGTTTCATTGCCGGAGCATTGAAAGAAACCTGGACCAACGGCAAAAAAAAGCATAAACATAAACGTACCTCACGTATTGATGCTTTAGTAACCCATAAATATTGGGGTTATCCCATTTTTATGTTGTTCATTTTTATCATGTTTCAATCCACCTTTACGTTTGGAAAATATCCGATGGACTGGATAGGTTCTGGGGTATCTTTATTAAGTAACTGGTTGCAAAGTTCCATGAGTGCAGGTCCATTGCGCGATTTATTGGTGGATGGTATTGTTGGTGGAGTAGGAGGTGTTATTGTTTTTTTGCCTAATATACTGATACTCTATTTCTTTATCTCGCTTATGGAAGATTCGGGCTATATGGCTCGTGCGGCATTTATCATGGATAAAATTATGCATAAAATGGGATTGCACGGCAAATCATTTATCCCGTTGATCATGGGTTTTGGCTGTAATGTTCCGGCTATTCTGGCTACTCGCACCATCGAAAATAAGAACAGTCGTATGATTACGATTCTCATTAATCCGCTTATGTCGTGCAGTGCCCGTTTACCGGTTTATTTGCTGTTGGCCGGTGCTTTTTTCCCCGATCATGCCGGATTGGTTTTATTCGGGATTTATGCTACCGGTATTGCCCTGGCGGTAATCATAGCCCGACTCTTCAAACGTTTTTTATTCACCAAGGAAGAAACTCCTTTTGTAATGGAATTACCGCCTTATCGGGTACCAACCATGAGATCGATGTTTATTCATACCTGGGAAAAGGGTGAGCAATACCTGAAAAAAATGGGAACAATTATATTGGTAGGTTCTATAATTATCTGGTTTTTGGGCTATTACCCCCGACCTGATAATGTTGGAAAATTGACTTCACCGGAGCGAATGGAACAACAGGAAAATTCCTATATCGGTCAGATTGGACATTTTGTTCAACCTGTAGTTGCACCCTTGGGATTCGACTGGAAAATAAGTGTAGCTCTGCTTTCGGGTGTTGCGGCCAAAGAGATTGTAGTGAGCACCCTCAGCGTAATATATATGGGCGATCCCGATGGCGATGTAAGTTCGCTTTCGCAGCGCTTGAAATCCGAAATTAAACCCAATGGTGATCCCTCGTTTACGCCGGTCATTGCCCTGGGATTAATGCTTTTCGTACTGATTTATTTTCCCTGTCTGGCTACCATAGTAGCCATTAAAAACGAAACCAAGAGTTGGGGATGGGCATTCTTTGCGGCAAGCTATAGCCTGGTTCTGGCCTGGTTAATGGCTTTTGGGGTGTTTCAGTTGTTTGGATAACCTGACTTCCTTTGATAATTTGGCAACTAAGGTCGCCCTAAGAAAGTTTGTTGGTAAACATAAAACCATGTAAATAATGATCGTTGGACTTCGTTATCTGGCGGATAAAGAATTTAAAAAATTATGCAAAATATAATCGTCATATTAATAGGGATCATCGTTTTTGGATACGTAGGCTGGAAAATGTTCAAAACAATCACTCGCAAACCCGGTCCGGGAGATAAATGTTCGGGCTGTAGCGGCTGCGCGTTGAAAATAGATATGGAATGCACGACGAAGATAAAAAAAAATAAAAAATAATCGTTTGGTAGTGATTTCTTTGAATTCAGATCCTGTAATTAATAGTCAAATTTCTCTTATTTAAGCAGTAATATCATAACACTTAAAAATTTATTTCTCTGAAAATATTCTTTTAATGAAATATAAAAAAGATAAATGAATCAGGATTGGAATTAGATTATTCCAGTCGAATATTTTTGAATGTAAAGAAAACAAATTGAGTAGTAAAAAAGGAAACAACACGAACATGCAAAAACAACATAAGTTTTCGGAAAACGAAAAAATGAGTGATTTGATCAATGAAGATCATTCTTTGCTTTTGGTTATCAGTCGATTTGGACTATCGCTGGGATTTGGAGATAAAACGGTGAAGGAAGTGTGTGAAGCGGCCGGCATTGACTGCGATACTTTTTTGACTGTGGTTAATTTCCTCTCGGAAGGAAATTTTGAAGTCGATTCTAACTACGATAATGTCTCTATCGTATCTGTTATCGATTATTTGAAAAATGCACACAGCTATTTCCTTGATTTTAAATTGCCGGCTATACGCAATAAATTGCTCGAAGCTGTCAATGCTCCGGATCAAAACATACCCTACGGTTTTATACTCATAAAATTTTTCGACGAATATGTTTTTGAAGTACATAAACATATGGATTACGAAGATAAAGTGGTTTTTCGCTATGTGTTGAAACTTATTCAAGGACAAAAGGATCCGAAATATAGTATTTCTGTATTTCAGGAGCGTCATAACGAGATTGAATCGAAGCTGGTAGAACTGAAAAATATTATTATCAAATACTATCCTGCCAAAGGAAACAATCATATGCTCACCGAAGTCCTGTTCGACATTCTCTCTTGCGAAATAGATTTAGCCTCCCACAATCAGGTGGAGGATTATCTTTTCGTGCCGGCTGTTGAAGTTATTGAACAAAAAATTAAAGCGGAACGATGAACAAGGAACTGCTAAAAATAGTGATCGCAGAACCCTCGGTAATAATACGGAGTGGCATTACTGTTGCATTAAAGCGTATACCCGGATTCAGAATTCAACCTATCGAAATCATTACTATCGATACCCTGAATTACTATTTGCGACTTCATAAGCCCGATATTTTGATTATTAATCCTTCATACTGGGGTTATTTCGATATTGCTAAACTCAAGGAGGAAACCTCGAATCCTGCACTATGCTGCATTGCATTGTTGTACTCCTCTGTGGATCTGAATTTATTGCGAATTTACGATGATACTATTAGTATTTACGATAGCGTAGAGTTATTGAAAGAAAAATTTGAAAAACTATTCAATTCACCGCAGGTGGAAACTTCGGATGATACGAACCTTTTGAGTCTACGCGAAAAAGAAATTATTAGCTGTGTTGTAAAAGGACTTACCAATAAAGAAATTGCACTGGAATTATTTCTTTCTACTCATACGGTGATTACTCACCGCAGGAATATTGCCCGCAAACTTGAAATCCACAGCACTGCGGGACTTACCATTTATGCCATTGTAAATAAATTGGTAGAACTCGAAGAAATTAAGAAAAATATCATTTCCTGACAGAACCCTAAACTCTAAACCCTAAACCCTAAACTCTAAACTATTTACTATACTTTCGTTTTCTAATAATCTGGTAGCAAATTCCAAAAATTAAAAGCAAACCGATTGGGATCAACACATTGGTCAATTGCCAAAAGGTTTTATCCTGGTTCGTGATTTCTTTGTTTAATAATCTCAATTTCAGTGTGCGGGAACGTAACTGCATCCAACCTTCATTATCGGCCAGATAAAGCACTGCATTCTGAATAAATTCCTTATTCCCGAATTGCTGATTCATATAACGGTCGAAACCCAACGGAATAATTGAACTTTCTTTCCCTTTCCCTGTAGTTTCATTACGGATTATATCGCCATCGGCAACCACTATTTGCCGGGTTGGCAAGCTTTGTTTCCGGAAAGCTAAAACGTTTGTCAAACCTTTAGGCTCCATACGGTTGGCGAAATCCGATTCAAAAATACCTTCCATGGATACTGCAACAGGCACATAGCCCAGGTTGAAGTATTCTTTGTCAGTAGCTTTGGGTGTTTGGCTTAAGTCGATGGTAGTTGGAGTGCCGATGATATGAGTGTTGTCGGAAGTGGCCAAAAGAAGTTGATTTTTTACTTGTTTATTATCTCCCACCAGATCGATGCCTGAACAAAATTCGGCACGTACTTCTGTGATATTCCGTGTAACGGGATTATCGCCAGAAGTAAGGAGTAATGGTGCAAAATACCAGGGTGTGGGTTCAAATTGGGGTGTGGCATTGGCAGGAGCTATATTTACCGGGATGGTGGCGCACTGAACATCCTGCAATACCACAGGATTAATGCGCACACCATAGCGGAAAAGCTGATCGCTGAGGTTTACATCCAATTCCATGGCCGGTGAAAGGCCGGTGGTTGACAAGTTCTCCCGTGCTATGCGCACGCCATCAATTAACCAAAGTACACGCCCACCGTTCATAATGTATTGATCGATGATGAATTTATCGGATTCACTAAATGGTTGAGTGGGTTTGGCAATGATAATGACTTTGTAATCGTTCAGCATGGAAGCGTTTGTTGCCAAAACGCCCCGATCGATTTGAAAATAACGGCTTAGTGAACGACTGATGTCGTAAGTTTCCATTTCCGAAAGTTCACCATGTCCTTCGATAAAGGCAATTTTCGTAACCTTTGTATTCACTAACCTTCGTATGCAGTCGGTTATTTCAAACTCCAGATTTTCGATGGATACATTCAGGTTTTCCTCACCTGAATTGCGCGGAATGTTTTTGAGCAGGGAAACCGGTATCTTCGTGTCTTTATAACTTATTTCTATCCAAGGGAATATAATTTTTTGTATGGATTTTCCTTCTTTATCACGTTCGTAAACCGCAGTTGGCACCAACCCGCGTGCCTCCAGTTCAGCGTATTTCTTTTCCCTTTGTTCAGGACTATCAGCTAACGACGGATTTTCAAAACGCACATCAATTGACTTGTCGGAATATACCGACATTTCGTCCAATAATTCAGCAGTCGAATTTTTCAACCGGAGAAATCCCGGGTTCAGGTCGCCATCCAGATAAACAACAACTTGAAGTGGAGCTTCAATATTCTGCATCAGGTTTTTGGTTTGTTCGGATACGCTGTAACGTTTATCAGAGGTTAAATCGAGGCGGAAGAAGGAGAAAAAGGAAATGATGAGAACTGCCAGCAGGCAAATCCAAAAAAGGAGAGATCGATTGGCTCGAATTTTCATGTTTTATGCTTTAATCTATGGTTCTATTTTAATTAAATCTCCAACTCGGAAGATTTAGATTCTGTTGATAAATAAATTATAATCAGTTAAATAAGTAATGAAATTGCCTGAGAACTAAAAAAAGAGGGCAGAGTGCAGAAATATTTCAGGTATTTCATTCTTTTAATATTAGGATGCAAAGATAATCATTTTACCTGAGCGTAATTATAATGCTTGCCAATTCTTTAAATGCTGTATGTTTTCGTCACTCACTGGCATTTTCGCAAAGAAGATTGAACTAAGAATCAATAACTAAGAAACTAAATAACAGAATACTAATTTATTAGATATTGGATAGAATATGTTCCTATCCCGAAAGAATAGTTCGGAAATCTATTTTCTTTCAGTTGAAATCCTGCTTAGTATTCTGTTTTTAGTGAGATGAAAGGTTGTTTGTATTTTGTTGCCTTAAAAAAACTTATTTATATTTACCGATCAATTTCAACTTGAATGGGTGGATTTATTTGCTTATCTTTGCAAGACCTTTACATGAAAACAGTTGTTTAAACGAATGTTTTTGACATTCAGAACCTTGAGCTATCGGATATCCGATGTGATGGTCAGTTTCCCCTTGTGCGGTACAAGCAGGGATAAAAGTTACATCCTTTTTTCGTAACGTGGCGAAAAAACATTTATTGTAAATGCCTGGATGGCTTTTAATAAGCCTGATAAAAAGATTAAAACACAGAATTACATCTAAGTCATTTCTCAACAAATTCCTTTACTATGGGTAAAATTATTTCGTTAGCAAACCAGAAAGGTGGTGTAGGCAAAACCACAACAGCCATTAACTTAGCAGCTTGTCTGGCATTTCTTGGCAAGAAAGTGCTATTGGTAGATGCCGATCCCCAGGCGAATGCTTCTTCCGGATTAGGTATTGATATTCGGACACTCGAATTTACTATCTACGAATGTCTGATTGACGGTGTGCCTGCTACACAAGCTATTCTGCCTACTGAAATGGAAAATTTATTTGTTCTTCCTTCTCATATCGATTTAGTGGGTGCCGAGATAGAAATATTGAATATGGATAATCGTGAGCACGTGATGGAAAGTATTCTTACTCCCTTGAAAACGGATTACGACTATATACTCATTGACTGTTCACCTTCCTTAGGTTTGATTACCGTGAATGCTCTTACCGCTTCCGATTCGGTGATGATTCCGGTACAATGTGAATATTTTGCCCTCGAAGGAATTAGTAAATTACTGAATACAATTAAAATTATTAAAAGCAAATTAAATCCCACTCTGGAAATTGAAGGTTTCCTGCTGACCATGTATGATAACCGTTTACGCTTAGCCAATCAGGTTTATGCCGAAGTGAAGAAACATTTTCAGGAAATGGTATTTGAAGCCGTAATAACCCGTAATGTGCGCTTGAGTGAGGCTCCCAGCCACGGTAAACCGGTGTTGTTGTACGATGCTGAATCTAAAGGCTCTGCCAATTATATGGATTTAGCCAAAGAATTGATTGCAAAGAATTTACACAATTAATCAATTCCTACATCCACCATCGGATATTGATAATTAATATACAAATAACAAATTGATAATAGCTGCGTTTTAGCATTACATATATGGCAAAGAATACAGGATTAGGAAGAGGTTTGGGTGCTTTAATCGACACCGAACACATTAACACGAGCGGTTCATCTTCGATTAGTGAAGTGAAAATGGATTTGATTTTTGCAAATCCCAACCAACCGCGAAGTCATTTCGACGAAGAATCATTAACTGAGCTGGCAAGTTCAATTCGTGAATTAGGCGTCATTTCACCTATAACTTTACGTAAGAACGATGATGATACTTATCTGATTATCGCCGGTGAACGGAGGTTCAGAGCCTCTAAATTGCTTGGTTTAAGGACTATTCCGGCTTACGTGAAGACTGCGGCCGATGAACAGGTGATGGAGATGGCCCTGATTGAGAATATTCAACGGGAAGATTTGAATGCCATTGAAATAGCCTTGACATTTTACCGGCTAATGGAAGAATATAAACTGACGCAAGAGCGTTTGAGCGAACGTGTGGGTAAAAAACGTACGACTATAGCCAATTACCTTCGGTTACTTCGTTTGCCTGCCGAAATTCAGATGGGAATTAAAGATAAAAAAGTGGATATGGGTCATGCCCGAGCACTTTTAGGCTTAAATGATCCTGCTGCTCAATTACGTTTATATGAAGAGATTGTTAAAAACGATTTTACTGTACGAAAAGTAGAAGAGCTGGTCCGCTTGTTTTTAGAAACAGGTAGTCTGGATACAAAACCGAAAGTAGCAGCGAATCCGGTGAAGGAACTCAAAGAATTTGATGAGTTGAAAACCCAACTGAGCCGTGTTTTCGGGGCGAAAGTTCATTTTACCTGTAATCCCGATGGAAAAGGAAAAATATCTATTCCCTTTTCAACTGATGAAGAGTTGGCACACATTATGGAATTGTTTGATAAAATTTAAAAGGACATTTTTAGTGTATAAATACTCGTTCATAGTTGTTCTTTTTGTGCTTGCACTACCTTTCGGTGTACTGGCTAACCCCTCATCGGATAGTCTCCGGATAGCAAAAGACACCATATTTAGTAGTAAAACAGATTCTTTGGCGGAGCTTCCTGTTAAATCAAGTCCTGATTCGCTGAAACAGGGAGAATTTAAACCGGACCCTGTAAAAGTTCTGTGGATGGGTGCTATTATTCCAGGTTACGGTCAAATTTTAAATAAAAAGTACTGGAAGTTACCTATTGTTTATGGAGGCTTTTTGGGCTGTGCTTATGCTATTACTTGGAATTCAAGTCGATATCAAACATATAGAACAGCATATCGGGATATTATTGATACGGATCCCAACACGAACAGCTTTTTAGAAATTATTCCGGAAGGATTAACTATTGATAGCAGAGGTATAGGTGGAATAGTTACTTATACCCGAACTCTTAAAACAGCTCAGGAAAGTTTCCGTCGTTATCGCGATTTAAGTGTTATTGTTACAATAGGATATTATGCCTTAACCCTGATTGATGCCTATGTAGATGCTCAATTGTATGATTTTGACATTAGCCCCGATTTAACAATGCGTTTTCAGCCAGCTTTTTTCCCTAATCGTTTTGGGTTACCCAATGCCCTGGGAATGCAATGTAGTTTTAGTTTAAAATAATATTAAATGAAAAAATAATATTGAATGATAAATTTTAGAATTTTATTTTCCACCGGTTTTTTCTTAGCATTTAGTTGTGCTTGTTTGTTTTCACAAACACTTGAAACTATATCTGATGATAAATCCGATGATAATTTAGAGATGGATACTTCTATAAATATTCCATCTCAGTTTGACAATACGCTTGATTTAATGTTGCATTCGTGGATGGTACAATATGCCGATTCCTCAGATTGTAAGTCAAGTGAAATACCTGTGACAGTTTCGGACTCAATTTATAAACTTCGTTTGTCACAAATGCCTTGTTTGATGGAAATGCCTTATAATTCTACAGTAAGGTCATTTATTGAAATATACACTGTTAAGAAGCGTCGTCAGGTTGAATATATGATGGGAATGAGCGAATATTATTTCCCCATTTTTGAGCAAGTGTTGGGTGCAAATAACTTACCGCTGGAATTGAAATATTTACCTATTATCGAATCGGCCCTCAACACAACCATAGTATCACCCATGGGAGCTGCCGGTTTATGGCAGTTTATGATAGCCACCGGTCGTATGTATGGATTGGAAATAAACAGTCTGGTTGATGAACGTTTGTCGCCGGTAAAAGCCACGAATGCAGCAGCCCATTTTTTAAAAGACTTATATTCTATTTACGGAGATTGGAATTTAGTTATTGCAGCTTACAATTGTGGTCCCGGTAATGTAAATAAGGCCATTCGCAGGTCCGGGGGAAAACGTGACTTTTGGGCCATTTACCCTTATCTTCCCAGAGAAACCAAAGGCTATGTTCCTGTTTTTATTTCGGCTAATTATGCCCTGTATTATGCAGCTGAACACAAGATATGTCCAGCTACTGTTAATATGCCCATCATTACTGATACTATTATGGTGCATCAACGAATTCACCTGGAGCAGATAGCCGTCGTTCTGAATTTGCCAATTGAAGAAATCCGTTTACTAAATGCGCAATACAGAAAAGATATAATACCCGGAAATATCAAACCTTATGCTTTGTGTTTACCTTTGAATTATATCAATACATTTGTTGATAAATATGCTCAGATAGTTGCCTATAAAGCCGATGAGTTAGTTAATACACGCCGAAGCGAGGTTGAAGCCGAAATTCTTCTTGCCCCTGTCTCTGTTGGAGGATCGGGGAGAGTGATATACTACAAAGTAAGACGAGGTCAGAATTTAGGCGAAATTGCATCCAGGCATGGAGTTTCTGTTTCGAAATTAAAAAGATGGAATAATATTAGAGGATCCAGAATCAGGGCTGGTCAACGATTGAAGATTATTAAGTGATAAGTAATTCATGGTTTTATGAAAAAACTTTTTTATTCTATTTCTGAAGTGGCAGACATGTTTAGCGTGAATCAATCGAATTTGCGTTTTTGGGAAAAGGAATTTACGCAACTGACTCCAAAACGTAACGCAAAAGGATCACGATTTTATTCACTGGATGATGTTCAACTGATTAAACAAATCATCTTTTTAGTGAATGAGCAAAGGCTCACGCTTGATGGTGCCAGACGTAAATTGAGTCAGAAAAAAGATTCGGTAGCTAAACAGCAGGAAGTTGTTGAAAGATTGAAACTGATACGTATGGAACTTTTAGGTATTTCCAATGCTTTGTCTTAATTTTCTGTACCCAACATCTATTACCCAATATCCAAAATATTTAATATAAAGCAATGAAAAAAACAGTTGTTTTTAGTCTGGCCATTCTTCTTTTAAGCTTCTCTTCCGAGTCGCTTTTTGCTCAAAAAAAGCCCAAAAATGTCATTTTCCTGATTGGTGATGGTATGGGTATTGCCCAAATATACTCGGGCATGGTTGCTAATGGTAACAAATTGGCATTAGAGCGGTGCACTTACTCCGGCTTCTCCAAGACCTATTCGTACAGTAATTTTACTACAGATTCGGGTGCTGGTGGTACAGCTCTGGCATGTGGTGTGAAAACGAATAACGGTATGATTGGCATGGGACCCGATTCAGTTGCGGTAGAATCTATCCTTGAACTTGCTGACCGGAATGATAAATCTACCGGTATTGTGGTCGCTTGTGCTGTAACACATGCTACACCTGCTTCGTATATTGCACATCAAATCAACCGGGGCATGTATGAAGAAATTGCTGCTGATTATATGAAAACAGATATAGATGTTTTTATTGGTGGAGGTCGTAAGTATTTTGAAGACAGGACTGATGACCGGAATCTGACGACTGAACTAAAAGCGAAAAATTATCAGGTTGCTTATACTTTGGATGAAGTGAAAGCAGTTAAATCAGGTAAACTTGCAGGTTTGCTCTATGATGATCATAATCCGGGTATGCCTGAACGTGGTACAATGTTACCTGATGCTACTATGGCTGCTATTGATATTCTGGACAATAATTCGAAAGGTTTTTTCTTGATGGTGGAAGGTTCGCAAATTGATTGGGCTGGTCACGATAATAATTCTGAACAGGTAGTAAAGGAAATGCTTGATTTTGACCAGACCATTGGGCGTGTTCTTGATTATGCTCAAAAGAATGAAAATACACTGGTCATCATTACCGCCGATCATGAAACTGGTGGGTTAACAATTTTGGATGGGAAATTTGGCTCCGATAAAATGAAAACAGTATTTACTACCAAGAGTCATTCCGGAGTTCCGGTTCCTGTTTTTGCCTTCGGACCTGGTGCCGAGAATTTTTCTGGATTCATGGAAAATATAAGTTTTAAGGGTAAAATTGAAAATCTTTTGAAGCTTAAGAAGTAACTTCTTTAATCTCAATATTCAAAAAGAAGAGCCTCCATGTAGGTTCTTTTTTTTTTACTTTTCTGTCATTCAAAACTACTATTAATAATACACCTATTTACTTTTTATGGATAAAATTAGTTCCGAAAAACTAACTGTAGATCACATGATAAGTTTGTATTGCCGTAAGAAGCATGGAAACAGGGTTTTGTGCCCGGAATGTGAGTCTCTGAGAGACTATGCGATGGAACGACTGTCTAAATGTGTCTTTGGAGGCGGTAAGCCGGCTTGCGTTGACTGCAAAGTACATTGTTACCGCACTAACCGGCGAGAGGAGATTCGGCGGATCATGCGCTTTTCAGGGCCACGGATGTTGCTATATTATCCGAAAGATTTTATCCGGCATTTGCTAAAAAAATAGCCATTGATGAATAATCATCAATGGCTATTTTTTGTATAATAAGACTGAATTTTATTTCAATCCCAATTTTTTCTTTACAAGAGGAGCTATATCGTTTGATTTAGGCGATTGGTAGATAATACCTTGTGTACTTAAATCGAAAATATAGGTGTAATTGTTTTCAGCTCCAACTTCATTGATCGCTTTTTTAACTTTGTCAATCACTGGAGTAAACAATTCTTGTTGTTTCTTTTGTAAATCGGTACTTGCTGTTTGGTTGAACGTAGTAATACGTTGTTCTATTTCAGCGATTTCACTTTGACGAGCTTCTTTAATGCTTGCAGGCATGGTAGCTTGCTTGTCCTGAAATTCTTTGATTTTTGCGTAATATTCTTCACGCATTTTTACTAATTCGCCTTCCCATTGAGTTTGTAAAGCAGCTAAAGTCTTTTCGATTTCTGCACGTTCTGGCATCAGAGTCAGAACTTCTTGTGAATTGATGTGACCTAATTTAACTTCCTGGGCCATCAGACTGAAAGGAAACGCGCAAATCAGCACGAGAGCAATTTTTTTGAACATGTTATTCTTTTTATTAGTTTATATTAGATTAAAAACGAAATGCAAATTTAATAAATTATTTTGAATATCCCAATTTCTGAAGTACGGCATCACTCACATCTAATTTAGGTGAAGTAAAAAGCACACTCATTGCAGAGCTTTTGTCAAAAACAAGTTCCAGATCTTTCTCTTTGCTTATTTCTTGTATGGCTGTATATACTTCATCTTGAATCGGTTTCATAAGACTTTCACGTTTTTTGTACAATTCGCCTTCTGGGCCAAAGTAGCTGCGTTTCAATTCCTGTGCTGCTTTTTCTTTCGCTACAATTTCTTCTTCGCGTTTTACTTTCATGTCCTCCGACAAAAATACCAGTTCTGTTTGATAATTTTTGTACATGGTTTGAACCTCTTGCAGTTTAATTTCAACTTCCGATTGCCATTTTTTAGAAACCTGATTTAGTTGTTCGTTAGCTGTTTCGTAAGATGGAATATTTTTCATAATGTATTCCATATCCACCATGGCAAATTTTTGCGCATTTCCCGCAAAAGTGATTCCTGCCAATAAACAAAGCGTGATAAAAAGTTTTTTCATTTTCATTTTCATTTAAAGGTTATACTTAAATTTCTACTTTCCATTTGCGATTACAAAATCTCTGCCAAATTTTCAGTTGTACTATAATTGGTTTTAAACTTTCCCTTTTTTTTATTATTTGTTGATTGTATGAAAAAAATATTGTCCAGACCCTAAACTCTAAACCCTCTGTAATCTTACAACTCTTGTCCCAGTACGAAGTGGAATTGACTTCCGCTGCGAGTACCATTAATTTTATCGAAACCATAGGCCCAGTCGATACCCATCATCCCAAACATAGGAAGGAAAATACGAACACCGACACCGGCAGCACGTTTTAAATCAAATGGATTGTAACCTGATATCTTATTAAAACAATTACCTGCTTCGACAAACGTCAGTGCGTAAATGGTTGCTGATTGTTCAAGCGACAAGGGGTAGCGTAGTTCCATAGTAAATTTGTTGTACAAATAACCCATGTCTGCACCAATCTTTGAGTCATAAGGAGTCAGCGAACCGCTTTCATAACCGCGCATTGCAACATATTCTGTACCATAGCTGGTGTAACTTGACATACCATCACCACCCATACTAAAGGTTTCGTAAGGAGAACGGGCATTTTTGTTATATTCTCCAAGGTATGCAAACTGAACTCTACCCATTAATACTAATTTATCATTGGGTGATATAGGTGTAAAGGTTTTACCGCTAAATGTCCATTTGTGATATTCAATAAATTTATATCTTTCGGCATTCGTCATATTAACGTCTGCATAATTTTTTCCATTAATAACAGAATATGGTGGAGTAACTTTCAAACCTAATGAAAATGAGGATCCGGTACGTGTATAAATCGGATTATCAATCGAGTTGCGACTAAGTGTCAGATTCAAACTTATATTATGATAGTTACCTTCTGTAAGTGGAGGCAAGTAATACCATTTTTTAAGCATGAATAGTTGATAGGATAATTCACCATTAAATGTAAAATAATCATCCGGCCAGCTAAGTCTTTTTCCATAACCCAATGAAGCCCCAATAGTTCGCATATATTTTTCAGGATCCATTTCGCTCTGATACAAGCTGCTTGAGCCACTATTGCTATTGCCGCTATATCCGGAACTGTACATCGAATTGATGTAACTGCTGTTGTAAGAAGAATAGCGGTCGCTTACTGCCGATTGCGAGGAATAATAAATAGATGAAGACAGCGAATTTGGACGCTTACCACCTAACCACGGTTCCAGAAACGACATGCTCACCGAAGAATATGATTGACCGTTGGTTCTTGCATTTATTGAAAATGTTTGACCTTCACCTTGTGGTACAATGCGATATGTATCTGGTCTGAATAAATTCTGAATAGCAAAGTTGCTGAATTTAAGGCCTATACTTCCAACTACACCAGTCGATCCCCAACCGGCAGAAAATTCAACCTGATCACTTCCTTTTGTTTCAAGTTTGTAGTTAATGTCAACCGTTCCATTTTCAGGATTAGGTTGTATATCCGGAACCATTTTTTCCTGATCAAAATGACCCATTTGAGCCAATTCGCGCAAGGAACGCATGATGTCCTCCTGACTGTACAATTGCCCGGGTTTGGTGCGTAATTCACGACGAACCACGTGTTCATAAACCCGCGTGTTACCCATGATACCTATTTCATTAATAGTCGCTGGTTTGCCTTCGAACATGCGCATTTCGAAATCGATAGAGTCGTTTTCAAATTGTACTTCTACCGGATCAAGTTGGAAAAATAAATATCCGCGATTTTGATAGAGTTTACTTACTGCATCATCATCCGATTCCAGTCTTGCCAACAGAATTTTGTGGTTATATACATCTCCTTTTTTAATTCCAAGAATAGCATCCAGATAATCGTAAGGGTAAATGGTGTTACCAACCCATTTGATATTTCGGAAATAGTATTTTTTTCCTTCATCTACTGTGATATATACACTTACTTTTTTATCATCAAACCTCACAACGCTGTCGGATACTATGAATGCGTCACGATAGCCAATCTCATTGTATTTGTCAATCAACGATACTTTGTCTTTTTCGTATTCTTCTTTCACAAATTTTTTGGTACGGAAGAAGTTTCGCCAATTTCTGTCATTGGTCTTCTTCATCGTTTTATTTATCTGATTGAATGTAAGAGCCTTGTTTCCTGTTATGACAATTTGTTGAACTTTAGTTTTTAACTTCTTATCCACAACAACATCTACAATTACATGCCCTGGCTTTTTAATATCATCCCGTTGGTAAACATTGGCTTCCACATTCAGAAACCCTTTCTCTTCCATGAATTTTTCAATGACTTTCTTAGCTCTGTCCGAAATATTTGGAGTGATCTGATTTCCTTTTACAATTCCTACACGTAATTCCAGGTCTTCGATTTCCCCTTTTTTAAGTCCTTTGTAATTGATTTCAGAAACGCGGGGGCGTTGTTTTAAAGCTATGTTTAGCCAAACTTTACCATCCACAATTTTGGAGGCATAAATTTTCACATCCGAAAACAAACCTTGTTTCCAAAATCGTTTCACAGCATTGGTAATGGCATCGCCGGGAATACTAACAACATCACCTACTGCCAAACCCGAAAATCCGATAAGTACAAAGTCTTCGTAATTGTCGGCACCGGTGATGGTTATAGCCGCAATTTCGTATTTAATATTGGTACTTGAGTATTCAATAACAGGTGAACTGGTCGAATCTTTTTCGGTTTTTATTTGTGCTACAAGTAATTGACTAAAAATGAATAGCATTGAAAAAGAAAAAAACATTTTGTGTTGCATAAGGATATTTTGAGTGTCGGAGTACTACAGAGTCAATTCAATTATTTTCCAAAACGACGTTCGCGTTGTTGGAATTCGTATATCGCTTGATAAAAATTTTCCTTTTTAAATTCAGGCCAATGTGTTTGAGTGAAATATAATTCAGTATAGGCAATTTGCCATAACAAAAAGTTACTTATACGTTCTTCACCGCTGGTTCGAATTAGTAAGTCGGGGTCTGGAATTGATTTAGTGGTCAGAAAATTGCTAACCATTTCTTCATTTATATCTTCCGATCGTAATTTCCCTGCTTCTACATCCTGGCATATGCTTTTAACTGCATTGGTAATTTCCCATCGTGAAGAATAACTTAAAGCTAAAACTAAAGCTAAACCCGTGTTTTTGCTGGTAAGTGCAATACATCGTTGCAGCTTTTCTCCCGCGTTTCCGGGTAATCGACTTAAATCGCCAATCGCCATTAAGCGGACATTATTTTTATTCAAAGTAGGAGTCTCTTTTTCAATGGTATCGATAAGAAGTTCCATCAAAGCATCTACTTCGGCTTGCGGTCGGCTCCAGTTTTCGGTAGAGAAGGCGTAAAGAGTTAAATATTCTATGCCTATTTCGGATGCTGCTTCTGTTGTTTCGCGTACCGAGCTAACACCATTTTGATGCCCGAAAATTCGATCGTATCCACGTTCTTTTGCCCATCGCCCATTACCATCCATGATAATAGCTATGTGCTTAGGTAAGTGCGTTATGTCTATTTTTTCTTTATAAGTTGACATGCTTAATGTTGAGATTTCTTAAATTTAGGGCTTCCTTTTTTATTCGTGCCGTTTTTGCAGTCGCATTCTTTTAACCAAAAGTCAAAGCTAATGCCTACAGTAACTGTTGAAAGTACATCATTATTCAAAAAGTTGCTTCCATTTAGTTTTTTGGGGTTGTTATACTCTGGTACTCCTTCCATTTTATCCGAGAATAATAATCTGTTCGTCCATTGAGCATTTAAATTCCAACGTTTTGCCAGTTTTACTTTGAACCCTACTCCAAAAGGAAAACTCAATACAAAAGGAGGTTGATCTGTGTATAAATCAGTCATCATACCTAATCCCCCAAATATATAAGTTGAATAAATCTTACTATACCTTTTAAATGGGTTTTGTTCCAAATCGAAAAAATTAAATTCTTCGGTCAAATCCACAACATTCACGTTGTTCTTGAAAGTGGGATTTCCTACGCCCTTAATGTTCGCGAAATTCAACTCAAGTTTTGTGGCTATCCTTGGATTGAAACGATACCGAAGGAAAAATCCAAAATCAGGCTGTATATTATTGAAAAGTTTGTTATTCGAATCACCTAAATAATTCGAACCTCCACCTACAGCACCTATTTCAGCACGATATTCATCTTGAGCCGATACAGGTAGACAAAAAAACAAGAAAACACTTAACGAGATAAATCTAATTGCTTTTAAAATCATAATTTTTAGATGAATTTAATTAGTTAGATTTAAAACGTGTTTTTTGCTTTTAAATTTTATCCTTTTGATTAAATACGTGGAACAAAAGTAGTGATAATCTTTTAATGTTGGCAAATTGGCTTTCAAGTGAGTGCTTTATTTAACAAAATATTGCAAAATTAGTCAGTTAGTAGCAAAACTTATTTACCTATGTCTAAAATGTGTCTAAATTGCCTGCATTCAGCGTTTACTGAGGGCCAGATTTTCCTTGCTTATCATCTCTTTTCTCAGCTCAGGAGTCTGATCGTCCTGACCGCACAGGTGTAAAATGCCATGAATAATGATTCGGTGTAATTCTTCTTCAAAACTGACGCCAAATTCCACGGCATTGCTTTTTACAGTATCTGTACTAATAAAAATATCTCCTGAAATTACCGCACCTTCACTGTAATCGAAGGTAATTATATCAGTAAAATAATCGTGGTTCAGGTATTGTTTGTTGACTTCAAGAATACGCTTGTCCGAACAAAAAATGTATGCAATGTCACCGGTTTTTTTCCCGTATTCAGCCGCTGTTTCTTTAATCCACCGGTTTGTTTTTTGTTTTTCTAAAGCGGGAAGCTTTACTTCTTCGGCTATATATTGAATCATTTCTATTATCTTTAAAGTCCAAATACATAAGTCTACAAGTGAAAACCAGTTGACTTTTGTGTTTTGATGTTTTTTAATGGAAAAATAAATACCCCAGCAGAATTGCCGCAGTGATACCGGCAAAATCGGCTAATAGTCCGCACACAACTGCGTATCTGGTGTTTTTAATTCCAACAGAACCGAAGTAAACAGCTAATATATAAAATGTTGTATCTGTAGATCCCTGGATGATGCACGAAAGTCTTCCTACAAACGAATCGGCACCGTTAAGTGTCATGGCATCCACCATCATTCCACGCGCGCCGCTACCACTCAGTGGTTTCATCATGGCAGTAGGCAAAGCCCCCACAAAATCGGTATTCAAACCCGTTAGTCCTACCAGCCAAGCAATACCATCTATCATTATGGTCATGGCTCCCGAAGCGCGAAACATACCAATGGCCACTAAAATAGCAATTAAATAGGGAACAATTCCAATAGCTACATGAAAACCTTCTTTGGCACCTTCAATAAATGAATCGTAGACGTTGATTTTACGGATAGCTGCCATTACTACAAAGGATATGATAATGGAGAAGAGAATAAAACTTGCAGAGAAACTGGAGTATTGAGCAATCTGTTCCTTGGGCAATCCACTTAGAAAATAGATGATCCCTGCAATCAGTGTTGTCATACCCAACAGAACACTCATTATTGTTTTGTCGAATAAGTTGATTTTTTGAAATAAAGCAACACTGATTAATCCCGTAATTGCAGCAAAATAAGTTGCAATGACAATAGGCAAAAATACGTCAGCTGGATTTACAGCCCCTAATTGAGCCCGGTAAACCATGACACTAATGGGAATAAGGGTCAATCCTGCTGTGTTTAGTACCAGAAACATAATCATGGCATTGGATGCCGTATCTTTGTCTGTGTTAATTTCCTGCATTTCCTTCATAGCTTTTAGCCCCATAGGGGTAGCAGCATTGTCGAGGCCTAACATATTAGCAGAAAGGTTCAAAAAAATGCTTCCCAATGCAGGATGATCTTTGGGTATTTCAGGAAAAATTTTGCTAAAAAAAGGTGCTACCAGACGCGAGAAGGTTTTAATAACCCCGCCCCGTTCACCAATTTTCATAATTCCTAACCACAACGAGAGCACACCCGTAAGTCCAAGGGAAATTTCGAACCCCGATTTGGCTGAGTCGAAAGTAGAATTTACAACATCTGAGAAAACTTGTGGATTGCCGAATACAAGCAATTGCACGCAAGCTACTACGAAGGCAATTACCAGAAAACCGATCCAAATAATGTTTAGTACCATTTATTTAATTGAGAATTTATAATTTAGAGTTGAAGATACCTGGAGGTACAATCAACACATTCTAATTAGTAATTGGAAATTGTTTTTCTGTTTTACTTTAAAAGTTCAAAGGGACAAAAGTACGTTTTTTTTTCGTTTTGCTCAACATATTTCGGTAAGGATATGTTTTAACTTCAAATAAGGAAAATAAATTGCTTTCACCATAAAAGAAAATATATGAAATTTGAAATAAAGTCTTTCCTTTCGGGTTTGTTATTGGCTACAACTTCGGTGGCTTGTCAGCCGAAAGATTCGCCTTCTACCGTTAAATCTGTCGATCTGCAGCGTTATTCCGGCGTCTGGTATGAACTTGCCTCTTACCCCCAATTTTTTGAGCGGGGTTGTAGTAATGTAAAAGCTACCTATACGCCTAAAAACGGATATGTGGAAGTTCTCAATCAATCTATTAAGAAAGGAAAACCAAATGATATTAAGGGAAAAGCATTTGTAGTACCCAATAGCGGAAATGCCAGATTGAAGGTGCAGTTTTTCTGGCCTTTTAAAGGCGATTATTGGATAGTCAACCTGGCTGAGGATTACTCCTGGGCTATAGTATCTGACCCGAAACGTAAAACCATGTGGATTTTGTCACGTGCACCTAAAATGGACGAAAAAATATATAATAGCTTGATAGTTTGGTTAGTAATTAATGGATACGATAAGAATAAAATTGTGATAATGGAACAAAATGGAAACTGAATTTCGCTTTTTGAATTTTTATCGGAGTATACCATTTGCATGTGGATAGCATGAATTTTTAGATGACATTACATTATACGTTATCAATGAGATGGTCTGTTGTTTACCCTTCAAAAGAAAACCATTACTTTCGGGTAATGGTTTTTTTTGGGGGGAAGGTTAGGTATCTAAAATAGCTTTATTTTTTTTTCGATTTATGTTATGTTCCTTTGTTTGAAAGTACTTTTACTTCATAATCGAAAATTTTAAAAGATTAAGCTACCTAAATCTTCATAACTGATCGAAATTATTTTGAAAAATGAAAGATTTAGAATAAAGTCTCAGATTTAAATGTCTTAATGATTAATAAAATCGTATCTTTGCAGCTATAAGAATGCAAAAGTGCATTTATAATATCAATAGGTATATTATGTAACGCTTATGGAATCAATATGTAAATTTAATACGCCCGATTGTTATGGGGCTAAAGAGCTGGAAGTATTACTCGAGTTAAGTTCATTATTGAGCAACAAGGAAATTGATTTAAATGACGTAATACGAATTATTGCCGAACATTTAGAAGCCGAACGAATTATTCTTACGATACTCAACAGGGAAAATTCAAATATTATTATTGAAGGATCTTACGGGCTATCAGAAACTGAGAAAAAGCTCGCTGTTTATCAGATTGGTCAGGGAGTTATAGGACGCGTCATTCAAAGTGGTGATACGGTTTTAATACCGAAAATTGCTGTTTCTGAAGAATTTTTAAACTTAACTCATGCCCCAAATGCGATTGATGGTGTAGACATCTCGTTTATTTGTACTCCAATACGGTACAAAAATGAAATTATTGGAACGCTAAGTCTTCATAAAGTATATAAACGAGTAATTTCGTTTACATACGACGTACGTTTTCTCAAAATCGTGGGTTCTATGATAGGGCGAACCATGAGGCGCAGACAGGAATATGCAGAGGAAATGGAACAATTACGTATAGAGAATAATCATTTGAGGGGGGAGTTACGGTTAAGGATCATACCCGATAGTATTAAAGGAAATTCGGGTAAGATGAATGAAGTTTTTTCACTTATCGAAAGCGTTGCCACCACCGATGCCACTGTCTTGATTCGGGGTGAAAGTGGAGTAGGGAAGGAGTTGGTTGCCGATGCCATACATTTTAATAGTAACCGGAAAGGCAAACCTTTTATAAAAGTAAATTGCGCTGCTTTGCCTGAAAGTTTGATTGAAAGTGAATTGTTTGGGCATGAAAAAGGTTCTTTTACAGGTGCAACCGTGCAACGAATAGGTCGGTTTGAAGCTGCGAACGGTGGAACAATCTTTTTGGATGAATTTGGTGATATTCCTCCTTCCACACAAGTTAAACTATTACGCGTTCTGCAGGAAAAGGAAATTGAACGCGTGGGAAGTACCAAACCTATAAAAGTAGACGTGCGTATTTTGTGTGCTACCAACCGGAATTTGGAAGATTTAATTTCGAAAGATCAATTTCGGGAAGACTTATATTACCGCATCAATGTTTTTCCCATTTATATACCGTCCTTACGTGAACGAATCAATGATATTCCCATATTGACCGATTTCTTTATCGATAAATTCAATAAACGGCACGGAAAAAACATCAAACGGATCACTGCTTCGGCCATAGACACCCTTATGGTTTACCATTGGCCGGGGAATATCCGTGAATTGGAAAATTGCATCGAAAGAGCCTGTATTTTGAGTACGGACCATGTTATTAGAACCCATAATCTTCCGGCATCTCTTCAAACTGCTTCAACCTCAGAGACTATGCAGAGTGGAACGATGGAAATTATTTTAAATAAAATGGAAAAGCAAATCATCATGGATGCACTTATATTAAGTAAGGGGAATAGCACCAAAGCCGCTGAACAATTGGGTATTACTGAAAGAATGATGGGTATTCGGATAAAAAAATATGATATAGATGCAAAAAGATTTAAAGTTTAGAAGACTTGAAAATGCTCACTATTTTAGTCCCAGGCAATGAAAATTTCTTTTGAATTATGTAATTTTAAAAATCCGGATCATCTCATTGCATTGTCGGATTTGATGCTTCAATACATGAATGACCCCATGGGTGATGCTCCTGAATTGACAGAATCACAACAGTTACTGTTGGTAAACGGACTGTCGGGGCATCCTGCTGCCTTTGTCCTTTTTATCTTGGCCGATGGAGTCATAGCTGGTTTGGCTACTTGTTTTATTAATTTCTCGACTTTCTATGTTAAGTCTTATCTAAATATCCACGATGTGATTGTGGACTCATGTTTTCGGGGTAAAGGCATTGGAAAAAGATTATTGCAAGAGCTGGTATCTGTTTCAAAGGAACGTGGATATTGTAAACTCACACTGGAAGTACGTGAAGACAATGCTGTGGCACAATCACTTTACAGGAGCCTGAATTTTGAAGAATGTGAACCGAAAATGTTTTTTTGGACCAAAAAATTGTAGAAAATGAAAATAGTTATCCCCGTAGTTGATGTATCGACCCGCAAGAACCAAATTGCAGGTGGTTTAAATGTTACCGGACATTTGTGTATTTACGATAATGTAAGTAAAGAGGGTAACTGGATGAAGACAACGGATCTGGCTCCCAATATGGGCGAATTGCTTCCGGCTTTAGAACGCGAAAATGTGACCACTATCATTTCCAGGCAAGTGCAACCTATGGCACTTAAAGTATTGGTAAATAAAGGCTTTTCCGTGTATAAATCGGAAAGTGATGTATTGGATGATAATATTATTTTATTCAATAATAATGAATTATCACTTTTTGATATGGAAAGTACCATGAATGATGCTGCTGCATGCGGAGGAGCTTGTAACTCCTGCGTTGTGGAATGTGAAGAGTTGAAATCTGCAACTGAATAGATTTCTGAAAAATGAATATTAACTAACTATTTATTGAGATGAGCCTACAAAACGCCCTTGACTTTATTTCTGATGTCGATTCCGATCATGACCTGAGAAAATCATGTTACACTTGTCGTAATCAGTCCGAATTGATGGAATTGTTGATCGGGAAAGGAAGAGCTTTTACTACCGAAGACTTCGCCGAAGCAATCAATATGCTTCTTTTTAAATGCCAGACCTATGAACAGGCCGACCGCGTAAAGCAAGTGGAAGCCTGGTTTAATTGTTTTGTAAAATAAGAAAAACATCGTTTTTTCAATAAAAACTTTCGTCTGAACGTAATTTCTCAATCGGTATTTTCTTGTATTTATCCAGCCAACCCGTTTTTACTTTTAGCCGGTTATCATATCTGGGATAAAACGGTTTGATGTCGATTAAAGGCGTGCCATCCAACATGTCCACTTGTTCTATATACAGTATGTTCCCTTCAATTTTGATAAGTTTTACTGTAGAAATTCCTATGGCATTCGGTCTGTTCGCTTCTTTACTTGCAAAAATGCCTCTTGCTTCGGAATCACTAAGCGTTATTACCTCCAGGTCGTATTCCTTTATTTTATGGAAGTGATAAATCAGTATGATGTGTGAGAATCCTTCCAGATTCTTTAGCCCTTCTACATATTCAGGCGATATTTCTATATATCCTTTGATACCCCTTGCAGCGATGGGTTGGATAGGCATATTAGATGTATTGAGATAGGGGGTACATATTATCCCAATAGGCTTAACAATGATATCGTCCATTCTATTCATATCGTCCATTTGTTTTTCCCTTTCTCAAAATTATTTTTTTTATTTTGGCTTAAAAACGAGGTCAATTTGTTCTTCACCGTCGCGTTGGTTCATAGCAAACTTTCCTCTATACATAATCTTCGATTTATTCAACATGGCAGAGTTGGTTAGTGATTTAAAAAGCGAATGGCGATCGGCATCAATGCAGTCTTCGTTAAACCAGCAGAACAGGGAGTCAGCTGTTTTCCCTTCAAACTGTAGAATCAGCAATCCATGCTCTGAAAAAACCAAATCCTGATAAGCATAGCCAATATCAAGTCCGCATCCGTCTTTCATCAGGAAGCGAACTTTTTCGAGTTCGTAGAACTCTGTTTTGTCGACAGGAGTCTGTGCAATTAGCGTATATTTTTTTGGTGTCATAAGGATGTTCTTTTTTTATTATTTAGCTAATTAATTTTTTACTTAGTGATACTGTGTACAGAATTCTACTCCAATAGTTTAATCAGCATTCATCACAGGCATACAAAACTGTGGAGCATAGCTGATCGAACTCAAAGAGTTCATTACCTCCAAAAAAGCGGGCAATTTCTACTTTTGCATTTTCAATGGTATCGGAAGTATGAATTATATTCTCCTGTATGCTAACGCTGTAATCGCCCCGGATAGTACCTTGTGCTGCTTCCCTGCCATTCGTAGCGCCCGCCATTTTATGTGCTATTTGTACGCAATCAACTCCTTTCCAACAGCAAACAATAACCGGAGTTGTCATCATTGAATCTTTAATTCGTTGAAAGTAGGGCTTCCTGGTCAGGTGAGCATAATGCTCGTCCAAAATAGTATCGTTTAATTGCATCATTTTGATACCACTCAGTTGAAGACCTTTCTGTTCGAAACGGTGAATAACTTCACCAATTAAGTCTCTCCGGATAGCACAGGGTTTAATAATGATAAGCGTTTTTTCCATAATTAAAGAAATTTCAAATAATACGAATATATTGTTATTTAGCCACTTTCATAGAATTGAAAGGACAGTAATTAAATTGAATCGTTAGCTTAAAGCTGTTTTAAAAGGACAGTGAAGTATTTTATGTATTGATTTTTATTTTAAGCAATTTCTTCTATCCGTTTTTCAACCAGTTCTTTTATTTCAAGAATACCTACAGCCATCGATTCCAGTTCGCAGGTAGAGGGTGTTCTATATCCGAATCCATCCAGGGAGCAGATTGCTTCAAATTTTCCCACTAAAATGCTGGTTTGCTTCATGCTCGCTGTCACTTCGGGATCAATATTTAGTGCTTCCCTGTAAAGCGAAACGGGCATGTGATGCGTTGCATTATAGTTATTTCGGGCAAGTAAGGCTACGAAATATTTCTCTACGCTTATAACGGCCAAATTATAAAGCAGGTCGTTGTCGAAACGGGAGTTCTTGTTGTGCAGGCTTTTACGAAATGTAGAAAAGTAACTGTCTGCGTATTGAAAGCATGAAATGGCATGAGTACGCATTTCTTCTTCGGGGATTATAGTTGTTGACATATAGTTTGATTTTTATGAATATAAACATCAGTATAAAGATCGAGTAATTCCTCTTTGGTAATGGCTCTTTTGAGTATTTCTGCACATTCCTTTACTTTGAGAAGTAACAGCGTGCAGTATTCATCCGAAATGGGCAGATTTGCTTCTGATAAGTAATACATAAGTGTAGCTTTGCCGCTGTGTTTGCCAATCAGAAATTTTTGTTCTTTCCTGCCTACACGTTCGGCGGGTATAAGTTGATAAGTATTACGGTCTTTCAGTAAACAACGGGTGTGGATGCCACTCTCGTGGGTCAAAACCAGACTTCCGGTAATGGGTTTAGCGGAGCAAATGGGACGATTAGATACCAAAGCCACAAAAGCACTCAATTCAGCAAAACTTTCGGTACGCAAGGTGCTCGAAATGCCGGCACTGAGTTCCAGCGCCATGGCCACTTCTTCCATAGGTGCGTTACCTGCCCGCTCGCCCAAACCGTTTACGGTGATACTCAAACAATTTGCACCAGCCATATAAGCCGCCAGGGTGTTGGCAGTTGCCATACCCAGGTCGTTATGTGCATGAATTTCCAAAGGCAGATCTTTTTCTATACTTCGAATTGAATTGACCATGTTGTAGGTACTTGTGGGATTTAGCATGCCAACCGTATCGGCCAACCGCACCCGGGAAGCGCCCAATGCACTGGCAATACATACAAATTCCTTCAAAAATTCTGTTTCAGCTCGCGAAGCATCTTGTGCACCAATGGTTACATACCCGAACAGGGGTGTGGCAAAATCGATTAATTCAATTAAATGTTGTATTACCCAGTCCGGGCTTTTACCCATGGCATTCATTAAGATGGGCGAAACGGGAAATGAAATATGAACTCCGTTTGTGCCTGCCAGTTTCGCGCTTCGGATATCTTGTTTATCGGCCCTGCACCAGGACAATGTTTTGAATCCAAAACCCATGTCACAAATGGTGCGAATATCATGTACATCTTTTTCGCCCATGGCAGGTGTGCCGATTTCTATCTCGGGCACAGCGGCAATGTCAAGCAAAGCGGCGATTCGTATTTTTTCCTGTAAAGAAAAAACTACACCCGGCGCTTGTTCGCCATCGCGAAGGGTAGTATCTATGAAGTATGGTCTCACTTTGAATTAAAATTTATTCAGTTACAATTTGCCATTACAATTGATTCAATGAAAAACTATTCTCAAGTTTTAAAATGTCGCTTGTTGTACATTTTTTAATCAGCTATAGAATATTTTTCGCAGAGTTCGTCACTTTCAAGTGAATCGAAGATCTCATCGACTATGGCTTCTGATTCTACGCCACCATACCAAAAGTTATTTGGATGAATGACCATGACCGGACCCTGTGTACAAACGTTCAGACAGGCGGTTGTGCTCACAGCCACATCCAAACCGCGGTCGGAAGCTTCTTCTGAAATATACTGAAGCAAGGCACTTGCTCCTTTCTTGTTACATGCACCTTGTGCATCTCCCGAAACGCGGAATGAATTACATAACAAAATGTGATACTGAGGCTTTTTCATTGTTTATTTTTATTAGTGATGAATATGTTTGATTTGAGATCGTAGATGGAAAGAACAACTGATTAACCACAGCCCTGTGCGTTTCCTTTGCAAGAGCTTCCGCATTTGAATTCATCCGGTTTGGCTATGGAGCGGATTACCCGGTTCTGGTAAACTCCTTCCAGTCCTTCATCAATGAGGCCGGTCATTTCAATGACGTTAATGCCGCATCCTTTCAACATGGCTTTCGGGTTTTCGCCTACACCGCTTACCAATATAGCGCGGCAGTCTTTCAACAGGCGTGCCAAATTGAGCCAGCGTTCATCACCTTTTCCCTGGTCGGAAGTCAGGCGCTCTTCCACCAACTTGTAACCTTTGGGACTTTGTTCAAAAATGTACAGGCTACGTGCTTCACCCAAATGAGAATTGACTAATAATCCTTCGTTGGTGGCAACGGCTACGTAGGGTCGGTCTATTGTTTCTACTTCCATACGGGTAGAATATTCTTTAAGCAACACATGCGTTTCGCTCAAGTCTTGTCCCAGCAATCCTGCAGCGTCGGCTCTGCATCGGGCGCAATGGCTCATTAGTTTCAAGTGTTCAGAAGCCAGTGTACGCACTCTGAATACCATTTTAGTGTCCGGTTTGGGCAACTCTGCAAAAGGTGTTTCTGCAGTGGGGATTAATGGAATGCAGTTGATTACATCCGCTCCCAGTTCAGCACATTTTTTGGCTACTTCGGGAATATGATCTTCGTTGACTCCAGGAATAATAATAGAATTTATTTTTACGGTTATTCCTTTTGCTTTCAACAACGGAATACAAGCCAATTGCCGTTGCAGTATTATTTTGGCCCCTTCAACACCTCTATACACATGTTTATTAAATCGAACCCATTTATATATTTTAGCGGTAATTTCAGGATCAATGGCGTTGATAGTAATGGTTACATGGGTAACTCCCAGTTCTGCAATTTCATCGATATAGGGTTCCAATTCAAGTCCGTTGGTGGAAAGACAAAAAATCTTTTCGGGGAATTCTGCTTTTACGCGTCGCATGGTATCCAGCGTTTCCTCAGCGTTGGCAAAAGGGTCACCGGGTCCGGCAATACCTATCACAGCAAGATTTTCTATTTTCCCGCTCAGCTCTTTCATGTATTCAACGGCCTGATAAGGCGTCAATATGGAAGAGGTAACGCCCGGGCGACTTTCGTTGGTGCAATCGTATTTGCGGTTGCAATAATTACACTGAATATTGCATTTAGGTGCAACAGGAAGGTGTACCCGTGCATTTGTATGTTTTGCTTCTTCGTTGAAGCAAGGATGTGCCAGTTTTCTGTCTTCTATCGTTTCCATGATGTTTTTTTTTTAAAATAACCCCTAAGCCCTAAAGGGGCATAAGAATTATTAGTATTGATATCTATGTATTTTTGCTATAAATATATTATTGTGAAAAATAAAGTAACCGGTACTAAATGTTCCCCTTTCGGGTTTAGGGTTCTTAATACTCTTTGCCGTTTTTTTTTATAAGTATTTATATCCAACAGGTGAGTTTTCTTGTTTGTATTCTATCAATGCATTGACCACGAGATCAAAAAGTTCCTGCGTTCCCTTGTACCCGATTTGATGAATTCTGGTAGCACCAAAACGGTCGTGAATGGGAAAGCCAAGTCGAACCAACGGAATTTTAAGTTCGCGGGCAATGTAATAACCTTTGCTGTTGCCAATCAAGAAGTCGGGTTTGAATGTTTTGGCTTCTTCTCTGAGTGTTTCGAAATCGGCACCTTTTATCCAAAAAGCTTCTACGCCTATTTCTTTTAACCAATCGGCCAGGGCAGTTACCAGATCCTCTTCACCATACAACAATGCTTTTTTACCGAAAACATATTTATGAGCATCTACATAGGCATCTACCAACCGTCCGCGTTCTTTTCTATGCTTTTCGGGCATTTCATTACCACTGATTTCCTTTAAAGTATCCATCAACTTGTCGCTCGCTTCAATTCCTATGGGTAATGGCATTTGGTGGTTTTTTACATAATGAGTTGACTGCAACCATTCACCCGCAGTTTGCACGGATCCTTTGTCTTTTATCCGTTGGGTTCCTTTATTAAAAAGGTTTCCAAACTCAATAACTGCTTTGGAATCACCCATGCGGGCAATGTCAGAAACCGATGTTCCTCCGGTAGGAATGAGTTGATATTCGGATGTATATTCGTTGTCGAGTGTTTCGCTGTAATCGGGGAAAAGGATATATTTTAAACCAAAGTCGTCGAACAATTCCTTCAGGTAACGAATGTCGGCAGGTGTAACCATTCCCGGCAGGATGGTAATTGCATTTTCAGCCTTATTATTTTTGGCCAATGCTTTTACTGTTGCCAACACCGTATTATGAAAACCTTCGGCATGACTACCACAGAAGCTGGGGGTAGAAGCATGTATAAATGTGGGTAAAATTCCGGGCTGGCCTTCGTGCGATTCTTTGTAATTACGGATATGACCCGGAATATCTTCACCAATGGTTTCTGAAAGACAAGTGGAAGCAATACCTATAACAGTAGGTTTGTATTGTTTGATAATATTGTCTATGCCTTTAATGAAATTCCGGCTTCCGCCATAGACTGTTGTTTCTTCGCTGAAATTACTCGAAGCAATATCTACCGGTTCTTTGAAGTGACTAATCATATACCGGCGAATGTAAGTAGCGCAACCCTGACTCCCATGTATAAGGGGTACGCAGCCTTCTATTCCTTTAAAAACTAAGGAGGCACCCAATGGAGCACATAATTTACATGAGTTGCGGGTGGATATATATTTTTTTGCTTCTATCATAACCTTTTTATTTACTATTTATCCATTTACCATTTCATTGATACGAGGCATATACATATAGTCCAAAACACTGAACAAACTACTCGAAACAAAGAACCTGTAGAACCTAAAGCAGAACTTTTTATTTGGTGAATTTCCAGACCGGACTCATGGCTGTTGCGTAAATTTCTTTGGCAAAGTTGATCATACCTTCGTAGCCAGCCAGCGGTTCTTTGCGTTCATGATTATGATCGCAGAACCCCAGCCCGATTTTATGGGCTATGGGTCGTTCTTTTACACCGCCAATAAATATATCGGCTTTCTTTTCCTTTACAAAATGTGCCAGTTCTACAGGATTGGAGTCATCTACTATGATAGTACCTTCGTCGCAGAGTTGTTTGATGAGTTCATAGTCCTCTGTAGTTCCGGTTTGTGAACCTACAATAACGGTCTGAACACCTATCAATCGCAATGCTTTTACCAGTGATATGGCTTTGAAAGCTCCACCAACGTAAATGGCTGCTTTTTTTCCTTTCAATCGTTCTTTGTACCAGGTGAGTTGAGGCATGAGTCGTGCAAATTCCTCTTTTACCAGTTGCCGTGCCTTTTCCATCATTTCGTCGTCTTTGAAGAATCGTGCCACATCGTACAAGGCATCGCTCATATCTTCTATTCCGAAATAGGAAACCCGCATGGATGGAATTCCGTAGTCATCCTTCATCATCTGAGCCAGGTAGTTCATGGAGCCGGAACATTGAACTACATTGAGTGCAGCGTTGTGTGCATTACAAATATCATCCACACGACCATCGCCGGTAATAGTTGCATTCACATGTACGCCTATCTTTTTGTAGTATTCCAGCAGTATCCATAGTTCGCCGGCCAGATTGAAATCGCCCAGTATATTGATGCTTTTAGCTGGTGTGGGTCTGCTTTTGGTACCTACCAATTTATAAATCGATTCGCAAGCCACTTTATATCCGTCTTTCTTGGATCCCTGAAATCCGGGAGCCTGAACTGGAATAATGGGGATATGTTTTTCCTTTTCTACCTGACGGCAAATGCGTTCTACATCATCACCAATTACCCCCACAATGCAGGTAGTATAAATAAAGGCTGCTTTGGGTTGATGTTTATCAACTAACTCGATAATTGATTCATAAAGTTTAGTTTCACCTCCGAAAATAACATCCCTTTCCTGCAAATCGGTACAAAAACTCAAGCGGTGCAATTCCGGTCCCGAAGAAAGTGAACCTCTAATGTCCCAGGTGTAGGCAGCGCAACCAATAGGCCCATGAATTAAATGTAAGGCATCTACAATTGGATAGAGCACCACCCGCGATCCGCAAAACACACAAGCACGCTGACTTACACTTCCTGCCAGGCTTGCTTTGTTACAATCGATAGTCCGCTCATTGGCCCCTGCCATCGATACCTGCTTTTGTCTTTCATCTAATATATAAGCCATATGATTTACAATTTAAATAGTTATCGTTGCTATCCTTACTACTTTGAGAAGAAATCGGGATGTCGCAAGCTCCATTCGAAATTCAGAACATCCCTGTTTCCGCTCTTAATAATAAGTTTTTTTGATAATCGTAGAATCTGAATCAATCAACCAATGGAGCTTGCGACATCCCGTTTCGGGATTAACTAACCCCCATTTACAGTTGGAATTCCACTTTTTCTTCCAGGCAGGTTCTGTCCATTTTATCCAGTAACGCGTTTAATATTTGCGTTACCAGATTAGCACCACCATCATAGCCTGTTTTAGCGAAATAATTGTGTCCCGGACGGTCAGCAATAGGGAATCCGAAGCGTACAAAAGGAGTGTCCTCATCCCTGGCTATGTATTTGCCATAGGTGTTTCCGATCAGTAAATCCACACCTTCCTGTTTAATCCATTGATGAAGACGGAACATGTCGGCTGTTTCTCCGCACATGAATTTTGCTTCAGGTATATCTTTCAGAATCTCCTGTAAACGAATATTAAATGGTTTTCCGGGCGTTCCACTAACGATGTAAACCGGACGCATATCCAGGCTAACTAAAAACTCGGTAAGTGGAATCAAAGTATCGGGATCTCCCCAGAGTGCTACCCTTTTTCCGTACAAGTATTTAGCGTTGTCGGCAATTAAATCGATTAAACGGCCACGTTCATCATTCAGAATGCCCGGTATGGGTAAGTTGGAGTGACGACTCAGTGACATGAGGAAGCGGTCGGTTGCTTTGAACCCGATTGGAATATCCAGTATTTCAAATTTCACCTTACATTTATTTTCCAGCTTTATGCAGGTATCTTCAGTGCAATACTGACCAAGTCCCAGTGAAAATTTACTGTCACCGCTGAGTACTAAATCTTCAACGGTAGTTCCACCATCGGCATACATCTTATAATGTCCGGTTAAAGGCGTGTCCAGTACACCTGTCATATCGGGGAACATAATGGTACGAGCTTCCATGACAGATACCAGACGTTTGATTTCAGCCATATCCGAAGGCTCCATCCATCCGGCTACCAGGTTAATCACATTCCGTTTTTTAGGCGTGGCGGTGGAGAAGAACTTCACCATAGCAGCTACCTGATTGGAATATCCGGTTACATGTGTTCCCACATAACTTGGGGTGTTGCAATAAATTACATGCTTTCCTACGGGAATGAAACCATCATCACCGGCTTTCGATACGATTTGATTTAAATCATCACCAATGGTTTCCGATAAGCAAGTGGTATGTACGGCAATCACTTCCGGTTTATAGACCGTAAAAATAGTTTCAATAGCCTGAAGTAAGTTCGCTGAACCTCCGAATACGGATGAACCTTCCGAAAATGAACTCGTTGCTGCCATAATCGGTTCTTTGAAATGGCGGGAGAGCGCACTCCGGTGGTAAGCACAACAGCCCTGAGATCCGTGACTATGAGGTAAGCATCCATGAATGCCCAATGCTGCATACATTGCCCCTACGGGTTGACAGGTTTTAGCCGGGTTAATGGTCAGGGCTTTTCTGTCTATTTCTAATGCAGTGGTATGTCTTAGTAACATAAGTTTTATGTTTTATATTTGAAATGGTTATGAAAGTTCCGGGTTGTTATTTTGGGTTCTGCTTCCAGCTATGTTTCCTGGCGGTTGCATGATTGAACGTACAAATCTATGACCTGTAACTTTCTGAATTCATTCCTATATGATTAATAATTAATTGAAAACATATTGAGCTTCTACAACTTCTTCACTTTCCCATGGAGCTTTCATTTGTTTGAAAATAGTGCTGCAAGCTATCATTTCAATGTCTTTATAAAAATTGACAGCCCCTTCGAATCCGGCGTAAGGACCACCTGAATCGTAGTTATGCAATTGCTTTAATGGAATACCCATTTTCTGAACTACATATTTTTCTTTTACTCCGGCACAGAATACATCGGGCTTGTAGAGTTCAATAAGCTTTTCCATTTCATAATGACTCATGTCATCAATAATCAATGTGCCTTTTTCCATGTCTTTCATCATCCCATCGTAGTTGTTGAATTCCATACCTTGCTCTTTTAGCTTCTGCATTTCTTCTTCCGTTTTACGGGGAGCATAACGGGTGGCATCTTTTACTACTGTAATCTCCTGAATATTTCGGCTGTCGGCATCTATCTTTATGGTTGGAATTACCCGGCGACCTTCGTAGTCATCACGGTGTCCGAATTCATAACCGGCAGAAAGTGTAGTCATCCCCAATTCAGTAAATAATTCCTGATAATGGTGAGCACGGGAACCGCCTACAAAAATCATAGCCATTTTCCCTTGGGTCTTTGGCACAGCCTGATCGGCAGCCGCTTTTACGGCAATCATTTCAGAAACAATTACTCGTTCAATGCGGTCAATTAATTCCTGATCGCCGAAATATTCTCCTACCTTACGCAATGATTTAGCTGTAGCTTCGGCACCAATAAAATTGGCTTTTGTCCAGGGAATACCGAAAGAGGTTTCCAACATCTCAGCCACATAATTGATAGAACGGTGGCACATCACCAAACTCAAATCGGCTGTATGGGCAGTTTCGAATTGTTCAATAGTAGAGTTACCCGACATGGATGAAACTAACTCGATTCCACATTTGTCAAACATATCTTCAATGACAAAGGCATCACCTCCGATATTATATTCTCCCAATACATTCACCCGAAATTTATATTTTCCTTTGATGGTATCGTCACGTCCAATCAGATTTTCAAACAAACCGTTGTTGGCAATATGGTGACCAGCCGATTGCGAAACTCCGCGGTATCCTTCACAGGAAAATCCAAATATATTTACACCGGGGAATTCTTCTTTCATTTGACGGGCTACCCGGTGCACGTCATCTCCGATTAATCCTACCGGGCAGGTAGAGAAAATGGCTATCCCTTTTGGGTGAAACAACTCGTAGGCTTCCCGGATGGCTTGTTTAAGTTTCTCCTCACCCCCGAACACGATATTCGAATCCTGTATGTCGGTAGAAAAGCAGTACGGAATAAAATTTTCATCCCCGGGTTGATCGGCACGGGTTTGGTTCCGGCGGGTTAACCACGAATAAAAGCCACATCCTATCGGACCGTGCGTAATGTTTATAATATCTCTGGTAGGCCCCAGCACTACACCCTTACAACCGGCATAAGTACATCCGCGTTGGGTAATGATTCCCGGGATGGTGCGTACATTGGACTGAATCTGAGGGATAGCATCGGGATCGTTCTGAATGATGGATTTCGCCCTCTTCTTGGCTACCTTAGGGGGATAAGCGGCCAAGACTTCTTCTTTAAACTTCCCCAGGTCTAACTCGTCTTTTATTATTTTATCCATAATGTTACTCTTAAGTAATTCGTAATTCATAATTCATAATGCACAATTCATTTTTAATAAAGACACCGCTCTAAAGAAGATGATTAGACATTATATTGTTTTAGTTCCTTAATTTATCAGTTTACAAATTGTCAATATTCATCGCCAATGAAATTGTAAACAGTTAATTAATCGAGCGTAATGTCACCTGTTTCTCCTGTGCGTATCCCAATGGAATCCTCCGCGTCGATGACAAATATTTTTCCATCACCACTTTTCCCGCTTTGATTAGCTTTGATAATGGTTTCTACGGCAAGATCTTTCTTGTTGTCTGCTACTACGAGCGTAATCATGCGTTTTGATTTCAAACGCGGTATCTCCGAAATGAGTTCCCTGAGTTCGGGATCCACATGGACCGCTCTCTCGAGGTCTCCATGTCCTTTACCTCTTCCCAAAACGGGCATAGCGGTAAACGATGGCAAGCCGGCGTCCGAAAGGGCTATCTTTGTTTCGCTCATCTTGGCGATACGTATTATGGCTAATATCAGTTTCATAATGTTTTATTTTGTAGATAACTTACTAATTGCACTCCACCAAATCCCCCTTTTTTTTGTTCCGGCTGACTCCCGGGTTAGGACAAACAGGCAGGGGCGGGGTTCTAAACTTCTTTCTTTCCGCTGGAAATGGTATAGTTTTCGTCTACCTTGGTCACGAAAATTTTTCCATCTCCAAACTGACCTTTTTCTCCTGTACGCGCTGCGTTCATAATGGTTTCGATTACGAAATCCTTGTCTTTCTCTGGAATCACAATCATTAATAAATCTTTTGGCAACTCATCGTAAGTAACATTTCCTACTTTTAATCCACGTTGTTTTCCGCGACCGAATACCGATAATTTTGTTACGGCAGGGAAGCCGCTTTCAAATAATGCTTTCATGACTATGGAAGACTTCTCAGGCCGAACAATAGCTCTTAATAAATACATAGTATAATCTCCTTTAATTAAACTGTTAATATAATTGTTGATGTGTTTCAAACCTATCCTATTTGGAACGCTTGTCAGAATCTTTACTAACCAAAGTTCCCTTTCGGGGTTTATGTTTTTTAATTTGAAATACCAAAGCTTACCAATAGTTCTTCCAAATCATTCATCTCTAATGGAGTTGGTATTACAAACATTTGGTTGTCATTAATTTTTCGTGCCAATGCGCGGTATTCATCTGCCTGAGCATGCGTGGGTGCATGGTCAATTACCGTTTTCCGGTTGATTTCGGCATGTTGTACCATGTTGTTGCGGGGAACAAAATGAATCATTTGTGTGCCCAGTTTAGATGCAAATTCTTCTATCATGTTCGCTTCGTTGTCTACTACACGTGAGTTACAGATAATGCCTCCCAATCGTACAGTTCCTACTTTACCAAATTTGGCAATGGATTTACAAATGTTGTTGGCAGCATACATAGCCATCATTTCGCCTGAACAAACAATATATACTTCCTCTGCTTTTCCATCCCGGATTGGCATGGCAAAACCTCCGCAAACTACATCACCCAATACATCGTAAAAAACATAATCCAACTTTTTGTCGGCATCATAAGCACCGAGTTGTTCCAATAAGTTGATGGAAGTGATAATTCCACGACCGGCACATCCAACTCCCGGTTCCGGACCGCCCGATTCTACACAACTGGTACCACCAAATCCCGGTTTCATTACATCATCCAAATCTATATCTTCACCTTCGTCGCGTAAGGTATCCAATACTGTTTTTTGAGCCAATCCGTGCAACAACAAACGCGTTGAATCAGCTTTAGGGTCACAACCCACTACCATTACATTTTTTCCTAACTCAGCCAATCCGGCTACTGTGTTCTGCGTAGTGGTACTTTTACCAATTCCGCCTTTACCATAAATTGCAATTTTTCTCATCTTGTTTTGCTTTAAAATGAATAACTTGAAAACCCCTTAGCCATTAATCGTGCCATTAACACTTATTGGCTAAAATTACATCTCCGAAATGATGGATAATGTACTGAACATTAAATGAATAAAAAGTTTTAAATTTGCTGATATAACGGAAATAACTTGGAAATAACGAAGGAGGAAAAGAGGAAAAATCCTACCTAAATGTAGGATAAAATACACGAAATGTAGGAAAGTCAATATCCTTTTTTTTGATCTGAAGGGGCGAATGATTATATTCCTATTTCAGAAAATTATTTTTTGGATAATTTGGATTTTTATGCTCTGTAGCTAATTTCTAAAGGATAAAAAAGCATTTGTTAGAACCTCCGAAAATTTCTATTGGTTAAATTACCTTTGGTTATACAATCAACAAAGATTCGAAGAATCTAGAATATCATATAAAAACATCGCCCGTTTCTGTCATTTAACTGTATAACAATATCTGAGATCACTAACTGCAACTGATATTCTTTCTTAAGGTGTAGGGGATAGCGTTTTCAGGCCGTTGTTCAAATACATCTTCCGTTGTACCGCTGTTGACAATACTTCCATTTTTTAGTACCAGCACGGAAGTTGCTAAATGAATTACTTCCTGAAGATCATGACTAACCAGTAAGGTAATTGTATGAAGTATTTCATGCGCTTTTCTGATTTCCTCCTGAAGGGAAAGACGCATCTCTAAATCAAGTGCCGAGAGCGGTTCATCCAACATCAGAATGCTTGGTTTTGAAGCTAATGCACGTGCCAATGCCACCCTTTGTTTTTGACCTCCTGAGAGTTGGTGCGGTTTACGCTTTCGGAATGCTTGCAAATTAAAAAGTGCAAGCAATTCTTCAATGGCATCCTGATCCTTCTCTTTTTGTGCAAAGCGGATATTGCTTTCTATGCTCATATTCGGGAAAAGTGCATAATCCTGAAACATATATCCTACATTCCGGGCTTGTGGTGAAATATTTATTTTTTTGTCTGAATCAAACCATACGTTGTCTCCTAAAGTAATACGCCCTCTGTCGGGCTTCGTAAGTCCTGCCAGTATTCGTAATAATGTTGTTTTCCCGGCACCGGAATGACCAAAAAGACAAAGCAGTTCCTGTTTGTTGATCTCGGTACAAATTTCCAGGGTTTTCTTTCCTTCGGAAGTTTGCATAGCGTGTTGGATGTCTATTGATAAACCTCTACAAATAAAAGGAGAGTTCAGGCTATTTTCTTTTGTATTTAATTCCAATTTCATGTTTGCGCATTTTTTTTAGTTTGTTGTAAATAATACAGGGGTTGTACATACCAACTTTCGGTAGAATAGAAATATGATTATGTATTTTCCGATTGGCTTAGTTACATTTTATAAGCTTTTAATTGGTTTTTTATTTATGCTGAAAATCAGGGTTAATATTGCCAGAGAAAACAGAAACAAAACAAAGGAATAACGGTTTGCCATCTCGTAATTCAACGATTGAACTTCGTCGTATATGGCGATGGAAGCAACCCGGGTTTCCCCGGGCATGTTTCCACCCACCATAATCACAACACCAAATTCTCCTATACAATGCGCAAAAGTCATAGCCACTGCTGTAATGATGGAAGGTATCATATTCGGTATCAAAACATGAATAAAAGTGGTGAACTCCGATTTACCCATGGTATAGGAAGCCTCGCGGTAAGTCCCCGGAATCGCCATCAATCCATTTTGAAGTGGTTGAATCATAAACGGTAAACTGAAAACAACGCTGGCTATCAGTATCCCTTCAAAGCTAAATGCCAGCCGGGTATCGAAATATTCAGCCAGAAATCGCCCGAAAGCATTCTGCGGACTATAAGCCACCAACATATAGAACCCCAACACCGTAGGAGGCAAAACCATCGGCATGCTAATCAATGCTTCTACCAGCGCTTTGAGCGGAAAGCGCTTATATGCCAGCAGGTAAGCAATGGGATAACCGATAATAAAAAGGATAGCGGTAGTATAACTGGCTAATTTTCCTGTCAGTAAAAGTGTATCTATAAAATCCTGACTCATGATATTTACTATTTATTTTTAAAGCAAAATTTGCATCATTTATTTCTCAATGGTGCTGTAACCGAAACTTTCCCAGATTGCTTTCGTTGCCGGTGAAAGTACAAACTGTTTAAACTTTTTGGCTTCTGTGTTTAATACCGGTCTTTTAATTAAAATACAAGCTTGTTCAATGGGTTTGTAAAACTTCTGCGGAATAATATAATACTGTCCTTTACCCATCATCTCGGGAGCCAAAGCCAACGAAAGGGCGATGAATCCGATTTCTGCATTTCCGGTAAAAGCAAACTGTGCAGCCTGTGATATGTTTTCTCCGAAAACAATTTTCGGTTCCAACGCATCATATATTTTTAATGACTTCAACAGTTCCACCGATCTTTCTCCATAAGGAGCAGTAAGTGGATTGGCAATGGCAATTTTCTTGATCGATGTGTCTTCAAATATCTTTAAACCCTTTTTCTCTACCGGAAGTGTAGTGCTATAAATGGCTAATTTACCAATTGCATACGTTGTCATCGGACCAGAACTAAGACCCTTTGCTTTAAGCTTTAATGGAAATTCATTATCGGCAGCCATAAAAAAATCGAAGCTGGCGCCATTCATTATTTGTTGCACCAGTGTTCCCGAGCTGCCAAAAGTAATGTTGACCCTGGCCTTGGGATGTAGCTTCACATAGGCTGTTTTAATATCTTCCAGTACATAGCGTAGGTTGGCAGCTGCGGCCACATTCACTTTCTGTGCTTGTATTGCTGTAATGGATAGAATGATAGCAAGTGTAAAAATTATTCGTTTCATATTATTTTATTTTTAAAAATTATATTTCTGTTTATTTTTCGTATCTCTTTATTCGAAAAGTGTTTAACCCTGTTCAACGCATATTTTATCTGACATCATCATTGAAAATAACTGAAATCCATTATTTATGTCCGGAATCTTTAATCCTTTTTAATTAAATAGCTCCTGTTCTAAATTTTAGTCAATTGATTTTTATTTGAAAAATGTGGGTTTGATGGTAAACATAATATATGCCCATTGTGGAGTACGGTTAGCCGAACTTATGTTTTTGGCAAGAAGTGTGTTGGCAGTGGTGAAATAGCTGCTCCATCCTCCTTGTATCGTTGTCCATTCGTTTAATTTGTAGTTAACTATAAAATCAATTTCCGATCCTATGTTTCTGCCAACTTGCGCACCTTCGTTTTTCAATTGCTTATCGGTATTAAAAAGGTGATATGCTGTTTCTAAACTCAATTTGTTAGTCACATTAGCCGAAAGTCCGCCATAATAATCCCGTAAACCTTGTGCAAGGGGTGCATCCCAATAATCCATTGTCCCATTGAAAGTATGATCGGCTCCATAAAGTTTCTTGAAGTTTGTTTGTATTCCGTCGGTCGAATTATTATCCCCGGAGAGGAAGTCAGCACCCACATGGGCCGAAAAAATACCGGATATTTTATAGTCCACCTTTAATGCTAACAAATTACCTCCCATTTTAGAACCGATACTACTTTTTCCGGCCTGAAAATAGGCTGTTGCCAGTGCACTAAGCGGAGAGGCTTCGTTCTGATATTTCAGGTTTCCACCGAATGTATATGCATGATTCATAGTTATTTTTTTGTACTTCTTTAATCCCGCTACCGTTGTGTCCTGCACTCCCTCATCCACTCCAACAGCGCTTAAAGTCAATCCTTTAATAATGTTTTTTGACAACCATACAAAGCCCATATACCGGTATTTTGAAACAGGTGAATAATAGGTTTCTGATGATATCGCCGCATTATTATTGTATGCCAACCCTATATGTCCTTGAAAATCATTTATATTGTATTTGAACAAGGCCACATCGTGCGATGTTCCGGTGTTGCTCCAGGCAGGAGCGGAGAAAAGCCGGTTATCATCATACTTTAGTGTTTGACGGCCCATCTTGAATGATCCACCCGGTGCAATCAACATTTCTGCCCACGCTTCGTAAATGCCGGTGGTGGCGTCCCCCGATGCATTGGGCGTTTGTCCGAAAGTCCGTGAATCCTGGAAGGAGATATAAGTACTTAAATCTCCGGTAGTAAATGCTAAATTTAAACGTGTTCTCTGAACGGCGAACACTCCCGGATCATTCGTTTCCAGCAATGGCTTTGAAAAACCATCGCGATACTCCATTCTGGGACGGATTTCACCATCTACAACTACTGTTTGTGCACCTGAAAATGCCGAAATCGTGCATAACAAACAAATTACTACATCTCTTTTTGCCTTCAATTCTATCATTCTGTTGATTTTTTTCGTTATAAAATAAAAAGAATAACGCTGAGTAAAAAAATAATTGAAGAAATTAATCAACATGAAATATGTCTTTTAAATAGTTCAATTTTATGGCTATCGTTATACCTCAGCAAGAATATCGATAGACTAAAAAAAACAGTTTCCCGATTCATTGTTACTTTGATCCAGAAATTCAATGATATCCAATACTTTCTTTTCGTATGTGCGGATGAGTTTCTTCCCGTACGCACTGATACTGCATCCTCCGCCATCTTTGCCGCCTTTTTGCCGGATAATTACCGGTATTGGTGAGAGACGGTTCAACTTGTCCAACAAATGCCAGGCATGTTGATAAGACATTTTTAAATTTTTAGATGCTGCATGTATGGATCCATCAATCAAAACCTGATTTAATAATCGGATTTGAGCGTAGCCTATAAATAACTCCCCTTCGCGATAAAATGAGAGGTCGGCTGTCATATTAAAAACCGGATGGTTCATGGTCGGTACTTTGTTTTTATTTTAATATATGCAGTATTCTATCGTGCACTATAAAAAACTGCTTTTCGGAAAACTGCTAAGCAAATCCTGTACCAATCGCGTATGTGTAAGTATATGTGCTTGTTATGATCGTATTCTGTCTGTTCGCAGGACGAAAAAGCTACCTGAACGGAGGCTGAAATTAGCATATGTTACCAAAATGTATGAAAATTAGCATGGCATTTAAGGTCGGAAATCGGAAATTATACTGATAAAAAACAAAGAGACCTGCAGTATTTAAACTACGGGTCTCTTTTCATTTATTGAATGGAAGAATTTTTAAGTGCTGTTTCTTAGTGCATGAAAAAATAATAGAAGAACGCCTCCCGATAGCCATCGGTATTCGTTCTTCTATTATTTTAATTAAAAATATTGGATTTTTTTTGTCATCTGCTAAGCTGATGTTTAGTATTTATCCGCTGACGAAAGAAAAATTTTATTTTTCTATAAGTGATTTTTTGCTTTTCAGTTGTTTCTTCAATAAAGCCGGTATTTCACCCGGATTTCGTGCAACCGGAACACCGACTTTTTCAAAAGCAATAATTTTTTCTTCTGCTGTACCGGTTCCGCTTGAAATAATGGCACCTGCGTGACCCATTCGCTTGCCGGGTGGTGCCGTTTGACCGGCTATAAAAGCAACAACGGGTTTAGTGATATGTTCTTTTATATATTGTGCTGCACGTTCTTCTGCATCTCCGCCAATTTCGCCAATAAGTACAATGGCTTCTGTGTCCGGATCGTCTTCAAACAATTGAAGAAGTTCCTGAAAATAGAGCCCCGAAACGGGATCGCCACCTATGCCAATACAGGTACTTTGCCCAAGCCCACCGGCTGTAAGCTGACTGACCATTTCGTATGTGAGCGTACCGCTTCTACTCATTAATCCGATAGTTCCTTTCATAAAAATATTACCAGGCATTATTCCAACCAACGATTCGTCTGGCGAAATAAGGCCGGGGCAATTTGATCCGATTAGTTTGGTGCCTCTCTTTTTTAAGTAAGGAATCACTTTCACCATATCCAGTGTGGGAATACCTTCGGTTATGGCGATAACCAGTTTTATGCCAGCTTCCGAAGCTTCGAGAATGGCATCTGCCGCCAGCGGAGCTGGTACAAATACGATGGAGGTATTAGCACCGGTCGCTTTCACTGCTTCTTCCATCGTGTTGAAAACTGGAATTCCATCTACCAATTGACCGCCTTTGCCGGGAGAAACACCACCAACTACCCTGGTGCCGTATTCTTTCATTTTGCCCGCATGAAAACGACCATCTCTTCCTGTAATTCCCTGAACGATTAATTTGGTATTTTTATTGACTAATATGCTCATGATGTTATATTTATATTGTGTCGCGGATTTTTTTTGAAAATAATAAACCGATAAACTGTGGATAGCCTGTATACTTGATTGGGAGCCGTGAAAGTAAATTAAAGTGTTTTACTTATTACTTTCTATAAACCCGAAACTCTTTGAATATCAAACTTTTCAAACTAACACTTCGAACATAGCTTGATAGCAAGTATAGCCGCCTCGTTCATGGTTTCTACTACCTGAATATTTGCTTGTTTTAAAATTATCAACCCTTCTTTCGAATTTGTTCCCGACAAGCGTACAACTATAGGTATGTGTACTTTAATTTGTTCCAGTGCAGCCACCAAGCCTCGTGCTACATCATCACATCGGGTTATCCCCCCGAAAATATTGATCATAACTACTTTTACATTCTTATCGGAAAGCAGCAGGTTCATGGCGTCAATTACTTTTTGCGGACTCGAACTTCCCCCTATATCCAAAAAATTAGCCGGCTCACCTCCAGATAGTTTGATCATGTCCATGGTGGCCATGGCCAGACCTGCACCGTTCACCATACAGCCAATAGAGCCTTCCAAACGAATGTAAGTTAATCCCTTTTCTTTTGCATCCAGTTCTTTGAGTTCATCTTCGGTGGGTTCGAGTAGGGCCAGAATATCCTGTTGACGAAAGAGTGCATTGTCGTCAAAATTCATTTTCCCATCGAGTGCCAATAGTTCACCTTTTTCATTGATTACCAGTGGATTTATTTCAACCAACGAAGCGTCCGTATCGATAAAAATCCGGTACAGCTTTTGGAATAAACCGACCGCTTGTCTGACTAACGAATAATCGTTGAAAAGTGCAAAAGCTATTTTGCGAGCCAGAAATGGAGTCATACCCAAATCAGGATCAATTACAAACTTAAGAATTGCTTCCGGATTGTCTTTTGCCACTTCTTCAATTTCAACACCACCTTCGCTGCTGGCCATAAACAGTACCGATTTTGTGTTTCTGTCGATAGTTAGTCCTACATAAAATTCCGATTCAATTGCAACTCCCTGTGCTACCAATACTTTCTCTACGGTATAACCTTTGATGTCCATTCCCAAAATTTGACGGGCTACTTTCCGGGCATCGTCGAGTGTTCGTACCAGTTTTACTCCACCTGCTTTCCCACGTCCACCGGTTAATACCTGTGCTTTGACGACTACGGGTAACCCCAATTTCTCAGCAGCAGCGTATACTTCGTCAGCTGAATAACATATTATCTCACGTGTAACGGGAATTGAGTAACGGGAGAAAATTTCCTTGGATTGATATTCGTGAATTTTCATGCATGGATAGTTTACTTGTTTCTTTTCTGGTGACATCCTCTGATTGCTGTTTTATTCCGGAGAATCAATTGAGCAAGCCGGTTTAGATGTTCTTTTTTAATATTAAATAGTCTGAACGGGAAATAATAATTACATAAACAAATGTTTGATGTATCTAAAATGGTCTTTAAAATACTGGAAATATTTATTTTAGCATTATGTGCTAATTATTCATAAGTTGGGCTAAATGGAAAAAAAAACGGGGAAGATAATGTTAAGAATCAAACATACTTTCCAAAATATTGGTTTCACTATAAAAGTATAAGCAGTGCAATTGTCGTTGCAAATGTAAAGAAATATTTAGATAATAAACCATCATATTATTAAAGACTCATCATTTGTCGTGAAAGTTTTTTTTGAATTTAGAATTAAGCATTACAATTGTTTCAATTTGAATTTGTTATGTATTATTCTGATGCGTCACTTTACTTGTTTTCGCAAGTAATAGTTAGAAATCCGAAGAAATGTAGAAATACAATATGGCTTTGATAGCTTGCTCAAAATAGAGTTATAAAAGCAGAATGTTCCTTTGAAATATTATTTTCAAAAGATCTTCCTTTTTTATAGATGCAAAACTTTTATATTAAATTATCATAAGCATATGCATTGATATCTTTTATTCCTAATAAGTAGTTTGTAACCAACGTGTTAAAAAAACATCGTAAACCTGATAGGTAGTTCCGTTTATGTTGACTAATTCCAGTACCATTTCTTTTTCGAGTAAAGAATCTATCATTCTACGTACATTCGAGGGAGTACCTATGCCCTGCTTCGATAAAAAATCTTTGGAAAATAATTGCGATACTGAATCTTCTTTGGCTAAAGCAATCATAAAATCCCACTGTTTGCTGGTCAGCAAACCCCTATACTGAAAATATATATCCTGGTTCTCTTTTAGCAGATTTGCACATTCGCTTTTTACGAAATCAAGCGTTATGTTTTTTTGCTTAGTAGCATATAGCCTGTTGCAAACACTTTGCGTGTAGAACGTGAACGATTTTGTCCAATCGAGGATGAAACCGATGCTTTCATCCGAAATATTCCTTTTACCTTGTTCAAAGTGATTGTGGATAAATGCTGTATATGATTCGCTGGCGATTGGTTTTAGCATTAGAAACTGCGTACTTGAAAAAAACGGGCGACTGGCACTCGAAAACATTTCAACCAGAATGTGCCGCTTGCTGCCGCTAAAAATAAAATGCACCCTTTTAAGTTGTTGAATATAGGTTCTTAATAATGATTCTATGTTTTTTTCCGGGTATTTGGCAATTTGCTGGAATTCATCGATGGCAACTACAATTTCTATAGGTTGATTTTCCAGAAATTGAAGCAGTCCGGATAAGGTGTATTCCGTATCCTGTGACGATTGGTAGGCAAATTGTATTTGAGGAGTCCCTGTTATGGCATCGAAAGTAATACTGGGCCGAAAGCCTTTAATCAATCGCATAAACTGCTTACCTATGGATGTTTTAGCCGGAAACTTTTTTAAGATAGATCCGGCAAAAAGATGAACAAAATCGCCCAATGAACGGGTGGAATCTATATCAAAATATACAGATTCTATCTCTTTTTCCTTCGATAATTCTTCTAAAAAACGAAGAATTAATCCGGTTTTTCCTAATCTGCGGGGCGAAATTAGCGTCGTATTTATGCCGTTTTGAGCATTTCGAAGCAGTATTTTTAGTTCGTTTTCGCGGTCGCAAAAGTAGTATTCTGATATATAATTATTGATAGGAAATGGGTTCATCTTCTTTCTGATTTATTAAAATTTGTTTTGAGAAATGAGAATGAATTGTACTCTTGTTCCTCCTTTGTTGTTGAGAAGCAATGTGCTCTAAGTCAGTTTATTGTTGGACTCGCATTGCATGTAATATTTTCCTGAGTTATTGATTACATTTTAAGACATGGCAAATGTAATTATTTTTATTCTCTGTTCCAAATTTTTTATTATACATTTTGTGTAACACAAAATGTATAATAGAAAATAGAAAGTATTATCAGTAGTAATGCCGCATTAATTACACATTTTGTATTACACATTTTGTGTAATACAAAATGTGTAATTAATATTCGGATGGGGTTGGGCTGTAGGTGCCTGCTGTTGTGCAATGTTGGAATTGAAAAAGGAAGTACAAGCAGTGTTTAATCTGAAATGAAACAGGGGAATGCTTCAGTTGTGTCACAAATTAGTAATGGAATGGGTTGGCGATAAGTTTAATTTATAAGAAATAGCACTAAATTAAGGTGGAGTATCTTGTCCTGAAAGTTATTGCTATTTATATCTCTGGTTTAGTTCTTGTTCCTGCTTTTTTCTCATCTTCCAAAGTTGCCATGAATTGATGATATTCTGCCACAAAACATAGGACGCAGGTCCCAGTGAAGCAATGGGACTCAAAAATACCTGAGCCATCCAAATAGCCAGAATGGTATTTTTTTGACCCAGACCCTGACCTCCGGCTACCGTGTTGTTGAACCGACGACCTATCTTTCTGCCTGCCACAAATTGAAGAATACAAATAACCAGTGATGAGAAGGCAATTAGTATTTCAATGCCAATATCGGGGTTTTCTTGTTTAAATAAAAAACTGACGGTTTTACCCGTTACTATCATCAAGGCTACAGCCCACAGATAGAAGGATAACTGATGCAGGCTGAGTAGCTTTTTGTGAATTTTAGGTGTGAATTTTTGCATTCCCCAGGCCACTAACAATGGGAAAATCAAAAGAGGTCCTACTTTTATGCCGATTTGGGTGAAGGAATCCAGAAACAGAAGATCGCTGTGAGTGCCAATTAAAGAAAAAATAACAGGAGCCACCAGCGCCACCGTCAGATTCCCTATAAGCGTGTAGGTAGTAAGACAGGCGATACTGCCGCCCAGCATCCCGGTTATAACAGCTGCTGAAGTGGCTGTTGGTGCCAGTACACAAATTAAAGCACTCTCGGCAAGGGTTGTATTGTATCTGAAAAAAACGGAATAAAGAATCAGACTTCCGATAAGTTGAATGGAAATTAACCATATATGCAATGGGCTGAAGCGGACTTCTCTTGGTGAAAGTTTGCAAAAGGTAAGCAGCAGCATGATGAAAATCAGATAGGGAGTCAAACCGGCTATGGTGTCGAAAAATCGGTAAAATACGACTCCTGTTATCATTGCAAGAGGTAATGTCCAGTCTTTTATGAATTTTATTGTTGTTCTCATGAATTTTGAAAAAACATAATTTTGAAATTTTGTAAAAACAGTTGCCAATTCTCTGATTTTAATAGTTTACAAAGGTACAATAATTAAACGGGGAGGAGTGTCCATGAATAGTTTTTGAAATTTTTTCTTCTGACATAAAATATCTAAGCATTTGTAAATCGACTGCTTTTAATTTTTGGATATCGTACAATCTCTGTATATTTGTCCTTTCAGATTTCTTTTCAGCTAAGAGTATGGAAAATGCAGGTACATGAATCACACTCAGTTTCTCTTGTTTATATTAAAATTATTTTCGTTTATTTTAGTTCTTTCTTTCTGTTAACTGTTTGTATGTACAATTTGCAAGCATAAACCTCAATAAATATCAGAACAGCATAAAAAGTTGAAAAAATGAAAACATTAGTTGAGTATCTGAAACGAATCGGATCGTTGAAAACCACTGTTTTAGTCGATGCTTTCCTGGCAAATGACCGCCGTGATTTTGTGACTGATGAATTGCTAAGCCGTGCATATGAGGATCATGCTTTGTCAATAGGCTTTGGACAGTCCATATCTCAGCCCTATACAGTGGCCTTTATGATGGAACTTTTGCAACCCGAACAGGGAAATGAAGTGATGGATGTAGGTTTTGGTTCCGGATGGACAACTGGCATTTTAGCTCATGTGGTTGGAATTGAAGGAAAAGTGCATGCTGTGGAAATTATTCCTGAAGTTTTCCGTTTTGGGAAAGGCAATCTTCTAAAATATAATTATACTAATATTGAATTGTATATGGGATCCTGGGAGGATATTCAGTCCGTAGATTTCGATCGTATTCTTGTTTCAGCGGTAGCGCCTTTTGTTCCTGATAAATTGATAGCGAAGCTTAAAGTTGGAGGTAGGATGGTGATTCCCGTGAGAACAGGCTTTACTCAGTCGATCCGTCTCGTAGAGAAAATTAGTGAAAGTACTTTCTGTGTACAAAATTATCCCGGTTTTGTTTTCGTGCCTCTTGTTTAGAACTCAAAATTATTTTTTTTACAAATGAATCATGTTGGCTAAACTTTTGTTTTTTTTTAAAATCGAATATCTAATTAACAGATAACCAAATAACTAATTAACCAATATACAATTAACTAATCTCCAAAAATAAATGAGAGTATTAATTTCCAGTCAATTGCTTCCCGAAGGATTCGCGGATCTGAAAGAACATTTTGAAGTTGTTTTTCCGGATAAAGAGGTTTTCACCAAAGAAGAAGTAATCCGTTTATTACCCGATTTCGATGCCTTTCTGACCACTTTTCAGTTTAAAGTGGATAAGGATATTATTGATGCTGCGGCTGTAAGAGTAAAGATTATTGCCAATTACGGTGTTGGATACAACAATATAGATGTGAAATATGCTGCAAAGCGAGGTATTGTGGTTACCAATACGCCCGATCCTGTGATTGAACCGACGGCCGAACTGGCTTTTGCACTAATGATGGCAGCCGCACGTAGAATCCCTGAATGCGACCGTAAATTACGCGTTCCCGATGGTTTGAAATGGGGTGTTCTGGAAAATCTTGGACAGTCGCTTTACGGAAAAACTTTGGGAATTATAGGTTTAGGCCGAATTGGTCAGGCAGTTGCGCGAAGGGCATTGGCTTGCGGCATGAAGATAGTTTACTTCAACCGAACGCGTTTGGCTACCGATTTGGAAACCAGTTTTCAGGCACAAAAACTGGAGTTAGTTGATTTATTGAAAACAAGTGATGTAGTTTCGCTGCATACCCCTTTAACGGAAGAAACTTTTCATTTGATCAATCGCGAGCGTCTACAACAAATGAAGCCTGCCGCCATTCTGATAAATACTGCGCGCGGGCAGGTGGTAGATGAAATGGCTTTGGTTGAAGCCCTTAAAAACCGATGGATTTATGCTGCAGCACTGGATGTGTATGAAAATGAACCTGCTATTACTCCGGCATTGTTGGAAATGGATAATGTGATTCTGGCGCCGCACAATGGGACCGCAACGGTGGATGCCCGTAACGAAATGAGCCGGTTTGGATCACAAAATATCATTCGCTTTTTTGCCGGACGAACGGATATATCAATAGTTTATAGTTTATAGTTTATAGTTAGTTAGTTAGTTAGTTAGTTAGTTAGTTAGTTAGTTAGTTAGTTAGTTAGTTAGTTAGTTAGTTAGTTAGTTAGTTAGTTAGTTAGTTAGTTAGTTAGTTAGTTAGTTAGTTAGTTAGTTAGTTAGTTAGTTAGTTAGTCCCGCAAGCTCCATTAGTTTGTTGTTTCTATTTATTGTAAAGTGCTTCCACACTACTTCGGTAGTTACGTCCTATGGGTAAAGTTTGGCCGTTGAGAATGATTGAATTGCTTGAAATGGATTCGATTTTGACTATAGACACCAGGTACGAACGGTGGATACGAATAAATTGCGATGCAGGTAAATCGTTTTCCAACGATGTTAATGAACCATAAGTAACGATCTTTTTGTCTTTGGTGACTATTTTGTAATAATTGCTAAGGCCTTGAACATAAAGAATCTCATTAACAGCTATTTTATACTGTTTGCGGTCTGATCTCACTGTGATATACTCTTCTATAACATTTTGCTGTTGTTCCAAGGAAATTAATTCTGCTGCTTTTTGGGCGGCCATTTCAAAGCGTTCAAACGAAACGGGTTTTAGCAGGTAGTCAATTGCATTGACTTCGTAACTCTCCACGGCAAAGCGATCAAAAGCAGTACAAAAAATTACTTTTGGAGGTTTGGGCAGGTTTTTTATCCACTCCATACCATTCAGTTTGGGCATTTGAATGTCCAAAAAGAGTAAATCTACCGAATGATTTTCCATAAAACGCGTAGCATCCTGTGTATTGGTGCAGCGACCTGCTACTTCAAAACCATCCATCCGGCCTAAATACAATTCGAGAATATCGAGCGCCAGCTCTTCGTCGTCAATTAATAAACAATTTACAATATTCATAGTAATTGATTGATAATAAGTGAACTTGTATAGCTGTTCGTAGTGGTATCCGTCGTAAACGAATAACGACCGGGGTAAATTATATCCAGCCTGTGCCGCACGTTTTGTATTCCTATACCCGATGATACATGATCTGTTTTTGCCATGTCGGGGTCAAAACTGTTGGCAACCTCCAGTTTTAGTTCATTATTGATTATTGTCAGTTCTACAGTAATCCATGCACCCTTTACATCGTTCGTAGCAGAATGTTTGAAGGCATTTTCTACAAAGGGTAGCATCAATAATGGAGCTATGCTACATCCTCTGATATCACCCTTTATCTGCAAGTCTACCGAAAAATGCTTCCCATAACGAAGTTTCTCCAGGTCGATGTAGTTTCGGATATAATTTAGTTCTTTTTCCAATGGCACGCGATCAGCTGTAGATTCCTGCAAAACATATCGCATTAAATCAGAAAGTTTTAAAATCATTTCCGGAGTTTTATCTGACTGTTTCAAGGCCATTGCATACAAACCGTTTAATACATTGAACAGAAAGTGGGGTTGTATCTGGTTACGGAGTAATTGCAATTCGGCTCGTGTTTTTTCCTGAGATAAGATGAGTATTCTATTTTCCTTCTCTAACGAATAGCTGTAGAGTCTGATGACAAAAGGAATAATCATAACCGAGTTGATATTAATGATTTGGTGTAAAATTTCTGTTGTGTCGAAAAAATTTGAACCTGGAGCTAATAAGCCAAGAAAGGGAACTGATGAATAGTAAGCTATCACTCGTTGTAATATACCCCCGCAGGCTAAAGTCAATAAACTCACTATCAAAAAAATTAAGTATTTCCCTTTGAGCAATAGTTGTGGAAGGAGATAATAAAGACCAAAATAAACTACGAGTATTTTAACGGGCAGAAACGCCAACTCATTGTAAAAACAAACCCAATAATTGTTGTATCTTGTTCCCCAGAAGAAGGTGAAAACCAGAATCATGCATACCCAGTAGGCCAAATGTATGAAGATGCGATTTTTGCTGTTTAAAATATTGAGCATAGGAGCATAGTTTGGAATAGGAAACAAATGTAGGTTTTTTCTGGCAAACTTCACTTCTTTCAAGCTCACACAACGTAAATTTTGAAAATTGATCTTCCATTGACATAATTTTTCGCGCTTTGGTATAAATTATTTTTTTTTGGAGAAAGGATTTCTTTCCTTTGAGGTGCGATTTTACAATAAGCATTTTTTTTGATAATTGCTTTTTGTAACTATTGGTAAAACAAAATAATATTATGAAAAAAATTGCTTTTCTATTCTGCCTGATTATTTTAAGCTTAAATCAGCTTTTCGCACAAGAAAGCGGTGCCTTATCGGCCACTTCGGGCAACTTGTTGCTTCAGTTTAACCTGACTGATTCCGGTGCACCGACTTATATTATAACCTATAAGCAGAAACCAATGGTATTACCTTCGGCTTTAGGTTTTATATGCAGTGATTTTTCTCTGAACGATCATTTCGAAGTAATTTCGAGCGATAAGAAGTCTGTAGATCAAACCTGGCAACCTGTATGGGGGCAAGAGAAGCGTATACGGGATAAATACCAACAATTGACGATTCAACTTCGTCAGACCGAAGTGCCAAACAGGCTTCTAAACATTGTTTTCCGTGTATTCGATGAAGGAATCGGTTTCCGCTATGAATTTCCTTTGCAACCGGCTCTGAAATTTTTTGTGGTGACGAAGGAATTGACCGAATTTAACCTGACCGGTGATCATAAAACATTCTGGATACCCGGAGATTACGATACCAACGAGTATCCCTATACAGTTTCGAAATTAAGCGAGATAGATGCCTGGAAACTGGCCAGCACATCGAAGGATATTGCAGTCAGAACAGCCCCTGATCAGTTTGCCGTGCAAACTCCTTTGATGATGAAAACCGTTGATGGCATCTATCTGAATATTCATGAAGCAGCCCTGGTAAATTATCCGGCTATGCAGTTGCATGTAGACCGAAGTGCCTATAAATTGTCTGCCAGTCTGATCCCTGATGCACTGGGTAATAAAGCCTATTTACGTTCACCCGACCACACGCCATGGCGTACCATTATCATTAGCGATAAAGCTACCGATGTGTTGGCATCAAGGATGATTCTGAACCTGAATGAACCCTCAAAAATCAAAGATACCTCATGGATAAAACCTATGAAATTTATGGGCGTTTGGTGGGAGATGATTACCGGTAAAAGCAGCTGGAGCTATTCCAATAATATAGACTCGTTAGATGTAAATGGTTCGTTAATCCCTCACGGACATCATGCTGCCAATACAGCCAATGTGAAGCGTTATATCGATTTCGCATCTCAGCAGGGCATTAAAGGACTGTTGGTGGAAGGTTGGAATGTCGGTTGGGAGGAATGGTTTGGCAACTGGAAGGAAAATGTATTCGATTTTGTAACGCCTTATCCCGATTTTGATATTAATGAGTTGACCCGTTACGCCAAAGTGAAAAACGTACAGTTAATCATGCATCACGAAACATCGGGTTCGGCTACCAACTACGAACAGAAAATGGACACCGCCTACCGGATGATGAATAAATATGGCTATACAGCTGTCAAATCGGGCTATGTGGGCAAAATTATTCCGCGTGGAGAGTTCCACGACGGTCAGTGGATGATCAATCACTACATTCGGGCAGCCCAAAAGACCGCTGATTATCATATTATGATTGATATGCACGAATCGGTTCGTCCAACCGGATTACAGCGTACTTACCCTAACTGGTTGGCTTGTGAAGCTGCCCGTGGCAATGAATACAACGCTTTCAGTCCCGAAGGTAATCCGCCCGAACATGAAACAATTCTTCCCTTTACCCGCTTAATGGGTGGACCTATGGATTATACCCCCGGCCTTTTTAAAATCAAAAATTTTAATTCTCCGGATAATCAGGTTCATACCACCCTGGTTAAGCAGTTGGCACTTTATGTGGTCTTTTACAGTCCATTGCAAATGGTTGCCGATTTGCCCGAAAACTACGAAGGTCGTATGGATGCTTTTCAGTTTTTGAAAGAAGTACCTGTGGAATGGGATGAATCAAAGTTTCTGGAAGCCGAACCCGGAGAATACATCACTATTGCCCGGAAAGAAAAAGCAACCGACAACTGGTATTTAGGTTCCATCACCGGAACCGATAGTCATAAAGTAGATATAGCTCTTGATTTTTTGGATAAAAATAAAAAATATGAAGCCACCGTTTATGCTGATGCCGATAACGCCGATTGGAAAACAAATCCTGAGGCTTATAAAATAACGCGGTTGACTGTCAATAGCAAATCCGTTCTGAAATTAAAGCTGGCTAATGGTGGCGGTGCCGCTGTGAGTATTAAACCGATAATAAAATAATCTGAAGTTTGTAGTTGAATAACAATAAGTTAAGAATCTAATACAAGATCACTCTTTAAAATAACAGTACTATGTTCAAAAAAACAGTTTTCCTCTTGTTAGCCTTTGTATCCTTAAGTGTTTCTGCTCAGGTGGAACGCATTGAACCTGCCTTTTGGTGGGCTGGTATGAAAAATCCGCAGGTTCAACTTTTAGTGCATGGAAAGGATATCGCTCTGAATCAGGTTATCATTCATTATCCTGGTGTCAAACTATTGAAAATAAATAAAGTATCCAATCCGAATTATCTTTTTCTTGATTTAGTTATCGATTCCAAATTGGCAAAAGCCGGCAAATTTGATATACTGTTTCAACAAAAGGGTAAAACTGTGGAAAGATATTCATACGAATTGAGAGCTCGTCGTGCGGGTTCGGCTCAACGTAAAGGTTTTACTAGTGCCGACGTCGTTTATCTGTTGATGCCCGATCGTTTTGCAAATGGTAATCCTTCGAACGACAATGTCGATTCTCAAACTGAAAAGGTTAACCGTACCGATCTTTCCGGACGGCATGGTGGCGATATTAAAGGTATTCAGGATCACCTGGATTATATACGGGAGTTGGGAGCTACAGCTATCTGGAGCACACCTGTACTGGAAAATAGTAATCCAAAATACAGTTACCATGGTTATGCCATTACCGATATGTATAAAGTTGATCCACGCTATGGCAGCAATCAGGAATATGTAGATTTAGTGGCAGCTTCACACCAAAAAGGATTGAAAGTGATTATGGACATGGTTTCCAATCATGGAGGCAGTGAAGCCTGGTGGATGAAAGATTTGCCCATGGAAGACTGGATACATCAGTGGCCGACACTGACACTTACAAATCACAAATCGGCATCTATCAAGGATATTCATGCATCGCAAGTTGATAAGGATCTGTTTTTGAACGGTTGGTTCGATAGCTCTATGCCTGACATGAATCAAAAAAATCCTTACTACTGGACCAATTATATTCAAAACTCAATTTGGTGGGTCGAGTATGCCGGTCTCGATGGTATTCGCATGGACACTTATCCCTACAACGACCGCGATGCCATGGCTAAATGGGCAAAAGCGATTATGGACGAATATCCCCGTTTCAATATAGTGGGAGAGGCCTGGCTTTTCAATTCTCAGGATATTGCTTTCTGGCAAAAGGATGTGAAAAATTCGTTGAATTATAATTCACAACTTCCAACTGTAATGGACTTTATACTTCAGAATGCCATGACGAAATGTTTTAACGAACATGGCAAGTTTTGGGAGGATGTGGGCATGTCGCGACTTTATAACACGATAGCAAATGATTACCTGTATGCCAATATCAATAACCTTTTGGTTTTTGCCGAAAATCACGATACACAAAGATTAAATAAACTTTTTGATGGCGATTTTGCTAAATATAAGATGGCCATGTCATTCATGATGACTACCCGCGGTATCCCTCAAATTTACTATGGTTCAGAAATTGGTATGACTGGCGATAAAAGCCTAGGTGACGGTGATGTACGGCGCGATTTCCCTGGTGGATGGCCAGGTGATTCTATCAATGCATTCTCATCAAAAGAACGAACAAATGTGCAAAATGAATATTTCGGTTATACGTCTAAATTGCTCAACTGGCGAAAAGGTAAAGAAGTCATTCATAATGGATTATTAAAACACTATGCTCCGGAAAACGATATCTATGTGTATTTCCGTTACAATGAAAAGGAGAATGTCATGGTGATTATCAATAATAACAATACTGAAAAAGAGTTGAAGCTTTCCCGTTTCTCTGAATGTCTGAAAAAAAATGCCAATGGAACAGATGTGATGACCGGAAAATCGTTTACTTTGGATACAACGATTACTTTACCAAATAATTCAGCCTTGATTTTAGAGCTGAATTAAACAACCAATGTTTGTTCTTTTTAATGTATAAGCCTATTCCGAAAAGTCTTTTCTTGCCATCAAAACTCAATCCGCCACCCCGAGAGCTATCGGGATGGCGGAATGTTTATAATACTGAATAACAAAGCTTTGTGATATTTGATGTTTTCGTGCCTTGGTGGCATTCCTTTTGTTATTGGGTTTTCGGAGTAGATTCATATTCTGAGAAGTCCATTCATTTTTTTTTAAAATTTGTACGTACCACCTAAACTCAGTATATTTGTCGACCCGGAGTTTTGAAGAATTAAACTATCGGCACCCAGAAAAGTCTAAACAATTTGCTTCAATACCAAACAGGAAGATTATCCCAGTGGGAAAAGATATGAATTTAACCGAAGAGGAGTTACAACTTCAACTCAGTCAACCGCAAAAGCGTGCGGGAGCTTTTTCCACCCTTGTCCGTTCCTATCAGGAACGGCTCTATTGGCACATCCGAAAAATGGTGTTGTCGCATGAGGATGCGAACGATGTATTGCAAAATACTTTTTTGAAAGCCTGGAACGGACTCGATGGTTTTAGGGGTGACTCCAGAGTTTCGACCTGGCTTTACCGTATTGCCACTAACGAAACCCTTACTTTCCTGACTAATAAACGCATGCGAAACCTTCAATCTCTGGATGATGTGGAAGATGTTTTACTCCAGAATCTTAAAGCCGATAATTATTTTGATGGAAACGAAATTCAATTAAAATTGCAAAAAGCCATACTAACCCTACCCGAAAAGCAACGGTTGGTTTTTAATATGAAATATTTCGATGATATCACTTATGAAGAATTGGAGGCTGTTCTCGGAACCTCTGTTGGTGCTTTGAAAGCATCCTATCATTATGCAGTAAAAAAGATTGAGAAGTATCTGGAGGAAGATTAACAATTTTAATTAAACGAATTAAAACGAATTACACGAATTCGGGTGGCACCCATCACTTTTTTTATTTGCTTGTGAGTTTCTTTTCTCTTCTTTCTCATTAAAAAGAATAAGTAGATATTAAACCTACAAGCTTATGGATAGTCAAACAAATAGTATGAATAAAAACAAACACATATCGCTCGAAGAAATAGGAAAGGAATTGCCTTTTAGCGTTCCCGAAAATTATTTCGATCAATTTGCCTCCAAACTTGAAGAGCAGATTGGCTTGAAGCATACTCCTGACCGAAAAATCATGAAACCGTGGATGTACATGGCTGCCATGTTTGTCGGCGTTTTGATGATGGGACAAGTTTTTTATACGATATATCAAAATAATACCACACGAAATGCGGAAAATTACGAATCGTACGTACTTTCACAAGTTGACGAGACCGCTATGTTGGATTATTATGTAGATGAGCAGGTTAAGTGATTTGTAATTATTAAATGCTTAATACTCGCATTTTACAGTCTTAACTCTAAACTCTAAACCCTAAACCCTAAACTTTTTTTGACTCACAATCATTCCGATATGAAAACAATTAAATACACACTTATTGGTACTTTCCTTTTGATTTCTACTGTCCTTTGTGCCCAGAGAAACCCTGTATGTCCCAATGTGGATGAAATGCATGCCCAAAAATGGCAATACATGGTGGAGCAAGCTAAATTATCTCCACAAGAAATTGCTTCTGTTCAACCGATATTTATGCAATACGAAAAATCGGCGTGGAGATTACATGACAGTAACCGTACCAGTTTTAAAAAAGCATTGCAGGTGAAAGGCAATGAGAAACCAAATTATACTGAGATGAACGACCGGTATGTAAATCAGGAAATTAAGAAAGCAATGATGCTTAAAAGTTATCATCAAAAGCTTCGACGGCTTCTGGCTCCCGAAACGCTTTTCTATTATTATAAAGCCGAGCGGTCATTTAAACGCAAATTATTGCACGATATGAAGGATCACCGAATGGGTGGAAATCGACCATAAACCAGGTTTATTTTCCTAATTTATCGTTTTTGTGGGAAAAAGATTTGGAAATAATCAAAAATAGACTATCTTTGCAGTCCGAAAAACAAGGTACTTTGGCCGAGTGGCTAGGCACCGGTCTGCAAAACCGCACACGGCGGTTCGAATCCGCCAAGTACCTCTAAAACCTTCTTAGCATAGTCGATCACTCGACATCTAAGAAGGTTTTGTTTTTTCTTTTCAATCGTTTGCAGAATTTCTTCATGATGTCTTTTACCTTCGGTTTTTTTATTGCGTAATATTGTTTTAAATTTGTACCGATTAATCTTCGAAAATTATGAAAATACAGTTTAAAATACATTATATTACGCAGTGGGGACAGTCACTGTACTTATTGCTCCAATCTCCTGATCGGAAAGAAACCGACACTTCCAAGGGTTTTGTTATGCAATGTAATGAAAATTCTGAATGGACAGCAGAAATTCCTCTTGATCTATCCGGGTCTTCAATTTCCTACCGATACGCTATTCTTAATTCCGACAAATCATTTGAGTATGAATATGGTGGTCAGCGCAAGATAACTCTCATATCGGCTTCCAAAAGTGTGCTTGTGCATGATAACTGGAGGTGGTCTTATGGCGACAGTCCATTTGTTTCTTCTGCGTTCACCAAATGCATTTTTAAAAGGGACAAAGCGATAACAGCTGTTGTTCCTGCTGATAGTAATTTAATGCTTCGTATAAACTGCCCGCAAATGGAGCCGAATCGTTATCTGGCGGTAATAGGAAATCAGGAAGCGTTGGGTAACTGGGACGAAAGCCGCAAAGTACGGTTGGATGATTCACATTTTCCTTTGTGGAGTATCGCTCTGAATGCAACTAAATTTAAATTTCCCCTCGAGTATAAATATCTGATGGTAGATGCCGGGACCGATGCAGTAATTGCATGGGGTGGGGGACCAAATCGGGTTATACAAGGTATTGATAGCAACTCACTGACTGTTGCCAATGATGAACATTTTATACGTACAACACCGTCCTGGAAAGGTACCGGAGTTGCCATACCGGTATTTTCGCTTCGCAGTGAAGAGGGTTTTGGCATTGGCGAATTCAATGATTTGAAGAAAATGGTGGATTGGGCAAAAAAAACCAAACAACGCATCATTCAGACTCTGCCAATAAACGATACTATTTTATATCACACCAATTACGATTCTTATCCCTACAATGCCGTATCGGTTTATGCTTTGCATCCTATATACCTGCATTTGGAAGGATTAGGAAAGCTTCGCGATAAAAAGCAAAAGGTTTATTTTGAAACCCAGAAGCAGGAGCTCAACGCCAAATCATTTTCCGATTATCAGAATGTGATGAACGTAAAATGGGAGTTTTTTACTGCCATTTTTCCGCAGGAAAGTCCTGCCGTTTTTGCTTCCGAAGCATACCAATCTTTTTTTGAAGAAAATAAAGAATGGCTCGTACCCTATGCCGCTTTCTCGTACCTGCGCGATTTGAACGGAACGCCCAATTTTAAAAAATGGAAGGAATTCTCCGGTTATCAAAAATCCGAAATTGAAGCCTTTTCGGCACCCGGAACTACTTATTACAATGACATTGCCATATATTATTATTTGCAATTTCACCTGCACAAACAACTGGTGGAAGTTCATCAGTATGCCCGTGCCAACGGTATAGCCATTAAAGGTGATATTCCGATCGGTGTCAGTCCGCGCAGCGTGGATGCCTGGATGGAACCTGATTTATTCAACACCAATATGCAGGCTGGTGCACCACCGGATGATTTTTCAGTCACCGGGCAAAACTGGGGCTTCCCGACATACAATTGGGAATTGATGGAAAAGGATGGCTATCAGTGGTGGCGTAAACGCTTTCAGAAATTAGCCGAATATTTCGATGCCTATCGTATCGATCATATACTTGGCTTTTTCCGTATTTGGGAAATTCCGGTAGATGCAGTCTGGGGATTAACCGGCAGTTTTCACCCGGCTTTGCCTTATACTCGTGGTGAGCTGGAATCAAATGGACTACGGTGGGATGAAGACCGTTTTTTGAAGCCTTTCCTCAAGAAACAAGTGCTTACTTCCATCATGGGAAAATATACCGAAGAAGTCATTCGTGAATACTTGTTGCCCGATGGTCCGCAAAGTTTTAAATTCAAACCCGAATACAATTCCCAGAAAAAAATTGAAGCGCATTTCACTTCTCTGGAGTATAATTTTGGGAACAAAGAAGTTCTGATACGCGATGGCTTGTATGCCTTGCATTGTGAAGTACTTTTTGTTCGTGACCTACGCCAACCCGATAAGTTCCACCCGCGCATTTCTATGCACAGTTCGGCTACTTTCAGGGATTTACCCGATGATACACGCCGTACGTTGGATCGTATCTATGTGGATTTCTTCTATCATCGTCATAACGAGTTCTGGAAAGAGCAAGCCATGAAAAAATTGCCTGCTATTATTTCGTCCACTAATATGTTGGTTTGCGGTGAAGATTTGGGCATGGTTCCCGATTCAGTTTCTGATGTGATGAATGCTTTGGAAATTCTCAGTCTGGAGATACAGCGAATGCCAAAAAGGCCAAACGCCGAATTTGCCATGCCGGCAGATGCTCCATACTTGTCGGTATGCACAACCTCGACGCACGATATGAACCCGATTATGGCCTGGTGGGAAGAAGATTCCGCTTTGACACAGCGCTTTTACAATCACGCGCTGAGGCTTCAGGGACCGGCACCTGCCACTTGTGAACCGTGGATAGTGGAAAAAATACTGGAACAGCATTTACTCTCCAATGCCATGTGGATAATATTGCCCTGGCAGGACTGGATGGCCTTATCGCCCGACCTGCGACATGAAAACCCGGCGGCCGAACGGATCAATATTCCCAGCAATCCAAGGAACTTTTGGTGTTACCGCATGCATTTAACTCTGGAACAATTACTGAAAGAAGATGACTTTAACCTGAAAATCAGTGAAATGATAGCAGGTTCAGGGAGGTGATGTTGGTGATTGGTTAATTGGTGATTGGTTAATTAGTGATTAGTTAATTGGTTATTAGTTAATTCCACAAGGTCTATTGGTTAAATGATATCCTCCCGATAGCTATCGGGTTTTATTGGGCAATCGGGAGGTAAGTAGGTAATTTCATGTGTACCATTGGCTGGTAAAGATTATGGATGGTACAATGGAAAATTGAAATTTGAGATTAGAAAGAAAAACGAACAAATATACAACAGAACTTAAAATAAATAATAGAACAAAAAGCTTTCGAAACCCAGAACCCAGAACGCAGAACACAGAACCCGGAACTTTTCAAACATAAAACTTTTCAAACAAAAAAAATATGGCCGATCAACGATATAACTTACGTGGCGTCTCGGCGTCGAAAGAAGATGTGCATAATGCCATTAAAGATATAGATAAAGGCTTGTATCCACAGGCGTTTTGTAAAATAATCCCTGATTTTCTGGGTAACGACCCCGACTATTGCAACATCATGCATGCCGACGGAGCGGGAACCAAATCATCGCTGGCTTATGTTTACTGGCGGGAAACCGGTGATATATCTGTATGGAGAGGAATTGCACAGGATGCACTAATCATGAATATCGATGATTTGATTTGTGTGGGTGCTACCGACAATATCCTGCTTTCGTGCACCATTGGAAGGAACAAGAACCGAATACCCGGTGAAGTGATTTCCGCCATTATTAACGGAACAAACGAAGTTGTGGAAGACTTACGCGAAATGGGAGTGAATATTTACCCTACCGGCGGCGAAACTGCCGATGTGGGCGATCTGGTACGCACCATTATCGTGGACAGCACCGTTACTTGCCGCATGAAACGCGCCGATGTAATTAACAACGGCAATATCGCGGCTGGTGATGTCATTGTAGGGCTTTCCTCGTCCGGACAGGCCACTTACGAAAAGGAATACAACGGTGGTATGGGAAGCAACGGATTGACTTCCGCCCGACACGATGTATTTGCCAACTATTTAGCCGAAAAATATCCCGAAAGTTACAATCCCGATATCCCTCAGGATTTAGCCTATTCGGGTTCCTGTCACTTGACCGACCAAATTGAAGGTTTGGAAATTGATGCCGGGAAACTGGTGCTTTCACCAACGCGTACCTATGCACCAGTCGTGAAAAAACTCTTACAGGAAATGCGTCCACGCATTCACGGTATGGTGCATTGCTCAGGTGGCGCACAGACTAAAATTCTTCATTTTATCGATCAACTGAAGGTGGTGAAAAATAATTTATTCCCCGTTCCACCGCTTTTTAAACTTATCCAAAAAGAATCGGGCACAGATTGGAAAGAAATGTACCAGGTATTCAATATGGGACATCGTCTGGAAGTGTATTTACCAGCCGAATATGCCGAACAAGTGATCGCCATTTCTAAATCATTTGGCATAGATGCACAAGTGGTTGGCCATTGCGAAGCTTCACATAAAAAAGAACTGGTGATTGAAAGTGAGTTTGGTAAATTTGAATATTAGTTTATAGTCGATAGTTTATAGTCAAAAATAGTAAATAGTTTATTGTTTACAGTCATTTATTGACGGGATAAAGTAAATACATATTTTTGAACTATGTGAAACGAGGGAAATACAATTGAAATTTAATTTAAAAATAGCCTCCAGCTTTTGCCGGAGGCTATTCCCTTTATATTTCATTTATTCGAAAACCAAATTATGTTCCTAATTGTTTTAGCAGCAACCTTCTGTAAATCCGGTGAAATTAACTATGTGTATAGCTTTTGATTATAACTTGCTTTGATATTCAGGGGTAAACAGGGATAAGATTTAGCTCTTCTATCTTTTTTTCTTCTGCAAACCTTTCAGCATAAGAGTCAACTCTGTTAATTCGTTTTGCACATATGAATGGTTACTCTATAAATAGTTTTGATAGATTTATCTGCTAATAATCACTTTTCTGGTTGATGTTTTGGTTTTTTCGGATAATTCCAATACGTATATCCCTGAGGGTAAATGATTTAGATCAACTTTCTCAGAAAGTGTTTCAGCTGGTAAATTTACTGAAAGTACCTTCTGTCCGACTGAATTTGTTAATACCAATTCAACATTTTCCAGCGATGGTTCTTCGAATTGCACAATTATATATTCCTTTGCAGGATTGGGGAAAACGCTGATGCTTTTCTCAGGTATAACGGGATCACTGATGGTCGTTGATCCAGATTTTTTAAGCAAAATAACGGATGTGTATGGCTGTAATGTCAATGATCCTGTATAACTTGCGCTTTTCACATCTATATAATCATAGGCGAGAGCTATGACTTTGGGCGTTTGTGTTGCATTATATTCAAAACGAATGTTATCATCCGGGTTGCTTGTGAACTTTAATGGAGTCGTTTTGGAATTTGCATCTTTTCCATAGGCAACCTGCCACTGAGCGAGATTGTATCTACTGGTATTGACTGCCATTGCTTGATTTTCATTCAGGGGACGACAGTAATAGTTATTGTCGAACACGCCGAAACTACCCGCATCATTGGCCGAGGTTTGAAAATTAAAAATGAGTTGTGAAGCTGTTTTTGCAAACAATATATTATTGTTAAAAGAAATATTCCTGATCAGACCTGCGGGACAATTCCCATATTCTATAGAAAATTGCTCTTCGTTGTTGTATGAAGTATTGTTGGTTATAGTTATTTCATGAGCATTATGAAGGAATAGTCCGGCAATCTCCATATTTGACATGGTATTTCCATTTACTTCTACATTCGACGTGTTATCGTCCAGATCTATGCCCCAGGCATAACCGTAAATGTTGTTTGTACCTTCGGGTGCACCAATTCCATTAAGCAAAATGTTCCCGATAATTTTCCTCGACTGTAATATTGTTGTTGATGCACAACCGTCACCTCCCAAATAAATTCCTCCACCGTCATCCTTTGTGAAAAGAAAGTTAGTTATATAATTGTTTTTTACAGTTGTGTAATCCCCAATAAAAAATATGGGTATATATCCTGTGCTATCAATGTTATTATATTCTACCAGGTTTTGAGTACCATAAATGGTAAGAGCAATATACGAATCCATGTTGTTTTTTCCAGAACCCGGAAAAAGACCGGTATTTAAAATTGAATTATTGCGTATTGTGGAGTAATTGCAATCCCAGTAAAAGTACAGGGCATTATTTTTAGTATTGCTGATCGTATTATTCTCAAAAACGATATAGCTTGAACTGATTGCATTTATACCGTTAAGACCCGAGGAACTGATTGCGCAATTATTTATATTTACATACTGCGCATAGCTCAGGTCTATAGCTACCGTATTGGATCCGGTAAATTCAAGATTATTTAGCCGGATATACTTTTGGTTTTGAACGGTAACCAATGTTCCTACAGTTGCCACTTCAACGGAAACAGCAGATGGATTGGCAGCGTTTGTATAAACCAGAACTTTTTTGGTTGCCGGGTTGTAATACCATTCTCCGTATTTATCAAGTGTTTGCGGATGATTTTGAATAAAATAGCCCCAGTTGTTTTCAGTAACGTATGACGATGTACCTGTATAATTGATGATGTTACCTGCATGTGAAACGATGGGTGCACGGTCAATTAACCAGTGATTTGTTCGTACCACCAATTCACCTCCTGTCCAGTCGGGAGAAGCCGGTAGCTGATTATCTGTAATTTGAGTTTTGGATACATGAGATTCGAAAAACAGGTATCCTTTTTTTTGATCTGTGATATTGGGATATCGTCCAATTTGTTGAGGAATATCGTTTATCAAGAGATTATTCACCGAAGTTCCGCAGGTTGGACAATCGGCTTCCCATACATTCGTACTTTTGTTTGTCCAGGTACTTAAGTTGGTCAAACCACTGATTACCGGCTTTACACCGCTGCCATAAGCTGAAAAAGTAATTGGCAATGACGCAGTGCCTGATTTTGTAACCGTAAAAGATCCATAAAACACCTCTCCTCTTTTAAATAGAACAGAATCACCGGGTTGAAGGCTGCTCATAAATGCGTTGAGTTTAGTTAGCGTTTTCCACGGTGTTAGCATGTTTCGTGCTTCGGTGGAAGTCCGGGAATCTATACCTGTGGCGGATGAAAAATAATAATTAGCACTTTCTCCTTTGTTAGGTGCAAAACAGAAGAGAAACAAGGCCAAATAAGGAATGAAGATGTGTTTTGACATTGTCGTATTTTTTTAGGGGTTAGTGACGGCATGCAACTGGCATCTTTTTGACCTTGTAAACACGTTAATCCGAGAATAAACCGTTTTGAAAAAAAAGCATACCAACTGTATGTTGTTGGTTTTATTTTTATTTTTTACCTGCTAAAAATTGGATTTACAAATTATAAACTGATAATTATCAATTTAATTGTAGTGGTGGGGCTGAAAAATATATTAATTTAATTTTATGTATGATTTTATGTAACAGTTATTTGCAATTTTATTTCTTGCTTCGACTAATGAAGAGAGCCCTTTTTCTGTTTTTTTGTAAATGAGTTTGTAATGTTGTAATTGTTGACAAGTATTTATGACGCCAAATATAGCATGCTCTTTCATCTCTACGTTTTTCTATAAAGTATAATTATTTTTTTTTAAGATGGGAAAAAGAATTTGTCCAAATTAAAAAAAAAGATTTACGCAGATTTAAAAAGGATTAATACAGATTGAAGTAGTATTAATGCAGATTTGGTTTGATGGATTTTGCATCTATTTACAGCCGCTGCCAGGTTTGAGAGATATACCGTTTGATTTGCAGAATTTAGAGCCAGGTTGAGGAATGTGCAGCTTTGATAATCACTAAAACATTGGTTTTGAGGGATATGCTGTTTGGGCGAGATAAGAGTTCGTCTTAGTGAAGAATATGCTGGAATTATACGCTCTAAACACTAAACTCTAAACTCTAAACACTAAACTCTAAACACTAAACTCACTTCTCACCCTACGCTGCATTACAAAAAGCTTTTTTGTTGACTAATGTCCGAAAAATGATTTTAATATCCCACCAGAAGTTCCAGTTCTCCAGGTATTCAATATCGTACTTCACTCTTTGCTCCATTTTCCATAGTTCATCGGTTTCTCCCCTGTAACCATTCACCTGAGCCCAGCCGGTAATACCTGGTTTGACATAATGACGAACCATATATTGATCAATTAATTGGATATACTGATCGGTATGTTTTAGCATATGGGGGCGGGGTCCCGAGACCGACATTTGCCCCAGGAATACGTTCAAGAATTGAGGTAATTCATCCAGGTTTGAGCAGCGCAGAAACTTTCCTATGCAGGTAATGCGTTTATCTTTACAACTGGCCTGTTTTGTGTCCGCCTGATCGTTTACCTTCATGCTGCGGAATTTCAGGCAGTTAAATATTTTATTGTTGATGCCTGTTCGTTTTTGTACGAAAAAGACCGGGCCCTGGGAGCTTAGTTTAATTGCTACAGCCAGGATAGGGAATAACCAGGAAAAAATCCCTACTATAAGCAAAAGTGAAAATAATATGTCAAATAAACGTTTAAAAAAGCGGGCGTAAACGTTATCTAAAGGTATTTCCTGTGGATTAACTACTTCCATACATTCTACAGATTCGGAATTAATGCGCGATTTAAACCATCGCTGATTTTCGGGTATAAAGCGCATGCGGATACCTTTTTTTGTGCATATACGTAGGTATTCTTTTCCGCTTTCCGATTCCCCAAACAACGAAAGTGTGACGAATACCATTTGTACCTTGTATTTGTCAATTAAACAAGCTAACTCATCCGGATAGCCGAGCACTTCCTGATCATCTGTTATCTTATCATTGACATAACCCACAAATTTATAGCCGAGTAAAGGATTGTTGTCAATGAGTTTACGAAGGTGACGACAAGTGTCATTGGTTCCCAGTATTATTGCCCGGTTGGTGCGGAAATCTTTTTGGCGGCTTAAGAGCATCAAGTGATATTGACCCCAGTAAAAAATTAATTTTGAGGCATAGAAAACGATGGTGAATTCAATTAGAAATGATCTCAGGTAGCCTTTTGGCATGAGGAGAAATCCTATGAGCCCGGAAATAAGCAAGAATATAATAGTTCGTATGGTTATCCGGTTAAAACGGCTTCTGAAACCATCTCGCAAAAATAAGTTTTTTTTTGAATAAAAGAGGTAGGAAAGTAAACATGCCAGATTAGCAACTAAAAGATATATAGCCATATCGCGATAATTCCAAAGCGAAACAAATGGGCTTAACCAACCGGTAACCAGAATAGTCAGGTTTAGTATGCATAAATCGAAAAACAGGTCGATTAATAATAATTCGGTTTCTCTGGATTTCATCTGCGATATAAATGAGGTATACAAAAATAATCAAGATAATGTATATATGTCGTTTCTTGTCGAAAATTTGTATAATTTTGGAATAGATACAGGATAATTTGCAATTAGTTTATAGTTTTTAGTCAATAGTTTATAGTTTATAGTCAATAGTTTAGTCGATAGTTCAGAGTAAATAGTCGGTTTATTGTGAGTGTTGGATGACAAATTGTTAATATAAGCATTGATGTGAAGTATTGTTGTTAAGTTTTGAAGTATAGTGCTGATACAAAACAACATGAATCTTTCTTTTCATAAATCGAATTACAAAATATCACCGTGAATATACGACAATAAACTGATCAGATGCTATCATTGGAACTTCTGATGGAACATATGATAGAGTAATTCGTTGGAGTATTTAGTTGCTGAATTTGGACATTCAGTTTTTGCGGTACATTTTTTTTTTTTCGCATACCTGACTATAAACTATAAACTATTGACTATAAACTAATTCATCCTGCATTTTTAAATGCTTTTTTATTGAAAATAGTCATCAGTATGATTTTCAAATCCCACCAGAAGGTCCAGTTTTCAAGGTATTCTATGTCAAACTCAACTCGCTGTTCCATTTTCCATAGTTCGTTGGTTTCACCCCGGTAGCCATTCACCTGAGCCCAACCGGTAAGCCCTGGTTTTACATACTGTCGCACCATGTAATGATCTATCAATTTGGTGTACTGAGCGGTGTGCTTTAGCATGTGTGGGCGTGGACCTGATACAGACATTTGACCAATGAATACATTGAAGAATTGAGGTAATTCGTCCAAATTTGTACGGCGTAGAAAGTTCCCTATTCGGGTAATACGTGCGTCGCCTGATGAAGCTTGTAGGGTATCCGATTCTTTATTTGCCATCATACTTCTGAATTTCAGACATTTGAATATCCTGTTGTTTATCCCGGTGCGTTTTTGTACGAAAAACACCGGACCATGGGAGCTCAGTTTAATTGCAACTGCCAGTATGGGGAATAACCACGAAAACACACCAATTATGATCAATCCCGAAAAGATTAGGTCAAACAGACGTTTAAATAAACGGGCTTCAATATCATCCAAAGGTATTTCCTGCGGGTTAATTACCGTAAGACTTCCAATTGATTCGGAATTCATGCGCGATTTAAACCAACGCTGATTTTCGGGAATAAAGCGAAGACGTATTCCTTTTTTATTGCATATTCGCAGGTATTCTTTTCCTCTAAATGTTTCACCGTATAACGAAAGCGTTACAAAAATAATTTGTATCTGATGCTGATCAATTAAGTCAGATAATTCATCGGGATGCCCCAAAATATCCAGTTCATTATTTGTTTTTTCGGCAACATAACCCACAAACTTATATCCAAGCAATGGATTGTTGTCAATCAGCCTGCGTAGATGCTGTCCGGTTTTATTTATTCCCAGCACTAAAGCGCGGTTAGTATGTAGACCTTTGGTCCGGCTTATTTTCATAAAGCTATACAGGCACCAGTAAAAAAATAATTTTCCTGCATAGAAGACCAGCGTGAATTCCAAAAGAAAATATTTCATGTAACCTGTTGGCATAATCATGAATTCCAGAATCCCAGAAACAATAAGAAAGGTGATGGTACGCTTAGTTATACGGGTAAATCGGTTTCTGAAACCATCCCGTAAGTATAAATTTTTCTTAGGAAAAAAAATATAGGAAAGAATACATGCCAGATTTGCCTGCAAAAGGTAAGCCGATAAGTTCTTGTAATTCCATATTGATATGTAAGGGTTTAGCCAACCTGTGCAAAGCACAGCAATGTTTAGGATGCATAAATCGAAAAACAGGTAGGTTAATATTAATTCGGTTTCTCGGGACTTCATGGGTGATATTTGTTTGAGGTTGTAAATTTAAGAATTATTTTGTAGATATTATGATTTAAGACTCTTTATTTATTAATTTTAGAAAAGATGAATTGCTTTATATCATAAGACCTTTGGCTTACATTTGAATGACATTTCTCTTGTGTTCCAGATTCCTTTTCCTGATAGTTAGTTACCATGCTAAAATAAACAGTATAACCAGCTACATGTATAGCTTTTTGATTAGAATTAGTAAATATCATAGCAAAGGTACGAATTCGGTAGTTTTTCTTTATACTTCTAAATCAGATAAGCCACCATTTCAGTTAATAGCTTGAAAGGAAATGCTTTATATACATATTTGAAGAATGAATTGTATACCACATGTATATTTTATTTGCGAAATGGATATCGGCATTGCATTTTTTATACGATGTATTTGTAAATCAATATTATGCAAAAAATACATTAATTAAATGGAGTAGGAGGAAATCTGATTTAATAAAGAGGTTAAAGAGGAATTTTGCCGATTTAAGATACCTTTTTACAAAGATTAAAACAAATATTCATACAGTTTTAGATGATATATTTACACAGATAATAAGTTTGAACCCCATGATAACTGTCAGGTTAGAAAAGGTTTAGGCTAATGTATACGAAACCAGCAGGCTGCAAAACAGTTATTCTATAAAACGGAGTAACTCTGAATTGAACAGGCGATGGACCATTTCAACTTCCCATTTTTTGAGGTACACTGTTTCCATTCATCACTTTTTTCTTGTTTCTTGCTTCTGTTTTATAATTTAAGAACTAAACCCCAAACTTATTTATCCAGCATTCTTAAACGACTTTTTATTAACTAAAGTCAGAAAAATTATTTTTAGGTCCCACCAAAAGGTCCAATTTTCGAGGTACTCGATATCGAATTTCACGCGTTCCTCCATCTTCCATAGTTCATCGGTCTCGCCACGTAAGCCGTTGACTTGTGCCCAGCCAGTAACTCCCGGTTTGACGTAATGGCGCACCATGTAATGGTCTATCAGTTTGGTGTACTGGTTAGTGTGCTTTAGCATGTGGGGGCGTGGCCCAGATACCGACATTTGTCCAATGAATACATTGAAAAATTGTGGTAGTTCATCCATGTTAGTTCGGCGCATAAAGTTTCCTATGCGGGTGATACGCACATCGCCGACAGTGGCCTGCAAGTTATCGGAATTTTGGTTAACCTGCATGCTGCGAAATTTCAAACAGTTGAACACTTTGTTGTTTATACCCGAACGCTTTTGTACAAAAAAAACGGGACCATGCGAACTCAGTTTAATCGCAACAGCCAATATGGGGAATAGCCACCAAAATATACATACAATTATCAAACCAGAAAATATCAGGTCAAATACACGCTTGAACAGACGGGATTCAATAGCATCCAAGGGTATTTCCTGTGGATTAACCACTGCCAGACTCCCAACGGATTCTAAATGAACACCCGATTTGACCCAACGCTGGTTCTCTGTTATAAAACGCAGGCGGATCCCTTTTTTATTACAGATACGCAGGTATTCTTTGTCCCGCTGCGTACCTCCGAACAAAGAGAGCGTGACGAACACCATTTGTACCTTATGTTGATCTATCAGGTCCGATAAATTATCCGGGTGCCCCAAAACATCCTGCTCATTAATCGCATTTTCTGCAACATATCCCACGAACTTATAACCGAGCAGGGGGTTGTTGTCAATCAGTCTGCGTAGATGCAAACCGGTTTTATTTATTCCCATTACTAAAGCACGGTTAGTATCTAAACCTTTGTTCCGGCTAATTTTCAGAAAGCAATACTGGCACTTGTAAAAAATTAGTTTCCCTGCATAGAAGTACAGTGAAAATTCGAAAAGAAAATATTTAATGTAAACTGTAGGCATAATCAGAAATTCAATTATGCCCGAAATGATAAGAAAGACGATGGTACGCCTGGTTATGCGGCTAAAACGATATTTGAAACCATCCTGAATGTATAAATTTTTCTTTGGAAAAATAATATAGGAAAGAATACATGCCAGATTTGCCAATAGTAGGTAAGCAGCTAAGTTCTTGTTGTTCCATATTGATTCATACGAATTTAAACAACCGGCGCTAAGTATTGCTATGTTGAGTATACATAAATCGATAAACAAGTAGGTTAATATTAATTCGGTTTCACGGGATTTCATGGTTGGTATATAAAAATTACACGAATTAATAAAAATAAATAGTTGTACCTGAAAAAGTGATGCATGATTCTGATAAATAGGCCCGTATATCATTCCTCCGTTATTCGTAGAGGTGAATAACGGAGATTTTATTTCTATATTTCTTTTCAGGGCAAGAGATAAACCAAAGTTATTCCAGCTTTTTGGTTGCTTTTTACTTTGCGGGGAGAGCAGGTATATTATCAATTATCATCAAGAAAGAACGAAACAACATTTCTATCAATTAATATTTCCTATTATTAATTCAAAGTTACAAAGTTAACTCGCTATTTAATTATACTTCCATATAGCAAGGGAACATTTAGGGTACATATTAAAAAAAAATGTATCATTTACAGGCTGAGTCTACTCTGAAAACCCAATAATAATGGAATGTTAACAAGGCTTTGGCACAATGGTTCAAAAAGCTTTGTTATTCAAAACAGTAATCTTTCCGACAACTGGCTGATTGAGTCTTAGTGCCTTTGTTGAAAAACTTGACTGAGTGAGTTCAAAGCTTAAGTTATAGAAAGGCATGTTTCGTTAAGAAATAAAACGAGAGTAACAGGGGAAGTTGCAATGTAATAGCATATTATACAAGTGTCAACATAGGGAAAATGCAGTAAAAAAAGTATTATTATTCAAAAAACAGACTACAAAAGTACTTTTCTCATTTCTAAAGTCAAAAACGTCTACCAATAATTTTGTTCAATATTTTCGGGGAAGTAAAGCGCTCATTTAAATGTATCAAATTGGATGGAACGATCTGAACTTCAATTATTAAGTATAACTATGCTTTTAGGATCTATTTATATTTAAATGGGCTTATGTACCTGAAAACAATGTGGTTTGAACTGCTGGAATGACCCTGCGCAAGGTCTAAAATGGGTAGTTTTAAATTTGGAATGATTTAGCCCTGGCTGATTGTTTTATGATTCTTTTTTCTGTAGAATGTTCATTCTGAATAAAAAAATCAAGAAAAAGAGATACCTGAGATTGAACAAGGTCAATGGAATAGGGAAGTTCTTAGAAATTCAGTAACATCTGATCTGTTAGCAAACTGGTCGACTTCAATACATGTAAATGGGATAAATATTGATTTTACACAATCCGATAAATGAATGTTTCGTGAAAATCAATATCGAAATACTTTGCAGGATGGCTAAGATTCAGTTGTTGGGTAGGATTAAAGTCAGTTACTGAATTTTGATAGAACAACATGCCAATCTGTGAATGGTCCGGTTCTTCCGATATTTAGTCCGGTATTTTTGGGATGAAGATGCTCTAACCCCTCAACTCTAAACTCTCAACTCCCAACTCCCAACTAATTTATCCGGCATTACTAAATGCCTTTTTATTGAAAATTGTCAGGAAGATGATTTTTAGGTCCCACCAGAAGGTCCAGTTTTCCAGGTACTCGATATCATATTTCACGCGTTCCTCCATTTTCCAGAGTTCATCGGTTTCGCCACGGTAGCCGTTAACCTGTGCCCAGCCGGTAACACCTGGTTTGACGTACTGACGCACCATGTAATGGTCTATCAGTTTAGTATACTGGACAGTATGTTTAAGCATGTGGGGGCGTGGACCGGATACCGACATTTGACCTATAAATACGTTGAAGAACTGTGGCAGTTCATCCACGTTGGTGCGACGCATAAAGTTTCCAATGCGCGTGATACGCATATCGCCTGCTGTAGCTTGCAGGTTATCCGAGTTTTCGTTTACCTGCATACTGCGGAATTTCAGGCACTTGAATTCCTTGTTGTTGATACCCGTACGTTTCTGTACGAAAAAGACTGGACCCCGCGAACTCAGTTTTATGACAATAGCTAATATGGGAAATAACCACGAAAATACCAGGATAATCATAAGTACCGAGAAAACCAGATCAAAAAGACGCTTAAACAGGCGGGAACTTAAATCGTCCAGCGGTATCTCCTGTGGGTTTACTACTAACAGGCTTCCTACGTTTTCCGAATTTATACGCGACTTGAACCAACGCTGATTCTCGGGTATAAAACGCAGGCGGACACCCTTTTTGTTGCATATTCGCAGGAATTCTTTCCCCCTGACCGTATCTCCGAATAGCGAAAGTGTGACGAATACCATTTGCACCTGGTATTGGTCAATCAGGTCAGATAAATCATCCGGATGGCCCAATAAATAGGGTTCATCCGTATTTTTATCTGACACATAGCCCACAAATTTGTATCCAAGCAAGGGGTTGCTATTTATCAGCTTGCGCAGGTAATGAGCGGTATCATTTATTCCCAGTACAATAGCCCGGTTGGTATGCATTCCCTTACGCCTGCTTATGTGCATGTAGCGGTAAAGTCCCCAGTAAAACAACATTTTTCCCAGGTAGAAAACCAGGGTTAATTGAAATAGAAACAACCTTTGGTAACCCTCAGGCACTAACAGAAACTGAAGGAGCATGGCAATAATCAGAAATATTAGGGTACGTCTGGTGTTACGTTTCAACCGGTTTTTGAAGCCATCCCGCAAAAACAGGTTCTTCTTGGGGAAGAAAATATAAGAAAGTACGCATGCCAGGTTGCACTGCATCATATAAATGCCTATATTCCCGTAATTCCAAAGCGATACAGAAGAGCTATACCAGGCTGTGCCTAGAATGGAAAGGTTCAGTATGCATAAATCGAAAAACAAATATGTTAATAATAATTCAGTTTCGCGTGATTTCATGGCTATGTACGAATTACTCAAATTAAAAAACGAATTACTCAAATTATCCCGACAGCTATCTCGGGACGAAATGCAGGAACTATAGTGCATGGCTATGCACGGATTAAACTTATTTTCCCGATAGCTATCAGGACTAATTACACGAATGTAGCTTGCGACATCCCTTATCGGGGTCAAATCGTGCAGGTTAATTTTCTATTCCCTACTGATGACATTGCTCATCAAATGAATAAAGTCAGATGAATCGAAGAAGTGGTAGATTATTAATTATTCGTTTTCTCGTGACTTTATGAAATACAGTGATTTTGAATCACAAATTTAAATATTATAGCGTAAACTAAATAATTTGAGAACTGTTATTATCAAAAATTTTGATATGAATACAATTTTAAATTTTTGGAAGACTATACTCATCTGACTTTAGACTTTACACATTCCGCAATCCCGATTGCTATCGGGATTGCGGAATGAGTAAAGTCCATTTTTGTTAGAAACTTGGCTCAGAACTTTAGGAATAAACTTTGCTCGTTGGACTTTACTCATCAGGACTTTACTCATCAGATGACTACACCCGATGCATTTTAATAAGAGATGCAGGTGAGTCATCCGATGAGTAAAGTCCGGGATTAGAAATTTAGCTCAGAACTTCACGAATAAACTTTGCTCGTTGGACTTTACTCATCAGGACTTTACTCATCAGATGACTACACCCGATGCATTTTAATAAGAGATGCAGGTGAGTCATCAGATGAGTAAAGTCCACTTTACAAGATGCATCTGAATACTCCATCAGATGAGTAAAGTCCGGATGAGTACAGACCAAGCTCTATGGCTCTATCTTTATTAATCAATTTCCCATTCCGACCACAAAAATAATCGCGATAGGAAGAAAATTCCCAGTCTTCGGGGCGGGATACAAGACCCGCTGAGAGAGGATTGTTGTGGATGTAATTCCAACAGACCTGGGGATATTCTTTTTCTGTGATGTGAACATTTAGGCTGGTTCCGAATGCAGTATTGAAGAAGGCGGGGGTGATGCCTTTTGACTCGTTCAGACAAACGGCCTGAGTGTGTGGTTTGAATAAAGCACCTGTACGGATTTCCTGATTATTAATGGCCCGGGTGTAGGACCGCAAGAGTATGGCTATGGAATCTGAAAAGGTTCGGGTCATCTTGCTGTTACTCATCTGATGAGTAACAGACACCATCAGGTGAAAATGATTGGGCATCAGGCACCAGGCGAGTATATCGGCGTAGGGTAAAATGTAGGGTCTTATTTTCTTTAGAAAAAAAACATAGTTATCGCGGGTAAAGAAAATTCTCTGCCGGTTGTTTCCCTGATTGTAAATGTGATACAAATGCTTTTCTTCAAAAATCATGGCGTTGGTGTTTGAGGAAAGTTTGCCAATTAAACAATAAATAACGGGTGAATGTTTTGGACTTTACTCATCAGGACTTTACTCATTCCGATAAAAAAACGGAATGTCCCGTAAAAACGGGATGTCGAAATACTCCATCGAAATACTCCATCGCAAGCTCCATCAGATGACTACACCCGATGCGAATGAATAAGAGATGAAGATGAGTCATCAGATGAGTAAAGTCCGGGATTATAAATTTTGCTCAGAACTTTACGAATAAACTTTGCTCGTTGGACTTTACTCATCAGGACTTTACTCATCAGATGACTACACCCGATGCATTTTAATAAGAGATGCAGGTGAGTCATCCGATGAGTAAAGTCCGGGATTAGAGAGTTTTCTCAGATCTTTACAAAAAGACTTTGCTCAGGACTTTACTCATCAGATGACACATTAACATCTGTTGAGTAGATTCGTAGGGTGAAGTCATCAGATGAGTAAAGTCCGGGATTAGAGAGTTTTCTCAGATCTTTACAAAAAGACTTTGCTCAGGACTTTACTCATCAGATGACTCTATAACACCTTTAGAGTGGGTTCATAGGGTGAAGTCATCAGATGAGTAAAGTCCACGTTATGCGTTTGAATAAGAGATTAGGTGAGTCGGCTTAGGTCTGAGACTTTGCTAAGAACTTTATTCAGGACTTTACTCATCAGATGACTGCACGCGATGCATTTGAATAAGAGATACAGGTGAGTCATCAGATGAGTAAAGTCCGGGATTAGAGACTTTTCTTTGAACTTTCCTAATAAACTTTGCTCAGGACTTTACTCATCAGATGACACATCATCACCTTTAGAGTAGGATCATTCCGAAAAAAAACGGAATGTTGCAAGCTCCATCGGGTGAAGTCATCAGATGGAGTATTCGATGGAGTATTTCGACATCCCGTTTTTACGGGACATTCCGTTTTTTTTTCGGAATGAGTAAAGTCCAAAAGTCTCCCCAGGATACAATGTGTTAAACTATTATATTTTTGAAAAAATAATTGGATGAAAGTTTTTATAGTTCGTTTTATTACTATCTTTGCTTGACAAAATCAGAAAAACACTATGCGAAAAAGGGTGAAAGAGATGATTGAAATTATTAAGGCTGATGGTTGGTACTGTGACCGTCAAAAAGGAAGCCATAAGCAGTATAAGCATGCAATTAAAAAAGGAACCGTAACAATTCCAGATCATGGCAAAAATGACGAATTAGATCACGAGTTGGTAAAATCAATTTTAAAACAAGCTGGACTTGCCTGATCGAACAATTAAAAATAACAATCAATATGGAAAAAGTAATTGTATTAATAGAATATACCGGCAATAATTATTGTGCGTATGCTCCTTTGTTATTAGGTTGCGTGAGTACTGCCGGTACCTTGGACGAAATGAAAAAGAATATTAAAGAAGCCATTGAATTTCATGTTGAAACCAGCCTGGAATTTAACGACCCCATTCCGGATGTATTTAAAGGACCTTATGAATTGGAATTTAAATTATCTACCGAAGCTCTGTTGAATGCCTACAGCGATATATTTACAAAAGCGGCTTTATCACGCATTACCGGAATTAATGAACGCCAACTCTGGCACTATGCTTCCGGTATGCGGAAACCTCGCCCTGCTCAGCGGAAACGCATCGAAGACGGATTACATCGCTTAGGAGCTGAACTGTTAGAATTATGTGTTTAGCCAGAAACAAGTTAAATTTGCTCAAGGACTTTACTCATTCCGAGAAAAAAACGGAATGTTCCGTAAAAACGGAATGTCGAAATACTCCATAGCAAGCTCCATCAGATGACTACAAAAGATGCATCTGAATAAAAGATGAGAGTGAAGTCATCAGATGAGTAAAGTCCGTTTTTGGTCAGAAACTTTTCTTAGAACTTATCGAATAAATTTTGCTCATGGACTTTGCACAGCAGGACTTTACTCATCAGATGACTTTACAAGATGCATCTGAATAAAAGATGAGAGTGAAGTCATCAGATGAGTAAAGTCCATTTTTGGTCAGAGGCTTTTCTTTGAACTTTAGGAATAAACTTTGCTTTGGACTTTACTCATCAGATGACTCATCATCACCTTTAGAGTAGGTTCATCGGGTGAAGTCATCGGATGAGTAAAGTCCAATGAGTAAAGTCCAAAAAGCAGGATACTATAAGTGTCTGTTTTATAATTTGTTAAATGGGTAAAAAGAGATAGGATAAGGAGAATAAGCTTTTACACTATCGATAATATATACTTTCCGTAGTTTGTTTTTTGGAGATTTTGACCTAACAAATTCAGTTCATGGTCATTAATCCATTTATTTCGCCAGGCTATTTCTTCTATGCAGGCTACGAAATACCCTTGACGGTTTTGGATGGTGGCTACGAAGTTGGAAGCTTCCAGCAGACTGTCACAGTTACCGGTATCCAGCCAGGCAAAACCACGTCCAAAGAGTTCCACTTTCAAAGTTCCTTCTTCGAGGTATAATTTGTTTAGATCTGTAATTTCATATTCGCCGCGGGAAGAAGGTTCCAGAGAAGCAGCTTTTTCGGTTACCGTAGCATCGTAGAAATACAAACCAGGTACGGCATAGTTCGACTTGGGTTGACTTGGTTTTTCTTCCAGTGAAAGTACATTCCCTTTTTTATCAAATTCCACAACACCGTATTCACGGGGATCTTTAACAGAATAACCAAAAATACAAGCACCTTTTTCGATGGAAGCGGCGCGGGCAAGCATTGATGAGAAATTCTGACCGTAAAACATGTTATCACCCAAAATCAAACATCCGGGTTCGCCGTTCAGAAAGCTTGCACCCAGTACAAATGCCTGAGCCAAACCATTTGGTTCCGATTGTATGATATACTGAAAACTCATTCCCAGCTTATCACCCGAGCCAAGCAGCTCACGGAACATGGGTAAGTCTCTGGGTGTAGATATAATCAACACTTCCTTTATACCGGCCAACATAAGGGTGGAAAGCGGATAATAAATCATGGGCTTATCGTACACTGGCATGATTTGTTTGGATATGGCTTTAGAGATGGGAAAAAGGCGTGATGCGCTTCCTCCTGCTAAAATAATACCTTTCATAGTCTTTTTTTTTTAACGTACTGTATATTGAGCTTCGTAGTATTTTTCATAATCACCACTGGTAATGTTATCCATCCATTCTTCGTTGTTCAGGTACCAGTCTATTGTTTTTTCAAGACCTTCGGCAAACTGCAGGGATGGCTTCCAACCCAGTTCACGTTGTATTTTCGAAGAATCGATGGCATAGCGCACATCATGTCCGGCACGGTCTTTTACGTAGGTAATAAGTTTTTCGGATGTTCCGGCAGCTCTTCCCAGTTTTTTATCCAAAATGCTGCATATCAACTTTATCAAATCGATGTTGGTCCACTCGTTGTAGCCGCCAATGTTGTAGGTTTCACCCGTTTTCCCTTCGTGAAAAATAAGATCTATAGCCCGGGCATGATCTTCCACCCACAACCAGTCACGAACATTCAGCCCCTCGCCGTAAACGGGCAAAGACTTATTATTCCTGATATTATTGATAAAGAGTGGTATCAGTTTCTCGGGGAACTGATAGGATCCGTAGTTGTTTGAACAGTTGGACACGAGTGTTGGCAAACCGTAGGTATCATGAAAGGCACGTACAAAATGATCAGACGAGGCTTTGGCTGCCGAGTAAGGACTATGCGGACTGTAAGGTGTTTCTTCCACAAAGAAGCCTTTATCGGTGAGTGAACCATACACCTCATCCGTGGAGATATGATAGAAGAGCTTGTTGTCAGGTTGATCTTTCCAGATGCTGCGGGCGGCATTCAATAAATTTACCGTACCAATTACGTTGGTCATTACAAATTCCATGGGATTGGCTATCGAGCGGTCTACATGCGATTCGGCAGCCAGATGAATCACACCATCAAATTGCCTTTCCTGAAACAATTGCATCATAGCCGCACCATCCACTATATCGGCTTTCACAAACTCATAGTTCGGTTTGCTCTCTATGTCTTTTAGGTTTGCCAGGTTACCTGCATAGGTTAGCTTATCCAGGTTAACGATATGATATTCGGGATATTTATTCACAAACAAACGGACTACGTGCGAACCTATAAATCCGGCACCTCCGGTGATTAAAATCGTTCTTTTCATACTTTGTTATTATTCAGTTTATGGATGTTGTTTAATTCAAAAAACAGATGGATAAGCCACTTCTTTACAGAACTGCTCGTATGTAAAAACCCTTGTTTCATTCAATGTCGGGTGTTTTTTATCTTTATCGGAAAGCAAAATCTCACTTTCAATTAATAGCCAATCTATACCGATGGCCGGATCATTCCATTGCAGGCCACCATCCGAGCCCGGTGCATAGTAATTATCGCATTTATAGCTGAACAGCGCCGTCTCACTCAACACGGCAAAACCATGTGCAAAGCCTCTGGGTATCCACAGTTGACGTTTATTGTCTGCCGATAGCCGTACTGCTACGTGCTCACCAAAAGTGGGTGACCCTACCCGTATATCTACAGCCACATCCAACACTTCTCCCTGCATGACCCTCACCAGTTTACCTTGTGTATCGGGAGGTAATTGAAAATGCAAACCACGTAACACGCCTTTACCGGAAAAAGATTCATTATCCTGTACAAACTGTACATTTCCTAAGTGCTCCCTGATGAAATCCTGACGAAAGGATTCTAAAAAATATCCGCGGGAATCTCCAAATACCTGTGGCTCAAAAATAAACACATCAGGTATGGTTGTTTCTATTACTTTCATTGACTATTTTGATTACTTTTATTTCTTCTCATATAATTACATTTACAGTAATCGTACTTATTAATAGGCTTATGCTACTGGTGCTGGTTTCCAATTCATCAGGACTTTACGAATATACTTGGCTCGTTGGACTTTACTCATTCGGAAAAAAACGGAATGTCGAATACTCCATCAGATGACACATCATCACCTTTAGAGTGGGCTCATTCCGAAAAAAAAACGGAATGTCGCAAGCTCCATCGGGTGAAGTCATCAGATGAGTAAAGTCGGATAAGTAAAGTCAATCAGATGAGTCTGGTTTCGCTAGTTTTAATGAATTTTGCGCGGTAAGTATGTTGATCTGTGTTCACGTTCAACAGGTAGATTTCGTTTTTAAAGCCTGAAGGTGTAAATATAACTCACAATCAGCACTATATGTACATCTTATCACGCATGGGCATTTTTAAGGTGACGGTGATACCGTTATATTTTTCTTTGTACTTTTTCACCATCGTAATGGTATTGTACTCTGATAATACATCCTGATGTGCATTTTCAATTATATCTTTAGAAGGGAACTCATTAGTAAATATACTATTAATCATATTGGTATATTCTGCTGTTGAATGACAGATAAATCCGTTTATTCCTGTTTTAATAACATCTCTGTTTCCAATTACATCGCTCACAATGCATACTTTTTTCAAATACATTGCTTCCAATAATGATAATGGTAATCCTTCCCATAAAGAACATAACAGAAACACTGAAGCTTTTTCACTTAGTTTTAAAGCTTCATTTCTTGGACCCCATCCGATTATTTCAATATTAGGACTTGTTAACGTAGATCTCATTTCTCCATCACCAATCCACATAAATTTGATGTTTGGCAGAGACATTGCTATTTCATTGAAAAGGGATGGGTTTTTTTGAAAACAAATTCTTCCAATTGTATATACTACAGGAAAATTGAAATAAGAAGAAGTTTCTTTTAAATATGGTTTCAAATCTTCCATATTAATGCCATTATTAATAAGAAATGAGTTTTCCGATAACTTAATCGATTCATCATATTCTCCCTGGCTAGTTGCAATTATCTCACATTTTCTAAAAGCACAAATTTTTTCTATAGCTTTGTATAAAAAGCGCTTAATAACTGAATCATCTTTTTTAAGGAATGCCCAGCCATGTGGAGAATAAAACATAGTATTTTTCTTTCCATCAATAGCCCATCTGCCTAATGCTCCCGCTTTTGAAGAATGTAAATGAGTAATATCTGGTTTTATATCTTTAATAATCTCTTTTATTTCAAAAAAGGCTTTAATGTCCTTTGAAAAATTAATTTCAGATGTAAAATTCTTGACTTCAATAAAATGAATTCTTTTATTAAAATATGTCTGAAAGTTATTGTGTGTCTCTGGTCTTATTCCATAAGCTATATAGACCTCGTTATCTTCGCACAATTGATTTGATAAATTAGCCAGGTGCATAAACACCCCGCCTCCAAAGGCTTCTACAACATGTAAGATTTTTTTCATTACAATATTGATTTATAATAGTCTATTGTTTTTTGTATACCAGCTTCAAATGAATAATCAGGTTTAAAACCTGTATCATTTGTCAGTGATGATATATCAATAATTTGATTATCGATTGTTTTATTTTTATAAGGTAGTTCACCAATTCCCATTGGCAAAGTAGAGTCTATACTATTTTTTATAATATTTACGTATTCCACCATTTGGCGGTAGTCCCCGGAACCTATCGGATAAACTTTACCTCCTATCCCTTTTTTACCCAATAAGTAAAGAGCTTTTATCAAGTCTTCAATGTAAATGTAATCCCATTTTTGTTCCAATTTTGTAAATTGAGGTCTTACTTTATTTAAAAATGATTTTATGGAATATGTTATCAGGTTATTATCATTTCGACCAGGTCCGTATACACTGCTTATTGATGTCCAAATAAGTTCTAAATTATTTTGTCGGGCATAAGTATCACACAAATAATGTGTAGCAACTTTTGATGCACTATACAAATCCGAAGGAGCAGGAATATTATTACCATTAATCACCTCATTACTGCAAGAAAATTCCGATGCTGAACCTGTACAAACCACTTTTGATATATGCAAATGATTTGCAAATTCCATAACTTTAAGACCATAAAGTACATTCTGTGCCTGCAATAATGCTTCATTCTTGAATGTAGTACTAACCCCAACCCAGGCTAAATTATATAAAACATCATACTCTTCTGTAATGAGTTCTTCTACCTGATCTATATCATCTAACTCAAATTCTAAACAGGAAACGTTGGGTAAATTCAAGAGAAAAGCATAGTCTGTACCCTTTGCAACCAATGCACAAACTATCAAATTCTTCTCTGATAGATATTTAGTCAGATTACGGCCCAAAAAACCATTTGCTCCAACTACAATAATTTTTTTCATCTTATTTTGAAATAAATTTTTTTATTTGACCTAAACATAGTAAATAAACATCATTCGTAGTATATTTCTTATACCAATCTACAGTTAAAGCCACTGTCTGATTAATATTCATTCTAGGCTCCCAATCTAATAAAAATTTAGCTTTAGAAATATCAAGTGTCAATAGTTTAGCTTCATGTAAAGCATTTGGTTCAGATAAATCCTGCAAGCTACCCTTACCATAATTTTCTACTACTAAAGTGGCAACATCCCATACTGTTGATATCGATTCAGGCCGGGATCCAAAGTTCCATCCTTCACAATACTTTGTAGGCTCATCCCACATTTTCGTGGCTAAAAGCATATATCCACTCAATGGTTCCAATACATGTTGCCAGGGACGTATAGATTTTGGTGATCGTATGTCTATAGATTTACCCGCTTCCAAAGCTTTTATACAATCCGGAATAATTCTATCTAATGCCCAATCGCCACCACCAATTACATTACCTGCCCGTACACTCGCAATTGATTTTCCATGTTTTTCAAATTCAATTGGATTAAAAAATGAATTACGCCAGGATGAGATTGCTATTTCTGCTGCTCCTTTACTTGAAGAATATGGGTCATAACCCCCCATTGCTTCATTTTCACGATATCCCCATATTTGTTCTCTATTTTCATAGCATTTATCAGTTGTAATCATTATACCTACTTTTACACTATCCGTGATACGAATAGCTTCAAGTATATTGATTGTTCCCATTACGTTAGTTTGGTAGGTTTCTACGGGTATATCATAGGACAAACGTACCAGAGGTTGTGCTGCAAGATGGAAAACAATTTCAGGGTTATATTCCTGAAAGATCTTTTTCATCATATTACCATCACAAATATCCCCACGAAGATCCACGATTTTTTCTTTCATGCCTGAAAGAACATAGTTATCTCTATCTGTATAAGGATCTTTGGACACCCCAATAACTATTGCACCTAACTCGTGTAGCCAAATAGAAAGCCAGGAACCTTTAAAACCGGTATGTCCGGTTATAAGTACACGCTTTCCTTTATAAAAATTATTAAAAACATCTATATTGTTCATATTCAAAAAATGGTTTTGATTCTCAAATTAGGAAATAATTACCATACTTTCCAGGGAGCTTTATTCTCATCCCACATGTTGCAAAGTTCAACATTATCTCTTAGAGTATCCATTGCTTTCCAAAATCCTGTGTGTTTATAAGCATGCATCTTTCCTTCTTTAGCAATTGTTTCAAGTGGTTTACGCTCAAAAATACTTGAATCGCCGTCAGAAATATAATCGAAAACTTCAGGTTGGCAAATAAAAAATCCACCATTAATCCAGTTTCCATCGCCGTCAGGTTTTTCCAAAAATGAGGTTACCTTATTTGATGTATTATCAATATGAAGCGCCCCAAATTTACCTGATGGCTTATAGGCAGTGACAGAAAGTAGGGCGCCTGACTCCTTATGTTTTGCTATTGAATCAGTAATATCAATATCTGCAACACCATCTCCATATGTCAACAAAAATGGTTCATTACCAATATACTTCTGAATCCGCTTGATACGCCCTCCAGTCATGGTATTCAATCCCGTATCAACCATAGTCACTTTCCACTGTTCGGAATGGTTATCGTGTATCTGGATTGAATTGTTAGACAGATCCACTGTCATATCGCTATTGTGACGAAAATAATTGGCGAAATATTCCTTAATTACATACTGCTTGTAACCACAACAAATTATAAACTCATTAATTCCATAATGACTGTACATTTTCATGATATGCCATAGGATAGGTTTATTTCCTATCTCAATCATTGGTTTTGGAATTAAATTTGTAGCTTCACTGAAGCGTGTGCCAAGGCCACCAGCTAATATTACTGCTTTCATATTTATTTTATTTAAAGTAAATTATTTAATTAAAGTTTATGATTTAAAATCAAACTTCTCTATAAAGTAATTTTTGTTCATTTACGACAACTGTATTATCCGGTATGTTTTTATAAATCACACACCCTGCACCAATCACACTATTATTTCCTATAGTTACTCCTTTCAAAATAACAACATTTGATGCAATCCAACAATGTCTACCTATTACAACTGGTGAAGTGATGTATCCTTGTTTTTTAATAGGTACTTCAGTTTTATTATAACAATGATTGTGATCATAAACCTTTACATTTTCGCCAAATAAAGTACCTTCTCCTATTTGGATAGAGTCACGTGCTACAAGAGAGCAATAATTATTAAAAAAACAACCTCGTCCTATTTGAACTTTTCCACTACTCTCTATAACTAGGGTAAAACCTTTTCTAAATGAGAAATATCCAGTTTGGCTAAATTGGTTTACATAAATACATTTATAAAATATCACTTTACAGAGTGCAATTATATGAAAATAAATCTTTAATAGTAACATCTTTAATTCCTTATATTAATAAAATTAAAAAAATATCTTAATGCTGATTTCCCAAATAAACTTATAAATGCTGCTCCTATAGCTTTTTTCCGGGCATTTAAATTGGTCAGGTTTGAAAATCTATAAGCACAAATCCTGTCCCAAAAGATGTTTTCATATTTATTTCCAGGTTCAATTTGTAAGAAAACATTTAAATATGCACTAAATAAACGACACTTTAATGATGGTAGTAATACGGGATAATTATTAGTAATGTCAGTTATCATCATATCTGCAACTTTCAAAATATCTAATTTTTTCTCATTAAATTCTGAACATTGAATACTGTCTTTTCTAATAAGATAATAATAAGTCTGCTGATTTGTATAAGCCACATTTCCTGCTTTCAAAATAAGCTTGTAAGTTGTCGGCAAATCTTCATAAAGCATTCCTTTCGGATATCGAGTATTCCCCAAAAATAAATTTTTGTGATATAATTTCCCCCAAGCCGATGTTTCAAACTTATTCTGATAGAACATCGTTTCAATTCCTTTTTCAGAGGAAAAAGATTCTGTTCTAATTATCAGATTATCGTTTTTCTCTTCATCTTTATTTTCAAAATAGTGAGTGAAATTTGATATGGATAATTTTACATCATACTTTTTGGCCAAATCATACAATATCTCAACATATTTTGGCTCTACGAAGTCGTCACTGTCAATAAATGTTACATATTCACCTTTCATACAATCCAATGCTATATTCCTTGCATCAGATAAACCTCCGTTTCTTTTATGTATAACCTTTATTCTAATATCCTGCTGAGCATATTTTTCACAAATTTCACCACAACCATCTGGGGAGCCATCATCTACTAAAATAATTTCAATGTTTGTATATGATTGGTTAATGATACTTTCTACACATCTCCTAAGATATTTTTCAACCTTATAGACAGGTACAATAATTGAAATTTTAGGATCCATAATTTTTTAATTTTTAATATTTATACTTTTATAGAAAAATGTTTCATCAACCTCAACATCTTCAGAAAGTTTATCTCTTTCTTGTCTTATCATTGTTCTACGAAGTTTTTGAAATCGAGATTAGGCTGTTTCGTATGAGTCGAAACCCATAAAATATATTAAATTATTAGCTCTTGCACACATTTTTGATCAATCACCTACCAAATAACATGAAACTAAAGCTATTATACTTTTCTAGTATCATGATAAAATCTATAGCAAATCTTTAATTAATAAATTAAAATTCAAGTTCTTGATTTAAATAGCTTTAGTAAAATAGAAAACTGATGATTTTTATATAACCAATAAGCAAGGCCGTATTTTTTTGACTTCTTAAAAATTGAAAATGTACTTATATTTAAACACCAATCATAAACAAATTCATTTACAGTTAGCAATCTTATTTCCTTAATAATTATATCATTGGGTATTTTATTCCCGGGGTGTGCATATATTGCAATAATTGGTGATAAATAATTCTTAATTAAAAAGTAAGAATAATCAGTTTTAAAGTCCAGTATATTAATTTCTAGGTTGACTATTGTTCTATTTGTACTAATCAATATTTGTTTCCATTGCTCAATAACGCCTAAGTTCAGCTTAGTTGAGGTTGAATACCCTTTTCTAATATAGTGGTTATAATAAATATTTGAAGTTGTTATCAAAGTATTTATATGGCAAACAATTCTCGACATAAAGTCAATGTCTTCACCTCCAGACTTATATGATTCATCGAAATAAAGATTATTCTCAGCTATAAGACTTCTTTTATATAATCCATCCCAAACACATGTAAAAACTTCATTATGCAATAAATTAAAATAATTTTCAATAAGAGATCTCTTGTTATATACTTTGTTGCCAAAATGACTTTTATTGTTTTTTAATATATTTTCGCCTTCTAGTAAAATAGAATTACTACAAAACTTTACAACATCAGCATTATTTTGTTTTGCTAATTTATAACTATCTTCTAATAATTCAGGCAGATACTCATCATCGTGATCAGAAAACGCGATATATTCTCCTTTGGCAATAGATAAGGCTTCATTTCTAGCATTGCAGATACCTCTGTTCTGTTGATGAAGTACTATTACTCTGCAATCTTTCTTAGCAAATAAGTCACATTTTTCTGAACTTCCGTCTGTTGAACCATCATCTACAAGTATTAATTCAAATTCTGTAAAACTTTGTGATAGTATACTGTTTACCGCTTTTCTTAAATAATTGCCAGAATTATATACTGGCATAATAACTGATACTAAGATCTTACTTCTATTCATTTATTTTTAATATTAATTTCAATTTGTCTTTTAAAGAAATAGGAATTAATGATTTTATTTTTTTTAAATAAATATACAATAGCATTTGTGAGAAGGATTTTCTTCTAAAAACAACGTTAGCACAGGATGATTGAATTAAGGCCCAACTTCCTTGATTTGATATACCTTTATTATCATATATTGATATAGGGAAATCCAGTTTTAGTACGTTCACAGACGGTATTCTTATAAAGAAAAGATAATCGGATATAATAAGTTTATCTGTAACTATATACATGCCATGTTCTTTATGTAATTCTTTCTTATAGATAACAGATTGATGATTTAATATTCCGTTCTCGTAAGAAGTAAAACGTAGAACCAGACGCCCATTTTCCATTTTATGCCAATAATCACCGTATAGAAATTTATGATGTTCGTCATATTCTTTGCTAAATACTTTTTCTAATACTTGGTTATCTGCAAAGATATCACCTGCATTCATCATGATTAACCACTCTCCCGATGCCAACATAATACCCTTGTTCATGGCATCATATATTCCTTTATCATGTTTGCTTTCCCATTTAGATATATCATCCGAATATTTTTTTATTATATCTGCTGTATTATCAATACTTTTCCCATCAATTATAATGTATTCATAATTGGTATATGTTTGTGACTTTACTGATAAGATAGTCTTTTCCAAACTATCCCCGGCATTCAAGCAAACTGTAATAATTGATATTTTGATGTTTTTCATTTTTTCAAGTTATTGTTATAAAAACAATATATCTTCATTTCTAATGATATATTTAGTAATAAATTAATAGTAAACTAATTCTGATTGGGCACTTATTTTATTAATTTACGAACAAGAAAAAATAAGATACAATATATTATAATATTTTGCACGCCATCTCGCATTAATAAGTTTATGCTTTTAAATATACCAGTTGAATTGTTAAAATACATGAAATATTGTGAGATGGTACATAAAATTACAACTGGAATTATAAGTTTATCTGTTTTTTTTGAAACTAACGTTCCCAAAAAATAGAATATAATAAAATAAATTACGAAAGCAAATGGATAATAGAAATATCCCAACCAATACAGCCCAATTCCTATATCACCTCCGACTTTTTGACCAATAAAATTCGGTATTTTAAAATATTGATCAACAAAAAGATCTGCAGGAGATGTGCGACTGACTTTTTTTTCTCCTAACATGTTTGTAAGTAAAGTCGGTATTCTGAACACTACAAAATCTTTAGCAAATTTATGCATATGTTCATTATTATAACCAAGCTTATTTGCATAATAAAGTGAGGCGTCTTGTACACGTAAATTGCAAAATCTGTCAAGAAACATATTGTCAACATAATATTCGCTCCAACCTATATGATTATTTGCATTATCTTTATCGGCATAAGCAGAAAGATATTGATACATTGAATGTAACTTTTCCTTGTCATTATAGAGTTTTATTACTTCAGTTAACGTATTAGAACCATTTATATTATGTCGATTTAGTGACATCGCAGCAGCCAGATCCATTATTGGTCCACTTATCAGCCACAAAACGACAGAAATTACAATCACTTTACCGCCAGATATGATTTTTTTATTATAAAGAATTGCACCCAAAATATATATAAGGCCAAGTGAGAATAGTGGATAGAATATAAATGCCCTTTTAGTAGTTGCTATTCCCAACAATCCAACAAGTGCTAAATAGAATAAAACCTTTGTTTTGCTATATGATTTTTCCCCTCCACCATAATATTTTTTGAAAAATAAACAGAGAGGCACCATTACAAGACTTTGAATAGTACGAATTATAGTTGATATGAATCCACCAGTGGCACCAGATTGCATTACTTCGTAATCTTCAAGATCAGTTTTTTGTATGACAATATTATAAATCAGCGCAAGAACACCTATAAAGCCTAATGCCCATAATTGTCTTTCTGTAGGTACTTTAAAAAATCCAAACTTGGTCCATAATTTTGATAAGATATTGTTTGATTTATAATATTTTTTACTCAAACAAAAAGCAAGTACAATAACAGAAACATTAATAATTTGATTAGTCCACAACTCATATGGTACTTCGAAATTAAAAGTCAGTGGCTTACCTTCTGTTATTGTAATTATTATAGGCAAGAAATAATACATTACAATATAACCTGTGATCGCAGTTGTAGGTAAAAAGAATTTTAGGAAATTTTCTTTACTAAACACAAAATTTTCGAAAAGCCACCAGCCATATAATATGACTGCACAGCCATATATATTAGCTATGTCGAAATGAAAAATACATTCTATAATAGCAGATGTAATGAGGATTATTCGTCCCCATATTTTGATTAATTTTATATTATTCATCAAAGATGCGAAATTTATTTAATGAGAGTTCGTGTTAAGGTTTTATACAAATATTTGAAATACATTTATTGATATTCCGATTGAGAATTTGTATCCATAGAATATGTTGTTTTGGCATCTAATTCTTCATTTGAGGATAAATAGCAAAATTTCCTAACGAGGAATGAATTTCACCAGGGCTATATTCTTGTCAATATTTAAGTCTTAACGAACTGCTTTCATATTAAACTCTCATTTATTTATATAAGACCATTATAAAGATTTACAAGTTGATCCGAAGACTTTTGCCATGAAAAGTTTTTTAAACGTTCAAATCCTCTATTTATAAGAATTTGTCTATCTCCGTTACTTAGTGAATAAACTTGTTCTAATAAATGGGGCAAATTAGAACCTGATTCTGAAGAATTAAAATATAAGGCTCCTTGTCCTCCAATTTCAGGAAAACAACTTGTACTATTAAGTAATACAGGACAACCACAAGCAAAAGCTTCTAATATTGGCATTCCAAAACCCTCATATAATGATGGGTACACAAATCCAATAGCATTTACATACAAAGAAAGTAATTTCTTATCAGTGGGTGATTTATGAAAAACATTACAATTTAAATCAAGCTCATCAATCAATTTTACTTCATATAATGTAAAAGGAGCTCCAGTACAAATTAACTTTATATCTTTATGTTTCAATACAAACGTTCCAAAATCTCTCAATGTTTGATCAAAATTCTTATAAGCTGAACGTTGCCCAACATATAGAAAATATGTTCCGTTAGAAGAGTCTTTAACTGGCTTTTTCATTATTTCTGGACCACCATGATAAATAACAATTATTTTTTTATCAGGTATTTCGAATAAACGAACAAGATCTTTTTTGGTTTGTTCGGATACAGCAATAATTATTGAAGCTTTCTCACATAATAATCGTTTCCTCATAGTTTCAGTATTATTTTTCCTGAAATACCATGGAAACAATTCTGGCATCATATCATGTACAGTCAACACAAATGGCTTATCTCCTATATATTTGAGAAAATAAAGATCATAAAAGGTGGCATGAAAAATGTCAAAATTTCTTTTTTTTAAGGCATTAATAGAACATTTTAGATTAACCTGTTCTGCCGTTCTAAATAAATGAATATCTTTTAGTAAATTATATAGTTTTTCACTACCCTTGATGTTTATATACTTATGAAATTTCTTACTATCCAATTTGACTTTTTCAATATTGTCTATCAAATTAGAAGCCATTAAATGTACGTTGTCACTCTGTTTAATTGAAATTTCATACTTTACATCGTTTGGTAAATGAGATATCAATTCGCAGAAACTTTTTGATACTCCACCAAAATACTGCATTGTAAAAGCTTGGTGATCATATAAAATTTTCATATTATATCTACGTTTAGTGACTGAATCAGATCTTTCATGATTGAATATTTTGCACGACTTTCATCATAAACAAACTTTTCCTTTAAGGACATTATAAGGTATTTTAATTAGTTCTCTTTCTGATTTAATTTCTAAATCTATTTATGATGGTTTCCATCATTTGATTATATTCAAGTTTTATTTCTTCTGCAATTTTGGCAACATTTTTTTTCGGGAAAGTCATAATACCATCAATTATTCTTTGTGCCTGTATATTACACTTACCACGATTAACTTGACAAAGATTCGATTGAACTCCGAATCTCTGCATTATATGAAGTACTTTACTTGAAGACTCTTTCATAGGCCTATTCCAAAAATCTTTTGTTCCATAATTATCAATACTAAAACAAGGTATAGCATTATGTAGGCACGAAACTATAGGATGCATATTATTGCCTATATATCCTGCAGAATACTTAATTAATGCGAACCAATCTAGAGGTGATAGCGGAATTGGAATTTCAAAATTAAAAGGATGCTTAAACGACACTCCAAATGGCATTGGTAAGGCAACACATTCAATATTCTTATCTATAAAACCGTCTTTCAATTCATTGAGTGTATTATATGAAAGACTTTGGCCATGAAGACTAACCAATACATATATATCTGGTAAAGTATATTTTTTACAAATTTCTTCCTTTGTCAACAATAATTCGCCAGCATTTTCATTGAAGTTGAAAACTGGGTCTGGAGTTAGATTAACTTCCATCGTACTCGAATCGAGTATATATTCAAACATGTTTTTTGTCCAATGATCACGCACCGAAAGGTAAACAAAACCATTTAATGCTTTCTTCATTTGAATAACAAGACTATTAGAATAACGATGGAAATCCGAGTCTTGACATGAAACAGACATCATTGCCATTTTAATATTTTTATTAATTTTCTCTCCCCAAAACGGATTAGGAAATGTAGTATCATCAAAAGACAAAGTCTTTCTTAGAATTCTCTTTTTATCGAAATGAAGTCGACTGAATAATGGATGATTTTGGACTACTGCATCTGAACCAACAATAATCGCTTCAATGCAATAATCTTTAATTACATTATTTATATCATCTGAATTATGGCAAACAGGTGTTTGGTTAGTGATGAAACTATCAACAAATTCTCGGTGACAGTTTGGTTGAACTTCTTCAAACATTGGAGCATATTTAGCTTCTTTACCCATTGAGAAATAATGAATAAAAATCGGATTATGCCCCTTTTTCTTCAAATAATGAAACGTTGATAACGCTTGAAGGTTGGCACCGAAATTAATTTCTCTATAAAAAGTGAGGACACCTATATTCATATGTATTTTACTTTGAAAATGATTTAATTATAGACTTAACACCTTTCTTAATAAGCTCTTTAGCAATTTCTTCAGTAGTAGAATCTGCTAAGTTGCATAATGCTCGCCATGATTCACTCTGTCCTTCTTCACTAATAATAATCTCGAAGAACATCGGGTTTTCTGTAATGGCTGGATTAATAAAACGTTCATAATTTGCAATGAACTCGTCTTTTGTTGTTGCTTGCATATACTCAAATCCCAAATTCTCTGTAAACTGTTTTACGAGTATACGTGATTGATTCCCAAAATGGCCACCACCTGCTACATACAATTCTTTATCAACTTGATATTTAGGAGTCATAAAATGTGTAAATTCAGCACCTTTTCCATCGTTTAGGAGCAAAATTCTGACATTAGGGCCAACGTGTCGATTACCCAACGAATTTAGGTCATAAAAGAAAGCCAAATCTCCTGTGAAGCAGTAGTAAAGTTTGTTTTTGTTGGCTAGCGATGCTCCAATAAGCGATGATGTGCATCCATCAATGCCAAATCCACCTACATTGCAATTAGTGCGAATAGTTGCATCTGTTTTGAAGAAATTCCAAGCTCTTAAAGCATTTAAAATTGCAAAATGAACAACACAATTGTTTGGCATAAGTGGAGCCAAATATTTCGCTATATAAATATGACTAAGGGGCAATTCTGGAATAGAATTATACAGTTTTTCATATTCCGAGTTACATTCTTCCCAAAAAGTAGTATTATTGTGTTTTCCTTCAACGTTATAATGCTGAAAAAATATATTTTCAGGCATTTCAAAAATGTAATTCAACTTTTGAAAACGAATTCTTATTTCACCATCCTCATTTATTCGCCATACATTTTTAGCTTTAATATTCTCCATTGTAAGATAATCACCTGAAATTTCTCCAATGTGGATAAGTAAGTCTAAATTAGTCAAATCGAACTTATGCTTATGTTGTGTACCAATCAAAGAGTACGGAATTGAATAATTGCCATAATATCCACTTGTATGGTCGCAGAAGACTACTGCATTATAATTTAGGCAGAATTTTGAAATTACTTCTTCTAAATCCTTCGACATCTTTTTGTGTGAACCAATAAAAATACCAATGCGCCCTTCAATAAACTTTGGAAACAAATCGTTTTGTGTAATACGCTGGATAGTGTTGACAATCGGAAGTGTTGAATTTGTACATGACTGTGTTATACACTCTACATTTAAATGAACCGGACCTCCGCCATGTCGTTTCATTGCAAGAAGCACTTTGTTAATTTTGTATTCGCAATCCCAGAAATCTTTGTCATCCTTAACGACTTGAAGATGTTCACCATCTACTAAGATATCTGCTGGATATACGTTTCGATTAGTAACTTGAGGCATAAGATGACCTAAATTGTAATTCGGGCGTGAGCAAGTTATAACGACAATTGGTATCTTGCGATAAAAAGCTTCTGTCAATGCGGGCATATAATTACGCGAGGCAGTTGCACCCGTACAACAAATTACGACAGGCTCGTTAGATTCCTCTGCCATTCCGCAAGCCATATAAGCAGCAGAGCGTTCATCAACGCATGAATACATTTCAAAGAATTCATCAGATTGCATGCTAATTACCATGGCTGGGTTTGTACCACCAGGTGAGGCTATAACTCTCTTTATTCCATGTTCTTTGAGCAATGCAATTACTATTTGCGCATTTTTTTCATCTGTATAATATTTAGCCATGTTTCGTTTCTTTTTGAGTGTAAGTATTACAAATCAACTGTATAAGTATCTGAAAATTAAATATTTTATTTTCTGTTTGACACTTAGAATTTCTTTCAATGGAGTATATTCTTTAGATAACCGATCTTTCAAAGCCTCGCGTTTCCAGTTTGTATATTCAAACTTGGGGTCTTTTAAGAATTTTTCCAGGCAACTTTTTAATCCTTTTTCAATTGGAGTAAAACTGTTTTTGTTTATATACTGCGAAATTTTCGAATTATCAAATTGTCTATTAAAGAGTCTATCATATTTTATTTGATATTTTGCAGGATAATATTTATTGAACTGTTTCAAATTTAGCAGTAATACCTTTGGTTTGTGTCCCAAGTGTTTCTCTAATACCTCCAAATAAATCGTCAAGAGGCCTTTCCAACTAACAAATTCTTCTGTTGTTATATGAAAAGTATCACCCAATGTATTAGAATTACCAATTACAGCCATTATTCCTTTGGATACGTCCATTCCATAAGTAAGAGTAGTTATCCTTGAAAAAATATCACTTGAGAAGACAATTGTCCTACCATGTAAAGCCCTATAGAGCCATTCTTCTTTTTCTAAAACACCAAGTTGTAACCTATTTTCGCTATAAGTAATATACGGGCGAATGATTGTCCAATTTTTACAACCGGAATTTCTCAGTAAATCTTCTTGTCTGGCTTTAGTCAGCGAATACTCATCAGTTGATAGAAATTCCTTATCCTGTGAAATATCGAGTAAACGAGGTGAATTTTCAGTAATAGGTTGGTCTAAATCGGCATAAACTCTGGCTGAACTAAGAAAAACATATTGTGTGGTAGCTTCCAGTAACAAATTAACTCGCTCTTTAAATGTAGCTGTTGAATAAATCATGAAATCAACAATTACATCCCATTGTTCATGTAGGACAGTTTGTAGAAAATCTAAATCATGAGCATTGCCTTGAATATAATTTATTCCACATACAGATTCTCGCATAGTACGACTGGTAACAAACGTCTCGTTTCCATTATTTGAAAGAAGTTGAACAAAATGTGTTCCCATAGCTCCTGTACCACCTAATACTAATACTTTCATATAAAACTATTTCAAAATATCTTATGAACTTGGATTAAAATTATACTTTTTGCTTTTTCACGCATCTGTTTATTCAAACCAAAAAAATACATACTTATACAAGTAATTATTACGCTCGTAAATACGGTTATAAAAGTAAAAATAAATCCTGTTGCCAAGAACGTGTGTATGGCAAATGAAGGTATTGCCGAGAATAATGTTACTATAGTAATGGGTAAAATTACCTGTTGAAAAAATGGCCTTAATGAAAGCCCAATCAACATTCTGACAATCAGCAGACGAACAACAAACATCACTATGTTGGCAACTATGGCTACCACAAAGACCGAATAAGCTGCACCTCCCATTTTTAACACCATCCAAGATGCAACGAAAATAGCAAGCTGAATACATCCAAGAGTTAATTCATAAATCTTCATCTTACCCGGTGCACGTGCTGCAGTGGTTATCGGCAGACTTATTGTGTTTATCAGCACTTCTACTAAAGCTAAGCGTGTAAACAATACAGCTTCGGGTGGTGGGTTTTTCAGCCAGAGTGTCAATATTGTGTCCATTTCAAGAAAAAAAGGTAATGCAAAAACCCACATCAAGAAAAAAGAAATTTTAGAACCATTAAATATGAGCGAAAACATTTCCTTTTTATCATCAGCAGCATATGATTTTATAATGGGTGGATAGAGTCCTAAATTAAAATTATTGGAAAATACATTTATTTGACCCGTGATATTAATCGCTATAGCTCTTGCTGCTACTACAACCGGATTAAACACCTGGTTCAAAAGAATAGTAACCGCTTGATTTCTTCCTACTGAAGTAATTTGACCAAATAATGTCCAACCCGTAAATCCCAAAATTTCATGAAATAAACCTTTGTCCCAGTAAAATTTTCGGAACTGACATTCAGTGTACTTTCTAATACAAATAACTATATAAATAACAGTTGTAATAATAGAAACAGCAAAAGTTAACATTCCGTACAATTCAAGTTTATCCCATGGAAGATGTACAAGTAAAAATACCACTCCCAATTTCATTAATACTTCAACTATTGACACATAAGCATATATTTGCATATCCTCGTGTGCAATAATAATTGCCATAAAAGGTGTTGAGAAAATTGTAGCAATAAACATAAACACCGAAAAATGAAATATCCAAACAGCAGACTCAAATCTTTCGGGAGGTACATTTAATTGTTCGTTTACAAACCATAATCCAACAGTTTCAAGTAATATTAAAGCAACAATAGCAATCACTCCATAAATAAACCAGTTTACAGTGAAGGTTTTTTTTAATCTTTCGTAATCTCCTTGTCCTATTGCATATGAAAAAAAACGCTGTGTCGCCGAAGCCATTGTACCACTTAGAAATGAAAAAAACGATACAATTCCACCTACTACGCTGTATATTCCATAATCTTCAACACCAAGTGCTTCTAACACCACTCGTACGGTATAAAGACTAACCAATAAAATGAGTATTTGTCTAAAATACAACATCAAAGTATTTTTCGCTATTCTTTTGTTGTTACTTTCTGTTGTCAAAATATTTAATTTGAAATTACAAATAATTTTTATTTCTTACTGTTACTCTTTTTCTGGGTGAAGTGTCGCTGTTTTCTAAACCTAAAATACAGCATATCTGTAAATTATATCCCCGAAAAAATACTTTCTATATGCATTTAATAAAAAATGATTATAACAGATTTAAGACAGATAAACGCAGATTAATAAAATCTTGATTTGTACAGTTTTCAAATTATTTGCACAAATTATTCCGAAAAAACGGAATGTTCCATCTGTGTTAATCCCAATTAGACATACCTCAAACGCAAAGTTAAAAAGAAGAACTGTAATAAGTACATATAGCGTAGAAACTTTATTGATAAATCGGAAATTTTAGAGAGTTTTAAATGACAGACCTCTCCCCATCCCGATAGCTATCGGGACTCTCCAACTGGAGAGGGTGTAGATTGCTGGGTTTGAATGACCTCTTCCTTATTATCTTCAACCGGAGTGAGGATAAATTGCAGGTTTTAAATAGTTGTATGATTGTTTTTGAACTCCGAAGGAAGTATACGTAGGGCTTAAATGTTAACTTTTGCTCTTCAATTCATTACACAAGTCTTTCAATTCATTTTACTGTTTATTCAATTCATTACACAAGTCTTTCAACCCCCCCCCTGCCCCCCGAAGGGGTGTTCTGTAGTGCTTCAATTCATTACACTGGTTCTTCAATTCATTACACAAGTCTTTCAATTCATTATTTTAGCTCTTCAAGTCTTTAGTCTGCTGTTTCAACTCGCTACACCGGTCTTTAGATGGTTATTTTTTGTCTTTCGAATGCTTATTCCGGCCTTTCGATGGTTTATACACTAATTATGATTTACATTAGTTACGAATTACACGAATTACAGAAGGTACTAATTACTCGAATTATGTTAGGTACGAATTACACGAATTTTAAAACGAATTACACGAATTATGATTCACACAGATGGAACATTTCGTTTTTTCGGAAAAAAAAAATTTACACAGATAAAAAAAAGATTTACACAGATAAAAAAATGATTTACACAGATAGAAATCATTAATTCCTAATCTGTGTAAATCTGTGTGATTCCGTCAGCTATCTTTGAAACGGAATGTACTATCCGCGGCCAAATTGTCTAAATCTCGCCCTTTAAATCCCCTTTTGGGGGGTAGGGGGGGCGTCTTCCTTCTTTGGTTTAATGGTCCTCCGCACTTTTTTCTTGAGTTCGGAGAAGGTGTATTCCTTCATCTTCTGGGTATCGTGGGGGTACAACACTTTTCCCACGTTGAGTATTTCGCAGAGGGTTTCGTTGAGCCCGTTGAAGAGCGCTATTTTGCCTTTGGAGGCGTTCGTTCGTCCCAGCTTTATTTCATATTGCAGCTGCTTGTCGTTGGAAATGGAAGCAAGGTCGCTGTCGAAGCGGGTGATAAGCTCCTGGCTAAGCCCCAGAGGCATTAGCACGTCCTTGTATTTCTTCACATTGCCTGTCACAACCTGCAGGTCGTCGATAACACCTGCCGCGTTGTTGGCGGAAATGTCCTCGCGAAGATCAGTCAGACCAAACCCATCGGCGTTGATGGGAATTGACGTTTTGGCCATCGTGATGTAACTGCTAAGCCTGTTTAAAGGATTCGTCAAACCATTGATGGTGGCGTAAAGCCTTGCCGTTATGATCTTCTGTTCCTGGGTTTCGGATTCCGGATCTATCACTTCCATCGCGTGTGCAATGTCTGTCTCGAAGCCGGCGAGGTACTGTTCACTAAACTTGGGCGAAAAAGCCAAAAAAATCCGGCAAATCGCGCCTAAAACTGAATGCTGCGTACTTACTGATGACGGTTAATTCTTCGTCCTTACAGTTGTAATCTCTGAGATTTTCTTTTGTCATACATTTAGTGTTAATAGTTAATAGTTTATAGTTAATAGTATATAGTGGGGTTATTTGAAAAATCAAAGAATCAGACTATTGATATACTTCAACTATTATTCTAACAAATAAAAAACCAATACTTAAAACATAAATAAATCAATGTTTAAAACATTAAAACTATCCATGCATTTTATCAATACTTACTAACATTACCTGCTATTATTACTGACTATCGATACTTACTAACATTAATCACTATCAACGCTTACTATCAACGCTTACTATCGAAACAAAAATCGATATTACTATCAATACTTGATGTCGAAACAAACTCTCGAAACACAAATCAACACTAAAAACGAAACCTACTATCAAAACCTAACTATCAAAACCTACTTAAAAACAGATATTTATAGCATCATCTCAGGATATTCAGCTGTCTCTATTTTTTATCATCCAACGCTTTGGCGGATAAAAGTAGTTGCTATTTAACCATTTAACCATTTAACCATTTAACCATTTATCATTTACCATTTAATATGAAGGAGATAAACAGCACGTTACTGGTTTATTAATGGGACATTATATTATTCTCTTTACTTATGGTGGAGCAAAAAAAATGATATTTTATTTAACAAGACAAAGATAAAACAATTATTTTTATTTATTGATAAAAATTTACGAAAGGTGCGAATTACAATAGGTACTAATAACACGAATTAAAAACGAATTAATCCCGATAGCTATCGGGAGAATTACACGAATTACGAATTACGAATTACACGAATTTGGAACATTAAAACAAAAGCCTGTGACAAAGGGCTGTGTTTGCATAAAATAGAATGCCAGCTGCTTTAACGAATCCTAAAAATATTTCATGTTCATCAATTCTGATTATCCCTGCGTAATAAGCGAATCGGTACTGCTTTTAATCGCGGGACTTGCCTTTTTGTTTCGACTGCAAAAGTACGATTATTTGTATTTGTTTGCAATTTTAAAAAGGGTACATCTACGGTACTTATTAGTTTATAGTTCATAGTTTATAGTTTATAGTTTGGTTCGTGAAAATGAACGTTATATCCGAATTACTCAATTTTGATTTACACAGATGGGACATTCCGTATTTTCGGAATAAGAAAGACGGTCTACGAAGTCAATTAAGAAACGCTCAACGTTTTTTTTAGTGAAACTTTTAGTCGTCGAGGCACGAGACACTAAAACGTTTCTTTGTGAAGGTACTAATTACAGAAGGTACGAATTACACGAATTAAAAAGATACTAATTACTCGAATTAAAACGAATTACGATTTGTGCAGATGGGACATTCTTTTTTTATTCGGAATTTTTGAAGATGGTCTATGAAGTCAATTAAGAAACGCTCAACGTTTTTTTTAGTGAAACTTTTAGTCGTCAAGGCACGAGACACTAAAACGTTTCTTTGTGAAGGTACTAATTACTCGAAATAAAACGAATTAAAACTAATTAATACGAATTACTCTAATTAAAACGAATTACACGAATTCCAGAAGGTACAAATTACTCTAATTAAAGACGAATTACTCGAATTCCAGAAGGTACAAATTACTCTAATTAAAGACGAATTACTCGAATTACGATTTGTATAGATGGGACTTCGCGCTTATAAGGTCAATTTGTTGATCATTTCTGCGGCATCGAGGTCGATTTTAGAAAAGGCAAACCATTTTTTACCCAAATCTTTTAAGGACGCGCCAATGTGATAAACTGTTTTTTTATCAATTATTATAAACCTGTCGTGCGATTTTTTGAATGTTTTAATCTCCAACTTTGGATATTGGGCATTAAATCGCTTTACATCGAGTTTTAATTGTTGTGATACTTCCTTAGTGTAAATGTCAATTTTGACTCCAGCGTTCCTCTTTGAAAGTAGTACGAGTACACTTTGGTCGATGAAATTGTCAATTAACACTATCGATGTTGTTGCAGTTTTCACTATATCGGTCACAAACTTATAGGCATCGAATATCTGTCCATCGTAGAAAATACCTTCGTTGGGAGGAAGATTTGTTTTCAACTGAAAATCAAATTCATCAACTTTCTTTTTTAACGAAAAGACATCATTTTCAATTTTTTCAAACCTACTATTTGCGGCATATCCTTTTAACAGATATTCTTTCAGAACTTTGTTAGCCCATATCCGAAACTGAGTACCACGTTTTGATTTAACACGGTATCCAACAGAAATGATAACATCTAAATTGTAGAATCTTGTTTTGTAATTTTTCCCATCAGCCGCAGTTAGTAAGGATTCCTTACTAACTGAAAACTCGTCTAATTCTTTTTCTTTAAATAAGTTTGAAACATGTAAGGTTATATTATTTCTGGTGGTTTGAAAAAGATCAGACATCTGTAACTGGGTCAACCAAACTGTATCATCTTCAACCATAACTTCTAGTTGAAAATCGGTAGAATCAAAAGATTTATAGATAACAATTTCCCCTTGTTCCATGATTGATTATTATATTGATATGTAGTGTGTTATGATTTTAAATGATAGATGCCAGTCATGAGTTTGCCTTCCTGATAGCCCTGATAGGACCGAAAGCCCTGATAGTCTTGATAGCTATCGGGAGGGAGGAGGGAGGGGAGGTGGCAGAACTGAGTGGCATTTTTTGAATTAACTCTATATCCTACCGATAAAATGACATCAAGGTTTATAGTATTGTGTTTGATATTTTTGGACTCCACTTTTACCCATGTGTTCCAAAATGGAACATGTGCTTTTTTCAATTAATTCTCCTGACTTATAAATATTTGATAAATGTTTTATGATTGCTGGTCTTTTGGTGCCAAACAACTCAGCTATTTGTTTCTGGGTAAGCCAAACAGTATCTTCTTCATATCTCACCTCTAATGCTGTTTGATTATCTGGTGCCTGATATAAAATTATTTCTCCTTGATTATCGTTTGAATGTTCTTTCATGTTACCTGTACCTTTTTACAGTATTCGATGATATAATATAGTTTTTATAGTCCCATATTGCATGTTAGCATTAACAATTTGCTACTGGTTTTAGTTCAATCTGAGGGTAGGGAAATTTTTTTTTATTAGGTACGAATTACACGAATTAAAAACGAATTACTCGAATTACAGAAGGTACTAATTACTCGAATTAAAGACGAATTACTCGAATTACGATTTGTGCAGATGGGACATTCAGAGCACGGGACTACTAACTACCTATGGAGCTTGCGATGGAGTATTTCGACATTCCGATCCATCGGAACATCCCGTTTTTTCGGGACTAAAAACTTTTATTCATCAATTTATATTCGTATTTTTCAAAAAATCACGGATATGAATATGCTTAATACCATCATAATCGCTTCCTGAATTGAAAGGATCTAATGAAACTACATATTTAGGATAGTTATTTTTTATTTGCATCAAATTTCCAAATTCACGTTCTTTGGTTTCATTATTCGTCAATAAGTAAGCCACTTGCACATAAACAGTTTTACCCTCTTTTTGTCCAATAAAATCTATTTCGAGCTTATCAAGTTTTCCAACAAAAACCATGTAACCAAGCATTTTGAGATGGAGATATACTGCGTTTTCCATAATTTTATGAATGTCTTTATTAATATTGACACCCACCAAGGAATTTCGCAAACCAATGTCCTCGAAATAATATTTTTCATTTAACTCAAATTTACGTTTTCCACGAATATCAAAGCGTTCTACCTTATTAATAATAAATGCATTGCACATGGCACGCAAATAATTTAGTATCGCCGTAGTACTCATTTCAATCTGTTGTGATTTGAGGTATTTACTTATGCTTAATGCAGAAAAAAGACTTCCAACACTATCTGCTAAAAATACAGATAGATTTTCTAAAAAAAACACGTTACGTATTCCTTCGCGAGCAACAATGTCTTTAAGCAAAATAGTAGAGTAGATATTGCGTAAATATTCAAATGCAAGTTCGTCATCCAATGTCAAATGTGCTAAATGTGGCAATCCTCCATAAGTGAAATACTTAATCAGCGATTCATCCGTATCCGGTAAATTATGAAAGAAAAGGAACTCCACATAACTTAAACTTGATATGTGAAATTCAATATAACGACCTGAAAGATAAGTAGAAAGTTCCCCAGACAGCATTTTAGCATTACTTCCAGTGCAATAGATATCACATTCATCGCCGGCTTGTAGACTTCGCAACACATTTTCGAATCCACTAATTTCTTGAATTTCATCTACAAATAAATAATTTTCAAGCCCCTTGTCTAACTTTTCAGACACATAAGTAGCAAATGTTTTATCATCCCTCAAGAATTGAAATTCTGTTCTTTCTTTGTTAATATAGATAATGTTTGCAGAAGGATGATCATTCCGAATATCAATCATTATTTGCTGCATTACACAACTTTTACCAACTCGTCGCTGACCAGTAAGCACTTTTATCAAACCTTTATCAATATAAGGCTTAATCTTTTCACTATAATAGGATCGTGTGATTAATTTCATGCGGTTGATTTTTTTTTACAAAGATAGGATATTTATTTTATAAACTAAACTTATGGCAAAAATACGCAAAGCTTAGTTTATAAAATTTACTTTATAGTTTATAGTCGATAGTTTATAGTTTATAGTCTATAGTTTATAGTCTATAGTTTATAGTTGATAGTCTATAGTTGATAGTCTATAGTCCCGAAAAAACGGGATGTTCCGATGGATCGGAATGTCGAAATACTCCATCGCAGGCTCCATTTATAGTTTGGTTCTTGAAAATGAACGTTATATCCGAATTACTCAATTTTGATTTACACAGATTGGACATTCCGTATTTTCGGAATAAGAAAGATGGTCTACGAAGTCAATTATGAAACGTTCAAGGTTTTTTTTTAGTGAAACTTTTAGTCGTCGAGGTACGAGACAAAAAACGTTTCTTTGTGAAGGGACTAATTACAGAAGGTACGAATTATTCGAATTAATTATTAGTTTATAGTCGATAGTTTATAGTCTATAGTCCCGAAAAAACGGGATGTTCCGATGGATCGGAATGTCGAAATACTCCATCGCAGGCTCCATTTATAGTTTGGTTCGTGAATATGAAGGTTAATTATGAATTACACGAATTACGATTTGTATAGCTGGGACTTCGCGCTTATAAGGTCAATTTGTTGATTATTTCTGCGGCATCGAGGTCGATTTTAGAAAAGGCAAACCATTTTTTACCCAAATCTTTTAAGGACGCGCCAATGTTATAAACTGTTTTTTTATCAATTATTATAAACCTGTCGTGCGATTTTTTGAATGTTTTAATCTCCAACTTTGGATATTGGGCATTAGATCGCTTTACATCGAGTTTTAACTGTTCTGATACTTCATTGGTGTAAATGTCAATTTTGACTCCAGCGTTCCTCTTTGAAAGTAGTACGAGTACACTCTGGTCGATGAAATTGTCAATTAACACTATCGATGTTGTTGCAGTTTTCACTATATCGGTCATAAACTTATAGGCATCGAATATCTGTCTATCGTAGAAAATACCTTCGTTGGGAGGAAGATTTGTTTTCAACTGAAAATCAAATTCATCAACTTTCTTTTTTAACGAAAAGACATCATTTTCAATTTTTTCAATACGATGGTTTGTGGCATATCCTTTTAAAAGATATTCTTTCAGAACTTTGTTAGCCCTCCCGATAGACATCGGGACGAAACTGAGTACCACGTTTTGATTTAACACGGTATCCAACAGAAATGATAACATCTAAATTATATAAAACAATTTTTCTTTTTACCTTTCTTTTTCCTTCTACCTGAACTGTCAAGTATTCCTTGACAGTTGAATCTGGAACTAATTCGCCTTCTTTGAAAATATTATTAATGTGAAGGCTGACATTTTGTTTTGTAGAGTTAAAAAGTTCAACTAACTGAGTTTGCGAAAGCCATACTGTTTCATCTTCTACCAGTACTTCAATCTGCAAATCGAAACTGTCGAAAGCTTTGTAAATTACTATTTCGCCTTTTTTCATAACTAATTAGAACATTGATATTTAATGTGTTGTGATTCTAAATGATAGTCGCTATATATGAGTTTGCCTTCCTGATTGCCCTAATAGGCAAGAATTCTATCGGGGGGAGGAGGGGTGTTTGAACTGAGTGGCGTTTTTTGAATTAACTCTATATCCTACCGATAAAATGACATCAAGGTTATAGTATTGTGTTTGATATTTTTGGACTCCACTTTTACCCATGTGTTCCAAAATGGAACATGTGCTTTTTTCAATTAATTCTCCTGACTTATAAATATTTGATAAATGTTTTGTGATTGCTGGTCTTTTGGTGCCAAACAACTCAGCTATTTGTTTCTGGGTAAGCCAAACGGTATCTTCTTCATATCTCACCTCTAATGCTGTTTGATTATCTGGTGCCTGATATAAAATTATTTCTCCTTGATTATCGTTTGAATGTTCTTTCATGTTACCTGTACCTTTTTACAGTATTCGATGATATAATATAGTTTTTATAGTCCCATATTGCATGTTAGCATTAACAATTTGCTACTGGTTTTAGTTCAATCTGAGGGTAGGGAAAAACCGTAATAATATTTTGATTTACACAGATTTTGAAAAAGGATTTACACAGATGGAACATTCCGTATTTTCGGAATAAGAAAGACGGATTTACATTAGGTACGAATTACAGAAGGTACTAATTACAGAAGGTACTAATTACTCTAATTAAAGACGAATTAATCTAATTACGATTTGTGCAGATGGGACATTCCGAGCGCGGGACTATAAACTATCGACTATAAGCTATCGACTATAAACTACCGACTATTATCTATCAATGACTTCCCAGTGTCCGCCAGGACCTCTATTCGTGCCTACTCTTGTAATCAAACCTTTGTTTTTTAATGATTTAATTTGCCATTCCACGCCACGCCTTGTTAGAGAAAGCTTTTTCATAAGTTCGGTTTGTGTGATTTTTGGTTTTTGTTTTATTAATTCAAGTAAAGTTTCCACAGTAGTTTCCACAGTAGTTTCCACAGTAGTTTCCACAGTAGTTTCCACAGTAGGATGTTTAAATGAAATTTTTTGTTCGGTATAGCTAAATTGAGTCAGGAATCCATGACCTAAATTCCAGTATTCAAATTTCATGGTTGGATAATTGGCAATTGCTTTACGTACACGTATAAATCCACTTCCATATTTTTCAATCTCATTTGTCAGATAAAATGCCTCGGCTATTAGTTTATTGCGTGTACTGGCCTGATAACTATCTGTTTTCAAAGCTTCTACTGTGATATTTCCAAACAACCCACTTGGATTAAAGAAAGTAATACTATTATCGTAAATACGAATTTGAATATCGGTAGGGCTTTGATAATCGCGATGAACCAATGCATTTACTAATAACTCCCTGATAGCGTCTAAGGGATATTCAGGGATTTCAGTTCTTTGAGTGCTTTTACCAGTTATCTCGAAAGCAAATTTCAAATGCCCAACGATTGTTTGCATGGATTCTTCAAGCACATCAAACAGGTTTCCATTTATCAATTTATCCGCAATTATCAAACTTGGTGTTTTAAATCTGCCAATATGAACATTGTATCTCAGGTTTTGTTTCGAAAATAGAATCATAGCTCCATTCGTGGGTGCATTATGCTGAATCAGATTGAGTTTCCTTAGCGCTTCTACAGGATCCAGTGGCAGTAAAAATCATTTAACCTGATTTACTTTCAAAATAAATTTCTCGATTTTATCTGTATTCAAATCAGGTATTTGAGCTCCCTGATAAATATATGAATCCCATGAATTCTGCATGGATTGCATATGCAAATCACTGATTTCAACAACCGACAGCAAATGATTCGCGCTGCCAATGCGTTTATAATATCTTCCTCTGGTTGAAACAGGTTTTATCGGAAACTCCATAGCGTAGAGTGAAACAACTGTTTTATTATTTATTGTGTGTATTTCTACATCATGAATAATTTGTAAAGCAGTCTTAGTTTTTACTTCATTTACCCAGTTTTGGATGGTTTCTTTACCCATGCTAATGCCTTTTACTTCGCCATTATCAGTGACACCAACATACACAGTACCACCCTTTGTATTAGAAAAGGCTACCAGTGTTTCGATGACATCTTCATTAAAAGATGTTTTAAACTCAACAGTTAAGCTTTCGGAAGTTGGAATCGTAGTGGATTGCATTTTTCGTGACTTAAGGTTAGATACTAATTACTCGAATTAAAGACGAATTATACGAATTACGGAAGGTACTAATTACACGAATTTTAAAACTAATTACACGAATTACGATTTGTACAGATGGGACATTCTTTTTTTTTCGGAATTTTTGAAGATGGTCTACGAAGTCAATTAAGAAGCGCTCAACTTTTCTTTTTTTGTGAAACTTTTAGTCGTCGAGGTACGAGACACTAAAACGTTTCTTTGTGAAGGTGCTAATTACAGAAGGTACGAATTACTCGAATTAAAACGAATTAATCCCGATAGCTATCGGGAGAATTACACAAATTATAATTTTCACAACCTGTCCGACTTTTTTTTGGGAGATTGAAGAAAGGATAAACACAGATATAGAGATTTACTATCTTTACTATTTACTACCTACCACCAACTATAAAGTACCGACTATCAATTACCGACATTAATATTCTTATCTCTTCATTGTCCTGTAATAGCATTTGCCGGAAGAATACGGTGTATGTACACTATGGATCCAAATTTGGCAAATAATACGACCATTTCTTTATAATTAATACGTTTTGTGTTAGGTCCGTATTTTAGTAATTGAGGTGAAGTAGAATAGGGTAATGAATCGGCTAAAGTTGTTAATCGTTTAATTTCTTTTTGTAACCCGTTTAAATAACGTACAGTAGTTAAGGGTGCTTTGTATTTGAACATGATCACTGAAGATAAATTATGCAAATCATTATCAGCTTCCCTGGAATAAATGATGACCTGCTTTCTCATCGCAGTTTTCGTACATCTACCCCGTAATGATTACTGAGCTTATCCCATACTTTATCCCAAGCTTCAGTATGCGATATAGCTGTACAGTTTTGCAACTCATCCGGCAATGGGTATTCAATTTCAGCGACTCTTTTATGTTTTTCGATTTCACGGACTAATTTACGTCCGGTTGGGCTATCCATATTTATGCGAACAATTGCTTCCATAATTCTATGTTTAAAATATACAGACAAAGATAGTTAGTTTTTTGAAATTATTCTAATGTACAATCATAGATAATAATTCCATATTCTTCGATACTTAAAATCAAATACTCCTATTCTCATGCATACTTGTCAGCAAACAAACAGCCAAGGTGTGCAAATTTTAATGCTATATCAGAATGAGCAAAGGTACCACCGCGATATCTTCCTGATTTTGAATTAAAAAGATACTAATTATTCGAATTAATACGAATTACACGAATTACGATTTGTACAGATGGGACATTCTTTTTTGTTCGGAATTTTTGAAGATGGTCTACGAAGTCAATTAAGAAACGCTCAACTTTTCTTTTAGTGAAACTTTTAGTCGTCGAGGTACGAGACACTAAAACGTTTCTTTGTGAAGGTACTAATTACTCGAAATAAAACGAATTAAAACGAATTAAAACTAATTTCTCGAATTAAAGACGAATTATACGAATTGAAGGCGAATTACAAGAATTTTGATAAACACAGATGGAACATTCTGTATTTTTGGAATAAATAATAGCTCTTCGAACGGAATTATTCAAAAAAAAAGAGCATGTTATTTCTAACATGCTCTTTTTTACTATTTAATTAGAGTCTTTTAATCATCCGCATTTCAAACGCGGGAAACTATAAACTATCGACTGTAAACTATAAACTATTAACTATTTTCGTTACCGTAGCCGTAAGTCATACTCTGTCTTTTACCATATCCGTAACCATACCGGTAGGTGCTTTTATGAGCATCCGAAGCATTGAGAACGAAGTACATATTGTTTAGCTTTTGGTGGTTGTAGAGTTTGGTGGCTTCTTCTATATTCCGTTTGGGGGTAAAATCGGCACGTACCACGTACAGGGTTACATCGGCAAAGCGGTTTAGGGAGAAACTGTCGGATACCAGGCCCAGTGGGGAGGTGTCCAGTACAATGTAGTCGTACTCTTCGCGCAACTTAGTTATCAGTTTGTCCAGGGCCGGTTTTGCCAGTAATTCATTGGGGTTGGGAGGTACTGGTCCGGCAACTATCACCGATAGGTTAGGGTGCAATCCCGAAGGTTGTACGAGTTTATCGGAAGTCATGTGCCCCGAAAGAAACAGGGTGATACCGGATTCATTGCCCAGCCCGAGGTATTCGCCCAGTTTGGGTTTACGTATATCCAGTCCTATAATCACTACTTTTTTGTCGAGCAAGGCTAGGCTCATGGCCAGGTTAATGGTTACGAATGTTTTTCCCTCGCCACCCACGCTCGATACTATGTTTATCACTTTTTTGGCCGGTTCATCGAGTATAAAGAGTAGGTTAGTACGTAGCAGCCTCACCATTTCGGTAAAGCTGTCGGTATTGTTTTCTTTGATAACTACGTGGGTACTCATGTCCGTTTTCGGTATCTCGCCCAATACAGGGACAACGGTTAATTTTTCCAGTTCTTCTTTGTTTTGTACCTGATAACGGAGCAAGTCGCGCACGGTAATGCCGGCGATAGGAAGTACAAGTCCCAGAATAAAGGACATCAACATGATCAACGATTTTTTGGGTGAAACAGGTTCGCCGTTGCTGCGTGCCTTGTCTATCATCTTGCCCTTGGGTACCACCACGGACATATTGAGGTAATTCTCTTCTTTTTTCTGAAGCAGGAACAAAAACAGCGTTTCTTTGATGCTTTGCTGACGTTTAATTTCGGTATATTCCCTTTCCTGGCGGGGTATGGCTTTGATGCGGGCAGCGTTTTGACGGTCTTTACTCAAGAGGTCTTCGCGGGCTATTTGCCAGCTGCGTTTTTCGTTGCGTACGCCTGTCTGAACCGTGGTGAGCATGGACTCAATCTGACTGGTCAGGTCTATCATCGACTGATTGGTGCTTGAAGCGGTGCGCGAAAGGCGGGTGCGTTCCAGCAATAACTTGTTGTAATTATTGATTTGCTCGTTCAGGCTTATACTTTGAATGCCGGTACTGGCCGGAAGTAAGCGGAATTTATTTTCTTTTTTGTGTATATATTCGTCTATGTCGGTTACTATGGCCAGTTGTGTTTCTACTTCCAGTCGTTTTTGTTCATAGGCGCCGGTTTGTTGTATAACCATATCGGCTTCCGATTTGATATCCGTTAAACCCTGACCCTGTTTGTAATTTTCGACTTCCGATTCCACTTCGTTGAGTTCCCGGGTCAGCGAAAAAAGTCGGTCTTCGATGAAAATAGCCGTATTGCTTGCCACCAGGTTCTGATCTTTCATATCCTCGCGGTTGTAAACTTCTATAAGCTTGTTTATGAAGTCTTTTCCCAATTTGACATTGGTGGTACTCAGCGTGATATTCACCACCGAGGTGGTTTTAGAGGTCAGCTCCATGGTTAGGCTGCTCAACATACCGTCGGCCACTCTTGTGGGATTGCGTATGGCAATGCCCACTTTCATAGTTTCAGTGGACTTAAAATCACCTCTTTTAAAACTCACTTTTCCAAAAGGTAAAGCTGCAACACTATCTGTCAGGGACGTCTTTACGTTGAAATCTTTGTTGTCACTAGTTCCTGTAAATTCGTAGCTTCCGTTAGGATGAACAGCAACTTCAAATTCTATTGTATGTGTCAATGTATCCAACACCGCATCGGGCAGGCTCACCAATAGTGGGCACTCGGCACCGTACAGCACATCGTTTTTGAATGTTCCAATTTTGGTATAGTGTACATAGAGCCCCAGTTCGCGTACCACCTGTTCGGCCAGGTTGGAAGTTTTCAAAACTTCCAGTTCGTTATCCACGTTGTTTTTTACATCAAACATGCCCATCTCTTTCAGTGCGTCAAACTCGGCCATACCACCTCCTTTTTTATCGTCTTTCAGCAAGACGGTGGAGGTGACCTGGTAAACCGGTGTAGTCATTTTTAGGTAGAGTACTGCCAATACCATGCATATGGCTAATGATGCTACAAACCATTTCCAGTAGGATAAGTATTTGAAAAACAAAGCAATAAAATCAATCGGTTGTTCGTTTTCTTCTTCTTCGGAATCGTAATTGGTGCTCATATGTTAGTTTATAGTTAGTTTATAGTTTATAGTCTATAGTTTATAGTTAGTTTATAGTATATAGTCTATAGTTATTTTATAGTTACTATTTTATAGCTATTTTATAGTCTATAGTTAGTCAACAGTTAGTTTCTAGTATCTAATCAATAGTTTATAGTCTGTAGTTTGTTTTTAGTTAATATGTTCTGATTTGGAGAAGTTCCGCCCACATTCAATTTGTTTATTTCTATAATTCACTATATACTATAAACTATAAACTATAAACTAATAACTATTTTAAGATGTTGATTACCAGACTGGACAGGGAAATAACAATGGACAAAGCGGATATTCCGAGTGTTTCGGCAGATCCGATTCTGGAGGTTCTTGCTTTTGTTTTGTTGGGTTCCACGTAGACTACGTCGTTTTGCTCCAGGTAATAACCCGAGGAATGGATGCTGTTTTCGTCGGTGAGGTTTATAGTAATAAAGCTTTTGGTGCCATCGGCATTTTCGCGCAATACTTTTACGTTTTCGCGCATCCCGTATATGGTAAGGTCACCCGCCAAAGCCAATCCTTCAAAGATAGTTATGCGCTCGTTGGTGGAAGCAAACTTGCCCGGGCGTTGTACTTCTCCCAGTATATTCACGGTGTAGTTGGTAATGCGTATAGTAACAATTGGGCGTTCGTTGTTGAACGAGGATGCCAGTCTTTCCTGAAGCATTGCTTCCATTTCCTTGCGGGTCATTCCTTCCACCTTTAGTTTCCCAAATACGGGGAAATCGATAGTACCGTCGTTATCCACCAGGTAAGTTTGCAGGGAAGGTTGTGACACAAGAAAACTTGTAGTTGTACCATCTGAAATCTGAGGCATGATGAGGTTATAGTTTCTCGAGGCCAGTGGCTCTGAGGTTACCACCGTGATGCTGAGCATATCTTTAGGTTTGATACGTGCATCGTATACGTCTGAAGCTTTTGATTGTTGAATGGATGGATCGGTGGTCGTTTCTAATTTTTGGAAATACGCCACATTTTTAACGCTGGAACATGAACTTAGGAAAAGGGCAGTTAACAGGAAGAAAGCAGGAAGTTTATAGTTCATAGTTTATAGTTTATAAAAATGGGATATAGAAAGCTCCAGAGGTGGCTGAGAGTTTAGGGTTTAGAAAAGAGTTTAGGGTTTAGAAAAGAGTTTAGGGTTTAGAAAAAGAGTTTAGGGTTTAGAATCTGAACGAGTTTTATGTAATATCCGTTTTGGGTGTTACTTTTTCATGAGATGTCCCATTTATGTAAATCTTTTTTTTCTTATTCCGAAAATACGGAATGTTCCATCTGTGTAAATCCCTTTCATGAAAACAAAAGTAATTCAATTATTTTATTGAACCTAAAATTGTAATGAAATGTAGTATCAGTTAACATTTAACTTGCTGAAATTAACAATTATATGGACTTAGTTATTCCTTATGGAAAATCTGTTACCTACATTTAGTTAAAACGTAGTATCTCAGCTGATATAGAGTCTTAGCTGGAGTGGCTTTTGACGGTTTATACTCGAATTTAGGCTAAAAAATAGCGTAAAACAATGTGACTGTAAGTTAATTATATTGACTTTTTGCCCTCTTTTGTCTATTACAATTTCTTAGATCAAGCAAACGGATTGGGAAAAAAGATTTTTCACTGTTAGATGACAAATAAATGCAGATTTTTTCGTAAGCTCAATACAGTGAGCACAAAGACTCAAAATTAATAGTATTCACCAATTTAGTCTCTTTTGTCTTAGTACATGACAAAAATATTAAAAGAGAGATCAAATTTCTGATTATAAAGCTTTCTAAATCATCGTAGCAAGGGATTGACCTCGTCCGGTGAGCCGAAAAACATGTGAAGGTGGCGTTAAAAAACCGTCCTGTTTGAGCGATGAAGGAGCATGTTTGGACGATTATAGCCGTCTGAGCGTAGTTTTCGAGCGAAGAGTCTGTCGGCTGACGGATTGACTTTTTTACCTGCTTTTTGTATCAAGAAAAAAAAGTAGGTCGGGGTTTAAGGGGCGGAAGCCCCTTTTGTAAGAAGCAGATTTTCAAAATATTACTATTGCATTTAAAATTTTTGTCATATACTCGCTCTTTTTTGGATAACTAACTGCAATAAGCCGCTATTAATTTTTTAATAAATTCCATTATCGAAATGGGTATTGATTCAAAACAGTTTTACGTTTTTTTTATTTTGACCCACCTACTATATAACAAGTTGTAATGTGTTGATAATTAGAGCGTACTAAATTGCATTTACGAGAAGAATAAAAGATAGACTTTGCTTCTGTTTAGTATTTTTTTTAACCATCCCGATAGCTATCGGGAGCACAATAGGAAACAAAAAATTATATAAAAAAGGATACAAAATATCTGATTGTATTTTATGCATTAAAACTTATCAATAACAGATCTTTTTTCTATTGTGAACTATTGTGCCTCCTGTGGTTCGTTTTTTTTTTTATAGCGAAATAGAAGTATTACCAAAGTTATCTTATTTGTTGTTCGATTACAAATCGCGGGGACTTAGTAGATGTTTTTTTTTTGCAGATATATTCTTAGTCTGTGACAAAAATTTTAATATACTAATTATGAGATGAATAAAGCTGATTTACACAGTTCCGATAGCTTTCGGAACCGCGAAATGCCGATAGCAATTGGGACTCATTCTTTTTTTTTGTCAAGTGCTAACAGTTAAATTATATCAAACTCTTAGCTATCAAAGTTAGTTTTTGTTTTCTCTAAATACCAATCGTTGTAGGAATCCTCTTGAAGTCCTCCGCCAGCTGGCGGAGATTTAGGGGGCTTGCTATAAACTATAATCAATTCTACAGCAAAGACCCAATGTTGGAGGTGAAGAGTTTAACTGAAATGGCCAATAGAATGATGCCGAAGAATTTACGGAGTATATAAATGCCACCTTCGCCCATGAATTTTTCGATACGTGAAGTAGATTTGAGAACGAAAAACACAAAGATCAGATTTAGAACCAGTGCTGCGATGATATTCTCTGTGGCATATTCGGCACGCAGGGAGAGGAGGGTAGTGAATGAACCTGGACCGGCAACAAGGGGAAAGGCGATGGGAACAATGGAAGAACCACCTTCGGGACCCTGGTTGTGGAAGATTTCTACGTCCAGAATCATTTCCAGCGAAAATATAAAAATGATGAGTGCTCCTGCTACGGCAAAAGATTGAATATCAACATTAAATAAACGCAGTACGCCTTCGCCGGAAAATAAGAACCCGATAAGGATAAGTAAAGCTACACCACTTGCCTGGAAGGCATTGACAATCATTCCTTTGCGCTTGATGTTCAAAATGATGGGAATCGAACCCAAAATATCGATAATAGCAAAAAGTACCATAAAGGCACTTGTAATTTGTATAAAACTGAAATTCATTGCAGCCCCCTACCCCCAAAGAGGGTTTTTAAAATTGTTGAAAAATTAGAAATATCTGTTTGTTATGATGTTTAGGATCAGAATCATGGTCAGGCATAGGCATAGGCTAAGGCACGGATTAAGAAAGAAAAAGCAGGTATTTAGTAGAAAGAATTAATTCGAGTCATTCATCTTTTCGTGCAATTTGTATCTTCTTAATTCTTTATCCACCCAGCTGGCGGACAAACTCTTCAAGTCCGGAACCCTAAACTCTAAACTCTAAACCCTAAACTCTTATTCACTTCCGTCCTCTCTTTATCAAAAATCCATCCCCATTTATTAAAATACCTGATCATATTCACGCTATGAATGTACAACAGTTTGCTATTCAGATAAGAACCCTGTGCATGGTGATGAATCACTTGTACTTCCGGGTAAAAAACGGTTCTGTACGAGCGATGGATACGCCGCGATAAGTCAATATCCTCGGGATACATGAAAAAACGCTCATCGAACAAGCCCACCTGTTGAATGGCTTCGGTACGTAGAAACATAAAACATCCCGAAAGGTAGGGTACATCCATGATTCTGTTATAACCGGTAGTCCGTAACTCAAACTTTTCTCTTTGTTTACGTGTCCACTGAGCAGGCAAGAAACGTCTGAAAATTAAATCGAACGGAGTAGGAATGAGTTTACAAAGGTACTGAATTTCCCCGGTTGGATAGAGTATTTTGGGCATTAATAATCCAATGTCTGAATTATTATTCATAAAACTTTCAATTTTTGCCAGTATGTGGGGTTCAAAAGCAATGTCGGGGTTAATAACCAAATGGTAGGGAAGCTTTTGAAGTAAGGTTTTGCGGATGGCCACGTTATGTGCAGCACCGTATCCTATGTTTTTGCCATTAAAAACATATCTTACTCCCAGGTTTTGGAATTCAGGGTGAGGGGTGGGGGAGTTGTCAATCAACATGATATCAGCAACCACCATCGATTTTTGCAATATTTCGACTAATGGAGCAATTTCGGACAGGGCGTGGTTATAAAGAACGATGGAGGCGTTTAGCATTTCAGATTGGGATTTCTGAACTTGTTAAACTGTATTACCTTGCGCAAGTTCTTGAATATGATGGTGTAAAAGCCACCGGCTTTATTCTGCCTGATAACCCTGTAATCTTCTTTCGTTTTTTGTAAAATGCTTCTGGCCGAACCGTTGCTAATCCCACCAATATCCATTTTTACCATAACAGCCGGCAAATAGGCTTTTTTTATCGATGGTTCTTTAAAAATTCTCAGTATATAATCGTAATCAGCCGAGATTTTGAATCGTTCATCGTAGTGCCCGTATTGGCTATAAATTTCTTTTTTACAGTAAACGGTGGGGTGAGGTGGCATCCAACCGTATTTTAAACAATCGGGATGAAATATATTGCTTTTCCAATAACGAATCGTTTTCCGGTTTAAATCGTCTTTCGACTGATAGATTAAATTCCCGTACAGGACATCGCAGTCCTTAACACTAAAGTAATTAACCACTTTAGATATAACCTGTAAGTTGCTGAATACGTCGTCAGAATTTAAAAATCCGATAATGTCACCGGTTGCTAATTTGATACCTTTATTCAGCGCATCGTAGATACCGTTGTCTTTTTCGGAAATTAACCTTACACTGTGATTTGAATTTGAATGTATGATGCTGAGCGTCATATCGGTAGATCCACCATCGATAATTATATGCTCGATATCCTTATAGTCCTGATCTGCAATCGAGTCAATAGTCCGTTGAATACTTTTTTCGCTATTGAATGTTGCAGTTATAATAGAGACTTTCATGAATGGGTTTAATATTTGTTTTGGTAGAATAGTAACGAAAGAAGATAGAATTTATTATCTTGAAACTAAGTACACGAAAAAAATTTCAAATGCAATAGTAACATTTTGATAATCTGTTTAATCTATAGGGCTTCCGCCCCTTGATCCCCGCCCTGCTTTTAGGATTGACACAAAAGTAAGCAAAAAAGTCTATCCGTTTGTTGACGGACGCTTCACTCGTTTTTCTGCTCACCGGACGAGGTTAATCTCTCGCAGCAAGGATTTAGGTGACTTTGTAATCAGAGACTTGATTTCGTTTTTGATGTTTTTGTCATGTATTTAGGTATTGAATGACTTAACTGTGTATGTCTTGGTGAATAGATTGAATAAAGATAGTTTCTTTTGTATAAATTCAATGTATGTTTTTAAAAATTAGATTTGATATTTAAACATATTTCATTACTTAATGTTTGCCATTCAGGAATAAATAATACGGAATACCTGATTTAGGCTTATGACTAAATCAGCGATCACGTCTACTTTTTGAAAATGAAATAGATTTTAAGGGTTTTGGTGAGTTAAAATGACGTCAATGTTTTAAAAGTTGAAAACAATCGGAAATATATTCTATCCCAAAAGAAAGAATGTGGTTAATATTTTGGAAAGGTTCCCGAGGATAAAAAATCATTTTATTTCAATAGTAACGATTTAAAAAGTACTATCGTTTGCAATCCAGTCTGTTCCCATGAAAATGATTTTGAAATGTCCATTGCTTTTTTAGTGAGCGTATTTCTGAAATTTTCATTGTCTAATTTTGAAATCAATACGTTTACTTTCAGTGCGTTGTATTCATTGAAATAGATGACTCCCTCCCTGGCAATTTCTTTTACTACCGGACAGTTATATGCAATTACCGGGCAACCAGACTTCATGGCTTCAATAACAGGAACCCCAAATCCCTCGTATGACGATGCATGAATAAGAGCCAGTGAACTGTTATATATTTCATTTAGCTTTATCTCATCAATTCCCACAAGATGCTCAACTCTTTCATTAACAGATAGTATCATTTTTAGTTCACTTTTAGAAAATGAACCTCCACCCACCACTCTTAGTTTTAGATCGGGGTTGATTTTCAGCAGTTCAATGGCGAAATCAAAACGCTTATAGGGAGCTCTGCTTCCGATAAACAATAAATATTTTGTTTTGTGTATTCCTTCCAATTTATGGAAATTGGGGCTAACGCCCGAATAAATGACCGAAATATTTTTTTCGGGATAGTTGTAAACGGACATCAGGTCCTTTTTAGTGGTATAGGAGTTACAAATGATATGTGAAGCTTTACTTACCGCCCGCTTTTTCATTCGTATGGCAAAAGTGTTTTTTATACCGCTACCGTGAAATTCTTGTATGCAATCGTGAAACATCAATACATTGATGGCATTTTTATTGGATGAAACTCTATAGTAGCTGGAATGAAAAATAAATTTATCTTTCATATTTATCTTAAAATCAATGACCCTGGATAAAAAATGACCTTTCCGGGATATAATTCGGTTCTTAGGTATTAAAGCCGCAATTTCGTTATAGTACAGATTCCTGTCACTGCAGTTATACATCACAAAGTAACTTTCATCTACCAGCTTATCTTTACTGATGGTTTGCATTAATTCTTTCCATCGTACCGAAATTCCTCCGGAGTTTTGAATGGCGAGAATTATATTGTCAAAAATTATCATAACTTGAGTTGGTTTTCTTTTTTAATACTATTTTTCCTGTTTAATACTCATCTAATAGATTGCTTGTCAGAATATTAGAGAATATGGCTTCTGCAGTTGCCGATGAATAGGATTTTTCATATAATAATCGGCTGTTTATATTATATCCCAATCGATTTTCCGATTCCAGAAAATGATTAATCTCTTGGGTGAAATCTATTGCCGACTCACAAATTACAGTTGCCGTTTTATCCGTAGTATCGTATCCTTCAAATGATTCTTTGGTCCCAAAAATGGTACGACCGTACATGAGTGCTTCTGCAATTTTAATTTTCATACCGGCTCCATCGAATAACGGCGAAATGACGCAGGCGGCCCGATTGTAATAATCACTTAAATTGTCTACAGTCCCTATCACTTTAACGTTTGGTCGGCTTAGTTCATCCTTCTTTTGCTCAAAGCCTTTTCCTACTACAACAATATCTGCTCCCTTTATGTGGTCTGCAACATGCAGGATAAACCACTTTATCCCTTCGTAATTAGCCCTGGCCATGGAACCGACAAACAGACAATAGGGTGATTTTGGCATATTTCCGTCCGGAACGTTCGCAACTTTAACCGGACTCAGTTCATCTTCGAAAGTAACCGGAATAATAAAATCGGGTTTCTTTCCGTATATTTCAACGATTCGATTTTCATCTCTATGGCTTAATGCTATGGTCAGTGACGAATAGCGTAATGCCAATTTTTCATTATACCAGGCCAGAAACAAATATGGATATTTAATTAATTTTTCACCAAATCTGGCAGAGATAAAGTCATATTCTACATTATGAAAAAAGGAGATGGTTTTTACGTTGTATTTTTTTTTCACATAGTGTTGCAAGACTCCAAATGTAGATGAGTCAAAAAAAATCAAATCATAGGAATTTTCAGCCAGCATCCGATCTATTTTTTTCTTATTTACATACGTAAATGGTGGAAAATAGAGCAAAAACAGAGAAATGAGTTTAGCCTGTTTTGAGCTTTCAATCAGATAAAAATCAGTATCAAAGGACTTTGATAGAAGCTTGAAATTTCTTAGAGAGCCTTGAGTTCCACCCGTATTGTTTTGGAATATATTATTGTATGTAATAAAGAGTGCTCTTTTCATGTCAAAGATAAAAAATGAGTGATTCTGAAATTCATCGTTTAATTATTTTGTTTTAAAAACAACTCGTTCTTTTTGAATGTATTTTCTCTTTCTTTGAATTCCTGGTGATATCCATAAATAACATTATCATATTTGTAAAAAACGTTGTTAGTGGCTCTTGCGATTTTCAGGTTTGAGTAAATAGCCAGTGATACAAAAAGCATATACTTTACCGTATTATTCGAACAATCAATCAGGGCAGGCCAGATAATCCAATAAGAGAAGCAAAATAGCCGGGCTAATCGGGATACTAAGATACTAAGTTCTGAAAAGTAAAAGAAGAAGACAAAGAAAATAAAAAAACTGTTAATAAAAATGGTATTAGCGCCGGATTTTTCGGTAAGCTTGTGGTAATAAAAAAGGACTAAAATGGTGGTAAACAGACGCTCAATATATCCAATAGTTATACCGTAGGCCTCGTTTAATATGGAAGCGTTCATATAAATCTCCGTTTTAATTTGCACTGTTTCTCCTAAGAAACCGGCAATGAACTGCACGAAGGGTTTGATGAATTCAATTTGAAAAAGATATATTATATTTCCGATGATAGCAACGGCTATTAAAGCACGTAAGTCAATTTTTTTATGGATGAAAAAATACAAGGGAAAAAATATTATCGAAGACCAGTGAAAAGATAATCCAATCAGATTTAGAATCAGGAATGGAATGATTTTTCTGTTTTCTATATACCGGATGGAGACCAGGAAAAGAAGAAGCCCTTTAATGTTTCTCAGCAAATCCAACTCGAAAACCAGACCACCCATTACAATAAATATGGCAAAAGCAAAGGCGTATAAATATGGTGGCAAATATCGTTTATAGAAAATATGTAAAAGGATAAAATCGATTAAGGTATTGATAAAGATAAAAAAGTGGTAGCTTGGATTTATTGTTTTAATTAATGAAGCGAATAGACAAAATCCGGGTTCATAAATTCTTTCCATGGAATTGAACTGAAAAATTGTTGGAAGTGCCTTATAAAACGGGAAATAACTATGCCAGTCCCAACCTATCAAACCACGAAACCCAAAGAATAAAATGAAAGTAAGACCTGCTATGCTATTGAGCAACTGAATTGATTTTTTATCAAATTTGATGAAAATTTCAATAGCAGCAATAGCAAGTAAAAAAACAATCAATAATATATATGGTTGTGAATAACTCATAAATAATTTTTTCTTGGAAAATAAATATTCAATCTGTTTTTTATAATGTTGAATTTTTTATTTGACGCATTTTGAGTTTAAATATTTTTACTGAAAAAATATTTAAAAATTAACCAAACCAAGGTTTCCAGGTTGTATTATATGACGCATTTTTTTTTCTATCACCTATTTTTTTTGCCGGAATTCCACCTACAATTGAATAGGATGCTACATCTTTTATAACAACCGCACCTGCAGCTACAACCGCACCTTTTCCAATAGTGACGCCTTGTAGTATGGTAGCTCGGCTTCCAATCCACACATAATCTTCAATAATAATCGCTTTGCCTATGTATTTGAAATTCTGGGTATTAATATTATGTGAGCCGGTAATCAAATGAACATCCGGTGAAATAGATACGTTTTTCCCTATTCTAATTCCACTTCTTCCATCAAGCATACAATCGCGGTTGATGACAGAGTTTTCACCAATATGAATGTCATAACCAATGATCTTAGTTCGTAAATGTATGGAGGCATTGCTGGCAATCTTAATTCTACAAAATGTTTTATAATACAACAACCTTATTCCATGAAACGGAATATGTGTGATTATTTCATTAACCATATACTGACGAAGAAACTGTGAACCGATATACAATAATTTTTTTACAGGCTTTTTAATTGGTTTTATAATATGTAATTTTATTGTGTAAAAAAAATACCAAATAATGTGGTATAATTTGTAATTATAGGATTGTACAATCATTAAATTTTCTTTTGTTGATCGAAAAATGTTCGACGATATTCCTTCAGATTCAAAGAACATTATATCTCTGTCGAAATAATAAAATGACTTATTTAATGAGTACAAATGATATATAAAATCGAAATCAGCACATATGGAGTAACTTTTATCTAATTTGAAAGGAAATTCTTTTTGAAGTTCAGTCTTTGTAAACATAGCACCATGTCTAAATACAGGGCCTTTCCACATGCTTTTTATTGGTTTGTTAGCCTTATGTAATACCCTGTATCCATCCGAAAATTCTATCCAATCGTTTCCATAAATAACATCCTGATTGTCGATGATGGATTGATCATTGAAAATATCTTCAATTACAGAATTATCCATAAATCCATCACCAGCGTTCATGAAAATAATCCAATCACCGGTTGACATCCCGACGGCTTTATTCATGGCATCGTAAATGCCTTTGTCAGGTTCGCTTTTCCAGTGAAAGTTTTCAGGTGAAAGTATGTACTTTTTCCTTGAAATTTTTTCTTCGTATTTTTTTAAGATTTCAACAGTACCATCGCTACTATTGCCATCCAACACAATATATTCGATGTTAGCATAGGTTTGATTCAATATGCTAAGCATTGTGTTTTCGATTTTTTCTTCTCCGTTATAAATTACAGTAATAACTGTTATTTTAAGGCTTTCCATAATGAATCAAATATTATTTATTCCAGATTCCAATAGCTTTTTCAGTAATTATTCGTTTAAACTGGATTGGTGCCCAAATGCATCTGAATAAAATCATAACAACCATTCCCAAAACTACACCTTCAATTCCAACAATTTTTCCAAAAAGAATGCATAAAGGAATAGTGAAAATGATTTCTATCACAGAACTCCATAATTGTAACCGGATTTTACCAATTCCATTAAGTATGTATATGTAAATTGACGAAAATACAAAGCAAAGATTATATATAATCATGATTAAACTCAATTTGAACGGGATGCTGACGCTGTCACCTATCCAGAATTTATAGAACCAGGAAGAAGCGAAGAGTAGAATCAAAGCAACGAAGAACACTAAAACATACACCTTCAACATTTTTTTTTCAATATTTTTAAACCATTTCCAATCATTTTGTTGGTAAGCATCGGTAGATGATGACCAAAGAGGCGTTATGATGATAATACAGACCATCGAAATGATATTGGCATATTTATATGCAATGTTATAAACGGTTACATCATAAGGCGAAAATAATTGAGCGACAATAATATTGCTTGTGAAATATAGAATTAATCCCCCAATCTGTAAAATGAAGAATTGTACTCCCAAATTCATTAAATCTTTTCCGTAACTCCAGTCTATAGACTGCACTGAAGGCTTTATAGAATCATATCTATGATTAAAGACAAAAAAACAGGTTACTAAGAAAACCAAAGCCGGTAAAGAAGAAAATGTGATGGCAACGTATAAAAGCGAACCGGAAGTGAATTTCGAAAGTATATATATAACTATAAGAGAAAGTAAACTGCTTATTGCTCCAAGGAAATCATTTGCTGCCGGTTTTTGATCAGAAATAAAAATTGTACCAACCGTTTTAAGCACGAATTGAAATGAAAAAAAAACGAATACAATCAGTACTATTTTACTCAGGTTTTTCGATGATTCTGCTGTAGTATTCAGAATGACTGACCAATCAAGAAAAGGATTTATTATTAGAAAAAAGAACAGAAAAATCCCAATGATTATTGTTAGTAGTGCAAATGTTGTACTGACTAATGATTTGGCTTTTACAATATCTCCATTTGAAAAAGCTTCTGTAAGTTTATTCCTTAAGCCATTACCAAGACCAATGTCAAATAAAGTAATCCAGGTCATTATGGAGCCTAATGTTAACCAAACTCCATATTCAGTAGGATTCAAATAATTCAAGGTCATTGGCACAAGAATTAATGAAGTTAGAATACTAATTCCTTTGAAAAGCAAAGAGAATATAATATTTTTTTGCATTTGAAAACTTCGTTTGTTCTCGCTATTTAATATTTTTTTAAGGAGACTGAAATCTATCAACATATTTTATTTCATTTGAAAGTATTGGATGATGCTCTGGGTAATCAGTTTCTTATCCTCTTTAAATATTTATTTCTCCTTAATTTTTAAAATACGAACATCGTTTTTTGACATCTATTTTTTATAAGCCATTTGGTTCAGACTTAAAAAACAGACTCCTTTTAAGTTTTGTTTCGCTCCAGTAACTAAATCTTTTCAACGTTAAAATTTTGCAAATGGTAATACCAACCGGTTTTTATTCAAGAAATCATGTTGAGCGTTAATTCCGAATATAAATCATGCTGAAAATGCTACAACGATTATGATGATTAAATACAGCGCAATGAGCCAGTATTGAACACAAAACGGAATAACAATCAGATTCTTAATTCAATTAAAAAATCAGACCCCTTGAATTTATTTTCAAAGCGGTTACAAAGTTAATGAATTAAAATGAAAATGCGAAATGTATTAACACTATCCGCCTTGTACCACAGCCTAATGTGTTTGTTTCTCTCTTTGTAAATTTAAGGTAATCAGATAAATATACTATATTGATGGTTGTTGTTGCCAAAACTGAATATGTATTGAAAAAGCAGGGGAAAATTAAAAAATGTGGAGGCAAAACTGCATTTCCGTTTGTATGGTATCAGTTTTAAGGTGATTTAAGTAGAAAAATATTTCACAAATCTATGTGTCCCAACCGATTTATCCCAATTGGAAAAAATTTCAACTTGAAATATAAACGAATTAGTGAAAGATACTAATTACACGAATTAAATTAATCTCCATTTATTTAGGTGTAAATTTCATCGATGATGGGTGTGATTTGATCTTTCAGGAAATTTAATTTTACCCATTCGATGGCATTCTTAGACATTTCGGCTCGCAGTTTATCGGACGAAAGAATTTTTGAAATTGCCATAGCAAAATCGGTTACATTCTCGTTTTCGACGACTAAACCAGTATAATTATTTTTGTTCACCCACAAGGCACCTGAACCCTCGATGTTGAATGAAACTGCCGGAAGACCGCAGTAGAGAGCTTCTGCCAGTGCAACTCCGAAGGCCTCGCTTCTGTTGTGTGAGGGGAAGGCAAAAACATCCGAAGCATATAAATAATATTTCAGTTCGTTGTTGGAAAGGCGTCCTACAAATTTAATCCGGGGATTATCGCCTACTTTTTCCCTGAGTTTGAATGAATCCTGGCCTGTACCGGCAATCAGGATTACACAATCTTCTTTTAACTGTTTCTCCGCTTCGATAAGGTAGTCAATTCCCTTATAAAAGACGTGCCTTCCAACAAAGAGAACGATTTTTTTATGATTAAATTTCTCTTTGATTTTTTCAATTTCTTCTTTTTCTCCATCATAAAGTTTCAGCTTCTTTTCATTTACTGTATTCGGTAAAATAACCGTTTTATATAGAAAGTTTTTTAAAGGAATTGAATGATTCATGTACACTTCGCTGGTAGCAATTATTTTATTCGATTTCTCCAGAATTTTTTTCTCGAAGGGTTTAAATAAAGCATAAAAATAACGTTGTCCCAAGATGTCGGCATGCCAATGCGAAATTAATTTAGCTCCATGAAGATTTATAGTGAGTATGTAAAAGGCAATTAATGGATTGGGTAAATGCAAATGAATATAATCGGGTTTAAATGTATCAATCATTTTTTGCAATTCCCTGCGGTATTTAATGGAGATTGGCTGTGAAGCCACCGTGCAGGTAGTACCCATGCGTAAAACATCTACGCCGTTGATATTGTATATTGTACCTTTTTCGTGATTAAAACAAATAATTTTTTGTTCAAAATACGGTCTGAGTTCATCCACAATAGTACGGGCCGCATCTTCTATTCCACCATAATATGGATAAAAATATTTGGAAACGTGTAGAATTTTCTTCATTCTAATTTTAACGAAATTTGCTGCACATTATTGCATCTCTTTCAAGGAAAATTGTCTGTAAATATTTTGTTGATACCTGAATGAAACCTTCTTTTAAATTTCAGCTAATAAATGTATCACTTTTTTTGCGGATTTTGTCCAGGTAAACTGAGTTACACGTTTATTCCCCTTAATGATAAGTTCGTTTCTTAACTGTTTGTTTGCCAGTAAGACGGACATTTTGTTTGCCATGTCAACCGCATCATTCGGATCGAAATACAAGGCAGCCTCCTGACAGACTTCGACCAGTGGTGGAATATTGGAGGTGATAACAGGACAATTGTTTTTCATAGCTTCAATATTGGGAGATCCGAAGCCTTCATACAGTGACGGGTAAACAAAAATAGTGGCATTTTTGTAGTATTCGGCTAACTCAGAATCGGTTAAGTATCCTGTGAAAATGATATTACTGTTGTGTGTTTTATTCAACTGAACTTTACCAAAGACTTTATTTTTTGCCCCAACTATATACAATTTGTAATTATTATTTTTCAGCAGTTTAAATGCTTCCATCATTCGAGCTAAATTTTTGCGCGGGTCTAAAGACGAAACTGTAAGTATGTATTTCTCTTTACTATTTATTTCCGAGTTGGAAATCAGAAGTTTGTCGGATACAGCACTGTATATTACTTCAATTTTTTCTGCTGGTAATTTTAATCTTTTTATAATTTCCTGTTTTGAAAACTCGCTGACTGTTATTACTTTAATTGCTTTTTTTGCAGCTATAGGAGTGAGAAATTTATAGTAATAATAGTATGGTTTAGAAAACCAGGAGGGATTCTCTAGAAAGGAGAGATCGTGAATAGTACAAATGCTTTTTCTGTGTAAAATGGGGCCAAGTCCGGTGAAACTAATCAGCACATTGTTTTTATAGTACTTGTTCAAAAAGTATGGAAGTTCTATTTGTTCCCACAAATGAGAAGTAAGTCTACCCACTTTTTTTACTTCAAAGTGAAAGTCGTAATCGGATAATATGCATTGTGGTGCTAAAACAACAATTTTACAGCCTAACTGGTGGAGTGCGCAACACATTTCGAAGGCATACCGGTGAACTCCCGCCAGCTTTTGTGTTAAAAAACGACCATTAATGATGTAAGTATGAGGCATAAAGTTTGATTTTTAAATGTTCTATATACGATTTTCGAGATATAAAACTTTCTTTTAAAAACATATTGAAAGTATCTGATAAAAAGTACAATCAGGACAAATGCGGGATAATGTTTCCGATAAAACATCCACATACTTTTAAATTGATTTTCAATTTTAAAGTTAGGAACTGTCATACTTGAACTCAATTTGTGAAAGTAATGGGTTTTATTGGTAGTACAAAGCGTGTAGCCTTTTTTTAATAAAATTTTTGTGTATTCTGCATCGTCAAAATATAAAAAATAGCTTTCGTCCATCAATGGGGCATCTTTATCAAACATCAGACATGCCCCGCAAATATACTTAAAACAGGGGATAACCGGTGTTTGAAAAGCTAAACCCGAAGGCAGGTGTAAATAGTGAAATCCACAGTGGTTTTGTTTGCGGGAAGTAAAGTCGTATTCTGTAACGCCCATTGCAATTTTCCCTTTTTCTTTTGCTTTACAAAAAATATATTCCCTGCTTAATGTGTCGATAAAGTCAGGTTGAACAATGGTATCATTGTTCAATAAGAGAATCTGATCGTTTTTTAGAAATTTATTAGAGAAATGAATGGCTACATTATTTCCAGCCGAGAAACCCTTGTTTTGAGAATTTGAAATCAGGAATATGTTGGCATTAGGGGATGAGGCTGCTTTGGTGCACGAAAAGGCTGAATCGCTATGCAGGTAAGTAGAATAATCGGTATTCAGCTTATCAAGGCAGGAACTTATTCTTTTTATGGAATCATTTGTTGATAAATTATCAACAACAATAATTGAAAATTCTTTTTTAGTTTGCCCTAAAAGACTTTCTAAGCATTCAATGGTGTCGGGATATGAGTTGTAATTTAAGAGACAGACACTTATTTTCATTACTTATGAAATTTAATTATTAAAGAATTAAGGTTCAATTATTCGGCTTTTTTAAGTATTACGAATTTTCATCGTTTTGTGAATTCTTCATTAATCTTTTAAAAGTGATTTTTGGATATTCTTTATCCTTGAATACCAACAGTTGTCTTATTAATCGTAAAAACAATCTTATTTTATAAAAAAAGTAATGTAAAAGACCTAACTCTTCCCGGACAAACCTGCTTTCTGCATTTAAAAATTCAACATGCCTTGTTAAATTAATGTTTTCTTCGTAATTCAGCAGAGAAAGGCTGTGTTTGATGACAGAATTCAGAACATAAACTTCTTTTTTTTGAAGATACATTTGGTTATAATACCAGTGATCGAGCATGTCTAAGGGGAATTTTGCCGTAAAACCACCTAAGGATTGAATGAACGGAACGCTGATGAGAGTTAATGAATTAAAAGCAGATATTCTCCCCCGTTGATATCCGGTTCCTTCTATATCACGCTGCCACCAGCCTACCGAACTGATGATTTTTGGGGAGAGAATTTTTTCTCCCTCTTTGAGTATGGGTGCAACTGCTGCCAGATTTGATTTGTGCTCCCTTTTCAGGAATTGACTTAATTCGTTGATGTATTCTGATGTTATTTCAGTATCCTGATCCAGCAGTAATAACCATTTTCTACCCGCATGTATTGCGTGTTTTAGTGCGAAATTGTATGCCCCGTATAATTTGCTATTTTCTTTTGAATTAAATATCTTATAATCGGTTGTTTCACTGATTACTATTTCAGGCGAATTGTTGTAAAAGATCAGTTGGTAATCGATACTGCCTGATGCCAGGTTTTTTTTTAAGGTTAAATATGTCCTGCATTCCTCTATCTTCATTTGATAAAGAACTATCACTATCGTTATAGGTTCATTCGATGACATATTTTCGTGTTTAAATTGTGAACTGTTTTTTCCCGGAAACGCGTTGGCTTAATCGATAGATAAGTTTTTAAGTTTTTTATTTTTATGAAGTCCTACGTAGAATAAGCTACCGGCAACCAGAATTTCCAAAAATTCAGATATGATCCAGCCCCAGGCTGCTCCGTACATCCCATATCGTGGAATTGCTATCAGATTGAAGCTGATACAAAAGAGGCCCAACGAGGCGCCTATCCATGGTGCATACCGCTGTAATCCGGCCCCGTAAATTCCTTGTATTGTAAAGAGGCTTGCCATAATTACTAAAAATGGCAATATAGAAAATAGTTTGAGTAAATTCAACGATGGAGCGAATTCATTCCCCAAAATTATTTTCACCAATATCGGTGAGGCATAGTAAGTGGCAATGGAAATAAGTACCGATATGACAGCCAGATTTCGAACCGATTTGTGGAAGTAGGCCATGCCGGTTTGCTTGGATTCTGTAAATTTTCGGCTAATTGCGGGGAAAATGGCCATAGTAACGGGCATACTCGTTACCATTAATATGGCCATTATGATTTTGAAAGCTCCGGAATAATAACCAAGTTCTGTATTGGAAACATAAAATCCCAGCATAGTCATATTGGTAATGGTGTAGCCACTTACAAAGATATTATTTAAAAATATAGGGAAACTCTTTTTGAAGATTTTACGATCAAGTACTTTGTCTGTGGGGGCGTAGCGAATATCAAAATGCTTAACCACATAAAAAAGCGAACCGACTCCAAAAAAGATATAGGTCAGCGAAGTAAAAAAAGGATAATAGAGGTAATCGGATGCTGATTTTACAAACAAGAAGGTCAGTATCAATCCCAATCCTTTTATAAGGATATTGAAAATGGCCATTTTACCCATTTCCTCCATGCCCTGAAAGAACCAGGTAGGGAAAAGAACGATGCCCACATTGATTAAAAAAACGAAAAAATAAAGTGTTATATCACCATGAACTCTTGGAAATGAGAAATATAACAAAATTAGTAAAATAAATGAAAACAGGAGCAAGGCTGTTTTTTGTTTTAATACGCTCCAAAAAATTTGAGATATTGCGTGTTTGTCTCCCCGGTTAATGGCAATTTCGCGCGTGGCTGAATATTCAAATCCAAAGTTAACCAGAATTGTGAAGTAAGTAATAATGTTTTGAGCGTAAGTTATCTGTCCGAAAACCTCAGCTCCGAGCACACGAACTATATAAGGGATTATCAGCAATGGAATCAGGTAATTCGCAAACTGAAGTAATCCCAGCCACGTCATGTTTTTTAAAACCCGACGATTGGATTGGAAAAGAGTTGTTAAGTTATTCAAGTCGATGATTACTCGTATTTCTCCATTTTGTCTTCAATGCTCACGTCCTCGCGCGAACTTTGTATTTTAATATAGGTCATCATGCTTTCTGCGCCGGCTTCATAACAGGCGTCCTGTGCGAGCTTTACCACTTTCATAATCTCGTCGTAGTTGCCTTCCATTACGGTTTCGAAAGGAGTTACTTTGTATTTAAGCCCTGAAGCCGCAATCACCTCGATGGCTTTATCTACTAATTTATAAGGATGTATGGAGGTAGAACTGGGTAGGACTTGTAAGGCAATATTTACTGTTTTAGTCATTTTGATAGCTTGATTTTGTAACGTTAAGATGAAACGTTACTTTTTATTGAAAATTGTGTTCTAAAAAAGAATCTCAATGTGTAAAGCATTGGAAAAGTGATTATAACAAAAAAACCCGAAATTTCTTCCAGGTTTTTTTTGTTTTTATGAAGCGAAGTCGATTATTCTGCGACTTCTGTAGCAGCAGGTGCTTCAGCTGGTGCTTCTTCGGCAACAACTTCAACAACGGCATTGGCAGCTTCTGCATCAGCCTTTTTCTTGGCTATTGCTGCAGCTTTTGCTTTGTTTACTTCTGTTTCTGCATTTAAACGAGCTTTTAAATCAGCTTGTTTTTCGGCAGACAATTGGTCTTTTGTCTTGTTGACATTCAATTCTTTGTTAGCTTTCCAGGCTTCGAAACGGATTTCGGCTTCAGCAACATCGAAAGCACCTTTTTGTGCTCCTTCGAGCAAGTGTTTTTTCATCAATACACCTTCTGCTGAAAGAATATTGCGTGTAGTATCGGTAGGTTGTGCACCTGTTTGCATCCAATACAAAGCTCTTTCGAATTTTAAATCGATAGTGGCTGGGTTGGTGTTAGGGTTGTACGAACCGATACGTTCGATAAATTTGCCATCACGTGGCGATCTGCTGTCTGCGATAACAATATGATAGTAAGCATAACTCTTACGACCATGACGTTGCAATCTGATTTTTACGGGCATTTTATTGTTTTTAAATGATTATACCTAATGCTTTTACTCGAAAAGCGGTTGCAAAGATAGTGTTTTTATCTGGAAACAAAAAGTTTAGGGGAAAATACTTTTGTGTAGATTTGAAAGAACAAAGAACAAAGAACAAAGAACCAAGAACCAAGAGCCAAGACAAAAGAACAAAGAACAAAGAACCAAGAACCAAGACAAAAGAACAAAGAAGACAAAAGACAAAAGAGCAAAGAGCAAAGAGCCAAGACAAAAGAACAAAGAAGACAAAAGAGCAAAGAACCTAGACAAAAAAAACAAAGAGTCTGTAACCAGAAACCAAGTCAGAAAAACTAAGATTCCGTACAAAATGACTAATGCCTTAAATAGCACAGAGAAAATTCGAAATCAGAAACACGGAACCTGAAAATTTTCGAACTCTTCAATCCCTTATTCACCGAACATTATTCTAAAACCAATTATTTGCACATTACCCAGGCGGTTTCAAACCGTTTTTCGGATTTGCGCAGGTTTTCCATAAACTGAATTGCCTCTTTTCTGTTGGTGAAAGATTGAATGGCAACCCGGTATGTTCTGGATGGTGGTAGCACATGTGCTTGTGCATAATCTCCGGTAGTAAGTTCCTGGCAGAACTTATCAGCCGTTTTTTTATCTCCCAGACTGGCTACAACTACATGAAAAGTATTCAAATCTTCAGCATTGATTTTTTTAGAATCAACTTCGGCTGTGGTATTGATTATACTTTTTGTTGGTATAGTTGGAATAGCTATGGTTTCAGGCACTTTAACGAAAGTTGACGTAGAAAACCCGGCGTAATCGGTTTGGCGCATATCGCTAACTTGTGGCGAAATAAGTAACATACCTAATATAAACATACCGGCAACGGCGTATTTAAAGGTTCGTGCTGAGGGTAACGTGATGGTGAGTTTTCTTCGCTCTAAGATAAGTTCTATATCTCTGTGAGAAACAGGAAGATCGGCTAATCCAAAATTGGCAGGCAAAAAGTCGGCTTTGGCATTGGGTAAAAAAAGGATATGACCTTCTACGGTTTTCCGTAAAAAGCCCATATTTCCAAATAATACTGAATCGGAGGTGTTTAACTGAATCTTAATTTTCTCTACCTCTTTATCCATGTATTCCATTGCTGTACGGTAGCTGATTCCTTCGGTACGTGCAATTTCGATGGCTAACAACCCATCGGAATGATGCAACAGCGGATTAAATCCGATGGTGGCCAGGGGAGGGGTGATGCGATCGGCAAAAAATACAGCCGATTGCATTTGAACTACAAAACCTCCCAGATTGGGAACAACGACATAATCGTGTTGAGCCAATAGTTTTTCTATATGTTGACAAATTTTTTCCACCTTGCAAATGTAATGGAAAAGATGCTACCAACGAACTTTTCAGGCAAAAAGTTATGAACAAGTTGTTAAACATTAAAAAAACGATGTATCTTTGTGTCTTTGTTAATTCGTTGATTCGTTAATCTATTAATTTGCACGCCTCTAAGCTCATTTTTCCATGGTGACTAAAATCCCAGGGGCCTTGTTGGTTCTGATTCGTAAATTATAGATTATCAGGCATGTAAAAGCCAATTCAATGCGATAATTTTCTTTTTCATTACTTTATTAAAAAAAAACAACTGCACATTAAAATGAAAAAAACGATTTTAATAACAGGCGGAGCCGGATTTATCGGTTCACACGTAGTCCGTTTATTTGTGACTAAATATCCCGATTATCAGATTGTTAATCTGGATGCATTGACTTATGCAGGTAACCTTGAAAATCTGACCGATGTTGCCGATGCACCTAATTATACTTTTGTAAAAGGTGATATTACCGACGAAAAATTCATTCCTGAGTTATTCGCCACTTATCCCTTCGATGGTGTAATACACCTGGCAGCCGAATCGCATGTCGATCGTTCTATCATCGATCCGTTTGCTTTTATCCGTACCAATGTGTTTGGAACTGCCAATTTGCTGAATTCCGCCAAAAATGCCTGGAAAGGGAATATGGACGGGAAACGTTTTTATCATATATCTACTGATGAAGTGTATGGTTCGTTGGGCGAAAAAGGTCTTTTTACAGAAGAAACGGCTTACGATCCACGCAGCCCTTATTCGGCAGCCAAAGCCAGTTCCGACCATTTTGTACGTGCATTTTATCATACATACGGATTACCGGTGGTGGTTTCCAATTGCTCGAATAACTACGGAGCCAACCATTTTCCCGAAAAATTAATTCCACTGTCCATTAACAATATCAAACATAACCGCCCAATTCCTATTTACGGAAAAGGAGAAAACGTACGTGACTGGTTGTGGGTGAATGATCATGCACGTGCCATCGATACCATATTTCATACAGGTAAAGCTGGCGAAACCTATAATATTGGTGGAAACAACGAATGGACAAATATTGACCTGATTCGTAAATTGTGCGAAATCATGGATAGAAAATTAGGACGCGAACCGGGTGAATCGGCAAAATTGATTACCTACGTCAAGGACCGTGCGGGTCACGATTTGCGTTATGCCATAGATTCCTCGAAGCTTCAGCGTGAGTTGGGCTGGAAACCTTCGCTTCAATTTGAAGAAGGCCTAGAGAAAACGGTAGACTGGTATCTTGATAATCAAGCCTGGATGGATAATATAACCAGCGGCGATTATCAAAAATATTACGAAAAGCAGTATTCTGAAAGATAAAGTCATTGACTATTTACTGTTTATTTTTATAATTGACGTTTGGTTACCAAAATTAAATGGGCGTATCTTTGATATAATTATACTTTGTGATTTTATTAAAAGCTTAAGCTGAAATTGTTTTTTGAAAACAGACTATCGTATACCAATAAATTTTTTATTAATTCGTTTGATTCATATTCTAAAATCTTACGATGAGTTAAAGGTAAAAAAAGCTTTTCCGACATAGGTTGGATAAGCTTTTTTTTATTGACTATTTCCGGCTTCCCACTTGGGATTTATACGTCAACAGATGGCAAATGTACTCCTGAATTACAAAAAGAATTTTAAAATAAATCAACTAAGTACATGATAAAAATTTCAAATGCAATAGTAACATTCAGATAATCTGTTTTTTACAAAATGGGCTTCCGCCCCTTAAACCCCGACCTACTTTTTGTCTTGACACAAAAAGTAGACAAAAAAGTCAATCCGTCAGCTGACGGACGCTTCGCTCGAAAAAATACGCTTAGGTGGCTCAAATAGGACGGTTTTTTAACGCCACCTTCACTTGTTTTTCGGCTCATCGGACGAGGTCGATCCCTCGCTACGAGGATTTAGGAGGCTTTATATCAGAGGCCTGATCTCTCTTTTAATGTTTTTGTCATGTACTTAGATAAATCAATGTATTTTCTATTTTTTTTTGACATAACAGCAATATATGCATTTTATGATTGCAGGAGAAAACTAAAACACTTTTTTTGTTTTATCAGAAAGTACTTGAATGTGTGTTGTATTTTGTAATGCTATGGTTATCAATAATTAGTATAAAAAATAACACAAAAGTTTATTTTAATTACTTTCATTTATACCTTAAATTGTTAATTATTACTTTATCCAATTCAAAATTATGAATAAAGAACTTAAATTGAGGGCGATTGTCCTTGTTTCTATTGTATTTATACTAATTTCTTTCCTTGGATTGCATGGAACTTTATCTTCGGGGTTTCATTTTGTAGATGATCATGAAGTTATTCAGATGAATAAAGATTTGGCGGATGCCAACGGAGATCTTTTCCATGTAATAACCTCCTGGGTAAAAGGTGATTTAAATGGACGTTTTCGGCCGCTTTATGAAGTAAACAATGTGATCGTTTATACCACATTCGGGGGCGATTTCTTTTTGATGTCAGTATTCCATGCTTTTTTGACTGCATTTTTTATTTTTTTCTTTTTCCTTACAGTCCGTAAAATGGGATTTCCCATGTTGGAGTCTGTTGTTTTTCTGTTGATTGCCTTTGTCGGGGATCAAACATCCATTTGGTGGCGTTTGGGACCAAATGAATCGATAGGAATGTGGTATTTGTCGTTGACTTTAGTTTCTATGGCTTATGCTATTAAAAGTACAAAAAACAAAACATTTTTTCGGATTCTGTTTTGTGTCTTTGGCTCGCTCACTATTTTCTGTAAAGAAAGTTTTTTGTTGCTAATACCTGCAATGCTCTTGACTTACATTAGTCTTGAAAAATTAGAAACAGAAAATTTAAGTTGGAAAACAGCGATAAAAAAGCATTTACCTGAAGTGGTATTATTAGCTGGATTCATGTTGGCTGCCGTCATTTTTATTTTACTAAAAGTAAATACCGAGAGTCTAGGATATGCCGGAATCAAAGAGGTTAAATTTGAATCATATGTAAATACTTTTAAGCAACTTTTTTTAAGTAATAGAACTGGTGCTGTGAGTATTATTATGTTCATAATTTCAGTTGCTATAACTTACTTATGGTCTGCAAAAAGAAAAAAGATATTTACAATTCACCTTATAATCCTTTTTATAACGGTTTTCATTGTTATTCCTCAGGTTTTTCTTTATGCCAAATCGGGGATATTTGAACGGTATTTTCTTCCAGGTATACTTGCCTGGGCTTTGATGCTTTCTTTCTCCTTGAAAAATATTAATGAAATGGTGAGAAATAAGTTTCCCGGAAAAGCTTTTTCGTTTATTTTGATTTTAGAAACAGTTTTGTTGTTTGCTTTTATAATGCCAATAGCAATAAAGGAATCGAAAGAAGCGACTCTGTTTACAAAAGAAGGCAAAGAAGTCAACACCGTACTTTCACTAATAACTTCAAATGTCAATTTAACTTCAACTATTTTGTTCGTTGCTGATCCGGTGACCGACAATGAAAGAACCTATTCGTTTAAAAAGTATCTGGGTGGCATTTCGGGTCTTACAAACATGATTACATATGCTGTAACACCAAACAATCCGAACGATTACGAAAAGTTTTTGATGCTGAATTTCAATTCGAACTTTAATACACTGACAGATAAAAATTTGGTAGAGGTCATTGCCGTATTCCCAAAATTAAGTAAAAAGGGAGATTCAATTATTTCTAATTTAGGATTTAGAAAGAACGATTTTTACAATTTAAAAGTTGGAAGTTACCAACTCTATTTTCGAAATAAGATGGACCAAAACTTATTTTCAAAAGATTATAATTCGGAAGTTATTCTGCCCCGCGACACCAGTTATAATGAAAACTCTTTTTACCCGGATGTTTATGTTAATGAAGGAGATTCAGTACAAATCATAGTTCGTCCTACCGGCGAAATTAAAGCTCCTATGAGTGCTTTTCTGATTTTGCTGGACACTGCTCATCCCGATAACATCCCGGTTCATGAACAAATTTTCGGATCGGGTGAAATTAAGATAACCAGATTGATTACAACAAGTATAGAAAAGCCCTGGTTAATATATCGAAATTGGGGTAGGGATAAATCTATTCCATCGGCGAATATTTCGCTAAAAATTGTGCACAGTTTAAATTTGAATATTCCTGTTCGTTGATGTTGTTTTATGCATCCTTATTGGTGGTGCATTCTAAACCATTATGAATACTAATGAAGTTCTAATTGTCATTTATTAACTCTAATATTTTTTTAAATGGAACGGGCTTATCAGCAAAATCTGATAAGCCCGTTCCATTTAAAAAATTTTCATATTTTTTGAAGTTATGGTCCTTATTTAAGCATAGATTAATAAACTAAATTATTTTGGGGCCGTATGATATAAATAAGTGCCTACCAGCAAGAAAACTATATTAGGCAGCCATACAGCCTGCAGGGCCGTCATAGTCCCGTTTACAGAGAAGGTTGTGGACATTGTTATGAATAGAATGTAAAGTGCGCTTAGAGCAAGCCCTATGCCTAAATGGAGACCCATTCCTCCGCGAACTTTCCTCGAAGATAGTGATACGCCCATCAATGTCATGATAAATGCAGCCAGAGGCATGGAATACCGTTTGTAATACTCGTCTTCAAATGCCTGAATATTGCCAACGCCCCGGTTTTTCTGTCGGCTAAGGTAGTTCCTTAATTCGGTGTTATTCATCTGAGCGCACTCCTGTGAGGTTATAAAAAACTCTTCAGGTTGTACCATGATGGTAGTGTCTCTGCTTTCTCCTTTGGTAATGCTTTCGCGCATGCCCTGAAAATCGCGTTGCAAATAATTGGTTATTTTCCAGTTGTAGGCCGAATCCCATGAAATGGTTTCAGCAGTCAAACGTGAAATTAATTTTTTACCATCAAATTTTTCCAGCGAAAAACGGTATCCCATGTTATTCGCTATTTCATAGCGTTCTATGTACATGATGACGCCTTTTTCCACTTCCATTTGTACATTACGGGCATTGTCGGATTTTACTTTTTTAATGTATTGATTTTCAAATGCAAGCATTTTTTGATTGGAGGTAGGAATAATAAATCCACCGACAACAAACGAAATAGTAGCAATAACCAAAGCAGACAAAAAATAGGGAAACATCAGGCGCCGGAAACTTACACCGCTGGCCAGAATGGCAATGATTTCGGTGTTAGTAGCCATTTTAGAGGTGAAGAAGATTACGGCAATGAAAGTGAACAGCGGGCTGAACATATTCATGTAGTACGGAATGAAATTCAGATAATACTCGAAAATAATGGCTCTTAAGGGTGCATCGTTTTCAAAGAAGTTGTCTAATTTCTCTGTCAGATCAAATACAACTGCTATGCTCAGGATGAGAATCAGGGAGAAAAAATAGGTTCCCAAAAACTTCTTGATTATGTAGGTGTCAATTAGCTTTAAATTGAATTTAGGATATTTTTTTTTCATATTCTTTAATTTTATTTAGGCAAAGGCTTGGGCTAAGGCAATACATTTTGCAAAAGGAACAATCCGCAACTTTTCAAACCCTTCGAACTCGGGACTTTAAAGTCTTCTCACTACTTGTTCGACCATTCCTTTTTTCCAGGTAGTAAAATCTCCCAGTTGTATGTGTTTCCGTGCTTCACCTACCAGCCACAGGTAAAATGCCAGGTTATGTATCGATGCTATTTGTTTGGCCAATAATTCATTACTCACAAATAGGTGCCGCAGATATGCTTTCGAATGGGCATGATCTACATACGAAGTCCCATATTCATCCAGGGGCGAAAAATCGTTTTTCCATTTTTCGTTACGCATATTCATAATGCCCTGCGAGGTGAAGAGCATTCCGTTTCTTCCGTTTCGGGTTGGCATCACGCAGTCGAACATATCTACACCTCTTTCGATGCCTTCCAGTATGTTTTGTGGTGTACCAACGCCCATCAGGTATCGCGGTTTATCTTTCGGGAGTATTTCGTTGACAATTTCAATCATTTCGTACATTGTCTCTATGGGTTCCCCTACAGCCAGTCCACCAATGGCATTACCTTCGCGGTTTTGAGAGGCAATGAATTCGGCCGATTGACGGCGTAAATCGGGATAAATGCAGCCCTGAACGATAGGAAAATAGGCCTGCGAAAATCCATATTTTGGTTCTGTTTCGTCAAAATGTTTCAATCCACGCGCCAGCCAGCGATGAGTGAGTTCCATCGACTTTTTGGCATACTGGTAATCGGCAGTTCCGGGTGTACATTCATCGAAGGCCATTATGATATCTGCCCCAATGGAACGCTGAATATCCACTACGTTTTCTGCCGTAAAAAGGTGTTTACTGCCGTCGATATGCGAACGGAAAGTAGCTCCTTCTTCTTTTAATTTTCGGTTTTCAGATAAAGAAAATACCTGGTAACCACCGCTATCTGTTAGTATAGGCTTGTCCCAACCATTAAATTTATGTAATCCGCCGGCACGTTCCAATGTATCAATACCCGGTCGTAAATATAAATGATAGGTATTGCCGAGAATGATTTGCGCTTTAATGTCTTCTTTTAATTCGTGAAAATGTACTGCTTTTACTGTCGCAACTGTACCCACAGGCATGAAAATGGGCGTTTCAATAATGCCGTGATCTGTTGTTATCTTCCCTGCGCGGGCCTGGCTGTTGGGATCTGTATGTTGTATTTCGAAAGTCATTGAATCAAAAATAAATGGAAATAAAAAGGAATAAAGTTGAGATCAAGAGAATAAATGTTGACTTGTTAAGGTTTAATTTTTATTCTTCCCAGGTCCCCGTTACAGGTTGTAAATGAAATTCTCAAGTATTTTTTGTCCAACTTCACCTGATTTTTCAGGGTGAAATTGCACAGCATAAAAGTTGTTTTTATGCAGGGCTGAACTGTAACCGGAAATGTAGTTTGTCGTGGCTATTGTATTCTCGCATGCTTCCACGTAATACCCGTGAACGAAATACATATACGCGTCTTCCGGAACACCCTGAAATAAATTTGTTTTTAATTGAGTGATGTTGTTCCACCCGATCTGTGGTATTTTGTATCCGGCATCGGGGAAACGTTTGACTGTTTCGTCGAAAATGCCAAGGCAAGAAGTATCATTTTCTTCAGAATGTGCGCACATTAGCTGCATGCCCAGGCAAATTCCCAAAACGGGTTGCGTGAGTGAGCTAATGAGTTGGTCAAGACCTTTTTCTTTCAGGTATTTCATAGCTGATGAAGCCTCACCAACTCCGGGAAAAATAACCCGGTCGGCAGCTCTTATTTCATCATGATCGTCGGTGACAATGGCATTCACACCAATTCGTTCCAATGCAAAAAGAACCGAACGAATATTTCCTGCATTGTATTTAATAATAACGACTTTCATATGTTTTTTATAATAATAAGTTGTAGGCAAAGAAAAAGGCTAAGGCTAAGGATCAGTCTCAGGCAAAGATAATGCAGAACCGGGGACTTCTCAAGCTTTACGAACGCTAACCGTTAAACCCTAAGCGCTAAACGCAGAGCTCAGAACTTCTTTAAATGATTCTGTTCGTTGCTGTATCCGGGAAAACGATGGCTGGTTTAAATGTTCTGGCTTCATCCATTTCCAACAAGCAAAAAGCCATAATGATTACGATGTCTCCGGGTTGTGCTTTGCGGGCGGCAGCTCCATTGAGGCAAACTACTCCCGAACCTCGTGGCCCAGGAATGACGTAGGTTTCGATGCGTTCGCCATTATTATTGTTTACAATGCTAACTTTTTCGTTCGCAATAATATTGGATGCATCCATTAAATCCTCGTCAAGCGTTATGCTTCCTATATAATTTAAGTTGGCTTCCGTTACGGTTACCCGATGTATCTTTGATTTTACTATGTGGACTAACATGTTATTTCAGTTATCAGTTTTTGATTTAAATTTTTAATTTTCAGTTATATCTTATGTTATCGATTAACCGCACTTGGCCACAAAATACAGCAATACAACCAGTTGCCTGTTTTGACCAGGATTTTACTTCTTGTAAACTTTCAGAATCTACAATTTCATAATACTCCACTTTCATGCCCGCGACTGCGTTAATTTTATCGGTAACCCATTGAGTCAATTCCTGTGGCGATAATTGTGGCACAAAGTTACGACTTTCGAACAGAATTCCGGATATTTCTACTGCATTTCTGCGTTGATCGTCGGTTAAGCGTTCGTTTCGGCTACTTAAAGCCAACCCGCTGGGTTCGCGTACTATGGGAAAATCAACGATTTCAATGTTGAAGTTCATAAGTTTAACCATGCGGTGAATAATAGCCAATTGCTGAAAATCCTTTTCTCCGAAATAAGCTTTATCAGGTTGAATCAGTCGAAAAAGTTTGCTCACAATCTGGACTACTCCGTTAAAATGTCCGGGTCTGAATTTACCTTCCATGACCGTGTCGAGTCCGCCAAAATCGAATTCAAAACGATTATTTATTTCTTCTGAATCATAGATATCCCCGGGTTGTGGTGCGAAAATCAGTTGACAACCAATGGTTTTTAGCATGTCAGCATCGCGTTCCAAATTACGCGGGTATTTCTCTAAATCCAAGGCATTACTAAACTGTGTTGGATTAACGAATATACTAACTATGCAGCAGTCGTTTTCTGATACGGATTTATTAACCAGTGATTTGTGACCATCGTGAAGTGCACCCATAGTAGGTACAAAGCCTATGGTTTTGCCGGCTGATTTTATACTCTCTATTTCAGCCTGAAGTTCTTCTTTTGTTCTAAGTATTTTCATCGCTTTTTTTTGAATTGACGACACATAAAAAGCTGGTTCGTGTCGCATAAAAAATTGCGTGCAAAAGTAGTGAAACTTATTTGTATAATCGTTCAATTGATGCAGATATATCAGAAACGGAGGCTTGTTTGCCATAGTATTTGTGAGTTTGAGCGTTTCCCGTACCTCTTTTTGTTGGGTATTTTGCTTATAAAAGCAATTGGAAAATAGTTGGTTAAACTTTTGTAAATAGGATCAGGGATGAAATTGAGTATTTTTTTGCCCACATTCTGTATTGTGTTGATTAGCTTTGCGATGGCTATGGTATTTAAGTTTTATTTTTTTGTGGGAGTCGTTTTTTTTGTAAGAGCGCTTAACATTACCGCTTTACAGTCTTGTTTATATCCGATTTTTTTTATATATCTTTGCATACCGAAATTTATATCTCATAAGCATCGGAATAAAAAGCATGAAAAAAGTTACAAAGATTTTATATATTTCTCAAGAAATATTTCCTTATTTACCCGAGTCCGAATTGTCGAATATGGGGAGGTTTTTGCCACAGGCAGTGCAGGATCGTGGTCGTGAGACTCGTACATTTATGCCGAAATTTGGAGCCGTTAACGAACGACGCAACCAACTTCACGAAGTAATACGCTTGTCGGGAATGAACCTGATTATTGATGATACCGATCACCCGTTGATTATTAAAGTTGCATCCATTCAATCGGCTCGCATGCAGGTTTATTTTATCGATAATGATGATTATTTTCATCGTAAGAACTCGATAGCCGATGAAAATGGCGAAGAATACGAAGATAATGACGAACGTACCATTTTCTTTGTACGTGGTGTTATGGAGACCGTTAAAAAACTTCGTTGGACACCGGATGTAATTCATTGTCAGGGTTGGATGACCGCATTGGCACCTTTATATATTAAAAAGGCCTTCAACGATGATCCGTTTTTCAAACACTCAAAAGTGGTTTATTCCGTGTTTAATGACGATTTTAAAAAACCATTCCGAAATTTATTTGCCGAAAGACTTATGCTCGAAGGTATCGAGAAAAAGCATGTTGCACAAGTGAAGGATAAAGTCATTGATTATGTAGCTCTTACTAAGCTTGCTCTTGATTATTCTGATGCTGTAATTCAATCCAGCCCGGAAGTAAATAAAGAGGTACTTGAGTATGTTGCTTCAAAGAAAATGAAGTTTCTGCCTTATCAGCCTGCTGAAGATTATGCTGATGCCTACGTTCAATTCTATGACAGCCTAATGTAATTTTCAATTCTCAGTTTTCAAAAACAGATTAGTAATCATTTTTTTGTTATACATGAAATCTCATTCAATTGTATTGATTCTCCTGATGTCGTTACTGACATTTTCCTGCGCCAATGATCTGACTGATATCGGTTCCGGGATACAACCTTCCGCTGATAAGATAACTCTGGGTACAGATACTTTTCATCTGGGGTCTGAAAGTTATTTTGTCGAAAACATGTATTTAAATTCCGACTCTTTTTTGTTGGGAACGTTTTATGATCAAAAATACGGAACAACTCGTGCCGATATTTTAGCTCAGGTGAACTGTCCCGAGGGTACTACTTTTGTGCCTGGAACAGTTGCCGATTCAGCCAAAGTTATATTGTATTATAAAAGTTGGTTTGGCGATAGCTATTCACCGTTGGATGTGAACATCTATGAGATGAACACGGATACCACTTTTGCGTATACCGGAAAATATCCGACTAATTTGGATTGGGCACTTTATACCGACCGGTCTAAGTTGATGGCACGACGAGTTTTTACGGCAAAAGATGCATCTAATACGATTTCGGATACAACTTCCGTGAAATTTGACTTGTCAACGGATTTTGCTACACGGATTTTTAACGAATCCAAATATACCAGCAGTTCCGAGTTTACCAAGTTTTTCAAGGGGATGTATATAACTGCTAATTATGGTGCTTCTACTATGTTAAATGTTAGCCAGATAGATTTATTGCTTTATACGCATTATACTTATAATAACGGAAAAGATACGGCCAGACAGACTATTACTTTCCCTGCCAATGCAGAAGTTCGTCAGGTAAACCGTTTTGAACATCCAGATGTTGCATCGATTAGAGTTAAATTAAATCAAGCTGAAAGTAATGGTTTGAATTATGTGTCATCTCCAGCCAATATTTACACACGCATCCGTTTGCCATTGAAAAATATGAGCGATAAAATTAATGCGAAAGTACCGGGTAAAAAAATGACCATGAACAGTGCTTTACTACGCATTGATGCTACAGAAGTGGATGATGCTACCCTGGCGCAACCGATAGTAAGTTATATGTTGCTGATTAAAGAATCGGCAGTTGAAGACTTTTTTGCACAAAACAAACTGCCTTCTGATACTTGTGCTTTGTTGGGGAGTTTTACTTCAACACTGAACAGTGCAACCAGTTTGTATGAATATTACTATACTTTTGATTTGGCTACGTTAGTGGGTAATGAATTAAAGGTAGCTTTAAAGAAGAATGAAAGTCCTGCTGACAGGCTTAAAATGGTTTTGGTTCCCGTGCGTGTTAAGTTTGATACCAGCAATAATGTTACTCAAGTGGATCAACAGTTTCTTATGAGTGCGGTTACTATTCGCAGCGGTAAAAATGTTGAGAAACCGATGAAGATTAATCTGGTTTATAGCGGATTTTAATTAGTTTATAGTATATAGTTCATAGTATATAGTAATACACTTATTGAAGGATGCTAATGTAATAAAATTCTTGATGTTCTTTTGACTGTGAACAAATACAGAAAGATATAATTCAATTATAGAAAAAACCAATAATTACACCATAAAAAAAGCAGCAGATAATTTATCTGCTGCTTTTTTTATGGTGTAAATCGAATGTTTATTTTTGACGAATAAATATTTGAATGGGCGTTCCGTGAAAATCGTACTTCGACCGAAGCTTGTTTTCCAAAAAGCGCTTATAGGGTTCTTTTACATATTGAGGCAAGTTGGCGAAAAATACGAAGGAAGGAACCTGAGTATTGGGCAACTGAGTAATGTATTTTATCTTAATGTATTTACCTTTTAGTGCAGGTGGTGGATAATTCTCCACAAGCGGCAACATATACTCATTGAGCTTGGCTGTGGCTATTTTCCTGTGCTTGTTCTCGAATACCTCTACAGCAGTTTCCACAACCTTCAGAATACGTTGTTTGGTAATCGCCGATGTAAAGATTATAGGGAAATCGACAAATGGAGCTAACCTTTCGCGTATCGTTACTTCGTATTCCTTAATGTCGTTCGATTCTTTGTTCTCAATCAAATCCCATTTGTTAATACAAACTACAAATCCCTTTTTGTTTTTTTGAATAAGTGAGAATATATTCAAATCCTGGCTCTCAATTCCACGGGTGGCATCAATCATTAGGATACATACATCGCAATTTTCGATGGCACGAATAGATCGTACAACTGAATAATATTCCGAATCCTCGCTAACTTTGGCTTTCTTGCGAATTCCGGCAGTATCTACCAGGTAAAAATCGTGTCCGAATTTGTTGAAACGGGTATAAATAGAGTCACGGGTGGTGCCAGGTATGTCGGTAACGATGGTACGGTCTTCACCGATAAAGGCGTTGATAATGGATGATTTACCGGCATTAGGACGTCCAACGACTGCAAAACGTGGTAAATCGTCTTCTAATTCTTCTGTTACATCCGGGTTGAAGAGGGTTAGCAATCTGTCCAGTAAATCTCCGGATCCAAGTCCGTTAATTGCTGAAACGAGTTGTGGTTCTCCCAGTCCCAATTTATAAAATTCAGCGGCCTGAAATTGCCACTCGAAAGTATCTGCTTTGTTTGAAACCAAAATAACCGGTTTGGTGGCACGTCTTAAGATTTGAGCCACTTCGGCATCCAGGTCCGTAATTCCGTTTTGAACGTCTACCATAAACAGAATAACATCTGCTTCTTCTATAGCCAATGAAACTTGCCGTTTGATTTCATCTTCAAATACATCTGTTGAATTAACTACCCAACCTCCGGTGTCGATTACCGAAAACTCACGTCCGGACCATTCGCTCTTTCCATACTGGCGGTCGCGTGTGGTACCTGATTCGTCATGTACGATAGCTCTACGGCTTTGTGTTAGCCTGTTAAAAAGGGTCGATTTTCCCACGTTGGGGCGCCCTACAATTGCTACAATATTTCCCATTTTTTTTTAATATATCTATTAAGTTAGATATTTACATTCCATTTGTTTCGTTTCTGTCCTTGTTTTCTCAAATTCGAACAGCGGGTGCAAATATTTTGGGTGCAAAGATACGGATTTTTATTGGACGGGGAAAGTGGATGGAGAATAGGGTTTGGAGTTTGATGTTTAGAGTTTCGTGTTTAAGGTTTAGCATCAGAGGAGATGTTGATGAAAAAAGATCGAACAAATGAATGATCGACCTTGAATTGTTGTGGGCGTTGAGGGATTCGAGTGCTGACCCTTCCGATGTATCGGAATGCTCTGAGCCAATGAGCTAATTCTGCTTTGTAATCAAATCTTCAATGTACTTTCTGCTCTTCTGAGATTTAATGTATAGTTCAGCTTTACATATCTGGAAATTTGAAAATGTGCTAATTTGAGAATTTGAAAATGGTAGAGTAGGAGAGGTGTATTAAATAAAAAGGTCGAACAAATGAATGATCGACCTTGAATTGTTGTGGGCGTTGAGGGAAATGAACCTAATCCCATATTCTGCTACTTATCAATACGTTGCAATCGTTGTAAATTTAATTGTTACGAATTAGTCCCAAATTTAGTGCCTTCTTTTCGACTACTTTTGGTTTCGTTGTGCCATGCAATTATTCTGAGTACAAAAGTATGCTTTATTTTTGAAATTACCAAATATTAATATACTTTTCCTGAACGGACGGGTTGTGAACCTATTCCATTTTTTTTCTACATATCAAAACGTTGTACTTCTTGTAAATTATTTGATATGATTTAGTCTCAAATTTTCAGACTTCATTTTGGATTCCTTAGGCTTAGCTTTCTTTTGAAATTATTTCTTGTTCAAAATTATGCTTTTTTTGAACTTACATATCTTGACTCTGTAAGAAATTCAGCTAAACAAATTCCAGCACCATCATAAGCCATTGTATATTTGACTTGTTCCTTTTCATTTTCAGATTCTTCTTCTTCTTCTTCTTGCCTACAGTCATTCCTTTTTGCAACTTCGTATAAGCCTCTGCAACCATTGAACTGTCAACGCGAATCAAACATAGCTGTTCTTGTTCCTTTGATGAATATACTTGATTAAATTCCTCGTAAATGACCTTATACGACTGCTTAAAGAAGTCCAGGTTTGTCTTTGATAATTTTTCTGAAATAGAGCTATGGCTGACTTTTAAATCAACAGAATAATTGAACAGAAACTTAAAATGCATGGTTTTAAAAATATCTTCTAAAAATCGTTGACTTATACACTCACTTCTTATTATGGCATTCAAAAGCAAGTAAAATAATCTTTCTCCCTGTAAAACATTAGCACAATAATCTATTTTAGTGTTTAAAGCTAACTTTGAAAGCAATTCATCGGGTATAAGCCGTAGAATTTTTTGTATATTTGTTTTATACTCTTTAAAAATCATCTTGATTTATTTTGTATAAAAAATGATTTTCAATCAATTAAACAAATATTTTAAACGATATTTAAACAATAAAAGTGTTAAATAATTACGACTAAATCTTTCGACCACTCGTGATTGCAAATCCCTATAATACAAGAAGCTGGGTTCGCAAATCCTAGCAATAAGCATTACCATTTTCTTATTTAATGAAGGACATATATGGAAGAACGGTGCTATGGTTAAATTATTTGTCAGATTAAATATTGATCCTCGCAACCAGCTTTTATCAGTAGGGCGTTGACTTCTTTTTTTGATATCCATCAACTTAAGTTCTCTGCAAAGAAAATAATTATTGATTTCTTTTAAATCGATTAGTTTGTTCGTTGCTTGCTCTTCCAGCCGATTGTATTCAGTTCTGTTAACCATGATAATCGAAAATTGATTGTTGATTTCGGAAGCGATAGTGTCAATCAGAACACAGCTTGGTGTGTCGGTCTTCGATAAAAGGAATAACTCGGTTGCATTCTTTGAATCAAATTTAAAGGAATTGTTTAATAACTGATTGTAAAGTACCAAACCTCTGGGATGAATGTAAAGTCTTAAAGGAGTGTTTTTTTAAATAACGCCGATCATTGCCTAACAACTTTGCAACTACAAAATTCAAATCAACGATAATTCCATCCCTGGAAATAGTAAGAAATCCCGAAGATCCAAAATTATACAAATCGATATGTTTTTCCAAATTTCGTATTAACAGTTTTCTTGCCTGAATGAGTTTTTCGTCCTATATTTCCAGTTCTATCTGGTGAACCTGTAACTCATTTATAAGTTTCAGATTATCCCCTTCGAAAACGAATTGTTCAGTTTTCTTTTCTTCAGTTCTTCTTCAGCTTTTTGACGAAGGTTCTTCGGTTTTTTAGTCGTGTTTCTTCATTTTTCACTTATGAGAAATTATTATTTTCACATAATAATTCAGGAGTTGTATTGAATTAAATTTCCGGAATTTTGTAAATCCGGATACTATCAATGATATTCCCCTGTCGTCCCGGATATACAATCTTATTCAAATGTACAAATGGTATTGCCTGTCATTGGAATTTGCAATCAGGAGTGGTCGGAAGATTAAAAAACACCTGCTTATTTTAGCAACTGATAATTGATATTTCGGTATATGTCTTTGGTAATCAATCTCTCCATTTTTTCCAATATCTCCTCCACAAATGATTATTGATATTGCATTTATCAGGTCATCAATTTCCATTGTAAATATTCGTTTTGCTGTTACAAAACCAATTTCATTAATTCGTTTGTAAAGCATTAGTAACTTTGCTGCAATTAAAGTCATGTATAACATTACCTGAAGGCCATTTTCATTTATAGAGAGAAAATGTTTAAAGTTAAATTTTTGTTTAATAAATCGGAAGAATACTTCAATATCCAATCTCTTTTTATAGCATTCTACAACCTTTTTGGCTGACATTTCAAAGTTATTTGTTAAGAAATAAAACTCATTTTCAATCTGTTTAAATTTTCCCTTATTTTGAGGAGCTGTAATGTCATGATCTACTTTTCTTTTTGCAACAATTAATCGATACTCAACCGTTGAAAAACAGTTTGTTGTACTGTCAAACAACCGAATAACTTCATTACTTAGTAATTATAATGATCAAAAATTCAAAATCAACTGACTTTTGACTTTTGTCGGTTGATCGTGATATTTTATTTTTTTGCAAATTTTCTATTTCACATGTGGTAAAGATCATTAATTTAAACTTTAATTTTGTTACAAAATTCTTGAAAAAAGTTCCATAATTCACACATTTATTTATGAAGAGTGTTCAATAATAGATTTTTCCATTGTTGGAAAAATTGCATGAATAGTTATCATCGCAAGTATATTCCTCAGATATTCACTTCGAATGTGCAGTCAACATTAAAACGTAATTTCCGGTTATCAAAAGTTCTTTTACTTCAGACATCTATGACTTTCGTAAACTATACTGCCACTACTTTCAAATTCAACGGATCATATTACGAATTTCAAAAGTTATACCTTCTAAATATCAGCACTTTGAATATTCGCAAACATGCATCGATATGGATCCTTATTTTGGGAGATGTGATAGACAAATTGCTTATTATCAGCAATAGGTAATAGAAGTCTGTACTTTAAGTTTTACTATTGAATTGAAAATAGTTGCAAATGAAAATTGAAATATAAAATGGATTAATGCAAACTTGTTAATTTGAATTATTACTACCGGATGGAGTTTTAGAATATTTTGAGATAACTCAAGTAGATCAACATGAGAAAGAGATATCAACTGTTATACACATTTTCATTCGAAAGAACGCTTTGTAGTTCATCTATTTTTATTAATTTTGTGTCCATAAGAGTGGAGTTTTGGCTATTTTACAACTTTGTTTCTAACTATCTTAAAGATAGTAAATTAATTTTAAATTTCACTCTTTTTAGTAATATTTACTTCCTCTTTTTCAGCAACTTATTTTCCTGCAAAAACTTTAGTATTTAATAAAGACCTGAAACTATCCATCCATGCATTGGTTCTCTCAATAGCATATTGTTGTTTGTAAAGTAAATCATCTAATACTCAGCTTTTTCGTTTAAAATCTGTTTCCAACGACGGACACTTTTTGTGAATACATAGAATGTATCGGCAATATACTAATTAGAACTTAATCCCTGCAAAATCAAGTTTGTGATAATATAACGAAATTTTAGATAAATCACCAATTTTATGTAAAAATATCGGCATCCAGCTATGCAGATAATAAACAAAACCTTCATGCTCTTTAACTCCAAGTGTCAAAATAATCATTCATGTTTCGTGCGGGAATAGTGGTAGTAGTTGTCCCAAAACTGCAAAAACAGTAAATTTTATTTTACGAGAAGACGCTATTTAATGCCTTATTATCAGCTATATGTATGAGAAGTCTGAAAATAAAGAGAAAATTTATCGAGCTTTATAAATTTATCTATTTTCTTTATGACAAAACCTGCTTCACGGAATGTATATAGCGAAAAACGGAACGTTGAGAAATTGAAAGTTTTGCTGCAAATTCTTTTGCCGTTCAAGAATTGTAAATGTGTGAATCATGTAACTTTTTAGAATTACTATGTAACATCTACAAAGTTTGGTTTATTTATCTTTGCATCTAAGTTTAGTTGAATTAATCAAAAAATAATTATTCATCTTTAAAAATTACGATTATGAAAGGAAATGAGAAATTAATTATTATGATTATCCGTTGTATTTCTTAAATTGATTTTTGTAGGTAACCGAGGCTATCAAAAGTCTATCAAATAAGTTTTCGCCAAAATATATCTTGTTAAATTTGTAACAAAATTTATTCAGATAGTTTTTCAGATATTCTGGTTTATTATTGTGATAAATATTCAGTAACATACGTTTAGCGTTACTAATTGCTATATGAACCCAAGGTAATACTTTTCCAATGTCTTGTTTTTGTATTACTTGTGGTCGAAACTCTTTGACAATATCTTTTAATTTGACGTAAGAAGTTGAATTGTAGGAATCAAATCCAATAAGAACTAAAATGATTTTCAATTTGAACATTACAAAAGAGAGTCCGTTTATTAATAATATTATATTAAATAATTAAGTGAAGCTAGAGATTTAAATGAAAACAAATAATAACCAAAAATACGATGCATTGAAACTATTTATTATCTTCTCCTTCGTTGCCATTTACTATTGAAAATAAATAATACAGATATTCTATGAAAACTAAAAGTGAAAAAAACTTTCCTATCGTATGCGTAGGTGGTTCTGCCGGTGGTTTAGACGCTTATATCCGTTTATTAAAAAATTTGCCATATGACATGGGAGTTTCCATTGTTATTGTTAATCATGTGAGAACATTTGCTACTCAGTTGCATCAGATTCTACCGAATTATACAAAGATGCCTGTAGAGTTAATAACAGAAAAACTTGATATTCAACCTAATCATGTATTTATAATTCCTGAACAGCGTGACTTGCACGTGCTAAAGGATGAATTCAGACTTAAACCAATCTCAAAGCCTCGGGGATGGCCTGATGTAATTACAATTTTTCTTAATTCTATAACCAAAAACTGGAACGGTAAGCTAATTGCAGTCATAGTATCAGGTTATGATGGTGATGGTGCTGAAGCCCTACGTGGTATAAAAGAAGTAGGTGGTATTACTATTGCCCAGTTACCCGAAAGTGCCAAGCAGCCTGATATGCCTAATAGTGCTATTGAAAGCGGTTGGATTGATTTTATTCTTTCACCGGAAGATATCGCTCAAGAAATTAGACGAATTGCTCAAGAAGACGAAGATAAAAAATAGGATGATGTCGGAATAGAAGAAAGTACGATTATGGCTAATAGACAAAATAGTTGTTAACATCTTCTGTAATGCAAATTTTTATTATCTTTACAACATTTAATCATTATGGGAAAAAGTATATTTTTATTGCGGTAAGAAACTTTCCCGAAAGTTCATTCTATGTGAAATATCGGATAATCATATTAATTATTGTATTGAATTCGCTTTTGGCAGATGAGCTTACTGTTTTAAATCAATACATGGTGCAATCTGAAATGTGTGCAAACTGGGGTTATGGCAATCTTCACCAGGGCAATCCGAAAACAGGCAATGGACGAAATGCTCCATGCCGAGTGGTTGATTGAACGTATCATCTTTCTCGATGGTGCTCCGACAGTATCAAAACTCAACCCGATGAAGATTGGTAAAACTGTTTTAGAAATGATTAAAAACGACAAGGGGGATGAACTTGACGCTGTACATAAATACAACGATGCCATAAAACTGGGTCGCGAAGTGGAAGATCAAAGTTCAGTTGATTTGCTTACAAAAACACTCAAAATGGAAGAAGGACATGTGGATTGAGCCAAAATGCAATGTGCACAGATAGATCAAATGGGGGTGGAGAATTACCTGGTTAATCAAACTGAAAGTTCTGCAGGTTGATTCTTTACAATTGGTGTATGAAAACACACTTACTAGTTGAACTTACAGAACAAAAATGATGGATTGTATAGATGCATTCAGGTTTACAATTATATCAAAAGTGAATTTAGTGACAAATGAGGTTCTCTTGAAATAAAGTTAAAAAAGTAAATTATGAACGAAAATTTAAAAACTGCCAAAAACTGCCGTCATTATGCGATGTGCAAAATTGATTTTCTTGGTAGTGGTGTATGTGCTTCAGGATTGGAGAAACATTATGCCAGTTTTTATCCCGTAGGCAGAATGGATCTTTATGCAGCAATTGCAGAAAATACAATCCTTGTCACTGAAAAATGTGTAGAAATTGCAGACAGTTGTAATTTATGTGGTAAGTGCGATTATCAGTGTTACTATGTGAATGAAATGCGTCCCTCAAAAGTAATGAAGGCTTTAAAAGATCATGTAGGCGCTTATCTTAAAAATGGTGGTGAAATAGTCCATTCGGAAGATGACAAGATTCTTAGTGAAATGAAAATAATTGTCGGCGATTACTGGGCTACTAACGATCCAGCGGTTAAAATAGCTTATCATCATGACTTGTGTCCTCATGTAACTTTTAAAATGCCGGAATATGTTGTTATGCCAAATTCAAATGAAGAGATTTCTACTATTATTAAATTATTGAATAAAAATAATATTCCCTATATTGTACGTGGCAATGGCGCATCCAGTCATGGATTAGTATTCAGTGAAGGAGCGATCTTGGATCTTAGCCGTATGAAGACTATTGATTTTGACGAAAAGAACTGGTTTGTGAAAGTAGGACCTGGAGTTGCATCCTTTGATCTCCAACAGGAAGCAAAAAAACGGGGCTACAGAGTCCATACAGCAGAACCGGCATCGTGCGTTTGCTCGAACATTATGACCACCGGTTTGCTTTCCCTCTTTTCAACGACATACGGTATCTCTGCAGACAACTTTGTAGACGCAGAGTTTATAGCAAAAGACGGTTCATTTTTCAGGCTGAATAACATTACTGCGCCTAATCTTTTCTCGTTCCAAAATTCAATTTCAGACCATGAAGCTTTTGCCATTTGTGTATCAGTAAGTATGAAACTTCATCCAGTTACAGATGATGAAAGCGGGATTCTCGTGCCTTTTCAAACTCTTGATGGCGCACTTGATTTTGTTAAGATCTGTTCAACGCGGCGTATTGGACTTGCCATAGGAATTATGGGAAGCGAGTTTGTGTCATCTTTTATCGCCCCCACCAAAAAACTTGCCATTGAAGCAAAGGACATTTTCATCAATAAATTGGGAATGCCCTATCTTGTACTTCTCATTGGAGATAAATATGCTTTACGTTCCGTTAGTGATATGGGGTTTCCTTTCATAGACCAGAAACTTTTCAAAACCATTTTTCAGGGATTGTCTGCTCTTAAATCTGCGGAGTGGTTGAGCTTACTGAAGGGACTTTCAGACGATGAACCCTTTTCTTACCTCAAACTCAGCCAATTCGCAGAACTTGCCGAAACGGCAGTTGATCCTTCTCCTGCTCTAATGACTCAGGACATTGACTCGGATTTACGCCTTTTTTTTGAGAAACTATACTCCAGGCCGGAGATGAACGATCTTGTTTGGTTGAATACGTTCAGAATACAGAGTACACGCTGTTGCCGGGAAAAACCTTCTGTAGCGCTTGTAATGTATCTCCCGATTGACAATTCACTGATTGCAGAAATACAGGACGGGTTTAGAGGTATAGCCGAAAAGTATCACCTAAAAAACGAACTTGGATTTATTACGCCTATTGACAATGGGAAAAGATGCGTCTGGGAATACGATTATTATTTCGACCATAATGATCCGGCTGAAGTATCAAGCGTTCAACAGGCAACACATGAAGCTGGTATCCTGATGGATGAATATTCCGTAAAAACCGGCACAATCAGGCAGGTTCGATATGTTGTTAATCAGGGTTGCAGTAGAAAAGAGAATTTATTATATCTATAGTCAAAAAAAAGCTGTTTTATGTACGATAAAAAAAAACCAATAATAGCCTTGACCGGTGCAACCGGTTTTTTGGGTAGCCACCTCATGGCATCTTTGCTTTCAGGTGGTTATAAAATCATAGTGCTGGGCCGTCCGACAAAAGAAGAAACTTTGCAGGAAAGAATCACCAAACTTTTACGATGGTTCGGTATTGAAGAATTAGCAGGTCAATTAGAGTTAGTGGTAATTGATTTTTTAAAGCCTATGCTGGGCATTCCTGACGCTGAATACAAAAACCTGTGTGCAAACACTGATCAGATTATCCATTGTGCTTCAGACACAAGTTTTGCAGAACGAAAGCGTGATACTATTTTCAAATCCAATGTTTCCAGCTTGGAAGGTATTCTTGAATTTGCAGCAAATGCCAATGTGAATTTTTTCCATTATATAAGTACAGCCTATGTTGCAGGAGCGAATGTCACGATTTGCAAAGAAAGAATTTCTTCAGCAACCGATTTCCTGAATGTTTATGAAGAAAGCAAAGCACAGGCGGAGAGCATAATTTCCGCATTTTGCGAAAAGAATGAAATACCATATACAATAATTCGTCCTTCTATTGTTTACGGTGATGCGCGCACAGGTCGTTCGCTCAGGTTTAATGCTTTGTACTTTCCAATCCAGTCAGTAAAATATATCAAAGATATCTATACGAATGACATAATAAATCATGGTGGTAAGAAATCCGGTAAATTAGGGATATTTATTGATGATGAAGGTTATCTGTTTTTACCACTTAGAATTTATTTGCCTAAACAGGGATCTCTTAACCTGATTCCCGTTGATTATTTTGTTAATGCCACAATGAAAATAATTGACAATGCTACTTCTGGCGGAATCTATCATTTAACGAATAATTCTCCGGCAAAGATGGATGTCATTTCTATCTATAATGAACAATTTATGAAGATTAAAGGGGTGGAGATTATTTATGGCAAATCAGCAGACAATGTTTTACGCAATCCTGCTGAAGAATTGTTCGATCGTTTTGTTGAGCCCTACCGCTCTTATCTATCCGATAACAGAATTTTCGAAAGGGTGAATACTGACTTGGTTACCGAAAATTTGCATCCACCGGAATTTACCGATGAAATATTCAAAAACTGTATGGAATATGCCATTCGCGTTAACTGGGGAGAATCAATTTTTGCAGAAGTTAATCAGAAATCATAAATAGGTAATGTAAAATGTTTTCATCATTCAACTCTTGTTATGGCTAAAATATTGCTTATAAACTCCAATAGATTCAAGCATCCATGGCCTGTTATACCTTTCGGGCTCTGTTGCATAGCGACTAATCTGGAAGTCAATGGAAAGCACAATGTCTGTTTTCTGGATTTATGTTTTTCTTTAAATTGCGAAAATGATATACAGAAGGCAGTTCAGAGTTTTACACCTGATATGATTGGTATCAGTATAAGGAACATTGATGATACAGGAGGCTATAATACACATTTTTTATTAGAAGATGTCAAAAATGATGTCGTTGATTATTGCAAAAAAGAATTCTCCGGCCCTATCGTTATTGGAGGTCCTTCAGTAGGGATCAGCGGTAGAGAGATGCTTGATTATTTTGACCTTGAATATGCGGTACGCGGTGACGGTGAAGCTGCGATGCTTGAATTTGTTAATCGTATTGAAAATAGGCAGCCTTTGGAAGGATTAATAGGTTTAATTATACGCAGGGATAAGACAATTATTCAGGACAATGAGCCTTTCCGTGTGCAGAATTTAGACTCAATGCCATTCCCAAAGCCACTTCGTTATTTAGATCTTGACCGGTATCGCCGCTTAGGCTCTCCTGTCCAGATACAAAGCAAACGGGGCTGTGCATTAAGGTGCTCTTATTGCACGTACAATAATATTGAAGGAAAGCAATATCGCTTAATAAATCCAAGGCGTGTAGCTGATGAAATTGAAATTCTTGTTAAAGAAACAGGCATCAATCACGTTGAATTTGCTGATAGTATTTTTAATATCCCTCTCTCTCATGCGAAAGAGGTTTTGAGGGAAGTCATCAGTAAAAATCTTGACCTCAAACTGCATACAATGGGGCTTTCTCCTGCAGCTGTGGACGAAGAACTTCTGAACCTGATGAAATGTGCCGGTTTTAATGAGGTGGATATTGGTGCTGAGTCAGCATGTGATGAAGTACTTGAAAGTCTTGCCAAAAATTTTAAACGTTCTGATGTTATAAACACTGCAAATCTTCTAAAGAAGAAAAAGTTACCTGTAACCTGGTTCATTATGCTTGGCGCTCCTGCAGAAACCAAGGAATCTGTGCTTGAAACCTTGAATACAATAAGAAGAGTTTCATCAAAATGGGATTTGGTTTTTGTGTCTACAGGTGTTCGCGTTTACAACGGGTCTCCCCTTGCCGAAGAGATTAGGAAACATGATATTCATTGTACAAGTGACAATTTTTTGCATCCGGTAAAAATTGAACCTGAGAAAATAGGTTTGGCCGATATTCACACAATCGCAAAACGCTACTCATTTCGATTCCCCAACTTTTATTTTTACGAAAAAGAACATATAACTCCTGGTTGGATTCTTATAATTGGCAATTTTTTATTAAAGGTGTTTCATTCCCGTCAACCCGTTTGGCGTTTACTCATACTATTAAAAAGGATTGAGTGGGTGCTGGGAATAGGTTTGGTAAAAAGAGGTGTGTTTGAGTTAAAAATGAGCTTATTTGATAAGAAAGATCTAAAAACAAATGGGTTTTCTCTAATCCTGCAAAATAAAATAAATTCGAAAAAATAGCGAAATGCAGAAAGTAACTGAAGAAATATACAGTCGTATAGATAACGACATTTATAATGTGGAAGGAGAGAGATGGTGGCAACCTGACTTCTCACTTAATCTGTTAAGAACTTTATATAATCCCTTCCGTGTAAATTATGCAAACAAAATATTTGAACACCTTAAAATAAATCCAGAAGAAAAATCCGCATTGGAAGTTGGTTGTGGAGGAGGAATATTAAGTGAAGAGATAGCAAAATTGGGTTTTATATTTACCGGAATTGACCCTTCAGAGCAATCGTTGAATATTGCAATAAAACATGCAAAAGATAACAACCTGAATATAAAATATGAGATGGGAGTTGGAGAGGATTTGCCATTTCAGAATAATTCCTTCGATGTTGTCTTTTGTTGTGATGTGCTTGAACATGTTAGGAACTTACCAAAAGTGATTTCTGAGATTTCACGTGTTTTGAAAAACGGAGGCATATTTATTTATGACACTTTCAATCGTACATTTATCAGCAAAATAGCTATTATCAAAATATTACAGGAATGGAAACGATGGGCTATAATGCCTCCTAATCTTCATGTTTGGGAAATGTTTATCAAACCCGATGAGATAAGATTTTTATTAAAAGAAAACCAATTGGATTGGAAAGAACACCGTGGAATTAAGCCAAAAATCTCCTATCCGAAAATGCTTAGATATCTCCACAAAAGAGCAATTGGGGATTTGACCTATGAAGAATATGGTGAAAAATTCCGAATGGTTGAAAGCAGCAGCACTCAAATTATGTATATGGGATATGCTTTTAAAAGAAAATAACGCTAAAGAAATTTAGGACAAATAAGAACAGTCTGAATTTTTAAAAAGAAAAATGATAGTCTTTGATAGCTGAATCCTATTCCATAACGCATTAAATCTTTATAAGAACTAACTATAGAAGTTGCAGAAAATGTATGAATTATGCAATTTTTTTCAATTATTCTGTAACATTTATTTGATTGAAACCGACTAACTTTGTTCTCCCAATTCATGAAAAAAATCAATCAAAAGGTCAAATTAAATTAAAAATTACAATTATGAAAGGAAATGATAAATTAATAGCAGTCTTAAACTCACTATTGGCAGATGAACTTACTGTCGTAAACCAATACATGGTGCAATCTGAAATGTGTGCAAACTGGGGCTATGGCAAGCTTCATCAGGCAATCAGGAAACAAGCAATGGATGAAATGCTTCATGCTGAGTGGCTCATTGAGAGAATTATTTTTTTAGATGAATCACCAACTGTATCCAAACTTAATGCAATGAAGATTGGTAAAACTGTATCAGAAATGATCAGTAACGACGACGACACTGAACTTAATGTTGTCAGTGAATATAATGATGCAATCAAACTCGCCCGTGAAGTTGATGATCAAGGCTCAGTTGATTTGCTTACTAAAATACTTAAAATGGAAGAAGGACATGTGGATTGGGCGGAAATGCAACGTGCACAGATAGATCAAATGGGGTTGGAGAATTATCTGGTTAATCAAACTGAAAGTTCCATCATTAGTTGAGTTTTGTAAGAGGAATTAGAAAATAATTTTAAGATGAGAAAAGGCCATATTGGTAAATGGCTGTGCATTGGTAAGCTGTGATGATATAGGTAATCTATTTATTTAAAAAAAAACAGCAATGAAACAACATCTTGTAAAAATAAAATAGATTAAGCATATTACCCCCGATATGCCGCAAATTGTTACTAAAAAACCTGAAGAGTACAACTTCACACCCGGGCAAGCCACCGAAGTTTCGATAAATAAACCCAATTGGAAAGAAAAAAAGAATCCTTTTACTTTCACTTGTCTTCCCGAAGATGATTTTCTCGAATTTAGCATTAAAATATATCCGGAACACAAAGGTGTAACTAACGAATTACTGAAATTAAAAAAAGATGATGAGCTGATTTTACATGAGGCTTTTGGAGCAATCTCCTACAAAGGCGAAGGCGTGTTTATTGCCGGAGGTTCCGGTGTTACTCCGTTTATTGCCATTTTCAGAAACCTGCATAAAAAAAATGGAATCAGTAATAATAAACTCATCTTTGCCAATAAAATGAAAGCGGACATTCTATTGGAACATGAATTTACAGACTTATTGGGTAAGAATTTTATTAATATTTTATCAGACGAAAAGGCTGAAGGATATGCCAATGGAAAAAGCACTGAATAATTTCTGAAAGCCTATATAAATGACACTACCCAAAACGTATATGTATGTGGACCTCCGCCCATGATGGAAGCTGTACTAAAGCATTTGTTAAATTTGCATATAAGTAAAAAAACAATTACAGTAGAGGCAATTTAACTTTCTGAATTTAGTCAGGTATTTATAAAAACCAAATCTATGCGCTATTTTGGAAACAATATCAAGCTACTTGTAAATAATCTGGTGGTCAGTTATACCGATAACGGACCCGATGAGGCACCTGTAATCATTTTCATTCACGGTTTTCCACTTAACAAAACTATGTGGGACAACCAGGTGGATGCGCTGAAAGAAGATTACCGTGTAATTTCGTACAATATTCGCGGACATGGAGATTCTGAGGCTGGAAATGAAGAATTTTCTATTGAACTTTTTGTAAGTGATTTACTCCATTTTATGGATGCACTAAAGATTGATAAATCATCACTCTGTGGTTTGTCCATGGGTGGATACATAGCATTAAATGCAATTGAAAACCACCCTGGACGTTTTGAAGCACTTGTGCTGAGCGATACACATTGTATTGCCGACCCGCCCAAAGTAAATCAGAAACGGTTGGATACAATTGAAAGTATCAGGGAGTTTGGAGTGGAAAAGTATGTGGATGATAGTATCGTGCATCTTTTTGCACCGAAATCTTTTACTCCCCTTAAAAAAACAATTTTGGATGTAAAAGAAATGATACTCAATACTTCCGAACAATCACTCAGTAAAACCCTGCTTGCTTTGTCCTTGCGCAAAGCGACCTGCAACAAATTGCCGGAAATAACAATACCGGTGCTTTTCATTGTGGGCGAAGACGATGAAATCACACCTCCGGAAACATCTGAGTTTATGCATGAAAAAATCAAAAATTCCACCCTGCATATTATATCACATGCCGGCCATTTATGCAACCTGGAAAATCCCGGAGAATTTAATGAACAACTAATGACGTTTTTTGCACTAGTTTATAAAAAGCACGAAATCGTGCATACCGGTGGAAGTACTTCTGCATTCACACAGATTATGAACAGAATGAACATGCTTTTAACTTTCAAATCAATATAATAATGAAAAAGAAAAAACTTACCACAGCAAGTGGCCGACCTTATTCCGAGTTCGAAAACTCAATGACGGTGGGCAACCGCGGACCCGTTCTTTTGCAGGATTATTTTCTGCACGAAGATATGGCACATTTCAATCGGGAACGTATTCCCGAACGTGTTGTTCATGCCAAAGGAACAGGTGCTTTCGGCACTTTTACCGTTACGCACGATATTACTCAATATACAAAAGCGAAGATTTTTTCTGAAATTGGAAAGCAAACAAAGATGTTTGCCCGTTTTTCCATTGTTGGTGGCGAAAAAGGAGGAGCCGACAGTGAAAGAGACCCGCGTGGTTTTGCCCTGAAATTCTACACCGAAGATGGTAACTGGGATTTAGTGGGTAATAATACACCTGTTTTCTTTATCAAAGACCCGAAAAAGTTCTCGCATTTTATCCATACACAAAAGCGTGACCCAATGACCAATTGTAAAAGTCCTACCATGATGTGGGATTTTTTTAGTTTGAATCCTGAAACTTTGCATCAGGTATTAATTCTGATGAGCGATCGTGGAACACCGTTTTCTTACCGGAACATGGATGGTTTTGGTAGTCACACCTTTTCGCTTATCAATAAAAACAACGAACGGGTTTGGGTGAAATTTCATTTCAAAACAGTACAGGGAGTTAAAAACTTCACAGAGAAAGAAGCCAATGAAATGAAAGGTATCGACCTGGATCAGGCTCAACGGGATATGGTGGATGCCATTTCCCGAAAAGATTTTCCGAAATGGACAATGAAGATTCAGATAATGACGGATGCACAGGCAAAAACTTTCAGATGGAATCCGTTTGACCTTACCAAAGTTTGGTTACACAAAGATTTTCCGTTGATGGATGTCGGAATCATGGAACTGAACGAAATTCCTGAAAACTATTTCAGGGATGTTGAACAATCGGCTTTTGCCCCTGCTCACGTTGTTGACGGCATTGGTTACTCGCCCGATAAAGTGCTGCAAGGTCGTTTGCTTTCGTATCCCGATGCACAGCGTTATCGGTTGGGAGCTAACTACGAACAAATTCCCGTAAACCAATGCCCATATATAGTTGCAAATTACCAACGCGACGGATTGATGCAGACAGGCGAAAATGGAGGAGCAAGTCCGAATTACCGTCCGAATAGTTATGACGCTATTGTAGCAGACGAAAGTTATAAGGAACCATCTATTAACCTGGATCAGATAACAGCGGAGCCAAATGTAGCCGATTGGTATGACCGCAATGAAAACGATGACGATCATTTTACGCAACCGGGCATGTTGTATCGCAATGCAATGAATGAACAAGACAGGATTCATTTGGTAAGCAATATTTTAAGTTCAATGAAAGGTATTGATGGTGAGAAAAAAGAAGAAATTATGAACCGTCAGCTGTGTCATTTTTTCCGTGCCGATATCCAATTGGGAATGGCTGTAGCAAAAGGTTTAGACGTTGAAATTGACGGAAAGGCAATGGATCATTCCAAATAAATCTATTAAAACTTTTGAAAGAGTTTATATAATTATTTAACTCAAAATATATTAACAAATAATTCAATTCATTTTGAAAACAAAAATTAGCACAATCTATTTATTACTGGCAATTACAGTTATTACTTTCTTCGAATGTTCAAAAGATGGAGTGTCGGGAACTGCATGTCTTGCTTGGCAAAATGCTGCTTTGTACTATTAGGAATGATTTAGTCTAACAGTTTATCAGGTAGTGACGGCGATTGGTATTTCAATGCTTCAGCACCCGATTTGACTCGAAATGTGGTTGAGAATAGTGTAGTGCTTGCTTATCTGTGGCTTGCGGGCGATGAGTATAATTCAAATACAATCAGGCAATTACCCGCTTACTCTCTTGGGGAAAACTGGAGTTTTTTAGTTCACCAATATGGAAGTAAAGAGTTTACTTGCGATTTGTGTACTCAACCTTTTAATACAGGTGATAAAATCAGACTTATTGCAATTCCGAGGAGCTCTGTAGCCTTAAAGTCAGCAAAGCAAATCTACAAAACCGACAGTGCGTTAAAGAATATGCCCTATCAGGAAGGAAGCCTGCAAATAATTTAAAGTTTCACAATTTCAATAATCAACATCATGGATAAATTAGAAGAAAAAACAACTAATGGAACTGCGAGAGCAGAGTATATTGAAGTAGAAAAAAATGTACACCTGCATATTACCGATGCCGGCGAAGGTAGACCCATTGTATTAATACCCGGCTGGCCGCTGAGCGATGAAATGTACGAATACCAATATAGCGATTTAATAGATCATAATTTCCGGGTTATCGGAATCACTTTACGTGGTTTTGGCAGATCGTCGAAACCCTACGGTGCTTATAATTATGATGTGCATGCGTTGGATATCAAACGGGTGTTAGATCACTTGGATATTGAAGATGCTACCTTGTGTGGTTTCTCCATGGGTGGTGCTATTGCCACTTCTTATGTTTCGTTGTTTGGCTCAGCTCGTGTTTCAAAACTTGTGTTGGCCGGTGCTGCTACACCAAGTTGAACGCAACTCGATGATTTTCCGTATAATATCCCCAAAAGCGATGTGGATGATTTAATTACATTGAATAATACCGACCGGCCGAAACTGTTGTCGAATTTCGCAAAGATATTCTCTGCCACCGAAACGTCATTAAATGAAGGAATCGGCAATTGGTTGAATGCAATTAACATAAGTGCATCCTCATATGCCACTGGTAAATGTTTAATGGCTTTACGGGATACTGATCTGAGAAATGATTTAAAAAAAATAGAAATTCCGACCTTAATTCTGCATGGGAAGAAAGATAAAATATGTTCTTTCGATTTGGCAGAGCAGACTCAAAAACTGATTCCAAATGCACAACTTGTTGCTTTTGAACATAGCGGTCATAGCCTATTTTTAGAGGAAACAGACAAGTTTAATTCAGAGTTGATAAAATTTGCTACAAAATAAGTGGTAAAACAAAACACCATGGCAATGTATTCAAAAAAAGCGCAAGAAAAAATCGGTAAAGTAATGCACGAATTTAAGGAAGGTACTTTAAAATCAGGCAAAAATGGCAGTGCTGGCAAAGTAACAAACAGAAAACAAGCCATTGCTATTGGAATAAGCGAAGCAAAAGAAGCAGGATTAAAGGTTCCTACTCAAAAAGCTGCAAAGTGAAAATACAATGAAAATAGAAATACCAATAACCGAAGTTCAGGATTTTTTGAGCGATACTTATAATATTAAGGTTGGTTTAAAGAATATTGGAGAAGATAAAATCAAAGCTACATATTTTGTTTCTTTGGTTTTTACAATAAAAGAAGTGAGTAAAGATGAAGTCGTTTTTCATTACGAAGTAAATAGCCTCGTGGCATTGTTAGCAAAAGGCGCACATTTCTTACTGGAGAAAAAGCTTGATGATACACCTGTTGAGTGGGATTCTAAAACAAGCGAAATTGTTGTTGACTTAAAGAAAGTTCAGGCATTGAGTGATTTTTTAAAGGTTTATTTTATTTCCGAATTACATTTTGTAAATGAAAATATGGTGTTCATATTAAATACAATAGAAGATATTAAATAAAGAAATCGAGGTTGACATGAAAAGAAAATATAAAATACTTATTGGTGTCGCGGTCCTTCTAATTACCATTCGGCTTATTTTACCTTATGTTGTTTTGCATTATGCGAATAAAACACTGGCTAATATGAAAGGCTATTTTGGACATATTGATGACATTGATTTATCTATTTATCGGGGAGCTTATAGTATTAACAACATTTATTTAAACAAAGTTGATACAGTATCAAAAAAACAAACTGGTTTTTTCAAATCACAAGATATTGATATATCATTGGAATGGGGGGCGCTTTTTCACGGTTCTATTGTTGGTAAACTCATTTTTGATTCTCCCAAATTGATTTTCACGAAAGACAAAGTCGAAATAGGGGATGTAAAAAAAGATACCACCGATTTCCGACATCTGTTGAAAGCTTTTATGCCTTTAAAAGTAAACCGCTTTGAAGTTAATAATGGTGCCATCCATTATGCTGACAACACCTCCAACCCAAAGGTCGATATATCATTAAAGCAAACACATATTCTTGCATTAAACCTCACCAATGCTACCAATAACAAAGTTGAATTACCTTCTACTGTTACTGCTCAGGCTTCAGTTTACGAAGGCACTTTAAACTTTAACATGAAATTTAATGCTTTGGCTACTCATCCAACATTTGATCTGAATGCTGAAATAAAAAACACAAACCTTGTTTTATTAAATGATTTTTTAAGAGCTTACGGAAAGTTTGACGTGAACAGAGGCACATTTAGTTTGTACACAGAAATGGCTGCCAAGGATGGCAAATTTGTAGGGTATGTTAAGCCGGAGATTACTAATTTGAAAGTCCTTGGTCCTAAGGATAAGGACGATAGTTTTTTTCATAAAGTCTGGGAATCTGTTGTAGGTGCAGCAGCTTTTGTTTTTAAAAATCAAAAAAAAGATCTGTTGGCAACCAAGGTTACAATAAAAGGTAATTTTAAAGATCCAAAGACAAAGACCCTTGATGCTGTATGGGAAGTTTTGCGAAATGCCTTTATACAAGCACTTATGCCAAGTATTGACAACGAAATAAATATTAATTCTGTTAACTCAGTAAAGCCTGAAGATCATAAAACAATATTCCAGAAAATTTTCTCAAAGGATAAAAAGAAAGTGGTTAATAAAAAATAAGCTATTAACTTTAAATTAGCAGATTTATTGAGCTTTGAAAAATTTCTTTTCATATTTTCATATTGATTTAATGACTTTATGAATGGTGTCAATAACAAATTTGAAAAATAAGTAAATAAAGATAAGCAATATTCAAGTTGTAAATGCAACTTTATTTTATATTAACTTATTTGTTTTTTAAAGTCTGTTTAGTGGCAAAATCGAGGATAACTTTTTCTGAGCTCGATGGGACGGCTCAAAAAGTTATCACCCGCTTTTGCCGAGTGTATTCTAGATTTCTGAAGATTTCTGATTTGGAGATAAATATCCAAATCTTTTTCTTGGTCTGTTGTTTAACTCTTGTTCCACATACTGCACATAATCATGTGAAACATAGTCAAAATCAACCTTTTTCGGAATATATTGTCTAACGAGACGATTATAATTTTCATTTGAACCTCTTTGCCAGCTTGAATATGGCTTTGCAAAGAAGAAATCAATATTTAATTCCTGGGCTATCATTTGATGGGAAGAAAATCCCTTTCCATTATCAGATGTAATTGTGTGAAGAAGAGGTTTCCAATCCTTTAAACAATTAATAGTAGCCTTTGCAAGTTGTTCTGTATCCTTGCCATTCAATTTCAGTAGTTTAGCTAAGCCAGTTGCTCTGTCATTGATGGTTAATATAGCGTTTTTGTGGTTTTCACCTATAATCAGGTCTATTTCCAAATCACCAAAACGTTCACGCAGTTCAACTACAAGCGGTCTTAGAGATATATCTGTGCGTTTGGGGATTGTTCCCCGTTTGTCGTAAATCACGCTTTGCTTTTTGTAGCGACGTCCACGGTTTCTTAGGTCAAGATAAAGCGTTCCTTTTTGGTGCTTATCTTTCCATATAAACTGATAGATACGTTCGTGTGATACACATTTATCTCCATTTCTTTTGGCAATACCTGCAATTTGTTCCGGACTGTATTTGAGACGCAATTTATCTCTCACATATTCCTCTACTTCAGGTGTAAAGGTTCTTAATTTTGCTTTGTAAGCCTGACGCTTCAGGTATTTACGTTGAGCTAAATCATCTGTGTAATGGCCAGAACGGGCATCTGCATTGCGGCAGAGTTCACAACTGATAACTGATTTATCTTTTTTTATAACACGGGCTATCTCACTTTGGGTGTAGCCACATTGCAACATTGTGCAAATAGTATATCTTTGTTCCTTGGTTAAATGACTCATATATGTCAACTTTGGTCGGGAGACAATAATAAGTCATTTTTTCCATCAGGGCAAGGGGGAGTTCTTCCTCCTTACTCTGAAAAAAACGAACTTTCCTATTTTGCCCTCAAAGTTGCATTTACTAATTGAATTTTCACAATAGATAACCTACGATTATGAATAATCAAGATAAAACAAAAGAAGAACTTATAAAAGAGTTGCAAGAATTGCAGAAAGTGAATAATTTCTTAAAGACATTATACGATAAAGGCATCACAGACAGCAAGCAGGCGAAACGAGAGTTAATCCTTGCCAACAAAGCACTTATCCTATCGGAGGAAAATTTCCGTCATTCCATTTCAGAAACTCCTTTGGGGATACGTATTATTTCCATCGATGGAAAAACAATTTATGCCAATAAAGCCTTCCTTGATATTTTTAGATTCAACAGCTTAGAAAAATTAAAAAGTATACCAGCAATAAATAGATACACTCCCGAAAGTTATGCGCAACATCAGGAAAGAAAAGGAAAAAGAAAAAATGGGCATGATATATTTGATTATGAGTTAAGTATTGTACGTGAAAACGCGGAAGTTCGTCACGTAAAAGTTTGGAGAAAAGAAGTTTTGTGGAATTGGGTTAAGCATTATCAGGCATTTAATCTCGACACGACGAAACAAAAGCGGGCGGAGGAAGCATTGAATAATTCACAGCAGGAATTGAAACTATTTGCTGCACACCTTCAAAATATCCGTGAAGAGGAAAGGACAGATTTAGCTCGCGAAATACATGATGACCTGGGTCAAATACTAGTAGCTTTAAAAATTGATTTGAGCATATTAAAACAAAAAATATCGAAAGGAAACGAAAATATCAGTTCAGAAAAAATACTATCTAAATTTGATTATCTTGTCAGTTCGGTTGATAATGCGATTAAAACAACCCGAAGGATCATAACTGGTCACAGACCCGAAGTGCTCGATTTACTTGGATTTATTGAAGCGGTGAAATTACAAACGAATGAATTTCAGAAGAGATATCGAGTAACTTGCCAGTTTGAAAGTACAATTTCCAAACTTAAAATTAATTCGCAGCAATCAATAGCACTTTTCCGGATACTTCAGGAAGCACTTACAAATATTGTCAAACATGCCAAGGCTACAGCAGTAAAGATTCAACTTAGGAACCAGAATAACAAATTAATCATGGAAATTATTGATAATGGAATAGGGTTTGACGAAAATCAAAAAATTAAACACGATTCGTATGGACTTATTGGTATGAGGGAAAGGTTTTTTTTGCTTGAAGGAGAATTGATTATTTCCGGCAAATTGGGTAAAGGAACAAGTGTTAGAGTTGAGATGCCATATATCAGTGAACGGTTATCTATTCCAAAGTTCAATAAGTTAATATATTGATGAAAATGAAAATTTTATACATTACGGCGATCCGCCAGCCCCTATGTTTGTAGTTTAAAATGAAATGCAGTTAAAAAAAAGCATAAGTCACAAGAGTATTATAACTTTGAGGAATCAAACTTAAATTATAAAATCAAGTAACTTATGCAAGCACAAAGAAAAAAATTAAATTTTGAAGGACAAAGTATTTTTGTCGGGATTGATGTTCATTTAAAGAGTTGGAACGTATCCATTTTCACGGATAGCTTACATCACAAGACCTTTAATCAACCGCCAAAAGCAGAAGCTTTATCGGAGTATCTTAAATGCAATTTTCCAAATGCGTCTTATTTATCTGCTTATGAAGCAGGCTTTTGTGTGTTATGAGTGCATTATAAATTGAAATAACTGGGTGTTCAAAATATTGTGGTCAATCCAGCTGATATACCAACAACACAGAAAGAAAAGATGCGTAAAAGCGATTCAATAGATAGTAATAAATTGAGACGGTCACTTCGAAATAATGAACTTAAAGGAATTTATATTCCCCGACCAGAGACCTTCGGAGATCGCTCATTAATACGAGTTCGTAGCACTATTGTAAGAGATATGGTTCGACTAAAACAACGCATAAAGGCAACACTTTATTATTACGGGATTGAGTATCCAATTGAATTTCAAAAAAGCAGCACTCATTGGTCTAAAAGATTCTTAAACTGGCTTAAAGAAATTCAACTTCAATCTTCAACAGGTACAGACGCTTTGGGAATGCTTATTAAAGAGGCAGAGCTCCAACGTGAGTTATTATTAGAGGCAACAAAAAAAATGAAAATTTTGTCTAAGACTGAAACCTATGCAAAAAACATGGAATTGATAACTAGCGTACCTGGGATAGGGGTTGTTACAGGAATGCTTTATTTAGCAGAAATTGAAGATATAAATAGATTTGAGAATACCGATAAATTTACCGGATTAATAGGAATTGTTCCAAATTGCCATTCCAGTGGACCAACTGAAAAAACCGGAGAAATAACTCCTCGTGGACATTCTTTTCTGCGAGAAGCTTTGGTTGAAAGTTCTTGGGTTGCTGCTCGTATTGATCCGGCACTAAGTCTTGCTTATTATGCTTATTGTAAACGAATGGAACCTAATAAAGCAATCATACGAATTGCACGAAAATTACTAAATAGAATATACTCGGCATTAAAATACCAGAAATTATATGAAAGAGGAATCGTTAAATAGAACCTACAAAAACAATCAATATCTGAAGTGACCATTTACGCCATCTTGCAGCAATTGTCTGATTCGCCAGTCTACGGCACTTTTACTTACTGAACTGAACAGGGGATTGTAGCTTTGTCTACTGATAGAAGGTTGTTTTTGTAAGTTTTTATTATTTGTAAACTGGGAAGAGAAACAAAGAAAAGGTTTTTTTAGCCATAGAGCAATACCAGTAAAATAAGGGACAGCTAAATGCCATCCCCATTACTTTTACTGTCTAATGCAAGAAGTTTATTGCTAGTAGGTTGCTCCTCAGCAGAGCCTAATTCCTCTTCAACTCCCTGACAACAAAAATACTAAATTGTTTTGTAAACTAATAAAGAAATATAATATTACTCTTGATATTTGGATTACAACATAGAAGCTGGCGGAGGCTTTAAGACGAAGCTTCTGACATTTCTAAAATGTAAAAGCATTTCTTAATAGCACTCATGAGCCCCCATTTGGGAGTCTGGGGGTAATATCAGAAATAGTTCATTCAACTTTTAATATTATTTGACTTTCAACTTATATAATGTTTAATGTATCTGACCTGGATGTAGAGGTTCCTTTTCGAAGCTAATTAAAGTATAATAAATACAATTACATGCTATACCGCAAGAATTAGTGAATTTTATAACTCAATATGGCTATATGGCTATTTTTGCTTTAGTCTTTCTGCAGGAGATAGGAATTCCTACTCTGGTTCCCAATGAATTAGTTTTAGTATTTTCGGGATATTTAACGGTTGATGGAACATTAAGTCTGCCGTTGGTTTTTACAGCCGCTATTTTAGGCGATTTTTTAGGAACAACCGTATTGTTTTATGTCTTTTATTTCTTTGGAAAAAAAATATTAGAAAAAAAAACCGGTGGATTCCAATTAACAGGAAGAAAATTGAAAGACTTGGACAAATTATTACCGAGAAAAAGAAATGGGGGATGTTTTTAGCCAGATTAATACCTTTTATACGAGGATATGCCTCTGTTGCTGCAGGAATACTACAATTAAAGCCTAAGGTTTTTCTGACTCTGGTTGCTTTATCGGGCTATTGTCTGGAGTGGAGGATATGTATTGGTTGGTAAGCTATCATATAAGTCCTGGAACATTATCTTACTGAAATTCCCAGGAATTAGTACGTGGATTTATATTACCATAGCAGTAATAATTATTTTATTTTCCGCTAAATACCTTATTAAGCAATTGACCAAAACCAAAAAACTAAAAGATGCACAAAATTAGATTTTCAATTGTGATACCTGCATTTAATGAAGAAGAAAAAATTGAAAATGCGGTAAAAAGTTTACTCAAATTAGATTATAATCGAGCGGATTTTGAAATCATTGTTGTTGATAACGCTTCGAGTGATAAGACTTCCGAAAGAGCAAAATCAGCCGGTGCAGACAAGGTAGTGGTTGAACTGACCAAGGGGACAAACTTTGCCCGTGAAAAAGGAAGACGTGAAGCAAGTGGAGAGATTATAGCTTTTTTGGATGGTGACTCAGAAGTTAGTCCTGACTGGTTGCTAAAAATTGAAAAAGACTTAAGTATTAAGGGGGTTGCTGCAGTTTCCGGACCATATGATTATGGATTTACAGGATTTCGAAAATGCTTGAGTGATTGGAGTGACAGAATGGTTTCAAAATTTGTTCCTCAATTATTGTATTTTTTTTTCCAAAGAAAAGCAGGTGTACTAATAGGTGGTAACTTTGCCGGATATGCTTCTGTATTTGAAAAAATAGGGGGGCTTCCGGCTATCAAATTCTGGGGCGACGATGCAGCTATCGCAATGCTTATTTCCAGAAAAGTAGGGACTGTTTTATTCGATATGGATTTGAAAATTAAAAGTTCAGCTCGAAGGTTTAAAAAATATGGTTATTTCCAGCTTTTCTATCAATACATTACGACATATATGAAAATATATTTTTGCAAAGACTATGAGTGATTTTGAAATTTACAGAATGAAGATACTCTACATAGAGCAAGTCTGAGCAAAGCGGAGACTTCCTGCCAAACCGGTACTTTTGTGCTGATAAGTCCTACAACTTATAAAGTTTTATATCGTTGATTTATAAACTTCTTAGATTTTCAGTCAGAGTTTAACTCACTTTAGCGTTATCCCTTGGTTCGCATCGCTAAACTAATTATAGCTAGTTTCGTCTACTACACATTGGACTAGAGAAGTGATTATCCTGTATTTCTCCTAATAATAAAACACAAACACAAAAGTCACAAAATAAACGCATAAGCTTTTGAATTTAAAGATTTTATTTTAAGATAATTATATACTTTGAGTTAGATTTTATTTATATATTGCCAGATTATATGTCTTTTGTAATCCTTTTGTGGTTAATAATTTACAAAGTCCACAAAAATAAAATTCCTTCAAAAATCAGCTTAGATGTCAGAAAGGTTAGTCATTAATTGTTAATACAAGATAACACGTAACAGCAATAAAAAATAACAATGGAAAAACGAACCGACAATAAATACCCGTTTATCATACAAGAGGGTAATGAAAAGAAAATCATTTTACCCGGATACCCAAGCTATCCCGAAAGGGAAGGCATTTACAACCAGGGGAAAGAAGAGGAAGAAATTAACCCGGAACAAGTAACTCTGGATAAAGAAAATGAAATTGTTGTAGAATCAAAAATGTAGAAATCTTTGAACGAGACACCTTCAATTCGGTTGACCGACAAAACTGAAAAAAATGATTCAGCAACTCAAAATAAAAGTCCTGAAACAACTCGTTGGTTCGATCTCTTAAGCCATCACCAAAAGTACTCTTAGCTGGTGAACTTTCTAATCCCAGATAATTCAACTTTCCCTGTAATCACATCATTCCAGCACATATCTAACTGCTCGAATCACATCTGCCAAATACACCAAAAAGCATAGAAACCAACTGAATCCATGAAGTAAATTACTTATAATACTTATCTGATTCATATTTGTTTACCAACAAATCAAACTTATATCTTGGTGTAATTTATATAATTTGATTGAAAATCTACTGACCGACTAAATTCTTTTCAATATCTTTGCTCATGTTGTTCTATTTTTTGTTTCTCAACTCAAATATACAACAGGATGGTGATGGCTTCGTGTTATTACCCTGTTTTTTTTATTCCCAGTTAAATTATTTGTCTGTCATTCGTGTTTCTGTATATATATAAAAACCACAGCCAAACGCTGTGGTTTTTTTTCTTTTCTAAATTAGATATCTATTTTGCTATTATTTCTTTATCGCTTTTTATGCCTATCAGCAATTAAAATAGTATACCTTTGCCAAATTAGTGAGCTTTTTAATTATTAAGCTCATTATAAACGACTTGCAATTCTATAAATCTCAATAGGTAATGGATAAGTAACGAGCTAAACACATTGGTTTGCATTGATTTGCAGCTCGGTCAAATAACTCTTCGACAAAGGTAGAAAAAAATTTTAGCTATGCAATACACTAACATATCTTTAGCGATATGCTAGATACTACCTAAAACTAATAATTATTGTGCACTCAGCCATTTCAATTTCAGTAGGTTCAATTGGAAATGCTCGTGCGGGTTAAAGTCCTATTTCTATTACAGAAATATTTTGTCATGAACCAATATTCTTAAAAATCAGACATATACGATAGATGACTATTTTGAGTAACAATTCTGCCTGAATACGGGATTAATCAATCAGGAAGGTGTATTGAGTAAAAAAGGGGGATATGCACTCAAACTGCTGTCAATATTCAACAATAGTCAAGAATTTCATTAAAACAAAAGTTGTATGCAAACTGTGTGCAATGACTAGTTCAAAAAAACCGTTACAGGTTTTTACCGTAATGTAAATCAAACTGTGGTAAGCAAAATTTTTATCTAAAATCAAGCTTTCTACTCATCCAAATTTCAACAATAAGTAATAAAGCACTTAACAGTTTTCCTTTTAACCCTCACCTTTTCAAACAAATCATTCTTAAACGCATTAAGAATAGTCTCTGTGTGGGGCTAAGTTTACATTTCCGTTATTGAAGAATGCTGGATATATACCAGCAATATAGCCCGTTGAGATAGTATAATTTTTGGATAAACTTTTGATCGAGCGGAGGTTAATAAAATTGTTTTACTGTTTTGGGGAACAAAAGTTACTCTAATTTTGTTAATACAATAGTTTGTATCGAATATACTGCATTTAAATCTGTTTTTTATCTTTTAAATTGTCGATTAATATGATTAAATTTTCAGATATCAAAATTCCTGAATTAAGACATTATAATCGAAATACAGATGAACAACCTCTGCGTGGAGAAATATTCAATGTGGAACTTTTGGCCCAACATGCTGAGACACTTGCTTCCAGACAGCAGATAATTAGTGAAGGAGGAAATGCATTTCTGCTTGAAAAACTGAACTATAATGATGCAGTGCTGCGTGATTTTAACCATTTAATTCTTGCTATCAGGAGACCCCGGGATATTACACCTGCAGCAGAATGGTTGGTGGATAATTTTTATTTGATTGAAGAGCATATTCAGCTTGCAAGGCGGCATTTTTCAAAAAAATACAGTAAGGAATTGCCTTGTCTGGATAACGGGAGTTCAAAAGGACTTCCATGTGTTTATGATATAGCCCTTGAGCTTATTTTACATACGGATGCAGAGATTGATTCAGAATTACTTCATGCCTTTTTTGAATCTTACCAGAAGGAATCAATACTAAAACTGGGAGAACTGTGGGCCATACCGATTATGCTTAGAATGGCACTGATTGAGAATCTTTATCGCATAGCCTCACGTATTAAGGAAAACCAGAATCATCGAGATATTGCTAATTCGTGGGTAGAAAGGTTGCAAAAAATGACAGAGGAAAGTCCGTCGAAACTGGTTGAGGTACTGGCGGAGATGGCCAAGTCGGATATTCCGCTTAGCAGTGCTTTTGTTTTTGAGTTTTGCCAAAGATTATCATCTCAGAACAGGATGCTGCACATAGCACGCAGTTGGCTTGAACAACGATTAGCCGAGAACGGTTTATCCATTGAGGAATTAATTCATAAAGAGAGCCAGAATCAGGCAGCAAATCAGTTATCCGTGAGTCATAGCATTGGAAGCCTTCGTTTCATTGGAAGCACAGACTGGTCAGGCTTTGTGGAAGACCTGAGCCTTGTAGAAAGAACATTGCGGAACGATCCGGAAGGAATCTATGGTCTAATGGATTTTTCAACCCGGGATCATTACCGGCATGTAATTGAATCACTTGCCAGGAAGAGTCCACTTTCGGAGGTTGAGATAGCCGGTGAAGCGATCAGGTTGGCGAAAGAGGCATCTGCACAAAAAAAAGGAAAAAAGAGAACGCATGTAGGCTTTTATTTGGTTGGAGATGGATATACTTCTTTTAAATACACAGCTAAAGTAAAAAAAACTTTTGGAACAGTTGTCAGGCATATTATTCATCGTTTTCCTTTGTTTTTCTATGCAGGAAGCATTACACTTTTAACTGTGTTGGGCACTTTTGAATTTGTCAATATATTACAGTTTTTTGGCAATCAGGTCAACGAATGGAAAACTTTTGTTTTAGTTTTTATTTTTCTTTTTTGTGTAAGCCAGTTGGCTCTTGCTTTGGTTAACTGGCTTGTTATGTTAATTACAAGGCCCCGATTGATTCCACGTTTCGACTTTTCAAAAGGCATAGCATCCGATTTTCGTACCATAGTAGCAGTACCTTCCATGTTTTCGAATCAGGATTGCGTCGATAAACTCATTGAAAATACGGAACTTTGTTTTCTTTCCAATCGTGACCAATACCTTCATTTTGCCTTGTTGACTGATTTCTGTGATGCAGACCACGAAGTGATGCCAATGGACGATTTCTTACTTGAACGAATACGGTCCGGGATTGAAAAGTTGAATAAAAAATATGCTGCCGGACACAACAACATTTTCTTTTTATTCCATCGTCCGCGTCAATGGAATCCGTGTGAAGGTAAGTGGATGGGGTACGAACGTAAAAGGGGAAAACTAATGGAGTTCAACTCTCTCCTCAGAGGTGGTTCTGCCGGTGTTTTCTCCCTCATTGAAGGTGAAATATCAATTTTGACATCAGTCAAATATGTTATTACACTTGATACGGATACTCAACTACCATGGGGATGTGCCCGAAAATTAGCAGGAGCCATGGCACACCCGCTGAATCGTCCCGAATATGATCCTAAGCGCAATGTGGTAATTAAAGGTTACGGTATTCTTCAACCACGCATAGCGATTAATATAATCAGCAGCCGACGTTCGTTATATAGTCGCCTTTTTTCGGGTGATGTAGGCATTGACCCCTATACACGTACTGTTTCGGATGTATATCAGGACATTTTCAGCGAAGGCTCCTTTACAGGAAAAGGTATTTATGATGTAGATGCTTTTGAGCATGTTTTGGCTGGACGATTCCCCGAAAACAGGATCCTCAGCCACGATTTGCTGGAGTCTACCTATGTCCGTTCGGGTCTCATCAGCGATGTAGAGTTATACGAGTCCTATCCATCGGGTTACAATATGGATACCAGACGTCGTTATCGCTGGATTCGGGGTGACTGGCAGATTGCAAGATGGATAATGCCCCGTGTTCCTATATACGGTAGGAAAAAAGAACATAATCCAATATCGGGATTGGCAAAATTCAAAATATTTGATAATCTTCGGCGTAGCCTTGTATCACCTGCACTATTGCTCCTTTTAACCGGTTTTTGTCTGTTTTTGCCTAAAATAACATGGATAGGTCCTCTGCTGGTGCTCATCATTGCAGCATTACCTATCATAATAAGCATGTCTATAAACGTCTTCCGAAAATCGGTTGATCAGTCATGGTCACTTCATTTTCAGGAAGTTTTTCAAAATGGGGAACGACAGTTGGGACAGGTTTTGCTGGCTCTGACGCTGTTGCCTTACGATGCCTTCCTATGTACAGATGCTGTAATCCGTACCCTGTTTCGCTTGGTTGTAACACACAAGCAATTGATGGAATGGCAAAATTCTGACGATGCTGATCGTACATCAAATAATTCACTATTAGGGTTTTACGTTAGGATGTGGTTTGCTCCTGTATTTGCAGTGGTTGGTGGTTTGCTTTTGTCTTTCTTACAGCCTTTAACGTTACCATATTCACTTCCAGTATTACTGGTTTGGTTAACTGCTCCTTATTTCGTTTGGTGGATTAGTTGTCCTATAAAGTTGGAGACTCCCGAATTTTCAAGTGAACAAACACTTTTACTACATCGGATTGCCCGCAAAACATGGCATTTCTTTGAAACATTCGTTAATGTTGATGAGAGTTGGCTTCCCCCTGATAATTTTCAGGAAATTCCCGAACCCATTATTGCATCACGTACATCGCCTACTAATATAGGACTTTCATTGTTGGCCAATCTGGCAGCATTTGACTATGGTTATCTGCCTGTTGGTAAGCTAGTGGAACGCACACAGCAGACTTTTGTAACTATAAGCAAGCTCAAGAAGTATCGCGGTCATTTATTTAACTGGTATAACACCCGGACTCTTGAACCGCTTTATCCCATGTATGTATCGAGTGTGGACAGTGGAAATCTTGCCGGGCATCTGCTAACGCTCGGTCAGGGGTTCAAAGAGTTGAGTAATGCACGTATTTATTCACCGACTATTTTTAGCGGGTTGATTGATACAGTAAGGGTTTTAAAACAGTATGCAGACAGGAACAAAGGTCTGTCAAAACTCGAAAAGGAGCTAAAAAAAACACCTCCTGATACTTTACATGCTGCATATACTTTGTTGAAGTCAATTGCTGACAAAATAAATGAAATCATCCCATCATTAGATCCTTTAAATGATGAGTCGCAGAGATGGGGACAGCTCTTGAAACTAAATTGTGAAGAACATTTAGAAGAGATGTTGTACCTTGCCCCATGGGTTGAAATAAATTACCTACTTAACGATAAGAACTTAGGTGAAAGTACAAAAATAATTATTGCAAAATTAGAGATGCTTGATCAGGTTCCCACTTTGAGTGAAGTTGTCAATTTTGAAAAATCAATCTGTCCTTTAATAGAAGCCGTACTTTCTGAAGTTAATGATCCATTTCGAAAAAGAGAAACAGACTACCTTACTGCATGGCTGCATTGTTTACATGAAGCTTCAAAACAGGCTATTCAGAGAAAACAAATGCTTAAATCACTGAAACACCAAAGTGAAAACTTGGCAAGAATGGATTTTACGTTTCTTTTTGATACTTCGAAAAAGTTATTTATAATAGGATATAATGTCAGTGATCAACGGGCAGATACCGGTTGCTATGATCTTCTTGCTTCTGAAGCCAGACTATGCAGTTATATAGCCATTGCAGAAGGACAGGTACCTCTTGAACATTGGTTCTCGCTTAACCGGCTGTTGGTCGTTTCTCAGAGTAAGCCGGCATTACTTTCATGGAGTGGCTCTATGTTCGAATATTTGATGCCTCTTTTGGTGATGCCTAATTTTGATAACACTTTACTTGACCAAACTTGTAAAACTGCAGTACAGGAACAAATACGGTATGGGAAAACACTTGGCGTACCGTGGGGCATGTCCGAGTCGGGATATAACCTCACGGATGCTGATTTGAATTATCAGTATAAGGCATTCGGTGTGCCGAGTCTTGGTTTAAAAAGGGGGTTGTCTGAAGATTTGGTTATTGCTCCATATGCCACGGTTATGGCATTAATGGTAGCTCCCCGGGAAGCTTGTGAAAATATGCAACGTCTTACAGATGAAGGAAAAGAAAGTACTTACGGTTACTACGAGGCGATAGATTATACTCCGTCGCACCTTCGCCAGGGAGTGTCGAGTGAGAATATATGTTCATTCATGGCACACCACCAGGGAATGAGTTTTTTGGCGCTTGATAACTTGTTGAAAGGAGATCCCATGCAACGCCGCTTTATGTCTTGTCCTATGCTTAAAGCTGCAGAAATGCTATTACAGGAACGTATCCCTCAAAGCGTTACAGCGAGCGTGATTCCTGACGATTCGAAATTTGAACTTGAAGGCTTACATCCACTTCTTGTAGATAGTTCAAAAACTATGCGCATATTCAAGGATCCTAATATAGATCCCGAAGTGCATTTGTTATCAAACGGTCGTTACCATGTAATGGTGAACAATACCGGAGGAGGATATAGCCGCTGGAACAATATGGCCATTACACGATGGCGTGAGGATGCTACATGTAACAACTGGGGTTTGTTTGTTTATTTGCGAGATAGCGACACCGGTGAATTCTGGTCTACAGCCTATCAGCCAACATTGAGCAACACGAAAGGTTGCGAAGCCATATTTACTCAGGCCTATGTTGAATTCCGCCAACGTCAGTCGAAACTTGAGGTTCATACAACTATCTGTGTTTCGCCGGAAGACGATATCGAATTGAGACGCATTAAACTCGTCAACCGTTCACATGTGGCGCGTGACATCGAACTTACTACCTACAGTGAAGTGGTGATAGCAACTCAGGCGTCTGATGAGGCTCACCCTGTATTCAGCAATCTGTTTGTGCAAACAGAATTTGCACCGACTTCTTCATCTGTATATTGCACACGCAGAGCACGAACACCAGAAGAAAAAGTGCCTCACATGTTACATATGATGCTTGTGCAGGGTGATCAACAAGGTGAGCTTTCGTGCGAAACCGATCGTTCGCGTTTTATCGGCAGGGGGCATTCTTTAGTAAACCCTCAGGCGATGAAAACCACAGGGCCATTGTCAGGAAGCACTGGCTCGGTGCTAGATCCAATCATTTCGCTACGCAGGACGGTTAGCATCCAACCCGGTAAATCGGTAACACTCTATATAGCATTGGGCATGGCTGAAACACGCGACTCTGTACTTGCATTATCCGAAAAATATCAAAATATCCGTATGGCTGACCGGGCTTTTGAACTGGCATGGACACATAGTCAGGTAGTAATGCGTCAACTCAATGTTGCAGATACAGAAGCTCAGCTTTATAGCAAGTTGGCCGGCTACTTGGTATATGCTAATCCGGCACTCCGTGCCGATCCGATAGTGTTGAAAAGTAACAAGCTTGGGCAGAATGGTCTTTGGGGATATAGCATTTCCGGAGATGTACCTTTGATCTTGCTGTGTATTAGTGACGCAAAAGGACTCGATATGGTAAGACAGATTGTGTTGGCACATGCTTACTGGCGCATGAAGGGACTTATTGCTGAAGTGATTATTCTGAACGAGGACATTTCCGTATATCGACAGTCTATACAAGATGAAATTAAAAGTCTTATATCATCGGGAGTAGAAGCTCCTTTGCTTGAAAAACCGGGTGGCATTTTCATTCGTAGAATAGAACAGGTATCCCGTGAAAATTTACTGTTGCTGCAAGCGGCTGCCCGCATTGTTCTGAGTGACGAACAAGGATCGCTGGCAGAACAACTTAAAATACTTAAAATTCCCGAATTACAGGTACCCTATCTGGATCACTTACGACCAGCCTTACCTAGAACTTTGAATCCGCTTCAAATGCGTGATTTGATTTTCACAAATGGCCTTGGAGGTTTCACACCCGATGGTCACGAATATGTTATAACACTTCAACCCGGACAAACAACCCCTGCCCCCTGGTGTAACGTGTTGGCCAATGAACAGTTCGGAACTGTAATTTCTGAAAGTGGAGAATCTTATACATGGGCCGAGAATGCCCATGAATTCCGTCTCACGCCCTGGAACAACGACCCAGTGCAAGACACTTCGGGTGAGGCTTTCTATATCCGTGACGAGCAAACAGGACAATTTTGGTCGCCTACTCCGATGCCGGCACGTGGAGCAACACCTTACGTAATTCGTCATGGATTTGGTTATACAGTATTTGAGCATAGCGAATTCGGAATTGATTCCGAACTGTGGGTCTATGTTGCAATGGACGCACCGGTTAAGTTTGCTGTATTGAAGTTGTATAACAAATCGGGACGCCCACGCCGATTGTCCGTCACCGGATATTATGAATGGGTACTGGCTGACTTGAGGCAGAAAAGTCTTCTGCATGTCCAAACTGAAATCGACTTCAAAACCGGAGCTTTGATAGCCCGGAATTTCTACAATCCCGATTTTGCAGGAAATATAGCCTTTATTGATGTGGGCGAAGCGCGTACATTGAGTGGTGACCGTAAAGAATTTATCGGTCAGAATGGGAACTTGTCACAGCCGGCGGCAATGAAACGCACCCGGCTTTCGGGTAAAGTAGGCGCAGGGCTTGATCCTTGTGGTGCTCTACAAGTGGTATTCGATTTGGGCGATGGACAGGATCGGGAAACTCGGTTCCGGCTTGGTTTTGCACATAACAAGGAAGAGATGCGTCAACTTGCATTACGCTTTCAAAGGCCTGGTGCTGTACGTGAAGCACTCGAAAAAGTATGGGCTTATTGGAACCGTACGCTTGGAACCATAAACGTGGATACTCCTGATCCTTCCGTAAATGTGATGGCCAATGGTTGGCTGTTGTATCAAACTCTTAGCAGTAGGATATGGGCCCGATCAGGCTTTTACCAGTCAGGAGGCGCCTACGGTTTCCGCGACCAACTGCAAGATGTGATGTCGTTGGTACATGCCGAGCCGGCTATTACCCGTAAACAGATACTTCGTGCAGCTAGGCATCAGTTTCCAGAAGGCGATGTTCAACATTGGTGGCATCCGCCTATGGGACGTGGCGTGCGGACACATTTTTCCGACGACTACCTTTGGCTACCCTATGTCACGTGCCGGTATGTATCCTGTGTTGCCGACACGGGTATCCTTGACGAGAAAATATCCTTTATCGAAGGTCGTGCATTGCGACTTGACGAAGAATCTTATTATGACATGCCCGGAAAATCAAATGAGCCGGCTACGCTCTACGAACATTGCGTAAGAAGCATAAAAAAAGGGCTCAGGTTTGGTATTCATGGGTTACCCCTTATGGGTTGTGGTGACTGGAACGATGGAATGAATCTGGTTGGAAAGGATGGACGCGGCGAGAGTGTATGGCTGGCTTTCTTTTTGTATGATGTACTGACCCAATTTTCTAAAATTGCGATTTTGCATAACGACGAAACCTTTGCTGAAAGCTGTCTTGCTCAGGCCCGTGAGTTACAAAGAAATATTGAGCTCTTTGCATGGGATGGGGAATGGTATCTCCGTGCATACTTTGATAACGGAGAGTCACTCGGATCTAAATGTAACGTGGAATGTTGCATCGATTCATTGCCGCAAAGCTGGTCTGTGATTAGTGGGGCCGGTAGTTTGCGGCGCTCTATGCAGGCTATGGAGCAAGTTAACAAACAGTTGGTACACCACAATGATAAGCTAATACAGCTATTTACCCCACCTTTTGACAAATCTGACCTCAATCCGGGCTATATAAAAGGTTATGTTCCCGGCGTACGTGAGAATGGAGGCCAATATACGCATGGTGCTATTTGGGCTGCTATGGCTTTTGCCATCATGGGAGAATCCGACCGCTCCTGGGAACTTTTCGGCCTGCTAAATCCTGTACAGCACAGCAAAACGGCTGAACAGATATCCAGATATAAGGTTGAACCTTATGTTGTGGCAGCCGATGTGTATGCTTGTGCACCTCATACAGGACGAGGTGGCTGGACATGGTACACTGGTTCTTCTTCATGGATGTATCGTCTTCTGGTTGAAGAGCTCTTGGGTGTAAACCGATCTGGAAGCAAACTAATCCTTAGCCCGCTCCTACCGAAAGATTGGAATAGTTACAAAGTACATTATCGTTTTGGACAAACCGTGTATCATATCACGTTCAATCGCATCACTAATAACTCGTTACCTCGTCTTATCCTGGATGAAAAAGAGCTTTCGGACAATAAAACGCTATCTATGGAAGATGACAGGAAAGGACATTTTGTAGTAATGTGGGTTAAATAAGTATAGCGATATCGGGATGCTTTCCGGACAAAAGATATACTTTGGTGGAAAAATGAGATCAGTACGGCGAAAAAAAATTAATACAGAAAAAAATCCTATACAAAGGATACTTATCTGAGAATAAAAGTTTTTTGTGGAATAGCCAGCTACTCGCTTTGTAAACAAACCGTAAAGATACAAAATGCAGAAGCACCGAATAAAATTCTTCCTTTTTTAAACTTCAGCCTTGATGACATATTGGAGGCTCCTAAAACAATGGGGTTATCTAATTTGATTCCCATATACTTTGTCTTAAGATTCCTTCTCATTGTAATTGTATTTTATCATCCTCAAAATATATTGTTTTAAGTGTCTAAGATACTCAATATCTATTAAGCATTTTCATATTTTTTGCTTATTTCTTACCAGTTTACCATATTCCAGAATACCTCAATATAATCTGACCTTCTGTTATGATATTTCAATTAAGATACATACCCATTAATAATGCGAATCAGGAGTAGAGACTCCTTAATTCATTGTTAGTATAAAGTGTTTATATTCAAGAAATTAAGCGTTAAATAGTTTGTTCAATTCCCTGAAAATCATTATCTTAGAGGAAAATTTGCAGTAATACTCTAAGCATGATTTCCAGAGATAAAGAACATAAATTAACAGTAATATATTTCTATATTTGTGATTTATATGAAAAAGAGCTAAATATTAATTGTCAACGATTCAGTAATAATTCAAAACCTGAGTTTACAGATCAGGAAATTATGACAATTTATCTTTTTGCCGGACACGAGCAAAGGTATTTTCAAATCAATGAAATTTACTCATTTACAAAAGATTATCTTTTGTCATGGTTTCCAAAATTGCCTTCGTATCAAACATTTTCATATCGATTAAATTTATTGACAGGTGCTTTTCAGGCACTTGTATGCAAACTTATTAGTTCATTTAAACCTGAAAATTGCAGTAATCTATTTTCAATAGTCGATTCAATGCCTATTATTACCAGCGGTGGTAGAAACAGAACTGGAAAAGTGGCTTCTGAGATTACATCAAAAGGTTTTTGTTCGACTAAAAACATGTATTATTATGGATGTAAAATCCATACAATGGCAAGTGTTAGACCAGGTACAATTCCTTTTCCTGAAAGTATGATTATTACTCCAGCTGAAGACAACGATTTGACCGCTTTCAAACAGGCTTGGGGTGATAATATCTTCTCAAAAGTAATTCTTGGTGACAAGGATTGTTCTGATAAAGAATACTTTAACGACAAAAAAAGAAAAAATCAAGATATTGAAATGCTAACTCCTATAAAAGAAATTAAGGGGCAGACAGAAGAAATAAAACAAAGAGATAGAGCATTTAATGATTTATTCTCATGTGCCGTTTCTAAAGTCAGACAACCTATTGAGTCTTTCTTCAACTGGTTAAATGAAAAAACAAAAATTCAAAGAGCGATGAAAGTCAGATCAACTGCCGGATTACTTATTCATTTGTTTGGCAAAATGTCAATGGCTTTCATTTATCTAATTATTTAAATACTGATTCGCATTAATAATTTTTTTATATCTATATTTGTATATTAATTAAAATGATCTTTCGTAGCACAAATTATTCACATTTAAAATACACACAAGTGAAACCCCAAAACATAGAATCGACAGGTGTTTCAAAAGTAAAAACTTTTGATTCAGGTACCGGTAAATTTCCAATCGTTTGTATTGGTGCTTCGGCAGGTGGATTGGATGCCTTTGAACAGTTCTTGGGTAATGTACCGGAAAACAGTGGAATGGCTTATATTGTCATTCAACATCTGGATCCCACACAAAAAGGCATGTTGCCGGAATTACTTCAACGAATTTGCAAGATGCAAGTTTCTCAAATAAAAGATCGTATGACGGTGAAGCCAAACAACGTGTATGTGATTCCGCCCAATAAAAGTATATCTATTCTAAAGGGAATTCTTTATTTGTTCGATCCCATTGAAACAAGAGGACTTCGGTTGCCTATAGACTTCTTTCTACATTCACTTGCCGATGATCAAAGAGAGTATGGGGTTGGTGTTATACTTTCGGGTATGGGTTCCGATGGTTCTGCAGGAGTTCATGATTTGAAAGAAAAAAACGGAATTGTGTTGGTACAGGAACCTTCTGATGCCAAATTCGACAGCATGCCCCGCAATGCTATGGTTTCCTCGTCGGTTGACATTATTGCTCCTGCCAATGAACTGCCAGTAAAATTACTTGAATACTTAAAACAGACACATTCAGTGATCTCAGAAATAGATATCGAAATAAAAGATCAAAGTGCTTTAGATAAAATTATTATTATTCTATGGGCACATACAGGAAACGATTTTTCGTTATACAAAAAGAATACAATTTATCGCAGGATTGAACGGAGAATGAACGTTCATAAAATTGACAAAATAGGTGCATACGTGGGTTTCTTGCAAGAGAATCCAAAGGAAGTGGATATTCTGTTTAGGGAATTATTGATTGGCGTGACCAATTTTTTTCGCGATCCTGCAGTATGGGAAATGCTGGAAGAAACGGTGCTTCCTGAAATGATTAAGAATCAACAGGAAGGCACTATATTACGAGCCTGGGTGGTAGGTTGTTCTACTGGCGAAGAAGCTTATTCGCTTGCCATTGTATTTAAAGAAGCTCTCGAGAAAAATAACCCGCACGGAAGTGTTTTCGTTCAGATATTTGCTACCGATTTAGATAATAAAGCTATAGAAACTGCCCGCAAAGGGTTATTCTCCGATAAAATTACGACCGATGTATCAGCCAAACGACTTGCCCGGTTCTTTTATGCTACCGAAGATGGGTATCACATCAATAATGAAATTCGGGAGATGGTGCTATTTGCCAAACACAATATTATTTTGCATCCTCCTTTTACCAAAATAGACATTCTTACTTGTCGCAATTTGCTCATTTATATGGATGCTGAATTGCAAAAGAAATTGTTAGGTTTATTTTATTATAGTATCAATCCCAAAGGGTATATGGTTCTTGGAAGTGCCGAAACACCCGGAACCCAGAGTCATTTCTTTGATTCTTTGGATAATAAATTAAAAATTTTCAAACGAAACTTTACAAATCAAACACCTGAATTGTTTGATTTTCCGTCTTCGTTTTCACGTACCAAACTAACTAACGTGGGACCTCTGATTCCGGTTAAAGCAACTTCGAGTATTCAAACTTTGGCCGATCAACTGCTATTGCAGCAGTTTTCACCACCGGGAGTTTTGGTAACCGATAAAGGCGATATTATTTACATCAGTGGGCGTACCGGAAAATACATGGAACCTGCCGTAGGTAAAGCAAACATGAATATTTTTGCCATGTTGCGCGATGGATTGCAAAATGAGTTTCCGGCTGCATTCCGTCAGGCAATTCTAAAGAAGGAACCTGTGACCTTGCAGAATATTAAATTAGGTACAAATGGAGGTACACAATACATAAACGTCATAATTCAATGGATTGAAAAGCCCGAAGCTTTGAGCGGTAAGGTGATGATCATTTTCAGGGATGTTCCAAAAATTGCCGGATGTAAAGAACCGGAAAAAAAAGGAGAAAAATCGTTTAACAACATCAAGCAACTGGAGTTGGAAAAAGAGTTGCAACATGCACACGAAGAGATGCAAATAACACAGGAAGAGATGCAGACTTCGCAGGAGGAACTGAAATCGACCAACGAGGAATTGCAATCAGCCAATGAAGAATTGCAATCTACCAACGAAGAATTGACCACTTCGAAAGAAGAAATGCAAAGTCTGAATGAAAAATTGCAAACGGTGAATACTGAGTTGCTATCGAAAGTAGATGATTTCTCGCGGGTAAACAATGATATGAAAAACCTGCTGAATAGTACCGATATTGCAACGCTGTTTTTGGACAAAGAATTGAATATTCGTCGGTATACCAATGAGGCAACTAAAATTTTCAAACTGAAAAAAAGTGATATTGGTCGTCCATTTACCGATCTGGTATCCGATTTGGCCTATCCCGAACTGGCTACCGATTCACTTGAAGTGTTACGCACGCTTGTGTTTATTCAAAAACAAATTACCACTTCCGATGGACGTTGGTTCTCCACACGCATTAGGCCTTACCGCACTTATGATGACAGAATCGACGGACTGGTTATCACTTTTTTCAATATATCCAATCATAAACAGTTTGAAGTAGAACTGAACGAAACAAGGCAAATGTATAGTTTACTTTTAAACAGATCGACCAATGTTGTCATTAAATTATCAACCGACTGGGAAATATTGGAATACAATGCTGAAGCAGAAAAATTCTTTGGCAAGAAACGAAAAAACGTTCTTAATCAAAATTATTTCCAATTACTCGTTCCTGAATCAAATCAAAATAATGCTGAAAAAATGTTAAATAAATTATTGAAAGAGGGTAAAAATACCAACTATACAATGTCTGTTCTGGCATCCAACGGTCAACTAATAAATGCTGAATGGTCGGTAAATATATTGATTAACAGCCTCAGTACACCAACAGGAATGATTATTATCACAAAAAATACAACCAAGTCATGAGTAAAGAAGAAAATGTAATAATGGAACTAAAAGATTTTTGGAAGAAAATTGTCAATACTTTTTATTAAACATATTTATAGAGCCATTTAAAAGGTGCATACTTGACATATATCATTAAGTGATAGCACAACAAGACAAACAACAGGTGAGAGGCTCTGAGAGCTCAAAAATCAAAATAAGCACTATTACGAAAAGAAGATGACATACTTGATGTCAATCAAGATTTTTGATATTTTCAGTAAGACTTTCGATTTCAGCTATTTCATCGAAATAAATCATATCAATTCTATTGCATAAACCATAAGACTATGGCTGTTTGCGGGAGCATTAGCTGTCGAGACAGCGACAAAGTAAATGTGGGAGCAAAACCTAGTTAACGCACTGCTTGTCACGCTTTAACTGGATTAGACAGACAATGACCATATTCGTATTCTGGCCATTTATTTTGTAAGAGCATATTTTAGTCCAACTGTGAGATTAATTCCATTAAGTCTGATTTTACTGTTGGCAAAGTATTCAGAATTTGTAATTGTCGTAAAGCTTTGCTGATAGCCAATTGAAGAATATAACCAATATCCGTTCTTAAATTTATACCCTCCACCAATTTCAAAAAGTCCTGCCAAATCGAATTTCGTAACTTCATTTGTCATGTCAAGCACATCAGAACCAATAACTTTACCATCTACTTCAATTTTATAGGAGAATAATTTTGCGTTGACAAGTAAAGAGGGTATTAGTCCTATATTAGCAAAGCTGTAAAATGTATTTCCTATATTATAGCCTGTTTTAAAGGGAATTGATATATAGTCATATTTATATTTTGATTTATCTCCAGTTGGAATTCCTTGGTTATCCATAATAGTCACATTATCAGTAAATCCACGTTGATTGTAAATTAGGTCAACCCCCAATGATAAATGTGTCCTAAATAAATACTCATATGTTAGTCCACTAGAAAGTCCAGTTCTGTAGTCGGTTCCACTAAAAATATCATTTGAAGAAATATTCGTCCAGTTTGTACTTCCTTTAATCCCAATTAAGTGATTTTGCCCTACAACATTTAGTGTTGTCAAAGTCAGAATGATAATGATTGTTTTTTCATTTCTTTTTGTATTTGAATGTATTTATTATAAAAATAGTAAGAATCATAAGCGATACTTACTTTATTTTAACCTATAAACGTCAATCTTTTAAAGATATTACTTTAATTCGGATATAAAGACTAAAATATACTAACTATAGTTTTGAGGTTAAATCGATTTTTTACACTGCCACCTAACGACCTTGGCACCAAGTAGGCAAGTGGAATTTCACCCCAAGCCTCTCACAGAACCGTGCTTGATAGTCTCCCGTCACACGGCTCTTCTAGCATGTTAGTACTTTCTACAGCTCATCCTCTTGCAAGTTGGCAATTTGCACTTCCATACTAGTTAACACCTTCGCTCCATTCCCATTACAGAAACTTCATCACTACTACGAGTTAGTCTGCCCCTACATGGTTCATTGGTTTACCGCCTCTGGGGTGAACCCATTGTACGTTTCCCTTCGACAACCGCTATTCCATCACTGGTAGCTCTCTGTTGTCTGGCATAACCATGCAGGTTCTCAAGTTCCATAATCAAGCCCGGAAAAAGTTCTTGCCACCTGAATGCCGCCTGCCGTTTAGCCAGTAAACAGGTTTCCGCTAAACTGATCACTCCGTCCCATACTTCGTAGATTTTGACAGAGGGTAAGCCAATTCTCGACACCTCATAAGCGGTTCACTTTCGTTCAACTCCTTTATCCATACCTGTACGCAATCATGTTGCGTATTTTACTGAACGCTCAGCACCATAGCACCTTCAGAAAGTTTGATGCCTCCTCCTGCAAGGTAACACCGATGGGTCAGTATTATGTACTTCCATCATCTCAATTATAGCATGCAGGGGTTAACCTGCTTCTTGACACTATATGGGCATTTAGTGGTTTGAGTGAGCATTAACTGTCTCTCTGCGACAAAGTGAATACGGGAGTAAAACTTCCGAAATGCACGTCAGCTAGCCAATGCACATAGGTTGGTTATGTGCCGTATTTATTTTCAGTTATACTAGTAATTTTATCTCCTTTAAATACAAAAACAATTCTTCCACGCTGCTCTTTGATATTATCTTTTTTTTCTACGTTGGATAGAACTGGATAATATTTTATCTCAATTGTAACTCCTAACGAATCGAAAGTCCACGAAGACCGAATTTTAATTTCTCTTGAACATAATTCTTGATTGGGAGATTTAATATATTTTTTCAACTCATCTAATCCCTCAATTTTTAATTGTCTTTGCCAATTAACCACTTTCTCAAAAATTACATCATCGGCAAGGTTTTTTACAATACCTTCGACGTCGAGTTTATTACAGGAATTAATAAATTCTCGAATAATTTCCCGTGGAAGTTTTTGTTGTTTTCCAAGTTCCTTCTTTTTGTGGTCAAGATATTCTTTAAAATCACTGTCTGATTGTCCTTTTACTTTTTTACATCCAAAAGAGAACGCTTCTTCCAAAGATTTATATAGCCTATCTTTAAGCACTTCTGTTTCGCCTCCAGTATATTTAGTTTTGAAATCATTTATGAGTAAATACCCCTTTTCTCCTGAAGTTTTATTTATTCCATCAATTATATTGACAAAATAATATTTATTTTCATCCTCGAATAATACTTTTACTTTAGGATTAAATCTTTCAGGTTTAGAAGTTGATTTCTTAATCAAATATTTTATTTCATTTACAGGGTCTTCAATAGGTCTTCCCCAATTATCTGTTGAAAAAGGTGATTGACATCTTGAGATTTGTAATCTAATTTCTTTTCTGCCTTTTTCAAGATTATCTATAAATTCATAATCAGGAAAGCACTTAAGAATTGAAGAATCTAATTCCCATTCCTCATAATAACTCGTAAATTCTATTCTGTAGTGACTTTCATATTCAATGATAAAAACAGGAATCTGAATCTTGTTACTAATGATAGCTTGCTCAATTAACTTAATGTCGGGTTTTCTATTTATTAGAATTTCTATGTCTACTTCATTCATCATATTTTTTTCTACTATGGGTATAACGACGATAGCGTGTATTTACGAGTCGGAGTTAATTCTCGTCTTTATTTTCTATCAATTCAATCAGTCTTTCTTTACTTGGCAGAACTGTCTGATATTTACTTGCAAAGATTTGTTCGTTGTTTTCAGGAAGAGTATACTGAACTACAGCTTCACTTTTGTCCTGACACAGAATTAATCCAACGGTTTTGTTTTCATCTGCAAGACGCATTTCTCTGTCATAGTAATTTACATACATTTGCATCTGCCCAATATCTTGGTGTCTCAGTTCTCCAATTTTTAAGTCAATAAGCACAAATGATTTTAATATTCTGTTATAGAAAACTAAGTCAATATGAAAATTCTTTTCATCGATGGTTATTCGTTTCTGTCGGGCCACAAATGTAAAACCTGTACCAAATTCCAATAAAAAATGTTCCAGTTTGTCAATTAATTTTTGTTCCAAATCACTTTCGGAATAATCTGATTTTTCGGGTAACCCTATAAATTCAAGGATATATGGGTCTTTAATTGCATCTTGCGGTTTTTCAATCACAAGTCCCTGCTCTGACAATTTCAAAATACCTTCTTTGTCTCTGCTTAGGGCTAATCTTGTGTATAATGCACTATCATATTGTCTTTATAATTCTCTGTGACTCCAATTATTTTTTGCGCATTCAATTTCATAAAATTTTCGTTCTGACACATCCTCAATACGCATGAGTTTTAAATAATGAGACCAACTTAGTCTAAAGTCATTTACAGATTGAATATCTATTATGTCAGATTTAGCAGACAGTGTCTGCTGTTTTCCGTAAATGCTATAAAAGTTCTTCATTTGCTGCAAGTTAGTGACCGAAAAGCCCAACCCGAATTCTTTTGTTAGTTTGTTTGATAATTCTATCAAGATTTGTTTTCTGTATTCAGCACGTTCACTTCCATTTTGTTTCTCTACAACAATCAACCTTCCGATTTCAAAATAGGTTTCAACCATAGTTGCATTTACGGTTTTGACAACTTTGTTTCTAGCAAATTTTAAGATTTCCGAGATTCTGGAATAAAAATCGTTGTTGTATTTGTTCGTTTTTGACATAATATCTTTTAGTTTTTCGCAAAGATAATTCATTTTTTAGACAATGTTGCCACGCTTTTAGTTCAATAAATCTCATTTGAGATAAACTCCACTGGAACATTTTTTTCTAAATTTAAGAATTTACGAAAAAAAAATCTCAAATCGATGAATTTCTATGCTGAAAAGAGGTAAAACCATTTCCCTGCATAGAATTTAAAAATAACACTCTTTATTGAGAATTATTCTTCTAAAGCACCAACTTCGGCGGTGCTTTTCCCCCTGAAAGGGCAAGTCATTTTGAGCTGCTGAAAGAATTTCAAGCATCTCAAAATACAACTTGCCATTTGCTAAGTGCAAATAGAATTAGCCTTATTGATTGCCTTCGATGTGTTATAATTTGAGTTTTAAATAACAGTACAAAATCAGTTTCTTTTTCTGAGTTGTAAGATAGCTTCATATAGGACAAAAGTGGTCAGACTGAGACAAACAGAGACAGTTTGAAAAAGGGTCATATTTTCTTTCTTTATTTGCATGCAATATTACTTTAAAACATTATTGACATTAATCAATCTTGATAGATTGATGATTTTAAAGATAGAAAACTTGTTTTCAATAAATATTATATTCTTGTATGCTTGTTTAAGTACAATCTTGTAAACATGTATACAAGATTGTATATATGTAAATAGTGGTGTTGCGTTAACTTTTAACATACGTCTGTATTATATTGTAATACAGACATATAGGTTCGTTCTTTGATTTTTTGACTTGAATTGACGTAAATTTGCTCGAAAAGAAAAATTATGTATTCGGGTAAATATGTATTCTCACAGGTTTTGGATTTCGTGGATCAGTATGAGTTTAATAAGTGCGTAAAACGCTACTTTGGAAATTATCGTGTGCGTGATTTGAATTGTTGGAATCAGTTTGTTCAACTGTTCTTCGGACAATTGACCTCGTTAAATTCACTGCACAGTATTTGTTTATGCTTAAAGGCTCACAAAGGCAAACTATATCACTTGGGTATTAAACAATATGTCGTAGTTTCTACGCTGTCAAGAGCCAATGAAAACCGCGACTGGCGGATATTTGCCGATTTCGGTTATTATTTAATTTCGAAGGTTCGTCCATTGTATGCAGGCTGTTCCATTCCCAATCTTGATATTGATAATGAAGTATTTGCGTTGGACTCAACCACTATTTCGATCAGTATCAATCTTTGCACTTGGACAGAAGGTAAGTATTCGCGTGGAGCTGTGAAAATGCACACTTTGCTCAACTTAAGGGGCAGCATACCCGAATTTATACTTATAACTGACGGGAAATATCACGATAGCAATGCTATGGACGAAATTGTTCCTGAAAGAAATGCTATTTATTTAATGGATAAAGCATATGTTGACTTTGAAGCATTATACCGTATAAATCAAGCAGATGCTTTCTTTGTTACAAGAGCTAAAAAACCTATGAAGTATGAAGTTGTTGAGCAAAATTTCAATATTGATCAAACTACAGAGTTGAGAACAGATAAAACAGTGATGTTAGCTATCCAAAAATCAAAAGGCCTTTATCCCGAAAAACTACGTTTGGTTGAGTATTACGACAATCAAAACGATGAATTACTTGTTTTTCTGACCAATAATTTTGAAATATCAGCTTTGGAAATTGCCAACTTGTATAAAAGTCGTTGGCAAATCGAAGTATTTTTCAAATGGATAAAACAGAACCTTGTTGTTAAAAAACTGTGGGGATACTCTGTAAATGCCGTGAAAACGTACCTTTGGATAGCTATTTGCACATACTTAATAGTAGCATACATCAAGTATGAGCTCAAAAGCAATTATTCGGTTTATGAAATAATGCAAATACTTGGTATTTCTGCATTAGACAAAACACCCATACGTGAGTTATTATGCGAACAACGTCAATTAAATCAAAATGTCAAAGAGCAACTAAAATTATTTGAATGTTAATTAATGTTTAATATTAACGCAACAGCAGTAATATGTAAACATGAAATCTAGACAACAAAATAACTTTCAACCAATCATTATTGAATTCAATATTAATTTATTGCAATAAAAAAACTCTTATTTAAAAACATAAATATTTTACACATTTTTTATTTATCATGATTATGGCAAAACAAACGAATATTCCAAAAGTGGATGAGGATTTTATGAAAGAAGTTATTTCACAAGGTTTTCCCGTGAAACAGGATACTACCAACCTAAACGAGCGTGGTATCATCAAAGAAAATGAACCGGCTATCGAGAATCCAAAAATAAAAGAAACCGTAAAACGAAAACGAGATGAGCAAACTGATTATTGGGAAATATATTTTGCAAGAGTAGATTTTACAAACCGGCAACCGCTTTGGCTCACCAAAGAGACCTACTTAACCCTTTTGAAAATCGTGAACGTGATCGGTGGACACAAAGCCACCCTTAGCAGCTATGTAGGAAATATCATCCTTCAGCATCTTGAAAGTCACAAAGAGGAAATAAATGATCTGTATGAAAATAAATTCAAAAGGTCAATATTGTTGTAAAAATACAGATGGTAGGGTATTAGAGACTTTTTAAAGTCGTAAACACTCTCTTTCTTTACACGCGAAGCGTAAACCATCTTACATTTTTTTAAGTAGAGAATATATTGGACAGTGGTAACTCCCATTATATTGCACAAAGTGCCAAACACGTTCACAAATAATGAAAAGCGATAAATGCCCCTCACAAAAAGGGGCTGGGGTTTTCATTTTTCGTATTCCGCTCCCCCCTTTTAATCAAAAGCGGTGCGGCAAAAACCACCTTTAAATATCACGAGATTTTTACCGAACGGCTTTTGCGGGGCATTAAAGTCAATATGTTACTTTTCTTATTTTTAAAACTATTCATCGCTTGCGGTTTTGGAAAATAAGAATAAGATATGTGTACTACTCTGCCTATTTGAGAAATGGTTTTGATAAGCTATTTAGTTATCAATATCATTTATCGGCGATATTGGCGGAACGCCCAACAACGCAAGCTATGCTTGTTTTATTCTTGCCTTACTGCCTATTATTTGGCGAAATATAACACTTACCGCTCTGTCTTTAGGCGTTTAATGGGGCGAACACGTCGCAGAAAATAAATACATACAATTGGTAGTGGGTTGGGAAATGGCTTGGGTAGTGACTGACTGAATCTCCACTTTATATCAGAAAGGTATTTATAACAGGCTTCATCTTAGTCAAACCTAAGCGTGAATTTTATTGAATTCAAACCTTCAAATCTATTACTTGTCTCCATCTGACAAAGGTAATCCTATTGTCAGAAATCGTGCGTTCTAAACGCCTATACCTAAAAAGAAGATCTTCCGGCAGCTCACAATTGATACCAATGCTTTGTTCCAGGAACAACAGATAGCGCACTTTTGGGTATCAAAGAAAACTTAACGCTGCCATTGTTTTGACAACAAACGATACATAGTAGGCCGGGCACTTTCCACATCAGGGGTCATCACCATAAGTGGAGTATTGGCTTATACACTGGTTGTAGCTGGAGCACCACTGCTTAATGGGCCCTTAGTTCCAAACCGGGGTTCAACAAAATGTTATGCTTTATTTTCGGGTAACGGACCGGTTTCAAATCTAGTAGTGTCATCTGTTATAGGTGATGTGGGAACAAATATAGGTTTAACATCCGGTTTCGATGCTCTTTTAGTCACAGGTGCAAATCATGCCATAGCCGATGGTTCAACTGCCCAATGTACAACTGACTTACACATAATGTATGACTCATTGAATACACTGCCTGCTGATATCGAGTTGCTTTATCCTGCACCGTTTGGTCAAAACCTGGTGCTTACACCTCATACTTACCTGTTGAATGCTGCTACAGCACTTATCGATTCACTTTACCTGAATGCTATGGGTAATGCCAATGCAGTATTAACCACCCTGAATACAAGTAATTTTCACTCGAATATTTATTTCTACAAAGTGATGGAAAATGACAAAGTGGTTCAATCAGGAAAACTGATTAGTAATCAGTAAAAATAGTTGACAATTGACAGTTATCAGTGAATAAAAAGAATTTAAATAACTTAAGCCCATTGCTATCTTGCAATGGGCTTATTTTATATCTAACTATTAACTTTACTGATACCTGCTAACTGATACCTGCTGATGTGTGAATCATGCAACTTATTTCCAAAATTATATAACACATTTTTAATTTAAATGAATGAAATTTGCTGCTGATAATATGCTACAATAGTTGATGGAAAAATGGATAAAGGTTATTTTTCAACGAATAGAATCGGTGGTAGTGGTGGTGATGACATTTATTCCTTAAAGATTGGTGATCCAGAAGTTCAGTTTTCTGCTAATGTTACTAAAGATATGTCGGTTATACTGAATATAAGGGAAACATTGCCGCTTCGTAATTACATATTTTTCACTGTAGGCTCAACAGAAATACCCAATCGTTATGTGTTGCTTACAAAAGACCAGGCAAAATATTTTAAAGAAAACCACTTGGAAGAATTTACATCTAAAAATCCTGCAGGTCGATCAAAACGACAAATGAATGTTTACTACAATGTAATGAATATTCTTGGTGATCGTATGGAAAAAAATCCTTCGGCAACTATTATTTTGGTCGGATCTTCAGCCAAAAGACAAAAAGATGGGACTGCAATGGCCGAAACCGTAAAACGATATTTGGTAGATGTTTTTTCAATAAAAGCTTCGAGAATTAATACCGAAGGACAGGATAAACCGAAAATTCCATCTGAAAAGTCAGGCGGTACACGCGAACTTGTCCTTCTCCGTGAAGGTGATCAACGGATGTCTATCGTGAGCAATTCGCCTGCCATACTGATGGAATTTCAAAGTGGCCCGGATGCTCCGCTAAAACCGGTGCAAATAGTTACTACGGAGGAATTAACAGCGAACAACTCTGTTTCATTTAATGCAGAGGGAGCAAAAGATGCATTCCCATCGTGGTCGTTGGAATTGTGTGATGAAAAAGGAAAAGTAAAGTCATTTGGGCCTTTTACTGAAGATAAGGTTAATATCTCAAGAGAATCCATTATGGGTGACCAACCTCAAGGTAATTATACGGCAACGATGATAGGGAAGACGAAGATTGGCAAGACGATAAAAAAGGACACTTTATTACGCATGGAACTTGCTTTAGCTCCAAAAATCAAAGAAGTAATGCGATTCAGCATAATTTTCGAATTTGATGATCCCAAAGCTATCACTATTTATGAAAAATACCTTACCAATATCGTAACACCGAAGATTCCTAGTGGTGGTAAGGTTATTATACGTGGTTATACAGATATTATCGGAGATTTTGACCACCATCAAAGATTATCTTTGGCTCGTGCTAATGATGTGAAAAAGATTATGGAAGCTAGTCTGGTTAAAGCAGGTAGGACGGATGTTACTTTTGAAGTTACCGGTTATGGTGAGGATGAAAAAACGTCTCCTTTCGAAAATAAATTTGCAGAAGAACGTTTTTATAATCGAACGGTTATCATTGATATAGAACAACCTAAACCTGTAGTGCATTTGTAAAAAAGTAATAAAAAAAGTTGTTCATGTCGGATAAAAATCCGTATATTTATCTGGCTATCAAACATATAAATATAATTAACAACTTTATAACAATGTCGAGAAAATTTTCGAGATATTAAAGCAATCTGAGACAAAAACTAACTTTCTGAATCAAATTCGATGTCCACGTTTAAGCGACATTGAATTAATCGCTTTAGATTAAACGGCAGAATCATTAAGTATTGATTTAAAATATCAGTTATTTAGAACTCTGCCAAGTTCTCTAAGTTCAAGAATTGAACGCAGTGTATTCAATCTTCAAAGACGAAGATTGTTTTTTGTAAAAGAGCGAATCCGCAAAGTGTTAGCGGAAAAATTGACTGGTTCTGAAAACTATTTTATCGCCCGCAGTATGCCATTGGAAATATGCAAATTAGGTCATTCTTCAAGAACTACCATTTGCAAGGAAGACTTTTTGACCAGTCCTTCCAAAGGTTATTGTGCCAGTCAAAAGTTACATTTTTATGGTTACAAACTACATGCTGTGTGTAGTTCTACTGGCGTATTTACCAATTTTGAACTGACATAAGCAGCTGTACATGATATTCATTATCTGAAAAAGAACAACTTTTCTTCCTTTGTATTAATAGGCGAAAAAAGTTATCTAAGTGCTGTCCCGATAGCTTCTCTTAGGTTTGTCTACTTTGAACCAAATAAAGTTAGAAATACCAATGAGAGTGAATCAACGTGATTATCAGAAACAACTTTATCTTCTGAGAAAAAACAAGAAAACGTATTGAAACGATCTTTTCTCAACTTTGTGACCAATCTATGATTCGTCTAAACTACGCTAAGTCTTTTGGTGGTTATAAAAATTGAATTTTATCGAAAATCACAGCTTTAACGGTTATTCAAATGATAAACAAATTATTAAATAGAAATATCAACAACATAAAATCACTCGTGTGCTATATGCACTACGGATTAAACTAACATAAAAACAATCATGATAGAAGTAAAAAAAGGAGGAATAATTTTATCAAAAACCGAATTGGAATTTGAAAATGAAGCTGTGTTGAATCCAGCTGTAATTCGCGTAGGCGATAGTGTTCATATTTTCTACAGGGCAGTTAAACTTTGGAATCAATCAACCGTTGGTTATTGTCGGTTGGATGGACCGCTGAACATAGCTGAACGTTGGGAAAAGCCATTCATGGTTCCTGAATTTGATTATGAATCGCAGGGAATTGAAGATCTACGAATTGTAAAGATTGATGATACTTATTATATGACCTATACCGGATATGACGGCGTTAATGCTCGTGGAGCATTGGCTACATCAAAAGATTTAGTGCATTTTGAGAAACAAGGAGTGATCGTTCCGCCAATTTCAAATGCACATTTTGTTTATCTGGTAGAATCTGCAGGCAAAGTAAATGAGAACTACTACCACAATCATAATTTCTATTATCAGGAATCAGATCCGGATGAAAAAATTCTATTGTGGGACAAGAATGTGGTTTTCTTTCCACGTCGGATTAATGGAAATCTTGTGTTTTTACATCGTATCAGACCCGGAATTCAAATCGTATCCGTTAAGGAGATGAAAGATTTAACACCTGAATTCTGGAAAGATTATTCCCAAAATTTTCAGGATCATATTGCAATGGATCCTATTTTTAAACATGAGTCAGATTATATTGGAAGTGGTTGTCCGCCAATAGAAACCGAACATGGTTGGATATTGATTTACCACGGCGTACAAGATACAAACGTTGGATTAGTTTATTCGGCATGTGCTACTGCATTACTGGATTTGGATGACCCCCGAAAGGAAATTGCCCGGTTGTCTTATCCATTGTTCTCACCAGAATTTGAATGGGAAAAAGAAGGCGATGTAAATAACGTAGTTTTCCCGACCGGAACAGCTTTATTTGGTGACACTTTATTTATTTATTTATTTATTACGGTGCAGCGGATTCTCATATTGCCTGTGCATCGTTAAAGTTATCAGATTTAGTAAAAGAATTATTGGATTGTATTAAGGTTAAAGATAACAATATTGACACAATCAATGAAATAAAATCAAATTTACAAGACACTCCGAAAGTAAAGGAAATTCCTAAAGTAAAAAAAGTAGCTAAAACAAAGAAAATTTCAAAAAACTTAGAAAAATGAAAAATGAAAATATTCCCGGAAGGACAGACCGGCTCATTAGCCAGGAAGCTATATTAAGCTACGACAGCACAACGCTTTCACCCAATACCATACGAAAAAATAGGCATCGTACACGAATAACTCCGATAAATGATCAGGCTGAGATATTATTTATAACATCGTATCCACCACGTGAATGTGGCATCGCTACCTATTCGCAGGACTTGATTAGTGCTTTGAATGAAAAGTTCAGTAAGTCATTGTCCATTAAAATTTGCGCATTAGAAAATGGCGAAACCACATATGATTACCCGGAAGAAGTAAAATATAAGCTGGACACGTCGCGTACAATATCTTATCTGGATTTAATTGAAAAGATTAATAACGATGATCAAATTCAACTTGTTCTTATCCAGTTCGAGTTTGGTTTTTATGTAGATCAGAAACAATCCTTTCTGCAATTAATGTATGACCTGATTAAACCGATAGTGGTCGTTTTTCATACTGTACTTCCCAAACCCGATGCTCGATTACGACTAGAAGTAAAGAATATAGTTGCTGCCAGTAAGTCAATTATTGTGATGACGAATACTTCGGCAGAAATACTCAGAAATGATTATGGTATTTCGAACCAAAAAATTAATGTGATAGCTCATGGAACGCATTTGGTTCAGCATTTGAATAAGAAATCTCTGAAAGAAAAATATGATTTGACAGGACGTAAAGTACTTGCTACATTTGGATTACTCAGTGCTGGCAAAAGTCTCGAAACAACATTGGATGCCTTACCGGCTATAATAAATAATTGTCCCGAAGTCATTTTTCTAATCATTGGAAAAACTCATCCCGAAGTAGTGAAAAACGATGGAGAAGTTTACAGGAAAAGTTTGGTTCAAAAAGTAAAAGATCTCGGGATTCAGGGTCATGTGAGATTTATCAACAAATATCTCGCTTTGGAGGAGTTACTTAAATACTTGCAACTAACGGATATTTACCTGTTTACAACCAATGATCCGAATCAGGCTGTTAGTGGAACCTTTGCTTATGCCATGAGTTGTGGCTGTCCTATTATTTCCACTCCAATTCCTCATGCCAAAGAAGTATTGACTAAAGATACCGGAATTATCTTTGATTTCAGGAATTCGAAACAATTAGCCGAAAGTGTCAACTTACTAATAAACGACTACCCATTGCGTAAAAGTCTTATGGTAAATACTTTGCAGAGAATTGTGTCTACCGCATGGGAAAATTCAGCGGTGGAACATGCCAGGTTATTCCAAACTATAATCGGGAATAAGATTCAACTTCAGTATAATTTGCCCGAAATAAATTTAAATCATTTCAAAGCAATGACTACCGAATTTGCTATGATTCAGTTTTCTAAAATCAATCAACCCAATCTTAAATCCGGTTATACCCTCGATGATAATGCACGGGCATTGGTTGCTACCTGCATGGGTTTCAAATTATTTCACGAAAAGGAGAGTCTGAATGATATTCGTAAATATCTCGCAGTTATAAAATTCTGCCAGCAACCTGGCGGCGAGTTTCTAAACTACGTGGATAGTGATCATAATTTTACGGATCAAAACAGGGAAGTCAATTTGGAAGATTCCAATGGAAGAGCTATTTGGGCATTGGGCTATGTGGTCTCGTTGAAAGAAATGCTACCAAAAGCCATTTTTACCGATGCCATAAGTATTTTTGAAAAAGCAATGGTTGGTATGCAAACGGTAAAATCACCCCGTGCCATGTCTTTTGCCATGAAAGGAATATTCTATTTTCATAAAGGTAATAAATCGACCGACTATCTCGACCTAGTACATTTATACGCCAATCGTTTACTTGCGATGTATAAACATGAATCGAACCTTATCTGGGAATGGTATGAAAGTTATATGACTTATGCCAACAGTGTTTTGCCCGAAGCCATGCTTTATGCCTGGCTAATGACGGGCGAAAACTTATATAAAGACATTGCCCGGACATCATTTAATTTTCTGCTGTCGTTGGCATTCAATAAAAATGGAATTGAAGTGATTTCCAACAAAGGCTGGTTGCATAAAGGGCATAAAGCTGGACAGTTTGGTGAGCAACCTATCGATGTAGCCTACACCATTATGACCCTGAGTAAATTTTACGATGTGTTTATGGATGAAGATTATCATCAAAAAATGGAAATCGCTTTTAACTGGTTTTTGGGTAACAACCGTTTACATCAAATTATTTATAATCCCTGCACCGGAGGGTGTTACGACGGATTGGAAGAAACGCATGTGAACCTGAATCAGGGTGCCGAGTCGACAGTGAGTTACCTGATGGCTCGATTAACTGTAGAAAAATATAAAAATGAAAAGTAAAATCAGAAAATCAATCGCTGTCATTGTGGCTCACCCCGATGATGAAACATTATGGGCGGGTGGAATAATACAGGAACATCCTATGAACGATTGGTTTATCGTGTGTCTTTGCCGGGCCAGCGATAAAGAGCGGGTCGAACGGTTTAATAATGCACTGACTATACTAAATGCCAAAGGCATTATGGGCGATCTGGACGATGGTCCCGATCAACATCCATTGGATGAAAAGGTAGTGGAAGATGAGATATTGAGGTTATTACCAGGCACTCATTTCGATTTAATTCTGACACACGATGCTGCAGGCGAATATACCAGGCATCTGCGACACGAAGAAGTCAATAAAGCTGTGTTAATACTTTGGCACAATGAAAAAATAACGGCAAATGAACTTTGGACATTTGCTTATGAAGACGGGAATAATGCCTATTTTCCTCATGCGATTAAAAAGGCTGATGCCATTGAATTATTACCGGAAGAGATTTGGGAGAAAAAATACAAAATCATTACTGAAATCTATGGTTTCCAAAAAAACAGTTGGGAGGCAGAGACAACGCCAAAGTCAGAAGCATTCTGGCAGTTTAAAAGCCCTCAACACGTTATTAAACCAATTCTGAAAACAAAATAATAAACAAGAATTTTAAAAACTACAATTATTGAAACATTAAATTCATCGAATTATGAAAGTATTGGTATTGTATGAATATCCCCCCACTCCGGGAGGATTGGCAACACAGGGAGATTTACTCTATAAAGGTCTGTTAGAATTGGGTATTGATGTTCATGCTGTTAACATCGAATCAGCTCAGGAAAAAGAATGGTATTACCGTTGGTTTAAACCGGATGTAGTTGTTGGAGTAGGTTATTGGGGTTACACACCTCATCTTATTCTACATCCTTTACGCTATGGTGTTCAACCAGTACCATGGTTAGTTGCCGATGGTTACATTGCTAATTACCAGGGGATATTGAATAAGCTTCCGCTTATTTTGGTTACGTCCAATTGGGTAAAGGAAATGTATGTACGCGACGGAATTAATGGCGATAACATTGTGGTTCTACCTGTAGGCTGTGATACCGATACGTTTAAACCTTATAGTAAAGACGATCCGAAAATTATTGCAGTGCGCGAAGCACTGGGTGTTGCCCCGGATCAGTTAATGATTTTGACTGTGGGTGGTGACGCAGCTTCGAAAGGCGCTCAGGAAGTAATGCAGGCTATGGCTATTATTGATACAAAAGCTCCTAAATGGAAATATGTATGCAAAGTTTGGCCACAACCACGCACCAAACTTCAAAACCATGCCGACATGGAAATGGCAAAACATCTTGGAATTGATAAAGGTGTAATTTATGCCACCAATACCATTTCACGCACTTTTATGCCGTATCTGATTGGTGCTTGCGATATTTATGCAGCACCGTCCCGTCTTGAAGGATTCGGAATGCCACAAGTGGAAGCCAATGCCTGTGGAAAACCGGTTTTGAGTATTAATGCCATGGGAATGCTGGATACAATGGTACAAGGTGAAACTGCTTTTCTGGCCAAAGTGGCAAAGAAAATTGTAGTGAATGAAGTAATACTGGGCGGTGAATCAGGATTTGAAGATCATCATAAGGTAGTGTTTGAAACGCCTCGTACAGTAGATTATCGTGCCGATGTACATGACATTGCCAAGTATATGTTGACATTGATGAACGATGCACCCTTAAGGGAAAAGATGGGAAAAGCCGGACGCGAACGGGTGGTTGAAAATTTCGACTACCGTGTGGTAGCACGGAAATTTGTTCAGATAATGAATGACAAATTGGGGATAAAGTAAGTAGTGGGTAGTTTATAGTGATTAGTGTTTAGTTGTTGAATCTTTGCCACGAAGTGGCTAAATCTGAATAACCACGGGTGAAGCCCGTGGAGTTAAAGACAGAAATCATACAGCCACGAAGTGGTTGAATAACACTATCTATAATTTTCAGTCCGCCAACTTGCGTGCTGGTTTCAGTAAAATATATTAAAATTATTTCATTTTCAAATTGGTACATTTTCAAATTAAATACATTATGCCACTAAAAAAAGGAAAATCAAAAAAGGTGATTTCTGAAAACATTGAAGAAATAATGCATAGTTATCACAAGACGGGAACGATAGGTACATCAACTCCTGAATCGAACGGGAAAGCACAGAAACAGGCCATAGCTATAGCTTTCGACATGGCAAAAAAGAAGAAAAAATAATACAAGTGGGTTTCGCGATTTCCAAATCGCGAGAATAGAATTTAATACGCGATTTGGAAATCGCGAAACCCGAAGAAAATAAATGAAAACAACAGATTGGCAAGAAATTGAAGATGCAAAGAAAGCAGCCTTAGAAGTGTTGCTTCATAATGCTCATGGCCCATTTATGGGTCTTCCAAGAACTGCAGGCTGGGGATATCCCGAACCTTACACACGTGACTTAATGTTTTCTATTTTCGGAATTGCTGTCAGTGGAAATAAAACGCTGCTGGAAAGCATACGAAAAGTATTGAAAACCCTCGCAAAGAATCAAAGTGAACACGGACATATTCCATCCTTGGTTCACGATAGCGAAGATCGTGGTTCTAGCGATACCACTCCCTTATTTTTACTTGGTACCGGAATTTTCAGAAAACTTACGGGAGAATCAGAGTTTTTACACGAGGCTGTTGAAAAAGCACTTGTGTGGATGGAATATCAAAGTCCGTCCGACAGGTATATGGTGGCGCAACAACCTACCAGCGATTGGCGCGACGAACAATGGGTATTAGGTTACGGATTATTTGTAAATACTATTGTCTACAGCTATTTGCGAATATTAGGTTTGAATGAAAGAGCTGATCATGTTCAACAGGAGCTAAGTAAGTTTACCATCACCGGAGGAACAATTCATAATCATGTGCACGAAGGGTTGGTGGTAAAACATAAACCTTACTACGCCATGTGGTCGTATAAAATTTTAAGTAGCGAACGGTTCGATTTGTTGGGTAACAGTCTGGCTATATTATCAGGAATTGCCTCCCCTACCCGTGCCAATGAAATGATTGCATGGATTGAAGAAGAATGTACTGCCATGCGTAAGAAAGGTGAATTGATAGTAGATTTACCTCCTAATTTCTTTCCCTTTGTAAAACGGGAAGATCCTGAATGGAATGAGCGGTATGCAAAATACAACAATCCGGGCGATTATCATAACGGGGGTATTTGGCCTTTTATCAGCGGTATTTACATTGCGGCATTAGTTGCGGCTAAAAAATATACACTGGCCGAAGAAAAACTGGGTATACTCACTCATTTTGTAAAAATATCAAGTACTAATACTGTAGATTTTGGATTTAATGAATGGATAAAAGCTCAGGATGGGAAACCGAAGGGACAAGACTGGCAAACCTGGAGTGCAGCGCTTTATCTCTATGCTGCTAAATGTGTTGAATTAAAAAGCACACCATTTTTTGATGAAATGAGAGCGAATTAACAGAATGAAATAACCTTTAAAAATAAAATTGTATGCATTGGGCTAAATATGAAAATCTTTTTGAACAATTATCCCGTGCTAAAAACAAGCGGGATTCTGAATCAAAATAAAAAAAGATAATATCAAAAATGAAAATAAAAACGAAGGTAAATAAACACAGGATATTCTCCAAAACAGTCGTTTTACTCATTTTTAAATTTTTAAAATACGAATATTGAAAACATAAAAACATCAAGAATTTAATCACAATTTACTAACATTAATTTATTCATGATTATGGAAAAACGAACCGACAATAAATACCCGCTTGTCAGAAAGGAGGGTAACGAAAAGAAAATAATTTTACCCGGATACCCAACCTATCCCGATAATGAAGACATTTACAACCAGGGGAAAGAAGAGAAAGAAGTTGACCCGGAACGGGTAACTCTTGATAAAGAAAATGAAGTAGTTGGAGAAAAAAATGAAAAAAACGCTGAAGATGACTTTTCAGGCGACGATTTAGATGTGCCGGGTTCTGAATTGGATGATGCTGAGGAAGAAAACGGGAATGAAGATGAGGAAAATAACTTGGACAGTGTGGGTGGCGATAATCATGATAATTAATAAGAAGACTTAGTATCTTAATTGAAAAAACACAAATAACATATTAAACCCTACAACATGAAAAAGATATTGATTGTATTGGATCTTCATCCTTATGAAAAAAAAATCATAGAAACTGGCTATTATCTGGCTAAAGACATGAAAGTTCCTGTAGTATTATTATATGTAAAGATTGAACTAGTGAACTATACTCTGACCTATAAAAAAGTGGGTGCATTGAAGCCTTTTAATTTGGATAACTTTGAAGTTGCAGCTAAAGACTTTCTCGAAAAATCGAAACAAAATGTCTTGGATGATATGATTCAGACTGTCGTAAAACAAGGTGATTTTGCTGAATCAATACTCAATGCAGCTAAAGAAATGAAAATTGATGTCATTGTTATGGGTTCACACAGTTCAAGTTGGCTGGAAGAAATAGTAATTGGAAGAGTTATTAATGATGATTTACAACAAACAGAAATTCCAATTTTGATTGTACCAACCAGAACACACGATAAAGTAAATACGATAATTTCGTTGGAAAGTTAGAAGTATTTATCTTCAATTTTCTTAAATAAAGTTATCTGACTTTACTACATACCGAACGACCGCTATAAGCGGTCTGTTTGAGTTTAGAGATAGTGAATTGAATTTTAAATACTGTTTTTTATAATCAAATTAGAAATTGATTTAAACTTATAATAGAGTTTATATAAGTTAGATTGTTATTGCCCCGCAAATCCGCCAGCTGGCGGAGGCTTTAAGACGAAGCTTCTGACATTTCTAAAATGTAAAAGCATTTCTTAATAGCACTCATGAGCCCCCATTTGGGAGTCTGGGGGTAATATCAGAAATAGTTCATTCAACTTTTAATATTATTTGACTTTCAACTTATATAATGTTTAATGTATCTGACCTGGATGTAGAGGTTCCTTTTCGAAGCTAATTAAAGTATAATAAATACAATTACATGCTATACCGCAAGAATTAGTGAATTTTATAACTCAATATGGCTATATGGCTATTTTTGCTTTAGTCTTTCTGCAGGAGATAGGAATTCCTACTCTGGTTCCCAATGAATTAGTTTTAGTATTTTCGGGATATTTAACGGTTGATGGAACATTAAGTCTGCCGTTGGTTTTTACAGCCGCTATTTTAGGCGATTTTTTAGGAACAACCGTATTGTTTTATGTCTTTTATTTCTTTGGAAAAAAAATATTAGAAAAAAAAACCGGTGGATTCCAATTAACAGGAAGAAAATTGAAAGACTTGGACAAATTATTACCGAGAAAAAGAAATGGGGGATGTTTTTAGCCAGATTAATACCTTTTATACGAGGATATGCCTCTGTTGCTGCAGGAATACTACAATTAAAGCCTAAGGTTTTTCTGACTCTGGTTGCTTTATCGGGCTATTGTCTGGAGTGGAGGATATGTATTGGTTGGTAAGCTATCATATAAGTCCTGGAACATTATCTTACTGAAATTCCCAGGAATTAGTACGTGGATTTATATTACCATAGCAGTAATAATTATTTTATTTTCCGCTAAATACCTTATTAAGCAATTGACCAAAACCAAAAAACTAAAAGATGCACAAAATTAGATTTTCAATTGTGATACCTGCATTTAATGAAGAAGAAAAAATTGAAAATGCGGTAAAAAGTTTACTCAAATTAGATTATAATCGAGCGGATTTTGAAATCATTGTTGTTGATAACGCTTCGAGTGATAAGACTTCCGAAAGAGCAAAATCAGCCGGTGCAGACAAGGTAGTGGTTGAACTGACCAAGGGGACAAACTTTGCCCGTGAAAAAGGAAGACGTGAAGCAAGTGGAGAGATTATAGCTTTTTTGGATGGTGACTCAGAAGTTAGTCCTGACTGGTTGCTAAAAATTGAAAAAGACTTAAGTATTAAGGGGGTTGCTGCAGTTTCCGGACCATATGATTATGGATTTACAGGATTTCGAAAATGCTTGAGTGATTGGAGTGACAGAATGGTTTCAAAATTTGTTCCTCAATTATTGTATTTTTTTTTCCAAAGAAAAGCAGGTGTACTAATAGGTGGTAACTTTGCCGGATATGCTTCTGTATTTGAAAAAATAGGGGGGCTTCCGGCTATCAAATTCTGGGGCGACGATGCAGCTATCGCAATGCTTATTTCCAGAAAAGTAGGGACTGTTTTATTCGATATGGATTTGAAAATTAAAAGTTCAGCTCGAAGGTTTAAAAAATATGGTTATTTCCAGCTTTTCTATCAATACATTACGACATATATGAAAATATATTTTTGCAAAGACTATGAGTGATTTTGAAATTTACAGAATGAAGATACTCTACATAGAGCAAGTCTGAGCAAAGCGGAGACTTCCTGCCAAACCGGTACTTTTGTGCTGATAAGTCCTACAACTTATAAAGTTTTATATCGTTGATTTATAAACTTCTTAGATTTTCAGTCAGAGTTTAACTCACTTTAGCGTTATCCCTTGGTTCGCATCGCTAAACTAATTATAGCTAGTTTCGTCTACTACACATTGGACTAGAGAAGTGATTATCCTGTATTTCTCCTAATAATAAAACACAAACACAAAAGTCACAAAATAAACGCATAAGCTTTTGAATTTAAAGATTTTATTTTAAGATAATTATATACTTTGAGTTAGATTTTATTTATATATTGCCAGATTATATGTCTTTTGTAATCCTTTTGTGGTTAATAATTTACAAAGTCCACAAAAATAAAATTCCTTCAAAAATCAGCTTAGATGTCAGAAAGGTTAGTCATTAATTGTTAATACAAGATAACACGTAACAGCAATAAAAAATAACAATGGAAAAACGAACCGACAATAAATACCCGTTTATCATACAAGAGGGTAATGAAAAGAAAATCATTTTACCCGGATACCCAAGCTATCCCGAAAGGGAAGGCATTTACAACCAGGGGAAAGAAGAGGAAGAAATTAACCCGGAACAAGTAACTCTGGATAAAGAAAATGAAATTGTTGTAGAATCAAAAATGTAGAAATCTTTGAACGAGACACCTTCAATTCGGTTGACCGACAAAACTGAAAAAAATGATTCAGCAACTCAAAATAAAAGTCCTGAAACAACTCGTTGGTTCGATCTCTTAAGCCATCACCAAAAGTACTCTTAGCTGGTGAACTTTCTAATCCCAGATAATTCAACTTTCCCTGTAATCACATCATTCCAGCACATATCTAACTGCTCGAATCACATCTGCCAAATACACCAAAAAGCATAGAAACCAACTGAATCCATGAAGTAAATTACTTATAATACTTATCTGATTCATATTTGTTTACCAACAAATCAAACTTATATCTTGGTGTAATTTATATAATTTGATTGAAAATCTACTGACCGACTAAATTCTTTTCAATATCTTTGCTCATGTTGTTCTATTTTTTGTTTCTCAACTCAAATATACAACAGGATGGTGATGGCTTCGTGTTATTACCCTGTTTTTTTTATTCCCAGTTAAATTATTTGTCTGTCATTCGTGTTTCTGTATATATATAAAAACCACAGCCAAACGCTGTGGTTTTTTTTCTTTTCTAAATTAGATATCTATTTTGCTATTATTTCTTTATCGCTTTTTATGCCTATCAGCAATTAAAATAGTATACCTTTGTTACTTCATTTACTTAACTATCAGTATTTGGTAAAATGGAAGATACACAAATCATTGTTGTTTTAACTCCTCAAAACGAACCTAATCAACTTAAAATGGTTATATTGAAATAGATACTTTTGTTCTCCAATCGGGAAAAATGATAATAACGATAGAATTTTTAATATTGAACTAAAAAAATACATTAACAATGGATTATACGGACAACGCATTGCAATATAAGTAAAAATAAAAATCCTCCACAAAATGGAATCAACTTCATTGACAATTAAAAAACAATCTCTTTCAGAAATGGAAGCCACAACCAATTCACCTGCCGGTGTTAAGGCAGAGATGATTGAGAAGACTGATGACATACGCAGCCTAAATGTAAGCTCCAAAGTAAATCCAAAGAGTAAGAACCCCTTTATCGTTGTAGCCATAGGTGCCTCGGCTGGAGGTCTGGAAGCAATCACCCAACTTTTAGAAAATCTGTCACCTACTACAGGCATGGCATTTATTTATGTGCAGCATTTGAGTCCTGATCATAAAAGCATGCTTACTCCACTTCTATCGAAGGCAACCAAAATGCCTGTGCAGGACATTGATGAAATGGAAAAAATGGAACCCAATAATGTGTACGTTATTCCCTACAACAAAGTAATTGAAGTTACAGACGGTCATATTAAATTAATCCCACGCCCAAAAGAAAAAACGTACGTTCTATCCATAGATGTTCTTTTCTCTTCATTGGCCGAAACACATAAGGGAAATGTTATTGGTATTATACTCTCGGGAAGTAACACAGATGGCACACGAGGATTAAATGAAATAAAATTGGCCGGTGGACTGACATTTGCTCAGGATGATTCTGCAAAATTTACTACTATGCCTGAATCTGCTATTGCCAAAGGTGTAGTTGATTTTATTTTATCTCCAAAAGAAATTGCTGGAAAATTAAATTGGATGAGCAAACATTCCCTTGTTAGACCAGGTTTCGTGAAAATTGCCCCTGAAAATGAAATCGAAAATAACAATCCTCACTTTAATAAGATTCTTCAGATTTTACTGAAAGAAAAAAAAGTCGATTTCAGTCATTACAAAATGAACACCATCAAAAGGCGAATGATCCGTCGAATGATGATTAATAAAGTAAAAACTCTAAAGCAATATTCAGAATTAGTGCTGGAAAAAACCAATGAGGTGGATTTACTTTATCAGGATTTGTTGATAAATGTAACCGAGTTTTTCAGAGATGCAGATGCCTTTCTGCTTTTAAGAAGCTTGTTATTGCCACGTTTGATTAAAACCAAAGCGCCCGGTGAAACTCTAAGGATTTGGGTTGCTGCCTGTGCTACCGGCGAAGAGGTATACTCCATTGCTATGATGTTGCTCGAAATGAAAGAGAAGATAACCTACAATGTTCCTTTTCAAATTTTTGGTACAGACCTTAGTCCCAAGGCAATAGCAGAAGCTCGAATAGGAGAATACAGCTTACACCAGCTAAAAAATGTTTCACCCAAACGATTGCAACGATTTTTCGTAAAATCGAAGGATAAGTACCGGGTTTCCAAAGATGTACGCGATGTTTGTATATTTGCAAAGCACAATATACTGAATGATCCTCCCTTTTCACATATGGATTTAATAAGTTGCCGTAACTTTCTTATTTATCTTGATACATTAGCACAGAAAAAAGCTATTTCAACATTTCACTATGGATTAAATGAAAGTGGATGCCTGTTGCTCGGCAAATCGGAAACTGTTGGTGCTTCCACACAGCTTTTTAGTTTATTGGATAAAAAGTTTAAAATTTATACCCGTAAAAATATTTCGAAACCTTACAAAATACCTGATTTAACTCAACACATTTCACATAAGTCGAGTGGACAGATGAATACAAAATTAACAGAAATGACTACAAATACCAATTCAACAATAAAAAAAACACCATCGGCAACCAATGGGAATTTAAGCGATGCTTTTGATTCCATTCTGCTTTCACAATTTATACCGGCAAGTGTGATTATCAATCACGACCTGGAAATTCTTCAATTCAGAGGGTCAACTTCACTTTATCTTCAACATGCTCCCGGAAAAGCCAGCTTTAATATTTTAAAAATGGTACATGTTGAAATTTCTTTCGAACTGCGTAATGCAATTCATCACGCCATCAAAACAAATCAGACCGTTCGCAAAATGGGCATTGAAATGAATCGTAATCAGAAAGAAAACACAGTACAAATTGTAAATATTGAAGTTGCACCACTCGAAGCAGAAGGAGAAGAACCATTGTTGGTTGTTGTATTCAGCGGACATCAAATGGAATTAGGTGAACATCCTGTTCAAGGCATTAAAAGTAATAGCCTTGCGAAAGATCGCAGAATAAAAAAGCTGGAAGAAGAACTTGCTGCTGCCCGGGCTGATATGGGTTCCATTACACAAGATCAGGAAGCTGCAAATGAAGAATTGCAGAGTGCCAACGAAGAAATAGTTTCGAGTAATGAAGAACTTCAAAGTTTAAATGAGGAACTGGAAACTTCTAAAGAAGAGATAGAGTCGAGTAACGAAGAACTAAGTTCCAGCAACCAGGAATTGAATGCACGAATTCAACAAATTGAGGAATTAAATAATTACCATCAGATTATTCTTGATACCGTTCATGAACCGATGCTTATTCTCGATAAGAATATTCGTATTGTATCGGCCAACAAATCATTTTGTAAAACATTTCATGTTACCGAAAAAGAAAGTATTGGTGTTTCGCTGTATAAATTGGGAAATAACCAGTGGAATATCCTTCAACTACGTGAGTTACTCGAAGATATTATTCCCAAAAACATCCGTTTTCACGATTTTGAAGTGGAACACACTTTCCCTGTTATTGGTAATAAAACAATGTTGCTCAATGCACACCGAATTATTCTTCAAAGTCAAGACGAGGAACTAATAGTCCTTTCTATTACGGATATTACAGAAGTAAAAAAACTTGCCATTAAACTTCAGGAAAAAGAAAATAAAGAATTGGAAGTGGAATTTGAGTTGGAGAAAAAAGCAATGAAGCTTGTCGAAGATAGTAATAAACGCTACAATATGTTGCTTCTTCAATCGCCTTTTGCTATTACCATTCTGAAAGGAAAAGATATGGTCGTTTCGCTGGCCAATAAAAGCATGAAAGTAATGGTGGGTAAAGGCAGAAATATTGAAGGGAAAACCCTTGCTGATATTTTACCTGAATATAAAGATCAGCCATTCTATTTGTCGCTTGACAATGTTTATACTACAGGAGAGCCTTATTACGGATCCAAACTATTAGCAAAAATAAAACATAAAGGGAAACTGGAGGATGCTTATTATAATTTTGTGTATCAACCCTATCGCGAAGCAAATGATAAAATTTCCGGTGTCACCGTAATTGCTTATGATGTAACGGCACAAATAATTGCGAAGAATGAATTGGTAATTGCAAAAGAGAATGCAGAACATGATAAACAGATTGCAGAAGTAGCCGTAAAAGCAAAGCAACAATTTCTGTCCAATATGAGTCACGAAATCCGTACCCCCATGAATGCAATTATCGGGTTTACAAATGTGGTATTAAAGACTAAACTGGATGAATCACAAATAGAATATATAAATGCTATTAAAACATCGGGAGCTGCGTTGATTATACTCATTAATGATATACTTGATCTGGCTAAAGTAGATTCCGGCAAGATGACTTTTGTACAAGCACCTTTTGATTTATCTCACTCCCTTTCGATGGTAATTCAGTTATTCGAAACAAAAATCGAGGAAAAAAATCTGAAACTAATTAACGAATTTGATTCCAAAATTCCTCAATTTGTGATAGGAGATGCAATGCGATTGCGCCAGATAATACTAAATCTGTTGAGTAATGCAGTGAAATTTACAATGAAAGGAAAAATTATTATTTGTGTGACCGCTTTGAAAGAGTATGCCGGAAAAATCAGCATAGAATTTAAAATTATCGATACGGGAATTGGTATTCGTAAAGAGAGATTAAGTAATGTTTTCAATAATTTTGAACAAGCTGATACTGAAACAAGCAGTTTATTTGGAGGCTCAGGACTTGGTCTTGCCATTGTGAAACAACTTGTCGAACTCCAGGGTGGTACTATCTTTGTTGAGAGTGAATCAGGAAAGGGATCTACTTTTGGATTTGTACTGACTTTTGAAAAATCAACTTCAAAAAGTGAAATTGAAACAGTCAAAATACCAGAACAAATTCAAAATATATCTTTGACTGATAATGAATTTAAAAAAGTAAGCGTTTTGGTTGTGGAAGATATGGCTTTGAATCAACTATTAATAAAAATAATACTTTTGGAATTTGGCTTTGAAATAGAAACTGCCGAAAATGGAAAGATAGCCATTGAGAAAATGGGAAAAAACGTCTATGACATTATTCTGATGGATTTGCAAATGCCGGTTATGAATGGCTACGAAGCAACGGCTTATATTCGTGAAAATATGAAATCACAAATACCTATTATCGCACTTACAGCTGATGTAACTACCGTTGATGTTGATAAATGTAAAGCCGTTGGAATGAATGATTATATTTCCAAACCCATCGACGAAAAGATTTTATATAGCAAAATCATGAAGTGTTTAAAGTAAGTATTCATTTCATTATGAAATATTTGTGTACTAGAAAAACAAACTTAAATGTTATTGGAATAAGCCACAGAAATAATCTGTGGCTTATTTATTTTCATACATAAAAAATACTTCTTCTTTTTGTTGTAATTATAAGTCTTTTTCACAATCTTTGCAGTTACAATCCAATTTAAAAACAAATAACATGAAAGCCACTTTTAGAATACTTATACTTTGTCTGAGTTTGGTCATGTGTATTCAGGTGAATGCACAAGATGACACTAAGGTTAGGCAGCAGGATTCATTAAATTAGATTGTCCTTAATTCTACTTTACTATAATAGAACTTAACAAAGATTTTGAATCACAAAAGGACACAAAAGAAAATAATGAGAAGACAAAGAGAAGATAAAAAAGGAACATCAGGTAAATTCCTATCGTTATTTTTTAAAATATAAGATTCGATAATAATACTAAAAGCATTATTTCTATTAGTTATTATTATTTTTTATTCACTGATAACTGTCAATTATCAATTGTCAACTATTTTTACTGATTACTAATCATTTTTCCCGATTGAATAGTTTTACCACTTTCCAACACATTGTAGAAATAAATTTCCGTATGAAGATTACTTGTATTCAAGGTGGTTAGTTGATTGGTGATGGTGGTATTCATCACTTCTTTACCCAGCACATTGTACATAGTGAATGAGCAATTATTGATTTTGGAAGCATCACCCAGTGTGATGGTAGTATACGAACCGAAAGGATTCGGAGCGATTGATACAGAATTATTAGTACTTAAAGTATTAACTGCGGTAGCAGTACATGTAGAAGGCATTGTTGTTGTAATACCGGCAGTTGCAAAAGCACCGGTAGTTGTATAGGCTCTACCATCAAGGGTCACACCCGTTTTTAAACTTACAGCGACATCGTTGGCAACAATAATTCCTTTAAACTCAGAGTAGTCATTTATATCAACCGGACCATCAACTTTCCAGTACACATTTTTTGACTGTGTACCATTTATCAAAATTACTTTTGCATGAGTACTTGTTGATAAAGCACCACTAATATTAATTACAAAAACAGTATTGGCGTGCCCCATAGCATTCAGGGAAAGTGAATCGGTTAATGCAGTAGCAGCATTCAATAGGTAAGTGTAAGGTGTAAGTGCCAGGCTCTGAACAAACTGCGCATGATAAAGCAACTCGGTATCGACAGGTAATGTATTCCGAGAGTCATACATTACGAGCAAGTCAGCTGCACATTGGGCAGTTGAACCATCGACTATGTCATAAATTGCACCTGAAACTAATAGTGCATCGAGACCTGATGTTAAACCTACATTCGTTCCCATATCACCCATAACAAATGACACTCCGAGATTTGAAACCGGTCCGTTACCCGAAAATAAGGCATAACATTTTGTTGATCCAGGGTTTGGAGCAACCGGGCCCTGAAGTAACGGAGCTCCGGATACACCCGGCATATAAGCCAATACACCACTTCTAGTGATAGCTCCTGCCGTGGTAAGTGCCCGACCTTCGATGGTATCGTTAGTAGTCAGAGCAATGGCTGCATTGTCAGCGATGATTGTTCCACACATTTTGGTTTCAGAAGCTAAACTAGCCAAACCTTCGACAGTCCAATACACATTACTGGCCAGGCTCGGTGAATTAAGTGAAACCCGAAGTTGTACCTAAGTGAGGTGCCTGGCCGTTACTTGCATTCGGCATAATAAAAATAAAAATAAGAAAAAATATCAATATTCTGAAACTATTTCTATCCAAAATTGTTATCAATTTACACCTTTAACTAGTAATTATATGAAAGCAACTACTCTATTCTCTGCGAATATCACAAAAGGTGGCTCTGATAAATTATCAGGATATTACAAATTAGATTTACCCACTGGTGGAATCACAAAATGTACTGGCAAAACCCAAATTTGTCGATGTGGGAAAAGCCAAAATAAACCCTTTTGTGATGAATCACATGTTAAATGTATTGATGGAATGGTTAACCCTTGGTTTTAATAAAATCTAAAACTTAGTAATAAAAACAGACATCCTGATAGAAAATATATTCTATCAGGATGTCTGTTTTTATTACGTCCCGTGGTTGAGCTAAGGTTATAAACACGACAAATTTTTATTCAATTGCAATCCTACTGGGTGGTGGAGAAATCTTGAAATCTTTCGGTCAGCTAAGTGGTGTAAAAGCATTGATAAGTACTTCGAAATATTTAATGATATATTTTAGTGGTGACTCCCAAATGGAGGCTTTAAGACATAGTCACTAATATTTTATTTGATCCCAAGTAGCTTCTTTGAAGAACTCTTAAGCCCACATTTGGGGTTGGCGGTCAGAAAAGATAAAGAAATTAAGAAATATATCAATAATACTTATCTATTAATTATTTAGCGGTCATTATACATAATTATGAAAATTTCCCCAATAACAACCTGAAATCGGGGGAGCAACATACATAAAGTATAGTGATAATGAATAGATTATTTTTCTATATCAAATCCCCAAAAACCAAGTGCAGAAGGATTGTCATGATAAATCTCCTATAGCAAGTCCTGGCTGGCTTGTATGGATGCTTTGATTTTGATTATTAGTTCATCGTATTTGCGAAAGTATTCTTGTGACAGATTTTTTTCTTGTATTAATTCATGTAATCTCAAGGCATTGTTAACGTCCTGTCCATTCTCTTCCCAAGAGTTGGTTTGTAAAGCCAATAAAGGAGATTTGTGACCCATTACACAATGTCTGGCATACACTTTCATTCCTAAATCCATTATTTTTTCAGAATCGTTTGGTATGGGTATTCTTTGTTTTTTAACTATCATAACATTCAGATTTTAATTGTTCGTAATTTCTATATCAATAATTCAGTTCGGTTTTTGTGATTTTTTTCTGTTTAGTTTTTTTTGAGGGCTATTTCATTTTGGACATAAAAAAAGCGTGGGACATTCAACTGCTCACGCTCCTAAGGTACGACCAAGCACCCACAAAGTATTGAACAAGTTAAAGCCCACGCCATTTGACGCAGGCGTTTACTAACTTATTCTTCACTTTGTTCTTTAAATTTGGTCGTTTTTAGGAGCAAGAATAAAAGCTAACGCTTTTGATAATATGTAATGCAATTGTCGCTACAATTGACGAGTTGTTTTAATGATTTGCAAATTTACAATTATTCTTTTGTTATTCAAATAAAAAAACAAGAAATCTTAAAATAAAATTCGAGTAATTAATAGAGAACATATTCGGTTAATGGAGAGTCAGGTACTTACTAGAACAAATACAATTATTCGTGATTGCTGCAAAAAACAGTGCAATTAATCAAGTTTTTTCTTTTGAATGATAAATTTTGTCGCAAATAAACTGCTTTTCTGCAAATATCGGCGCTTATGATACTTATTCAGTCTGTTTTTTTTCATTTTCCAAGGCTTTATCAAAATCATCTTCCCTTTTTTGACTGAAAACTCTTTCTATGTATTTTAGGTGAGCTTTCTCCGGCTCTTCGTAAGCATTACACTCTATCAGGTAGTTATTCAAATCATCAAAATCGCTGCCATAGAGATTATCACTGAATTTGTGCAGTTTTTCCATAACCCTGATATAGGTGTCCGGCTCTTTTGAGCGTGTGAGTTTTCGTAATGCCAGGATATAATCTTCTCTGAAAACTGTTGGAACAATTATACGAGATTGGGCACCGCGAAAAAGCTCTGCATTCATCATAATTCTTGCAATTCGACCGTTGCCATCTATAAACGGATGCACCTCGCTTATCATAAACATCATGAATATGGCTCTAGCCATGGGTTCTTTCAGAGTTGCATAGTATTTGAAGCCCTGTATTAGGGTCCCTCTAACCAGAGTATGGTCAACAAACAAGGCGTTTCCTGCTTGGTTGTTTACTTCTTTAAATTGACCGGGATTGCAATCTTCTCTTTCACGCATCAAAATACGGTGCCGGTTTTGTAATAATTCAAACAGTTCATCAGAATTTGAAGGTATTTTATTCATTTCAGTCCGATTGGATATAACCGTAAATGTTCCTAAAATATCGTGCGAATCTTTTATTCGCTTAGGAATCATAATTCCTGTTTCAACTATAGACTTTGCTTCATCTATTGTAAACCTTGTGCCCTCAATATAATTTGAAAAATAGCCATCAAAAAAGGAAAACATTCTATATGAAGCTTCATCGGTGTTTTTATTGGTCCGCTCAATAAAAAAATGGTCTTTCAGTGCATCGAATAGTATTGAGAATAATTCAACACATGCAGCATCGAATGGTACGCCAGTGGCTCTAGCTTTAGAAGATTCATTTGTAAGAACATTTACATTGTGAGTAGCCATAAAGGCAGAAATAATTCTATTCAGCTTTTCGAATTCAATTGGCATATTGAGTAAAACCGAAACTTGCCTCAGCTTATCTCTGAACTCATTCAATTTATCTTCGCCCTGAATCAGAATCATTTTTTCCAATCGGTTTTCAATAAAAGAAATGGGAAGCACTTTGGATTGCTCACCCTTTCGCTTAGAAATCTGCATACACTCCAACATCCAACGATATTCGGAGGCAATGTAAATGCCATTCAACAGTATGTCTCCCTCAATGGCTTTTGGTCCTTCGTTTATGTTGAGAGTTATTCCCGGGAGATCGTGTATTTTTTTTCGAAAGTTGTACGATAGAAAAAATTCAGCTTCCTCAGTGGGACGGAGTTCTTGTGCACTACGATGGCTGATAACCGCATTTGGGTAGCGCCATGCCAGAATATCGATAAGATTTCGCTTAACGATACTTTCCAAAGAATCCAACATGTTAGATGTATAAATTCTTGGAGCTATTTTTTTTAGCTTACCCGCTTTCTCGGCTGATGAAATTTTCCGGGAAACGTTTGAGTCGGATGAAGAGAAAATAATCTCTTTTGATAGGTTTAATGCTTCTGCCATACAAATTTTGTCGCTTATAGTGCACAAAATTGCAAATAATATCTCATATAAACAAGATAAACTATATTTCTTCTTCAAATACTATTGTTTCTAAATTAATTTCTGTCTTTGTAAAGACAATGGATTGAAAAAATGGCTGGATAATCAGGATGTATGCCTGATTTTAAACATTTCGAAAAGGACTCTTCAAACATACAGGGACAATGGCACATTGCCCTACAGTCAAATTAAATGAGTATTCTGGTACAAAGTGTACACTTTCAATCAGATTGGTTGTACACTTTGTACCAGAATACTCAGTAAGTGTGGTGCCCGTCAAATTTCCTATAAATGGAACAATTTCCAACAATCCACAGAGAATAGCGAAAAAGAGAGCGTTTTTCACACCAATAATTGAGAAACCGATACCGTACATAATCCACAGGCATACAATCATTTTAGAAAGTCCAAGCAGATATTGTTGCGATACCAGTGTAACACTGGATAATACTTTACTCACTTCGGGCTGTTGCGAAGGAAGAAAAAGTTTAAGAATAAAACGCCTGATATGAATCCGAAAATATAAAAGAAGAAAGATGTAGGCTAACACCAGAATAAAATTGGTAAAAATGGATAAAGCCGATCCTGCCACCATCTGCATAGTACCGGTAATGGAAAGTTGTTCATTATTTAGCAACTCAGATTGCTTTTTTGCTGTAATTCCAAAATTGTGAAATATGTACTTTTGAATATTGTTTCCAATACCTTCAACCTTTTGCGTCAGTAACGAAAAATCATTTGTCAGTTGAGAAATCTGCCAGCTAAGCAGCATAGCTATACCCGTAATAGTTAACAATAAGACCAACAGGCAGATTAAAACTGCCAGAACTTTGGGTACCTTCTTTTTTTTCCATCCATTTACAAAATGGTAAGAAAAGAGTTGCTAAAATGCCTGCAATACACAGAGGAATTAAAAAGCTTTTAGCAAAAAATAATCCTGCAATAATCAGAAAAGCCAAAAGTAGTTTTTTAATAATTGAAGACGACGTGATGATCATTTTTTAGTTTTAATTGGTTTAGAATGTACAATCTCTACGATTTTTTTAGCAATGTCTTAGGGCGAAAGAACACAATCGATAAATCCACTTTCAATTGCACTTTCAGGCATATCCGGTTGGCTTGCAGTTTCGGGTTTTTGCGCTATGGTAATGCCGCCTGCTTCTTTTATGCTTTTCAGTGCATCGGCTCCATCGCCATCGTATCCCGAAACAATGACTGCAATGAGTTTTCCGTCCCAGTTTTCGGCCATAGAATGCATAAAAACAGTAATTACATCGAACCATCCCCAGGGTTTTGATATTGGTTTTAATCGAAACTCTCCATCCTGTACATGTAAATCGCGCTTTGAAGGAATAATAAATATATGATTCGGTTCTATGTCTAGTTTCTCGGTGATGAGTTCAACCGGCATTTTGGTGTAATGCGGTAGAATTTTGTGAAGCAAGGTGGTTACTGTCCGCAAATGATTGACAATTACAATAGCAGCACCCATATCGGCTGATAACTCTTTCAACAAGCGGATGTAAGCATCTAATCCTCCGGCAGAACCACCGACACAAACGACAGGAAAAAACTTGATATTCGATTTTGCTTTCATGGCTAATTAATTTTACAAACTCTTCTTTAATTTAGATATTTACTTTCCAGAGACTTTAATAATTCGTCATAACGATTGTGAATACCTATGCCCACAAACTCTTCGTCAATCAGTTTAAATTGTTTTGAGATTTCCGTCTGTGCTTCTCCACTTAATGCTTTATTAGCCAATGAGAAAAAATCATTTTCTTCTTTTTGGATATGGTCATGGATTAACAGCACATAATTTGCCATACAGTCGGCAATCCTTTCACCGGAGAACGTGCTGTCTATTTTACAGTTTTCTACACAACACGTTATTTCAGCCAGATAACCTTTACCAATCAAATGTTCATTTATTATCAAACCTATACTTTTGATTGGATATTTGCTCAATAGAAGTGCCGGATAAAAAACTGTTTCTTCCTTGTTTCTGTGGTATTTATCTACATAAACTGATAGAAAATCTACAATTTTCTCCACGTCATTTGTATAAAACACCTTTTTGTTCTTAATACTGTTTGAGATATTGCTCATTACATTGAGCACTAATGTAATTGCTTTGTGTTCGTATATTAAATCTTCTGTTGGTTTCATGATGGTTGGTTTTTTAGGTGAATTGATTAAGTGAACAATGATATTATATTTTAACTGTTTTCAGGTATTACTTTTTGTTGTTTTTTTAATCCTATCAGTTTGTATATTTCAAACCAAATGATAGTTGATATTCCGGCTACAATGCAAATAAGAATATTCACCAGCGTGAGTTGCTGAAACTGAAATAAGTGAAGAAAAAAAGGTACGTTTAAAATCAGTGTCAGAAAGAAAATGGCACCGCCAACAACCCATAAACCAGCTTTATTAGGTGTAGATATTATCTTGAATATATTATCTGTCCACGAACGATTAGTCAGAATAACAGCAATATTGGAAATAATCAGGGTGGTGAACGCCATGGCTCGCACCTGATTGGGTTCGAATGAATAATACAAACCACCCAAATAAACCGCAAGCGTAACAAGCAGAATACCGACTCCCTGCATACAGCTAAAAATTATTTTTCTGGCTCCAAAAAACGGTTCGTCCAACTTCTTTGGCGGACGACTCATTACATTTGCCTCTTCTTTTTCAGCTTCAAAAATAATGGAACACGCTGGGTCAATAATCAGTTCCATAAAAACAATATGTACCGGCCAGAGAAGAATGGGAAGTTGAGCAATTAGTATTGGTATCAGCGAAAGTCCGGCAATGGGAACATGAATGGCAAAGATGTATCCAAACGATTTCTGGAGGTTATCGAAAATTCGTCGTCCCATGCGGATTGCAGCTACAATGGATGAAAAATTATCGTCCATCAGTACCAGCGACGAGGCTTCACGCGCCACATCAGTTCCTTTTTTTTCCATGGCAATGCCAATATTGGCAGCTTTGAGTGCCGGAGCATCGTTCACCCCATCGCCTGTCATGGCAACGATTTCACCGTTATGCTTTAATGCTTCAACTATTTTTAGTTTCTGTTCGGGAACCACACGTGCAAAAACACTGATGTCTTTAATTTTCCGACGTAATTCCACATCCGAAATAGCATGTAATTCTGCACCGGTCATGCATTTATCCGGATTCTCAAGTCCTATTTCCATGGCAATATGTTGCGCTGTGACGGGATAATCGCCGGTAATCATTATGACCCGTATTCCGGCTTTTTGGCATTCGCTTACTGCTTGTTTTACATTACTGCGAATTGGATCGGAAAGACCAATCAGACCGATAAAATCAAATTTGAAATCGTGCTGAATATCGGGTATTTCTTTGGTGCTGATTTTTGATTTTGCAACACCCAAAACGCGCAATCCATTTGATGCAAGCTCTTGCACAGCTTCCGATAAACGTTTTTTTTCTTTCGCATCCAAATGGCATAACTCAAAAATGGCTTCCGGTGCCCCTTTGGTAGCAATGCTTTTTTCTTTTGTGCTTTTTTCAGAAAACACCCGCGACATAGCCAGCAATTCTTTCGAAAGCGGATATTCCTTTATCATTTCCCACGTTTTGTGGATATGTTCCGTTCCTTTCAGTTGCATTTTACCCATTTCGGTAATGGCTTTTTCCATGGCATCAAACGGATTCAGTTGGCTGGACAAAATACCAAATTCCATGATTTCGTGAAAATCCTCTTGAAGTAACTTGCCTTTTTCTACAACAGTAAAGTCTTTACCGTTATAGAGTTGTGCTACTGTCATTTTATTCTCGGTAAGCGTTCCGGTTTTGTCGGTACAAAGCACGGTGGCCGAACCAAGTGTTTCGATAGCCGTCGGATTACGTGTCAGCACCTTCTTTTTTGACATGCGCCACGCTCCCAATGCCATAAAAATGGTGAGGATAACCGGAAATTCTTCGGGCAACATAGCCATCGCCAAGGTTATTCCGGCTAAAAATCCATTTATCAAATTTCCGCGGGTAAGTGTGAAACCAACAATCACCAACAAACAAAGTATTGCAGCAATAATGGTTACTTTTTTCACCAAAGAACCCATTTCTTTTTTTAGTCGTGTTGGTTCTTCTTTTACATTGCCCAACGCTTTACCAATTTTGCCAATCTCGGTATTTACACCAATGCTTGTAACACGTGCAATTCCGTTGCCCTGAACTATCATGGTGCCGGAGTAAACAAAAGGCAAATCATCACCACCAGGTTGTGTAATTTCTAATTTTTCGTCCCAATCGCTTTTCCGAACCGAGACAGATTCACCGGTAACCAATGATTCGTCGGCCAGTAAATTGACCGATTGAATAACGGTCGCATCCGCCGGAACACGGTCGCCTTCCTGTAAAATGATTAAATCTTCCGTCACCACTTCCACACCGGCAATGCCTCTTTCCACACCATCACGAATAACCAATGCTCGCGGACTTGCCATATCTTTCAGTGCATCGAGGGCTTTTTCGGTTTTTTTTTGTTGGAAAAATTCAATGCCCATGATGACGAAAACAAAACAAAGCAACATGATGCCTTCCTGTAAATCGCCCAACACCAAATACAAACTACCGCAAGCCACTAACAAGATAAACATCGGTTCTTTGATAACTCCGAACGCAATGAAAAAGAAGTTTTTGGGCTTGGAAGATGGTAACATGTTTAATCCTTCCGAAGCAATTTTTTCAATTGCCTGAGCAGAAGTTAACCCTGTTAGTTTGTCGGGAATAATGACCGAGCTTGGCTTTTCTTTTTTCATTTTTAATATTTTACTGCACCCAAATCCACCAGCTGGTGGAGACTTAAGAAGTACATTTTAGAAGTGATCAATATTTTAAAGTTTTAAATACTGCGTTTTATGCCCCTTTACTGGTTTAAGGGCCTTTTCCACTTTTGCAATTTTGGTTGGTGCAACACCACTCGAAAACATATTGGCATAGGTATGGGTAAACTCAGACCCGAATAATACAATTACTGAAGAATAAGTAACCCAAAGCATGATTAAAATAACCGAACCGGCTGCACCATAACCTGTTCCGGGATTTGCTTTGCCAAAATAAAATTCCAGCGCAAATTTCCCAATCTCAAACAAAAAAGTAGTTACTAGCGAACCTATCCACACATGCTTCCATTTAATCTTTGCATCCGGAAGTACTTTAACATCAATGCAAACAAGATTGTGAGAATCGTAAAGGATAATCCGATATTCAGTAATTGTAAAACCACCATAAACGAGTCCGTAAAATGACTTGTCAGCCAATTGCCAAACGCTGAAACAAATGCTGAAACAAGTAACGAAACAACCAGCAAAAAAGCTATGGAAACAATCAATCCAAACGAAAACAACCGAACTTTAAGAATTTCCAATATGTCCTACTTTTTGGGATCCATTTTTACTTCCCATATCGTATTCAACGACTTTTGAAATTCAGCAAATACACCGGTGGCTCCAATCAGAACGGTTATAATTTTTCCAGCTTCACAATAAAGGGTGTAAATCAACAAGTTACTTGGTTTACACCCTTTTTAACACCCTGAAATGATTCCCCGCAAAATATGCATTCAGACTAATCGAATAGTATGATGATTTTACGAAAGTGATGGCTAAGTATTCATTATAAACTTACAGTTCATTTTTTTTATTTAAAAGTCTATAGACTTTTCACCATAAGCAAAAAAAACAAAGTACTGTGACCGCTCTGCCTATTCTCAAAAAGCTATAAAAGCCACAATAGTGTGTGGAAAAAATGAAGACAGCTTATCCGATGTTTTATCGAGGACTTTTAGTTTTACAAGTTCAAAACTTGTTTTTCCATATGCCGCAGTATTTTCGAGCAATGTTTCTATATTGGTTGCATTATCTTCCATAAGTCTGATTGTTGGCAAGCATTTTTTTGAATAAAAATAGTTGAGAAACGATTGTAAAAAAACAAAGTCTGCTCAGGGAATCCAACGGCAACATCATCTCGCCTGAAAATTTAGACCCGTAGCAGATTTTATTTTAGATCCATAGGAACTATTTCACTTTTGAAGCTTTCACTTCTTTTTCTACATCTTCAACACTGCTCATGGCATCTTCGGCGAAATCAACCACTTCTTCTTTCACTTTGTCGAATTTTTGGGTGATATTGTCAATAAAATCATTGAATTTATCTTTCAAATCATCTACCTGTCTTTCGCCTTTGCGTACAATAGTTCTGCGGGTTACTGCGCCTTTTGCAGGTGCAAACAAAACTCCCAACAATGCACCGGTGGCTGCGCCGGCTACTACGCCTAATACTACTTTTGCTGTACTCATAATGTTGTTGTATTTAAATTAAACTTCTATTTGTTTTGAATTATACAAATGTAGGGCTGAAACGACTCCGAAAAGTTACAATATTCTTTCTATGAGTTATATAATTCACACATTAATAGATTTTGATATAATGAAAAAGAAAACCCTTTCCATATCACCATTTGGCGATATAGAAAGGGTAAACCTCACTGTAAACAAAACAACGGTTTATAAACGAATACCTACTGTGGCTTGCGCCCATACATTTTTGTAACGTGGAGTGGTTGATGTTCCATCGCCATTATTATTGAATAAATCCCAACCGGCTCTTGCACCAATAACGATATTATTCAGATTGATGTCCAATCCTCCAACCAAACACAAAGTGTTTTTACGGATATTATCAGTGTTGAAATCATCAGTGGTGGTAATGTTGGTAATTGGGTTTGAGAACACATCTTTCTGTTTCATCAAAAATGAATACTGTGGTCCAACAAGGATAGTCACCATTTCACTGGGTTTCACGGCAAGGAAAATCGGCACATCAATATAACTGGTGGTACGGGTTAAACTTACATCGTTACCCAACACACTGCTCGTGGCTTTAAATCCTTTTTGTGAGAAAAGTACTTCAGGCTGAATTCCTAAAAATGTACCAATGGGAATACTTACAAATGCACCTGCTGCAAAACCAATTTTACCATCTGCACTGTACTCCTTATTTTGGGAGTCGTACATGTTCGAATAATTGGCACCCGCTTTTACTCCAATGTGAAGTTGATCGGTCGAAGATTGAGCATACATGCTGCTTCCACCAAGGATAGAAACAACTAACGCAAAAATAATTTTTTTCATCTGATTTGTTTTTAGTTTAATAAATAGGTAATCTATAATTTGAACTCTTACTTTATATTTTTAATCGACACATCTCTGAATTCATTTTCCAAATCGTACATATCTTCATTATATTCAACTTTGAACGAATCCCACTGTTCCTAATCTTCATCGTAATAGTTATCGAGCCGGATCACTAAATCATTATTCCTATGTTCCAGATCATCTATTTTCTTATCACCTTTAATCTTTCCTTTCTTTTTCTCGTTCACTATTTCGGCTTTGAACAGGACAATCTCTTTTTCATTCAGTAGTATTTGTTTTTCCGATTGCTTTCTGAATTGGTTAATAGAATCTTTTAATGTGGGTTTTATATCCTGATGAATATAAATCACAGTATCGGGTATTTCTTCTACTTTGGTTTGGTTTGATTTAGTTGTCGACGATTGGCAAGCTGTCAATATCATTCCTGTCACAACCATTGTTATGATCAGGTAATACATCATTCTTTTCATTTGATCTGTTTCTTTCATCCTTTCACAATACAAAGGTCGTACTATTTAGCGCTTCGAAACTTACACAATTCACTAAATAACTTGCAATATTCACATGTTTGGATGTAGGGAGCAAACGTTACTTTGATGAAACTTAATATTATTGCCAGGTAAAAAACTACTCATTTCATTTTTATAACTGTGCTGTATTACAGTAGAACTAAACTATAGTGTAAAGCCTCTATCATCTCCTTGTTTGGGTTTAATATTAATCCCAATCTCTTTTTGAAACTCTTGATATTTGCGCTTAAACCAGTCTGATATTTCCAGATTATCTATGAGTAGGCGAAGTCGACTCGGGTTTAAACTGTCTTTTTCTATTTTAGCGATAGAGTGATCGGTTTCAAATTCACGTTGGTACTCTGGAGAATAAAGTCTTCCTTTAAAGCCTACAGGTTTCATTGTAAGTATCTTTTGGGTCAATTCTTCGGAAAAACCTACTATTTTGCAGAGCTTTTCAATATTAAGTATTTCTCTTATATTTGGAAACAGGTCATATATCTT
>Ga0209100_1000034_pt1 | contig 189819 bp, 165 predicted proteins | sample lystaG_FD_185480 | JGI IMG/M metagenome (GOLD analysis project Ga0209100, IMG submission 185480) | Glacier valley bacterial and archeal communities from Borup Fiord, Nunavut, Canada, to study Microbial Dark Matter (Phase II) -... | ecosystem: Environmental > Aquatic > Freshwater > Ice >...
TAACATGTAAGTGCTTTGATTTGAGACCTAAAGATACGAAAAAAGCAGCAAAAATAAGGCTTTTTATACCTTTTTTTACTGCTTTTTTATTTAGAACCAAAGACTAAGGTACTTTTTCAGTGCCCTCTTTGATTTTTGACCCACTTTTTGAAATTTCTATCAACATGAACCTACAATGGTGATTAGTCGAAAAAAAAAATCATTCTACAGCAAAAATATTTCAATTTGTTTAGAAAAGGTATAAATCAATCCAAAGTTAAGTAGCGTAAAATATACCTATTCATTTACAAAGGCTACTTCAGAGGTTTTTGGTTCTACGAACCGCTATGGGAAATAATTAAATATGGGAATGAAAAGAGTTGGGTAGGTACCAGTCAATCTCCGGGACGGATTTACATCACCGAAAAGGATATCGGCTAAGGCATCACACCATCATTTTCGGGAGAAGTAGCTTTAACAACAGTTTGCCACTGAGATTTAAAAACGCAATTACACGCGGGGACGACTTTTATTGACTGTGTGAAATTCATTACTTAGATTTTTTAAGGTTTTATCTCAATTAAGGTGTCAAAAACACAATAAGTTTAACGGGGACAAATATAAATAGTTTATTATTAACTACCAAACAAAAGTGTGTTTATTTTACACTAAGTACAAAAAAGAAATTTTCATATTCTGAAATATATTGTGTATTTCTTACACTAATACACTATAAATTATATTAATTCTTTTATCTTTGTCGGTCGATTCGAATCAAAACAATTATTATTATGAAATCAAATACAACTTCCACAGCAACATCTTTTGACACATTAGCAACCATTTCAGTAGATTGTGTCATTTTCGGATACGAGGAGAACGAACTAAAAGTCCTTGTGCGTTGTGAATTTGTACCTTTTGAAGGGATAATATATCAGGAATGGAAACTGCCTGGAAACCACGTCCGACGGACAGAAGACATAGATCAAACTGCCTCCCGCATACTCAAGGAACAAACCGGATTGGAAAATATTTATGTAAAACAATTCATGGTTTTCAGCGATCCAAACCGGCTGAAGCGACGGGAACAGGATTATGAATGGGTGAAACCACGGCTGGAAGACGAACGGGTGATAACGGTAGGTTTTTATTCACTGGTCAATTTGAACGATGTAGACAACAGTACCCTGACGGATGTAGCACAATGGACTAATGCCTATGAGATCAATAAGTTGATGTTCGATCACAACGAGATTTTCGATGAAGCATTCAAAAAATTGAGATACGACCTATTGCATGAACCTTTGGTATTTGAACTGCTACCTGCAAAGTTCACCCTGACACAAATGCAAAGATTATACGAAGTAATTTTCAATACTACTTACGACAAGCGGAATTACCGGCGAAGGGTGAACAAAATGCCTTACCTGATTCCGTTGGAAGAAATTCAAACCGGTGTTTCACATAAACCAGCCCGCTTGTATAGCTTCGACAGGGATATATATGAAAAAACGCGCGCAGAGCGTTTTGATTTCAGGGTGTAAAAACAGAGGCACAGACTGAGGCGAAAGCAAAAGAATAGGTATGTATTTTACCAACCGTGTTAATTTACAAAAATCGAATTATTTCCATCTTATCCTCCATATTTGGGGTAAACTGTATATGTCAAAAAAAATTTTCTTTTATATATGTATCTGATATATAAAAGGACATATCTAAGCATCCCATTATAACTACTTTTCGGGAAATTAGTATAAATTCGTTTAATTAGTATCTTTCGGAACACAGAAAAGTCTATATCTCAAATAGCCAGTTTATCAATTCCCAGAATAGTGTTTTTCATCTTAATGATGAAAATATAAACGATAGGAATCAGCGACAAGGCATTGGCCCAAATCAGGGGTCCATCCTTAAGCATGATGCCGTAAACCAGCCAAAGTGAAATTGCCACTACAACTATGCAGTACATAACCAATGAGATGCTATGCGTATCCTGAGTTCGATACACTTTAATGGCTTGCGGAAACTGATTCAGAATTGATAAGAAAGAGGCTAAGAATCCAACAATGGCAAGTGATGTCATAAAACGGTTTTTTAGTTTAACTTTATTTTCAACAAAAATACAAAAGAAAGTGGATAAAACAAGGACTTAATAATTGACAATTTTACGATTGACGATTGACAATTTCCTTAGCTATTGAATAGATGCGTTTTAAATAAAATTTTTACAATCATTTAAACAGTTTAGTAATCCACAAAAAAGTTTCCTTTCTAAATTTCCACATCGAATTGTAATTGATACAAAACAATTGGTAAGGTTTAACATTTAAATGAATACACTTTAAAATAGTTTACGTACTTTTGCAGCGTTAAAAATGTGGAGAGATTTGGACTGCTTGCAACCACAGAAAAAAATGCTAAATCGCAACATATTTTCTGCACCTTATAAAGTCCTCCTAACATTCTTCCATTTTTTTTATTTATCAAATTATAAATTGATTTTATAGTTTTATTTTCGATGTGCTTTTTTTGGGAGCAATAGTAAATTGTAAATTGTAAAATTATAAATTAAAAAGATTATGGGATATTTATTTTCATCCGAATCGGTCTCGGAAGGTCATCCTGACAAAGTAGCCGATCAAATTTCAGATGCCATTTTGGATAACTTTTTAGCGCTGGATAAAGACTCAAAAGTAGCATGCGAAACCTTGGTTACTACAGGACAAGTAGTTGTAGCCGGTGAAGTTAAATCGACTGCTTATGTTGATTTACAATCGGTTATCCGTAGAGTTATAAACAAAATAGGTTATACCAAAAGCGAATATATGTTCGATGGTAATTCTTGCGGTATTTTTTCCGCATTACATGACCAATCGGCAGACATCAACCGTGGCGTTGAACGCGTGGATCCAATGAATCAGGGAGCCGGTGACCAGGGAATGATGTTTGGTTATGCATGTAATGAAACTAAGAACCTGATGCCTATCGCTCTTGACTTGTCGCACGCATTGGTGCAAGAATTGGCAGAAATTCGTCGCGAAGGAACTCAAATGACTTACCTCCGCCCCGACTCAAAATCCCAGGTAACCATAGAATACGATGACAACAACAAACCGGTAAAAGTTCATACAGTGGTAGTTTCTACTCAGCATGACGATTTTATTCAACCATCCGACACAAAAAGCCAGTTACAGGCTGATGAAGAAATGCTTTCCATTATCCGTAAGGATGTGAAAGATATTCTGATTCCACGTGTTAAAGCTACGGACGTACAATTTGCACAATTATTCAAAGAAGATTATGTATTACACGTAAATCCAACCGGGAAATTCGTAATTGGAGGACCTCACGGTGATACAGGACTGACGGGACGTAAAATCATTGTGGATACCTACGGTGGAAAAGGCGCTCATGGCGGTGGAGCATTCTCGGGTAAAGATCCTTCGAAAGTCGATCGTTCGGCAGCCTACGCAGCGCGTCATATTGCCAAAAACATGGTAGCAGCTGGTCTTGCCAACGAAGTGCTGGTACAGGTAGCTTATGCTATCGGAGTTGCAAAACCGATGAATTTATACATCAATACCTATGGTACTGCTCAGGTAAAACTCAGCGATAGCGAAATTTCTGCGAAAATCGAAAAACTTTTCGATATGCGCCCAAAGGCCATCGAAGAACGACTAAAACTGCGTTTCCCCATTTACGAAGAAACTGCCTCCTACGGACATGTAGGACGTACACCGGTAGAAGTAACCAAACACTTCAAAGACGGAAACGGGAACGAATTTGCTCGTACAGTAGAACTCTTTACCTGGGAAAAGACAGACAAAGCTGACGAGATTAAAAAGGAATTTGGTTTGTAAATTATATATTTCCAAACATTTTAATGGTGCCCGAATTACAATGTAATTCGGGCACTTTCTTTTTATCAATCGAAACAATTCACAACAAAAACAGCATTAGAATGGTTTTAGAATAAAAAAACAATCTCTATGAATCATCCCCCACTAATTCTTTTCGATGGTATCTGTAATTTATGTTGTTGGTGGGTTCAGTTTCTTATCAAAATAGATTCGAAAGCGAAATTCCATTTTGCCACATTACAATCGAAAATGGCTCAAAACATTCTTTCTTCCTTTGAAAATTCAACTTCAGAGTTGGAAACAGTGTTTTACATCAAGGAAAATCGATGCTTTCAGAAATCGGCTGCCATACTGGAAATACTGCAAGATTTGGGTGGAATCTGGGTTGTGTTTTCCATTTTCAAGCTGATTCCCATACAGATAAGAAACTATTTATATAAACAACTGGCACGAAAAAGGTATCACATTTTTGGTCAGCGAACATCCTGCATGCTACCTACCCCGGATATTCAGAAAAGATTCTTATCGTAAAATGACAAAACCGACACGTTATTCCATCTTTTACTGTAACTTTGCCTCAAAATTCGGAAAAGTATTATGTGGAAAAAGTTCATAGCTCTACTTACAGCTGCATGGAAGATTATTACGGTTAATTTGGCTAAATTCATAAGCTGGAGAAAAGCCCGTATGGTTCGTTTTCGCGGCTTGGTTTGGTACAAAAAACTAGCCAATATTCTTATAACTTCATTCGTGCTGTTTATCCTCTATCTCTTTTTAGTGGACATTAATTTTTTATGGCTATTTGGTAAATCACCGGGTATGAGCAGCATTAGCAATCCGAATCAAAGTGAAGCGTCCGAAATCATAAGTTCCGATGGAAAACTTATTGGAAAATTCTTTCACGAAAACCGGACACCCGTTAAATACGAAGAAATATCTCCGCGACTCATACAGACTCTAATATCCACAGAAGACGAACGTTTTTACCAACACTTTGGTATTGATTTTCAGGGCGTTTTCGCGGCTTTAAAAGACATGACCCAGGGCCGGTCGCGCGGAGCCAGCACCATAACACAGCAACTGGTAAAAAACATGTACAAAACCCGGAATCAGTATTCTACCGGGCTTTTTGGCTACATTCCCGGAGTGAAACTGATTATTATGAAGACCAAGGAATGGACCACGGCTGTCAAAATAGAGATGTTATACTCGAAAAAAGAAATACTAACCATGTATTTCAACACAGTAGACTTTGGCAGTAATTCATTTGGAATATACACAGCATCCAAAACCTTTTTCAAAACAACACCAGCAAAGCTCAATTACGAACAATCGGCGACCCTGGTAGGCTTACTTAAAGCAACAACTTCTTATAGCCCTATCGCTCATCCCAAGAGATCGAAGGAGCGCAGGAATGTAGTATTGGAGAATCTGGCTCAGCACAATATCATTACGCAACACGAATGTGACTCGCTCAAAAAACTTCCAATCGAGTTGAATTACAGCATTGTAGAATCGTATGATGGGGTTGCTCTTCATTTTCGGGCATATCTGGACAAATACCTGCAAGATTGGGAAAAAGAAAACGGATATGATATTTACTCTGATGGATTAAAAATATACGTGACCATAGACTCGCGTATGCAGAAGTATGCTGAAGAAGCAATGAAAAAGCACATGCGCGTTGTACAACGTCAATTCTTCGATCACTGGCGCGGTCAAAGCCCCTGGCAAGATGAAAACCACAAAGAAATAGTGAATTTTGTAGAAGATATTGCTAAGAAAACCAAAGCATATGCTTCTTTAACCAAAAGGTTTGATAATGACAAGGATTCAATAGATAAATACCTGAATCTACCGCACAAAACCAAAGTGTTCGATTATACATTGGGAGAAAAAGATACCACCCTGAGCATAATGGATTCTATCCGTTACATGAACCATTTTTTACATAGTAGTTTTGTAGCCATGGAACCGGGAACAGGAAATGTACGTGCCTGGGTAGGTGATATTGATTTTAAATTCTGGCAATACGATAAAGTAGCCCAATCAAAACGACAACCCGGCTCTACATTTAAACTGTTTGTTTATACTGCGGCAATAATGAACGGCATGTCGCCTTGCGATGAACTAACCGACAAGGCTGTTTCCTGGAACTATGATGAAAAAGGTCTTAAAAAAACCTGGAATCCTCATAACGCAAGCGGCAGATTTTTAGGTTATCCAGTCACACTGAAAAATGCTTTTGCCCGTTCGATCAATACTATAGCCGTACAATTGGCTCAAAAGACAGGCATACCCGAAATAATAAAATATGCCCATTTACTTGGTATTAGAACACCCTTAGAAGAACAACCGTCATTATGCCTTGGTTCCTCGGATGTTTCATTGCTGGAATTGGTAAATTCTTTCGGTACAGTTGTAAACGAAGGAGTATACCACAATCCTATTATGGTTACCCGTATTGAGGATCATAACGGTAACGTTATTTATCAACCTGCCGTAGAACAAAAACGGGTTATTCCTTACGAAGCAGCCTGGTTAATGACTGAATTGTTAAAAGGAGGAATGACTGAACCAGGTGGTACCACTCAAGCATTGTGGGCATGGGATTTATTTCATTACAACACCGACTTCGGAGGAAAAACAGGGACTTCATCCAATCACTCCGATGCATGGTTTGTAGGCGTAACACCAAAGCTGGTTGGCGGTGCCTGGGTTGGCGGTGAGCAACGTTGCGTGCATTTCCGAACCGGCAGACTTGGCGAAGGCAGTAAGACAGCCCTACCCATCTTTGCGCTCTTTATGGAGAAAGTATTAGCCGATAAAACGCTAACGCAGTACAGAGGAAAATTCCTTACTAAACCCAAGGAAAAAATCACGCGCGATTACAGTTGTCATACTTACGTCCGCCCCGACACTACGGTGGTAGATTCAAACAACATCAATTTAGACGAAATTCCCGAAGATGTTCCTGTTATAGAAGAAGAAGAAAATACTCAGACTGAGTAAAACCACCTATTTTAAAAAAAAAAGGAAAAGCCGTACACAAATAAATTGTGTACGGCTTTCTTTTTTTTTGAAATAAAATAGAATTAGATAATCAACATGGCATCACCGTAAACTCCAAATTTGTAACCTTCTTTAATAGCTAATTCGTAGGTTTTCATGATTAAGTCGTAATCACCAAAAGCAGCGGTTAGCATGATCAACGTAGAATAGGGTAAATGAAAATTAGTTATCAATGAATTGGCAACAGTAAACTCATATGGAGGGAAAATGAATTTATTGGTCCAACCATCGTAAGGCTTAATTTTACCATCGGTGCCCACTACTGTCTCCAGTCCTTGCGGATATTTCTCCGTACCTGCGGATATATATAAATTGATTAGATATACAAATGGTCCTGTTCCGAAAAACTGAACGTTGCGATGAAACTTTTATCAAAAGAAACGCTTCCGTACGCTTTGAGGTTTCCCACCCGATAATCAGCACTTTTTGAACATCTAATCACACTCGGACATATCCGCCGGGACGGTACGGGTTACTTCAATTAAGTCATAATTCGGCATATTGTTCTATTACAAATAGAACAATATTACATATTAAAGCATTATTAATAGAATAATAGTGATATATTAGAACATTTCAAATAGAATAATTGTATCTTTGTAATTCATCTTCCAGAGAATCTTATGAAAGAAATATTGAGGGTAGTCATTAAAGAACAAAGAAAGCAACAGCATATTGCTGTTGAGGTAGAACGTACAATGCCTCGAGAATTAATTGACTCACAAGAAATTATTGTAATTTCAGGGTTGCGTCGGTGTGGAAAATCTGTTCTGTTACAACAAATACGAAAGAAACAGAGAGAACAAGACTTTTTTATCAATTTTGATGATGAAAGATTAATCAACTTTCAGGTCGAGCATTTCCAACTTTTGCACGAAGTTTTTATTGAAATGTACGGTGAACAAAAAACTTTCTATTTCGATGAGGTTCAAAACATTTCCGGATGGGAGCGTTTTGTCAGACGATTGTACGATTCAGGAAATAAAATTTTCTTGACAGGTTCAAATGCATCTATGTTAAGTCGTGAATTAGGGACACATCTCACTGGGCGTTTTTTACGTTATGAACTTTTTCCATTCTCTTTCCGTGAATTCATAGCTTATAAACACAGGAAATTATCTGCTGATGGTATTTTTACTACAACTGAAAGAGCAATGATTGCAGGATTGTTTCAAGACTATTTATTACAAGGTGGCATTCCTATATATTTGAAAACGAGGGAAGATTTATACATAAAGCAACTTTACGAATCAATTTTATACAAAGATGTTCTGGTGCGTAACAAGCTTACCAACGAAAAGGAATTATTGCAGTTAGTCTATTTTTTAGCAAGTAATGTAGCGAAACCAACTACCAATAAATCGCTTGCGGGAATTGTTGGAGTCAAGAATCCAACTACTATACGTAATTATTTAGAATTTGTGGAAAATACCTATTTGATTTATCAGATAACAAAGTTTGATTTTTCATTGAAAGCACAATTAATAAATCCGAAGAAAACATATTTCGTTGACAATGCACTGATTCTGAAATTGGGATTTAATTTCACCCAAAACAGCGGTCGTTTGCTCGAAAATCTGGTATTTATTGAACTGAAACGACGAAGCCTTGAAGTCTACTATCATCAGGGGAAAGGAGAATGTGATTTTGTAATTCGTACAGGATTTAATATTGATCAAGCTATTCAAGTATGTTATACATTTGATAGTGATGTAACCAAACAACGTGAAATCAATGGCGTTTTGGAAGCAATGCAGACATATAACCTTCGGGAAGGACTTATCCTGACGTCTGATTACGAAGAAATTATCACATTAGGTGATCACATCATCAATATACTTCCCGTTTGGAAGTGGCTACTTTAATTTGTAAAAGAAACATTTAGGAATTGAAATAAACCCGTCATTGCGGAAATATATAACTTGTCTAAATTTTTAAATGGTCCTGTTCCGAAAAACTGAATGTTTTGGTAAAACTTTTAGTCGTCGAGGCACGAGACACTAAAACGTTTCTTAATTCAACTTTTATCAAAAGAAACGCTTCCGTACGCTTTGAGGTTTCCACCCGACAGTTAGCATTATTTGTACATCTAATCACGCTTGGATATATCCGCATGGACTGGTGGTACGACTCAATCTTTGTGGGCATGGGATTTATTCAATTCTAATACTGACTTTGGCGGAAAGACAGGAACTTCATCCAATCACTCCGATGCATGGTTTGTAGGCGTAACACCAAAGCTGGTTGGCGGTGCCTGGGTTGGCGGTGAGCAACGTTGCGTGCATTTCCGCACCGGCAGACTTGGCGAAGGCAGTAAGACAGCCCTGCCCATCTTTGCGCTCTTTATGGAGAAAGTATTAGCCGATAAAACGCTAACGCAGTACAGAGGAAAATTCCTTACTAAACCCAAGGAAAAAATCACGCGCGATTACAGTTGTCATACTTACGTCCGCCCCGACACTACGGTGGTAGATTCAAACAACATCAATTTAGACGAAATTCCCGAAGATGTTCCTGTTATAGAAGAAGAAGAAAATACTCAGACTGAGTAAAACCACCTATTTTAAAAAAAAAAGGAAAAGCCGTACACAAATAAATTGTGTACGGCTTTCTTTTTTTTTGAAATAAAATAGAATTAGATAATCAACATGGCATCACCGTAAACTCCAAATTTGTAACCTTCTTTAATAGCTAATTCGTAGGTTTTCATGATTAAGTCGTAATCACCAAAAGCAGCGGTTAGCATGATCAACGTAGAATAGGGTAAATGAAAATTAGTTATCAATGAATTGGCAACAGTAAACTCATATGGAGGGAAAATGAATTTATTGGTCCAACCGTCGTAAGGTTTAATTTTACCTTCGGTACCAACTACTGTTTCCAATGCACGCATTACAGTCACACCCACAGCGCAGATATTCCTGTTTTCATCATGTGCTTTGTTTACAATATTAGCTGTATCGGCTGAAACAGACATTTGTTCCGAGTCCATTTTATGTTTGGTAAGGTCTTCCACATCAATATCACGGAAATTGCCCAGACTCATATGTGAAGTCAAAAAGGCTGTATCTACTCCTTTGATTTCCATACGTTTCATAAGCTCCCTGCTAAAGTGCATACCGGCAGCCGGAGCTGAAACAGCACCTTCATTTTTGGCAAAGATGGTTTGAAACCTCTCGGCATCATCAGCTTCCACCGGACGATTTATATTTTTAGGCAGCGGTGTTTCACCCAATGAGAATAGTCCTTTTTTGAATTCCTCGTGCGTTCCATCAAACAAAAAACGCAGGGTACGTCCACGCGAAGTGGTATTGTCAATCACCTCAGCAACAATAGAATCATCTTCACCAAAATACAACTTATTACCGATACGTATTTTTCGTGCCGGCTCAACAAGTACATCCCACAGGCGCATTTCATGATTTAACTCACGAAGAAGAAAAACTTCGATCTGAGCACCTGTTTTTTCTTTATTTCCGTATAAACGAGCAGGAAAAACTTTTGTATCATTAAAAACGAACAAGTCTTTTTCGTTGAAATATTCGAGCACATCTTTGAATGTACGATGTTCGATTTCTCCGGTTTTGCGATGCACCACCATCAAACGCGATTCATCGCGATTCGCAGCCGGATATTGAGCAATTAGCTCATCCGGTAATTTGAACTTAAACTTAGATAACTTCATATATTTGTTTTTTTTAATTTTATTACTAATGGGCCGATAATTGAGAGTAACCCAAGCTCATATATTTCTTTACAATTGAGTTGCTACTGGATGCAGCGTCAACTTTTCTTCTTCAAAGTGCTTAATTAAATCATCAATTTGCCAACATTTATCCAGATGAACTTCACCAATTCTCGTTCTTTCCAATCCTATTAAGTGTGCACCGCTACCCAAAGCAAGACCGATGTCACGTGCCAAGGCCCGGATATAAGTTCCTTTGCTACATACTACTCTAATTTTCAGTACCGGGAGAGTAAAATCCAAGACTTCAATCTCATCTATAACCAATAATTTAGGTTTTAGTTCAACTTCCTGTCCCTCACGGGCATAATCGTACGCGCGCTTACCATCCACTTTTACAGCAGAATAGACCGGTGGAACCTGCCATATCTCGCCCAAAAAACGGGGTATTATCTCATCCACCAGGGTTCTTGTAATTTGTATAGTAGGATATCTTCCATCTACAGGCATTTCCAGATCAAACGAGGGTGTGGTTGCTCCCAATTCCAGGGTGGCAATATATTCTTTGGTCTGATACTGGAAGCTTTCAATCTGTTTGGTTGCTTTTCCGGTACAAATAATCATAACACCCGTAGCCAAGGGGTCAAGCGTTCCGGCGTGTCCTACCTTAAGTTTCTTGATTTTTAGGGTTCTTTGTAATTGCCCCCTCACTTTGCTCACCAGGTTGAACGAAGTCCAATGCAAAGGTTTGGCTACATGCAATATTTCTCCTTCAATAAAATTCATTAAACAATTTTTAAATCAATGCCCATAAACATCAATGTTAGAAGAATAACTCCCAGTACGATACGATAATAACCAAAGGCTTTAAATCCGTATTTGGTAAGGAAACCAATAAAAAATTTGATAGCAACCATGGCTACCAGAAATGCAACAACATTACCTACCAACAAGGTAACTAAATTATCAGACAACATGGAAGCACCTGCAGGATCAAACACCAATTTAAGTAGTTTATATCCCGAAGCCGCAGCCATAGTTGGTACAGCCAGAAAAAAGGAAAATTCAGCTGCATTTTTCCGCGAGAGTTTAGTAGTCATACCACCCACAATAGTGGCCATCGAGCGTGAAACCCCAGGTATCATAGCAATACATTGGAAAAAACCTATTTTTAATGCCCGTTTCCAATCCATTTCCTGGTTTTCATCCGGCTTATTAAACCACTTATCTACAAACAACATAAGTACACCTCCTAATACAAGGGTCACTGCCACTACTAACACACTTTCGAGTAATGCATCGATATAATCCATGAGCAAAAAACCAATTACAGCAGCGGGCAGGAATGCGATCAGCAATTTCCAGTAAAAATCCCAACTCTGAAAAAATCGTTTCCAATAGAGCACAACCACTGACAATATGGCACCGAACTGAATATTAACTGTAAATGCCTTCACAAAATCGGTACTATCTATTGCCAACAATTTTTGAGCGATTATCATATGTCCTGTGGACGAAACGGGCAAAAATTCTGTCAATCCCTCAACAATAGCCATTATAATGGTTTGCAGTAAATTCATGCTTTTTTACTTTTTTGTTTAAATAAGATGGCAAAAACCATGAATAGGAAACCAAAGAAAGAAATCATAGGACCAACGGTAATCCGTCGGGTACTGAAAATATCTGGATTAAATTCGGTACCGGTTGTAGAACCGGCCATTAATGCAAAACCTGAAATAATAATGAGAAAGCCAACTGCAATCAATATCAGATTGATTTTGCCTAAAGTAAAACGGGTGTTATTTTCCATAAAAAATTAATTTACACAGATTATAAAAAATGATTGATTTAAACAGAAAGAAAAAATAGTGTCTGATTGGACTAAATAAAATACATATCGTTAGTGTTCATTTTCAAATACCTGCCCACAGCAAAATAAGAAGAGATGGCAGTAAGTAAAATGCCCAGGAGAATAACTATGCCAGCTACAGTAAGTCCTGTAAGTGGCTCCAGCATTAGTCCCGATGCTCCGAATTCGAATCGGATGTAGTAAACCATTCCGGTCAATAACAAAATAGCTAAAAATGCAGCTACCAATCCATTCATCATACTATTAACGATATAAGGTTTACGGATAAACCAGGGAGTGGCACCAACTAATTTCATGGTATTAATCAAAAAACGATTCGAATAAACAGTCAGACGTATCGTATTATTAATAAGTACAATGGATACAAAAAGTAAAACACCGGCTATACTTAACAAAATGATAGTCAATTTATTTACATTATCATTCACCATACTCACCACATCTTTCTGATAAGCAACCCGATTAATATGTTCGAAGGATTTTAGTTTCGATTCAATCAGAGCTACACTTACGTTGTTTGCGTACTCAGCATTCAGTTTCACTTCAATAGAGGCCATAAGCGGATTATATCCTAAAAAATCCTGGGGATCTTCGCCCATACTGGCAATGTGTTCTTTCAAAGCTGCCTCTTTGGATATAAATTCAACTGACTTGGCATAATGCGAATCTTTTAAATACTTCTCTATTCTTAAGGCATCCTGTTGTCCAATCTGATCATCGAGAATAATCGACAAATTGATATTCTCTTTCACATAGTTGCTCATATCACGTGCCACAAAGAGTAACAGACATACCAAACCCACTAAAAACAAAACCAGCGACATACTAATAGTAGATGTAAAATGCATGTTCCAAAAATTATACTTGCGTACACTTGTTCTTTCTTTTGCCATAACTTTGAATAATTATTCGTTTTAAAATTCAAGCATTTTCAGATGTTTTTGACTGTTTTCTTTGCCAAAAAACAAAACCAAGAATACATAATATCAATAGAATAGAAGATACTAAAGCAATTGAATTGCCAATACTATATGATTTCGGTTCAAACTTGAATTCAATTTTATAATTTCCGGCTTTGAGGGGCATAGCACGCAGCAAATAATTGGCACGTACATAGGGCACAATTTGACCGTTGATATATGCATTCCATCCGTTGTCGTAATAAATTTCTGAGAACACAGCTACCTGATCGGTTGCCGAGTTAAAGTCGTATATCAGCTTATTTGGTTGATAACTGGCCAAAGCGATACGTGCCGTACTGTCCGGAGTCAGTTTTACAGGTAATTTATCGGCAAACGATTTGTCCACTACCATTTCGGTCTTAGTATTAATCTCACCCACCAGACGCATTTCTTCGTTAGCATCGGCTGCCACACGAATGGTCTGTACAAACCAAACATTACCACTAGCATAAGGATTTACCAATGGAGCTGCTTCTTTGTTGAAAATAAGATATTTCATATTCAGCATATTCAGCACTCCCAATGAATCCATCGTTGGGGTTATTTGTTCAGGCGAAGTTACACGACCAAAAGTGGCAAAAAGTTGTCCAATTTCCTTTTCCATCTGCATGTTAATTAACTCCTGATAGCGGCGTAATTTGGCAGCATGATATCCCCCGATACTCTTGTGAAAATACGAAGGAGTTGCATCATTGAAAATATTAGCCGTAGCATCTAACACGCGATATTGCGATTTATCTTGTAAAATGAATTTATCGGCCGTAGTCGGTTTAACTAAAGTTTCAATTTTACGTTTGCGTTTAAAATTGTCGTCGTTCAAATATCGTTTGGCAACAGGAGCCATATCCGCCAAAAACAACACGGCAAAAAAGACAAAAGCCACACCCTGTTTCAATAAATTTTTAGCATAAAGCCAGATTAAACCGGCAGCCATAAGCACAAAGGCAAACGAGCGTAAAGCATCAGAGCGCAACATAGCAGCGCGGTCGAGTGGCAATGTCTCTTTTAAAAACGCATAATCACCCTGGAACTGAGCATCGGCGGGTGAAATAAAATTGCCTGAAAGTGAAGGTATAGCAGCAAACAAAAGTGCAATTCCACCAACTATAGCAGCACTAATTGCTAATGGTTTAATTAATTTTTGCTTGTCTGTCTTGGGATCAAATACTTCTTTTAGGGCTAAAATAGCCATTAATGTAATCCCAAAACCGGTTGCCACCAAAGTCATGGAAACAGTACGGAACTTGTTGTATAGAGGCACGTAATCGATAAAAATATCGGTCAGCCACATGAAATTTCGTCCCCAGGAAAGCATTAAAGTTAGTGCAATCATAGGCAACAACCACCATTTGGTGCGTTTATCCACCAGGAAGAGTCCCAGAACAAATAAGAAACAAACGATAGCACCCAAATATACAGGACCCGAAGTACCGGGCTGATCGCCCCAGTAAAGTGGCAATTGCATATCTTTCAACATACTATCAACATTTGGGACACCTAAACTTGCCAGTTTTTTCCCTGTTTCGCTTTCAGCCCCCAATGTTCCACCACTTGCTCCGCCTTTAAAATCCGGAATGAGTAGGGTCATAGTTTCACCCACACCGTAACTCCATTGAGTAATATAATCCTTATTGAGTCCGTGCTGAGAACTATTAGTATCCATAGTCAGACCATTCGAATCACCCCGCATGGTATATTTTCCGTATTCGTAGGTAGTAAGCAGGGATGTAGCATTCATACCTGTTGCAACCACTGCAGCGGCCAATAATAAACCTACTCTTTTGAGAAAGGATACTATTTTTTTTTCTCTTATGCTGTAAATAAATTCCACTATCCCCAGAAATATAAGGATAATGAGCGTGTAATATAAAATTTGTACGTGGTTGGCACGAATAGCCAAACTTAGGAAAAAGGCAGTGAGCAGACTTCCCAGTATAGGTTTCCATCGAAAGGTCATAAAAACACTACCTATCAACGGTGCCATATAGGCAATGGTAATAGCTTTGGTGTTATGGCCCGCTAAAATGATAATAAAATTATAGGAAGCGAAAGCAAATGCAATAGCACCAACCATGGCTAACCAAGGCTTTACCCGAAACGATAACAGTAAAATGTAAAATCCAATCAGGTATAACAGAAGATTATAAACTGTTGCCGGAAATAAATGGATAATATCTTCTACGTATTTAATAACGTTGTAGGGTTGCACCATAGATATTTGATAAGTTGGCATACCCCCAAACATGGCATTGGACCACAAAGTGACATCATCGTGGGTGGAATTATAATCGATGGTCTCCTTGGCCATACACATCCAACTTTCGGTATCAGAGCCAATAAGTTGTTTTCCTTCCAACACGGGAGTGAAATACATAAACGAAATGCAGACAAATAACAGGATAGCAGCAATGTGCGGAGTAAATTTGGCAAGTACAGTTTTATTCATGACGGTATAAGTGGTTTGCTGAAAGCAGTTTTTGGGTAAAATCATACAAAAGTACATATTTTATTCACAATTGCTATCAGGCAAGCGGTTAATAATTGTTGAAATATAGAAGTGTTAGCTAGTAAAATGCAGATTTATCAAATCAGCAGAACAAAAAGACAAAGTTAAATATCAATTCATTTATTTTAACAACTGCAAGCCCTAATTCCCCTGAATTGGCAAATTAGCAAAAAAATCGTACTTTTGTCGAACAAAAAAGACGATCAAACAGTTTCACAACCATGAACAAACAAGAACTACAAGATATAAGGGCTGAATTTCCAATTTTGTCTGAAAAAATATATAATAAAGACTTAGTTTATTTCGATAATGCTGCCACCACACAAAAGCCACGCTGCGTAGTTGAAAAAATTGAATTTGCCTACTATCACATTAATGCCAATATCCATCGGGGCGTACATTTCCTGAGCCAAAAAGCCACAGAAGCGCATGAAGAGGCCAGAACAACCGTGGCCGAATTTCTGCATGCGTCCAAACGCGAAGAAATTATTTTCACCAGGGGAACTACAGAAGCTATCAACCTGGTGGCAAGTTCCTTTGGCGATGCCTTTTGCCAACCCGGGGATGAAATCATCGTATCGGTGATGGAACATCATTCCAACATAGTTCCATGGCAAATGCTTTGTGAACGGAAAGGGATGAAATTACGCGTAATCCCAATGAATGAACGCGGAGAACTCAACATGGACGCTTACAGTGAATTACTCAATAAACACACCCGATTGGTTTCCATAGCGCATGTTTCCAATGTGTTGGGAACAGTGAATCCGGTAGCAGAAGTCATTCGCCTGGCTCATAAGCAAAACATTCCGGTTTTGGTTGATGGGGCACAAGCTGTGCCACATATTGCGGTTAATGTAGTGGAAATGGATGCCGATTTCTACGTTTTTTCAGGACATAAAATTTATGGTCCTACCGGTATCGGTGTCCTTTTTGGCAAAGAAGAATGGTTAAACCAAATGCCTCCTTATCAGGGTGGTGGGGAAATGATTTCGACTGTGACTTTCGAGAAAACAACATACAACGTATTGCCTTTTAAATTTGAGGCGGGAACACCCGATTATATCGGTTCCACTGCTTTGGCAGAAGCCCTGCGTTATGTTCAGAATATTGGGTTGGACAAAATCGCAGCCTATGAACATGAGCTGATGGCTTATGCAACTACTCTTTTGATGGAAATTGAAGGTATGCGTATAATAGGTACAGCGGAAGAGAAAAGTTCCGTAATTTCATTTTTGGTTGGGAATATACACCCCTATGATATTGGCATGTTGCTCGATAAATTAGGTATAGCCGTACGTACAGGGCATCATTGCGCCCAACCACTCATCGACTCGCTGGGTATCCCAGGAACCGTTCGAGCTTCCTTCGCCTTTTACAACACCAAAGAAGAAATTGATGCATTTATTACTGCGCTGAAAAGAGTAGTGGGAATGCTGAGTTAAAAAGTTACAAACCTAAACGGAGGTAACTAAAAATACTTTATAAAATTAGAAACAAACAAGCTTTGACATCCCCCTTCGGGGGCTTGGGGCTAATTATTCAGATTAAATATGACTATTAACGAATTACAGGACAGCATTGTAGAAGAATTCAGTATGTTTGACGACTGGATGGATAAATATTCCTTACTGATTGACCTGGGAAACTCCCTGGAACCGCTGGAAGATGAACAAAAAACACCTCAAAACATCATCGAAGGCTGCCAGAGTCGTGTGTGGTTGCATGCTGAACTGAAGGATGGTTTGATCGTATATCGGGGCGAAAGCGATGCAGTACTGGTAAAAGGTATAGTTTCTTTGCTTATTCAGGTTCTCTCAGGGCACACCCCTGATGAAATCATAAATACTCAACTCTATTTTATCGAAAAAATCGGATTGCGTGAACACCTCTCTCCTACCCGATCCAATGGATTACTGGCCATGATGAAACAAATGAAAATGTACGCCTTGGCATTTAAAGCAATAAGTTAAAAACGAATTACACTAATTATCCCGATAGCTATCGGGACGAATTACACTAATTTTCATTGTACAAAAAAAAACAGACTTCTAACCGAAGCCTGTTTTTTTTATGTAAAAGCCTTTTCCCTGTTCTTCTTTCTTCGCCTGTGCCTTAGCCTGTTCCTATGCCTGTGCCTAACCTTTACACAAACTCCAGCTTAAACTCTTCCCCATCAAACACACCGTATGAGAAGATACCTACGAAATCGCCTAAAATAACCACCCGTCTTTGATCTTTCAACTGTAAGTCCAAAGCTATGTGTCGGTGCCCGAAAATCAGGAAATCGACATCGTGGGTTTCGACGTATTTCTTGGCAAAAACCACCAGGTTCTCATTTTCTTCCCCTAAAAACTTATTTTCTATGTGAAGAATATTCTCTCTGTTCTTTTTAGACCACCGAAAACCAAATTCCTGTCCCAATTGCGGGGGAACAAACCTGAAAAGATTCTGAGCAGTACGGCTGTGGAAAATCTTGCGTAACATTTTAAACCCAAAGTCTTCATTTGCATGCAAACCATCACCGTGTGCCATAAAAAAGCGTTTCGTTCCAAGCTGAACCGTATACGGTTCACGGTGTATAATAAGCCCAATTTCGTTTTCCAGATATCCGAAGGTCCAGATATCATGATTCCCAATAAAAAAATGGATTTCTATACCCGAGTCTGTTAATTCTGCCAATTTACCCAAAAACCGGACATATCCTTTGGGTACAACGGTAGTATATTCATACCAAAAATCGAACATATCACCCAATAAATAAATAGCCGATGCATCGCTTTTCACATTATCGAGCCAGTCAACCAGTTTTTTTTCGTGAGCGCGAGGATCTTTCACCAGGCGGGAACCCAAATGAGCATCGGAAATAAAATATATTTTCTTCATTAATTAAATGAGATAAAGCAATTGGAAATTAAAAACGAACTATGCAACATTTCTACTCAAGCAAGTAGTTAATTATAAACAGTTAAATAAATGTTTATAAATTTCAATCTACTTTAAACATGCTGCAGAATGCTATAGAAATCCCAGTTCCAACTGTGCTTCCTCACTCATCATACTTTTATCCCAGGCAGGTTCATATACAATGTTCACATCAACACTTTTCACCCCTTCTACACTTCCAACTTTCATGCGGACATCTTCCACAATGAAATCTACAGCCGGACAGCTTGGCGCTGTCAAAGTCATATCAATATTAAGATGACCATCATCGGCAAGATCAATTTTATAAATCAATCCCAGATCATATATATTTACAGGAATTTCGGGGTCGAATACATTTTTGAGCATCCGTACAATATTTTCTTCAATTTCTAAAAATTCATTCATTTCGTATAACTTTAAACCAAAACAGGTATATAAATAACTTAAATAATACTATCTAAAACGATTCAAAGACCAAAAATAATTCTTTTCATATTGATAAGCCTTGTCTGTACCGTTGACATCGTTTTATAATCACAGTAAACAACCAAACATTGGATATTGTTGACAAAACTATTTTTTTCAACAATTTATTTTTCGTTGACAGCATTAACCAATGCCTCCAATTGAGGATGTGAGGCCGATAATTTGCCGTTAATAAGCACTACAGTATCTACTTTAGCAGTAATACATATTTTATTATCTTCCTTGCGGCATATTACCTGATGAAAAACATATTTAATGCCTTCTTTCTTCACATACAATTTCGAAATAAAGGTATCAGCCGAACGAAGTGGAGTTTTAAAGGCTATCTCGATACGTGCTACTACCGCATCGACCCCTTGATCGTGTAATTCGGCAAAACTCACGTTTCGTTCCAACAGAAATTCATGGCGCGTATGTTCCAAATAGTTCTGATATACAGCATTATTAACTATTCCCTGCAAATCGCATTCATAATCGCGGACTTTAAATTCCAATTCGTAGATGTACATAATAATATAAATTTGAAAATTTGAGAATGTACTAATTTGAAAATACCTGAAATTTTAAAAACAAGAAATTAAGATGAACAAATTACACTATTCAAATGTAACAATAGCTCATTTTCAAATCAACTCATTTTCAAATCTTTTCCTAATCACCGTCAATCCATCGCGTAAGGGAAGCATCACTTTTTCCACGCGGGGATCAGCAGCTATAAAATCGTTGAAGCGCATAATCTCAATGGTTTGCCTGTCGTTAGGCACTACCGATTCCAGAACTTTACCTGCCCACAAGGTATTATCAGCCATAATAAAGCCTCCGGGCCGAAGCTTAGGCAATACAGCTTCATAATATGCCAGGTACTCACGTTTGTCTGCATCTATAAAAACCAGGTCAAAAGTTTCCTCCATCTTTTCGATTTCTTTCAACGCATCGCCAATATGCAACCGGATTTTAGCTGCATGTTTCGACCCGTCAATATTTTCGAGAATAAAATCTTCCAACTCGTCATCACATTCTATGGTATGCAAAATACCGTCATCGGGCAAGGCTTCAGCCATGCACAAAGCCGAATAGCCGGTAAAAGTGCCCAGCTCCAGCACCCGTTTGGGTTGTATCATGTGACAAAACATAGCCAGTACCCGCCCCTGCAAATGCCCCGAACACATTCGGGGATTTATCAGCTTCACGTGTGTAGCCCGGTTAATTTTTGCCAGGTATTCGGGTTCTGCATCCGAATGTTTCAATAAATATTGTTCTAATTTATTCATTTCAAAAAAATCAACAAATAACCATCAACCATTTTACACATACCTCAGCACCGATAATTTTTCCGGGTCGAACACCTCGTTGGCGATAGCCTGAAGTTGTTGAGCCGTTACAGCTTCAACATGTTGCCTGATAGTCTCCAGTTCATCCACTTTTCCGTAGCGTAAGTAACTTTTACCCATGCTCAGTGCCATGATTTCTTTTTGCTCAGTAGAAATAGCCAATTGGCCCATAAGTTGTAACTTATATTTTTTCAGCACATTAGCCGACAAACATTGCTCACGGAGTTTTTGTAATTCAGCATAAACCAGTTGTTCACAACGTGTAGCGTTATCGGTATCGCAACCGAAATAAACACTCCACATACCCGTATCGGTAAAAGGTTGGTAGCTGGATTCTACATTATAAACCAGACCGTGTTTTTCACGAAGCGACAAGTTCAACAGGCTGTTCATGCCGGGTCCTCCCAGAATATTATTCAATAAAAACATACCCATGCGATTGGGATGGTACATATCGTATGCCCGGTTTCCAGCCAGGAAATGTACCTGATGGGTATTTTTTACTATTTCGCGGCGTGCCGGTGTATAACTTGTAGGTGCCAAACGGGGCAGCATTTTCTTTTCGTTTATATCAGTTTGAAGGTATTTCTCAGCCCAACGGATTATTTGGTTGAAATTCACATCACCCAGAGAGAAAAACACCATTTCTTCCGGATGATATTGTTTTCCAACGAAGCGAAGTGCATCCTCTGTAGAGTAATGCTCCAACAATTCCTGTCGTCCTAGAATATTATGTCCTATGGGATGGTTTGAAAAAAGCATTTCTTCGAAATCGTCAAATATCAGTTCTGAAGGGCTGTCTTTGTACGACTGGATTTCGTCTATTATGACAACCACTTCTTTTTCAATTTCTTTCTGAGGGAAAACCGAATGTAGCACGATATCAGCAACGAGTTCCATGGCCCGTTCTGAATAGGCTGTAAGCACAGTAGCAAATACGGCCGTTTCTTCTTTCGAAGTATAGGCATTTAATTCGCCACCTACGTTTTCCAGTCGGTTGATAATGTGACCCGAACGACGCTTCGCTGTTCCTTTAAAAACCATGTGTTCTATAAAATGAGCCATGCCCTGTTCTGGTTCGGTTTCATCACGGGAACCGGTATTAATTACCAGACCGCAATAAGTAACAGCCGTTTTATCAGGTTTATGTATTAATCGAAGTCCGTTTGAAAGTGTATAAGTTTGATAAGTCATTTTTTTGTAAAATAATTAACGAAGCACAAAGGTACTATTTTTTCATTTAAAAACGCAGAGGCTCATACGACCTGAGTCTTCAAAATGGATTAGCACGTACTACCTGATCGCTTTTTATCCTTGGATCTAATGAAAACAGTAGGTTTGAAGATTCAATATTGATTCAAAAATTCACCCGGTAAGTACAACCGTTCTTCCATTCACTGCAACCAAAGGCAGTTTTGCCTTTCAATAGTTTTCCTTTTCCACAAAGCGGACACAAAGTTCCCACCAATGCATCCTGATTTTTCGGAGCTATCGGTGTTGTATCTCCGATTCTTCGGTTATCGCTCTTCACGTTAAATACAATTTCGGTTACCATGGTTTTCAGTTCATCCAGAAAATCTTTGGCTGCATATTCACCCCGTTCCACCTGACGTAGTTTCTTTTCCCACAAACCGGTCAACTCGGCCGATTTCAGCAAATCTTCCTGAATAGTCAGGATCAATTCCACACCTGTATTGGTGGCAATCAGATTTTTACGCTCTTTGCGGATATAATCACGTTTAAGAAGGGTTTCTATCATGGCAGCCCTGGTAGAAGGACGTCCGATACCATTTTCCTTCAAAGCTTCGCGAAGTTCATCGTTGTCAACCAGTTTTCCGGCTGTTTCCATGGCACGCAGCAAGGTTGCTTCGGTATAGGGTTTTGGTGGTGAAGTCCATTTTTCGGCCAGGGTAGGTTCATGTGTACCACTTTCGCCTTTTACAAACAAAGGCAAAGTATATTCATCCTCTTCCTCTCCCTCTTTCTCGTCGACTGCTACTTTGGCAAATACCACACGCCAGCCGGGATCCAGAATTTGTTTCCCGTTCACTTTAAATTCCACGCTTTCTACTTCTCCCAATACAGTGGTGGTCGAAATCTTACATTCGGGATAAAAATTGGCAATAAACCGACGGGCTACCAAATCAAATACGCTTCGCTCGGTATCCGAAAGTGCAGTGGGATGAACTCCAGTAGGAATAATGGCGTGGTGATCGGTTACTTTTTTATTATCAAAAACTTTTTTTGTTTTGGGGAGTTTGCCTGCCAGCAAGGGTTTGGTCAGCAATTCATAATCCTTAATTCCTTTCAGTATTTCAGGAATTTTCGGGTAAATATCTTCAGTAAGGTAAGTGGTATCAACACGTGGATAAGTAGTTACCTTCTTTTCATATAAACTTTGAATAATTTTCAATGTTTCATCGGCCGAATAGCCAAACTTTTTATTGCATTCCACTTGCAGCGAAGTCAAATCAAACAGACGTGGAGCCGATTCAGTTCCTTTTTTGTTGATGATATCTGTCACCGTGAAATCGGCTGTGCGTACTGTATCCAGAAAGTTCGTTCCTTCTTCTACGCTTGCGAAGCGACCTTTCGAAGCAGCAAAAATGGTATCCCGGTAAATCGTTTTAAGTTCCCAATAAGCTTCCGGTTTGAAATTCTCAATGTCCAGTTGCCTGTTGACAATCAATGCCAGTGTAGGAGTTTGTACACGTCCGATAGAAAGTACCTGGCGGTTTTTACCGTATTTCAGGGTATACAGACGGGTAGCATTCATTCCCAGTAACCAATCGCCAATGGCACGCGAAAGTCCTGCTTCGTAAAGGCTCTGAAACTCGCTTTGATCTTTCAACTTGGCAAATCCATCGCGAATTGCTTCCTCTGTCAATGAAGAAATCCATAAACGCTTCACCGGACATTTGCATTTTGCTTTTTGCATCACCCATCGTTGTATCAGTTCCCCTTCCTGCCCGGCATCACCGCAGTTAATTACCTCATCGGCACCGGCTATCAAGCGTTCAATGACATCAAACTGTTTTTGGATTCCACTATTGTTCATCACCTTGATACCGAAACGCGTCGGAATCATGGGCAAATTACTGAGAGCCCATGCCTTCCATTCCGGTGCATACTCGTGCGGCTCCAGTAAGCCGCACAAATGCCCGAAAGTCCATGTTACCTGATATCCGTTTCCTTCAATGTATCCGTCTTTACGGTTTTTCGCGCCAAGTACTTCGGCTATATCACGCCCTACGCTGGGCTTTTCGGCTATGCAAACAATCATTTTTTTTCTTTAGTAGTTGTAATTTGAGAAGTTGAACAATAGGATGTACAAAATCATAATTTCACACAAGCTTTATCGGTGTAAATCGTATTCATTAAAAAGAATTCTTCATCTGCAAATGTACAGAATTACTTCCAAACCACAACCGGAAACCAGAGGCGTTTGAAAAGTTTGAAGTCCCGGATTCCGGGTTCGGAGATCGAAAAGTTTGAGTTTCATAGTATTGGAAGTTTCAATATTTTCAACGAATTTACTGCTAGCCACTCGATCTGTATTTTTTGCCTAATGTCTGTGCCTGTGCCTTTGCCTGTTGGTCATTTAATAAGCAGCTTTAGATTCAACAATTGCAAATAATTGTTTTATCTTTGTAGCCAAAACAAACATCTGCATCCAGGCGTTTAAGTCATAATGATTAAAAAGGTATAAATAAATGTTCCAAAATCAAAAAATAACAACAGATATCTATTATGTAGGGGTCAACGACCGTCAGAAAGCCAAATTCGAAAATATGATTCCACTGCCACACGGGGTATCATATAATGCTTATCTGATTATGGATGAAAAAACCGCATTAATTGATACAGTTGACATCGCTTTCGGCGATCTTTTTGTTAATAAAATTCAATCGCAACTCGAAGGCAGAGCACTCGATTATCTCATTATCAATCACATGGAGCCAGATCATTCCGGTTCCATTCGACTTTTAAGAAAGTATTATCCTGAAATGATCATCGTTGGAAATAACAAAACGCTGAGCATGGTGGAAGGATTCTACGGTGTGGACGATAATTTCTTAGAGATTAAAGATGCTGGAATACTTTCGCTGGGGAAGCACAAATTACAATTTCACCTGACCCCAATGGTTCACTGGCCGGAAACCATGATGACTTATGATCTGAAAGAGAAAGTACTTTTCTCCGGTGATGCATTCGGTTGTTTTGGGAATCTGAATGGTACTGTTATGGATACAGAAATGAATATAGAAAAATATTGGGACGAAATGGCTCGATATTATGCCAATATCGTTGGAAAATATGGAGCTGCCGTACAAAAGGCATTGCAAAAACTTACACCCATTGACTTCGAGATTATTTGCAGTACACACGGACCAATCTGGAAAAAATACATTACCAAGGTAGTAGATATGTACGACCAATTTAGTCGGTACGAAGGTAAAGACGGCGTTGTGATTGTTTACGGCTCCATGTATGGAAACACAGAATTAATGGCCGAAACGGTTGCTCAGGGACTTGCCGAAGCGGGCGTCAAAGAAATCATCATCCATAACGTATCCAAAACAGATTCTTCGTTCATTCTTCGCGACATTTTTAAATATAAGGGATTGATAGTGGGAAGCCCTACCTATAGTAACGAATTATACCCCGAAGTGGAGTCTTTGCTTCGTAAAATTGAAATTCGCGGTATAAAAAACCGGGCCTTCGGGTATTTCGGTTCCTTTACCTGGGCTGGTGCAGCCGTAAAACGGCTGGCAACCTTTGCCGAAGGCATGAAATGGAATACCGCCAACATTGCCGTGGAAGAGAAACAAGGTTTGAAAACTGACAACTACCTGGCATGCCTGGAATTAGGGAAAGAAGTGGCCGAATTATTAAAGAAACCAATGCCAGGAAATTCTAATTGTTAATCCCTTTTGGTTATTGCTTATTGATAAAATATAATAGAAAAAAAAACATGGGAGAACTAACGCTCATTACGCCAACTTTTTTATTTTCAGCCGTTTCGCTGATTTTATTGGCTTATACCAACCGGTTTTTATCATATGCTCAATTGGTACGCACACTGAAAGACCAGTACATGAAAGATCATTCGGCAATGACTCATGCGCAAATCATGAACCTGCGTAAAAGATTATATCTGACTAAAAATATGCAAATGTTTGGCATGGCAAGTCTGCTGTTGTGCGTAGCCACCATGTTTTTGATTTATGTTGGCTCTCACATTATTTCAGCATACGTTTTCGGGCTGGCTCTGCTACTGCTCTTGATTTCGCTTGGACTTTCGGTTTGGGAAATTCAAATATCCGCCAAATCGCTGGAAATTTACCTGAGTAATATGTTGGAAAAGAAAAGGGATTAAATGTTTGGCGTTCGGGGTTCGTCCGCCGTAGGCGGATGAAAAGTTCAAAATTCTATGAATTGCCTCATTCACCTGTGTCTTCGCCTATGCCTCTTTTTTTCTCTCATATAACTCAAAACTAACTAATTATGAATAACGGTTTTGTACGTGTCGCTGCAGCCATTCCCGAACTCCGGGTGGCCGATTGCGCATTTAATGTTAATAAAATAAGTGATTTAGTCCGGCAGGGTGAAACGGAGAAAGTTCAGTTAATCTGTTTCCCCGAATTATCGGTCACAGCCTATACCTGCGCCGACCTCTTTTTGCAACAACAACTTATAACCGATGCAGAGAAAGCTCTCAACGAGTTGCAAATGCTTACTTTTACAACTACAGCCACTATCATTGTGGGAATGCCCGTCCGCGTTCAGAATCAACTTTTCAACTCGGCTGTGGTATTGCAGGGTGGTCATATTTTGGGCGTGGTACCCAAGACTAATTTGCCTAACCACAACGAATTCTACGAAAAACGCTGGTTTACATCCGGGGCTTCCATTACTAATCAAACCATATTATTATCGGGCGAAAATGTTCCCTTCGGTGTTGATTTGCTTTTCTCCGATGGAAAATTCACCTTCGGCATAGAATTGTGCGAAGACCTCTGGGTACCCATTCCTCCGAGTACGCAACTTACACTTCACGGGGCCGACATTATATTCAACCTTTCGGCCAGTAATGAATTGATTGGCAAGCACGAATATCTGCGTCAACTCATAGAACAACAATCGGCACGCTGTTTAGCCGGTTATGTATATGCAGGTGCAGGTGCAGGCGAATCAACTACCGATGTGGTTTACGCCGGAAACGGTTTGATAGCCGAAAACGGAAAAATGATAGCTGCATCCGAACGTTTTTCATTCGAGCCGCAACTCATTGTGAACGACATAGATGTTGAACGTTTGCAAGCCGACCGGATTCGTAACACCAATTATTGTAACGACAAATCAATCCACCAATACCGCACCATCAAACTGGAAAATGCTCATTACACGCATTTTGACCTGAAACGTACTTTCAACAAACATCCATTCGTACCCGCACAGACACATCGCGACGATAGTTGCCACGAAATTTTCTCAATCCAGGTGGGCGGGTTAGCAAAACGCTGGCAACACACACAGTCCGAAACTGTTGTGGTAGGTATTTCGGGTGGACTGGATTCTACATTAGCCTTGTTGGTTTGTGTGAAAACAGCAGATAAATTGGGCTTTGACCGAAAACGAATTATTGGAATAACCATGCCCGGATTCGGAACTACCGATCGAACCTATTCCAATTCCGTCAGTCTAATGGAATCGCTGGGTATTACCATGTACGAAATACCCATACGGGAGGCATGTGAACTTCATTTCAAAGACATTAACCATGATCCGAAAGTGCATGATGTGACCTATGAAAACACCCAGGCTCGCGAGCGGACACAAATACTGATGGACATGGCTAATCAGCACAACGGATTGGTGATAGGTACCGGTGATTTATCGGAGCTGGCACTCGGCTGGGCAACCTACAACGGCGACCATATGTCGATGTATGCGGTTAACATAGGCATTCCAAAGACCCTGGTCCGTTATCTGGTCGATTGGGCTGCCCTTCAGCTCGACAAGGCTTCCGAAGAAATCCTGCGTGACATTATCAACACACCTGTTAGCCCCGAGCTACTCCCGGCAGATGGGAATGGTGATATCAGCCAAAAAACCGAAGACATTGTCGGACCTTACGAGCTACACGATTTTTTCCTTTATTACATGATTCGCTTCGGTTTCAGCCCTGCTAAAATATTGTTCCTGGCAAAAAACGCTTTTGCGGATATTTATAAAAATGAAGAAATAGAGAAATGGCTCAAAATATTTCTTCGACGTTTCTTTGCACAACAATTCAAGCGTTCCTGCATCCCCGATGGCCCGAAGGTCGGTTCCATCAACCTCTCACCACGCGGTGACTGGCGAATGCCCAGCGATGCTGTTGCGTTCCGAATGCCGGAAGGGGATTAAAAAGCTTAGAGTTTAGGGTTTAGAGTTTAGAAAGTTTAGAGTTTAGAAAGCTTAAGATTCTGGGTCCGACAACTAGGAACGAATTTTATTTCGCCTATCACTTTAACGTATTAAACTAAATATCAACTTAATGCATCTATAAAAAATACGTATCTGTTTATCCCAATAATCGAAATGACTACTTAATAAAACAATGAAGCCAGCGATGGAGTATTTGACATTCCAATCTATCGGTACATCCCGTATGCTGGATCAACTAATTCAACGAAACAAAGTAAATTGTTGCTTTTCATTCATTTTCAAATTATCAAATTAACTCATTTTCAAATTATCTTATGCTCGAACAAATATTCTACGGAAATACACTTCAAAATTGGTTAATATCACTGCTCATCATTTTGGGTGCCATTTTACTCAACAAAAGCATAGTTTTGTTGAACAAATATGTAATCCGTAAGTTTACAGCAAAAACAAATAACCGCCTGGATGACATTCTTTTTTCAATGCTCGAAGCTCCCATATTATTGGGGATTGCACTTGTTGCCATTTGGATAGCCTCCAGACGACTGGAATTAGGACTTTCGGTGGAAAATGTGATTACCAAATCGTATCAGGTACTGACCGTATTGAATATCACCTGGTTCGTAGCCCGGTTGGTCAATTCCTTGCTGCAGGAATACCTGGCACCGAAAGTCGCCGATACAGAATATAAACGACTCGATATCCACTTGATGTCTATCATTCGTCGTGCGGCATTGGCTGTAATCTGGGCTGTAGGAATCGTTATGGCACTTAATAATGCCGGAGTACATGTAGCAACACTTATTGGTGGTCTGGGTATTGGAGGTTTGGCCTTCGCTCTGGCAGCACAGGACACCATCAAAAATATTTTCGGGGGTTTCACTATTTTCACCGATCGCCCTTTCCGCATTGGTGACCGCATCAAGGTTGATGGATTCGATGGTTTTGTCGAAAATATTGGTATTCGCAGCACACGCCTTCGCACGCTTGAGAAACGCACGGTTATCATCCCTAATTACAAGATAGTAGAAGCATCACTCGAAAACGTTTCAGAGGAACCCATGCGACGTGTATTAATGAAACTGGGATTGACCTACAGCACCACACCGGATAAGATGAATGAAGCCATGTCCATCCTGAAAAATATTCCAAACAAGATTAACAACGTTGATCCAAAAGATGTTATCGTTGCATTTACCGATTTTTCTGATTTCGCGCTAATTATTACGTTCATTTATTTCATAAAAAAAGAATCAGATATAATGGACACACCTTCTCAGGTTAATTCAGAAATACTTCGCGCATTCAACGAAGCCGGTTTGCAATTCGCCTTCCCTACTCAAACTATTTATGTGGAAAAAGAAGGGTGAAAAAAGTTTGAGTTCCGCGTTTTGGGTTCCGGGTTCTGAGTTTCGGGTTGAGAATTATGATTTCGTTGAATCAGATATTTAGCAGGTTTGAATAGTATAGAGTGTCATATTCGAAAGGTTTTGTATTCAAGTGTAAAAATCAGATGAAACTACTAAATATGTGTTGATCAATATTAAATAACAACTAATTTCAATATCCAAATGAAAGTTCTGTTACCAATGCACCCGGAACGCAGAACGCAGAACCCGGAACGCAGAACACAGACCTATTCCACCAACTCCCCTGCGCCTTCACGGGTTATTTCGGGTTCATCCTGGGTGCAATCGACAATAGTTGAAGGTATCATACCGCCAAAACCACCGTCAATGACTAGGCTCACCTGATTACCGTATTTTTCTTCTATTAATTCCGGATCGGTAATATATTCCGTGGTATCTTCGTGATAAAATATGGAACTGGTCATCATGGGATTTCCCAATTCTCGAACGATATCCAGGGCTATTGAATTGCCGGGCATACGGATACCTACTGTTTTTTTATTTTTGAAGAGTTTGGGGAGCTTGCTGCTGCCATTCAAAATAAAAGTAAAGGGACCCGGCAGATTGTTCTTCATCAATTTAAATGCCACATCATCCATTTTAGCATATTCGCTAATCTGACTCATTTCGCAACAAACAAAAGAAAGGTTGGCTTTTCGTAGGTCTTTATTTTTCAATTTGGAAATGGACTCCACAGCCGAAGCATTGAAAATGTCGCATCCGAAAGCATACACCGAATCGGTAGGGAAAATAATTATTCCTCCCTTACGCAGGACTTCCGCCACGCGGCGAATCTCGATGGGATTAGGATTGGTATCGTAAATTTTTACTAACATTATTAAATCGTTGATCCCGATAGCTATCGGGAGTTAAATAATTAAACGGAAAATATCTCAGGTTACTCCATACCGTATACATTATTTCTTGTAATTCGGGACCCGTAAATACTTTCATCGTATTTCTGGTTTCATTTAACAAGAAACATACCAAAAAGGCATCAATCTTTGCAAGAACTGAAATTCTGCATCTACAGTCTTGATTTTTGATCTTTATTTTTTTGTCTTTGATCCTTGTCTTTGATCTTTTGTCTTAGTTCGTGGCTCTTGGTTCCTGGTTCTTGTCTTTAATCTGTTGTCTTTGATCTTTGATCTTTGATCTTTTGTCTTGGTTCTTGGTTCTTGACTCTTGACTCTTGGCTCTTCACTCTTGTCTCTTCACTCACAAAAGTACAAAAAAATCCTGTAAAGTGAATTTACAGGATTTTCTTTGTTTTAATATCTCCTTTCGGAAAATTTAATTCCTAATTAAAAAGCATCGATAATAGCTTTGAAGTCAGCTACTTTCAACGAAGCGCCACCAATCAGACCACCATCCACATCAGGATTAGAGAATAATTCTTTGGCATTGGCTGCGTTACAGCTTCCACCGTAAAGGATAGAAGTGTTTTGAGCCACTTCTTCACCGTATTTGGCAGCTACAGTTTGACGTATAAATGCGTGAATTTCTTGTGCCTGTTCTGCAGAAGCAGTCTTACCTGTTCCAATAGCCCATACTGGCTCGTAAGCCAACACGATTTTAGAGAAATCAGCCACCGAAAGTTCGAATAATGATTCAACGATTTGTGATTTAACTACTTCGTGGTAGATACCCGATTCGCGTTCTTCCAACACTTCACCGATACAAAAAATCGGAGTCAGGTCGTTTTTCAATGCCAATTCAGTTTTTGTCTTCAACAATTCAGGAGTTTCACCATAATATGCACGACGTTCCGAGTGACCTAAAATCACGTAGTTTGCTCCCGTAGATTTTACCATAGCAGCACTAATTTCGCCGGTATAAGCACCAGCTTCTTTGTTTGCACAGTTTTGAGCAGCTACACCGATCTTTTTAGTATCGATAGCCGCAGCCACGCTGGCCAGGTGAATGTAAGGAACTCCGATTACTACATCGCAATTTGGTTTTGCGCCAGCCAATGCAGCGTTCAATTCAGTTGCCAATGCCAACCCTTCCTGAAGGGTTTTGTTCATTTTCCAGTTACCTGCAACAATGTTTTTTCTCATCTTCTTTATCTTTTAATTAATATATTTGTAAATAATTTATATTCAGTTATTCATCCTAATGCGTTATTAGTAATATTGGTAATAATACAAATCGGAGTAAATTTGAGTTCTACCCCTGGAAGTTATCTGTACCCAACGATCATCACCCATTGCCTTTAAATACTCCCCGGTTGCTAACTCCTTTTTATCTTTGTCTAAATCGAATGCTTCTATTTCAAAACCTCCACTACTAAACATAAAAGTGGATGGATCGTGCACTAAATTATCCGTAGTTTTATACTTAATGTTGACTCGTTGACCATACGAAGAGCCAGTTGTCATATTGCCCTGCCCGCTTATCTCAAAATGTGAATCACTAAATGCAGGAGGTGCCGCAACGTCAGTACATACAACTTCAAAATCAGCATTATCTAACCAATGGTAGGATGACACTTCAACCACTTTAATTTGCCATTTATTGGGAGCTATGCAACTGATGGTACTAAACTCGTTTGCATTTCCCATTTTAAATGACCAGATTGCACCAACCGTATGTATCGATTTCGAATCGGTCACCACAGTACAAATAGTATCGGCATTCAACAATACAGACCAACTATTCGGTTTACTATGACCAATGCCAAAGCTTGTAAAATACAATTGCCTGATCGTTTCTTTCAGCGAATCGGGAGTATTCATATAAGTATCCAATTTCAAGGCATCGTCAAAACGGCCTACCCAACTCACAACATGTGCTTCGGTATGCAGAAACATTTCTTTACCTGTGGTGGTATATTCAGATTCACATTCGGATGATTCTATCTCGCACGAACTAAGACAGAGAACCAACAATAAATTCGCCAGCAAAAACAGTTTATTTTTCATAACAAATTTATTTACGGTGACTTCTCATTCTATATCCAATTCCTACATTCAATAAACCCTGACTTCCCACCGTACACAAATCGGTGAAAACATACACTTTTCGCCCAACCGTTAAACCCAGTAAAGTCATTTGACCGGCTATCCCATTATGCCAGGAAGTGCTAAAACCCGAAGGAGTCCTGTCCCGTTCATATACCAGCCTATGGCCCAATCCCAACGATGAATACATCCTAAACCCGGGCGTATTTACCCACGTAAAACGGACGGTAGGATAGATTGAAACATGTTGAATCAGGTTCATACCTACCGATGATCTTGTTTGATTATCATAATATCGATTAAAATACGCCACATAGTTAACCGTAGCCCCTATCCCAAACCATTTATTAGTCTGATAAATATAGTCCAGGAATACCGAATTGGTTGTATATCTGGCACCCCGGTAGTAATCCCTGGCATCGAAGTCTATTATTTCATTATCGTAGATATCATCAATATCATTCCAGTTACTCAGGGATTCTATAACCTCATCGGTTTCGAAAGGCTTAATTCCAAAGCCTATCCTGAAATCATGCTCCGGAACGTAGCGGTGTTTAAAAGGGAGAATCCAGTGTTGAGCAACTGAAGACAAAGCAAAACTTGAAATTACAAACAGAACAATTATCTTTTTCATTCGGAGATTCTCTTTTATAGAAACAAAAAATACATCTTCAATCTCAATTAATTAAAATCTCGCCAGTTCCATTTTCCAACTACCGTTCCCTTTTTCAGCAATACAAGTCCCGGGTTTGCCCGTACGATTGTTTTAAGTGTTATCGGATCGGTTTTGCAAAAAGGATAGCTTACACCCGTAAGTTCCACAAACTTTTTCACTTCATCATCGGTAGAGGCAGTAAGCGCGTAGAATATGATCCCCGACTTTAAGGCTTTCTGATAAATTTTCTCTGCTTCTTTGGCTCCTTCAATCGATGCATTTGTTACATCATACATCATCAACAAATAAACCGGACTTGGATTATAGAGTATTTCTTCGGTGATATCATCGAATTGTGCGTTTACTATGGAAAAATCATGAATGGGTGTTTTATAACCCTCCGATTTCAAAACAGTTTTTTGATCAACAAATACCCAGGTTGAATCCTCTTTCGGATAGTTTTCCAGCGTAAACTCTTTTTGTTGACCGTTTTTCTGATAAATAAAAGTCGTTTCATATACATCCGAAGGAGCATCTGCAGGCCTTAACATGCTTTCAGGGATATTCGTGCCTACTTTATAAGGACGGAAATCGATCAGGGGTAAATGACGATAGCAGTACACCGACAAACCTACTCCCAGAGCAAGAAATACGAAGACAGCCTTTCGTTGAGTTGACATCACAAAATAAGGCCGAAAGCGCTTGTTGAAAACAAGGACCAATATCACCAGAACAATTAGCACCAAATTTTTATAAAAAGTAGCCCAATTGCTAATCACCAGGGCATCGCCGAAACAACCGCAATCGGTTACCGGGTTTACCAGGGCAATATATAAGGTTAATGGGGTCATCACCAACATAAATAGAAAAGCCAGGTAAGCAGTAGGTTTTAAAAGAACCTTAAAAATAAAATTAAACCCGATAAGCAGTTCTAATGTAGAAAGAAGAATTGCAACCGGGAATGCAAAGTCAGCAAAAGCTACAAACACACCACCAAAAGCATTCAGGTAATCTTCAATCTTGTAGGTAGATCCAAGTGGATCAATGGCTTTCACAAATCCGGAAAAAACAAACACACATCCAACTATCAGGCGACCAATATTCAGTAAAACATCTACCGTTTTCTGTTGTACTGAACTCTGCTCCTTTTTATTCATGGCTATTTGGTTATTGGTTGATTAGTTGATTAGTTAATTGGTTGATTGGTTGATTGGTTGAATAGTTGATTAGTTGATTAGTTGATTAGTTACTTGGTTGATTGGTTGATTAGTTGATTAGTTAATTGGTTGATTGGTTGATTGGTTGAATAGTTGATTAGTTGATTAGTTGATTAGTTGATTAGTTACTTGGTTGATTAGTTATTTATTTATATTAAAAGCATTTTTAATCAAGCATCGACTATAAACTATCGACTATAAACTATCGACTATAAACTATAAACTATAAACTATAAACTATCGACTATAAACTATTCTCTTCCATTTTTATCAATCCAAAAACGGCATAATTAATCATATCAAAGTAATTGGCATCAATTCCTTCGGAAATCAATGTCTTTCCCTGGTTATCTTCTATCTGTTTGGTTCGGTATATTTTCATCAGTATTAAATCGGTGTACGATTCTATACGCATGGTTCGCCAGGCTTCGTCATAATCATGGTTTTTATTCATCATTAGTTCCTTGGCCTGCAAAATATATTTATTGTAAAGTTCAAGGCCTTTTTCAAACGCAAGATCGTCGGTTTCCGAACAGCCCAATTCCAGTTGAATTAATCCGATGATACCATAATTGACAATAGCAATTAATTCCGGGCGAATTCCTTCGTCCACTTTCGACATGCCTTTGGTTTCGATGCTGCGAATGCGGTTGGCCTTAATAAAAATTTGATCGGTGACCGATTGTGGACGCAAAATGCGCCAGGAAGCGCCGTAATCCTTCATTTTCTTGGTAAATATATCGCGGCAAATTGCTGCAACCTGGTCAAATTGTTGGTCGGTGTGGCTCATAAAAGCAAGCTGTTTTTGATTGTTCAGCAAAGGTACAATTTTTTGCTGGAATGAGCAATTTTATATTAAATCAGGGCCTTGAGAATGTCATTTTCAGAGCGGTTAAAAAGGCATGCTTTTCCCGCCCGAATCGCCCTTTTTCTCAAATCAGAATTCGCCTTAAATCCGGTTTTTTATTCGTTTTTTCTTCCATCTAAATGTCAATATTTGATGTAAGATGGTGGATGAATGGAATTAAAAACCTATATTTGTAAATCAAATGCAAATCGCAGGAGATAAATGATCTGAAAAGAAGAAGGAAAAGGAGCTAATTAACTAACTAACCAACGACTCGAAAGTATGAATAAAATATTACATTTAACCGTGTTTTTCCTCATTATGTCGATAACCGGTACACTTGCACAAAAGCATGGAAATGCCTCTTATTACAGCCACAAATTAGAAGGAAGACACACCTCAGACGGAGGAAAATATCACAGAGACAGTTTGACTTGTGCGCACAGAACGCTTCCTTTCGGAACTCAGCTAAAAATACGCAATCCGAAAAATGACAAAGAAGTGATAGTAACTGTGACCGACCGCGGACCACATGTCAGAAAATTTATGGTAGACTTATCTTACCGGGCCGCCAAGGAACTTGGAATCATTCGACAGGGTTATGCCCACGTTGAAATTATAGAACTCGAATCCACTCCTTCACCCCTGTTGACCAATAACGAAGATGTTACTTCACTGTACAATGCCCGTTAAAGTCAACGTAAATTAAACACTTCAAAAATTTCAATTTAAGTCTTCATATCGACAGGCTGAATAAAATTACCAAAAACGAATCGGCTGAATCTTCCCTGTGAAGATTCAGCCGATTCGTTTTTTGATTCAATCTCACGTCTGATAAAGGATCAAACGGAATAGTTGTGTTTCTAAGAAAAAATGAATAATTTTGTAAGATGGAAACAGAAACGAAATTACGTGGTGCAGAATATGAATTGCTGAGCTTAATTTTACCTGAAGGAATACTTGATTATTTTGAAATACAAGGAGTACTAAGCAAACCTAAAGGTTATGAGGTTTTATTAGAAGAAAAGCCAGCAATACCCGCTGTGTTTAAATTAGAGCCGATGCGTTGTCATGGCTTTTATCCAGAACAAACAATACACGATTTTCCGATAAGAGGCAAAGTATTTGATTTGGCAATTAAGCGACGTAGATGGCTTAATACCGATACCAAGCAAGTAGTAAACCGGGATTGGAATTTAATAGCAGAAGGAACGCGATTCACCCAGGAATTCGCGACTTTTTTAAAAGGATTATCTGGATACCCATCCGGTAAGTAGTCAAAGCCTTGCAGATCAATACGGTCTTGATGGGCCACAATTACAAGAACAATACAAAGATCATTTGAGTGATTTCCAACAATGGGATCAAAAGTTGCATGCTCAGCAGTGGTTGCTTTTCCAAAAGAACTTAGGTGTTTTTTTAAGCATAGATGAAACCTGTTTGTCAAATGGCGAGTTATACACCATTATAACTAACAAGGCAGCAAAAGGTCGAAAAGGTGCTATCATAGGGATGGTTAAAGGAACTAAGGCTGATGATATTATCGCCGTACTACAACGATTGCCAAGGCGTATCCGATGGAAAGTGAAAGAAGTCACTTTAGATATGGCCGCCAATATGGAATACATAGTAAAAATATGCTTTCCATTAGCTAAACGTGTTACCGACCGATTCCATGTACAGCAACTGGTCTACGAAGCCGTCCAGGAGATGCGTATTAAATATCGTTGGCAAGCCATAGATAGTGAAGCTATAGAAATCATAGTAGCCAAGAATCATAGAATAAGCTATAAACCAACCGTATTTTCAAATGGAGACACTCTTAAGCAGCTCTTGGCTCGTAGTCGTTACTTGCTTTTCAAGAAACCAACAGCCTGGACCGCTTCTCAAAAAGCTCGTGCCGAACTACTCTTCGAGTTATACCCTAAATTAAAAGAAGCTTATTATCTATCTCTTCAATTAGGAGCAATTTATCATCAAACAAAAACCAAAGGGATAGCTTTCACTAAACTGGCTCAATGGTATGACAGAATAGACAAAGCCAAGTTTCCTTCTTTTGGAACTGTAGCCCGTACAATTGAAGCTCACTACGAGACCATACTCAATTATTTTGATAACCGAAGTACGAACGCTTCGGCTGAATCTTTTAATGCTAAAATCAAAGCCTTCAGGACTGCATTCAGAGGGGTAAGAGATATTAATTTCTTTCTTTTTAGAGTGACAAAAATCTATGCGTAAATGTATTTTGACACAACTTTTCCGTTTGATCCCTGATAAAGGCATGGAAAGAAATGCTGCTTATTCTTTCAAAAAATCGGCCCGTACAGGACTAAAAGCATCCATCAGAATGCCACTTTCCAGACAGGTGGTTCCATGAAAAGCATCGGGAGCTATATAGATGCCATCTCCGGCTTTCACTATCTTCTTTTCACCTTCAACGAAAAATTCAAACTTTCCGCTTACCACATAGGTACTCTGCGAATGCACATGTGCATGACCTGCACCAACGGCTCCTGTTTGAAATTCTACTTTCACCAGCATCAACTTATTGTCGTACCCCAAAATCTGACGGCGGATGCCATCACCCAGATCTTCCCATTCAATTTCATCTTCCAGAAGGAAGGTTTTACTACTTAATTTCATATGCTGTTCTTTTATGTTTATAAATTTTACTAGCCAAAAACACATTCAGGTTTCTATTCAATGAAAATAAAAACTCAACAATTGCGAATGCATCCCGTATCCTGCAAATTTAATACATTAAATACAAATGCTACGTAGTACAATCAATTTAGGTAAGTTCTTTTAATAATTTAAATAACATATACCGATTTCCAGTCACAACACATCTACAAATATGATAAAAAAAGCTTGTAACTTGACAAAATATGCAGGAAGTCACTATCCGGACTTGGCGGCACATCTTAACAGAACGCCACAAATATGCACATTTTATAAAACGCTTACCGTGTTCCATTTTCGTAAGCCCTCTACGACGAGCGTCCTAGCCTGCTTGTGATGAGCGATAAGCGCACCTTACGAAAAGCGATAAGGACACCTTACGATGAACGGTGAGAGGACCGGAAGGGGAATATACCAATTAATACTCATCATTGGTTGGAGCGCAAGAACCATCCTCCGTACCTATGGATTTCGATAAACATGTTTAGAAGAACAAAAAGTGCTGACAGTTGGGTGGGGCACGATATCTCCGACAGAATTCGGAGTTTCTCCCTGATGGGTCAGGAATATTCGTTTCTTTTATACCGAATAAGAAATAATAGAGTATATTTGTACTGAATTGGTACACATTAAAAACAAAGCAGTATGTTAGTAATCAGCAGCAGAGAGTTCCGGGCGAACCAAAAAACCTACCTCGACAAAATAGACGAGGGTGCAGAAATCCTGATTCAACGAGGGAGACACAAAAGTTACAAATTGGTGCCGGTAACAGAGGATGACACGCTTATGAGCAAGGAAGAATTCCTCGCCAAAATAGACCTCTCGTTACAGCAGGTTTCAGAGGGAAAGGTCACAAAAGTAGAGACAAAAGATGATTTACAAGAGTTTTTAAAAGCTCTTTAGCATGTATAAGTTAGTTTTTTCTGAAAGAGCAAAATCAGACCTTGCAAAACTAAAAAAGAGCGAACCTAACACTTTCAACAAAGCGTCAAAAATACTTGCCGAGCTTCAGGAACATCCACGAACCGGCACCGGGCAAGCCGAACGATTGAAATATTACGAACAAGAAACCTGGTCAAGGAGGTTGAGCGGGAATCACCGTCTAATTTATCGCATCCATAATGAGTTTGTAAAAGTGCTTATTTTATCTGCTTTTGGGCACTACGAAGACAAGTAAATCAAGCTCCGGCTTCCCCTTCTGTTTCTGCGGATACATCCAAGTGTGAATAAATGTACAACGAATGCAAACTAATAGTTGGGTTTTCCACCATTTGTTTGGGTGGGTATTTGAATTAGCGGTACAACGCTTCAAAAAAAAACCTTTACAATAAATTATTAGTTTGTTTATATTTTCTTTTATTGAAAATGCTTATATATGTAACTCAATGATCCCAATATATCCCCGTCCCTACGGATATATCCAAGCCTGATTAGATGAACAAAAAGTGCTGACAGTTGGGTGGGGCACGATATCTCCGATAGAATTTGGAGTTTCTCCCTGATGGGTCAGGAATATTCGTTTCTTTTATACCGAATAAAAAATAATAGTGTATATTTGTACTGAATTGGTACACAATAAAAACAAAGCAGTATGTTAGTAATCAGCAGCAGAGAGTTCCGGGCGAACCAAAAAACATACCTCGACAAAATAGACGAGGGTGCAGAAATCCTGATTCAACGAGGGAGACACAAAAGTTACAAATTGGTGCCGGTAACAGAGGATGACACGCTTATGAGCAAGGAAGAATTTTTTGCCAAAATAGACTTTGCCATCCAAGAATCGGAAGATGGAAAGACTGTAAAATTGACTCCTGAGCTTCGGAAAAAATTATTTGGCAATCTATGATTTACGAAATAATATTGACACCGGGAGCCTTAGAGGATATTGAAAAACTTCGTAAATTAGGTGACAAGTCAACCTTAAAAAAACTGAATGTCCTAATCGACGAACTTCAGAGACATCCACAAACAGGAACCGGACAGCCCGAACGATTAAAATATTACGAGGAAGAAACCTGGTCAAGGAGGTTGAGCGGGAAACACCGCCTAATCTATCGCATCCATGATGAGTTTGTAGAAGTGCTTATTTTATCGGCTTTTGGGCACTACGAAGACAAGTAAATCAAGTTCTGGCTTCCTCCCATGACCTATCGATATTTCCAAACCTGATTAATGAACAAATATCCACAACAAAGTGGATTCACTAAAGCATCAGATGCATAAGAAACGCTCAAAAGTCTTCGACGTATTGAGGTTTACAATAAAAGAGACTGAAAATTAATTCAATCTCTTTTTTTTATCCTGATTCAATTTTCTATACGAATCAGCTTTAAGGTTTTTTTACCACACTAAATGACTACTTCCCTATCGGTATTTTACTGATTTGTTTGATTTGATTCACGTTGGAGTAATCGTATTGATACAAGCCATCTTCGGCTATCATCATCAGGGTATTACCGGAAGCAATTACATCAAAACCATCCATTCCCGAATAATGTGCCAGGCGGTTGGACATCAGTGTTTCGGGGGTGCTAATGGTATATATTTTCAGCCCATCATCGCACAAAAACAGTTTTCCGGCATCAATTCCCAATCCTTTGGGGCTGGTCATGGAGTATGAAACGATTAGTTTTGGATTTTTCACATCGCTAACATTGATAATAATCAATTCATTGTCTTTTTGTCCGCAAAGAGTTCCCGAATGTATCGTTACATAAGCAAGATCATTATCCACCATCACCGGGTCGCAGCCAAACACATGCTGAATGGACGATTGATATTCAGGTTTTAATGGATCTGCAACCGAATAGATAAGCAATCCGGTGGGGGTTCCCATAAACATGTTGTCTTCATAGCTAAATATGGTTTCAACATTCCAGCCTAAATAAATATTTTCGGTAGCTTTCCGGGGTTGATCTCCGGTTAAATCAAATATGGTCATCGCGTTATTGATCACCGCATACAGTTTGTCGTTGTAAATGGTGAAACGTGACATGGATCCGGTAACTCCGGTTGTACTTCCACTTTTGGTGGAATTTGAAAAAGTTCCATCCATCATTATTTCCGGTCTTCCCCACCAGCCACCACCGCTGTAATGAGTTCTTTCTTCTGTCCTTTCCTTCAATTTCCAGCCTACAACGACTCCTTTACTTTCGCCCGGGTATATCATCTGATAATCGTAGCCATAATTATTTTCTATCATGGGGAGTGCGTTGGTAAAAACATTTTCCAACCGCCCTTTTAAACTGGGTACAGCCGGATTACTAATATCGAACCACACCAGATCGATGTAGGAATCGGCATAAAGCATACCATTACGAATAGATAAATCGGCATTTCCGAGCAGTTCGACGAAGCCGATAATCTGAGGATTAGCCGCATCGCGGTTGTCGATAATATGGATTCCCTTTTCCGATTCAGAAATATACAAATATCCCTGATAGAAACACATCTTGCCGTAGTTCACTATGGTTTGTGGTTCCGGAACTACTTTTACCGAACTACGGAAGGCTGCTGCCGACATAAAAACAGGCTCGTTGATTTTGTAAGTAACAGTTTCTGATACCCGGTCTTCGCAAGCTGTTAAGACAATCAGCATAAGGCTAAATAAAAATAATAGCTTTTTCATATTCCTGGTTTTAAAGGTCAATAGTAAATAGTTAAATAGTAACTAGTTTAGTATTTTTCAACAGTACCCATTTTCCCTATAAAGAGAATAACACCTGTACTTTTTTCGCGAATAACGAATACAAAGGGCTTATCAGCCCTGAATTGCAAATTTACAGGGAAAGATGTATAACTAACCTCCACTACAGTCACAGCCGCTGCTTCGGCACCCTCTTCGGTTACTTCCACACAGGTGTTATGGAGCACTCTTGAAATAGACAAAGAAGCATTTGCAATATTAGTAAAATCGGCATAATCGGTAAAAGCCAGATTCATGCCCATATTTTTAAGTACATCATTCAACAGAAATTTGTTTTTCGTTTTAAAGCGTGGAAAATGAACTTCCACTTCCCTTGAACTCAAGTTTTGCAACGTTAAATTCCAGCTATCCACAGTCAGGGAATTCAATACATCAGCTGTCGTTTTAGTTTCCTTCGGTAAAATCACGGTCATGCTGAATGCCTTGTTACCATAAGGCATATCCAGGTATTGTGCATTAGCATCCTCGGTGTAAGGAAAAGTATCTTTTTGATACATCATATTCACTTTGACCTGATTGCCTGTTTCGTTGGTAAAAGTAGCTTCGGCGGTATTTTTCTTCTCGAACTGTTTTCTCCATATCCCCTTGAAATATACCGCATTGATCAGATACATGACAGCATTAGACGGAATTACGTCCAGCACTTCGGGAATCAGTTTATTAGTTTTACGCGAACACCAGTTGTTGATGGTGTCTTTAGCCCATGCCTGATCAAAATCCAGTTCACGCACTTCGGCCTTAAAATAGTCGGAATTCACTTTCAGAAAGTCCTGTTTTACCGGGAATCCTATTCTGTACCAGAGCGAATTGGCTATAGTCAGTTTAGTCGTCGGGTCAACGATTGGTAAGTTGGTTTGCATAACCTGGTAATAGTCGTTGATATCCGTCACCGACAAACCGCTCATTTTCAAGGCCGTTTCCATTTCGGCTTTAGTTTCTCCGTTGGCACCGTTCCATGCCATTCCCAGGGCAATGCTGACACTCATGGGTGATACAAAGACATTGGTTTCTTTTGAATCGGCCATGGTTTTACGGAGTAAATCGAAGGCAAATTCATTGTCCTGAGCCACCCGCTTCTCCAATCCAACGCGCAGGGCAATAGGATCGGCATCCTTTGTTATAACGATGGGATTCGGTTCGTTTTGATTGGTGCAACTTGCAAAAAAAAGCAAGATTAATACTGATTTAAGAATTGTTTTCATAGCTATTATCTTTTTAATTACTATTTTACAGATGCTTTTATTAAAGAAAATATAGTAGATTTGACTTAATACATAAAAAGAGAATAGAACGCGGATTTACGCGGGTTTAGCGGATAATAACGGATCAAAATTCCAATAAATTGGAATGATTTTTCGGAACCAATAGATTTTGGTCATGATACTTTAAAATGTTACATCTACGTTTTTATCATTTATTATATCTTGTAATAAGGTCATTGTAGCAGATTGTCTTTGTAGCACATTTTCTTCGGAAATCAAAATACGAAGTATTTTTTATCCGTTTTTTGTCCGCTATATCTGCTTAAATCCGCGTTCTATTCTAACTCTTAATTAATTCAGTATTTTTATGTCATATATTAAGTTGACTTAGCTAACTTATTTACATTGATTCGCTGTCAACATTTCCCGTAGTTTTCCTACCTTATTTTTCAACAAAATGGGTTCGTTATTATACTCAAAAGTAACCTTGTGGGAAACTCCATTCGCCAGTTCAATTTCGAGCCACTCTGCCCCACCATCTGCACAGTCGGGACATCCAATGGTTGCAGGTAATTCGAAAAAACCGCTGGTATTGAAATTTAATTTTACCGCATCCCAGTCAGCTCCGGTCAACGATTCGCTGCGTGTTACGGGCTGAATGGCTGCATCCCAACCCGAACAACTATAGGTTACCAGGTCCGGCTTTAGCACCACAGTGCGTTTGCAATATCCAACGCACATACCAAAGGAAGTGCCGTATTTAATTTGAGCAATCTGGCCGTTGCCAATAATTTCGGCATTAAGTTTCTCCATCCACTTATAAATACTGACAGCTTCGGGCGCGTTATTATCTATCATCCTATCGCCCCAGGTTTTAAGCATCACTTTTTTATATCTTTTGGTTTCCTTATCAAAAATAAATGCTGAATAGACTATACTTCCCGCATCGGCCATTTGATTGACCGGCTCTGATATTTTTCCCTGCGAAGCTGCCCAAATTTTGCCGGCATAATACGACAAACTGTCCTTATTTATCAGACCAGCAATAGATTTGCAATGCGCCAAATTTTCATTCATTTTTTCTGTGCTAATAAATCCATCTTTGTCGGGCTCATTCCATTTTATCGAATCTTTTGACAAGTCAAAAGTTCTTACATAACCCGACGAATCGATCAGATAGCCTTTATTCTGATAACCCCAGGCCGAATTAACGTAATGTTGTTCGAATACAATTTTTTGTTGAATGAGTGGCGTTTCAGTCTTACAGGACATAAAGACTATGCAGATGAATGCTAACAGATATTTTGCTTTCATGATCTAACTAATAAAGTTTAATTATTTGTTACAAACAACTTTGATTCAATACAATTACAATTCAAATCTTAACCCGGCAATAAATCCTACCACAAAAGGCTGCTCCGTACGGGCACTCATAGGTTGATTATTATCGGGATAATAGGATATTTTCGGTTCAAAATAGATTCCCATTTTAGGCTGTATTTTATATGCCACACCTACCGATGTATTTAGCGAACTTTGCAAACCATTGATTTTCGTTTTCACCGTGGTGGTGTAAGTTTGATTTCCAAAGTACTGATTTTGAGTGTAAACCGATTGCAGTCCTTTTTCCACCATAGCTCCGGCCGACAAATACAAATTCCAGTGTTGGCTTTTCCAAACCTGAGCCACCACATTCAGAGGTATCCCCACATAATGTAGATGCAATTTAGCCTCCGAACGTTGCGTGCCCTGACTCTCGAAAGTCGACAACAGGTAAGTATACAGCAAACCGCTTTCAATGCCCCAAACGTTGCCCAGATTTTTCCTAACAACAAGTCCAAATGAAACGGGCGGTGAATGCACAATACTGGAGAAATCGTTTGGTGTGAGAATCGAAGAGTATTTCGTTTCTGCACTGACTATACTTTGGGGCCTGGGATCAGAAAGCAAATCATTGCTACCAAAAAGTGAATTTTGCCCCGAACCTCCCGTACCAAATGCGGCGGCCAGTAACCAATTATTTTTAGTCTTTGGTTTGGGAAAATCATCAGATTCCCGGTTTATTTCGGTTGGAAATATATCCTTCAACTTGTTGGAAGAAATGGAATCTTCCTTGCTTATTAACACCTGAGCAGTATTTTCATGGGTCGACAGATTATTGTGATTGCTTTCGTTTGCGGTTGTTTCATTCAGCGAAGCTTTAGCACCTTGAATTTGAACCAATTCGTTCAGTACAGGCAAGTCAGTTTTTTCAGTATAATTGACTTGTGATTTTGCAACTTGAGTTTTAGATGTGTTATTTACTTGAGCTTTCTCCTGTCTGTATGGTTTTGAAATACGTTTTGATTCGGTATTTTCAGCAACAATCATCTTGTCGGTTTGTCTTGTTTCCGGCTTTTTTGTTTCAACTAATTCGGGATAAATATTCTTTGATTCAGATTTTGAAATCGTTTTAGTTGTTTCGGTAAACGGACTGAGCGTAAAAAACAATGCCAACACCGCCGCAGAGCTAACTGGTAACCACAACCACCAGGGTATTATTTTGCGTTTAGGTTTTAGTCGCTTTTCAATAGCATTCCAGTCAGTCACATCGACAGGAAGCTGGTGATTTTCCAATTTCTGACGGATCATTTCGCTGAAAGCATCGGGTCGGTTATTATTTATATTGTCTTGCATAATTAGTGGTTGAAAAGCGTTAGAACATTTTTTTGAAGGATTTTTCTGGCTCTCATAAATTGTGAACGCGAGGTGTTTTCGGTGATACGAAGCATATTGGCAATTTCGGCATGCGAATAACCCTCGATGGCATAAAGATTAAATACAGTCCGGTATCCATCGGGAAGTTCTCCCACACATTTCATCAGATCATCGGCTGAAATTTTCTCCAATACGGTAACATCCACATCTTCAATGAAATTATCATATTCATCTATGCTAACACTTTGTTTCAAAGCATCATTTCGCCTCAGGTGTTCGAGTGCAGTGGTTACAAAGATCCGCCGCATCCAACCGGCAAATGAGCCGCTTCCGTTATAGGTATCCATCCGTGAGAACAGCTTGACAAAACCATCTTGCAACAGGTCGCGTGCCGTTTCTCTATCGGGCACATACCGCACACAGACGCTCATCATCGCCGAAGCATGTAGCTCATAGATCTTTTTCTGAGCCCACGGTTCGCAATTTATGCATCCCTCAATCAATAGTTGTTCGTCTGTTTTGCCGTTGTTCAACTCCATATTCTACCTGTAAGATGAAATTTAGTAAGTAAACGTTGCATGAAAAGTAATATAAAACAAAAATAGTCATTTTTTAAACAACAAGCCCACTTTGAATCAATTCAAAGTGGGCTTATAAATAGAAGAAGAATTATCATTCTCAAAAAGAAAAGGAAACGCTTTGTGATTCAAACTGGTATCAATCCCCAGTAAGGGGTAACTTAGCGTGCATGCATTCTTGCGGGTGACGCAACAACCCGGTTGTGGGTGTCGCAATCGTATTGTTGCGAGTGACACAACAACACGATTGCGACACCCACAACAAAGAGATACATTTACTCAATCTTCAAATTCCTTATAGGGATTGTGTTTGTGCTCCCGGTCTTTTACGATAAGTGTGGTAACCGGAGCTTTCGATTTTTGATTGAAAACAATATCATGCCCCAGACATAAACCAAAAGACACATTGAGCTCTGTCTCATTTTCAGCAAGATACTCAGCCTGTCCTGCAGGATTACAAGATATTCCTTTTGAGTCATCGCCCAGAAGTTCGGCTGAAGGTATTTTACCAATCTTACAATTAATGGAATATACTTCAAACTTTTCAGAAAGTCGTGACTTCAGCTTCTCTGCTTCTTTTTGTAAAGCCATGCAATTTGCTATACCTATCCGTTTAATGCCGGACTTTTCGGCATAATTAATCAGTTCTTCCACCCGGTTTTTTCCCGGCAAACGCGATTCCTGAGCCAATCTCATCGTGTGAATATCGGCAAGAGAATATAATTTCTTTTGTTTTTCCATTGTTTATATTAATTCAGCTGCCGTTTTATTGTAAAAATCAACCGACCAACTTTTGTTTTGTAAAATTAGTTTATTGATACACCCGTTTTTCAGGCGGGTTTTGAAACTCCCGAATTCGCCACCGGAAAGGGTGTACAGGATAGAATTGGTAAGCCCACCGTGTGAGACTACGATGATTCTTTTCCCCTTAAAATCGTGCGCTATTTTTTCTAAACCCACCATGGCCCGCCGGCGCAGGGGTTCAAAATCTTCCTGATCGGGGATGCCATCCGGGAAACGACTCCTTCGTTCTTCCGGCAATAAACCGGAAGCCGAACCGTAACTACGTTCTATCATTTCCTCCACTATATGAACCGTTGGTATCGACATACGTGAAGCAATGATCTGAGCAGTTTCAACAGCCCTTTTCAATGGACTCGAAACCATAACATCCCAATGTTCTGACTCAAAATACCGTGAAGTTTCCAACGCCTGTTCACGCCCCAACTCATTCAGTTCAATATCTTCGCGCCCCTGAAGTTTACCCAACGAATTCCAGTCAGTTTCGCCATGACGAATTATGCAAATGGTGGTTGGTGAATTCAATGGATTATTCTTATTCATAATTATACTCGTTTTTAAAGGAAAATTTCTTTGATCTTTATTCTTTTGTTTTTTTTATCTTGGCCCTTGCCTCTTCTGTCTTTGATTCTTATGCCTTTGCTCTTTGCTCTTGATTCTTAGTTTTTTTATCTTGGTTCTTTTGTCTTGGCTCTTTTGTCTTTGTTCTTTTGTCTTGGCTCTTGGTTCTTGGCTCTTTTGTCTTTTGTCTTTGTTCTTTGTTCTTTGTTCTTTGTTCTTTGTTCTTTTGTCTACATTAATAAAAAAACAAAATAAATCCCAAACTAATCAGGGCAATAAAGAACCACAGAATTACGCCCAACACAAAGGGTTTTACGCCAACCAACTTAATAACTGACAAAGAAAGACCCGCCCCGATAAAGAAAAGTGTCAACGTTAAACACTGTCGGGAAACTGCCACAATTCCATGGGTTAAAACTTCAGGAAGAGGCAAATAAGAATTCATAACCATGGCAATTATAAAAAAGAAAATAAACCAGGGAATTGCAATTTTATCACTTTTCGATTTAAAATAAAATGAGGTAAAAATCGATAGAGGAATTATCCACAATGCACGGGTAAGTTTCACCGTTGTGGCCACTTTCAAAGCCTCCTCTCCATAAGTAGCTCCCGCTCCTACCACCGAACTCGTATCGTGAATAGCAATGGCTGCCCACATACCAAATTGATGTTGAGTAAGGTCCAGCCAATGCCCTAATACGGGGAACAGGAATAATGCCAATGCATTTAGCACAAAGATGGTAGCTAAGGATACTGACATTTCACTTTCGTTTGCCTTGGCTATAGGCCCCACAGCTGCAATGGCGCTTCCACCACATATGGCAGTACCGGAAGCAATTAAGTACGCTGACACCTGGGGGATTCGAAGCCATTTTCCTATCATTATTCCTGCAAACATAACGCTTGCAACCGAAAATAAGGTAAACATCATCCCATCGGAACCCGCTCTAACTGAGTCGAGTAAATTCATTCCAAAACCCAAACCCACTACAGATGCCTGAAGCAAATATTTTGACATCTTTCTGTTGAACTTTGGGAAAGGAGCTCCCAGGGTCAGGGCGAATACCAATCCAAAAAATAAAGCGATAGGTGGTGAAATAAATGGAGTTAAACAAAGCACTGCTGCAAGGATAAAAAATAGCTTCTTTGTTGTACTGTTCATTAATGGTTTGTTGTTCTTTTGTACTCTGTTACTCTCTGTTGATTCTTTCATTTTGTTCTTCTTGTTTTATGAGAAGACAAAGGTAATTTGAAAAAGGACAGCAAAGAAATAGTTATTACTTATGCCTGATTACTTAAAGTTATAGTGACTGGCATATTTCATAAACAAATCCGGCAGAGCTTCTACTTCTCCGTAGGATTGTATAAAGTGAAAATTTCGTTCAATAGTTAGCCCATTCACATCAATAATGGTGACTTCTTTATTTTTCAACTCTTTCAAAATGGAATAGATGGATAGAAAAGCCATGCAATTGGAATGAACTAAATATGATTTTATACTTTCAGTACTTCCCAACTGCATTTCACACTGGAGCTGAGAAATTTTAATATCTAATGGTTTCAAAGCATGTGCAATTACTTCCAATGTTCCGGAGCCAGGTTCTCTTAACAGCATCTGTGTTTTCAGTAATTCATCCAATTGAATCAGCGCTTTTTTGGCCGATGGGTGATGGATATTTGCGACCAACACGATCTCATCTTTAATAAATTCCGTATATTTAAATGAAGTATTTTTAGACTGTCCTTCAATTATTCCAAAGTCGATATCCTTATTTTGCAAAGCCTGCTCAATTTGCTCAGTATTGTTAATCAACAGGGTAACCTGTATATCCGCAAACTTCTTATGAAAATCCGCCAGTAAGGGTGGCAACACATATTGTGCAATGGTAGTACTTGCTCCAATCCGCAACTTACCCTTATGTCTTTGATTCAGGGTATTTAGTTCAAATTCCAGATTACCGTAAATGGCAAAAAGCTGATTGGTATATTGAAGTAATGTCTCCCCGGCTTCAGTCAATTTTATCTTGGTTCCGTTACGGTCAAACATTTTAATTTTAAAATAATTCTCAATTTCTTGTATATGCTTTGAAACAGCAGGTTGTGTTATACAAAGCTCATCGGCAGCCTTCGTAAAATTGAGGCGCTTGGCAACAGTATGAAAAACTCTTAAACGGAAATCAAACATAGAAATGAAATTACATTTTAAAAAAGTGCTCCTGCTCTCTAATTCAGAGAACCTATACAGAATTTATTAGGTCTAAAATAAAAGACAGAGACAACAACAGTCGATATTTTCCTGGGATACAAACATTCTATACAGATTGAACATTCTTGTGCAATTCAATAGCTTTAAGCAAGAAATCGGGCGCTGCGCAAGGTTTCCAGTCATTTAAACCCACAAATGCCAGTTCTGTTTCAGCCTCATTGATTAATTCGTTTTGCTCGTTATAAAGTTTGTAAGTAAACCAAACCCTGACACCTTTAATGGCCTTCAAAGTTGTTTTCACGGTAAGCAATTCATCATATCGGGTTATCTTGATAAATTTAAAACTCATCTTTATTACCGGACACATGATTCCCGCCTCTTCCACCGAAATGTATGGAACTCCAATGCTGCGAAACAGCTCCCAACGGGCAGTTTCGTAATACTTCACATAATTGGCGTGGTGCATAGTCCCCATCTTATCCGTATCGGGATAGCTGACTCTGAATTTATAATCGTGTTCTATCATAATGAATTGATTTAGTTATGACTACAAACATGACCAACATCGTTTCCATGAACGGCACAATTACTTCCACTGTCTTTCACTTCACCAGCTAAGTATTTTTCAACAATTTCTGACACGTCACCCTGGCAATTACGAATAACGGTAACACCATGTGCATTCAGCTTGTTGATAGCTCCATCGCCTATGCCACCCGCCAGCATGATTTTTATTCCTTCGTTTTCAAATACTTCAGCTATGTTCGATTTACATCCACAACCCTGAGGTGATTCCATTCTTTCTTCCGAAACAACTTGATTTTGATCGGAAACGGTGTAAATTTTGTAAAACTCACAATGTCCAAAATGAGAGTCAATCTGGTTGCTCTCTTTTACCGGTACAGCAATTTTCATATTCTGTTTGTTTTTATGATTGATGAATAATGTTACTATTCATATTTTTAATTAGTCTTTTTTTCAAACCCGGTGTAAAACTGGATTAACTTGTCTCCCAAAATGCTTTTAATTTGTTTGTAAGCTCCGTCTCCCGTACAATGTCCGGTGATAAAATCGGTATGCGGATAATCTCTTTTTAGGATTTCAGCTATCGCTTCAATTTCTTCTTTTGATTCATATTGCTGCAGGGCTGTACTGTCCAGCATATGAAATCCTCCTATCACAGAACGAACTCGCTTGTTGGTTTTCTCTTTCACAGTTTCCAAAATATTGAACAAGCCTTTGTGACCGCAACCAATAAATACGAGTAATTCATCAGACCCAAAATATACTATCAACTCGTGGTCAAAATCATCGTGTTCCAAATCATTTCCGGCATCTTTAAATAAAGCTCTGTTTCCTTTTGGTCGGGGGAATGCTTCAGAAGTACTGGAAAACACCCGAATATCATTCTCAAAAACCGATTCACTGTCTACCAGAACAAATCGACCCGGATATTGATTTACATCCAGTGAAATACCAATTTCGTGTAGACCAAGTCGTTTCGAAAAAAACTGTTGGTTTAGAGCCTGCGACGAAAGAACAATCTTAGCTTTTGAATTCAGTTCCAAAAAAGCAGGCAAACCGCCAATATGATCGGCGTGTCCGTGCGAAATAAACACGTAATCTATATCCAACAAGTCTATCCCCAGCTTTTCGGCATTGCGTATAAAGATATCCGAAGCTCCGGTATCCAATAAACATTTGTATTGGGCTGTTTCCACATAAATCGATAAACCGTGTTCCGATTCAAGCGATTCATCCATTTTTCGGTTGTCTGATAATACGACTATTCTCATATTTTGAATATTTAAAATTTAAAAAAAAACCTAAGAACCCCCCACCCCTCCGGCAAGCGGGATAAATTGCGGGGAGTTATATTAGTTTCGTCTCCTACATTTTAATAGTTTCGTCTCCTATAATTTTTCTCTCTTATGTTCATTTAATTTTCAAACTGGTATTCCAGTCTGCAATTCTATAAATGGAGCTTGCGACATCCCGTCCCCCCGATAGCTATCGGGATTACGGGACTACGGGACTATCGTCTATAAACTATCAACTATAAACTATCGACTTTAAACTATAAACTATCGACTATAAACTATTTATTTCTGTCAATTCATCGTCACTAAAGGTTTTACAATCTTTGCAACGGACATGATTCTCCAACCCATCAATTAATTTATAACATCGTTTACATCTGAACCACGGCCGGTCAAACTGAACGGTTCCCCCTTCAATCAGTATCATTTTCCCTTCCACAAAGGCCTGTGCAATGGCCTTACGGGCTTTTTCATAGATACGGGTCAGAGTAGGTCGCGAAACATTCATTTGCTCTGCAGCCTGTTCCTGTATCATTCCTTCGTAGTCGAGTAAACGAATGGCTTCATATTCATCGAACTGTAAAGTCACCGAATCCAGGGCATGACGTGGAATTCCGAAAGGTTTATATCCTTTCATCAGCGGTGGAAAACCTATTTTTCGATTTTGTTTAGGACGGGGCATATAGAAAATTGTTTGCATTAAAGCTGCAAAGATACAAATTGTTTTGAACTTATGTTCATTTGAAATATATTTTCCAAATATTATAAACTGTGAACAATTAATAAATTTAGAGTTCGACCGATAAGAGTTCATTACCTAATTTATGCAAAGCTGTTTCTATTTTTTTACGTTGTCTTTCCCTCGGGATTTTAAGACCGGTAGCATAATGATGCAGTAGCTTCTGATTAATACCGGTTAATCGTTCCAAAGCCACGTTAGTAAATACCTGATTGTAGTAGTTAAGGAAACTTTGAGTATCGAACTGATAAACAATTGTATATTCGCCTTTCAGTACTTTAGGTAAATCTTCCGGTTTTTGAGTTTTTCGCAACAATTCCAACCCTTTCAACGCATTTTCTTTGGCTTCTTCTACTGATGAACCGGCACCATATATACCTTCGCAATTTTCGGCATAAGCGTCGTAAAAGTCAGCACTTTTCTCGATGATAATTCTGATTGTGTTCATGATCATAATTTTTTGTTGAACTCTATTTCATGTTTATATCTTTAATTATTTTGTCATACAAAAGTAACTATATATATACCCTCAAACGATAGATTCCGCAACCATTTTCAGCTAAAAGTAAAAGTTTAACTTTATTCAAAAATAGCCGGATCAATTGAATTGAACCGGCTATTTTGATTTTTAAAGCTTGATTTATTTACTCAACTCCTTCAGCCTCACAAAGTACATGGCAAAAGAGCGGTACAGAAAGTGTGTCCATTTTCCAAAAGGAACTATGATTAGCGCCCATTGAACAAGCACGGTGAGGTGGAAAACGTATAACCATTTGTTCATTTCAAGTATATCTAAGTCGATAAACAGGCGAACCAGGAAGGCGGTAAGTCCCATCAGAAATAGCCAGATCACAAAGAACAAATCCGATGGTTGTGTATGCTTGCTTACTTCCTTCTGTTTTTTGATGCGACTCGAAACGAAATCGACTGTGACTATAAAAACGATAGCGCTCATTACATAGCCCAAAATGATTACGAATAAATAAGGCGAAGCAAACCAATCTAAAACCACTGTTGTAAAAAGCAATGACAGATAACCGATAACCAGAATAAAATGCTCAAACCAACGGAACTGATTGTCATCACAACCCAATGCCCGTTTTTGAGTAAACATGTGCACAAACAAATCAACTGATGCTTTCAAGTAGTTTATAAACGACACCTTGATTTTTGGTTTCAAAATGGTAAAATACCACATACGCACAATATTTGGCAATAAAATCACTACACCAACAGTTCCTATAGCTACCATTTCGAAGAGGTGACCAATATGCAGCATTTTCTCCAGTTCAAAACCAACCGATACTACAAATGCCATAACGCCCAGGAAAGTAAGCATAAAAGCAGCCAGACTCAGTGGTAAAGATTTGTACATCAAACCGGACAGACCAGTCCAGTCGTATTTGGCGGTGAGCCAACGACGCAAGGACATCATCAACTCACCCGGGTTTGCTTCTTGAGGACAATGAGTTGAACATTCGCCGCAATAATAACACTCCCAGGGTTTTAATGATGCAGTGATATCTTCTTCCAGTCCCAATGTGCTAAACCTCACCATTTCGCGCGGGAAGCTATCGTCCTCTGTCGACAAGGAGCAAATTGCAGTGCAGGTGCCACAATTGTAACAAGCATTGAAATCTATTGCTCCGTAAGCTTTTAATTCTTCTCCTAATTTTGGATTTATCGTTGCCATTATTTAATCAATTTGTAGGTAAAATATTCATCCATATCGTCTACTTCGCCAGTCTGTACAAAGCCGTATTTCACCAGGGTCAGTAAATAATAAACCACCTCGTCTTTGGGCATTTCCAACTTTTCGGTCAGTTGGATTATCGTCATATCCCCTTCGGCAAGCACACCCAATATCAATTTCTTGATTTTAGTAAACTCCTTCAGGTTTGTTTTGGCTTGCTCCGAAACGCCTTGTTTGTCGCGCAAGTATTTGGCTGTCTTTCCTTTTTCAACTTCCATGTTATTCAATTGTAAATTGTAAATAATTAAATTGTAAATCAGGCAGTTGTCTTTCCTTTTTCAACTTCCTTGTTCTTCAATTGTAAATTGTAAATGTGTAAATTGTAAATCAGGCTAAGGCGTCAATCATGCTCATGATTTCCTTGCTCGAATAGGCAATTAAATCAATGGCGTCTTCCGGACAAACCGGTGTGCACATACCGCAGCCCTTGCATACAGAACTATTAATCAAAGCGATAGATTTTCCGTCTTTTTCAGTTTTACTGATAGCATCAAACGGGCAGGCTTCTGCGCATATTCCGCACCAGGTACAAGCATTTGCATCCACCTGGGCTATGATGGGTTCAGTTTCCAACGTTCCTTTGCTCACATACGAATACGATTTAGTGGCAGCCGAAAGGGCGGAATTAACCGATTCCATGATATTCTTAGGTCCCTGACAAGCTCCGGCAATGGTGACACCATCGATAACGGTTTCCACCGGACGGAGTTTCATGTGAATTTCGTTGTAGAATTTGTCCCGTCCTTTGGGTAATTTAAATAAGTTTCCTACCGAATTATCGGCACGCGGTACCATACCCGTTACCAACACCACCAAATCGGCTTCCACTTCTATTTCACGTCCATTGGTCAAAATATCATTTATTTTTACCTTTGTCTTTTTGCCTTCTGTATAAACTGTGGGAGGTCCATCTTCGTAAGATTGCAGGTAAATATCACCCAGTTTCAATGATTCGGCATACAAAACCTCCTGTTTCCCGTAGGTACGGATTCCCCTGTTGAAGTGGTAATTATGGATGCCGCCGAATTTTTTCTTCGCCATCACAGCAGCATGAATGGTTGAAGTACAGCAATTCCGTGAACAGTATTTGTTTTCACCGTTTTCCTGACGACTTCCCACGCAATAGATATATGCGATATTTTTAATTTCGTTTCCCTTATAAAAAAGTTTTTCATGACTGGTGTCAATCAATCGTTTGAATTGTGGGAGTGTGACCACATTATCAACAGTGGCATAACCAAATTCGCCATATTCAGGAGTATAGGAATCGAATCCTGTAGCCATAACTACTGATCCCACTTTGAATTCCAGAATTTCTTCTTTTTCCTTAAAATCCACGGCCGAACAAACCTTCTCACAGGCTCCGCAACTTGAACAATGTGCCATATCGATAATGGGTAATTGCGGATATTCGCCGGGATAATTTTTGTAAATAGCTTTGCGGGTGGTTAGCCTGAAATTAAACTCATCCTGTACATCTACAGGGCAAAGTTCGATGGCTTTTTTCAAATCTTCTGGGTGGCAGGTTCCATTGATATAACGGGGCGTTTTCTTAACTTTCAGAGTAAATTTACCTATACTTCCGGTAGCCGATTCCAGTTGGGTATTGGTCAGAATGGTAATATTGTCGCGTTTCATTATTTCAGCATACAAGCGACTGATGAGTTCCTTTCCTGTTTCAGCAGTGGTGAACAATGAATCCCATTGCGCCACACGTCCACCTATAAACGGTTCTTTTTCAATGAGTATGACAGGACAATCTTTATCCGACAATGATAATGCTGCTTTCAAGCCGGCAATGCCTGCACCAATAACCGCTATTGTTTTTTCTGCCACAATTTTGGTAGACTCCAATGCTTCGGCATAACGAGCTTTGGCAATAGCAGCTTTTACCAGATGAATTGCTTTCTCGGTGGCGCCAATTTTATCGTCGGAATGCGCCCACGATGCCTGTTCACGGATATTGGCATGTACGTAAGTATATTTGTTCAGGTTTCCGCGTTCGGTTACATTCCTGAAAGTAAGTAAATGTAATTTGGGCGAGCAGGACGATACAATAACACTGTCCAAATGATTGGCTTTTATGTCGTCCACCATTTCTTTCTGGTTGGAATCCGAACAGGCGAACATGGTTGTTTTAGCTAAAAATACACCTTCCTCATCTTTAATGGCTTCGCGTACTTTCTCCACATCTACATAATCGGAAATGTTGCCGCCGCAATGGCAGATATAAACTCCTATTTTCTTTTTCATGGGTGTTGAATTAAGTAACTGATGGCTTCGGATGATGCAGCACCAGCCGACAATATTGAATCGGGGATATCCATGGGTCCTGTAGCAGTACCTGCTACAAAAACGCCATCTATGCTTGTTTTGGCAGGACTTGCCAGCAAATCACTCTGTCCAACAAAACTAAATGGATCGAGATGAAGTTTTTTATTTTCAAACAAACGACTTACACCTTCATTGGGTAGAACGCCTACAGACAGAATGACCAGATCATGTTCAGCTTCCAGTAGTTTTCCTTCATTAATATCCTCGTAGCGAAGCATTAAATTTCCATTCTCTTTTTCAGAAATCTTAGCAACTTTGCCTTTCACAAAGTTAACGCCCATGCCTTTGGCCTGTTGGTAAAATTCTTCAAATCCTTTTCCAAACGATCGAATATTGATATAATAAATGGTCACATCGGCCATGGGTAATGCCCCCATCAGCAATTGAGCCTGTTTGATGGAATACATGCAGCAAATCTGCGAGCAAATAGGATTTCCAACCGAAGCATCGCGGGAGCCGGCACATAAAACATAGGCTATTTTGTCGGGAACTTTCCCATCTCCGGGACGGAGAACTGTATTGAAAGGTCGTGTTGGTGCTATTTCGCGCTCCATTTGCATGGCTGTCAATACATTTTTGAACTTACCGTATCCATAACGGGGGATTTTCAGGGGATCGAACAGATTGAATCCGGTTGCTAAAACTACCGTTTTGATATGCAATTCGAAAACTTCTGTTTCCATGGTGAAATCGATGCAATTGGTAGGGCATACGCGTTCGCAGGCACCACACAAGGTACAGTTTTCGATATCGATGGTGGCTGCTTTTGGGCTACAAATACTAAAAGGGATAAAGGCCGCTTTACGCCCGATCAATCCGAATTGATATTGGTCACGCACGTTTACCGGACAGGCTTTTTCACAAAGCTGGCAAGCGGTGCAATCTTCCACGTGCACATAACGGGGTTTTCTGGTTATCTGTGCTACGAATTCATTTTCGCTTAGCTTGTTGATATTACTCGCTTCACTTCCCGTAAAAATAGTGATATTGGGGTGACGTGAAATTTCAGAAATTTTGGGCGTAGTGATACAGGCAGAGCAATCCAGGGTTGGAAAAACTTTGCTTAACATTATCATTTTGCCACCAATAGAATCATCTTTTTCCACCATCAACACCTTGAATCCAGTATTGGCTAAATTCAATGCTGCTTCTCCACCTGCAATTCCGGCTCCGATAACCAGGGCATCGTAAGTGATAATCTTTTTTTGTAGCTCCAGACTCATGGATGTAAAGTTTTAAGTAAATATTCATTGAAACTCCGGACTTGCTTCACAAAGGACTCGCTGCAAACCGAACAAATTGCCGCCATGCGAAGCCTTGCTGGGTCTATTTCTGCAGCTTTCATCATCTCATGTGTGTGCCCTACAATTTTCCCGGTTTTCTCGGTACAGGTTTCTCCATAGACGCAATCGCTCCCATCGGCAGCAATAAAAACGCCATCAAAACCTTTTTCATAAGCATGCATAATCCATGACGACTTCACTCCACTCGAGCACGGAATCGTTATGGTATAAACGGTGGGTGGATAATGCAATTTCAACAATCCAGCCATGTCGATGGCCGGATCGGAAATTTTCTCAGTGGAAAACACCAATATTTTCGCACTTCTTTTTAGTTTTTCTGCCATAACGGAGAATTAAAAAGTTAACCCCCGGCCCCTGAAGTTGGGACCAGGTTTTTTTGTCTGTAAATTTTAATTTTGAATGAAAACGATTCATCTTATTCTCCGTTTGCATACGGATCAGGATTCTTTCACTTATTTTTTCTTCATGTACACTTTGAAGTAACCGTTCTCTTCCAACGAGCCAAGATATTCATGACCTTGTTTGCCACACCATTTAGGTATATCTACTTTAGTTCCTTCGTCGGCCGAAAGGATTTCCATTACATCGCCTGAACCAATGGTTCCCAATGCTTTTTTTGCTTCCAATAACGGTCCCGGACATGCTGTTCCTCTGGCGTCTACTGATTTGGCTACAGATACTGATTTTAATTCTTCGTTTGTCATAATAATAAGTTATTTGTTGATTTGTATATTAGTTAATTGGTTGATTCGTTGATTAGTTAATTAGTTGTCCAGATAGCTATCGGGAGGTTAACTGGGTTTGAAAAGTTTCGGTTTTTGAATTTAGGCTATTATACTGCCGACGACTTAGGTCTTACTCAGAACTCCTTACTCAATACTCAGAACTTCTGACTACAGATTATAAACTACCGACTATGTTCCTGGTCTTTTGTCTTTTGTCTTTGCTCTTTGCTCTTTGCTCTTTGCTCTTTTGTCTAAATAAACAGCTGTATTGAACTTTCACCCGCATCGGCCACAAAAGTTGCTGCCCCGGCAAAACGTAAATTAGGATAATCGATAAGTTCTTCTTTCTTGAAGCCCATAAGTCCCATAGACATTTCACAAACGGTGATTTCGATGCCTAATTCTCCTGCTTCCTTGAACATTTGATCCAGGGACATCACATTTTGTTTTTTCATCAGGTATTTTATCATCATCGGGCCCATTCCAGCCATATTCATGTTGGATAAAGACAATTTATCTTTGCCTTTTGGTAACATCATCCCGAACATTTTGGAGATAATATCTTTTCCTTTGGGACTTTTCTTTGGGTCACGAAGTGCCGAAAGTGACCAAAAGGAGAAAAAGAGTTTTACCTGAGTATCCATAGCTGCTGCAGCAATAGAGATTACCATGGCAGCAAGAATTTTATCCATATCGCCAGATACTACAGCCATGGATAATTGGTCTTTGCGGGAATTTTCAAGTTGCGTTACTTTTTCTTTCAGCTCATCAATCTGTGCCTGCATTTGTTCCAAATCGGCTTTTGGGGAGGTTTCCATATCTATTCTATTGTTTATGAGGTTATAGTAAGTTATTTGTCGTAGGCAAAGATAGGGTACTTGTTCTTACAAATGTTTAATTTTTGCGTGCACCTGCTTACATTATTTTGTGATATGCATCACATTGTCTATCTTTGCAGAATGAAAAACGATTGCAGAACCTGCCCTTACAATTGCAAAGCCGAAGCGACTCTCAACGACCGAAGTTTCGAGCTGCTATCTGCGAATCATGCAGTGGTTAAATTCGTCAAAGGTGATTCCATCATCAAACAAGGCAATTTCTCCACCAACGTGGTTTTTTTACGTACCGGCCTGATTAAGATACATATCATTGGACCTACGCATGAGCAAATTGTCCGTTTGGTAAAAGCTCCGGCTTACCTGGGTTTACCCACCACTTTCGGGGATAAGATCAACCAGTATTCGGTTACTGCTGTATCCGATACGGAAGTATGCTTCATTGATTTGCAAATTTTCAGGAAATTACTGAAGGAAAATGATTTGTTTTCGTACGAGATTATTCTGGATTTGTGCCGCAACGAGTTAGAATCATTTCGTCGGTGCGCCAATCGCACGCAGAAGCAGACGCGCGGTAACCTGGCAGATGTTTTGCTGGAGTTTTCCAACCTTATCTTTGAATCGGACATATTCTCACTACCACTTTCACAGTCGGAAATGGGTAACCTGGTGGATACAAGCCGCGAAAGCATCAGTCGTATACTATCTGAGTTTGACAGGGATGGAATTATTAAAATGACAGGCAAACAAATTGAGATACTCAATAAGAAATCTTTGCAGATGATAAGCCAGAATGGGTAAAGGCGTTCCGGGTTCTGCGTTCTGTGTTCTGCGTTCTGTGTTCCGGGTTTTGCGTTCCGGGTTCTGGGTTTGAAGAGTTCGATAGTTCAACCAATAGTAAATCGTAAATAGTAAAATAGTAAATCAAATCAATGGGTATTGAAAAAGGAATTTTCCAACGGACAGAATTGTTGATAGGAAAGAGTAGGATGGAAAATTTGCGAACTAAGCGCGTAATCATTTTCGGAATTGGAGGAGTTGGAAGTTGGTGTGCCGAGAGTTTAATCCGATCGGGAATACAGTATTTGACCATAGTGGATTCGGACAGGGTATGTATAACCAATATCAACAGACAAATACTGGCAACCACTAAAACAGTGGGAAAAGTAAAAACAGAAGTACTGAAAGAACGTTTGCTGGAAATAAATCCAGGTGCTGAAATCAATGCACTGCAAATGATTTACAGCAAGGAAAATTATGAAATATTTAAACTGGAGACCTTTGATTTCATTATCGATGCCATAGATAGTTTTTCCAATAAAATTCATTTAATACAAATGGCTACGCTGACCGATGCCGTTTTCTTTTCGTCTATGGGAGCCGCTTTGAAGATGGATCCAACTCGGATAAAAGTTGCTGAATTCTGGAAAGTTGATGGTTGCCCTTTTGGTGCAGCTTTACGTAAACGAATTCGACAAAGCAAAGTGTTGGTAAGTAAAAAGTTTATGTGCGTTTACAGCGACGAATTGCTCGAAAACCAGGGAGTGAATGCTTCCTGCGGCACGGAAAAATGCATGTGTCCCAAAGCACTGAATGGTGCAGGAGATCCGGACCTGGTAAACCACGAATGGTGTAGTCTGAAAGCGCAAGTCAACGGAACGACCTCACATATGCCGGCCATGTTTGGATTAACCATTGCCGGTTTGGTGACACAATCTATTTATAATGAGGTTTTGTAGAGACGCATTATAATGCGTCTCGCGTAAATATAAATGGTCAAAAAAAATATTTTTTTTTGACCATTTATATTTAACGTAACAATGAATAAATAAATGATTTTTGAGTAGAGACGCATTATAATGCGTCTCTACAACAAAAACCACAAAATCAATTAATTTTTATTTTCGTTCCTCCCGAATGACTCACAAACTCGGGTGCGTACTGACATTGTACCGACGCAATACCGCTGGTATATTCCCCCGCTGAATTCGCCCACAATTCATATTCAAACACGTAGGTTCCTTTGGGTAAGAAGGAGAAGAAGAATTGCGTGGAAGCATCTTTGGTCGTTTTATAATAGCACAGCCCTTCTTTCCAAAGACAACCCGAGAGTTGATCCACCGGTTCGAAGCAGGCAGCACGTAAATCTTTCAACGCTACGAATTCCATGTTACGGTCGGAAGTAATAACCAGACGTGTAATCACTTTATCACCTTTCACCACTTTCGTTTGTTCTATCGGCAACATCGTTTTGCCGGTAGATTCCAGGCGTTCCACAAACAGTTTTTTACTAATCTTCAACGGACCACCTTGTCCGGTTACTTTATCCAGGTCCTGATAATATTGCCAGTACATCGCTCCCCAACCAATTCCACTTTCTTTTGAGGAAACAGAAACATTGCCCATTTCCGGACGGATATCGGTTGTAGGGATAGTTTGTTTGAAATAACCGGTTCCGGCTTCCACACTTTGTGGTTGCAATAATGTATTTCCCAGGGTGATTTTCACTTCACCGGCAGTTGCCAGCCAATCGGTACCGTAATGCAGCAAGGCATAAATGGCATCCACAGTGGCAAGTGGTGAATCCCAGCGTTGCGTTTGTTTTTGTTTCAGCAGCCAGAGTTTCATTTCATCAATATCCGCCTGATTACGGGATACCTCTGCAAAAGCTTCCAGAATTCCAGTTTGCACGGCAATGGGGCGTTCGTTCCAAAAATATCCGGGTGTATTTCGAGCCCAATACATGCCCAACTCGTCAGTTTTCATTGCATTTTCTTTCAATGAATTCAAAATAGCATTGGCAACTTGTATTTTTCCTTTTCTGTTCAGTATTAATGCCGTCATTGCTTTTCCGTACAGAGTCAGCTTAGTCCAGTATTTTTCCGATTGAGAAGTGTAAAACTTCACTGCTTCCTGAGCCGAAACATGTACAGGAATGGTTCGATATTCAGACCGCAGATGCAAATAGAACAATTGCATATTACCGATGGACATTTCTTTATCGTAGTTTTTATTCTGTTTTTTCAGTTCAGTAAAATCACGTGCAATTTCCAGGTCGAGATAATATAAAGCCTTCGTTTGCATAGTTCGTTGTGCTGCGGGTATAGAATCAACGGTGGTCATTCGATTCAGGCGGGCCAGATTCAACATGATTTCCTGAGTTATATAACGGCTTGCAGGCATACCCTCGAACCAGGCGAAACTACCGGAAGGCAATTGCAGACTTATGAGTTTATCCAAGTATTGTTTGGCCTGATTTTTCTGCATATTCAAATCGAAAAGCAAAGCAATCTGCCGTTTTTGTTCGGTCTCATCTTTGGCTGCCATCACCCAGGGCGTTTCTTCCAACAACATATTTTTCAGTTCCGTATTTTTCTCCAGATTCGATAACAAGGCTTCGCGACTGCCACCTTCCTTTTTCCAACGATCGAAAGTGGCTGCTATTTTAGGATTAGAGTTGGCGATAAAGGCAGCCAGACTGTTTACATAATAAGCAGCGAAATAATCCACCGCATTATTGCTTTCGGGCACAGCCATAGTCGGTAAAGCCTGCACGGCATACCAGGTAGGATTAGCGGCAAATTCCACCGTCAGGTTTTTGGTATCAACTTTCGATCCGTTCTTCAACAAACTTTCGAAGTTAAAGCTACGCGTTTGATTGCCACGAATAGTCATCGGCATACTTTCGGTTATCAAGACCTGATCGGGCAGTACGGGCAGGTATTTTTGTTCTCCATCGCTAAAGTTTCCGGCACGTGCCACTACTTTGCAGGTTACCAATTCGTAAGCTGAGAATTCGGTAAGCTCCCACTCCACTGCTTTTGTTTCATTGGCTGCTAAACTTACAGTTTTCACACCGCCATCTTTCAAGCTGACAGGTTTTTCGGTAGAAGGATCTATCAGTTCAAACTGCACATTGGCAGTCAGCGTTTTGTCTGTTAAGTTAATGACATTGGCACTCAGCACCAGTTTATCCGAACGGCGCACAAACCGTGGCAAGTTCAGTTGTACCATCAGGTCTTTCTGCGTCACTACCTGTGCTTCGGCCTGTCCGAAATACAAATCAGCAGTATGTGCCAGCATTTTCACATTCCAACGGGTCAGACTTTCGGGAGCTGTAAACGAAAATTTCACCTTACCCTGAGCATCGGTACGTAATTGCGGATAAAAGAAGGCTGTCTCGTTGAAATTGGTACGGATTTGAACCGGTTTTTCTGCCGTATTTGTAGCCTCTTTCTTATCGCTGAGTACAAGTTGATCCGTAATCATTTCGGCCTGAGGACTCATTGTTTGAGCGACTTTCATATCAGCTATCGATAATGTCATATTCTCGCTTTTCGATAAGCTTGCAATTCCTCTAATCCGAATAGGACCGCAACCACCCTTTTGATTATATAACGACAATCCAAACCAATTCAGGCGATCGAGTTGGAATTCATTCACTTCCTCATACGAATTTCTGAATGAAACATAGTCAGAAGCAGCATTGAAGCCATTCGACGTCCATTGAGGTGAATACAAAATCATTTCCCTGTAGGTCGGATTAAAATCCCAACTATGTGGGCGCAATGCATCCAGCGATGCATCATACATGCCCACCAATAATTCAGTAGTTTTTTTGTTTTTGGCACTTTCAGGTATAGTTACCGTCCATTCAGCCTTTTCGCCGGGCAGCAGTTTATCGCGAAACACGCTTAAAGTTGGAGTCAGTTTCTTTTCAACTACTTTACGTGTAATTTGCACCGATTTGGTAAAGAACTGTTCATCTTTCACAAAACTAAACATCACGGTCACTCCTGCCCCATAGCTTTCTTTGAATGGAATTTCAAAGCTTTTGATTTCAACTGAAAACTGCACCCATCGACTTTCCAAAATTGTATTGCCCTGCATAATTTCATATAAAACCGATGCGTCTTTGACAGATGTTCCGAAACGTATCAGGGCCTTCTCTCCCACTTCGCAATCCGTTTTCGGTGTCAACATCCATACGTAGGATTTAACAGCCGGACTGTTATCGCTTACATCATAGAGCACCACTGTTTTTTCCAGTTTCACTTCTTTTCCGTGAGCATCGGGAGTGGTAAAAACCAGTTTATACCGGCCCGAAGCCAGTTTCTTCAGGTTCAGACTTAGTTCCTTATCTTTCGTATTAAAAGTACCGGTTAAAACTTTTTCGCTTTCTTTCAAAATAGTTTTTTCATCCAGCTTTTCGGCATAAATATCCGTTACATCCAGACGAAATAATGTGTATGTGATTACAGCATTTACTTTTTCTCCGTTCAAAGTCTCCGTACTGAGATCGATGCTTAGTTTTTCCTTCTTATCTGCTTTATCGGGCACTTCAGCCAGGATGAATAAAGATTTATCACCTACCGAAAGGGTTTGTTCTCCCTGTTGTGTTTCGCCTTTAGGATCAGTCACGTCGGTATAAAGGGTATAGGAATAAAACTGCTCGTTACGAAACGGGGTCACTTCTGACTTCGTTTTTTGGGGAATAAATGTCACATCAAAAGTCCCATCGGCTTTGGAAGTGGTCGTTCCGTTGGTAATTTCCTTATCGGGCTGGCTCCACCACCAGCAATAGCGGTGCGTGCGACGAACAACGCGGTATTTCACTTTCGCATCAGCCAGCGTGTAACCTGCATAGGCTTTTACTGTACCCGTTAATGTTACTTTTTCACCGAAATTCACTTCCGTTTTGGGTTTATCTATCTTCACTTCAAAGGTTGGGCGTTTGTATTCCTCCACCCAAATAGTCTGGGAATATTCCCCGGTCTGAATTCGAAAGGCGCCGTTCAATCCACCTTCTGGCAACACAAAATTACCGGCAAAAGAACCAAATTCGTTGGTTTTGAATTTTTTGACCGATAGTTCCTGATTATTGGCATCGTACAATTTCACTTCGTAGCTGGAACCAGCCTGGGGTTCCTGTTTGTTTTTATTGGAATAATAAGCAATTCCCTTGAAATAAACCGTCTGTCCCGGGCGGTACAACGAGCGGTCGGTAAACAGATTTACAGTTGGTTTATCCGTATCATTCAATTCCTGTTGACGATAATATGAATAAGAGGCGGAAGAGAAATACCTGTCTTTTCCTTTTTCAAAGAAAAATAAATTTCTGGAATAATCAGTCGTATTTGGAAATTGACACCAGCCGTTTTTATCAGCTTTCAATCGGTTGGTTAATTCTATTTCGTGCGAGTTCCCGGTCCATTTACTTACATAAACCGAAACATTGACATCCCGTTGAGGAGTTCCGCTTTGACGGTCGAGCACATACAAACTACCCGATTTCTTTTCAGTAGTTCTGTTGAGGAAGGCTAAATCGGATACCGTGAATGTTCCCAAGGCGCGTTCGGTTTCGGTTTTGTTATCTTTTTGTTCCAGACAAAATTCGTAGATGCCGTAATCACCCGTTTTCAGTTCTATTTCCGTATTTACAGTTCCAAAATTCGGATCACTTTTCAGGTCAATCTGACGGATTTCTACCTGTGTTCGATCAGGGAATAGTTCGTTTTGGTTTTGTTTGTTTTGTTTGAAGGTATAATATAAAGCAGCCGTAGTATTTAAGCGGTAAACGGTCAATTGCAGGGCCGAAACATTGTTACTTGTTATTCTAATTTTCAAATTGGTAGCCGGTTTAGCCACTTCATTATAAAAAATGCTGATATTCTTTTGAATAATAGTTTGTTGAATATTTTTCAGCAATTCTATCCGTTTATAGTTGGGGAAACGTTTGATACCGTCTGTACAAATATCAAAAGCCATTTTCTTATAAATCATGGTCTCTTCTGTTTCAGCAACTTTACCCAAATAATAATTTGCCTTTTCGGCCAGTACTTCTACCACCGCTTCATTCTCTGAAAATTGTTTTTCCAGACTATTTAAAGCGGCTAAGTAAAGGGAATCTGAATTACTGATTTCGGTGTGTTCCTTGACATATTTCAAGCGTTGCAAATCGGCAAAAAGCAAAGCGGGAATATTGTTTGCATTCAACCTAAAAGCAAGTAATTGTTGGTAAGTTTCTATGATTTGATTTTCCACTGAACCCGCAAAAAGCGTATCGGGCTTGAATCCTGAAAATTCCTTGCTTTGTGAAAACAAAACAGCATCGGTCAGTGGATTTTTAATGCTTGTGGTTTGAGAAATTTGTTGCAAAATCAAAATCCTCCGGTTTGCCAGGAAATCAAAAAGCGTAGGCTGCAAAATCCGGCTATCAACTCCTTTTTCGAGCAAAGAAGCATATTTCAGGGCATCCGTTTTTTGCAATACAGCATCGCTTTCCAATGAAGCAGAAAGATGTTTACTTATTTTATCAAAATAAATATTTTTAGTCCATTCTTTCATATCTTCGGGCACAAAACCCTTCACTTCGGTGCGCTGATTGATGATGTAGGCCTGACTTTGATAATACAGGACGTATAATTCTGCCGTCATGGAATGAAGCAGGGCTTTTTCTGAGGGGTCGGTGCTTTTATTGGTGTATGTTTCAAAATCGGTAATGAGGGTTGGCGCCTCATCGGGATCTTTTTCGAGGGTGAAACGCATTTTATATACCAATGCCTTGATCACTTCTTCCGAATTTTTCTCCTTTTGTGCTTGTTTCAGGATAGCTTCCACTTCTTTCAAAGCCGATTCGGGCAATTGTTTTTCGGCCAGTTCATTTACTTTCTCCCAACGTTTTGACAGGGATAAATCCGGTTTTTGTGCTAATAAAAAAGAGGCGAAAATAGCTGTGACAAGTGCGGCGAAAAAAATTGTTTTTTTCATATGAGGTAGGTATTAATTATCTATGTTAATAGAATACAAATATAATACCAAAAATCGGAATAATCATTCATCTTTTTATAAAACCGCGTCAATGATTTGCATGGCAACGTTTTCAAACAAATAAAACAAATCAAAAATAGCATTGTATGCCAACAAGGGGAAGTTTCGCCGTGAAACGTGAAATTGTTGACTTACATTTTGGCTTTTCGCGGCGAAAAATGAAATTGTTGACTTACAATGTGGCATTTCGCAGTGAAACATGAAATTGTTGACTTACATTTTGGCTTTTCGCGGCGAAAAATGAAATTGTTGACTTACAATGTGGCATTTCGCAGTGAAACATGAAATTGTAGACTTACAATGTGGCATTTCGCGGTGAAAAATGGAATTGTTGACTTACAATGTGGCATTTCGCGGTAAAAAAGGGAATTGTTGACTTACAATGCGGCATTTCGCAGTGAAACATGAAATTGTTGACTTACAATGCGGCATTTCGCAGTGAAACATGAAATTGTTGATTTTTTTTCTTCAACCGCAGTCAGGGTTGTAATAGCTGACAGTATTTCCAAATCCCGAATTTAATGACAACAAACTACTTTAAACTATCTACTATAAACTTTTTATAAACTATCGACTATAAACTATAAACTACTTTTTACTACCTTTGCATAACTATCACAATTGTAATTCCGATAGCTATTCGGGAGTAAATGAGTGTAAATTGTAAATAGATAAATTGTAAATATAAATGACTTCCAATAAAAACCTTTTCCGGATAACCTATCCCATTTTCCTGACATTGATAGCTCAAAACATTATCAACGTCACCAATACGGCTTTTTTAGGTCGTGTAGGTGAAGTAGAACTGGGTGCATCGGCCATTGGCGGGGTATTTTACATTGCCATTTATATGGTAGGTTTTGGATTCAGTCAGGGCGCGCAAATCCTTATCGGACGACGAAACGGAGAAAGAAATTATGCTCAGATCGGACCCATATTCAACAGCGGTTTACTCTTTAACTTTCTGCTGGGGGTTCTTATTTACATTGCTTCGGTAATATTCGTACCTCATCTGATGCAGCAACTGGTTAGTTCGGAGCACATTTACAAAGCTACCATCGAATACCTCGACTGGCGCATGTTCGGTTTCTTCTTCGTTTTCCTGAATGTGATGTTTCGGGGACTCTTTGTAGGAATCACTCAAACACGCATTCTCACCACCTCGGCGATATTGATGGCCATCACGAATGTCATTTTCGATTACCTGTTGATTTTCGGTAATTTTGGTTTTCCACGTTTGGGCATAGCCGGAGCCGGCATTTCATCGGTAATAGCCGAAGCAATAACACTCATTTACCTGTTTATGCATACAGTTCTGTATACAGACATGAAAAAGTACGGGCTTTTTGAATTCAAAAAAGTGGAACTCAAAACCATTCTGCAAATGCTGAATTTGTCCATATTCATTATGTTCCAATATTTTATATCCATTTCTACCTGGTTTGTATTCTTCATATTTATCGAACGAATGGGCGAACGGCCACTGGCTATTACCAATATAGGACGGAGTTTATATGTGCTGCTAATGATTCCCGGCTCGGCACTATCCACCACGGTGAATACACTGGTGAGTAACCTTATTGGTGCAGGACGTAAAGAAGATGTGCTGCCCTTTATCAATCACATCATCCGCATTTCGCTGATGCTGGTAGTACCGCTTATGATTTTCACTTTCATTTTTCCTCAACTGATTGCACGCATCTACACCGACGATCTGGGACTGGTTACCGCCTGCATTCCGGTTATGCGCGTGATTTCCATCGCCATGGTATTTTGCGCTGTCAGCAATATCATTTTCAATGGTGTTTCGGGGACCGGAAATACCCGTACGGCTTTTTTCATCGAATTTCTGACCCTGTTTTTTTACCTGGGATATGTGTATTATACCGCCATCATCAATCCCGCCCCTTTATCGGTGGTTTGGATGTCTGAGTTTGTGTACTGGATCATTATTGGTGCACTGGGATATCTTTATTTGCAGAAAGGGAACTGGAGGAAGAAAGAAATTTAAATATAATTTGAAAATAAGATAATTTGAAAATTTGAAAATAAAAATGTGCTATTGTGAAGGTGAAATACTTACTTCAGACCATTTGTAAGCATTGCGATTGAATATTCTACTTTCACAAACAAATTACTTACAACGAATTAATTGGACATAACAATTAGCAGAATATTAATTTGCTGCATTTTTTGTTTGATTCTATATTTCTTGATTCTTGTGTACTATTTAGTATATTGGTGCTATGATATATTTTTAATACTTTTGTCATATTCATACCTTAAATTATCTCATCTACAAAAATCAAATTTCGCCAATCATTTTCAAATTTCCAAATTAGCACATTTTCAAATTTTCTTTTCATTTTCAAATTCTCAAATTAACACATTTTCAAATTTTCTTCCAAATCATGGCCAAATCCAAATCCGTTTACGTTTGTCAGAACTGTGGAGTCGATTCACCCAAATGGATAGGCAAATGCCCGTCGTGCGGGGAATGGAATACCTACGTCGAAGAAATAATCAGCAAAGATCCTACCCCGAAATTGCATATGGCAGGCATAGAACTTGTCAAACAAAAGCCCATACTGATTACAGATGTTGAAACAAGCGAAGATACCCGCATCGATACCAGTTGCAACGAACTAAATCGTGTGCTGGGCGGTGGATTGGTTCCGGGTTCGTTGGTTCTTATCGGCGGTGAACCGGGAATAGGCAAATCAACCTTGGTTCTTCAGGTAGTACTCAACATGAAAGGGAAGCGTACACTCTATATTTCGGGAGAAGAAAGCGTGAAACAGCTGAAAATGCGCGCCGAACGCCTAAAATTCGATAACCCCGAATGTTATATAGTCAGTGAAACATCGCTGGAGCAAATATTTGTACATATACAAAACGTACAACCCGACCTGGTCATAGTCGATTCCATACAGACTGTTTCCACCGAAACTATCGAATCATCTCCTGGCTCGGTATCGCAAATTCGTGAATGCGCCGCCAATCTGCTGAAATATTGTAAAACAACAGGTGTACCCGTCCTGCTCATTGGCCATATCAACAAAGAAGGCAGCATAGCCGGACCGAAAGTACTGGAACATATAGTCGACACGGTGCTGCAGTTCGAGGGCGATCAGAATTATATGTACCGAATCCTTCGCGCCATCAAAAACCGCTTCGGGAGCACTTCGGAATTGGGGATTTTCGAGATGCAACAAACGGGTCTCCGCGAAGTAAGCAATCCATCGGAACTGCTGCTTTCTCAAAACCACCAGGGTCTAAGCGGAGTTTCTATTGCTTCGGCTATCGAAGGCGTCCGTCCTTTCCTTATCGAGGTGCAGGGTCTGGTCAGTTCAGCCGCTTACGGCACTCCACAACGCTCCAGCACCGGCTTCGATCTGCGTCGTTTGAATATGCTTCTCGCCGTACTCGAAAAACGGGCAGGTTTCAAAATTGCCCAAAAAGATGTCTTCCTCAACATTGCCGGCGGCATCAAAGTGAATGATCCGGCCATCGACCTGGCGGTTATCTCGGCCATCCTGTCGTCCAATGTCGATATTTCCATAGAGAAACATGTCTGTGTGGCGGGTGAAGTTGGTCTTTCGGGCGAAATCCGTCCCATCAACCGCATCGAACAACGCATTCGCGAAGCCGAAAAATTAGGTTTTAAAAAAATGATTATCCCCCATTTCAATATTAAAGGATTGGATGTACATAAACTCGACATCGAACTGATACAGGTTCAAAAGGTAGAAGAGGCGTTTAGGGTGATGTTTAAATAGAGATATTCGTTGAAAAATAGTGCCTGGAAACTTTCAAAAATAAGAAATAGGAATAATAGTAAAAAAATAATGGACTTACGCACCGTAAATGTTACCCGCTATATCACTCCTTTACGCGAAGGAGGTTCGTTGCCGGCTTTGACCGAAGCTGACGACGGTTTTAAATATGTATTGAAGTTCCGTGGTGCCGGTCATGGTACCAAAGCACTGATTTCTGAACTCATTGGTGGCGTGGTTGCCAAATTATTGCATTTGCGCGTACCCGAACTGGTTTTTATCCAGCTCGACGAGGCTTTCGGACGCACCGAAGGCGATGAGGAAATACAGGATTTGCTGCAGGGCAGTCGTGGATTGAATATCGGCTTGCATTTTCTGTCTGGCGCATTGACTTACGATCCGGTTACCACTAAAATAGACGGGCTCCTCGCCTCTCAAATCGTGTGGATGGATGCTTTCCTCACCAATGTAGACCGCACGGTACGTAACACCAACATGCTGATGTGGCACAAAGAACTGTGGCTGATTGATCACGGTGCAACCTTATATTTCCATCATTCGTGGACAAACTGGGAAAAGCAATCCATAAATCCATTTCCCCTGATAAAAGACCATGTGTTGCTGCCATATGCCGACAAACTGGAAGAAGTGGATAATGAATGTAAGCTGCTGCTTACCGACGAAATTATCCGCGGGATTGCTAACCTGATTCCCGATGACTGGGCAAACTGGACTGAAGATGGCGATACGCCACAAACGATTAAAGAAGTGTATTATCAATTTCTTAGCAATAGACTGAAAAATTCCGAAATCTTTTTAAATGAAGCCCAACATGCCAGAGAAGCACTTGTATGAATACGCCGTGATTCGTGTTTTGCCCAGGGTAGAGCGCGAAGAATTTATCAATGTCGGTATCATTCTGTTTTCGAAAAAAGCGAAGTACATCCATATGAAATACAAACTGGATGTGCAACGGCTCAATACATTCTCCACCGAACTGGATGTGGATTTGCTGGAAGAATCATTGAAATCGTTTGAAAAAATTTGCCTGGGACAGAAAACGGCGGGCACAATTGCTCAAATGGATATTCCCGAACGCTTCCGATGGCTCACGGCTGTGCGGAGTTCCTGCATTCAAACGTCACGCCCGCACCCGGGTTTTACAGATAATTTGGATGAAGCAACAGACAAATTATTTGAAGAACTGGTATTGTAAGAATATTCAGTTTTTCACCTTTTCAAATCCGGTTTTGTCGGTGATATTTCATTCAAAATCGGTCTTTTCTGAGCTATAAATACTGTTTCTGGGCAATAGCATCGCAAAATCCGGATATAATTCACACAAACCAACACAGTAAAGGGAGCTAAAGCGTGCATTTTGGGTAGTTTTAAAGCAAAATAAAATAAATTTTGAAAATAATTAATTCTGTTTTTGAAGCACTTGCGACCAATTATCCTCTTATCCTTAAAAATATTTAGAATATCGCTTTGAAATCTCAAAAAAGGATGTATCTTTGCAACGCTTTAAGAGAAAAGCATTACAATCCGAATAAAAATTCGGGCGTTTAGCTCAGTTGGTTCAGAGCATCTGGTTTACACCCAGAGGGTCGGGGGTTCGAATCCCTCAACGCCCACAACAGGTAAAGCCAATAGGCGACACCGAAAAGACAAACCCTACAAAATCAACGTTTTGTAGGGTTTTTTCATCATCCTACCTTGTATTTAAGTTGTAACCTAAGACACTAATTAGTCATAAACAGCCACATTTTTGTGACTAATTCGTGACCTTTTTTTAAACTCAAAAAAAGGTCACAAAAAGTCTAGTTTTGGCATACGTTTGACGCCTATTGGCATCTCTGCAATTATTTCATTTTCAATCAATAAGCTAATTTTGTAACGATTAAAAAATGAAATTATGAAAAGTACATTTAAGGTCCTTTTTTACTTGAAAAGGAATGCAATTCGAAAAGATGGCAAAATGCCCATTATTGCAAGGGTTACGGTCGATGGACACATCGCTCAATTTAATGTCAAATTGGAAGTTCATCCAAACAACTGGAGTGTGAAATTGGGAAAGGTTATTGGACAATTTCCTGATAGTAAACAATACAATGCTCAATTAAATGAAATAAGAGCTTCTCTTTACCGCATTTACCATGAACTTCAACAAAAAGACAACTATGTGACATCTGAAAAAGTGAAGAATGATTTTTTGGGGATCAGTGAAACTCATGAAACGCTTTTGTCTCTTTTCCAAAAACACAATGAAGACATCCTAAAACTTGTCGGTATTACTAAATCCCAGACTACATATCGAAAATATGAAGTCACACGCAAGCATTTACAAAAGTTTATGCAGCTCAAATACAATTTGACAGATATCTCACTCAAAGAAATCAAAAATATGTTCTTGTGTGATTTTGAGATTTATTTAATGACTACGGTCGGCTGCAATGCAAATACTACGGCTAAATTTATGCAATTTCTCAAACGTATCATTATTATAGCTCGTAATAACGGAATGATTGCTAGTGATCCATTTGCAAACTACAAAATTCATATGACAAAAGTAGATAGAGGTTACCTAACTCAAGAAGATATTGAAAAGTTATTGAAAAAGAAGTTCACAATTAAACGACTAGAACTGGTTCGTGATATTTTTGTGTTTTCGTGTTTCACAGGACTTGCCTATATTGATGTTAAGAATCTAACGGATAAAGAAATTCGGACTTCTTTTGATGGAAAACTATGGATAATGACCAAAAGGCAAAAGACGAATGTACAATCCAATATTCTCCTTTTGGACGTTCCTAAAATGATTTTGGATAAATACAAAGGTAAAGCAATTGACAACAAATTACTTCCAATTCTAAGCAATCAAAAAATGAATGCTTATCTTAAGGAGATTGGTGATGTGTGTGAAATAGATAAAGAAATAACATTTCACTTAGCGAGACACACTTTTGCCACCACGATTACATTGGCAAAAGGCGTTCCAATTGAGACCGTTAGCAAGATGCTTGGGCATACAAACATTCGCACTACACAAATATATGCCAGGATCACTGATAGTAAAATAAGCAATGATATGCAGGCATTAGCAGGAAAATTACAAGGGATAGAGAAAATGTTTAGAATATAGAATAACAAATCATATTGTGTTAATGCTATTTGAGCTCGTAACTTTAGAAACAGGAAAAATACTAAAAGTATTTTTCCTGTTTCTATTTTATTTGAACATTTGAGCTTGACAGAGTGAGTTAAGCTTAATCTGTATATTTGCCAGTTATTCAGATTCTGCGCCTTTTCTTTTTTTTCATTCTGCGGATAAAAGCCTCTTCTTCCGAATCAGTACCATTATTAGTCTCCATGCTGAAAATATTGAGAGATGCATCTGTGTTATCGACATCACGTTGAAGCCTGAAATCAGGCTCATCAGCGTATCCGATATTGTTACTGGATTGTTGTTGTAATCGAATGTCGTTATTCTCCCTAGACGACGGGAAAAGCTCATTAAATACGTTTGCAGAAAACTCTTTACCCAAACGTGAACCATTGAGCACACATTGATTTTGCTGGTCTATGAATGTTACTCCATAGATGCGTCCTGCATCATTTTGCCGGAATATTACATTGATACCGTTGGCAACAAGATATTTTTCAAAATTAGCTCGATTCAAAGGTAATTGCATAGCTTTGGTTACTATCGCTTTGGTTCTTTCTTTCAACTGTTTCTCTTTAATGATTTCTGCTGATTGAAGCATACATCGCTGCAAAGCTTCATAACCATCAGACTTGCCAAAAAGAGAGGATTTAAAAGATTTGCCTATACGTTCTCCTTTGTTGTCGGTAGCTGAATAAACTAAACCATTATATTGTTTGCCCTCTACCCCACCTTTAATCTCTTCGACATTAATGTTGTATAGGGATAATAAAGCCTTATATTCTCCGAAGCTCTGGAATCGATACGATTTCACTAAAGGACGAATGATATTGGCTATTTGTGCTTTCAGATTTTCCTCGCCGTATTGTATTGGTTTGATAGGAAGTTCACTTTGCCGCTCTTTCTTATCAGCTGGTATCAAGTTGTAATTCTGCTCCAGATTCCGACAAATTTCCATTGATTTACGATATTCAAAATTATGATCCAACTTCTTGCCATTTTCGTCCACCCTAACCGATACAATATGAAGGTGATGGCGGTCAATATCTTCGTGTTTGTAAACAATATAAGGCTGGTCACCATAACCCAATTTTTGCATATACTCTTGTGCAATTTCAGAATATTGGTCATCGGTCAACACATCTTTCGGGTCTGGATTCAATGATATATGTAAAATTGGCTTTTCCGTTTTTTGGTTGGCAACCAAATACGATTCAAACGTACGCATACATATACCGATTTTATATTTTCCATCAGTCGGTTCTATCATTCGATTAGTCACAAGTACATAAGCATGTTGTTCATCCATCTTCTTTTGATTGTAGGAAAGTGCTCCAAAAATGGAACTACCTGAACTTATTTTCGCAACCATTTTGACTGTTATTTATGTGTATTGGTATCGGTCGATGCAAATACTGCATACTCTGAACTGATAATTTCTCTTCGAAATGAGTTTTGACTTTCATTTTATACTGTGTTTCGTACCTCATTAAGACTTATATTGTACCGAAAGAGGCTGGATCTCTCTTGGGTATCCTTTCCGTTTTGCTTCTGTGAGACAATTTATTCTCTATCTTATTCATATTGGTTGAATTTTACTTTTGAGCTATTTGCTCCATAAATTATTTTTTTAAAACACCGACTTCGGAGGTGTTTTTGTCCCTGAAAGGGCAAGTAATTTTGAGCTGCTGAAAGAATTTCAAGCAGCTCAAAATACAACTTGCCATTTGCTAAGTGCAAATACGATTAGCGTTATAGGCTGTTTATAAAACCTGTTGAAATTCTCTTCATTCATGACAGCGCAAAAGTAGTTTCTGTTTTCGAACTGAACTATAGTTAGTTATAGGACAATATAGGACTGTGTGTGCCAAACGAAGACAGTTTTAAAAAGGGATTGATTTAATGATTTCATTTGCCAACGATATTGATTTTCAACACAAATATCAACAATTCATCTGGAGTGCTGAATGAAAATTAAAAAGTTGAATGAGTGATTGAATGAATGGATAGCTGATTGAATAATTGAGTGGATAATTGAATGGATGATAAACTGAGTTTCAAAAGATATTGGCAGCAACTCAACAAACAATATTATCAACAGTTCAACACTAATATTTTCAACAAGTCAACATAAAATATTGATGACACTTCAACATATCAACAATAAACATTTTCAACCAATCAATAATATTAATTATCAAGGAGTCACCACAAAATATGGCTGACAAGAATTATCAAAACAATGCTGATATAAATACTTTCAATTGGTTGGTTAGCAATTAATCAAACATGATTGAAATAACTAAAGACATACATCAACACAACAACTCATCAACAAATATTTTAAAACACAAAAAACAATTGACATGAAGAAAAAAACCTTGTTCGTTGCCTTTTCTACCCAAAAGGGTGGAGTCGGGAAAACCACTTTCACCGTTTTAGCGGCGAGTTACCTGCATTACCTCAAAGGGTATAATGTGGCAGAATTGGATTGTGATTTTCCGCAATACAGCATAAACGCCATGCGGAAACGGGATACCCAGCAAGTGGAGACAGATGATTATTATAAGCTGATAGCTTATAACCAATTCAAACAATTAAATAGAAAAGCGTATCCTATTATTTGCAGTTCGCCCGAGGATGCCATCACCTCAGCCAACAGTTTTTTAGCATCATCAGACGTGGAATTTGATTTGGTATTGTTCGATCTGCCCGGGACTATGAATAGTGTCGGTATTTTACAATCGCTGGCAACTATGGATTATATCTTTACACCCATTATTGCAGACCGGTTGGTACTTGAAAGTTCCCTTTCATTTGCTCTATCCATTAATGAATTATTGGTCGGAAATGCATCCTTACGATTGAAAGAACTTCATCTTTTCTGGAATCAGGTGGATGGTCGTGAAAAGACCGATTTGTACGAAATCTATGAAAAATCCATCCATGAATTTGGACTTCCGTTACTTCGGACTTTTATTCCCGATACAAAACGCTACAACAAGGAATTATCCGGTAATAGGAAACCCGTATTTCGTTCCACCCTATTTCCAGCCGATAAACGATTGATCAAAGGCAGTCATCTGGAAGAACTATTAATCGAAATCGCTCACATCATCAAATTATAAACACCATGGCAAAACAAACAACCATCCCTAAAGTGGATGAAGATTTTATGCGGGAAGTTATTTCACAAGGCTTTCCAATGAAAAAAGAATCTTTAAAAGTAAAAGACATTTCTGTAATTATCAAAGCGGATAAACCGGCAGTCAAAACTCCGAAAAGAGAAAATACTCCGAAGCGAAAACAAATAGAGCAAACGGATTACATGGAAACCTTTTTTGAAAAAATAAATCTTTCGGACCGACAACAAGTAAGCATCTCAAGACAGACCCACTTGACCCTTTTCAGTCTTGTCAGCATGATAGGTGGACATGGAGCTACCATTAGCAGCTATATCGAAAACATCATCCTTCAGCATCTTGAAAGTTACAAAGAGGAACTCAAAGATATGTATGAAACCCAATGTAAAAAACCTATACTATAATGATAAAACTATTGATCATATCTGCCCTTTTGTACCTCTTTTGGGTACTGCTCTATCTGCAACGTAACCGAATACGAAATTTCCTGTTCCCGAAAACAAAATTACCTCCCATAATTCCACCAATTGAACCTATCGAAGACGATGTGATGGGTAAAACAAAAACACAATTGAGCCATGTTGTGACAAACGATGACAGCCTGAGACAGATTGAAAAACCGGTTGAAATCGTCCCTACATTTGCTACGTCCAATGAAATATTGAAGTCGGCAAGAATGAACGACTATGAGTTGGAGAGTGCCTTTTCGGACTCTCCCGAACCAATGGATTTGGATATTGAATGCGAATACGATGAAGCCGAATCCGAATCACATGAAGAGGAGGATGATATAAATTGCTTTATAGGTGATGAACTTACCGGACTTGCTACCGGCATTCGATATGATGAGATGGAAAATCTTATTCGGGTTATGCAACAAGACAGGGCTTTGCCAGCAGCTGAACTTAGTGCTGTGAATACAATCCAGAAGCTGAATCAAACAGAACTGTTTCAAGATATGGTTTCACAAATTGATAGAAGCAAGGAACGAGTCACTGAAATGCTGAACAAGTATAATGTTGATACTTCTGAAACAAACGCAATGATTGCTGAAAGTCACAAGAGCGACTTTCAGCAATTCGAAATAAACAATTTTTTATAAGCATTTTATTATAAAAAATTTATCAATGACATTTTAAAAATTTATTTTATGACTAACAAAAAAGTATTTCTAACAGCAGCCTGCTTACTCGCTGCTTATGTTTCAGTTCAGGCACAGGGAAATGGTTCAGGTGGTATCACGGAAGCCACTACCATGATTACATCCTATTTTGAACCTGCCACCAAGTTGGTTTATGCCATCGGGGCAGTTATCGGTTTAATCGGTGGTGTAAAAGTATACAGCAAATTTTCATCGGGTGACCCCGATACCAGCAAAACGGCGGCATCGTGGTTTGGAGCTTGTATCTTCCTGATTGTGGCGGCTACGGTCTTACGTTCCTTTTTCCTGTAAGGTAATGGCACACTATCCTATCAACAAAGGCATTGGCAAGTCGGTGGAGTTCAAAGGACTGAAAAGCCAGTACCTTTTTCTTTTCGCCGGTGGGCTCCTTGCAATCTTTGTCCTTTTCGTGATGCTCTTTATGACCGGTATCGGTCAATGGTTCTGTATCGGCTTTGGAGTTATTTCATCTTCTGTTCTTGTGTGGCAAACCTTTTCGTTGAATCACACATATGGCGAATCACTACTGTCCGGTTGTAATCAAAAGATTGTCAATTGATTAGGGTCATTGGTGGATTGGTTTTTGTAATCTTGTTTTGTAAATAGTTCATTTATAGGAGTTTTCTCAAACAATGACAGACTGAAAATCTGTAATAAAGTGTAGAGATTTTGCTCCAAATTGAGTCTCTTTTTAATAATAGCAACAATTAAATATGCACATATTGCTATCCATATTTGACAGCAAACTGCATTATAAGTTGTTCCATAAAATACTTTAATTCGAAGATGTTGTTTTATCCATTTGAAAAACAATTCAATCTTCCAGCGTTCTTTGTATAATTGTGCAATTACAAATGCAGGTAAAATAAAGTTGTTAGTCAGAAACTCGTAAGTTATACCCGTTAGATTATCATGATACTTGACTCTCCTCAAATACTCAGGATAATTCTTTTTAGATTTATATCCAGTTAATTTTATTTTCTGATCACACTTTAAACCTGTTGTTTTATCAACTTTTGAACTGTAAACACGGCGAAAAGCCATATTGTCTTTAGCTCTGGTAACAAAGAAACCTTTGTTGTCTGTTATTTTATAAAGTCTTTCAAAGTCAACATAACCTTTATCCATAACATAAATGGCACCAGGCTCTATCAAGATTTTATCCAAGATATTTACATCATGCAAAAGACCTTCGGTTATTTCAATGAAAGTGGGTATCGAACCACGTAAATCAAGTAAAGTGTGCATCTTGATAGCCGCTTTCTTTTTTCGAAACTTTGCCCAAGGAAATATACTTAAACAAAGGTCGATAGTAGAACTGTCTAAGGCATAAGCCATATTATCAACTTCTTGCAAGAAATCATTGTCAGTTTTATATAGCAGTCGGGCCTCTTTGATAAGAACTTGTGCAAAATCGGCATAAATCTGCCAATTTCTTTTCTCATTAGCCTCTGCTAATGTAGATTTTGGAACAGCATTTTTGATGCCACTATGATACAACTTATTTGAAAGAGCCGTTAAACAAGCCTCAATGTCTCGCAGACTTTCTCTGTAAGTAAATTGAGCAAAACACATTACATAAAAATGTTCTAAGCAAGTAAAGCTTTGAACTTTATAATTGCCTTTGTAACGATTTACACATTTATCAAATTCATACTTGGAAATGTGAGACATTATCTGAGCAAATACGGTTTTTCCTTGATTCATATCCCGAAATTTTTGATTTCTGGCAAAGGTCAAGAAAAAATTCAAATCGAAAAATTTTAAAACCTTCTGAAACGCCTTACTACAGATGGTTTCAGAAGATTAACCAAGACAACAACCGGACACTAGTGATGGCGAATATGGACTAATGAAACTGGGTGCCATCCGAAACCACCCAAACTACCTGCTTAACCGAAAGAATTTTGCCCGACTATTCAAACACATTCATCAAAAGAAAGTATGAAAAATATATTAAAAGCTACCACTCTGGAAAGCAAATTCCCAATCTGGGGAGTGGAAATGGGTTGTATCATTTCGAAGGACGCCGATATTACTGTTGCCTTCAAAGTGGAACTTCCCGAACTCTTCACAGTGACGGCTAAAGAATACGAAGCAATTCATTCTTCCTGGACTAAAGCAGTAAAGGTACTTCCCGATTATTCCATCGTACATAAACAGGATTGGTATATTAAGGAACAATATGAACCGGAAATCAAACAGGATGAAATGAGCTTTTTGTCCCGAAGTTTTGAACGCCATTTCAATGAACGTCCGTACCTGAATCATACCTGCTATCTCTTTTTGACAAAGACCACCAAAGAACGTTCCCGGATGCAAAGCAATTTCTCGACCTTATGCCGGGGTTCGATTATCCCCAAAGAGTTTCGGGACAAAGAAACCATTGAGAAATTTCTGGAGGCAGTTGGACAGTTTGAACGCATCGTCAATGATAGCGGATTTATTTCCCTGACCCGATTGAACACCGATGAGATTGTAGGGACTGATAACAAAGCGGGAATCGTTGAAAAATACTTTTCGCTGTCACAAGAGAATACTACCACGCTCAAAGATATAACTATCAAACCGGACGAAATGCGCATTGGGGATAATATCCTTTGCTTGCACACCTTGTCGGATGTGGATGATCTTCCAGCCAGCATATCAACGGATATTCGTTATGAGAAACTATCTACTGACCGTTCCGATTGCCGGTTATCCTTTGCTTCGCCCGTGGGGTTGTTACTTTCATGTAATCATATTTACAATCAATACCTGTTTATTGATGACAGTGCCGAGAACTTGCGGAAGTTCGAGAAAATGGGACGGAACATGCATTCCTTATCAAAATACAGTCGAAGTAACCAAATCAACAAGGAATGGATTGACAAGTACCTGAACGAGGCACATAGTTTTGGACTTTGTTCTATCCGTTGCCATTATAATGTGATGGCATGGAGTGATGGCAAGGAGGAACTCAAACACATCAAAAATGATGTGGGTAGCCAATTGGCACTTATGGAATGTAAACCCAGGCACAATACTGTGGACACGCCAACTCTCTTTTGGGCAGGCATTCCAGGGAATCAAGCGGATTTTCCGGCAGAAGAAAGTTTCTATACATTCATAGAACAAGGTATTTGCTTTTTTACGGAAGAAACAAATTACAAAAGTTCCGTTTCTCCTTTCGGGATTAAAATGGTGGATAGACTGACCGGAAAACCCATTCATGTGGATATTTCAGATTTACCACTGAAAAAAGGAATCATTACCAACCGTAACAAGTTTATTCTTGGACCATCGGGCAGTGGAAAATCCTTTTTTACCAACCACATGGTTCGACAGTATTACGAACAAGGTTCGCATGTACTGTTGATAGATACCGGAAATAGTTACCTCGGACTGTGTGAATTGATTCACCGTAAGACTTTGGGGGAAGATGGCGTTTATTTTACTTACTCGGAACAAAACCCGATAGCCTTTAATCCTTTCTTCACCGAAGATGGCGTGTATGATATTGAAAAACGGGAAAGTATCAAAACGTTGATTCTAACCTTATGGAAACGAAATGATGAACCACCAACTCGGGCTGAAGAAGTGGCACTGTCCAATGCAGTCAGCCTGTATATCGAAAAAATCAAGACAAAGGAATTAGCTCCTAGCTTCAACAGTTTTTATGAGTATGTGAAAACGGATTATCATGAAGTATTGACTGGAAAAAAAGTACGCGAAAAAGATTTTGATATTGCCAACTTCTTGAATGTGCTTGAACCTTATTACAAAGGTGGTGAATATGATTACCTCTTGAATTCAGATAAACAGATTGATTTGCTTTCCAAACGATTTATCGTTTTTGAGCTGGATAATATCAAAGATCATCCCATTCTCTTTCCGATTGTCACCATAATCATTATGGAAGTTTTTATCAATAAAATGAGACGGTTAAAGGGAATCAGAAAAGTGATCCTGATTGAAGAAGCGTGGAAAGCAATTGCCAAAGAAGGTATGGCCGAATACATCAAATACCTATTCAAGACTGTCCGTAAGTATTTCGGAGAAGCCATTGTGGTGACGCAGGAAGTGGAAGATATTATTGCTTCTCCCATTGTCAAAGAATCTATTATCAATAATTCTGACTGCAAGATTCTGCTGGATCAGCGCAAGTACATGAATAAGTTTGATTCCATTCAAGCATTACTCGGACTTACTGAAAAAGAAAAAGCACAGATACTTTCCATCAATCTGGCCAATAATCCGAATCGATTGTACAAAGAGGTTTGGATAGGCTTGGGAGGCACACAGTCTGCCGTTTATGCAACAGAAGTATCCATGGAGGAATACCTGACTTATACCACCGAGGAGTCTGAAAAAGTTGAGTTATTCAACCTCGTGGAAAAGCTGGATGGCAATATCGAACTGGCGATAAAACAACTCTCTGAAACAAAACAAAATGACAAATAATCAAGTAGCAACTTTTATTAAAAAAACTATTCAAATCAATTTAAAAAACTCATTATTCAAATGAAAACAAAAATCTATTTAGCAACCATCTTTCTGATGACTTGTATGATGTCCACTAACGCTCAGTTCGTAACCTTTGACCCGTCCAACCTGGCTCAAAGTATTGTAAACACGACCAAACAAGTGATTGAAACCTCCACGACAGCATCGAATATGGTGAACAACTTTAAAGAAACAGTAAAACTATATGAACAGGGCAAGAAGTATTATGATGCGCTAAAATCAGTCAACAATTTGGTCAAAGATGCCAAAAAGGTACAGCAAACCGTCCTAATGGTTGGTGAGATTTCAGACATGTATGTAAATAACTTTCAGAAAATGCTCACGGATAAGAATTATACCGTTGAGGAACTTGGAGCCATTGCCTTTGGATATTCCAAATTACTGGAACAAAGCGGTGATTTGCTGGGCGAATTAAAAACTGTAGTCAGTTCCAATGGTCTTTCCATGACAGACAAAGAACGCTTGGATATTATTGACCGAACCTACAATGCAGTGAAGAAAAACCGCAACCTGGTTAACTACTACACCAAAAAGAATATTGCGGTGAGCTATCTACGCTCCCAACGTGCAGGTGACACAAATCGGGTGATGGCATTATACGGAAGCAACAACGAAAAATACTGGTAAGCTATGTTATTATCCATTGAATTCGATAACCTCCACCAAATTCTGCGGAGTTTGTATGTGGAAATGATGCCACTCTGTTCCAATATGGCTGGAGTTGCTAAAGGGATAGCCGGACTAGGTGCGTTGTTTTATGTGGCTTCCCGGGTGTGGCAATCCTTAGCCCGGGCTGAACCAATTGATGTGTATCCGTTACTTCGTCCCTTTGCGATTGGTTTATGTATCATGTTCTTCCCCACCATTGTACTAGGAACCATCAACGGGGTAATGAGTCCAATTGTGCGGGGTACGAACCAAATGCTCCAATCACAAACCTTTGATATGGTCGGTTATCAAAAACAGAAAGACAAACTGGAATATGATGCTGCAATGAAAAATCCGACAACAGCCTATCTGGTGAACAACGAAGAATTTGATAAACAACTGAATGAATTGGGTTGGAGTCCAAGTGATCTTTCCACCATGACGGGTATGTATATCGAAAGAGGAATGTACAATATGAAAAAAAACATTCAGGATTTCTTTAGGGAACTGCTGGAGATTCTGTTTCAAGCGGCTTCGTTGGTGATTGACACTATCCGTACTTTTTTCCTCATCGTGTTGGCAGTACTCGGACCGATTGCTTTTGCAATTAGCGTGTGGGATGGCTTTCAGTCCACCATGACCCAATGGATAACCCGCTATGTGAGCGTGTATCTCTGGCTACCTGTTTCAGACCTTTTTAGTACAATCTTAGCTAAAATACAAGTGTTGATGTTGCAGAATGATATTTCGGAATTACAAAACAACCCCAACTATTCCATTGATTCTTCTAACGGCGTTTATATCGTTTTTATGATTATTGGTATCATTGGATACTTCACCATACCAACGGTGGCTGGCTGGATTATCCAAGCTGGTGGCATGGGAAACTATGGGCGTAATGTAAGTAATACGGCTGGAAAAGCGGGATCAATAGCGGGTGGTGTTGCCGGAGCTGCAGCTGGAAATGTGGGTGGTCGACTGCTTGGAAAATAAATTTTCAATCATCTTATTTACTCAATAAAGAATTTATTCAATAACCGATTTACTCAACAAAAAACTTACTTATGGAATTCAAATCATTAAAGAATATAGAATCGAGTTTCAAGCAGATTCGACTTTTTATCATCATTTTTCTGTGCCTGTGCGCTGCCATAACGGGATATGCGGTATGGAGTTCGTACAATTTTGCAGAAGCACAACGGCAGAAAATATATGTACTGGACAATGGAAAATCACTGATGCTGGCACTATCGCAAGATCTGTCGCAAAACAGGCCGGTGGAAGGCCGGGAACATGTAAAACGGTTTCATGAACTTTTCTTCACCCTCTCACCCGATAAAAATGCGATAGAGAGTAATATCAAAAGAGCCTTGTTTCTCTCTGACAGAAGTGCTTTCAATTATTATTCGGATTTATCGGAGAAAGGATATTATGCCCGGATCGTTTCGGGAAATATCAACCAAGCCATTCAGGTGGATAGCGTAATTTGCAATTTCGAGAAGTATCCGTATCAGGTAATTACGTATGCCCGGCAAATGATAATTAGGGAAAGTAATGTGACAGAGCGAAGTTTAATAACGCATTGCCAATTACTAAATTCGGTACGAAGTGACAATAATCCGCAAGGTTTCACGATTGAAGCTTTTGAGATCGTGGAAAACAAGGACCTGACAGTCACAAACAGATAAAAACAATAAGAAAGAAAAATGAAAAAGAAAATAACAACTAAATTATTTCAGTTCAGAGACCTGATAGAAGAAAAATTGCAAAGCTATTGTGCTGCTCTCACGCCTAAACAAAGGCTTGTCTCCATATTGGTAATAAGTTCCATTTTTGGAATTGTCTCGTTCTATTTCTCGTTTTCTGCCATTTACAGCATCAACAAAACGGATCGGGAACAAATCAAAATAGAGCATATCAATCAATTGAAACTGCATTCCAATGATAGTATTCACCAACTAAATATCAAACAATATGAAAGAAAAGAATGAGTTCGACAATCCTCAAAAAGAGCCGCTAACGGTTGAACAAAAGCTACGGCAAAAAAAGATGCTAATCTATCCATTAATGGTTATTGTCTTCGGATTATGCATGTGGTATATCTTTTCTCCTTCGAAGTCGGAGAAACTCAAAGAAATAAAAGGATTTAATACCACGATTCCCATGCCGAAGAACAAAGATTTGACAGATGATAAAAAAGCAGCTTTTGAACAGGCTAAACTCGAAGAAAACCAAGGAGAACAAAAGCACTCCCTGCAAAGTCTGGCTTCCCAATTCAATGAAGAAATGAAAAGTCCGAATGTTTCCGGATTGGACAAGGAATCTGAAAAAAAAGCAAGTCATGCTGGTGGAAATAGTAATAATGGTGGCAATCGTCCTAGTGGTAACAATAGCACAAGAGAACATATTGCCAAAATACAAAGCTCCAACAATGCATACAGACAAATCAATCGAAACTTGGGAAGTTTCTTCGAATCATCAAAGGAAAATTCCGACAATAAACCTACAAACCGAAAGTTGGAAGAGCTTTCAGCTAAAATCCAGGAGAGCAACAATCGAAAAAGTAACATTGCCGACCAGATTGAACTCATGGAAAAATCCTATCAAATGGCAGCGAAGTATATTCCACAAGGACAAAATCAAGGTCAGGCAATGGGTGGGCAAAATTTTCAATCCGTTGGTTCGACGCTTCTAAACGCAAAGAAAAAAAGGCAGATTACCAATATTAATCAACAAATTGAGAGCACCGTTTCAAGTTTGCCACAAGCGGTAGATTCTGTTGGAATGGGTAACAGCCAAAAACCCCGCAACAAGGGATTTAATACGGCTATTGGACAGAGTCTGCTGGAAGACAGAAACACAATTAAAGCGTGTGTGCATGAAAATTGCTCGTTGATCAATGGTCAGAGTGTTCGATTACGATTGCTGGAACCGGTTCAGGTGGGAAAAACCGTGATTCCTCAAAATACCCTAATTTGTGGTGAAACCAAGATACAAGGCGACCGTTTGGAGATTTCGATTCAGACGTTGGAATATCGTGGAACGATTATTCCAGTGGAACTTACGGTATATGACACGGATGGTCAAGAAGGGATTTATATACCGGGTTCGTTGGAGATAAACGCTTTCAAAGAAATGGCTGGAAATATCGGCTCCAATATGGGTACAAGCCTTTCCTTTACTCAATCAGCTGGTCAACAGGTATTATCGGGATTAGGAAAAGGAGTTATCCAGAGCGGTTCGCAATACATGTCCAAGAAATTTCAAACTGTCAATGTGAAACTAAAAGCAGGATACAAAGTTCTGTTGCTTATGAATCAGGAATAGAAAGATAAAAAGAAAGACAAATAAAAAACAATTAGAAAATATTCAATAAATCATTAAACCAGAGAAGTTTTGCTTCTCATAAACAACCCATTAAAATGAATAAAATAAGATTATTGCTGATGCTACTTATTGGAATCCTCGTTTCCGCACATGCACAGACAACCAAAGGGGACTTTTACGAAGGGCTGACCAAGAAAATCAGTTACGACAAAATGATAGCACCTTATGGCATGGAAGTGACCTTTGATAAGACCGTCCACATTATTTTTCCCTCAGCTATCAAGTATATCGACCTGGGTTCTGCAAATATCATTGCCGGCAAAGCCGATGGAGCGGAAAACGTTATCCGGGTAAAAGCTGCCGTTCGTAACTTCAAAACTGAAACTAATTTTTCAGTGATTACCGAAGAGGGAAGTTTTTATACTTTCAACGTAAAGTATGCCAACGAGCCGTTTTTGATGAGTGTGGAAATGAAAGATTTTATACACGATGGAGATACTGTTTCTCATCCAAACAATGCGCTGGAAGTCTACCTCAAAGAACTGGGTAATGAATCGCCCCTGATGGTTCATTTGATTATGAAATCAATTTACAAGAATGACCGCAGGGAAATCAATCAAATCGGCAGCATGAGTTTCGGCATTCAATACCTGCTAAAGGGTATTTATACTCATAACGGGTTACTCTATTTCTATACGCAGATCAACAACTCATCGAACGTTCCTTTCGATTTGGATTTTATCACCTTCAAAATCGTGGACAAAAAAGTTATGAAACGTACTGCCATTCAAGAAACGGTGATTTTTCCGATTCGGGCATTCAATTATGTCACCCGTGTGGGTGGAAAAAATAGTGAACGAACTGTTTTTGCTATGGATAAATTCACCATTCCGGATGACAAAGAATTTATTGTGGAGCTAAACGAGAAAAATGGTGTTCGCCATCAACGCTTTTGTGTTGAGAGCAGTGATATTGTGAGAGCAAAACTTGTCAATGAATTAAAAATCAAGTAATATGAAAAGGTCAATATTAATGTTTATCGTATGTATTACTTCGTTTGGATACGTCAATGCACAGCGTTATTTACCCGGACAGGAAGGTATTCAAGTCACTCTGGGAACTGTGAATGGAATAAACCCTCAGCGGGCATTTTATGGAGGCATGGCTATTTCCACCTACACACAAAACGATAGCCGATGGGTTATAGGAGCTGAATTTCTGCAAAAGCAACTTGATTACTCGCAAATAAAAATTCCAGTGGCTCAATTTACTGCTGAAGGAGGTTATTACTATAGTTTTCTTTCCGATCCAAGCAAGACTTTACTTCTATCCATCGGTGCATCTGGGTTGGCAGGATACGAAACAAGTAATTGGGGGAATAAAATGCTTTTTGATGGAGCAACTCTTCTTAACCGGGATGCTTTTCTCTATGGAGGTGCATTGACACTGGAACTTGAAACTTTTATAACCGACCGCATTATCCTTTTAGTCAATGCCCGTGAGCGTGCTGTATGGGGTTCATCCATAGGTGAATTTTCAACTCAACTGGGTACAGATCTTAAAATCATCATCAAATAAAACAAAGTTTTTTATGAAAAAGATAATTTTTATCAGCATAGTAGCTGTAGTGTCGTTGCTACTCATAGGATGTAACGACAAGCTGGATGTACAGCAGATGTACGAGTTTTCACTTAGCACCTTGTCGGTGCAAAAGACAATCATTTCGGGTAAAACGGTAGAAATCCGTTGCCAGCTGAATCGCTCCGGCAAATATAAAGATTCCAGGTATACAATTGGCTATTTTCAACCTGAAGGTAAGGGGTTCCTCAAAAATGAAAACGGTATAATATTCGTTCCTAACGATTTTTATGATTTGGACAATGAAACATTCCGTCTTTTTTATACATCATCTTGTATTGTTCAACAGGTCATTGATATTACTATTCGCGATAATTTCAATCAGGAATTTAAGCTAAGTTTTAGTTTTACAAATGATAGTGGATCCGTAACCAGGACTGGAACTGGAACTGAAAGGAGAACCCCTAATTCAACTAACTGAAAATCATAGAACTATTTTTTTAGTTCAAATAAAAATATTAATCAATTTTTTTTATTGGAATTAGGTGACAATAATCATTTCAAAGTAACTTAATTTTCATTTATTGAAAAGCGGGAAATAACTTTTGGTGGGCGAATCTAGTCCGAACAAGTTTTTCTCGTTTTTCTTTTTTTTGATTTTTACTCTAAACCGTAAACACTTTCTTTTCCCTGACACGAAGTGTAAACATGTATTGTTTTGCACGAAGTGCTAAAAACTATAACTTCTTTTAGTGGATGAATTATTTTTATTCAGAGCGATAAGCAAAATAATTTAGTCGATGAATGTAGTTTAACCGTTGTCCCTATTAAAAAATAGTTTGCCTTTTTTTGGCTCCAAAAGATTTTGTTTCAAAAAAACAGGCATATTATTTTTGGGGCATTCCTTTAGGGTTGAAACATAAAACATGAACCTTGAATTTTTCTTTAAATGTTGGAAAGCTGGAAATAATTTTTCCGTTATCGGTATCCTAAAAAAGTACGAATTATTCCTGAAAAATTATTCATACTTTTCAACATTATCAAACCCGATCACATCGCATTTTTTTTGAGTGGATACCGGGGCTCGAAGTGTCAGGCGAAAAAAAAACGGGTTGTGACTGCTGTCCCATTTGGAAAACCTGTTGTAACTTTTATGCTACCTTCAAAAAGGAAACAGGCATAAAAGTAATAAGTGGTTTTCGGGGCATTATTCTCAGGTTTGCAAGGACGGCTTGGAACTCACTTTTCGCTTAAAAGGAATCTTACAATTTACTTTGTTAATATATAATCCTTGCTCCAACTCGTCGCATTCAAAAAAAACAATCCATTGGAATTGTGTTGAAAAGTGGCAAAGGAAATGGCAAAAAGCTAAAAAAAAACATTGAAATTAAAGCATTTCTTATGCTGTGCGATGAGATAATTAAAATAATGAAGGCAAAATGTAGTGCAAGGGGTTCGGAGAAAGGTAAAACCGTAGTACACGTTGTGCAATGTAACCGGAATGGAATGCACCGATCGTAAGCACAGGTAAAAAATATATTTGACTTTTGTGACTTTAAAAATCCAATGAACATTGAGGATATTCATTTTTCGGGGCTAACTCGCCGCAGAAAATAAAAACATACCATTGGAAATGCGTGGAAAAAGGCTTGGATAGTTTCTGACTGAATTAATGGAGCCTGCGGAATGGGAAGGAAGGAACTACCGAAGCCGTGCGGTGCTGAGGTGTTTGCATAAAATGAAAGTGAAATGTAGTGCAGGGATCTGAGAGAATGAGTTTACGATATGAACGAAGTCCCGGAACGAAATGGAACTGGAATGATTGCATATACCGCAGGCACATTGCCATAAAACTCTGAATGTATTTATTTTCTGTACAACTCATGGGTGGTGGGGCTTTTTGTGGCTATCTTATATTTGTGGTACACATAATAAGACGTCGGTAATACGTAATTAATTACCGCTCTGCCTTTAGGCATTTTATTGGGGCAAACTCGATGTAGTGGAGAAAATAAACCATTTGTAATGCGTGGGAAATTGGTATAGGTGGCGAGAGAATGTAACAAAACAATGGGTTGGTTAATGAAATGGAGCTAAACTGGCTGTTGTGTAAGGAATATTTGTGAGTGGATACAGCCGGAGCAGCAAAATGGAATGTAAGGGTTGATTGTGGAGAGGAATGAAGAAGCCAATTATGCAGCGCGGTGCTGAGGTGGGTGAAATGAACTAAGCGCAATGAAGTGAAGGGTGGACGCTAAGTGAGGCACGAAAAGCGTCCCCGAAACGTAACGAGTGAAGAGAATGAACCTACCGCAAGCACATGGAAATAAAACTCTGTTTATTTTTTCAAACTGCAACAACTAATGGGTGGTGGGGAAATCCTGAGGCTCTTCGGGCAGCAGAAAGTGACAAATGCATTGTTACTTTAGATAAAGCGGAACCTGCTTACCATCCGAATTCGTCTTATTAAAAGCTATTTAAGGATATTTCTAAAAAAATGTCCTGACAATACGGCGGATGCTGACCAATTATAAAAGAAAAGAATATCAATTTTACATTTATTAACTTTAGTAAGGATAAAAATTTCCAATAAAGTTTTTTTTGCTGACGTTCATTGTTATATCGTTTGAATTACACTTCTTCATAAGTTGCCCTATCACTTTCAATCATAACTGTGAAAAAGGTTTTCCGAAAGTTGGAATGCGAATATCCAATTCTACCTTCACGTACAATGTAACCAGTTTTTTGTTGAATGAAGAATAGAAAAAGAATCACTACTGTCCGGTTGTAATCAAAAGATTGTCAATTGATTAGGGTCATTGGTGGATTGGTTTTTGTAATCTTGTTTTGTAAATAGTTCATTTATAGGAGTTTTCTCAAACAATGACAGACTGAAAATCTGTAATAAAGTGTAGAGATTTTGCTCCAAATTGAGTCTCTTTTTAATAATAGCAACAATTAAATATGCACATATTGCTATCCATATTTGACAGCAAACTGCATTATAAGTTGTTCCATAAAATACTTTAATTCGAAGATGTTGTTTTATCCATTTGAAAAACAATTCAATCTTCCAGCGTTCTTTGTATAATTGTGCAATTACAAATGCAGGTAAAATAAAGTTGTTAGTCAGAAACTCGTAAGTTATACCCGTTAGATTATCATGATACTTGACTCTCCTCAAATACTCAGGATAATTCTTTTTAGATTTATATCCAGTTAATTTTATTTTCTGATCACACTTTAAACCTGTTGTTTTATCAACTTTTGAACTGTAAACACGGCGAAAAGCCATATTGTCTTTAGCTCTGGTAACAAAGAAACCTTTGTTGTCTGTTATTTTATAAAGTCTTTCAAAGTCAACATAACCTTTATCCATAACATAAATGGCACCAGGCTCTATCAAGATTTTATCCAAGATATTTACATCATGCAAAAGACCTTCGGTTATTTCAATGAAAGTGGGTATCGAACCACGTAAATCAAGTAAAGTGTGCATCTTGATAGCCGCTTTCTTTTTTCGAAACTTTGCCCAAGGAAATATACTTAAACAAAGGTCGATAGTAGAACTGTCTAAGGCATAAGCCATATTATCAACTTCTTGCAAGAAATCATTGTCAGTTTTATATAGCAGTCGGGCCTCTTTGATAAGAACTTGTGCAAAATCGGCATAAATCTGCCAATTTCTTTTCTCATTAGCCTCTGCTAATGTAGATTTTGGAACAGCATTTTTGATGCCACTATGATACAACTTATTTGAAAGAGCCGTTAAACAAGCCTCAATGTCTCGCAGACTTTCTCTGTAAGTAAATTGAGCAAAACACATTACATAAAAATGTTCTAAGCAAGTAAAGCTTTGAACTTTATAATTGCCTTTGTAACGATTTACACATTTATCAAATTCATACTTGGAAATGTGAGACATTATCTGAGCAAATACGGTTTTTCCTTGATTCATATCCCGAAATTTTTGATTTCTGGCAAAGGTCAAGAAAAAATTCAAATCGAAAAATTTTAAAACCTTCTGAAACGCCTTACTACAGATGGTTTCAGAAGATTAACCAAGACAACAACCGGACACTAGTGAAAAAGAATAATGAAAAGTGCAAACAAAAAACAGATTAAACACCTTATAGGTTTGAATTTGAAATTATTTGATATGTATTTTATAAAAGTTACGACAAATATATCTAAATGTAACCTATTTATTTACAATGCTTTGAGTGGGTTTCTTTTCAGTTCCTGCTAATTCAATTGATTGAAACGCCTTCTTTGGTTTGAATTACTTTTTGTATTGATCCATCTGCATTATAATGAAGAAATTCAATGCATACTGATCGACGCCACTGAATATATTTTCTATAGGGCGAATTATCTGGAATATTTTTCAACGCTAAATTGGCATTGTGATAAAACAAATACCATTTGCCTTTGTATTGAACAATTGAATGATGATTGGTTATACTATTTACTTCATCCAAAATTTCGCCTTTATACTTATATGGTCCCAATACATTTTCGGACATAGCATATAGAATTTTACCATTGCCCGAATACGACATATAATACTTACCATTGTATTTATGAACCCATATTGCCTCAAAAAAATGATCAGTGCCTTTTATAATTTTAACTTTATCATCAAATGAAATCATATCATTATTCAACTTTATGACGCAAACATCATTCTGTCCGAAGAAAAGATAGGACTTGCCATCATCATCGGTAAAAACACACGGATCTATAAGGTCGCGATTGGCAATTACACCCGGAGTTTGACGTGATATTAAAGGCTTACCCAGTGGATCAATAAAAGGGCCAACTGGATAATTGCTAACAGCTACACCAATATAATTCTGATCAGTCGGATAATAGAAATAATACTTCCCATTTTTATAACCGCAATCGGGAGCCCATGCGTATTTTTTAGCCCATTTTATATCTTTAAGAGAAAGAGCCACTCCATGGTCTGTCCAATTTTTCATATCTACTGTCGAAAACACATGCCAGTCGTTCATATCCCACCATTGAGCCGAATCACGATCGTGCGAAGGATAGAGATACAAAGTATCGTTAAAAACCCTGGCAGAAGGGTCGGCAGTATAAATGCTTTTTATTACCGGGTTTTGAGCAAAAGAATATAATAATAAGCAAGTTAAAAATAAAGTATTAAATAAATATTTCATTACAATTCAATTTATTCGGTGTAAAATTTAAAATTAAAAATACATTTTTAAAAGAAACTAATACCCCCATGCCGGTGGAGCATCATTAACGCCAATTCCCCATTTTTTATTGGGTTGGTTGCCCATTATAAATTCAAGTTTACTTCCATTCATTATATCATTTTGAGTAATGTAAGTTCTTGAGTATGCCTTGTTATTAAGCTTAACCGATTGAATATAAGAATTTTCAGGTGAAGGGTTTTTCACCTCAATACTAAATATTTTTCCATTATTGAGCTTGATTTTTGCAGATGATAAAACAGGAGAACCAAAAACATAAATTCCATTGACAGGATTAACAGGATAAAATCCCATGGCACTGAAAATATACCAAGCTGACATCTGACCGCAATCATCATTTCCATTGATACCTTTGGGATTGTTTTTATAATTGATAGTAGTGTGTTTGCGTACAAGCTCCTGTGTTTTCCATGGTTGACCACAATAATCATATAAATATGCATAATGATGACCCGGTTCATTATCATGCTGATAATAATTCTCTATAAAGTTACGATCAAGTTTTGCTGCAAACTTTTCATTACCACCCATTAATTCTATTGTACCCGAAACATCGTGCATGGCCCCGAATAAATAAGTCCATGGGCTACCTTCAGTAAAACCCTGGTTAGTATCCTTTTCCCATTCCCCATTAAATAAACGGGGTGCTAAGAATCCGGTTTCTTTGTTGTACAGATTCTTGTAATTTTTCGACCATTGCATAAGTTTTATGTAATCTCCTTTTTTTCCCAAATCATTTGCAACTTGTGCGGTACAATAATCATCAATTCCATATTCAACTGTACGGGAAACTGATTCAGCTTTAAAATCTGATGGAATATAACCAAGGGAATGAAAGAAAGATTGGCCAGCCTGACCTTCATAACACGACCATACCTGACGATCAAACATTTTATTGCCGGAATCGTCACATTCGGTTGAAATAAAAGCATCCTTACGCATAGCTTCATAAGCAAGATTTATATCATAATTACGAATTCCTTTTATATATGCATCTCCAATAACTGCGTCAGCATGAGTTCCAATCATAATATTTGTTTCTGCAGGATTAGGCCACATTGGTAGCCATCCACCTTCTTTATATGTTTGGAGCATGGATGTAATCATTTCATTTACCCGATCCGGTTGTACAAAAATCAAAAAAGGATGCAATGCTCTGAAAGTATCCCAAAGGGAATAATCGGTATAAGATACCCCATTATGGATTTTATCATCAAAGGGACTATAGTATTTACCATATTCAGAAAATTGCCGGGGAAACAATAAACAATGATAGAAAGAAGTATAAAAAATTGTCTTTTGTTCATCGCCAATTCCATCGACCTTTATCTTTTCAAGACTATTTTGCCATTTAGTCCGCGTTTGGAAGGAAATCTTATCGAAATCCCAATCAGGTATTTCAAGATTCAGATTTTCTCTTGCCTGCTCTAAACTGATGAAGGAAGTTGCTATCTTAACTTTCACCGTTTCATTTTCTTTTGTTGAAAAAGTAATATAAGCTCCCAATCTCTTTTTACCATATAATTCCTTTAGCGTTGGTATCACAGAATCATTATTCCATGTACCAAACGAAGTGAACGGCTTATCAAACTGAAGTATAAAATATCCTTTAAAGTTTTTCAAATCGGGACCGAGGTTAAGACATTGACGGTCTGGGTTATAACCTGTTATTTCGTTTTTTTCTTTATTGATGCTAATGTAAGCCAAAATTTTATTCATTCGGTTTTCCTTTGAATTAAGATTCGGATTCCAATCGGGGTCCTTATTATCATCGATATTAAGTGCTTGAATAATTAAATGCGACGATTTAGATTTAGGAAATGTAAATTTAAAAATGCCACATCGGTCTGTTGCCGTCATTTCTGCCTTTAACATTTTTGTTCTATCAACTTTAATCTTTACTGAGTACAGATATGGACTTACAAACTCATCGCTGTGTTTAAAAGTCAGTTTACGTTCCTGAGGAAGTACATTCAACTCCCCGATCTGGGGCATTATGGACACATAACCATAATCACCCATCCAGACTGTAGGCTGATGCGTTGCAATAAACCCCAAAATGGTTGAATCTTCATATAGATAAGGCATTCTACCTATCCTGTTTTCATCGGTTTGTGCCGTGAAACTTGTCATCGCAAACGGTGGACCAACACATGGTAGTATACCCCCAGCACCAAATACATTTGCACTGCCGGTTGTACCTATATATGAATTTACAAAATCAACTTCTTGTTTTTGTTGGATATGCTCTTTGCCATTACATTGAATTGAAATAGCAAATAAACATAAAATTAAAACCTTCGACACTTTCATCAGAATATTCAATTAATGCTATTAAGACAAAATAATTATCCTTAGAAACTTCTAATTGAATGAGACTATAAATCGGAATATATTACTTTTATTATATATTAATCATTTAAGTCTTTCATCTAACTGTTATCTCTATTTTATTTAATTTCGATACGATCAGCGTAAAATAGGGAAGTCTATCAAGTGGGACACTTATTTCGTACGATTTTCCACCTCTGCTCCTTTACTCATAATCCTTTCATTATGATCCAATTCCCAATTAATACTGGCAGTACCAACACCTCCGTGGTATTGGTCTAAAACTGAAGCATCAGGTCCAATAACGTAGCCACCAAATCCCGAATTATCAGCATCCGTATTGATAGGATCTGTTGGGAGTCCTTGATGACCACCTACAAAATCAACTGTAAAGCCTGAGTCTTTCAACATCTTATACAAATAACCCCGATAACCTGGATCAGAAGCCATTGTTAATGAATCGCCCACGGGCATTACTTTTACAGTAGCGGAGGAGAATATAACCGCTAAAAAACCCAACAAAACAATAACGACTGGAAAATTATTTCTTTTCATTTTTAGTTGAATTATTTCTTTTTGATATGTATGGCAAAACCTCCTCCGGATGACATTTTCACGTCCAAGCTCTTCGTTTCTAATGGAAATACAGTACGCTTGTAATCAATTGCCACCCGATGTGCATTTATTCCATCTACAAACATCTCAACCTCGTATTTGCCTTCAGCCAAAAAGCTCAAATCAATTTTTGTAGTTCGGGCTTCCCAATTCGTGAGACCTCCAATAAACCAATCATTTCCCTGACGTCGGGCAGTTACAATATATTCTCCAACCTTGGCCGACAACACTTTTGTTTCATCCCAAACCGTTGGAACGGAAGCAATAAATTGAATGCTTTCTTTTTCTTTATAATAATTTGATGGATTGTCACACAACATAGAAAGGGGAGATTCATATACTACATATTGTGCTAATTGTCTACACCTTGTTCCCTGACTAATGGGTTCCGTATTGATAGCCCTGAAATTTTCTTTTGTTGCATTACGCATTGCTCCCTGTGTATAATCCATCGGACCAGCCAACATACGAATAAATGGAACTGTCACATCATAGTCAACCATACCCGTGGTAAGTTTCGTCCATTTCATTTGCTCCATCCCGAAAACACCCTCAAAATTCAGTACGTTTGGATAGGTACGTTGCAATCCTGTTGGTTTAAACACACCATGAAAATCAAGCATCAACTTATGTTTTGAAGCAATTTCCGCCAAGCGGTAACAGTAATTTACCATCCATTGATCATCACGATCCAAAAAATCCACTTTGAATCCTTTGACTCCAAGCGATGCATAATGTTTGCAAATTCCTTCCATGTTTTTTTCCATAGCGTACATGCCTGCCCAAAGAATGATGTCAACGCCTTTTTTCTTAGCATAATCACAAAGCTCCTTAATGTCTATTTCTGGAACAACCTGCATTAAATCTGCTTTTTGATTCACCGCCCACCCTTCGTCTAGTATCACATATTGAAGCCCAAAAGTTGCTGCAAAGTCAATGTAGTATTTATATGTGGCATTATTTACGCCCGATTCAAAATCAACACCATAAATATTCCAATCGTTCCACCAATCCCATGCTACCTTTCCCGGCTTAATCCATGAATTGTCTTTTAAGCGGGAAGGCGATGCAAGCCGATAAACCATATCGTTATCGGCAAGACCACTATCATCCGTAACGGTTACAATTCGCCAGGGAAAGCTCCGTGTTCCCTTGACCGTTGCAATATAACTTTCACGCGATTTCACAATCAATTGTAACTGGTTATGTCCACCTTGTTCTACTTCTTTTGGGTAAGGAGCAAAAACTCCCGTCAGTTTGGTTGAACCTTCTTTGTTTTTCAAATACATTCCTGGATAATCTTCTACATCAGCCTCTGTGATGCATAAATTGATACCGCCTTTTGCGACTGTCAACAATGGCAACATGGCAAGTCGGGTATTGCTAAATCCTTTCAATGGCAACCTGGCATATACGTTTTCAAATGAATTAAAAAATTGATTTGTAATGTTCAGTGTATCAGTTGTAGAAACCCAAGCTACATAAGCATGATCAATCTGATTAAGATTAAATTCAGCTACTTCATTCCTTATCTTCAATTCATCTTTTCGGGTTGTTTCAATGCGATAGGCAAAACCATCATCGTAAACCCGGAATACTAATGCGTAACCTCCTGAGAAAGCCAGTGACAATTCGGAATAAAAGTCTTTTACTTCACGCTTCTTATAAAAAGGCGAAGTGATTACTTCTTTTTTAGACAAACTCTTACTGTGAATCAATTTGGGTTTATTCCCCAAAACCTCACCGCTTTCTAAAATCATTGAAATTTGGGATGGAGCAATGAGCAAGGTGTCGTTCCTCATTAATGACCACTTAATCTGAGTTCCTAACTCAACCTGAACTTTAATCTGACCGTTTGGCGATTTACAAAAAACTTTCTTTTGCGCGTAACCGGAAGATATTGAAAGCATTATTGCTAAAACAACTATATTTATTTTCATTTGTATTGTATATGTAGTTTTTAAAAATAACAATCAACTATTAATTGACAATGAATTTCTTTGATATAGAACTTTTTACATCGGAAATATTCAACAAATAGATACCTTTTTTTAAATTGGAAGAAGATATTATGAGATTTTCACCTTCAACTTTATTGTTCAAGTAAATCGTAGATCCATTAATATTAAGCAATTTAACCATTGCAGGAAACACGAAATTTTGAAGATTAATATTCATCTGCTGATTACCTTTCACCGGATTTGGAGATATAGTTATCATGTTTTGATTTTTTTTTACAGAACGCACATCAGTATTAACTGAATTTTCCATCAAAGGTATTATTGCATTATATATTGTATTGGCTACTTTTGTTGCTCCCTGTTGGGCCATGTACAATACCCATTTTTACAATTCATAAGCCATTCAGTGGTCTGGCTCCAATTAACCCATCCATACCAATGTAAAGAGATAATAATATTTGAATCGTATTTCTTTAAATCTGCTATTGAAGTTTCATCCCATGAATTTCCCATGGCTAATGGTTCAACTACCATTGGACCTTTATAATTGTTTGTTCTAAATACATCTATTGCTCTCTTCATCCAATTACTCCAATCACTATACTGACCTTGATTTGGTTCATTAATTAATTTCCACATGACATTAGGATTTAGATTTAGTTTCGCACAACATTTCTCAACAAATTTTTCATACAAATCAAATGATCCTCCGGCAGATTGAGTTGGATTCCAATTTCTATTTTCTGTCTTTGTTTCAAAAAAATCACCATTATCATAACAAAGCAATATAAACAGACCCTATTCCCATTGTTTAATTTTAGTATAATAATCCATATATTGGCAGTTATCAGTAAAGGTAATCTCTTAAAAAAAGCTTACATTCAATTGGAATTCTACTTCCTCATTTATTCACATTCAATGTCGTAGAATTATTTATTTAGTTATGCTCTTGTTTTTAGGTCGTGTTAAATTTTATTGCATGCGAAAATTAAGGAAAAATCAGACTACTAAAATGCGAAAGTATTGAAAGAGTTTGGTTTAATTGTTACCTCTAGGTATTTATCAGCCAGTTTTAGTGTTTGGATCTCTTCTTGGTTGGTTTCATTTGCTATCACAACAATAATTTTTCCATTTGGATTTTTAAAAGCCAATAAATTCTGATTATCAGACACACTAAGCAATGAAGCTCCCGGTTGTATATAATGACTCAAATGTTTCATAACATAGAACTCAGGATTATAAATCACTTCACCGGTGTTTTTATTAATAGTAACCATAGAATTCTGAATCCAACCCCAATTGCTAACACCGGGAGTTTGAAGGATAAGATTCCAATAAATATATGCTTCGGATCCGCAGCCAATATAGTGCTTGATAAGCGACCATGTATGTTCAGCTGATTTCCAATTGTTCTCTCCACCACCGCATTCATTCTCAGTTTGCATTAAATGTAGTTGTGGATATGCTTGATGTGCTTCAGCAATAGAATTTTTGCCATCCCACTGAAACCCAAATCCTTTAATATATCTGGCTGCTTTTGGATTAGTCATTACAGTCTGGATATATCTGAAATCACCTACGTTGAGCGTACCCAACCATATATTGACGTTTCGGTTTTCTTTTTCAAAGCGTGGTCCAAGGTAATTACCAATAAACAAAGCCAAATCCTGCGGTTGCCAAATACAACTTGGGAAAATTTGTTCTGCAAGCACTTCGTTTTGAACATGCAAATCGCCAATGTTTATTCCTTCGTTTTTGTATGCATCAAAGAACTCAGAAAAATACAAAGCATAAGCATCTAAATACCCTTTTAGCATTTTAAAACCTGTTGTTCCTGTCACTGATTCTATTTCTGGACTGAGATTATTGTATTTTGTACTGGAAGTGCTGGCATAGTTTTCATTTACCTTCATCCACGAAGGCGGACACCAGGGCGAAGCAAAAAACTTCATTTGCGGTGCATATTTTTGAGCTTTTCTAATATATGGTATCAAACAATTTTTATCACGTTCAATAGAAAAGTCTTTCATTCCAAAATCATTCCTAGTCTCATTAAACGAGTAAAAATCCAAAGAATAATCGCTTGCTCCAATTGGTAAACGATTCAACAGAAAATTTGCACCTGTTGGCGAAAATAGCTGTTCGAAAATACTCTCTTGTTTTTCAACAGACAACAATTTCAACGCTTCCCAACCAAATTCATTGAAACAACCGCCAAAGCCAGTCATTTTTTGCAAATTCCTATCCGGAAATATTTCAATAACATTACTCAATGAATCAAGTGCTTTATACAGCGTTATGCTTCGCTCCTTTACCCATGGATTTTTCTCTGTTGTTGAAATCCATTCAACTTTTTGTGCATTTACCAAACTAGTTGCAATTAGCATGAAAACTACAATTACTTTTTTCATCTTCGTCAAAGTTATTATTTAAAATATTTATCCGCAAAATGTACTATTAAATTAGATCAAGTAAAAAAACGGCTTTTGTTTGTTGATTATTAAAATTAAAATACTTGTTTATATTGTTGATATTCATAATATATAGCAACATTTAAGCAATGAGACATATCAAATCGCATAAAGCTAGTGTAGTAATATCTGATATAATTCCGTCTTTATTGCCTTGGCTGCATATTATTTATTTTTTAATGATACATTTACATCAATTGTGTCTATTTTTTTCCATCGTATGAAATGTCATAAATTGTTGTTGAACCAACTCCAATACCATAAATTAAACCGTTTGAATTTACTGTTACAATATTTGTATTTTCACATGATTATGATATATTCTTGTTTTAAGCATTTGTTGAATTAAAATCAACTCTTTAAATTTCCCCAATTAATATTGGGATTGGAAATAGAGATTTTCATATTAATCTTATTTTTTTAAGTACTTATTTTTATTTGATGAATCGAGATTTTATTTAAATTGCTAACAATCATTGAGAGTAAAAATTGAGCAATGTCTTTTATTTTAATCTACAACTTCAATTTCTTTTTTTAGTAATATATTTTGTGAAGAACTCCCTACATAAATTTTAAATTTACCGGGTTCAATAATCCAGCCTCTTCTATTTTTATTAAAGTAACTAAAGGCAGATTTATCGAGTCTTATTTTTACTAATACATTTTTGCCTTTTTTTATAAATATTTTCGAAAATCCTTTTAACTCTTTAATTGGACGTGGTAAGAGTGAGGTGTTTTCACCAACATATAATTGAGAAACTTCAGCACCATCATATTTTCCTGTATTGAGAATCGAGAAGCTAACTTCAAGATCTTCTCCCTTTCTCAGTTTTACTTTATCAAATTTTATATTTGAATATTTGAAAGTTGTATAGGATAGTCCATATCCGAAAGGAAATAGCGGCTTGACTTTACTTTTGTCATAATAACGATAACCTAAAAAAATACCTTCTGAAAATCTCACATGAAGATCATTGTCATCATCGTGATAACTATTAAAAGTGGGATTATCCTCCCACTTTTTCTCTAATGAAACGGGGAGTTTTCCAGAAGGATTAATTTTACCAAAAACTGCCTCTGCAACGGCAATATTTCCTAACTCACCGGGATACCATGCGTACATTAATCCTGCAACTTTATTAATCCAATTCATTTGAATATTACCTCCTGCATTAACCACTACCACACAATTCTTATTAACAGCAGCTATATCCTCAATTAATTTATCCTGGTCATCAGGCATTTCAAATGTTCTATCCATTCCTTCGCCTTCTGTTTCATTATTAAAACCTACTGAAAGGATAACGACATCACTATTGGAAGCTAATTCAATTGCTTTATTTCTTATTGAAGCGTATATTTTTTTTTGATCAGCCTTTTTATTATATCCGCTACGAACAAAATGTGGTGTTTCTTTTTGAAAGTATTCCAATTCTACTTTATTTTCGGAATTTTCTTTTAGAACGATATTAACATATCTGGTTTTATTCGGAAGATTTTCCCATTTATTAAGAACTAAAATTCCATTCACCATCAATCGATAACTATCTTCACCAGATACTACAAACTTATAATTTGCCTCTTTATATGTTTTCACAAAATACGTGAACCGGATAGCAAAATTATTTTTTGGCAATTTATTGAATGGATGATTTGTGAAATCAACATCAATATTATCAATTAACTCTTTCTCAATTAAATTTCCCTTGCAATAGATATCATCGAATATTTCAGCTGCAACACCTTTTGTTTTCTTACCATCTATGTAAGTATAAAATGTTTGATTTTTAAAATAATCAACAGGTAAATCTGTTTCATCGTAAATTCCTCGCGAATAGGAAATTACTGCATTTTTAGAAGCGATTTTCTTGAACGATTCTAACAATGACATAGGTTTAGATGGATTTATATATGAACTACCTCCTCCTCCTGTTACAGCAGGCGTTGCATTTGGTCCAATAATGGCAATTTTAAGAGGTCCATTTGTATTTAGGGGTAATAATTTATTGTCGTTTTTTAGTAATGTTATAGAACCACGGACTGCATTTAAAGCTATTTCCTTAACTACGTCTTCATTTAATATATAGCCATTATTTGTAGTTGGATTATCAAAAAAATGAAACCGTTCATATTGCATTAAAATTCTTCTAACTTTATCATCGATAACCTCTTCGGACAAACGGCCATCTTTTAATGTTGGTAAAAGGCTGTCAACATTCATGTATTTCCCTGAAGGCATTTCCAAATCTAAGCCATTTTTTGCAACAGCCAAACTGTTATAAGTTGATTCCCAATCGGAAATTAATACACCTTGAAAATTCCATTCTTTCTTTAATATTTGATTATTTATAAAACTATTCTGGGTACAATGTTCTCCGTTTAATAAATTATAGGCAGACATCACAAAACCCACTTTCCCTTTTTCAACACATGCTCTGAAAGCCGGCAAATAAATTTCACGAAGTGTTCGTTCGTCTATATCAGAAGATACTTTATGTTTGTTATATTCCATGAAATTTGCTGCATAGTGTTTTGCAGTTGCCACAACACCTTCACTTTGCATACCAACTATATAAGAAGAAGCTATTTCGCCTGCTAAATAAGGATCTTCACCCATGTACTCAAAATTTCGGCCATTTAAAGGTGATCTACAGATATTCATTCCCGGGCCAAAAACAACATGTATATTTTTTGATTTTGCTTCCATAGCAATTGCTTGTCCTACATTATGACTAATAAGTGTATCCCACGATGCAGCCAGTGCAATCGATGCAGAGAAAGCTGTAGAAGTTCCATTGTTCCGAATGCCAACAGGTCCATCGGCCATGTGAATTTCAGGAATACCGTACTTTTCCATGCCCCTGATATTGAAATCCTTGTATCCACCAATAAAATCGATTTTTTCTTTTATGGTCATTCTCTGAATAATGTCAGCCACCCTTTTTGTACTGTTTATTTGTGAAAATAAAGCAGAGCAATTAAAAACAGCAAACAAAAAAAAACAAATAATTTTCATGATAAAATAACGGTATTAATTAATTGATTATTAAGCGTTCTCATGGAACTGGCACGCCAGATAGCATCCACTTTGAACATTCATTTTCATTCTCTTTTTGTGCCGCCTCCATTGAAATAATTTCAAGCGGCATGCTCGTTTCATCTGTCTATAAATTTTATTTTGATGTGATAGTTAATACAGTTTCAGGCAATCTGTTGGCAGTGGCTTTTATAGTAATTTTACCACTTTTATTTGTGCTACGCACTACCAATTGACATTTTCCTTTGAAGGTGTTTCGTTTGTTGTCTACCCATTTTTCATCACTAAAAACATCACCGTTGGCTACACCTGCTAAATAACCTTCGCCGCTAACAGTGAAAGTAATTTGCTGATCGGCAATTGGAACTACCTCACCTTTATCATCAACTAATCGAACAGCGATATAAGCCACATCAAGCCCGTTTGCTTTGAGGGTTTTATCTTCCGTTTGAAGCGAGATTGCAACAGGTGTTCCAGCAGTTCTGATACTATGTTGTGCCACTACCACGCCTTTATTACGGGCAATGGCTTTTAATTCGCCTTCATGATACAGCACTTCCCAATCCATTTGACCTTGTTTGTAATTTACCAGTTTCTTTATTCCCAACGATTTTCCGTTCAGAAACAATTCCACTTCTTCGGCATTAGTAAACGTGGTGAGCTTTTTCGTCCCTTGTTTCCAGTTCCAATGGTCGCTCATCGGATACCAATCCCACCGTTTATTATCCATTCTGTCAAACCATTCTTTTCGCTGACCATCTTCATCATAAACCATAATATGAACCATCGGCTTCTTGTCGTAAAAGCTTTGGTACAGATAACCAATCGGTGTCATTTCATCGCTAATATCGTAAAATGATCTTCCCCAAACCTTTGTAGGCCATTCCGATTCGCCCAGATAATCAGTTGCGCTCCAATAATAGTGACCAATTACATAGCTAGTATCAATTTCAAGCCAGGAGTTTTTTCGATTTCCAAAATTCAGATTCAGATTAGTTCCAGTCTCGCTAGCAATAAACATCATTTGAGGGTATTTTTCATGATCAGTCTGAAACATATTTTCAGTGTAGTTCCATGCAGTTACATCACCACAAAAAGCCATCGGTGCAGGTGCCGAATTGAGAAACGAATCGTCCTTCCAGTGTTCCCATTCGTGGATCGCATTTTCACGTGCCGGAAATAAAGCCGCAGTTACTTTACGGCTTGGATCTAAAGCGTGAGTCACATCTATCATTCGCTTAAAAATGCCGGTTCCCCAATCAATAGAGACTGTTGGCGATTCGGTTTTGCTATCCCACTGCCCTTGTTGCTGACCAACCTCATTACCCATACTCCATATATAAACAGATGGGTGATTTCTATCACGTTTAATAAAAGTGGTCAAATCATTTTTCCAACTATCTTCAAACAATGCTTCGCCACCATAATATTGCGAGTTCCATTTGTCGAACGCTTCATCGTAGACTAAAATTCCCATTTGGTCGGCAGCATCGAGCAAGACAGGCGCGTGAGGATTGTGGCTTAATCGCACCGAATTACATCCCATTTTTTTCAATAAAGCCAGTTTATGTTCGTATCCTTTCGCCAAAGCTGCACTACCCAAACATCCCAAATCGTGATGCATATTGCCTCCCATTGCCACTATCTTTTTGCCGTTCAGCAGTAAACCTCTGTCGGGGGTCATTCGGATTTCACGAATTCCAAAGGTAGTTTCATATTCATCCAGCTTCACTTTACCGTTATAAACGTTGGAAACGGCTTTATACAAGTTTGGCGTTTCGCATGACCAGAGCATTGGTTTAAAAACATCAATCTCTTGTTTGAAAGCATAGTTTTCTCCAATTTTCAATGGCATAACCGATTTGTATTCCGCTACTTTTTTGCCATAAGGGTCAATGATTTCGGTTACAAGCGTACATAACTTTCCTTCATCATAACCATTCAATACATTTGTTTCAATGCTTACAACCGCTGAATTTTCTTTTATAATGGGAGTTGTAAAATAGGTTCCATATTGCGGAATATGCATTTTGTCGGTAATAGTAATCCAAACATCACGATAAATGCCTTCACCGGTATACCATCGCGAAGTGCCTTTGGTGTTATTGTTGTATTTTACAGCGATTTTATTTTTCCCGCCAAAGTTTACATATTGTGTGACATTGTATTCAAAACCTAAGTATCCGTTCAGTTTTTTACCGAGATAAACGCCGTTAAACCAAACTTCAGCTGCCCGGTACACGCCATCAAAAGTCAAAATTACATTTTTACCTTTGGTATCAGCAGCTATTTCAACATCCCTGCGATACCAGCCTTCGCCAAAAGGCAACCAACCATTGGCTGACGTAGAATTCTCTTTACTAAAACTACCCGCTATCGCAGCATCATGCGGAATCTGGACCGTTTGCCAGGCACTGTCGTTGTACCAAATGTATCGTGCATCAAGGATATTCTGAGGCTTAAATTTCCAATCGGAATTGATTGAAAATCTGGTACGGTTTGCATAGATTCCATTGGAAACAACTGAGAGCAGCAAAAAAGCCAACAATAAAGTGCTGTTTTTTAGTGATTTTTTCATCTGTTTATTTTCTTTATTTTAAAGTCAATCAGCATTTTAAAAAACTCTAAGAAAGGTTTAATTTTCATCTACATGCTAGTGGTATAACTTTATTCAAGTGTAAATAATGTTTCTTTCAAATCAACTGAGTTTGTTCCAATAAATAATTTGAAATCACCCGGTTCAGCAACAAAGTTCATATTTGAATCATAATATCTTAATTCTGAGGGATTGATAGTAAAACTTACTGACTTTGTTTCACCCGGCTTTAGATTTATCTTTTTGAAATCTTTCAGCTCTTTTACCGGCCGTGTAACCTGAGCCAATATGTCATGTATGTAAAGCTGAACAATTTCTTCACCTTCCTTTTGACCGGTATTCTTTACATCCACCGTCGCAGTAATTTCACCATTCAAAGACAATTTTGAGCTGGATAATCTAATGTCACTATATAAAAATGTAGTATAACTCAAACCATACCCAAATGGGAATGATGGATTATTTGAAACATCAATATAACGGGTTACCCATTGAAGTTTAGGATCATAAGGTCGACCTGTATTCTTATAATTATAATAGATTGGAACCTGACCTGTCACCTGAGGAAATGAAACGGTCAATTTTGCTGATGGATTTACGTTACCAACGATGACATCCGCAAGCGCATTTCCAGCCTGAGTTCCTAATATCCAACCCTCAACAATACAAGATGCATTTTCAGCTAACCATTTCAAAGCCAATGGACGACCATTTGTCAAAACAACAACTACAGGTTTTCCGGTTCTAATAATCGCTTTTGCCAGTTCCAATTGTACCCCGGGTAAACTAATATCACTTCGGCTTGTATTTTCGCCACTCATCAATTTTCCTTCTCCCAAAGCAAGTATTACCACATTAGCTTTTTGGGCTGCTTTTATAGCTTCGTTAAACATTGATTTATCATCATCATTGATATTACAACCTTTTGCATAAATGAATTTTGTTGAATTCGAGAATCTATTTTTCAATCCTTCGAGTATTGTAATTGCCTTGTCCTCATCACCTTTTGCTGCCCATTGTCCAATCATTTCAGGTTTAACATCTGCAATTGGACCTATTACTGCAACTTTTTTAGTATTGATATTTAAAGGTAAAATCTGCTTATCATTTTTTAATAGAACAATTGATTTTCGAGCCATTTGAAGGGTTGCTTCTATATGTTCCGTAGTAAAAATGGAAGCCTTTTCACGTTCAATATTACAGTATTTGTAAGGGTTATCAAACAATCCAAGTTTAAATTTGAATCGCAAAATTCGTCTGCAAGCATCATCAATTAATTCTTCTTTTACTGCTCCTTCATTAACTAGTTTTGAGAGTTCTTCAACATAAGTAAGTGAACACATTTCCATGTCCACTCCGGCATTTAGACCTATTCTTGCAGCAGCTTTTCTATCTTTTGCTACTCCATGGTTTATCAGTTCACCCACCGATCCCCAGTCAGACACAACAAATCCTTTAAAATTCCAATCATGTTTTAAAATCTGGCGTAATGTAAATTCATTGCCTGAAGCCGGTACACCATTAATATCATTAAAAGCACTCATAAAAGAAGAGACTCCTGCATCAACAGCAGCTTTAAAAGGAGGGAGGTAGGTTTCATACAAAGTTCTCTTAGAAATGTCAACAGTATTATAATCTCTGCCGGATTCGACTGCACCATAAGCAACATAATGTTTCGCACAAGCTAAAATGTTTGTTTCGTCGGAGAGATTTCCTTGAAAACCTCTCACGCGGGCTGCCGCAATTAAAGATCCCAAATACACATCTTCACCTGCTCCCTCCATTATTCTTCCCCAGCGCGCATCACGGGCAATATCAACCATTGGCGCAAATGTCCAATGTAATCCGGAGGCAGAAGATTCAATTGCTGCAATTCGGGCACTCTTTTCAATTAAATACAGATCCCAACTGGCAGACTCAGCCAAAGGTATTGGGAAAATAGTTTTAAATCCATGTATCACATCATATCCGAAAAGTAATGGAATATGCAAACGTGACTCATTCACAGCTATTTCCTGTGCTTTCCGGGTAACTTCAACTCCAACAACATTAAGCATGGAACCACATAAACCCTTACGGACATAATCCATATTATTACTTTTTGCAATTTCAGGTCCCGTTGTTTCAGAAGAAGAAAGTTGATTTAACTGACCAATTTTTTCTTCAAGTGTCATTAGTTTCATTACAGAGTCAATCTTATATTCAATGACATTGTCTGGTATATTGATTTGTTTAATGTTTTCTGATTGAACTAATCCGATAAATAGTGAAGTAATAATAAATGTTGAAAATAATTTAATAGATTTAGACATAATGAATTCAGAATATTAATGATTTTATAATTATTTTACTTTTTCAAAATAAGGAATTGAATTTAATCCGACTTTAATCTCTAATTTTTTAGGACCCTTTATTTTTTTTCCATCAGAACTTATCCAATTGCCTTTTGGTAGAAAAACAACTCTATTAGAGGTGTTTTTTTCAATTACCGGTGCAACTAATAAAGAATCGCCGATTAAAAACTGGTCTTTAATTTGTTCGTAACCATTATGTGGGAAATCATATTCCATCGAACGTAAAATTGGTTCGCCGCTTATTGTTGACATTTTAACTGTATTTAAAAGATATTCTTTGAATCTTTCACGAAGTTGTACTGACTTAAGAACGGCATCGAAGTGTGTTTTATCTAATATCCGCCAGGGTGCAACAGAAAATTGCATCATGGGCATTAAAGCATGGCATTGTGCGGATCGAACTATCAAATCCTGATCAACTGCTGCATCATCAGAAAATGATTTAACTTCGCCACCTCCAATCATATCTGGACATGAAAAAGTGTAGCCCATAAGTCCTTCTAGTATCATATTTGGAATTAGTTTTTGAAGGTCTTCCCAATTATGGTTTTTATCACTTAATCTGTTTGCCAGGGACTGACCTCCCATTTTCCACATGGCTCTGTATTCGTTTAAAGGATAATCTAAACCAATTTGAGCATATAATTCTGTGTGTTTTGTTGAAGTTACTTTTTCAAATGAAATCGTATTCTTATAGAAGTGGAAATCTCCGGCATCAAACTTAAAACCATCAACATGGTATTCATTGACTAAAAAGTCCAGCTGTCCTTTGAACCATTTAACCGATTTTGGATTTGTAAAATCGAGTAGTCCACTTGCTCCATTCCACCACCTGACAATGGCTGTATTTCCTATGCTATCTTTCAGAAGTAAATTGTTTTTCTCCAGATATCTGTATACATCACAATCGGCACTAACAAATGGACAAACCCATAACATAACCTTAAATCCTTTTGAGTGCAGGGAGTCGATCATTAATTTTGGAGAAGGAAATCGACCCGGATGAAAGTTCAATTTTCCATAATCTTCCTGCCAGTTGTCGTCAATCATTAACACTCCTGGAGGCATTCCATTCGATATTATTGCATTCGCATAATGTAAAATGTCTTTTTGATTTTGATCATACTTTAATTCAATCCATGTGTTGTATTGAGGGTTACTAAATAATAACTTATCGGGCATTCTTCCGGATGCAGGAAAATAGGCTTTACTTGCAAATTGAAAAGCTTGTTTTAGATTGTCACCGATTTTTTTGTAAATTACACTTCCCATTTTACTTTCCACAATTAGACTATCCTTTGTACAAAAAATTGAAAGCGGGTCATCGCTCCAAATCAGTTCACCATTGTTCGAAAGCATTAATGGTTGAACTTGATTACCATAATTATTGTTATCAGTTTCTACGTTAAAACCTTCTTTTATTGGCATTAAGTTCCCTTTGTCAATTACTCCAGCCCACCATAAAGTATTTTCACAATATTTTAAAGCTAATCGGTTTACCGGTGTTTCTTGAATTTGTTTTATCAGAGGTTGTGCAAAACAAATTATATTGTATTGCATGGAAATAAGAATTAAAAAACTAAATATTCGTTGCATAGTATTCTAAAATAATTTTAATAATCAATATCAGTTATCATTTCAGTTTTCACAAGGAGGGTTAGCTATAATTTGTTCAGGCTTTAATGTACACATACTGTAAGTTTGCCATTCGTTTTTTATCCATCTTGATCTTCCCCCGGCTATTCCACTATTAGCTGTCCAATCCGATTTCCAACCTGTTGTTTTATTTAGCCACCAGTCAGCACCCATTTGCATAAGATTCTTACATTGTGCCCGATCATCCTGTTTATTGGGATCTTCTATTATTAATCGTGCCTGACACGAAGTATATACAGCTACAATTTTAGTCACATCGATATCTACTCGTGCAGGTTCGGCTGTCCAAAAGTGAAAATTATAGCCTTTCCATTTGCAAACACCCACTTTAATTGATATTCCTCCACCATTATTTGTTTCATCTTTAATACCTGCATCAATCGAATAATTATTGGCGAAATCTTCTCTAAATGCTGCTCCTGTGGGAGAACCAAACTGGACAGTAATCCATTTACCATCTTTCTGAAGAATCTTCGTGACAACATTTTTAATTTGACATCGGGTATTGGTAGCTGAACTTCCAGCCCGTGAAATATAAACCTGACCCCAGTTTGTAATGGCTTTATAAAATTCACCTTTTTTATTTTTTGCAGGTATCGGCAAGTTTTCAATGACGGAATTTCCCATTCCCCACGACAATGTATCTGTTCCGTGAAGTGGTGAATCAGCAGGTAATTGCATGTCATTAATAATGTTTTTTGCACAATTTTGTGAAACCAAATTTAAAGGGGAAAATAATGTTAGTATTAATATTTGAATCAGAATACTGATATTGGTAATTTTCATATATTTCTATTTTTTAATTGTTGAATAATCATTTTTAAAATCTGTATTTACTAAATTTCAATGTTTTTGGATACTTTAATATCTGCAGAAGAACTTCCTACATAAATAGAAAATTGTCCGGATTCTAGTATCCATTTTCTCTTTGTGGGATGGAAAAACATGAATGCATTTTCATCTAATTTTATTTTTACAGTTTTTGTTTCTCCTGATTTTAAATGCACTTTTTCAAATCCTTTTAATTCCTTTTTAGGCCTTGGAAATGAGCACTTTTCTTGTCCAACATAAAGTTGAACTACTTCAGCTCCTTCAACTAAACCCGTATTCTTAACATCAATGCTCACCAAAATATTATTTTTATCTATTTTTCCAATTTTAAGATTTGAATAATCGAAAGTCGTATACGACAAACCAAAACCAAATGGGAATAACGGTTTAACATTACTCTGATCGTAATAACGATAGCCCATAAAAATACCTTCTTTATAAAAAACATGGCCGTCTTTATCATCGTCATGGTAACTATTAAAAGTTGGATTATCACTCTCTTTTTGTTCAAATGAAACAGGCAATTTGCCTGAAGGATTTAGCTTTCCGTAAAGGATTTCGGCTATAGCTAAAGCACCTTCCTGACCAGGATACCATGCATGGATAATACCTTTTGTTTTATTTATCCAAGGTTCCATATTCATATTTCCGCCACCAAAGAGCACCACCACATTATTTGGATTAACTGCCGATACTGCATTGATCAATTCATTTTGATTATATGGCATATCAAAAGTCCGGTCGAAACCTTCACTTTCGGTGTTTGGATCAAATCCAACCGTAAAAATTACTAAATCAGACTTTTGTGCTAGCTTTACAGCCTCTTCAATATACTTATCGGGAGTAGGTTGAACTTCGGGTGCAAGGCATCCAGAGAATTGAAATAATGCACGTCCGGAACCCTGGTAGTATTCAAGTTCAATTTTATATTCTTTACCTGCTTCCAAATTGCATTCATATTTACTAATAGCATCCTGATCTTTCCATAATTCGATTACTTTCTTTCCATCAATAAACATCCTGTACCCATCATCTCCATCGATTCCGAAAAGATATTTGCCACTAGTTTTAGGTTGAAAGTAGCATGTAAACCTTGCTGAAAAATTATATTTTGGCAATTGATCAAAAAACATGGCATCAGCTTGAAGATTCAGGTTTTTATAAATAGTAGATAACGTTTTATCCCCTTCTAATTTTACATTTGAATAAAAATCTGCAATTGCACCATTTATTTTTTTATTATCTTGATAGTAATAAAAATCAAACGATTCAAAAAAATCAACTGGTAATTTACGACCCACATCAACTCCTTGTGCCCAGGACACAGTTGATTCAGGTCCTGCAATTCTTTCGATTGCTTTATAGAGTGAAAGTGGATGAAGAGGTGTTGTAAACGAGCTTCCACCGCCACCTGTTGCTGCAGGATGACCATTAGGCCCGATAACAGCAATTCTTTTATATTGATTTTTAGTAATGGGTAAAAAATTAATTTTATTTTTCAACAAAACGGAACCACCACGTGCCGCATCGAGCGCAATATTACGAACATAGGTGGAGTCATGAATGAATCCTTTGCTTATATCCTGGTTTTTGAAATAACCAAATCGATTATAAGTAGTTAATATTCTACGGATCTTATCATCAATTACACTCTCTTTAAGTTTTCCATTTTGAATGGCATTCATCAATGTATCAGGATTCATGTGCACTGGTTCAGGCATTTCTAAATCAAGACCTGCTTTTGCACATGCCAGGCCATCGTAAGTTGACATCCAATCTGTCATTACAAAGCCTTTAAAACCCCATGATTTTTTCAAAACATCGTTTAAAAGATATTCATTTTGGGAGCAATGCTCCCCGTTAACAAGATTGTAAGAAGTCATTATTGCTGCAACTTTTCCCTTTTGTACGGATGTTTTGAAAGCCGGCAAATAAATTTCTTGTAGAGTTCGCTCATCCATGTCCGATGAAACCTTATGTCTCTCGTATTCCTGGTTATTTGCTGCATAATGTTTCGCCACTGCAATTACTCCGTTTTCCTGAACTCCCTGTATATATTCTGCCGCAATTTGTCCTGCTAAATAAGGGTCTTCTCCCATGTATTCGAAATTTCGACCACATAAAGGTGATCGTTGTATATTCATTCCTGGAGCTAATAAAATATGAACATTTCTTGATTTACTATCCATTCCTATCGCTTTACCAACTTTGTGTGATAAGTTTTTATCAAATGATGCGGCTAATGAAATTGTGGCAGGATATACTGTCATTGATCCATAATTTCTTACTCCCACAGGACCATCAGACATATTAGTTTGTGGTATACCTAATCGTTTTATTCCTCGTATGCTAAAACTTTCATAACCCCCTATAAAACTGAGTTTTTCCTGAAGTGTCATTTGTTTTATTATTTTCTCAACTTTATCACCCTGTTGGTTTTGTGAATAACAGGTAAAAGTGACTAAAAATAGTATAAAAGCTATTAAAAAATATTCAATTCTGTTTTTCATAAAATTATTTTTGTTAATTATTTGCTAATTTTTTAAAGGTGCATTCAAATCGGACTTTGGCAATAAAGGTTTGTCGCTCATATCAAATAAAATTGTTCCACCATTTTTTATTTCGTCATAATCAATAATTGTAGTTGCCAATTTTTTCCCATTTATAGATACACCATGCATATATATATATGTTTCTGAGGCCTTTGGCGCAGAAATATTAAGTATTCTGTCATTACCCAAATGAATGGTAATACCCGTAAATAATGGTCCCGTAAGATAATAAATATTTTGACCTGCATTAGGAAAAAATCCCATAGCCGAAAAAATATACCAGGCGCTCATAGCACCGCTGTCATCGTTGCCTGGCAGGCCCTTTTCAGTGAAACTTTCTTTTAGCAATTTTCTAACCCAATAGCTACTTAAATCGGGCCTGCCGGCATAATGAAAGCCTTGAACGGCCAAAAAAGCAGGCTCATTACTATAATCAATTAAGTCATTTTTAAATCCATAATCCAATTTTTTTACGAAGTTCCCGCTTCCCCCATTTAATTCAACAAGTTTTTCAAAATCGTGGGGAGCAAACCATGAATAAGTCCAGCTTGAACCTTCATAAAAATAATCTCTCCAGGAACTGGGATTTTTTTTTAAATCAATTGCCACAAAATCTCCATTTAATTTTCGTGGCATTATAAAACCTTTAAACCCATCGCTTTCGGCATCTTTATTCCAAAGGTTTACCCATTGTTTGCTTCGTTGAAGGTATTTCTTATAATCTTCCTGCCTTCCCAACCCTTTTGCAACAAGGGCGGTGCAATAGTCGTTGTAACAATATTCCATGGTAACGGAACAAGACCCAATACCTGCGGGAATCCATCCTTTTTCTTTAAATGTGTCGCTACTGCCTAATCGCTGATAATCTGCATCATATTTCAATATTTTATATGCCTCTTCCCAATCAACTCCTTTTATATTTTTCAGGTAAGCATCTGCAATAATATTGTCAACATTATTACCACCTTGTTCCGACGGCATATCATTGCCATTTATAAAAGCATCTTTTACATAGCCATTTTTTTTAAACCTTGCAATAAAGGAATTTACCGTGCCGCTAACCATTTCGGGGTTAATTAATAAATGCAGAGGGTACACGGTTCTCCATGTATCCCATATGGCAAAATGATCATCCCATACAGGAACATCTTTATCAAAGCATTGATAATCGTTTGTCCTGTTACGTGGCATTAATTGAGTATGGTACATCGCGGTATAAAATATTGTTTTATCCTTTTCCGTTCCACCCTCTACTGTTATTTTTTTTAATTCCTCATTCCAGATTGATTTTGCAGCATCACGGACTTTATTGTAATTCCATTCGGGAATTTCCTCTTCAAGCCATTTTTTTGCATGGTCGATGCTTTTGTAAGAAATGGCGATTTTTAGATAAATTTCTTCATTTTCGCGGGTAGAAAAATTAAGGATAGCGCCAACACGGTCATTATTTTTAAGAAATTGCCGTGACGTTGAGCCGACCGATATATTACCGTTTAGCCATGTGCTCGTTTGCATGGGCATTTTGTTTACCCTGGCATAAAAGTAAATTTTATATGCTCCACCCCCAAAACCCCCATCATAAATTCCACTTCCCGAAATATCCTTGTGGTCGTTGGTATTAATTGTAATTATTCCCTCGGATACCGTTCCGCCAATAATAGGTTTAATATCCATAGGGATGTTATGGGTGATATCGAAAAGTATATTGGCGCTGTCCGATTTTGGAAAATTAAATTTATAGATAGCGCTATGTAATGAAGGCGTAAACTGCACACCAATTTTATACCTGTTTAATGTTACTTTGTATTCGTAAGGATGCGCGCTTTCGTTCGATTTAGGGGAATCATGCTCAATTTCCCCAACAGCAAGGCCAATTTGCGGCGACAAAAATATTTGCCCATTGGTTCCCCAACCGGTGCCACTTACATGTAACTGGCCAAATCCACGGATGGGCTCATTAGGGTTATAACCATCATCATTACCATTTTTGGTTTGAGGGCTTGGGTTGATTGAACCAAAGGGTAACTGCGGCCCGATTACACAATTTGAATACTCATCTAAAACGCCTGTCCTGTTATCTACATAATCAACCGGCTGTTTGGTTTGTGAATAACCTGAAACAGTGCCCGAAAGAAAAAGAACCATTAAGAAATAATCAACACTGTTTTTCATAGCGATGGTTTATTAAGCTTTAACTATTTTTTTTGTAACGGAACATTTAAACCAAGTGCTTGCAATAAAGGTATGTTAAGGTCGTAATCAAACACCCCGGCTGTATTTGCATTCATAAGCCCAAACCCTCCCTGGTAATCCCATATAGTCCAGGGAATACCTTTTTCTTCCAGATATTTTCGCACAACATCGTGCCAATAAACCCTGTCGGCATTATCACTGTGGGGGATATATGCACCAAATTCGCCACAAAATATTTTTACATTTCGTGCCTTTCTGAAATTGACGGCCTCGTCGATAAGCGACTTTACTTTATCAAGGGTTCCATCAACATTATAATTATTTATCAGGCTGTCTAACCAGGCATTTTTATTTAGTGAAGCCTTAAGGTCAGGCATTTTCGTAGCATTATAAGGAAAAGGCACACTCGAAATTGACGACATACCAGTCCATTTCGCCCCCTGATGGGAGAATAAGAACGGATCGTAAAAGTGAAACGTATAAATAAGGTTGGTATCGGCAAATACAGGTAGATTCTTCAACTCACTGTAATGATTAAAATTTGATCCACCAACAATAATGGTATGCTTTGTGTCCTCGACCCTGATAGTGTTTATTACATTTTGTTGTATTACGCCCCAATCGCGGGTTGATATGTCATGGGGCTCGTTCAATATCTCGTACATCAGGTATTTAGACCTGTCTTTGCAGTGCGCCGCCATTTGTGCCCAAACCTTTATCAATTTAGGGCCAACACCTCCATCGGAACTAGAGGCAGGATCGAATGAATGATTATCAAGCACAAGATATAATTTAAGACTTTCCGACCATGATATTACCGAATCGAGTAAAGTAATAAATAATGGATCGAATTTGTAATTGGGTGCCCCGGATGTCATATAATTCATATTTATTGGCAGCCTTATTACATCACATCCTAAACTTTTTATATTGATGAAATCCTGCTTGGTATATTTAGTAAACTGCAACTGACGTGCATTATCTGTCTGAAACCACTCTGGGAGGTTAACTCCGCGACTAAATGGAGCCTGTGCCAATATTCCCTGAATGTTTAGCAACAGGGAAATCGATAAAAAAAATAGTTTGTTTCTCATAAATAGTAATTGTTTAATGTATTTGTTCGGTATTATTCTTACTGACTCTTCGCCATTTGAAATTCAACCTTAGTAAAACTCAGTGCGAGAAGCACGACGGAGTATGTTCCTTTGAGTGACTGGACCACTTTTATTCAAGATCTCACCACATTCGAAGCCACACTCGATTTCGGGGTATGGTATTATAGTTGAATTCTTTTGTTTCGTCGGTATAGGTCATCTTTAAAACTTGCTTTTTCTTCGTTGAACTTTATTTTTAAAATACGAATCATAATTTTTACTTTTCTTCTTGCAATTCAAAGAGACTTTTATTTGTCAACATGTTCTATTTTAAAGTAATCTATTTTAACATTTGCATTTGTATGCGAGGAAAAGCGAATTTTGTTATCACCTGCTTTTAATTGTACATCGCCCAAATTTATCTCTTTCCACCCATTTGTTTTTTTAATTTTTGTACCATCCCATCCTGCCAGCATGGTAACTCCAACTAAAACATCAGCAGTAACATCATCCTCTGCTGAAAGCCTTATTTTCAGGTTTGCTTTAATGTCTTTTGACACTTGTGCCAAAACTTCAACATAGTCATGACGAACATCAAAACCGGTAACGTAACCTTTCCCTGAATAACCGGGAAAGCTTGATTCACCTTGTGTCCCCTCTAACCGACCACCCGCAGGTTTGCCATTTTCAGCTTCGAGAAAAATAATACAATTCGTTGGTTTCCCTTTCGACAATCCGGCACTGTCTGGAATCACCTGTTTTATTGTACCATTGGGATTATAAAACAGGTAATCTGCCATTAGACTACGATTATATCCATTTCCAGAAAGCCATGCACTATGATAAAAAGCGATCCATTGACCTTTATATTGAGCTATCGATCCATGATTTGAGCCAGCCTGTCCTTTAAACTTCTGTATGTATTTGCCAACGTATTTGAATGGCCCAAGTGGCTTATTGGAAATTGCATAATACATCTCCTCAGGCCATTCCCCATTGTGTAAACCCGGATATGACAGATAATACTTTGATTTGTATTTATGCACCCAAGGCCCTTCAAAGATTCCTAAAAGTTGCTGGGTTAACTCCACTTTTGTCTTATGAACGATCGATTTCAAATCATCTGAAAGCCTTGCACCATAACAATGCCCACCACCTCCCCAATACAAATAGGGTGTATTGTCATCATCTACAAAAACTGCAGGGTCCTGTCCATTGTCAACTCCCTGCACAAAGCCGATGTTGGTGAATGGCCCTTGTGGTACATCACTCACTGCTAAACCTGTTCGGAAAATGCCGGTAGCTTTTTCCATCATGCAAAAAATCAGGTAATACTTTTCGTTTCGGTAAACTGCATCTATGGCCCAAGCCCATGTAATTGCCCAGTCAACATCATCTACCGATAAGACCCTGCCATAGTCTGTCCAGTTCACAAGATCGCTGGTTGAAAAAACATGGTAATCAAACATCGTGGCATGATGATTTGTTCCTGGGACATCGTGTGATGTATAAAGCCATAATTTGTTAGTGTCCTTCGGCCAAACATGGGCAGAAGGGTCCGCAGCATAGATATGCGGAATTATGGGATTCTGACTATATCCATTATAAGCATTTGAGAAAAACAGCATTAAAAAACTGCTTATAATTAAATTATTTTTTTTTATTTTCATTAAATATTATGATAAATCTAGTATCTAAGAATTATGATTTCAGACTAATGTTCTTGTTAAAAGTCAAGTTGTTATTTATTTAGTTATTTGGAATTTGCACACCGACTCTTTTGCTGAACCTAACTGCTCGCTTCGGCTACCCGGACTTGATTCTCCAATATTTACTGTGTATGTGCCAGGAATTAAAACGCTTTCACCGTTGTTATTTATTGATTCCAGTAATTTTGTATTTAGTTTAAATTTCACTGTTTGTTTTTCTCCCGATGCAAGGGTAAGCCTTTTGAAACCCTTAAAAGAATATAAAGGTAGTTTTAAGCCTTCACTTGCAGGTGTGGTAATGTACAATTGAATAACTTCATCCGATTTCACATTTCCGATATTGGTTACATCAACGCTGATTTCAACTTCTCGTTTATCTTTTTTTATTGTATTTGAAATAATTGGCATTTCAAATTTGAATGTGGTGTAACTTAATCCAAAACCAAAAGGGAACATCGGTTCTGCTGACATGTAGCGATAAGTACGACCAACCATAGAATAATCTTCATAAGGAGGTAACTGATCAAGTGATTTTGGAAAAGTAACAGGTAACTTCCCTGAAGGTGAAACATCACCAAACAAGACATTAGCTACAGCTTTTCCACCTTCTTCCCCTGGATACCAAACTAATAAAACCGCATCTGCTAATTCATAGATTTCTGAAAGATTCATCGGACTTCCTCCTGTAATGACAGCAATGATTGGCTTTGAATTATCTTTACGCATTTTCTTTAGAAACTCAATTTGGTTTGGAGGAATGTTATAATCTAACCTGTCGCCAAAATGCTCAGAGGCTATAGCTTCACCCTCTTCGCCTTCTATTAGCCCTGAGATGCCCATTACGACAATGGATGCATTAGTAGCCTTTGCATCTGGTGTAGTCCAATCAATTGGATTTGTATTCGTACGATCCAATAAAATACCCGGTTTATATTGTATCTGGCAACCTGCTTCCAATTTCCCTGTTATACCTTCCAGTATGGTAGTAACAGTAATCAGATACTCATTACCAATTGGATGAATATCATTGTTACCTACAACATCGATTCCAGTACCTGTAAAAGTATAAGTAGCAGTGCATATTGCATCACCTAACATATAATACACATCATCGTTGATAGCTCTTGGTACTGAATAATAAAAACCAGTACCGGTATAAGTAACTCCGTCATCTTTATTTCCAATATTTACTATCGTATATTTTGGGGCCGCAACATTAACTATACAAGTGGCCGTTTTAGCGCCATCATCTGTAGTTACAGTGATAGTTGCAGAGCCTTCGGAAACACCCAAAACATTGCCATAAAAATCAACTGTAGCAACAGTTGTGTCTTTACTTGGAAACATACTTATTTGTTGCATCAGAAGGAGAAACTGCATATGCCAATTTAGATATAAAACCCTTTTTAATCTCTACTGGAGATTGGTTAAATAATATACCAGTAACGTTTACAGTGGGTACTTGAGCAGTATCAATGGGCGGGTTTGCAAGTATTTCTGCCTTCGTTAATGAGCAAAAATTGTATACTTGCCATTCGGTTGTTACCCATTTCATCCTGCCGCCTCCAATACCGCTATTGGCAGACCAATCAGGTAACCAACCAACAGTCGGATTTAACCACCAGTCAGCGCCCATACAGAGAATGTTTTTGCAGGTTGCGCGGTCATCGGGTTTTCTGGGATCATCTACAATAAGCCGGGCTTCGCAGGAGGTGTACACCCCAATAACAGTGCTGGTATCAACAAATGCCCTGCCTGATGTATAAAAGTGGTAGTTGAAGCCAGCCCATCCTTTTACTCCAACAAGCACTGATAATCCTCCTCCATATCCGGATTCGTCACGCTCGCCTGCGCTTACACACGAATTGTTTGCAAAGTTCTCCACGTATGCAGCTCCACCAAAAGCGTCAGATTGCACCGTAATCCACGTACCATCCTTTTTTAATAATTTAGAGGTTACATTTCGGATTTGACATCTGGTATTTGTGGCTGAACTTCCTTCGCGTGGAATATACACCTGACCCCAGTTGGTCATAGCCTGCCACCATTCTCCTTTGAAATTTTTCGCCGGAACTTGAATATTAATGTCTGGACTGCCGGGGCAATTATCGCCCCAACTCAATCCCTCAGTTCCGTGACATAAGGCATCACAGGGCAGGGTCATGTCGCCAATAATTATTTGTGCCGAATTTTGGGCACGCAACCCATTTGACATAGAGAATAATGCTAACATGAATATTGACATTACCAGATTAAAAAATCGATACTCTTTCATAAACTCTATTGAAAATAACACTGAAAGAACTAGAGTATTTTTTTTTGTTTTCATAATATTTTCTTTAAAAATTATTTAATTGAGAAATTGAGAAAATATTTTATTTAATTATTTTTCTTACACATTGACGATATTAAAAATATATTTTATCCGGTTGATATTAAGCACTATAATTAAATAAACTCATTTAAAATATATTCCAAATAAGCGTATAAACTCTAAGGCTTAGATCAAATGAAGATCGAAGCAATAAATAATAAATAAATTTTTGAAGTAAATCCTTTTAAACAACCATTCTAGTTTTGATAGAATGGTTGTTAATTAATTTATGACTTTCGAAATCCGTTGAATTAATAATTTGGATTCTGGGACAGGTTTGGATTTGTTTGCATTTCTGACTGAGGGATAGGGAAGATATTACGATAAGCAGGATCATCAGTTGTTTTCCATTTCGTTCGTGTGGTAATGAATTTCCCAAATCTCACTAAATCTGTTCGGTAAGTGTTTTCCCAAAGAAATTCACGGGATCTTTCCTGTAAAATATCATCCAATGAATTAATCGTGAAAGTTCTGGGAATCTGGAAATTTCGAGCATACACCTGTGTAATCAAAGCTTCTGCTGTTGATTTATTGCCGGGGCTTAAACGGTAAATTGCTTCAGCTTTTGAAAGTAAAATATCAGCATATCGCAATAAGATCATATCATTTCTGGCAAAATTGGTAAGAACTGTAGGGTCTGGTTGATATTTTATACAACTTAATCCTTCTTTTGGATTGTTAAATGCGAAAATATCAGTATTAGAATAAGGTTTTATATCAATTAACAATTTATTGTTTTGATCATAGAATTTCCCTTTCAAAATCAATGTCCTGCGAAAATCTAATGAGTCATAAATCATGAAATGTTCATCTAACACACTTGGACCACCCCAACCGGCGTAGGTAATATTCAGGTTCTTTCCATTTCGCCATGCACCTTTCAGCTCAGGATGAATACTTAAAGTATTAATCCAGTTACCTGTAGCAGGATCCCAGTTGGCAATATTCTCTTTTGAAAGACCCAAAATAATTTCCTTATTGTTAGCAGCTATTTCATTATCAGGAGCAAATGCTTTCCAAATGCCACCATAAATGGTTGGTAGCGAATATACATCTGAATTGATAACATCGTCGCAAGCATTCGCACAATCTTGCCATCTGGCAGTACCAGACCATATTTCAGCATTTAAATATAACTTTGCCAATAATGATTGTGCTGTTTCTTTAGCAACGCGTGGGTAATAACCCTGTTTGTCTGCTACATCTTTCAGCGATACCAGATTTAAAATAGCATCTTTTAATTCAGCTTCTATAAATTCGAAAACTTTTTTTCGTTGATCAACGATGGGTTTGTTTGTAGGTAAATTTTGAGGATCAATTTGTGCCACTGTTACGATAGGCACATTTCCGAATAAATCAATAAGTTCCATGTAAGAATATGCACGAATTGTTTTCACTTCTGCCTCAATCGCGGGACCATTACTTAATTTTGCCAGTTTCAATGTTTCAATAAATGAATTGCAAGCTGCTATACATGAAAAAATATTCGTATAAACTTCTCTCATTGGACCATGTGTCGCATCCCAGGTATGTAACTGAGCTTGCTTAAATACATTACCATCACCCCATGGACACATTGCATGATCGGTAGAACATTCCTGAAGTTGCCATTGATTCAGAAAATTATGAGCAACATTAAAACGATAGTAAACATCGGTCAAACCTGCATTTACTTCTTCAGGTGTTTTATAAAAGTTTGTTGCGCTTATTCTATCATATAAGGTTTCATCAAGATTAGTGCAGGCACTAAAAATGATTGAAAAACACAAACTTACAAATATCGATATATATGTTTTTTTCATCTTTTTATAATTTTAATTTAGTATGTATTGACTTTTTAGGATTTAATCGTTTAAAGTTGAAGTTTTTAAAATTGAGCTTTAATTCCACAAACTATTGTTGTAGGACGTGGATAGTTCATAGCGTCAAGTCCATTACTTACTTCGGGATCGAATCCATCGTATTTAGTTATTACTAAAAGATTTTGTCCTGTTAAATAAAGATTCAATCTTGACAACCATTTAACAGCACTTACATTAAAATTGTAATTTAATGTCACATTTTCAAGACGTAAATAAGATGCATCTTGTATCCATTTGCTTGAATAAACAGCCATTTCATTGTAAGCTAGCCCATCAGTTAGAGCACTCGATCCTATATTTACTCTTGCATTGTCGGTAAGTGGTGTATAAAGTTTTGTTTTGTCTGCCATATCAAGTTGTGTGGAATTTAAAATTGTAACTCCCTGAACTCCTCTGAAGAAGATATCAATACTAAATCTTTTAACCGTAAATTTACTCCCAAATCCATAGGTGAAATCCGGTTGCGAATTACCTATTACTTTTCTATCATCACCTGGCAGAATTTTTCCATCGGTATTTAAATCATTAAAGATCTGCTTTCCTTTTGCATCAACTCCAAGATATTCATAACCGTAAAATGTGCCAAGAGGAAGTCCTGGTTTAATAATTTGGGTTGTAACGCCACTGAAACCTGGGCATGCTGTCGATCCGGTATAAATCTGCTCTTGCTTCCACTTTGAATTAGAAATGGAAAGTACTTTGTTCTCATTATGTGAGATATTAGCATAAGCATCCCACCCGAATTTTTTACTTTTTACTATAACTCCATTTAGTTCTAACTCGATACCTCTATTTTCAACTTGTCCAACATTATCAGTAAAAGAGGGAATAACAGCCGGAGATGGAACTGCGAATGACAATAAAAGATCGTTTGTTGTTTTTTTATATACATCTAAACTTCCGCTTAGCCTGCTATTGAAGAACCCAAAATCCAAACCAATATTAGTTTGTGCTGTTGATTCCCATTTTAAATCAGGATTATAATATTGATTCGAACCAACTGCAGTATATTGTTTACCACCAATAATATAGGTATTTCCGCCAGCACTCAGCGTTGGCAATGAAATATAGTCACCAATTTCCTGATTACCAGTTACTCCATAACCTACTCTTAGTTTCAAATTCGAAATGAAATCAACAGGTTTCAAAAATTCTTCTTCCGAAATTCGCCATCCAATAGCTGCCGAAGGAAATGTCCCCCACTTATTATTTGATCCAAAACGGGTTGAACCATCTTGCCTGACTGTAGCAGTAAAGAGATATTTGTTATTTAAATCATAAGTTACACGTCCGTAAAATGAAATCAATTTATGGCTATTCTTCCACGTATATATAATATAGGTATTTTTATCACCATTACCTATCGCGTTATAGGTTGTAGCATCCGAAATAAAATTTGAAGCTTGCATATAAGCACCGGTATTAACAAACTCCTGAAACGAATATCCAGCTAAGGCGTTAATGCTATGCATTCCAAACTTTTTATTAAAAACTAAATTTGTCTCCAATAATTTTGAAAAATCATTTCTGAACTGGTGAGAGGCATTACCATGACTTACACTACCAATTCTACCTGAATTAGGTTCGTAGGTCATGCGATCTACATTTTCTTTTGTAAAACCAATATTGGTATTAAAACTTAAATAATTTGTGAACTTGTAGTCTAAAATTGCATTTCCCATATTTCTATAGGTATTAGTTTCGTCACTCCTTACTAAAGTTTCCTCAACAGGATTTGGGTTCTCCGGTCCATGCCAGGTATAAACATCGTTTGCATCCTTTACAGGATATGTTGGGTCATTACGTAAAGCATCTCTCAATGTTCCACCCGATTTTCCATCAACACCTCCAGCATTTGGAGCACTGTGCCCTTTTAAAAATGCACTCGTCATGAATAAACTAATATTTAGCTTGTCATTAAATGCTTTATGATTAATATTGATGCGCCCTGTAATTTTTTCCAAATCAGAAGCTATCATAGTGCCTTGTTGATTGGTGTAATTCAATGATGCTCTATAATTTGTATTGTTACTTCCACCTAAAAGAGCTAAATTATGAGATTGTATAATGCCATTTCTGAAAATTTGATCTTGCCAATCTGTATTAGCTCCGCCATCTTTCCATCCTGTTACTTTAAGTTTTATAGAATCTGAATTCATATACGTGCGATACTGATCAGCAGATAACACATCCAGTTTTTTCCGTATGCTGGAAACACCTACAGAACTTTCATATTCAATGGTACTTTTACCATCTTTTCCTTTTTTTGTTGTTACAATAATAACCCCGTTAGCACCTCTTGAACCATATATTGCAGTAGCCGAAGCATCTTTCAACACATTGATGGATTCAATGTCCGAAGAGTTGATCATGTTAAGTGGATTGTTTGCTAAGGTAGCTTGTCTATCACTCGTTCCAGCTAAGAAACTTCCGGCATCGAATCCAACGGGTACTCCATCAATAACGTACAACGGATCATTTGATGCATTGATAGATGTTCCACCCCTGATAACTATTTTTGAATTTGCTCCTGGTTCTCCACTATTTAGGGTGATATTTACCCCGGAAACTTTCCCTTGCATTAGTTGTTCTGGAGCCAATATTACACCACTATTAAACTTCTCAGATGTTAAGTGAGTCATGGATCCTGTAATGTCAGATTTTTTTGCTGAACCGTATCCTATGGCAACAACCTCCTCAAGATTAACTGCATCTTGCATAAGTGTCACATTAATTATGGTTTTATTTCCTATGACAATCTCCTGCATTTTCATGCCTATAAAATTGAATTGTAAAATGGAATTTTCAGAAATATCTGTGAATGAATAATTTCCTTTTACATCGGTTATTACACCTGACTTTGTTCCTTTAACTCTAACTGTAACTCCGGGAATCGATTCCCCGTTTTCATCATTTACTATACCCGTAATTTTAGGGATTTGTTTTTGATTTAGAAATGGCTCAGCTTCATCTTTCGTGTAAAAAGCTATTTGGCGACCAAGAATCTTGTATTTAATTTGAGTATTTAATAATACTTTGTCCAGAATTTCTTTGACCGATTTTTGATTTGCAACAATAGAAACGGGAATGTTTACATCTATTTTTTCATTATAAAAAAAACTGTATTCACTCTTATTTTCGATTGCTTTTACTACTTTCAAAAGTGTCGAGTTATTCTCCGATAAGGTTAACTTTGTATTTTGAGAATAGGAATTGGAGGTAAAACAGTTCAATAAGAGAACTGTTAAGGTAAGAATTGTAAGACTTCTTTTTCTAAAAAAAGTGTAAAATAATGGCTTAATGCCATGTATACAAAGCAATTGATTCATAACTATGAATTTTTTTAATTTAGTAATTAGATTTAATTTGATTCAATTCAATTCATCTCAAGTTGAAAGGTTAATTTTCAAACTTGCTTTTTTATTTTTTTATCTCTTTTTTATTTCATATTTCCATTTTTTAAGTTGTTAATTGAGTGTTAGTTATTTTTAAATTTCAGCGCCCTGATATTTTTAATATTCTTGCGTTTTTGTCGTAATTATATTTTATTTTTTCTGTAGTATTAATCAGTTCCATTATTTCGCTAAAAGTTTCCATTTCAATTATTCCTGTATAACCTAAATTCTTAAGTTTATCACCCTGTATAACAATTTTCACATTATACCATCTTTCCAGTGCTTTGGCTACATTTTTGAATGGTTCTTTTACAAAAATAAGTTTTCCTTTTTTCCAGGAAGTATATAAATCTGTATTTACATCGCTCTTTAACATCTCATTCTCTTCATTTATAATGGATTGCTGTCCGGGCTTTAATATCGATACCTGATTTAAATTATTACTTACTTTTACACTGCCTTCAACAAGTGTAGTTTCGAAATTTTCATCTTTATACGATTTTACATCGAATGAAGTTCCCATCACCTGTATTTTACCATAATCGGTTTTAACTATAAAGGGTTTCCCGTCTTTCACTACTTTAAAATATGCCTCGCCTGTAAGTTCAACATTTCTAATTTTCCCATAGTGTTTTGGAAAAGTTATTTTTGTTCCTGAATTCAACCAAACTTCAGAACCGTCAGGAAGTTTAAAATTTGTTCTTGCTCCAAATGGGGTTGTTACTGTTTCTGTTAAATCGGAGGAAACTTGCTCTTTTATATTTGTATAAAATAGAATTGTAGTACTTAGAAACACAAAAATTAATACTGCAGCTATTTTCAAAAGGTTTCGGTATAAATTAAAGTGTCGCAATAAAGTTTTTGATTCTTCTAATAAAATACGATGTTGGATTGAATTTAATAATTTAGAGTTTTCTATTTCTACAACAAGTGAATTCAATATTTCATTCCATAATTTTAAAAGGACATCATCTGATCCTTTTCCTTTGGTATCTAGTGCACTTAAATCAGCAATAACATCCGAAAATTCATCCGGATTACATGAGCTATTCAAATATTTTCTATATTTATTTTCCATGTTATGATAGTAATACACAAAAAGCTGATTCACCCCCTGCTTTAAGAGTAAAAAAAAATAAAAATAAATGGAGCCGAAAAAATAAAATGATTTCTTTTTCTTTGTGTGGTAATTTATATACTTGACAGCAAGTGTAATGATGAATTTTAACTGTCTATAAATATATTCGGTTGGCCTAAAAATATTTTATTAAAAAAATTATTCGATTTAGTTTTTTATTGCTAATTTTGAATGAAAAATCAGCTATAATTCATAAGTTTCTATTCTAATTTTATTAACTTCATTAGAATATAAGTGTCCTCCATTGTGTTAGAGATTATAATCTGACTTGATGTCTGAGAATTCAAACCGGCGTTTAATAATCTGTAGATTTTATTCTCTGTGGATTAACGTCTTTTTATCCAGCACGATTGTCTTCTCAAAGGAATTTCACAGTATCAAACAATAATAAGTATAAAAATTCAACTTATATTTAAAACTGTTTATGTAAAAATTCCATATCAGCTTAAAATCTTTCTTTTAATATTGCACTTAAGTAATCGCGGATATTTAATGATCTAACTGTGAATCTTCAAAAGCTTACATTTCAGTATTTTGGAAATTATTTATTATTTATTAATGTGAATCAGTATTTAAAAAATTAGATAAATGAAAGCCATTGACATTTTGCCAAACAAATGAATAAGTAATCCGGCAGTAGATCTGACTTTCATCGCTCTTTGAATTTTTGTTTTTTCATTTAACCAATTAAAGAAAGACTCTATAGGTTCAATAGTTCGGTAATAAATTATTCACATTAGGCAGCGATAGTGCCATAATATAGTAGCTCTTTGATGTATTGGTGATTTTTAATAGTGTTTGGTTTTATGCCGAACAGCTCAATAAATCGATTTAGCATAAAAGCATTATGACATAATGTTTTAGCATTGGCAATAGAAAATGGTTTTCCCTTGGTCTTTGGGCAACTCCAGTGTACTGCCTTTGCTATATTAACGGCAGTGAGTGAAGCATTGAAGTGAAAGCTCAGCTTATTTAGACTTCGAGCTTGACAGTGAGTTAATCCAGTTGCCTGCTTAGCATCTCGATAGCAGAATTCGATTTGAAATCTACAATGGTAGTAGTCAAGTACCTCTGTTGGATTAGCAATGATGTCAGTCGAGAATATCAGTCGTTGAATAACTTTTTCGGCACAAGTGAATCGTTCTACTACCAATAGAATGTTCCGTTTGAGTGCTTTTGAATAAACGATGGCTGAAAAGGCTTCTATTTTTTCTGTATAGGAGAATTGAGTAAAATACGACAGGTCTAACTCTTTGAGATTGATTTTGCCTGCATATTTCCTGGGTGCACCTTTTTTCCCGGTGTGAGCTTCTGCTGACTTATACATCAGATTAGCATCGTCTCTAAGTTTACTCACCAAGGTAAATCCGACATTGAGTAGCTTGTCCACAAATTCTTTTTTAGAAAAATAGGCATCTGCCACCACAATGGATGAAATCTTTTGCAACTCTTTTACTCTATCACATAAAATTTGTGCATACCATTGAATAAGAGTCATACTGACCACCCCAAGCGTCTTTACCGGAACTGTTTGAACTGCTTCAAGATGTAGGCATTGGTGCAAATCAATATCTATAGCTGCAATGCCCGATAGTTCTAATCCTTTCTTGACCACTCCGGCACAACCAGACCAAAAACGCCCCATGTAAGGTGTTTTCTTGCCTGACTTGGAAATATAACTTGGGTCAAAAGCAATAGCTTTTCTTGATCCAAAGAAATTGGCAGTAAGCTCAATATTGAAAGACATAAAATCAAACTTCTTTTCAAACTGTTGTCTGAAACGTTGTTCACCAGATGTGCTATATCGGCTCATTTGCAAGAAATTAAGACGTTTGGGTATAATCAAATAGAGCAAAAGGACTTCTATCATAAAATCACTTCTCCATTTATTGAGTTTAGAACACTTGCTTAACGCATTTAAAATTATTGAAAGATACTGCTTATGAACCTGAAATATCATGCCTCTAAGTTTTGGTGGTACAATCCTTAAAGATACTGAAATTCAGGGGATTAGGCAAATAAATTGCTGGTTATTTTGTTGGTAATCAGATAAATATATAAATGTTTACCGAACTATTGATAGGTTGTCTTACTCTAGAAACAGCAGATGAGAATAAGTCATTAAATGCTTTATCTCTTTGTTTTATTTCTTCTGTCTGTCCCTTTATTCCTTTAATAGGAGTAAGCATTTCAATATCTTGAGTTTTTGTTTTGTTGTGGTTAAAGTATTCTTTATCAGAATAAGCCTTGTCACCAAGTATTACTTTTGAAAAGATATTATCACCCCATGCTTGTTTGAAAGTTGTCAAGTCGTTGTCATCAGCTGGAGTAATAATCATACTTTCAGGAAAAGGAATTTTGCCTAGTCTAACACTTGCCATTGTATGGATTTTGCACCCATAATAATACATGTTTTTAGTCGAACAAAAACCTTTTGCTGTAATCTCAGAAGCCACTTTTCCAGTCCTGTTTCTACCACCACTGGTAATAATAGGCATTGAATCGACTATTGAGAATAACTTACTGCAATCCTCTGGTTTAAATGAACCAATAAGTTTGTTTGCGAGTGCCTGAAAAGCCCCTGTCAACAAATTTAATCGATATGAAAAAGTTTGATACGAAGGTAGTTTAGGAAACCAAGACAAAAGATAATCCTTTGTAAATGAATATATTTCGTTGACTTGAAAATACCGTTGTTCGTATCCAGCGAAAAGATAAATTGTCATAATTTCCTGATCTGTAAACTCAGGTTTTGAATTGTTACTGAATCGTTGACAATTTATATTTAGCTCTTTTTCATATAAGTAATCGGAAGAATATAATGTCGTATTAAGAAAAAAGAATGGAACGCTGATTTTACGGATTGAGCGGATAAAAACGGATGATAATTAAACGGATCTAAAACTGATTTTAGTCATGCAAGCATGACAGATAAAACCATAAACTCTTGAAAATCATTCCGACTAGTCGGAATTAAAATCCGTATTAAAATCCGCTATATCTGCGTTTATCCGCGTTCTAATCTTTTTCCATTTTCAGATTTAATTATACGACATTATATTTATCCAAGTACTTAAATCACAAATGTAGAAATATATGACTGTTAATTTATGTTCTTTTTCTCTGGAAATCATACTTAGAGTATTACTGCAAATTTTCCTCTAAGGTAGTGAATTTCAGTGAATTGAACAAACTATTTAACACTTATTTTCTTGAATATAAACACTTTATACTAACAATGAATTATGGAGTCTCTACTCCTGATTCGCATTATTATATGATTATCCGCAAAACGTCCTGTTCATTCAAAAATAGAATTCGGTATTTCCGAAAAGTCTATTTGTTAACTTACACCTTTCAACCAAAATGTCGGAGCTAACACTCCTTTCTTAACTTTTCAATTTTATAGCTACCAAAATGTCGGAGCTAACGCTCCTTTCATCTCTTTCAATTTTTATCTACTTTACTATAGGACACATTGCGGATAATCATTTTTATTATCAATTACTTATTCCCTGGATATAAATGAATTAAACAATAGAATTAATAGATTCTCCCAAGCTTACACTCATTACAAAGTCCGGTTTTTTTTTATTCCGACTACTTAACCACAATTTATTATGCACTATTTTTCTGATATTTTCAATATCCTTGTTTTCTGGTCAAAATAATATTTTATAGGTTCAGTTGTATTGATCAGTTCCATGACCTCACTAAGGGTCTCCATTTCAATTATTCCTGTGTATCCTAATTTATTAAGTTTATCACCCTGAATTTCAATTTTTACATTATACCAGCGCTCCAATGCTAAGGCAACATCCTGGAATGGTTCTTTTACAAAAATGAGTTTGCCATCTTTCCACGAAGTGTACAAATCTGTATTTACATTATCTATTGATATTTCATTTTCCTTATTTACAATTGATTTTTGCCCCGGCTTTAATATTGAATACTGATTTAGATTGTTATTGACTTTTACGGATCCTTCGACCAACGTCGTTTCGAATTTTTCATCGTTATAGGACTTTACATCGAATGAAGTCCCCATTACTTCGATATTCCCATAAGCGGTTTTTACTATAAATGGTTTCCCATCTTTTACCACTTTAAAATAAGCTTGTCCTGTAAGTTCTACTGTGCGAATCTTTCCATATTGTTTCGGAAATGAAATTTTTGTTCCTGAATTCAGCCACACCTCTGAACCGTCCGGTAGCTTAAAATTAGTTCTTGCTCCAAATGGTGTGGTAATTGTTTCTGTTAAAGAAAAAACATCTTTTTCAGTTGGTTTATTGTAAAATACTATTGTGGTACTAATTAATCCAATAATTAATATTGCAGCTATTTTTAAAAGGTTCTTATATAAATTAAAATGTCTTTTTGTAATCTTGGATTCTTCATAAGTAATACGGTCGTGAATCTTAGATAGTAATTCATCGTTTTGTTTTTCTTCAACTGTTGAATTGAGACTCTTTTCCCAAATCTTAAGCATATCTCTTGAAATATTTTCATTTGATATATTTGCACCTAATTCGTCTGTTAGCTCAGATAATTCATTAGGAGTACATGTTCCATTCAAATATTTACGAAATTTTGTTTCCATATATGTATGATTTTCACTATAAAATTGTTATTACTTCTCTTTAATCAAGATATTATAAAAATAGAATAAAATAAAGAATTGAAATAATTCCTATTCCTTTTAAGGACATTTTTATGTATTTGATTGCGTGAGTAATATGATCTTCAACTGTTTTCTCGGATATATTAAGATTTTGAGCAATTTCTTTGTTTGAAAGCCCCTCATTCCGACTTAATAAAAAAACCTGACGTCTTTTTGGAGGTAAGTTTGTTACTATTTTATCAATATTTGTTTGAATTTCATTAAATTCAATCTGATCTTGAGTGTGATATTCTTCAGCTACTGAGAGTAAATAGAGTTGCTCCCTGAAAGCCTGATCTCTCAAGTTTGTTCTGATTAAGTTTAGAATCTCATTTTTAGTAATTGTAAAAATATAAGAATTAAATGTTTCAACATTATCAATTTTTTTACGGTTGACCCAGATTTTTACAAACACTTCCTGAAGTATATCATCAATTTCATTTTCAATTTTAAGGATTGACTTTGAAAAAAGAAAAAGGCGGGTATAATAAAATTTAAATAAATCATCCATTGCTGATCTATCATCGTTTTTAAGCCTACTAATTATTTCATTAGTATTGATGATATTAAATTCCGTGTTTTTTTTCATAAATTGGAAATTGAATTCACTACAAGAAATACTTTTTATAATTCTTCAAATAAACTTATTTTTCAAAAATCAATACATGAAACTGCTTTCCATATTTAAAAAACATGTTTATCTTATTTTTTTCTAAATAAAATTTAAAGCTAAGTAATCAATAATATTTAATGATATGTTTTGAACCGACTAAAAGTAATGTTTCGTTCAGTCGTTCTTTTAAATTCTGAAAGCTACGATAAGCATCTAATGGAATCCATTGGTATTTTACAAATCGCCAAAGTATTTCAATTTTGTTCAGTTCCGGCGAATATGGTGGAAGAAAGTAAATATATAGATCCATTTCTCTCCAGCGAGCAATATTGGCAATAAACTTTTTACTTTTATGTATCGGTGCATTGTCCAGTATTACGACTGTTTTTTTTGATATTTGATTGGCAAAATCATCCATAAATTCAATAGCAATATCAGAATTAATCGTTTGTTCAAAGGTTTTAGAATATAGTTTGCAGCAAGGTGTCATTAATCCTAAAACGCTCAATGACTTAGACCTACACGCAGGGAGTAACAAGGGTTTATCCTTGTGTTGCCAAGCGTAAGGTAAATTAGGAGTTAATCCAAAGTGACTTTCGTCGCCAAAATATACATCTAAATATCCTTGTTTGTGTAATTCTATTAGTTCATTAATTTCAGACTGTTGCATGTCAAATTGCTCTTGATTTCGTAAGTGTCTTATCGAAAGCCGAGCTCGTTTAAAGCTATAGCCTAGCATCTTTTAAAAAAGTCCGCAAAGTTTGTTTGCAAACTTTTATATTATATTCAATATCAAGCCAATGAAGAATCGGATTTAAATTTCTACTGTGTTTCTCAACCATTTCTGGAAGCTTATCTCTGACTTGTTCCAACTTTACTTTTGGACCTCGTCCAGAAGCTATTGATAAGGTGTTCATCTTGTTTTCTGCAGAGGCAGAATCCCAAGCATTAAATAACCGTATAACTGCCTGCAAGTCTACTTTAGTAATTCTTGACACTTCTGCCATTGAATTTTTTCTGTCTGATAGCAGTATCTGTAAACAACGACTTCTTTCAATGAAATTAGTACTTGTTTTCTGAATATTTTCTAATTGTTCACACTCTAATTTTGTTAATATAATAAATCTCATAATATGGATACTTCTTTGATTATGAAGTAAATATACGAATAAAAATCAAAATACGCAACTATTTTAAGAGATATATCAATAAATAATATCAATTACTTAACTTTTTATCAATAAACAAAAGTAATGATTTTTTTTTTCTTTAGCAACAATTAAAGAATTCCAAAAGAATTATTCCCAAAGTTTCCTTCAGTAGTTGATTTCATTTATTGCTAAAATATTCATCATCTTATGAAGCCACTTACAACTATAACTACTATATTATCTTTTTAAATTTGATTTAACACTTAAGATCTATCATTCTGAAGAAAGAGATTGCAAGATAAGTTTTATTGGATTTAAGTTACATCTATTTAACGATACATAACATTCAATATTTTAATATACAAATGCATCTTCAAAAGAAAAATCAACAAATATTAGTCTTTTATGTCTCTGTAATTAGCTTAATTGCAATTTATAAGTCCCAAAGTAATTGTAAAGATTTAGCGAACTTTTTAATGTTCTTTGAAGGTCAACGTGATAGAAATGACAATGAAAATGATTTGTATTTTAACTTAAATTGAGGTTCAAGAGAAAATGTCGATAATGCTAAATGGATTTAGTAATAAAAAAACAACCAAATAAATTAGATTTTTAGTTAGACAAATACTATAAATTAAACAAGTTAAATCATAACTAAAGCAATAAATTACAGAATGTTTATGAAATAATTTTATTTTATGATTATCCGCAAAGACTCCTAATCATTTAGAGCTATAAAAGCGGGGTTTATTAGTGGTTTTTATATTAAAATATTTGTTTATAATGCTGATATTCAATATATATAGCAAAAAAAAGCCATGAATATATTTGATTTCATTAAGCAATTTCCCGATGAGATCGCTTGTCGGTTAAGATTCAAAGAACTAAGAGACAAAATCGGTATAAATTGTATTGCACTAAATCCCACATTCGTGTGCTAGCTTTAAATACTTTATTAGGTATAGGCGCTTAGACCGCCCAAGTTATTTAATTGATTATAAACGAATAGGCTTAGCAAAAACCATCTTTCTTATGAGTACATCGAAGATTGTCTCCATATTTGAGCGTCTATTGTGTCTAAAATTGAATTCATCAAGGTATCCTTGAAGTCGTTCTTCACTGCAATGTTGGTGAATTCCCCTTAGCCATCCCTTTATATTCATAATGTGGAAATGGAGATCAGGAAAGTTTTTACCTTTCTCGGATTTCATTTGTTCCAGATTTTTGTAATCTTTTTTTAGAGGAAGATATCCTCTCCAAACATCAGTAATAATTTTAGCATCCTTACTAATATATGTTTCAAAAAATGGTTTAAATGAGATATTGGAAGCATCGCTTATGACTTCAGCATAGGCACGTCCAACGCCGCCTTTGACTATTTCCAGGGCAACAATGACGAGTTTTTTATCTCCTTTACTTCGACCTGGTTTACCTTCTTCCGGTCCTCCGATATAGAATTCATCAACATGAACTATGCCACTGATTGGATGTTGTTTACTGCTTTCCATAGCTTGTTGAATTTTCAATTTGAACTCCCAACAAGTTTTCTGACGTAGTTCAAATTCTCGAGATAATTCCAATGAGGACATTCCTTTCTTCTTTGTACTTATCTTGAATGCAATATGAAAAGCAAGCTGTAAAGGAAATTTACATTTATCAAAAAGAGTACCAGCAGTTGGGCTTTCATCATATTTACATTTCATACATCTTCTTGAAAATGGCTTTACACCTTTATAGTATTTTGTATGATCACATTTTTTACAATGGAATTCATTTTCGTCCCATTTGATATCAGCCAAATAACGATAACAGTCTTCATCTGTCGAAAATGCTTTATAAAATTTAATTGAGTTTACTCCTTTAAATTGATTTCTTTCGTTCATGCTACAAAGGTAGCATATTTAAAATATTGGGCGGTCTAAGCGCCTATACCTATACTTTATTATCTAACATTTTCGTTTACAGATACTGAACGGGAGGAAGCGATCCTCCCTAAAAAAATCATTACTAATTTTTTAATGTTCAGCATCATGAAACAAAAAGGCGAATTTACAACACTTCAACATGCCATCCAAACTATAGATGGTTTTTCTCACGTTTATGAGACATTACGACAACAAACAGCACTGCGTGGTCAGAGTGAAAGCACTCTTTACAACTACATACATCGTGTTGCGCAGGTGAGTCTTCACTTCAACCGACTTCCTGAAGATATTTCTGACGAAGAGATCAACGAATATCTTACCGCTCTTGCAATTGACCCTAAATCTCCCTCCCGGAGTGGATTCATGCATACTGTTTATGGTCTGCGTTATTATTACCGTCACGTTGGGCTATCCAAACGTGCTATTGATCTACCATCATTAAAGCAAACCTTTAAACTACCGGTTATTTTAAACCGGAGTGAACTTCGGGAACTTTTCAAAGTCCCAAAACTACTCAAACACCGAATCATCCTTACGCTCGTTTATTCAGCCGGACTTCGTTCACAGGAAGTTATTCGTCTGAAAATATCAGATATAGACTTTGAACGCAAAACCATTCACATTCGTCAGAGCAAGTATAAGAAAGATCGCGTTGTTCCTCTTTCTGATTATATGGCCAAAGGGCTATGTTAAATATCTTTCTGTAGAACATCCGCAGCTTTGGCTTTTTAATGGCAATGAACCTGAAGGCTGTTATAGTTTTAAAGGATTGAGTTGGATATTTAGCGAAACCCTGAAAAAGACTTCCATTCAAAAGGATATCAGCCTGCATTCCCTTCGTCACTCGTATGCTACCCATTTACTCGAAGATGGTCTGAATATCGTTAATATCAAAGAGCTGTTGGGTCATGCCCAAATTGCAACAACCATGATTTACCTGCACGTAGCGCAATGTCCCTTATTGACTGCCCATAGTCCATTGGATACGCTTTATCCAACGAAATAATGGAACGTCCTGAATATGAGGTTTCCCAAATCATCAAACGGTTTGGGTCAGACTTTGTTGCTTTGTGTCATCCCAATACTTTTGTCTTGCGCACCCTGGATGCCTTGCAATAATGCCGCACCATAACATTGGGCGGACACAGGGATGTGTCTGATAGCTGCGGCAATGAACGTATCAGTTACAACAGTTGTGGCAATCGTCATTGTCCTAAATGCCAGGCATCAAAACAAGCCATTTGGGCCGAAGACCGTATGAATAATGCCTTGAATGTGAAATACTTTCATGTTGTATTTACTGTCCCCGAAGCATTGAATCAAATATGCCTACTCGATAGTAAACAGTTTTATTCAGCTATGTTTGATTGTGCCTGGTCGACACTTCGAACCTTTGGTTATACTCATTACGGTGTAGAAACCGGTGCTATCTGTGTGTTGCATACCTGGGGTCAAAACCTGAGTCTGCATCCCCATATACATTGTATTGTTCCTGCTGCAGGATTAACCCTGAAAGGAAAACTCAAATGTATTACCAAAGAAGGTAAGTACCTTTATCCGGTACGCATGCTGAGTGTAGTGTTCCGCGGCAAGCTTCTATAGAAACTTAAACTACAGCTTAAAAAGAGCAACAGGATAACACAATTTCAATCGATACTAGAGGATCTTTGGTCAAAACCGTGGGTAGTTTATTGTGAACCACCTTTGGGAAACTCACAACAAATTGTCAAATACCTGGGACAATACTCACACCGTGTAGCCATCAACAATAATCGTATTAAACACCTCGACGCTTCAAGTGTCACTTTTTCGTATAAAGATTATAAAGACCACACTATTAAAAAACTCACCACATTATCCGGTGTGGAGTTCCTGCGTCGCTTTTGTTTACATATCTTGCCATACCGTTTTGTAAAGATCCGGTATTACGGTATACTAGGTAGCCGTTACAAAAAAGAAGTAAATCCCCTCAAAGATAAACCAGACATAACAAAACCTATTGAAACAAGACAAGAGCGAATCGTACGCCTTATAGGCTTCAATCCGTGCAAATGCCCTTTCTGCAAAACAGGCAATATGCAAACGGTTGAAGATATCCCCAAAATAAGATCACCAACCAATGTGCTTTATCCTAACCATTCAAAAACAGATTGCTGATAAACAACATTGAGACCCACTACTAATAGTGGGTTAGGATTCGTGTTGCATTAACACTGCAAAATCATGTCAAACTGAACGCTTTCAGTTGATTTGTAAACAAATAATTCAATTTTGTTATAGGATTATTCCTATGTTCTGACCCAAAACTACTTCCTTTCCTCAAATGAGTCTATTCGGAAACTCCACAAAACAAACCGATAACTCCATAGAAAACAAACTCTTTTATTTCTCCCGCTTTCTAAATCGCAGTCGGGATGTAGTGCAACCGAGGCTTCCTTGCTGGGTCGTACCGACCGCACGAAGCCCTATGTATTAGATGTAATTGTACTGAGCATTATTGGCACGAAAATAAACTTTTTTATGAATGCAAACACTGTCATCATCGTAAGTCATTACGTTCAGGGACAGTGATGCAAAGTTCTAAGCTACCTTTTCGGTATTGGTTCGTTGCTATGCATTTGCTCACTTGTACCAAGAAATCTTTCTCTATAGAAGAATTACGTCGTCAATTAGGACATAAACGTTACCAACCTATTTGGGAAATGATAAACAAACTTGGTGATGTTATGGGTAAACGCGATAACGAATATCAACTATCAGGGGAAATGGAACTTGACGAAGGTTTCTTTACGACAGAAATTCCTATAGAACAAAAGAATAAACCCTTGAAGAGAGGACTTGGAAGTCAATGCAAAAGTAAAGTGCTTGTTATGGCAGAAAGTACTTTTGTAGAGAATCCAAAGAAAGGTCGTAAACCAAAACGAGTAAGCCATATTAAAATGATTGTTATTAATGACCTAAAATCCAATACAATTACAGATGTTGTCAAAGAGCAAGTTGATAAATCCGCTGAATTAATTACGGATGACTCAACATCATATTCAAAATTAAAAAAACATGTCAAATCGCATAAAGCAGCTGTAGTAAAATCTGATTTGATACCCACTATATTACCCTGGGTTCATATCGCTATCAGCAACGCTAAACGATAATTTTTTTGCATGCATCATAAACTTAAAAACGAATATTTACAATACTATCTAAATGTGTACTGTTACAAATTTAACAGAAGATACTATGGAGATAAAATTTTCGACAGATTACTTATTACTGCCGTTTCTTATACTCCTGATTTCAAAAGCAAAATTTATAATAGGACACTTTGCGGATAATCATATTTTATTTTTAAATACGAAATAAATAAATGGCAAAGCGAAATCAAAGTTAGTCTAATTGAGGTCGAATTTTTTGGTGAAAAGCGTATTGATAAGTAATAAAATGGATAGGTTCAAAATCTTTCCTTCCATAAAAAGCTAATCAATATTTGGTAATTTGAAAAATAAAGCATACTTTTGTACTCAGAATAATTGCATGACACTACGGAGCCAAAAGTAGCCAAAAAGAAGATAATAAATTTGGGACTAATTCGTAACAATTAAGTTTACAACGATTGCAACGTATTGATAAGTAGCATAATATGGGAATAGGTTCATTTACCTCAACGCCCACATTTAATTCATCTTTCAAAGCATTACAATCCGAATAAAAATTCGGGCGTTTAGCTCAGTTGGTTCAGAGCATCTGGTTTACACCCAGAGGGTCGGGGGTTCGAATCCCTCAACGCCCACAAAAGGTAAAGCTGATAGGCCACACCGAAAAGACAAACCCTACAAAATCAACGTTTTGTAGGGTTTTTTCATCATCCTACCTCGTATTCAAGTTGTAATCTAAGACACGATTTAGTCATAAACAGCCACATTTTTGTGACTATTTCGTGACCTTTTTTTAAAAATCAAAAAAGGTCACAAAAAGTCTAGTTTTGGTATACGTCTGACACCTATTGGCAGCCTTGCAATTATTTCATTTTCAATCAATAAACTAATTTTGTAACGATTAAAAAATGAAATTATGAAAAGTACATTTAAGGTCCTTTTTTACTTGAAAAGGAATGCTATTCGAAAAGATGGCAAAATGCCCATTATTGCAAGGGTTACAGTTAATGGACACATCGCTCAATTTAATGTCAAATTAGAAGTTCACCCAAACAACTGGAGTGTAAAATTGGGTAAGGTTATTGGACAGTCACCTGATAGTAAGCAATACAATGCTCAACTAAATGAAATAAGAGCATCTCTTTACCGGATTTATCATGAGCTTCAACAAAAAGACAATTATGTCACATCTGAAAAAGTGAAGAATGATTTTCTAGGGATCAGCGAAACTCATGAAACACTTTTGTCTCTTTTCCAAAAGCACAATGAAGACATCCTAAAACTTGTTGGCATCTCTAAATCCCAGACTACATACCGAAAATATGAAGTCACACGCAAGCATTTACAAAAATTCATGCTGCTCAAATACAATTTAACGGATATATCTCTCAAAGAAATCAAAAATATGTTTCTATGTGATTTTGAGATTTATTTAATGACTACGGTGGGTTGTAATGCCAATACTACTGCGAAATTTATGCAATTTCTCAAACGTATCATTATTATAGCTCGTAATAACGGAATGATTACAGCTGATCCATTTGCTAATTACAAAATTCATATGACAAAGGTTGATCGTGGTTACCTTACTCAGGAAGATATTGAAAAGTTATTGAAAAAGCAGTTCACAATAAAACGACTGGAATTGGTTCGAGATATTTTCGTTTTTTCGTGTTTCACAGGACTTGCCTATATTGATGTTAAGAATCTAACGGATAAAGAAATTAGAACTTCTTTTGATGGAAAACTATGGATAATGACCAAAAGGCAAAAGACCAATGTTCAATCTAACATTCTCCTTTTGGATGTTCCAAAAATGATTATGGAAAAATACAAGGGTAAAGCAGTTGACAACAGATTACTTCCAATTCTAAGCAATCAAAAAATGAATGCTTACCTCAAGGAAATTGGTGATGTCTGTGAAATAGATAAAGAAATAACATTTCACTTAGCGAGACACACTTTTGCCACAACTATTACTTTGGCAAGAGGCGTTCCGATTGAAACAGTAAGTAAAATGCTCGGTCATACCAATATTACAACAACCCAAATCTATGCTCGTATAACGGACAGTAAAATCAGTAATGATATGCAGGCACTTGCAGGAAAACTACAGGGAATCGAAAAAATGTTTAGAATATAGTTTCAGTGCAAATATAAACTTCAAGACTAGCAATTCAGAGAAAAGGGAAACACAAATTGCGTTTCCCTTTTCTTTGAATATAAAAATAATTTTCAATGCTATAAATCTGAAAAAATTGCAAATTCAATAGAAAACTATTTCATTCCTATAAATTGATCATCGATAAACTTGTTTACATCTGTAAGTCGATAATACGATTTACCATTTTGATTACAATAGGGCAATTTACCTTGTGAGCGGTAGCGTTGTAACGTGCGATGGCTTACTTTGAGCATTCCTATCAAATCCTGATTATCCAACAGCTCATCGCCGTTAAGACAAGCATCATGATTGAGTAACCTATCTATCTTTTTATCCGTTACATCGAGTTTATCGAAAAGCCTTTCAACGATTCCTTCTAAATTTTCTTTATTAATTTCCATAATACTAAATATGAAATTTGATTGAATGGAGTTAACTGTAAATTTTTATTTTGTCCCCTTGTTAACTCTTCTCCTTTCAGCAGACTGCCTATGGTTAGTAATTAAATCCTGTAAGCATTCTTCATTGCTTCGGATTAGATGTTGGTTAAGCATCCGCTTAACTTCAGTAAGGGTATAATATGATTTACCTGAAATAACCGAGTATGATATTACTCCCTTTGAACGTAAACGCTGTAAAGTGCGCTCGCTGATTTTTAGAAATGAGCATACATCATAATTGTCTACCCAGGTTTCATTCGGGTTTTCGTCTACAACTGGTTGTTGCTCGTTTACAAACTTGGCAATTAAATTGATTTTTGCCTCTAACTCTAAAAATGCTGTTGATTCGATTGTGATGACATCCATAAGTCTAATTTTTGATTACAAAAGTCTAGTAATTAAAAACATGAACTTCACAACTTGGGTAAACTATTTGATGAAATAATTGTAAATGGCTTAAAAAGTGGACTTTGGAACGTAACATTATTCAACTAAGAAACCAGATAACTTGGGAGTTGTCTGGTTTTTTAGTTGGAAAAAGAGTCTATTTAAAAAAGTAGATGTTGAGTATTATCAATTAATCGTTATCAACCTCATCCATACGTGCAATTAATTTTCTACGAATATCATCCAAGCACTGAACACGATTGCCTTTACGATTACGAATTTCAAGAAAAGTACGATAAATATCACCTAATTCAATGTCGAATAAATTTTCAATATAGGAAGTCATTCTTTTTAAATCACTTTTTCCGTTGTTGATACATCCCGAAGTCTGAAATGCATAAATTAATTCAATAAGTGCGACTTTAGATCCAGTCCACTTAGCTTTTACTTTCTGGAAGTTCGTATTATCAAATTGGTGGACATTTGGCAAATCATCTTTTATCAATTCAGCATTCAGGTAATTGCTCAACATATCATTTGCCAAAATCGTTGCAACTTTCAAATCAAATCCGGTAGAAAATTTGCGATCTCTCTCGAAATAAAAACTATCAAAATACGTTTCTATATCCGGTTGACAGCGTAAAAAATAATGTTTATCCAGATCAGTCCTATGAGCTCTGTAATACCGGTAAAAATCAATATTAGTATCAAAATAATCTTTCAATAAATCTAATTGTTTAAGTGTGAATTCTTTTTGCACAATATCACTGCCTATTGGACGACTATTTTCAAATTTACAAATACCGTTATAGTACAATAGTCTACTCGATATTTGTGGTTTTGTTTCTTTGAAAAATCGTATTTCTTCTGTTTCATTATTGAAAGAGTATTCAGAGATATGAGATTTGAGTTCGTCAAAATCTATTTCAAGCAAGGAAATAATCTTTGTTGACTTATTGAAAATAGAATCCTCTTCCAAATCTATATCATGAATTTCAGTTTCTATTTTACTGAGAAGATTTAGCGTGTACTGTATCATATGATTCATCTTTAATTAATAGGTTTATAATTTATTTTTGAATCTGGTAGTTTGGCTGCTCCAGTAGTTTTTAAGTTAAAAAACATTGACTTTATTCGTAAACGATCAATCTTAACGATTAGTTTCTTTTCAGAGTGTAAAATGCCATAAATTACTGATAAACAAGATTTTTAAACACAACGATTATCCATATTTTATTCAAATTTAATAAAATCAGATTATTTTTTGAACACATAAAATACATACCGTTAGAGTATTACAAATAATAGACTTTTTTATTAAACTGCAAATGAGTGAGCAACTGTCGATCGAATCTTAACATTGTTTTGCGAATTAGTTTTCAAATCATCTTCTTCCGTTTTATTTTCGCCTTGCTCAATAGGTTTAAGCGAGAGTTGAATCTTCCGATCCAATGCCAGGAATTCTGTTTTGAGCACTTTTAGTTCATCTTCCTTTCGCCAGGTTCCGTTGACAATGTCATTCAGTACCGGAACGTCCTTTGATATCTTTGCTACTTCAAGTTCATACTTCTCAATCAACTTAGGGATTCGCTCCAGTGCATTGAGAAAATTCAATGCAGCCAGTTTAGGTTCTGAAGCTAAATGACCGTTGTTGTAATTGTACTTGATATTCCCTTCACCCTCAATAAAAAACCTATTTTCTCTCAAATCCAACCCTTCACTTATATAGGATTCTGATTTCACCAATAAATTAAAGTCATAAAGTGTCCCTATCTTGAAGTATTCGCCGTTAGTTCCAACATTGTCATTTATTTCATTCAGTTTTATGCCAATAATCTTGGAGTCGAAACTTTGAAGATTATCTAATCTAATAGGGTTGAGATTATTCCCATCCTTATCTTGCTTTAATTTGCCGTTTAGCGTATTTAAGTCTTTATTCATGCGCACTATCATTTCTTGACTGCTATCAATTGTCCGGGTCATCTCGGTCAACTTAAAAACGGAACTTGATTTACTCCGGTTAAAGGCATGTCGTTCACTCTCCAGGAAGCTAATCTTTTTCTCCAGTTTTGCTTTCTCCAATAAATCGGTATTCCCGGAAAGAATAGCCACGTACTCGGAAAAATTCATGCCTGACTTTTCATCCAAACTTCCCTCATCAATAGTGCGACTGCCCATATTGTTGTTCTTAAGCTGCTGAATAAAGAGTTGTTTGTTGTAAAGCAAGTTGAATTTATAGGAATCCAGACTTTTTTCTACCGCATAGATAATCACATCTACCTTATTATTGGCATAGAACTTGGCTATTTCGTTTCCTTTCCTTACGGCACGACCATCACGTTGAACTAAATCGCTGGGGCGCCAGGGAGTATCTAAATGATGAACGGCAACAGCTCGTTTTTGGGCATTGACTCCCGTTCCCAACATTTCGGTTGAACCAAACAATACACGAATTTTTCCAGCATTCATGCCATCAATAAAGGACTTTCTTACCTTATCACTTTTAGCTTCCTGAATAAACCGAATTTCGTGAGCTGGTATACCATAATCTTCTACCAGTTTACGTTTAATCTCACTGCATGGATTCCATTCTCCGGGTTTATAAGTGCCTAAATCGGTAAATACGAATTGTGTTCCTTTTTGGGCATTATAGGTGTGGTAGTATTTGGCAATCTTGGCGGCACAGTGGGAAGCTTTATTATCCACATGATCTTCATACTCAGGACTAATCATACGCATGTCCAGTGACATCTTGCGGGCATAATCTGTTGCTATCAACATCTTTGCTTTTTGTTCGGAATCCGATAGGGGCTCTCTACCCAATAACTCGGCATTACCCGTCTGAGCAAACTGAACCAATTTCTCGATAAATTCTTCCTGCTGGGGTGTAGGTGGAATATTATGCATGATTTCATTCTTTTCGGGTCGGTCAATACCAATACCCTTAGCCGTACGAAAATCTGTAATCTCAGAATAGAAAGCTGCCAGTTCCGGAACTTTGATAAAGTAACGGAAACGTTCCTTTTGTACAATCTGATTCGTAACCGAGAACTCATAATCGATGGTTTTCTTTGCAAAAATAGCCGCCCATGCATCGAATGTATTGATATTCTGACGCTCCAATTCTTTTGGTCGCAGGTATTTGAATATTAAATAAAGCTCCGTTAGCGAATTTGAAATGGTTGTTCCGGAAAGAAAGGTTGCACCTAAGTCCTTACCTGTTCGCTCCTGAATGGTTCTAATAGCAAAGAGCATGTTCAGTGCTCGTTGACTGCCGTCGGAGTTACCAAGCCCTGCTACGCGGTCGTGGCGAGTACTAAACATTAGGTTCTTGAACCGGTGACTTTCATCCACGAACAAATGATCAATTCCCATCATGTTGAAGTCAACAACCTTATCGGTTCGTTCTGCAATATCCGAAGCAATTATTTTCAGTTTCACTTCCAGATTCTGTTGACGCTTTATGACCCCTTTGAGCATACCTCTTGAAATCTCTCTTCCCTGTTGTTTGAGAACTTCCAAATTTTCTTCTACACTATCTAATTCTGCTTGTAAGATCTTTTGTTGCATCTCGGATGATTGAGGAATCATGCCAAACTGGTCATGTGTCAAGATGACTGCATCCCAAGAATTGTTCTTTATGTCGTTGAAAATCTTCACCCGATGATCAGGCGTAAAATCTTCTTTGCCCGGATATAGAATCCTTGCATTAGGATAGGCACTACGAAAAGTTTGTGCTATTTCCTGTACGTTAGATTTTAATCCGATAATCATGGGTTTATTGGCTAGTCCCAGGCGTTTCATTTCGTATGCTCCACAACACATGATAAGTGTCTTCCCGGCTCCTACTTCATGATCGCAAATGCCGCCACCGTTTTGCTTCAACATCCAGACAGCATCTTTTTGACTATCATAAAGGTCTTCAATGCCTAAATTCTTCAGGTTAAGTTGTGGAAAGGTTTGGTGAGAACCATTATAGTCCGGTCGCACAAAACAATTGAATTTACGGTTATACAAATTGGATAGCCTATCTTTGAATTCAGGTGATTGTTCACAGAGCCAATCGGAGAAACCCTTGCGTATCTCATCAATTTTAGCATTAGCCATTTGAATGGCTTCACTATCACGTACCCTAACTTCAGTATCACCCACCATGATACTTTTAGTAATATCGGGTGACGTATTTACCAATGCGTATTTCATCAATGCCAATCCATTAAAGGTTCGGCTTTGGGATTTTATGGCATATTTGTCGTATATATTGGCATTCAGGTTGGTCGCATTGACAGAAAACTCATCGGCAACAGATGAATAGTGAATGGTGGTATTGGTATCAAATAGATAAGAGGCATATTTGCTGTACATACCGGTTGGTATCCACCGTTCTCCGAAATTGAAATCCAGCTCATCAAATGAGATGGGTCGGGGAATGGCTTGCTGTAGTACGGCAAGTGATTGTTTTGAGAGTGCATCGCTGGGGTGTTCGGTTAGGTATTGTTCTATGGATTCCGCTTTTTCAACCACATTACCGGCAATGAATTTCTCTTTAATCTCGTAATTCTCTACCAAAGGATTGTAGTAAACACGTCCATGAAGTTCTTGTAGAAAATCTTCTTTGTTTTTTTTAGGCATGAGCGATGCCATATACTCGATATTGACTTCTCCGAATTTATTGAGTGAAGCAGACAAGGCTTCTTCTGACGTATCAACTTGTGTTAGTTCGTTGGGATTGAAAGAAACAGGCTGGTTGAAAATGTCTGCTTTGACCATTTGACCATCAAGCGAGCGTTCAAGATACAGTATATCTTTACCTCCACTGTCCATCTTGATTAAATCAAGGTTCTTCGAATTTGAAAGCTGTCCGTATCTTTTGACAAATTCATCGTAAAACGAGTTCAATTCCATCCGAAATGGTTTGTGTTCTTCCCGATTTTCTGCTTCATAGGTATAAAGCCGTTGGTAGACATCACGTAAAGCAATATAAAGCAACCCCTTTTCATGTTGAAGCATACTTAGCTTCAATGGCGTAAAAGTTGCTCCGTTATTGTAAACTTCAGACAAATAGCCCACTTGAGATTCATGCTTTACCAAAGAGCCGACCTGATGATGCGGTTCACGTATTCCGGTATATGGACATGGCTCCATTGAAATATTCGGTTCAATTATTGTGGGTGTTGAAGTTAATATAGGTTTTGAATCCGTTTTAATTTCGGTTGTTTCAAAAGGTAGATCGAAAAGGGATGGCTGCCGGATTTGAATTCGTTTTGGACCGTTATGTTTGGCTTTGACTATAATCTGAGAACGTTCTACCACATTCATGTCGAAAAGGTCATAGAGAGTCAGTAAAGGTGCTTCTATTGTTTTTTTTACAACTTGGGGCTGGGAAATAGAAGAAGTGGCATAGGATGAGATTGGGTTACTTTGTGTAGATGATTGTAGTTGGTTTTTATCAAAAAGTTCTATATTTAATCTGTTTGAGAAATCATCGGTTAGCATAACACGCAAATCTTTTGCCATGCTTTTTATACCTCCTTCATGCAGGAAAATCATGGCAGGTTTTCCGTATTGGTCGGTATCGAGACTACCTTTGGTATGAACTATTCGTTGTGTATTTTTGAAATAGCTATTGGTCACAACACCGCTACTAAGAAACGAACTCTTTACAAACAGTTTTTCATCTTCAGTCAATTCTCTTTTTGCTGAATTCTTTTGTAAAATAATCAAATCACTCCCTACCTCGGTATTGGCACTATCCACAAAAAGATTATTGGGGAGTCGTACAGCCGAAACGAAATTAGTATTATCCATCAACCATTGGCGTATCACTTCATTCTGCGGTGAATTCATCACACCTTGTGAAGTAATAAATGCCAGTATACCACCCTCACGCAAGGTGTCAACTCCTTTGATAAAAAAGTAGTTGTGAATGGCCCGGGTAGATTGTTGCTTTGCCTTTTCTTTGCTCTTGGTGAAAGCAAAATCGAAGGCGGAAACATCCCCAAATGGAATGTTGGACGAGACTACATCAAAATAGTTGTTGTAGCGAGATTCTATCTCTTCAAAGCCATTGATGCTAACCGTACTCTTTGGATACAACTGCGAAAGGAGTTTACCGGTCAACAAATCTTTCTCAAAACTCATGATGGAACTATCTTCCGGTGCAGTTTGCTTAAAAGCTGATATAAACTCTCCCATACCAGCTGAAGGATCAAGAAAGCGGGATGGGGTTATTCCGCTTTTTTGCAAGGTTTCTGCCAAAGTTGTTACTATTTCCGAAGGTGTATAGAACGAAGTGAGTATGGAATTTTTTAGACTTCCCCAATACCGTTTATACTGTTCTTCTGAGTTACAATTTTCGCGAATTATTGCTTGCAATTCTGCTACCAGTGGAAAGAGATCCATTTCGGATTTTGACCAGTAAGCTTCATCAGCCATTGTTTGGGTGGGATTGAGAATACACTTTAATCCCCCAAACCCTGAATAACGCAGAATAGCTACTCTTTCTTCTAATGTAGGTTGACGGTGCTCTTTTTCAAGGGCGAACGCCAACCTTATGGCTTGAATATTGCCACTAAGATGTGTCTTTTTATTAAAGCTCATGTTCTTCCATCCAAATGACAATAGTTCCTGTCAATTCCGTGTAAAGCTGATTAAATTCCGGCTCATAAGCGAATTCATCCGAGATGGGATATTTTGCAAAAACATCTTCACAGAAAGAAAGTAATATTTGAGCAAGATTCTTGGCCGAACCTTGTGGTACCTCCAGATTAAACTCATTCCATAGCACATTGACAATGGTATCATGCTTTGAGAAGTAAAGACCTTTATAAAGTACTTCACTAGCCAAAGCTTCAGCTCGGTTATGGGAATGCCCATCTTCTATTGTTTGTGAGTATGTTTGTGCAGCCAGGTCGCCACGGCTCGCAATAAATTCAGCATCATTGGCTAGTTCAGGATGACTTTCACTTAGGAAAGATTGAAGAGTAAGTCGATAATATGACAACTCAAGTGTTTCGATATTTTTGTTCATGATTGTTGGATTTTTTATTTTTGATATTTCAGCCCTCATTTTGACTGATTCGTCTCTTTTTGAAATTTTGAAGAAATTACATTTCCATTATGCAGTAAAAATGCTGCATAATAGAAATGATTCGTGCCAGCAACTTATTTCGCTAGTGCACTTTTATTTGGGGCAAATTCAAATACTACCTTATACTGCTCATCGAATACTAAAGCAGCATCAAATAACTTTCCATTCTTGCTTTTGAATCCTTTGATAACAGTTGTTTTCCCGTTTGTGATAAGTTCCGTAATTTGTTTGTAGGTTAGCAGTTTTTCGCTTTTATTGCGGAAAATAACTACGGAGCAATCCTTATTACTGCATTTCACTACTTTGTCGAAGAAAATCATTTTTCCTGTTTTACATTTCGGACATGCACACTCATTTGCTCCAATGATAGTAACTGACGTTTCAAGTAACTCTTTGGTAATTTGAGTCGCATGCGCTTCGATGTCCTTTTGAAAAGTTTCTGCGTTAATCTCTCCAGTCTCAATCTTGGAAAGTGCATTTTCCCACATACCTGTCATTTGGACATTGGCAATCTGTTTGTCTTTTACGATTTCATAGACGCTTAGTCCTTTCTCAGTTGGAACAAGCGATTTCTTTTCTCGTCGGATATAATCACGGGTAAAGAGTGTTTCAATAATGGCTGCCCGGGTAGCAGGTGTTCCAATACCCGATTCTTTCATGGCCAATCGTTCCTCATCGTTTTCCAGTTCTTTGCCGGCACTTTCCAGGGCAGAAAGCAAAGTGGCTTCTGTGTGCAATGGTTTTGGCTTGGTTTGTTTCTCCTGTAATTCAATTTTTTTGAGTGGCAAAGTCTCACCATTTACTAAAATTGGGAGTATGATTGTCTCATCTTCTTCCTGAGCATCATACACCGCTCTCCAACCTGAGTGTTTGATAACTGCTCCTTTAACTGAAAATAGTACCTCATCACAATTCAAGATAATACTTGTAACTCCTTTGATACATTTATCAGAAAAGGTTTCTAACATTCTTCCGGCAATCATCTCGTAAATCAAATTTTCATCCTCTGACAATTTGGTTGGACTATTTTCGGTAATCAATAGTGCATGATGATCGGTTACCTTTTTTGCATCCACGCAATGTTGGTTGAGATGAGATTTACTATTTGAAAGATTGGCTGCAAATGTTCCAAAACGAGAATGCGATTTGAGTGATTCGATTAATTCCGGAATAATTTCAAATACATCTTCCGAGATATAGCGACTTCCTGTTCTTGGATAGGTGATAAGTTTAGCCTCATACAGTTTTTGGGCAATAGTAAGCGTTTTATCAGCAGAGAAACCGTGCTTACTGTTTCCTTCTTTTTGCAAGGCGGTTAGGTCGAATAGTAGTGGTGATTCCAGGTTTACTTCCTTACATTCTATCGATTGAACTTTTACCTGAGTTTGCTTTTGTAACCGTACCAACGAATTACTACCAATTTCCAGTGAATCAAACTTATCCAATGCATTGGCAGAAAAAGACTTTTCATCTTTCTCAGTTTGCAGCCTCAACTGCCAATACTTAGAGGATAAGAAATTTTTGTTTTCGAGATAACGATTACAAATCATGGAGAGTGTCGGAGTTTGTACCCGGCCTAAGGAAAATGTTCCACTTCCTGCCGATATGCTCAATGCCTGACTTGCATTGATACCTACTAACCAATCAGCTTCACTTCGTGCTTTAGCAGCTAAGTATAAATGGTCATACTCGCTGCCTGATTTGAGTTTCTGAAGTCCTTCACGAATGGCTTTATCTGTCAGGCTACTTATCCAAAGTCGGTCGAAGGGTTTTTTACTTTCCAAATAACTATAGATGTACCGAAAAATCAATTCTCCTTCGCGTCCGGCATCGGTAGCAACAATGATTTTATCACATTCCTCAAAAACCTTTTTAATGATTTTCAATTGTTTTAATACTCCTGAGTCTGGTTTATATCCTTTATCTACTTTTACTTGTCGAACTTTGAGAATAAATGGATGTGGTAGAATGGGTAATTGTTCCGGTTTGAAACCACTTATTCCATAATCAGCCGGCATTGCCATTCCAATAAGGTGACCATAAGCCCAGGTAACCAAATAGTCGTTTCCTTTCAAGAATCCATCACGCTTGTCAGTTGCACCAACAATCCGGGCAATTTCACGAGCTACACCGGGTTTTTCAGCTATTATTGCTATTTTCATTTTGGTTGATTTTTAGTTTTAGCTATTATTTGATGCGAATTCGTGGTTTAGAAATTTTCTTTTCGTCATTTTTCTTTTCCTGTACCTCTGTTGGTTTGGTTTGTCCTTGTTTCAAAGGTGCTTCTATTTTCTTAGTGGCTTCATTGGTTTTGCCTTCGGAATTAACCGCAACCTGTGTTTTACTTGCATTATCAGGGGTTACTTCTTTTGCATTTGATTTGTCAGGATTCCAGCGGTAGAAATTAAGTTTATTTTCTTCCGGATTTACTTTTACATACGCATTGTATTCTTGACCTTCGCGATCTTTCATACCATAGATGTAGATAGTTTCACCTGCTTTAAGCTGATTACGGACATCTTCACTCAATTCGATACCACCCAATTTATTCGGAATAGCAAATTCTTGTTTGGCTGATTCTGAATTCGGTTGTTTCTGCGTTTGCTTATGGTCATTGTCAAAACTAAATTCAATACCACGTTTGTCGGCATTGATTTGAACCGTAGCATTAAATAGCTTACCGCTTTTGGACATCATATCTTCCAGATAAATGGCTTTGCCTTCTTTCAAACTTTGCATCTGTTTGTCGTCCAGAGATACGCCTTTAATATCATTTGGAATATGAATTTTATCGGCTCTGACAGCCACCAAATCATTGGTCAATTTATCGATTGAAATATAAGCAGGGATAGGTGTTTGTCCGGAATATTCAACATTAAGTATACTTCCGGCATTTCCATTTTTAAGTAGGCTCTTTTTTTCATCTTCTGTAAAATGAATACCAAAGAAAGGCCTATCCAAGTCGGGTGATTTACGCACAGCATGAATTGCAATGGTTAACTTACCATCTATTTCCCGAAATGATAATCGAGCATCTGTACGAAGAGTTACGTTATCAAACTTGGGTGCAATAGGGATTAATACCGGTGATTTACCCCAGTTAAGCATTGCATCAAGGCTACCGGTCTTCTCCAGTGTTTCACGTGTTACTCCCAGTCGTTCCAACTGTTTCCAGTCGATACGGCTTTCATCAATGGGTTGGTAGCTTTGTTTTGTTGAAATTTCATCTGAAGATACGCGATGTTTATCGAGTGTTTCCTTGTTCAATGGATTTTCCGGTTGTTTCAGCATTTCCTGCAAAAGAGTGGACATGCCTTCAACCAGCTTGGCAGGGACTTTGAAAAATTGGAAGTGGGTAGGATCTTTGTACTGCCTGTGAAAGTTGGAGAAGAAATTGTCCAACACATTGCCCTGCTTGTCTAGTTTTAGAAAGAGGGCATCATTTTTCTTATTTGGGCTTTGAGTCTTTAATTTTCCATCTTTGCCCATTCCTTCGACAACCTTTAATTTGTTGTCCTTTTTGTCTGAGACCAACAGCACATCATGGTCATTTACATTTTCGTTCATAACTATTGCTTTTAATGGTGAATACTTTATTCACTGGCAAAGTTATGTTTGTAAACCAACCTATTGTCATGTTAGGACTGGGCTGTCGTTATTTGGCTGAGAGTGGCGCTGAATGGCTGAAAATGATATTGTTTTCAATAAGTCAATGTGGTATTTACATATTAGAAAACAAAAAGCTCTCCATAATAAAGGGAAAGCTTTTTCATATTGAGAAAATAAGGTTATTACTTCTTTGATGCTTCCAACGATGCTTTTCTGAACTCTTTCAATAGTTTCTCCAAATCCAGTGAACTTTTACGAGCTCGAGTACCGGCGGTTTTATTGCCTTTCTCAATTTGCAAATTTGCATCTGTAATCAAAGCTTCAAATTCGACTTTGATCTTGTTTACTAATTCTTCCATTTTTTGAATTGTGTTTAGTTTATAATTGGCTGTGCATATAACAGTCGGTATATTTCATGCAAATATAATCATTTAAGGATAATTACAAAATAATATAATCGCATTTCAATATCAAATGTAAATAATTTAGTCTGTTTTGAAATAATATTAAACAACTTGTTTAGACAATTAAAAAATAAACTTTTTTTGTCGCAAATAGTTACTATAGTTGCGACATAAAAAAGAAAGAAAGTAGCATGAAAAGCATTGTTAATGAGTAAGAAAGAAAGAAAGAAAGATAATACGAAGTTGCTGCGGGAAAATTTATTTTGCAGCCAATTTTGCAACTTTTGGCACTCCAAAATCGCTCAACAAAGACTTGTAGATACTTAATGCGTCTGGACTTTTGGTGCGGTTTGCACAAGTTATTTATACACTAAAAGTTGAATAGATAGACTGAAACAACAAATAATTCCTTTGGATTTTATCATTTTTCACCACCTCTGTATAGAAATATACAAAGGCGTTTCTTAACACATTGCACTATTAAAGTAAAAAAGTATTACAATTATACATTTCACAAATATCGACTACTATTGTGAAATAAAAACTCTATAATAATTTAATAATAAGACTATTAAACTAAAAAATGGCTCTATTTGTTTTAATTGTCTGATACGGTATATTTAAACTTAGTATCAGCCTATATTTTCATTGCCACTTATCCTGAAAAGAATAACTTTCCTCTTAAAATCTATTCTTCTTCACTAGGTTTATTTACTCTCTCAAAGCTACCTACCAACCGTAAAATAGAAGGGGAATTTTAAAACAATTGCTCTAACAATTTTACCTGTTCTTGAAATTTTTCAGGATTAGTTCTCTTCAAGTTATCAATATTCATTGATTTCCATTTAATTGAAGGATACATGCTATAGTTAACTTTTTCCCAAATGGGCTTTCCTTTAACAAAAGTCAAAAGGAACTCTTTGTCATCTTTAGTTAATCTCTTATGAATAGTGTTTATTAATAGGGTTCTAACTTCCTCATATTCTTTATAAGTGAAAGGTTGATCTGTCATCCACTTAAACTGGCTACTAAACACAGCTTCATGATTAATCAGTTGTGGGTTTAATATCTCATGTATGGGCCTTTTACTACACAATAAGAAAAACATAAATCCTGATTTTATATCTTCTGTAAATCCTGTTCCCATTAATAAGTTATTTATGTCAAAGAAATCCCTGGGGCGTTGTCTATCCAATGCTACAACGACTTTTTCTCCCCATAACTGTTTGGCAGAAACAACTGAAATCTCACAAAAACTATCAAATTCTGCTTGTGCATTTTCACACAAAAGCACTAGACGAGATTCTCCTATCAATTCTCTGTTTATTTGATTTACCTCTATCTTTACAGTCGCGTCACCTGTTGAGCATATTAACTTTAAGTTTTCAGCCGCTACAATTGGATTTGAAAAACGAATGGCTGGAATTCTCTTTTGAATTCGTTTTTTTAAATCCTCTAAAAACAAACGAATTGTTTTTAAATCTAGAGTCCTTTCTCCAAAATAGTATAGGTTAGATCAATATCAACAGACAAGCGTGGTAAATTTTGCTCAAACAAATTTATTGCAGTTCCACCATGTAAAGCAAAATGCTACGAGATCTGAACCTACAGCTTTTATACCTACATATCAATATGTTGAACTTGATGTAAAATTACCTGTTACGATTTAGTCCCAGATTTTCTGACCTCGTTTTGACTGCCTTTGACTTCGCTTTGTCCTGCAATTATTTCGTTTTTAAAATTACATAATATAGTTGTATAACCCAAGAATATATTGGTTTTTTTTCTCAGACTTTTCAAACGAAGTTTTACTGAACTCATTTATTTATTTTTACAACTCCTAAGAACTATTATAGAAGTATTATTGAATAGTAGAAATCAGTTGTAAAACATTAGAATTAAAGTTAGTGAAACGTCATGGGCTTTCTAAAACTCTAAATTTCCAAACAAAAAACTGTTCCAATTATCAAACTCCAATTATCTAAATAAACTGTTACCTTTGCTCTCAATTAGCAAACAATTCATTCCTCAACACAACCGCCAACCTATAATCATTAAAGATTAACAACGAAGATAATTCCAAATCAGTTGATATTCAACACACAACGATCAAACACAAAGCTCGAATAGAACACAGAAAAGTCTGTGTTTATAAGAATCTAACCGGAATTTCTTCTCAATGGATAGGATTGAAAAGAATTATTCGGGTTGAACGAATTACAATAAAAAATCAACGAATTACCCGAGAAACAGCTTATTATATAAGTAGTATTCGATCTAATAAAGTTGATAAATTTGCCAAACATATTCAACAGCATTGGGGAATAGAAAATCGATTACATTGGGTAAAAGATGTTTCGATGAAAGAAGATATTTTTAAAACGGCTAAAGGTAATGCTGCACAAAATATATCAATCATGAGAAATATAACAATTAACCTGTTTCGAACCAATGGTTTTGATTCTATTAAGTATGGTACGCAATTTTACGCTAATAATTTCAAAGAACTCAGATGTTTAATAACATCTAAAACAAATATTTACAAGAGAACTTAACAGCCCTGCGTACGTAGTGCGGGTAAAAATCTCCCTCATATTCCAGCCACGAAGTTGCTGAACTGTCAAGAGTAGAATCTGCTTAGGAATTTATTGCGATAAATACTACTAATCGGCACTTATCGCAATAAATCACTTTTACCCCGGACGGGGTAAACAATCATAGTTTTTTTACATTTTGGCTGCGATAATATCCGAAAACGACACGTTTTGCAGCCAAAATATTTTCTCTCAAGTTTGAATGAGTAAATTGTATTAAATAATATCAAGCTGCTTATTGAATGATATATCATTCAATAAGCATTATTTTGTGATTTAATGAGTGATTTATCATTCGTATTTTGTGGTGTAAAAACAAATACTTATTTTTGTATGAATTATCATTCACTAACGCAAATAATTTAGCTTTATGACTGACTTATCATACACAAACTGGGATTCAATGAGCGATAAAGCGCTGGCTGAACATATTGGAATTTTTATTAACTACCACCGTCTGGATCAAAACAAGACACAAGATGTATTGGCAAATGCTGCTGGTATCAGTCGGTCTACTTTAAGCTTGTTAGAACGTGGAGAAACTGTAACACTAGCCACATTAATACAAACGCTTAGGGCATTAGACCAATTGCATGTAATGGAAGTATTTTCAGTAAAACAAACAATAAGCCCATTGGCATTGGCCAAAATAGAAAAGGAGAAAAGGCAAAGAGCTCGTGGAAATAAAGAATAGTCTCAAACTGAAACAAATAATCAAATATGGATGTAGCAGAAGTAAAAATCTGGGGAAAATTAGTTGGTGCAGTCGCATGGGATGAAATAACTGGTATAGCCAGTTTTGAATATGACCCCAATTTCAAAAAGCTAAACTGGGATTTGTCTCCATTGAAAATGCCAATTGCCTCAGCAAGGAAAGTAATATCATTTCCGGAACTAAGACGAGATAAAAATGCCGAATTCGATACATTCAAAGGGTTACCAGGCTTGTTGGCTGACATGCTTCCTGATAAATACGGCAATCAACTTATCAATATGTGGTTAGCCCAAAATGGTAAACCACAGGATAGCATGAATCCTGTTGAAATGCTTTGCTTTATAGGTACTAGAGGTATGGGGGCTTTAGAGTTTGAACCGGCAACAATAAAACAAAACAAAAGAACATTTTCAATTGAAATAAATAGTCTCGTAGATATTGCACAGAAAATGTTATCTAAAAGAGAAGCTTTCAGTACCAATCTTCAAAGAGATGAAGAAAAGGCAGTTATGGATATTTTAAAGATTGGAACTTCTGCGGGTGGAGCAAGGCCAAAAGCTGTAATTGCATACAATGAGAAAACTGGCGAAGTCAAATCAGGTCAAACAAAAGCTCCAAATGGATTTGAACATTGGCTGATTAAGTTAGATGGTGTAAGTGATGTTCAGCTTGGAGCAAGCAAAGGTTACGGACGGGTAGAAATGGCATATTATAACATGGCTAAAGCTTGTGGAATTGACATGATGCAATCTCAACTTTTGGAAGAAAACGGAAGAGCTCATTTTATGACTAAGCGCTTTGATAGAGAAGGTGGAGAGATAAGACACCACATTCAAACATTCTGCGGATTGAAACATTTCGATTTCAATCAGGTAAATAGTTTTAGCTATGAGCAGCTATTTCAAACGATGCGAGAGCTAAAATTGGATTATCAGGATGCAGAACAAATGTTTAGACGAATGGCATTCAATGTTATAGCGCAGAATTGTGATGATCATACAAAAAATTTTTCATTTAGATTGAAAAAAGAGGGCAAATGGGAATTATCACCAGCTTATGATATTTGTTATGCGTACAGCCCCGATAACAGATGGATAAGTCAACACGCTTTAAGTATGAATGGCAAGCGAAAAGACATTACAAAGGAAGATCTTTTATCAGTTGAAAATACAATCAAAACAAAAAAAGCGGTAAGCATCATAAATGAAATAAGTGAAAATGTAAGCCAGTGGAAGAAATTTGCAGATGATGTAAATGTTTTGCCAGAACTCAGGGATAAGATTGACAAGACACTAGTCATTTTGTAATTCAATGCTACAAAGCCTGCATGGATTTCTCTGTCGAATACCCACCAACCAAAAAACAATATCTGGCCAACATGGAAGAAAAAATGAAAGACAAAGAATTCCTTCAGGACATTCACAGTATTCTAAGACCGAAAGTTGTATATGACAATGTGAAAGCTTGGGAAATAGTGAAAAAGGAGTTGATAGAGAAAGTATAAATGATGCGGTCAGGTTTCGCCTGAAAGTTCGCTCAGCTTTGCCGCTTGGCTCACCAAGACCAAACGGTCAGCGAGCGTATAGAGATAATTACTGACTTCTCCGCTAATCAATCACCTGACTGTAAAACCTCACCACTTGTATCTCTGCGCTTGCACAGCATATTCCGTTTCATTGCAGGAGTCTTTTTGTCCTCCATGTCCCCATTGTCAATCTCAAAACAATCTCTAATATTTTGTCTGCGATAAGATCCGAAAATCGACGCTTTTCGCAGCCAAAATAATTTCTGCCACTAAGTGGAGACTCAAACCAACAATCTGAATACAATATAATCACAATAAAACTGCTCAATCTACAAACTCAGACACAAGTGAATACTGATTAAATTCCATTTAATCAGTATGAAATAGCAACTTTATGAAAAGTTTTCTGTAATTTTACCCGCGGAATATTTTACATTCAAATTATTTGACACCAGCCTAATCAATGACTTATATAGATTTTTTTTCTGATTTAGGTTTTGACTTCAATGTTGAATTGAAGCCAAATGTCATTGACATTGAGGAGGAAACTACTCTATCTCAAAAACTTAAAAATTCAGTTTATTTTTATAAAAGTCCGAATAACACCAATACCTCTTTTTACCTTATTACTTCTTCGTTAGAAACAACAGAACTCGAACATTTTAGAAAATATGTTTGGAATAAAAACGATGCAGATATAATTTTCTATTATCCTAACGAGGCTGATGAAGTAGTAATGTTGTATGCAAAATACTCTCCAAAGGCTTCTAATGACGATAGTATTTTGGACACTTTTTCAACTACTCAAAAGGATTTACAGACAATTGAAAACATCAAACATTGGCAGTTTGACAGTGGCGCATTTTGGCTGAACTATAGAGAGTTTTTTGCTAAAGCAAAATATAAAGGAATTGACAAGGAATTGGTTGCTACCTTGCAAGCATTAAAAGAACAATTAAGTAAACTATTGCTTCAATTAGTTTCTGATAATGGAAAGAGAAATGAAGTAGTTCAGGCGTTAATTGATAGAACCCTTTACATTAAGTATTTAGAGGATAATCATATTATTAACTCGTATTTTTTTAGCTATTATTTTGAAGATGGTACGCTTAATTACGAAAAGTTATTAGAAAACAATTCTAATACAGACATCAACAAACTATATAAAATCATTCACGAATTATTTAACAATGCACTTTTTGACCAACCAACGATAGATAATAAATATTTGACGAATGAGGTACGTACACTTATTGCTACATCTTTTAAATCAAATTTGAATACTGGGCAGTTAAGATTGTATGATTTCAGATTTGATGTTTTGCCTGTTGAGTTTATAAGTTACATTTATGAAGTCTTTTTATCAGAAAAGCAGAAAGATAACGGCATATTTTATACTCCAAAAAAATTAGCACAATTAATTGTAGATGATGTAATAAAAGAAGATAAAATAGGTTCGATTTTAGATCCTTCGAGTGGTTCAGGAATGTTTTTGATCACAGGGTATCAAAGGCTTTTAGAAATAGCTCAAAAACAGGATTTAGAGCCGAAAGATATTATTGGAAAGATAAAGTATCGAACACAACTTTTGTCTGAAAATATATTTGGAATAGAAAAGGAATTAACAGCTCAACGATTTACTTTATTTTCTCTTTCATTGCAAATTTTTATAGGAATTAATCCATCAGATATAAAAGAATTTATAGCTAAAGAACTAAAAGAGAACAAAAAGATCAATCTGTTTTCAGAGTATTCATTTTTTCAGAATATAAAACACGCTAATACGCTTAATATATCCAATAAGCCTTTTGAAGATAAGGTGTTTTCTTATATAGTTGGAAACCCGCCATTTTTTGAAATACCAAATACAGAGGAGTTTCAAAATGAAATATCTTTTTTAAATTCTTATCAGGTTGCTATTTTGGATGATACTAAAAAAGTAGCAAAGAACGTCGTAGGCAAGTCCCAAATATCTCAATGCTTTTTTTTGAAAATTAAAGAATGGAGTGATGAAAATACAAGATTTGGATTTGTTTCAAACAGCTCTAATTTTTATAATGATTATTCGGAAGTTTTTCAAGAGTTTTTTTATTCCCGCTATGGGATTGAAAAAATTTATGAGTTGTCAAGAGTAAAAAAGATATTGTTTGAAAAGGCGAAAGAAAGTATTGTAGCAATTATTTTTACAAATAGTCTTGAAGATAATATTATTGATTATTACTCTGTGGATTTGGGGCTATTTTCAGAAAAGCCATTTGAATTACTTATAATTCAGGAAGACAAAGCAATTGAAATCGCTCAAAGCGAACTCAGAAACAAACAAATAAGATTAAGAAACTTTTTGGTAGGAAATCAATTTGATTTGGAGTTTATAAATAAGATTCATTTTCAAAATGACGTTTTAGATAATCATATTATCACTCTTGAAGGTTGTAAAAGCAAAATAAATAATGGACTTCAAATCGTAGGTAAAGAACAAATATTATCAGAGTTCAACATCTCGGATAATGAATATAAGAAACTAACGAAAGAACAAAGGAAAATCTATTCCAATGAATTCAAACAAAAATATACAAACACATCATCCAGTAAAGACTTTCCTATTCCGTTATTAGAACCAGGGGATTTATATAGATTTGGGTATAATAGTAATCCCAGAATATATTTGGGTAATATTTCCAACTTTCAAAGAACCAGAAATAGTAATATTTATACCCTTCCAAAAATCCTTATCAACAGAACTGGGAAAGAATTAAATGCGAATGTTAGTTTCAATAATATATTCTACAACTTTGATGTGTATTCCATTTTCCCAAAAGAAAATGAAAATATCTATCTATACACGGCATTAATCAATTCACATCTTATTAATTATGTGATTGACCTGTCTTTTAGAAAAAGAGTTGATGGCTCTTATCCGAAAATAGGATATGATGCAATATTGAATATTCCAGTGCCAAGAGAACTAAATGAAGATATTGTAAAACAAATATCAGATATAAGTAAAGGCTTATCGGAAGGACAGTATGAATACTTCAAAAAAGAACAGGAGTTGAATGAGTTGATTTGTGATTTATTCGAACTTTCATATTGGGAAAAACAAAGGGTGAAGGATTACTTTTTACCTAAGGCGAATATTGGAAGAAAGAAGAATGCTTTAGATAGCTATATAAATACACTAAAAGAAATAGTGGAATTTTATTTTAAAAGCCCTATTTCCGTAGATGAAGCCTCAGCGGGTTTTAATTTAATTGTAGTAAAAATATCCTTTGGCAATAATACCAACAACCCTAAAGCTGACAAAACAAAGCAATATTTACTTAACGATATTTTTGAGCAAAATCCTAATGCAAACTTTTTAGCAAGTCAAGAAAAGATTTTTGGAAAAGAGTGTGTGTATGTCATTAAAGAGGATATAAATAGAAACTGGACAGAAACAAAAGCTTTTGAAGATGGACAAGATATTCTAAAACACTTAATTCCTAATGAGAATGGATAGAGAATTCATTAGGATTAAGAAGCCAGCTCCATTCCCATTTGACACTCGCCAACTAAAGACTTTAGATGATGAGTTTTGGAAATACTGGGTATTTTATTATTTGCTTTATTTTTATAAAAACTATGATAGTGCTGAATTAAAGTCTAAAATTAAAGAAGAAAAAGAAAAGCAATATCCAAGAACTGAAAGAGAAATAGCAAAATTTATACGCCTAAAATTGAAAGCAAACAGAGAATTTGGTTTAAATTTTTCCGTAAAGGGGGAAGAAACAAATGATGAGAATGTGGAAGGTAATTACGATATTACCATTCATAATACATATTGGAAAAGTCAAGACTTCTACTTTGAATGTAAAAATTTAAATGGTAGTCAAGATTTAGTAAATAAGTATGTTTGCTATAATACTTATAAGAAGGACGCTAATAATGAAAATATTTTTGACGGAGGAGTTTTACGTTATTTCAATGGAAAATATGCTCAAAATCAAAATTTTGGAGGAATGATTGGTTTTATATTAGATGGAGATATCAATAGTATAAAAGCTAAGATTCTGGAAAAATTAAATGAGAAATTTCTGATTTCTCCCGAAGGCGACCTGATTAGTACAAAAGATAATTCTATAGAAGAAAATTCATTTACTTTTGACAGTTTGCACTCTCGTCAGATTACAGAATTTACAATACACCATTTGCTTTTTAATTTTGTAAAATAAAATTAGCCTCTTTCCTGAGTTATAATTTTATTTAATGCATTCTATACCTGCTGGAGCACTTTTGATAAGTGTGCCAATACAAAATTATATGAACAAGCGGTCAGGTTTCACCTGATGGTCAATTACGGGCAACTCCGCAGGTCAACTACCGGCAGGTAAAAATCCTCACCCCTCGTACCTCATGGTTTGCACGGTCTTTTTGCCTGTCTCCGCACAATCCGCCCTTCTGTTGTTTTTTTCTGTCACACTTTTTGCAATCAACCCTTCTATCACAATGTTGTTTTTTCAAAACCACTGTTTCAATCCACACGAAAAAGCAAAAAAATAAATCAGGCACGGAGATTTATCCCAATCTTAAGCGGATCCGCCACCACCGTGCCTGAAATGCGCCAGAAAAAAACAACTCAAAGCTATTATAAATAACATGTAATTATCAATGCTCTTATTTCTTCACCAAATGGCTTAACTCCGGATTATTTTTAATTCGTTCCATCTCGTCAACGATAATTTGAGCGACTTCTCGTTTGATTCTATTATAGTTTTTGTCAATTTCTTGTTTCATGTTGTCGTTACCATCTCTATCAATAAAGGACGCAATTTCAGGTATCATTTTATAAGCTTTGGTTTCGGCAGCTACTTTGGCATTATCTACCACTATTTCCGCATGAAAAATCTTTTGTTCAATGCGTTCTTCAAAATTGTCGGAAACTGCTCCCACAAAAACTCCTTGTGTCAGGTTGCTTATTTTTGAAGCAGGAATAAGACTATCCAGCTGCGTACTGATGGAAGTGGATTTATCCTGACGATTGATAGTCATGGATTGGCGCAGTTGCAACACCTTACCGAATCGATCGGATAGGTTCTTAGCTGTTTCACCCACCACTTGTCCGCTAAAAATATTTCCAACCGTATTCTGAATCACTTTTGCCTCCTTGTCTCCATAATCTCTATTCAATTGACTGTAGTCCTGAAATCCCAAACATACTGCTACTTTATTACTACGGGCAGTGGCAATCAGGTTATCCAACCCGCGAAAATAAATTGTTGGTAGTTCATCAATGATAACGGAGCTTTTGAGTTGTCCTTTTTTGTTGATAAGTTTTACAATACGGCTGTTGTACAACCCTAGTGCTGCTGAATAAATACTCTGCCGGTCAGGGTTATTTCCCACGCAAAGGATTTTGGGTGCATCGGGGTTATTGATATCCAAGGTAAAATCATCGCCGGTCATCACCCAATAGAGTTGCGGAGAAATCATACGGGACAGTGGAATCTTGGCTGATGCAATTTGCCCTTGTAATTGATCTTGTGCTCCTCCCTCCCATGCATCCATAAATGGTGATAGGTAATTTTCGAGGTCGGTATATGAAGTCAGAATAGTAAAAGTATCGGAATACTTTTTATTCAAAAATTCAATGGCATGTGGAAAGGTGCAATATTTCCCATCCTTATATATTTTCAGATACCAAATAATGGCAGCCAACAGAATAATAGGTGATTCAACAAAGAAATCACCTTGCTTTTGAATCCAGCTGCGATTCAGGTTAAGCATAATGGTATAAGCACTTTCATAAGCATCGCTGATGTCCGTCATAAATGTAGGGTTAATGGGATTACAGCGGTGGCTTTTTCTCGGATTGTCGAAGTTAATGACATAAAACTTGGGAGCCACTTTGTATTTATCGCGATGTTTGAGCAAATGGTTGTATGCAATGGTTGACAAATCGTCAAATTTAAAATCATAAATATACATGGCAAAACCTTTTTCTATCTGTTGTTTGATAAAATTGTTGACTACCGCATAGGATTTTCCACTACCGGGTGTACCCAGCACAATGGTAGCCCGAAAGGGATTGACTATGTTGATCCAACCATCCCACTGTTTCTTTTTATACCAAAATTTGGTAGGTAGATTGACGGAATACTCGTTCTCCATTAACCGGGTTTCCTGCATAAAGCTTTCATTCTCGTTGTTGAACACATCATCCATCATGCTATTCTTCAAAAGCCTGCTCATATACAAACCAGCCATCATCATACAAATATAGCCAATGGTCAGAGTTGAAATATAAAAGGCCACATTTGTCAGCTTTGGCAAGGGTAATGAGAGTATCCACCAATTCAGGAAGAACAACTGGCTACCAATAATCAGGAGAATTGTGATTTTACTCCAGGAGATTTTCTCTTCTTTCACACCTTTGGTGCCCAAGCAAGACAAGGCAAGAAAAACCACTGCAAACAACTTTGTCCACAGGATAGAGGAAAACAATCCTGCCGTTCGCTGAAAACCCAATAGGATTTTGTTTAATGTTTCGATAGTCAGGTTCCACTGTTGGAACGCTTCATAACAGTACCAGTAAATATTTATCAGTACGAATATTATACTGATGGCTCGCATAAATTCCATGATTTTTGCCAAGCCTCTTAAATCATCTTCTTGTTGCATAATGTTTTAATTTTATAGTTTGAATTCATTTGTTTTTGTTCGTTATTTGTTCTGATTCCTTTATGTGTTGGTCTTCTAGGTTCTTTATTTGCTAATTTTCAATTGTCAGTATTTTATTAAGTTGGCTTCTTCCGCTTTTTCTTTTTTCTCATCCGGCGGATAAAAGCTTCTTCTTCCGGATCAGTACCGCTGTTAGTCTCCATACTGAAGATATTGAGAGAATCATCTGAATTTTCGGCATCGTGCTGAGACTTGAAATCAGGCTTGTCAGCATGTCCGATATTACTATTAGTCTGTTGCTTCGATTGCTTGTCACTATTCTCATTAGATGACGAGAAAAGCTCATTAAAGACGTTTGCTGAAAACTCTTTGCCCAAACGGGAACCATTGAGCACACAGTTGTTTTGATGATCGATAAACGTTACTCCATAGATACGTCCGGCATCATTCTGCCGGAATACTACATTGATATTATTAGCTGATAGTTGTTTCTCAAAGTCATCTCTATTTAAAAGTAATTTCATTGCTTTGGTAACTACAGCTCTGGTTCTTTCTTTCAACTGTTTCTCCTTAATGATTTCTCCAGATTGAGCCATTCGTTGTTGCAATGCTTCAAATCCAACCGTTTTTCCAAATAGAGAAGATTTGAACGATTTACCAATTCGTTCTCCTTTGTCATTGGTAGCAGAATAAACCAATCCGTTAAACATCTTATCTGCCGAACTACCTTTGATTTCTTCAACCGTAATATTATACAATGACAATAAAGCTTTGTATTCTCCCATAGTCTGAAAATAATAGGATTTCACCAACGGACGAATGACACCCCCTATCTGACTTTTCAAATTTTCCTCGCCATATTGAATCCCTTTGATTGGGGTCTCAGGTTGTTTCTCTTTCTTATCAGCCGGTATCAAATGATACTTTTGTTCGATATTCCGGCAAATCTCCATGGATTTACGGTATTCGAAATTATGATCCAGTTTCTTTCCGTTCTCGTCCACCCTAACCGATACAATGTGGAGATGATGACGGTCAATATCTTCATGTTTGTACACGATAAAAGGTTGGTTGCCATAACCCAATTTTTCCATATACTCCTGTGCTATTTCAGATAACTGCTCATCGGTCAAAACATCTTTCGGATCGGGATTTAATGATATATGCAAAATAGGGCTTTCAGTCTTTTGATTTGCATCCAGGTAAGGTTCAAACGAACGCATACAAACACCTACCCTATAATTGCCATCCCGCGGTTCCATCATCCGGTTCGTAAGAATCACCTTCGCTTGCAACTCTTCTACCTTGGTTTGATTATAGGCCAATGCTCCAAAAATAGAGCTACCCGAACTGATTTTAGCAACCATTTTTGACTATCATTTCAAATTATATCAATCTTTTCTGATTCTGCATCTGCTGAACCGTATATTTTTACTTCAAGTTTATCTGTCATATCCATAATCTGACGGTTCAATACGACCAGTTCAAGGGTTGCTTTTTCCAGTTTAGCCAGATAGTAAAGGGCCTTTTTCTCTTCAAAAGCAAATTTAATGGACTTCACCGCCTGATTATAATTGTTCCCAATGGCGCGAAACTGTGAGTAAAAAGTTGTCAATCGCATGTAATAATCCATCACTGCTTTATCCAATTTGACTATCCGAATCGTTTTATTGAAGATGCAAGCGGTGATAAAATGCGCTTTTACCTTCATTCCGGATTCATCAAAACGACCTAAAAACGCGACATGTTCTACCGAATTGAAACTTATAGAGTAACGAAATATAGCCGGATCGCTCTTTTGATTCCTTCCTACCTTGGTTTTTCGAGGTGTTTTTTTTTCTTCTGTTTTCATATCCTTGAAATTTTACTTTTGAGCTATTTGCTCCATAAATTCTTCTTCTAAAGCACCGACTTCGGAGGGTGTGCTTCCCCTGAAAAGGCAAGTAATTTTGAGCAGCTGAAAGAATTTCAAGCAGCTCAAAATACAACTTGCTATTTGCCAAATGCAAATACGATTAGCATTATTGAGTGACTGATGAACCTGTTGAAATTATCTCTTTTCATGACAGTGCAAAAGTAGTATCTGTTTATGAACTGTACCATAGCTGGTTATAAGACAAAAGAGGACTTTGTATGCCAAACGAAGACAGTTTGGAAAAGGGATTGATTTAATGATTTCATTTGCCGACGATATTGATTTTCAACAAATATGTCAGCAACTCATCTGGAGTTATGAATGAAAATATAAATTGTTGGATGAGTGGATTGATGAATGAATAGATGAGTGGAAAGATGGTTAGTTGAATAAAAGTAATAATTAGTTTTAAAAAATATTGTCATCAATTCAGCAGCTCAACAGTTCAACAAGTCAACAATCAATATTTCCAACAAGTCAACAATAAACACTTACAACCAATCAATAATATTAATTATCAAGTAGTCAACACATGATATTATTGACAAAAATCATCAAAACAATGCTGACATAAAATCTTGTCAAAAGAATGACGAGCAATTAACTAATCATAATTGAAATAACTCAATACATACAACAATTCAACAACACATCAACAGATATTTTAAAACACAAGAAATGATTGACATGAAGAAAGAAACATTATTTGTTGCCTTTTCTACCCAGAAGGGTGGAGTGGGCAAAACGACCTTCACCGTATTAGCGGCGAGTTACCTGCATTACCTCAAAGGGTATAATGTGGCAGTATTGGATTGTGATTTTCCGCAATACAGCATCAATGCTATGCGGAAACGAGATACCCAGCAAGTAGAAACAGATGACTATTATAAGTTAATGGCCTATAATCAATTCAAGCAATTGAATAGAAAGGCGTATCCGATTATTTGCAGTTCGCCCGAGGAGGCCATTACATCGGCTAACAGATTTTTAGCAACATCGGACATGGAATTTGATGTTGTGTTTTTCGATCTGCCCGGGACTATGAATAGTGTCGGAATTTTACAATCGCTGGCAAATATGGATTATATTTTCACACCCATTATTGCCGATAGGTTGGTGTTGGAAAGTTCCCTTTCATTCGCCCTTTCAATCAATGAGCTACTGGTTGGTAATACATCCTTGCGTCTTAAAGAGCTTCATCTTTTTTGGAATCAGGTCGATGGTCGTGAAAAGACCGATTTGTACGAAATCTACGAAAAATCCATTCACGAATTTGGCATTCCATTGCTTCGCACCTTTATTCCAGACACCAAACGCTACAACAAGGAATTATCCGGCAGTCGGAAACCGGTGTTTCGTTCCACCTTATTTCCAGCCGATAAGCGATTGATCAAAGGCAGTCATCTGGAAGAACTATTAATCGAGATCGCTCACATCATCAAATTATAAACACCATGACAAAGCAAACAACCATCCCAAAAGTGGATGAAGATTTTATGCGGGAAGTCATTTCACAAGGCTTTCCAATGAAAAAGGAATCCTCAACCAAAAATGACTTTTCAATAATTATCAAAGAGGATAAACCGGTAGTCAGAGCTCATAAAACAAAGGTAACCCCGAAGCGAAAACGAATAGAGCAAACGGATTATCGGGAAACATACTTTGAAAAAATAAACCTTTCGGACCGGCAACAGATCAGTATTTCCAGAGAGACTCACCTTACCCTTTTTAATGTGGTCAACATGGTTGGTGGACACAAAGCCACCATTAGCAGTTATGTGGAAAACATCATCCTTCAACATCTTGAAAGTCATAAAGAAGAAATCAATCAGCTGTATGAAACCCAATGCAAAAAACCTATTGTATAATGACAAATCTATTAATCATATCCACCCTTTTATACCTTGGTTGGGTACTGCTTTATCTGCAAGGGAAACGAATTCGAAAGTTTCTGTTTCCTAAAACAAAGTTGTCACCTACAATTCCACCAATTGAGTCCATCGATGACGATGTTATGGGTAAAACAAAAACGCAATTAAGCCATGTTGCGACAAACGATGACAGGCTAAGTCAGATTGAAAAACCGACTGAAAAGACCATTACATTTGCTGAGTCCAATGAAATATCAAGGTCGGCAAGGATCGACAGCAGTGAATTGGATAGTGTTTTTTCCGACACTCCCGAACCAATGAATTTGGACATTGAGTACGAATACGAAGAAGAAGAAGAAGAAGAAGAAGAAGAAGATTTGAATTGCTTTGTGGACGATGAATCAATCGAACCGGCCACAGGAATTCAATATGATGAGATGGAAAATCTTATTCAGGTTATGCAGCAAAGCAGGTCTTCTCAAGAAGCTGAACTCACTGCCATGAATACGATTCAACAGATGGAACAAACCGAGCTATTTCAACTTATGGTTTCACAAATTGCCGGAGGTAAAGAACGGGTAACTGAGATGCTGAATAAGTATAATGCAAATTTTATTGAGACAAACGCAGTGAATGCCGAAAGTAACACTGATGACTTTCAGCAATTCGAGATAAACAACTTTTTATAAGCAACAAGCACCATGAAGAGAATTGATTATGGCTAATAATCCCCATTTTCTATTTCTACCCACTAATTATCATCTGGTTTACACGCATTTGATTACGTTTTTGTAATAAAACAAGGGTAAAAACTGATTTTTTTGTAACAGAACAAGGGTATAAACAAAATGTCGATAAAAGAAAAGGACTACTAACAATTTTAAAAGAATATTTTTATGAAAAACAAAAAAGCATTTCTAACGGCAGCTTGCTTACTAGCTGCATATGTTTCTCAGGCACAAGGGAATGGTACCGGAGGTATCACACAGGCCACCACCCTGGTTACTTCCTATTTCGAACCCGCTACCAAATTGATTTATGCCATAGGTGCCGTTATCGGCTTGATAGGGGGTGTGAAGGTGTATAGTAAGTTTTCTTCGGGAGACCCAGACACGAGCAAAACAGCAGCATCCTGGTTTGGAGCCTGTATTTTTCTGATTGTGGCAGCTACCGTCTTACGTTCCTTTTTCTTATAAGACAATGGCAGGCTATCCAATTAATAGAGGTATCGGCAAATCGGTGGAATTCAAAGGGCTGAAAAGCCAGTACCTCTTCCTTTTTGCAGGCGGACTGCTCACCATCTTTGTCCTTTTCGTGATTCTGTTTATAACAGGAATAGGTCAATGGTTCTGTATTGGTTTTGGTGTCATATCATCTTCGGTTCTTGTATGGCAAACCTTTGCACTGAATCACAAATACGCTGAATATGGACTTATGAAGTTAGGTGCAATCCGAAATCACCCGAAGTACCTGATTAACCGTAAAAAAATTTCCCGACTATTCAAACACATTCATCAAAAAGAAGTATGAGAAACATATTAAAAGCAGCAACGCTTGAAAGTAAATTCCCGATTTGGGGAGTGGAAATGGGTTGCATTATTTCAAAGGACGCCGATATAACGGTAGCTTTCAAAGTGGAACTACCCGAACTCTTTACGGTTACCGGTAAGGAATATGAAGCCATCCATTCTTCCTGGACAAAAGCGGTAAAGGTGCTTCCCGATTATTGCATCCTGCACAAACAGGATTGGTATATTAAAGAGCAATACGAGCCGGAAATCAAACAAGAGAATATGAGTTTTCTCTCCCGAAGTTTTGAACGTCATTTCAATGAACGTCCTTACCTAAATCATACCTGTTACCTGTTTTTGACCAAGACTACCAAAGAACGTTCACGGATGCAGAGTGATTTTTCGACTTTGTGCCGTGGCTCTATTATCCCCAAAGAGTTTCGGAACAAAGAAATTGTTGAAAGATTTCTTGAAGCTGTTGGACAATTTGAACGGATTGTCAACGATGGCGGATTCATTACCCTTACCCGACTGAACACCGATGAGATTGTTGGTACTGAATCCAGAGCCGGAATAGTTGAAAAATACTTTTCGCTGTCACAGCAAAATACCACTACACTCAAAGATATTACGCTAAAAGCTGAAGATATGTGTATTGGAGACAATATTCTTTGCTTGCATACCCTGTCCGATGTGGATGATTTACCTTCCAGCGTTGGAACAGATATCCGATACGAGAAACTATCTACCGATCGTTCCGATTGCCGGTTGTCGTTTGCTTCTCCTGTGGGATTGCTACTTTCATGTAATCACATTTACAATCAATACCTATTCATTGATGATAGTACAGAGAATCTCCAAAAATTCGAAAAAATGGGGCGTAATATGCATTCGTTATCAAAGTACAGCCGTAGCAACCAAATCAATAAGGAGTGGATTGACAAGTATCTGAACGAAGCCCACAGTTACGGACTTACCTCTATCCGTTGCCATTGCAATGTGATGGCATGGAGTGATGACCGGGAGGAACTCAAACACATCAAAAACGATGTGGGCAGTCAACTGGCACTTATGGAATGTAAACCCAGGCACAACACCGTGGATACTCCAACGCTATTTTGGGCAGGCATTCCGGGTAATCAAGCGGATTTTCCGGCAGAAGAGAGTTTTTATACTTTCATAGAACAAGGTATTTGCTTTTTCACCGAAGAAACGAATTACAAAAGCTCTGTTTCTCCCTTTGGGATAAAAATGGTGGATAGATTGACAGGAAAACCGATCCATGTGGATATTTCGGACTTGCCCATGAAAAAAGGGATCATCACCAACCGGAACAAATTTATTCTTGGACCTTCAGGCAGTGGAAAATCTTTTTTTACGAATCATATGGTACGGCAGTATTATGAACAAGGTTCTCATGTCCTGTTGATCGATACCGGTAATAGTTACCTTGGACTTTGTGAGATGATCCATCGTAAAACCCGGTGTGAAGATGGTGTCTATTTTACCTACTCAGAACAAAATCCGATAGCGTTTAATCCTTTCTTTACGGAAGATGGCGTATATGATATTGAAAAACGGGAAAGTATCAAAACGTTGATTCTAACTTTATGGAAGAGGGATGATGAACCTCCGACCCGTGCTGAAGAGGTAGCTCTTTCCAATGCAGTAAGTTTGTATATCAAAAAAATTAAATCCAAAGAATTATCACCTAGTTTCAATAGCTTCTATGAATATATAAAAACAGATTACCAGGAGGTGTTGAACGGGAAGAAAGTACGGGAAAAAGATTTTGACATTGCCAACTTTTTGAATGTGCTTGAACCGTATTACAAAGGCGGTGAATATGATTACCTGTTGAATTCCGACAAACAGATTGATTTACTCTCCAAGCGATTTATCGTTTTTGAACTGGACAACATCAAGGATCATCCCATTTTGTTTCCAATTGTCACCATCATTATCATGGAAGTCTTTATCAATAAAATGAGACGATTAAAGGGAATTCGAAAAGTGATCCTGATTGAAGAAGCCTGGAAGGCAATTGCCAAAGGAGGCATGGCTGAATATATCAAATACCTTTTTAAAACGGTTCGTAAATATTTCGGTGAGGCCATTGTGGTAACGCAGGAAGTGGAAGATATTATTGCTTCTCCTATTGTCAAAGAATCCATCATCAATAATTCAGACTGTAAAATCCTACTAGATCAACGTAAGTACATGAATAAGTTTGATGCTATTCAGGCACTGCTGGGACTTACAGAAAAGGAGAAAGCACAGATACTTTCTATTAATCTGGCGAATAATCCAAACCGATTGTATAAAGAGGTATGGATAGGTCTGGGAGGCACACAATCTGCCGTCTACGCCACGGAAGTGTCCATGGAAGAATACCTGACTTATACCACCGAAGAATCCGAAAAAGTAGAGCTATTCAATTTAGTTGAAAAGCTGGATGGGAATATCGAATTAGCCATCAAACAGCTTTGTGAAACAAAACAAATCCAAAAAGAATGATGATCAGTTTTGCACATAATTTCATTACAAATTTTAAAATAATTCATTAAATCCATTCTTAAAATGAAAACAAAAATCTATTTAGCAGCCATCTTCCTAATGACTTGTGTCATGACCTCAAAAGCCCAATTTGTCACGTTTGATCCTACCAACATGGTTCAAGGTATCGTAAACACGACCAAACAAGTGATTGAAACCTCCTCAACCGCCTCGAACATGGTGAATAATTTCAAAGAAACAGTGAAACTCTATGAACAGGGCAAGAAGTATTATGATGCTTTGAAAACAGTCAGTAATTTAGTCAAGGACGCAAAGAAAGTACAGCAAACTATCTTGATGGTCGGTGAGATTTCGGACATTTATGTCAATAGTTTTCAAAAAATGCTCATTGACAAAAACTATACAGTAGAAGAATTGGGAGCCATTGCTTTTGGTTATGCCAAACTGCTGGAACAAAGTGGTGATCTTCTGGTCGAATTAAAAGCAGTAGTAAGTTCCAACGGACTTTCCATGACTGATAAAGAGCGACTGGATATTATAGACCGTACCTACAACTCGGTAAAGAAATATCGTAACTTGGTCACTTATTATACAAACAAGAATATTGCTGTAAGCTACCTTCGTTCCCAAAGGAGTGGCGACACGGACAGAGTGAAAGCTTTATATGACACCAACGAAAAATACTGGTAAGCTATGTTGTTATCTATTGAATTCGAAACGCTTCACCAGATTCTGCGGAGTCTATATGTAGAAATGATGCCTCTTTGCTCTAATATGGCAGGGGTAGCCAAAGGGATTGCCGGAATAGGAGCTTTGTTTTATGTTTCCTCCCGGGTCTGGCAATCCTTAGCAAGGGCTGAACCAATTGATGTCTATCCTCTGCTTCGCCCATTTGCCATTGGTTTGTGCATTATGTTCTTTCCAACCTTTGTGCTGGGTACTATCAATGGGATACTAAGTCCAATTGTTAAAGGCACAAATCAAATGCTCCAGTCACAAACTTTTGATATGGAGGGGCATCAAAAGCAGAAAGATAAATTAGAATATGATGCTGCCATGAAAAATCCTGAAACTGCTTATCTGGTAAGCAATGAAGAATTTGATAAGCAACTTGATGAGTTGGGATGGAGTCCGGGCGATTTAGCCACCATGGCAGGGATGTATATTGAAAGGGGGATGTACAGTATGAAAAAATCCATACGGGACTTTTTTCGGGAACTGTTAGAGATATTGTTTCAAGCAGCTTCTCTTGTGATTGATACTATACGGACCTTTTTCTTAATCGTGCTGGCTATCCTTGGTCCCATTGCTTTTGCCATAAGTGTATGGGATGGGTTTCAGTCTACCATGACTCAATGGATCACACGCTATGTGAGTGTTTATCTCTGGCTCCCTGTATCCGATTTATTCAGTACCATTCTTGCTAAAATACAAGTACTCATGTTGCAAAATGATATTTCGCAGTTGCAGAATAATCCCAATTATTCGATAGATTCATCCAACATAGTATACATCATTTTTTTGATTATTGGAATTATCGGATACTTTACTATTCCAACAGTAGCAGGATGGATTATTCAGGCAGGAGGAATGGGAAATTATGGTCGTAATGTCGGCAATACGGCTGGAAAAGCGGGTTCAATAGCTGGTGGTGCAGCAGGAGCCGCAACAGGAAATGTTGCCGGTCGAATACTTGGAAAATAACTTTTTAAATAATAGAAAAATGGAATTCAAATCATTAAAAAACATAGAATCGAGTTTTAAGCAGATCAGACTCTTTAGCATTATTTTTCTGTGCTTGTGTGGAGCCGTTACCGGATATTCGGTATGGAGTTCCTACACCTTTGCGGAAGCACAACGTCAGAAAATTTATGTGCTGGACAATGGAAAGTCTTTGATGCTGGCTCTTTCTCAAGATCTTTCACAAAACAGGCCGGTTGAAGCCCGGGAACATGTAAAACGCTTTCATGAACTGTTCTTCACCCTCTCGCCGGATAAGAATGCGATTGAAAGCAATATCAAAAGAGCCTTGTTTCTCTCGGATCGAAGTGCATTCAATTACTATTCGGATCTCTCTGAAAAAGGATATTATGCCCGAATCGTTTCGGGAAATATCAATCAGGCTATTCAAGTGGATAGCGTGGTTTGCAATTTCGATAAATATCCGTATCAGGTGGTGACTTATGCCCGACAACTAATTATTAGAGAAAGTAATGTAACAGAGCGGAGTTTGATAACCCATTGTCAGTTACTAAATTCTGTGCGAAGTGATAATAATCCCCAGGGGTTTAGTATTGAAAATTTTGAGATAGTCGAAAACAAAGACCTGAAAGTCATAAACAGATAACGCAATGAGAAACGAAATAACAATGAAAATTTTTCAATTCAGAAACCGGATAGAAGAAAAATTGCAAACCATCTGTGCTTCTCTCTCGCCGAAGCAAAGGCTTGTCTCTATAGTGGTAGTAAGTTCCATCTTTGGAATTGTCTCACTCTATTTTTCGTTTTCGGCCATTTACAGTATCAATAAAACGGACAGGGAGCAAATCAAGATAGAACATATCAATCAACTAAAACTGCATTCTAAGGATAGTATTCATCAACTAAATATCAAACAATATGAAAGAAATAAATGAGGCAGACAACCCTCAAAAAGAACCACTAACGGTTGAACAAAAAATAAGGCAAAAAAAGATGCTCATCTTTCCATTGATGTTTATCATCTTCGGTTTATGCATGTGGTATATCTTTTCTCCTTCAAAGTCGGAGAAAGAAAAAGAAACGAAAGGTTTTAATACAACGATTCCCATGCCAAAAAGCAACGTATTGGCAGGGGATAAAAAAGCAGCTTTCGAGCAAGCAAGAATGGAAGAGAACCAAGGGGAACAAAAACATTCGTTGCAAAGTATGGCTTCCATGTTCAGTGAAGAAATGAAAAGTTCGGATGCTAATAAGTTAAATAACGAAAAGCTGAATAACGAATCGGAATCAAAAATTAGCCATTCAATCAGAAGCACAAAACAACCTATTGCAAAGATTCAAAGTTCTAACATTGTCTATCGACAAATAAACAAAAATTTGAGTAATTTTTATGAATCATCAGGTGAAAAACCTGAGCATAGCAAGGTGAATCAAAAGGTAGAAGATCTATCGGCAAGACTTCATGATAATGACAGTCGGAAAAACGCTATGGCAGACCAAATTGAATTGATGGAAAAATCCTATCAAATGGCCGCTAAATATATTCCGCAGGGTCAAAATCAAGGACAGGGAGTGGGAGGGCAAAATAATCAATCCGTTGGTTCCACTCTCCTAAGCAATAAGAAAAAAAGGCAGATTTCCAGAATCAACCAACAAATCGAGCAAACAGTTTCAAGTTTGCCGCAAACACTAGATTCCCTTGGAATTGGTAACAATAAAAACCCTCATAATAATGGATTTAATACAGCCTTTGGTACGGGTTTATTGGAAGACAGAAACACGATCAGAGCTTGTGTACATGAGAATTGCTCGCTTATAAACGGTCAGAGTGTCCGATTACGATTGCTCGAACCTTTGCAAGTTGGGAAAACCTTTATTCCTCAAAATACGGTGATCTCAGGTGAAGTCAAGATTCAAGGTGATCGGTTGGATATTTCGATTCAATCACTGGAATATCTGGGAACAATTATTCCCGTGGAATTAACGGTGTATGATACCGATGGTCAGGAAGGCATTTTTATCCCTGGCTCGTTGGAAATAAATGCCTTTAAAGAAATGGCAGGGAATATTGGGTCAAGCTTGGGAACGAGCGTTTCATTTAATCAATCTGCCAGTCAACAACTGGTATCCGGAATAGGAAAAGGATTCATCCAAAGCGGTTCTCAGTACTTGTCCAAAAAATTCCAAACCATTACTATCAAATTAAAAGCCGGATATAAAATCTTGCTGTTAATAAATCAAGATTAGATCTTCAACAAATCATTAAACAGAGGGGAGCTTCGCTTCTCACAAACAACCAAATTAAAATGAAAAAAACAAAATTCTTGCTGGTTCTTCTGATTGGAATCATCGCTTCTACTCAGGCACAAACAACCAAAGGTGACCTTTATGAAGGATTGACAAAGAAAATCACCTACGACAAAATGATTCCTCCTTACGGGCTGGAAGTTACTTTTGATAAAACAGTCCACATTATTTTCCCCTCAGCTATTCGGTATATCGACTTGGGTTCCACCAATATTATTGCTGGCAAAGCAGATGGAGCGGAAAATGTTATCCGGGTAAAAGCTGCCATTCGTAATTTTAAAACCGAAACCAATTTTTCAGTGATTACTGAAGAAGGAAGCTTTTATACCTTCAACGTGAAGTATGCCAATGAACCGCTCATGATGAGTGTGGAAATGAAGGATTTTATACACGATGGTGATACGGTATCTCATCCAAACAATGCCATGGAAGTCTATCTCAAGGAATTGGGGAATGAATCTCCCATGATGGTACATCTGATTCTAAAATCAATTTATAAAAATGACCGCAGAGAAATTAATCAAATCGGTAGCATGAGTTTTGGCATTCAGTATTTGCTTAAAGGAATCTATACCCATAACGGACTGCTTTATTTTTATACTCAAATTAATAATTCGTCCAATGTTCCTTTTGATTTGGATTTTATCACATTCAAGATTGTAGATAAAAAAGTCATGAAACGCACTGCCATTCAAGAAACGGTTATTTATCCCATTCGGGCGTTTAACTATGTTACCCGTGTGGGTGGAAAAAGCAGTGAACGCACCGTCTTTGCACTGGATAAGTTCACTATCCCGGAAGACAAAGAGCTGGTTGTGGAACTTAACGAGAAAAATGGCGGTCGCAATCAACGATTTTTTGTTGAAAGTAGTGATATAGTGGGTGCCAATGTGGTCAATGAATTAAAAATCAAGTAATATGAAAAAGATAATATTAATGTTTATCGTATGTATTACTTCATTTGGATACGCTAATGCTCAACGTTATTTGCCCGGTCAACAAGGCATTCAACTGACTGCTGGAACAGTTAATGGAATGAACCTCAAAAAGGCATTTTTTGGAGGCGTATCTGTTGCAACCTATACACATAACGATAGCCGGTGGGTTGTAGGAGCTGAATTTCTTCAAAAGCAACTTGATTACGGGGAAATTAAAATACCGGTGGCTCAATTTACTGCCGAAGGAGGTTATTACTATAGTTTTCTTTCCGATCCGAGTAAGACTTTACTTCTATCTATCGGTGCATCTGCTTTGGCAGGATATGAAACAAGTAATTGGGAGAATAAAATGCTTTATGATGGAGCAACTCTTCTTAACCGGGATTCTTTTCTGTATGGAGGTGCATTGACACTGGAGCTTGAAACCTTTATCACCGATCGCATTATCCTTTTAGTAAATGCCCGTGAGCGTGCTGTATGGGGTTCGTCCATAGGTAAATTTTCAACTCAATTGGGTACCGGTCTTAAAATTATCATCAATTAAAACAAAGTTCTTTATGAAAAATACAATTATAATCAGCATAGTATCTGTAGTGTCGTTGCTTTTTGTTGGATGTAACGACAAGCTGAATGTTCAGCAGATGTACGAGTTTTCACTTAGCACCTTGCCAGTACAAAAGACAATCATTTCGGGTAAGACGGTAGAAATCCGTTGCCAGTTGAATCGCTCCGGCAAATATAAAGATGCCATATATACCATTGGTTATTTTCAACCTGAAGGTAAGGGGGTCCTCAAAAATGAAAACGGTATTGTATTCGTTCCTAACGATTTTTATGATTTGGACAATGAAACATTTCGTCTTTTTTATACATCGTCTTGTCTTGTTCAACAGGTCATTGAGATTACTATTCATGATAATTTCAATCAGGAATTTAAGCTAAGTTTTAGTTTTACAAATGACAGTGGAACCGTACCCAGGACTGGAACAGGAACTGGGAGGAGAACCCCTAATTCAACTAACTGAAAATCTTTGAACTATTGTTTTAGTTCAAATAAAAATATTAATCTATTTTTTTATTGGAATTATGTTACAATAATCATTTCAAAGTAACAGCATCTTCATTTATTGAAAAGCGGGAAATAACTTTAGGTGGGCGAATCTAGCCCGAACAAGTTTTTCTCGTTTTTTATTTTTTTTATTTTATTCGCCACGCAGTAAACGCTTTCTTTTCCCTGACACGAAGTGTAAACATGTATTATGTAGCACGAAGTGCTAAAAACTATAACTTCATTTAGCTGATGAATTATTTTTATTCAGGGCGATTAGCAAAATAATTTAATCGCTGAATGTAGTTTATCCGTTGTCCCTATTAAAAAATAGTTTGCCTGTTTTATTTGCTTTCAGAGATTTAGTTTCAAAAAAAACAGGCATATTATTTTGGGGCATTCCTTTCGAGTTGAAACATAAGACATAAACCTAGAATTTCTTTAAATGTTGGAAAGTAGGCAATAATTTTTCCATTATCGGCATCTTAAAAAACCCCACCACAAAGCATTTTTTTTGAGTGGATACCGGGACCCGAAGTGTCAGGCAAAAAAAAAATATATTGTGTCCGCTGTCCCCACTGGGAAAACTTGTTATGACTTTTATGCTACCACCAAAAAATAGACACGCAAAAAGTAATAAGTGGTTTTCGGGGCATTATTCTCAGGTTTACCGGGAAGGCCAGAAACTCACTTTTCGATTAAAAGAAATCTTACAATTAACTTTGTTGAGATAATATCCTTAGTTCAACCCTTAGCAGTAAAAAAAAATCCATTGGAATTGAGTTGAAAAGTGGCATAGTCAGTAGCTAAAAGCGAAAATAAAGTATTGAAATTAAAGCATTTCTAATGAAGTGCGATGAGATAATGAAAAAAATGAAGGCTAAATGTAGTGCAAGGGGTTCTGAGAAATGTAAATTGTAGTTCCCGCAGCGCTTATAGAACCGGAATGGAATGAACCGACCGTAAGAACAGGTAATAAAATACGATTGACTGAAGTGACTTTAAAAGCTACAAGTGGGACATTGAGGATATTCATTCTTCGGGGCAAACTCGCCGCAGAGAATAAAACATACCGTTGGAAATACGTGGGAAAAGGCTTGGATAGTTTCTGACTGAATTAATGGAGCCTGCGGAATGGGAAGGAAGGAGCTACCGAAGCCGTGTGATGCTGAGGTTTGTGCATAAAATGAAAGTGGAATGTAATGCAGGGGTGCGGAGAGAATGAGTTTGCGAAATGATCAAAGTTCCCGGAACGAAATGGAGCTGGAATGATTGCATATACCGCAGGTACATTGACATAAAACTCTGTATGTATTTATTTTCTGCACAACTAATGGGTGGTGGGGTTTTTTGTGGCTATCTTATATTTGTGGTACACATAAGAATGCGCCGATAAGGTGTGATTACTTTCCGCTCAGCCTTTAGGCATATTATTAGGGCAAACTCGTCACAGTAGAGAAAATAAACCTTTTGTAATGCGTCGGAAAGTGGCATAGGTGGCGACAGAATGTAACAGAACAATGTGTTGGGGAATAAAATGGAGCAAAACTGGGTGTTGTGTAAGGAATATTTGTGAGTGGATACAACCGGAGCAGCCAAATGGAATGAGAGGGTTGATTGTGGAGTGGAATGAGGGAGCCACTTATGGAGCTGGTGCTGAGGTGGGTGAAATTAACTGAACGAATGGAGTGAAGGGTGGACGGCAGTAAGGTACGAACGCTGTCCCCCGAAACGTAATGAGGAAGAGAATGAACTGACTGCAAGCACTTGGAAAAAAACAAGACCTATTTACTTCCACAACAACCAGTAATGAGTGGTGGAGAAATCTTGAGGTCTTTCGGGCAGCGGAGCGGGCCAACGGCACTTACATGGTTCGCGTTAGTTGTACCGGCGGTTATATTAGTCCAGACCAGTTAAAACAAGTGGCGTTGACGGCTCAAAGTCATAATTCTACGCTATTTCACATTACAACTCGTCAGGAAATCCAGACACATCATACTACCATAGATCAGGTGAAAACTATTTTGCATGAATTGCAACAAGTTGAACTTTCGTCGAAAGGTGGTGGCGGTAATACTGTCCGTAACTTTTTGGTAGATGTAAACACAGGAATCAGTTCTATCGAAGAGTTTGATGTGTTGCCCGACACTGTTGATCTGACTACCAAACTGATTGCCGAACCCGATTCATTTATAGTAAATAAGTAAATTTAGCGCATGAAGGATATATTAGTAAATCTAACAACCGTCTTGAAGAAAAGAAAAAGTGACAAATCCTAAAAACGTATCTTTTTTTAGAATTTGTCACGTTCTTCTATTGTGTGAATAACATTACATTTTGCTTTATCCACTCTTTTAAATCGTCATCAATCCCCAACCGTTTTTTGATTCTCTTTCGGCGAATATACATAGTTTCTTTACTAGAATTCAATAATGTGCAGGAATCAGAAATATCAATTCTCATACAGATTAGCACAATAACTATCAGATCGGAAGGTGTGAGGCCTCTGTGTTTATTCTTCAAATCGCTTACCCGGTTGTTAAACAAATTGTTTGCTTCATCAATGTAATCTTGCCACTCATCTTTTGTGAATATCATATTGTTGGTTATTCTCTCTATAAACTCTGCTTGTTTTTGGGGTTCATAAGAGCCTTGCTGCAATTTGTTGAAACGAAATGCGGCTTTTGGCTTTAAATTAAACAATTATGCTACCATACTTTCGATACTTCCGCAAGTCGGAATGTTCCATACGCAATAAAAATAGACGCGTAGCGGTGACAGTTTGGTAGAAAAGCGTTCAAATAGATGGTTTTAAGCCGCATAGCGGCGACAGATGGAAAGAAGCAGTTAGTTTGGAATAAATGAGACATTTATATTGTTCAATCTACTTATATTCAGCGATTAAATTATTCGGTTTTATCACAGTTATGCAACACATCTACTAGAATCAGTAACTGACTTGTGGTATATACAAGAAATTTAGGAACATAAGAGTTCAAAAACAACAGAGTTATATACCCATGTAACAGAAAAAAGACATGCAAAAAATTTAAATCACCTTTTGATGATTTACAAACTAAATTCTAAATATTTAAAAATAAATACACACAAATAGTTTGTTTTTTAAAATAATAACTACATTTACAAAGAAATAACAACCATAAGGAAAGCGAATAAAGATAGATAAATCATATTATATTTGGGCGGATATTTATTCCATTTAAACTAATAAGATGCTCAAAGAACCGATGTTATGCGACACTCAGGAATAAATTTTAAAAGACTGAAGTACTAAATGCCATAAATTGGTAAATACATAAAACATTTGACCGATCGGCTATAAGCTAATTGACTCAACAATATCCGAAAGAATTTTGAAGTATTCAATAAATGTAATTGAAGCTTACAATGACATTAGAATAATAAGAGTCTAGCAAATGATAATCCAATATTGAATTTTCACAAGAACATTTTGATATTTGATAATTTAACAAATCCAATTAAATTCACTAAGTTTATTGAGTATAAAAAACAAAACACCTGAAAAAGAACAGAGCCACAGAATGGAATAACTTGCCTTTTAATTTTGTCATAAACATTCTTAAAAATTATGTTGAACAATATCCCGTAAAAGGAAACGTGCAAAAAATCAAAATAGAACAAGCTCGAAAAATAAAGTTTCTTGGCTTATTTTTTGTTTATATTCTTTAGATTTACAGTCTTAAAAATCTAAAGAACCTCGTCGTTTGATACCCCTGAATATAAATGCAACGAAGAAATTTGGATTTGACATTTAGAGCGATTGTTTCCTCAACTTGTAAAAAACTAACCGCTAACAAACTATAATTAATTACCGTTTTGGTAGTGAATTCAAGGGTTGTTGCCAGCTTTAAGTTATGTGTAACTTTACTGAACATCTCCCGCATTCGGCAATTACTTATAGCGTCGTCAGTTGTAGTTCATTATAAAAAAGACTTCTGTGATACTTACAGATGAAATATTATATAAGGCCATCAAAGACATCTACTTTGATAAATCGGACATGAAACATAGAGAGTTTTGTGACTGGGCAAGCATGCATTTTTGCAGAATGAAGACTGAAGATTTGGGACCTGAAGACCTTGGTATTTCAAGATTGACTACCAGTATTTTAAGAGATATTGATGCTCAATGGAAATTGTATATGGCGAATACATATTTACCAAATACATTAAAAAGTCTCAATCTTGATAATGTTAAATTACCCAGAATGTATTTTGGATTATGGTATAGACAAATTAACACTGAAAGTTCAGGGTGTGCAGACAGACTAGGATGGAATCTTCAGGAAGAAGTTGAGCGAAAATTAATTGATGACTTAAATTTTTACAGAATTGATAGAGCTAAATTGCATTTTGACTGGTCAGAATCTTGTATTAAAGGACATAGTGCAAATGTAAAAGGTGGAATTATTAATAATTTTTCTGATATTTCACTTGTTGATTATTATAGTAAAGTAAACTATAATGGTTGGATTGATTTTATATTTGAAGAAAAGCCTAAATTATTTTTTTGAAGTATATTGGGATTTTCTTAATGGAGATGAAATTGAAAAATATAAATTTGGTATACCAAACCATATTTGGAAAAGAATCCCAGATAAATTAAAGTACGATTATAATGACTTACAAATGAAATAATAACGCACTACAATAGTTCATACATACAATAGCGGTTTTTTTATTTTCAAGGGCTGTACTCTTATTGTAGTTTCTACATTAGTTAATAATAATGCACTCCAAAATCCGCCGTAACTCTTATGCCCACATTAATATTAATTGTAAAAATATCATGCGACAAATAGAAGACTTGATAATAGGACTTGAAATTTTGAAACCGTTTTTAAAGCTACATGGTTTTGTGTTAGAGAGTTACAAAAATGAAAAAAAATCGGATGGACACTTTATTGTGGCAACATTCAAAAATGGACGAAAAAAATTCATTATCAATTATAAAGATTCTATTCGACAAGTTATTTACCAATTTGACAATTCAATAGTATGCCATGACTTTTATCTCGACCAACTCGGACTTGCAGACAATAAACGACTTTTAAACTTTCATTCAGGTAATAAACTTTTAGAATTTAAGCATATACTAGAAGACTTTGAATTTTTGGTTAGTGATTTTTTTAACGGTGATTGTATAAAACTAAAAGAGTTTTCAAAACGTCAAGACAATGTCATAACTATACATAACGAAAAACTTAGAGGAGAATACAATATCAAATTTGATAAATTTAGGATTGAAACAGCTAGACAAGAATTTACTAAGAAAGACTTCAAAAGAAGTTTAGAAATTTTCAATACGGTTGAACATAAAAACTTGCTTATTGAACTTGACAATAAAATAATTAAATATTGTGAAAAACACATTTGACAATAAATAACAACTAATGCAAATCGAATAGACAACAGATTCTTTAAGCATGGTTTTGAAAATGGTTATGCTTTATGGTATCTATGGATCTCGGTTTTTATTTTATTACACATAGAGCCACATAGTATTTTCCCATAGTATCACATAGTTTTATTACTATGAATCTAATTATAATCTATAATCTGTTTTAAATTTATCGGATACAAAGTACACATAGTCATGTACATATAAATTTTAAATGAATAATAATCTTGCATCAGTTCTATGTTTTCTATGTTTACTTTAAAATGAGTTATCTGATCATCTCCCGTAAAATAATATTCAACTGTAATTAATGAAATTTCCATCAAAACTTATATTGTTTGATGAAATATTTAAAACTATACATTATTATAATGGCCATTTGGTTACTGTAAGCTATAGTCTCGTTGCTTTTAATATCAAATATGTGGCTCAATTTAGTGTTAGAAGAAGATACTTTAAACTATTTTATGTAAAAAATTTAGATCAAATTATTGCACTGGTAATGATTGGACACCCCATTTACTTTAATATTAATCTATGCAACACTATGTGGTTTTACTATGTGTAACTATGTGACTTATAATACGACATTATTTTATTTCACTTACTTAAATCTTTCAAAAACCGGTTCATTATTATTTAACAGCAAAAAATGTTTTAAATCGAATGTTTTAATTTTATTATAAAATGACTTTAATGTGGATTAAACAATTAAAATGAAAAAAATAATCAGATTTATTATTCTAAGTACGTTATTTATCTTTCCTGATCATATCATAGCACAAACAATTGATTTTCAAATTGTGGACTCTTTGACCAATGAGCCAATGGGAAATGTGTATGTATATAACAATGAAAAAGAATTTCTTTCTGTTTCAGATATAAATGGAGTGTGTAAGGTTGTTCTTCCCAGTTGTGCTTTAACTAAGCAACCCAAGGAGGTCAATATATCTCATATTGGATATACAGCTAAAGTAATCAGAATAACTTCTTCTATATCAAATAATTTTGTAAAGGTTTTACTAAGTCCTACCACATATGAGCTTCATGAAGTTTCAGTAATTCCTCCTAATGTAGAAAATATTATTGAAAAAGCAATTGAAAACATACCCAAAAACTATCCGTACATTCGAGGTGATACATTGGCATTAGAATTAGATTTCATTTTTCTCGATAATCCAAAGAGTAAGATTGCTGATTTTAACGGTAAAATTGCTTTAACAAGTAATGGGAAATACCTATTAGCTGGTAAATATGCGATAGAAAACAATTTGATAAGTGATTCTTTCTATGACTATGAAAATGAAATATCTCCAAGTGGATTTTATTCAATTATTTTTATTCAGAGTCATGCACCTATTCGTCTATTCAAAAAAATAGACTTTCATTATGATGGAATCATAACAAACCAGGGGCATGATACTTATAAAATATCATTTATTCGTAAAAACAAATACAATAACATTACTGGCTATATGTTAATTAACAAGAACGATTATGCCATAACTTATATTTCTTATGAAATTGGGGAGATAAAGAAATGGATAGCCGCAACTCATAAGTCAAAGGGAATCGTTTATACAAACTTAGAAAAATATAAAGTCAGCGTATCAGATATAGAGGATATTAAGGGATATAAATTTTCAGATGGTGCCATAAATATGTTATTTAACAGGACAAAAAAAGAGAAAGTGTTTTCAAATAACACCTATGATGTATCAGTTAAAGCAACTGTAACGCCCCTTATACCTAAAAGTTTAATCTACTTAAAAGCAACTGATTTATTTAAAATTAAATAAAGAGAACAGTATAACGAACTAACGACCAGCTTCTAAACACACGCCTCGGTCGTTACACATCAGTAAAAAAAGAAAAGACAGGCAATTGATATTAGTTTTCATTGCATTGACAACAGAGTTAAAACTAAAAGTATTCCAAAACGATTAACAACAATTCAATTTTCCAAATTTAAAACACTGTATAAGATGAAAAGAAAAATTTTAATTGCAGCTGTTTGCATTATCTCCGCAAACTTATTTTCACAAACCTACAAACTCGAAACTGTACTTACAGACAAAGTTACGGAAACATATCTGTCGCATTGGAAAGTACTTGAAAACACGAATATCAATCAAATAGACACATTTTCATTATGGGGATACCAGCGTTATTTTGATGACTGGGTTAATGGAGCTTATGAAGTTGAATATTACAAAGGAAATGCAAAAGAAACATACACGTTTTTAAATCACATTATCCAGTTTACTGAGAAATACAAGGAAGAAGATAAGGTATTGACGCACATTTCGGGCGTTCAGGTGAAAACATTAAAAGAACGTAGTTTTAAATATACCCTTGTATATGACAAAGAGAATAAGGTAATCTGTAAGTTTAACCAAAAACAGTGGACAGAGATACTTGCAAAATTTTTTCCTATTGCGAGAATCAGAAAATTGATTACAAGTAAAGAAATCGAACTATCTAAGATTGACTTTGCTCGCTTGAAAAGAGAAAAATGGTTTTCGATATTTTGAGGATATAAGAACTGAAAGTAAAATACAAAAAGTAAGCTCAAATGCCGACCACCTAGCACACACAATCTTTTAGGTAATTGGCTGGCTGACGTGCATTTCGCAGGTTTTGCTCCAGCATTCACTTTGTCGCTGTCTCGACAGCGAACGCTCCTGCAAACCGCCATATTCTTATGGTCTATGTAATAGAATTGATATAATTTATTTCGATGAAATAGCTGAAATCGAAATTCTTACTGAAAATGTCCTGAATCTTGATCAACATCAATTATAACATCTTCTTTTCGTAATAGTGCTTGTTTGGATCTCTGAGCTCTCAGAGCCTCTGACTTGTCGGTTGTCTTGCATGGTATCACTTAATACTATATGCCATGTATGTGTCTTTAAAATGATACTACAAATATGTTTAATAAAACGTATTGACGATTTTCTTCCAAAAATCTTTGAGTTCCATTCTAAAAACAAAAAGAACTTGACTCAAATTAATAGAACAATAAAAAATGTACCAGCATATCACTAAAGATAGTTAGTGTATTGCATCATGAGTGTCCACTAAAATAAATTAAGAGTTAATTGCTCTGGCAAAAGTTCTTTGACATTATTTTTTTCTGCATTAAAAAATAATTCACCAATTGCCGAATTGTCCAATAGAGAAATACCCAATATCTGTAATACTTCATAAGTTGGACGATTTAGCACTAGGTCTTTTTCGACAATTGCAACCAAACAATATGCTATAATTGCACAGTATATTTGGATACGAACAGCGTTTTTCTGTTGTTCCCCAAAACGACTTTATTTTCAAATGTTGTTTAATCCATTTAAAGAATAACTCAACTTGCCAACGATTTTTATAAAGCAAGGCAACTTGTTCAGAAGTTATTGTCATGTTGTTGGTCAGATAAACAAAAGTTCTATTCGTTTTTTTATCATAATAAACAACCTTACGAATATCATCAGGATAATATTGTGAAATATAAAAGCCTGTCAGTTTACCAATTTGATCGCTCATTACTCCATTTTTTTCAGTCACTTCGTTGAGTTGGCTATATTTAAATTGAAGATTTTTTTTTGCTCTAATGACAAAATATGCTGAGTGCTTTGTAATATTATACAACCTTTTGTAATCTACATAGCCACGGTCAAAAATATAATAAGCACCATATTCATAAGGAATTACATCCATTGCAATCATGTCATTTACTGACGCTTCTGTAATATGAATGAAAGCTGGTATTTGAGTGGTAATATCGAAAAGTGTATGAATTTTAATTCCTGCTTTTGCTTTTCGAAATTTAGCCCACCAAAATACATTTAAACACAAGTCGATGGTTGAAGAATCAAATGCATAAACTTTACCTTTAATTTCAAAGTCATTATTGAATCGTTTCTTTCGTGCAATATCAATCAGATAAAATGCATAATCTTCAAAGATTTTGCTATCTCGTTTTTCGTTTGCTTTTGAAAGATTACTTCGAGTAACGCTTTTACCAAAACCAAGATGATAACTCTTTTGATTATGTGCATCCATAGCTACAATCAAATCACGAAGGCTGTCACGATTTGTAAGTTGTCCAAACATCATTACTAACAATTGATTCCAACAACTAAAGTGTTTTACATATTTGTCACCCGAATACTTGGAAACCAAACCATCAAAAACACGTTTCGGAAGAAAATCAATTAGTTGAGAAAAAATATACTTTTTTAAATACATTGCTCAAAATTTGATTATTTGAAGCAATATAAAAAATTCAAGTCGACACGCAATAAAAAAGCTTATAAGATGCAGATATTTAATGACTTCAAAGAACTTTTCAATATTTTAAGTGGACACTCATGGTATTGCATAGTTAAAATATTTTTCTACCTTTGTCAAAGAGTTATTTGACCGAGTAGCAAATCAAAGCAAACCAACGTGTTTAGCTCGTTACTTATCCATTACCTATTGAGGTTTTTCTAATTGCAAGTCACTTAAAATGAGCTGAATGTCTAAAATGTACATATTCCGGTTGATACTCGTTCACGTTTTCCGGTGATGTCCGTTCACTGTTTGTTCAAAAACGATTAGGCAGATGTAAAATTAATACTTTTTCCTTAGACTTTCTCCTTTTAACTGAAAACGTATCGATTTATGAACGATTCTGTCTAAACATGCTTCAGCATTATCATAAGTTTCGCATAATGCTGATTATCATAACATTTACATTACGCGAAGTTTCCAACTTAGATATTGATATAAACAGATTTAAATAACTAAAAACTTCGCATAATATTTTACTTAGTTAGTTCCCTTAGTTTTTCTAATAAAACTTTATTTCCAACCCAAACAGGAACTTCCAGATTTATTTCAACATAAGCACTTTTCACTGCTTCAAAAATAAACTTAGGATTTACTCTTGCATAAATTTCAGTTGTTATGACTGATTTATGACCTAAAAAGTCTCTTATATGTATAAGTTCTATGCCAGATTCAAGAAGACCCATAGCTTTTGAGTGCCTTAATGAGTGGCAACTTAACCCATTTGGTATTAATCCTGGATTTTCTTGTTTAGCCATTTTTAAGTACTTTATAAGCATATTATTTATCCCATTTCTTGTCAACGGATTATGCTGTGGGTTCGGGAACAATGGTTTCGTAGAATTCTCGCGTCTATTCAATCCAAATCGCCTGAGATACTCATTTAACAAACAACTTATACTATCCGAGAGTGGAACTATTCTTTCTTTGTTTCCCTTTCCATGTAAGATTACGACATATGGTTTATCAGATATTCGAAGAGAAGTTGGAGTCAAATCTATAATTTCCTGCACACGTGCAGCACTTTCATACATAAAAGATAGTAAACAAAGATCTCGCAATCCTTGATCCGTTATTCTGTTTGGCTGTTTCAATAGCAATTTTATCCCATCTACCGTAAGATAAGAGACTACTTTTTCTTCGCATCTTTTACTTGGTATTGAAGCTATCTCTTGACTTTTAAATAGAATGCTTGGACATTTGTACTGTAAGTATTTTACAAAAGTTGTGATCGCAACTAAACGCTGATTTCTGGTACTATTTCCACATTTTCGGCAGACTTGTAACCAATCAAGAAAGCCAAGGATATTGTCTTTATTTATGTCCTCTACATATTCCGGTGATACCCGTTCACGTTTTCCGGTGATGTCCGTTCACTGTTTGTTCAAAAACGATTAGGCAGATGTAAAATTAATACTTTTTCCTTAGACTTTCTCCTTTTAACTGAAAACGTAT